>OCAN01000003.1_pt1 | contig 464860 bp, 425 predicted proteins | sample 1538321 | NCBI WGS metagenome assembly OCAN01 (sample SAMEA2580294, study PRJEB22360) | human gut metagenome | biome: human gut; feature: human-associated habitat; material: faeces | place: Denmark | collected 2008/2010 | reverse complement strand
GTTTCCTCCTGGCGTTCAGGGCGGTTTCACCTCGGTTTTAAAAGCCAGTAAAGGCTGGTTGTTTCTGACTGGCGGCTGTTTTTTGGCACATCCTGGTGGATTGGAAACGACCTATAGCATCGATCTTACGACAGATCACTATATTACGGCAAATACTCAATCGATCCCTCAGTTGACGACGGAGCAATACTATTGTCTGGTTGATCCAGCCGTCACTGTGTTAGCTACCTCAACATTTGCCGCTAAAGATCATCCGAATGCAGCTAACCAAGAAGTCATACTGCCAATGATGTGGATCAAAAAATGGGGCAAGGGCAGAGTCTTTTTTCAATCCATTGGACACAGTCTAAAAGAGCTAGAAGAGCCCACCATTCAGACTTGGACCAAACGAGGCTTTCTATGGGCCACCAGAAATACCTTGGCTGATCCGCTGAAAAATAGCCAGTATAGTGAGTAATCAGAAAAACGAATGAGGAAATAAACGCGTGCAATCGTTTTACTTTATGGAAGAAAATAAGCATGGTACACTTTATTTGTATTTGATTAAGCAGGAGGTAATGTGGAATGGGAAAATTTGGAAAAAGTTTTTTATCGCAGGTAATATCTGACGGAATCAAAGGACCATTTGTCACGATCATGCTCAATACGCATGTCGGCCACCAGAATGTCGAAAAGGATCAAATCAAATTTAAGAACTTTGCCAAAGATGCGAAGCGCCGCTTTGAAAAGAAATACCCAGAACATTCTTGGGATCTTTTTCAAACGAAAATTGATGAACTGCTTGCAGATCAATCATTTTGGCGTAACAGTACAACGAGTGTGGCGGTGATTATCACACCAGAAGATGTACTAGTTCATCGGTTAAGTATTCGTGTGGATGATCAATATTACGTAGGGGAAACCCCGTATGTATTAGCTGTCATCAAAAACGCACAATTTAATTACCCATTTTATCTCTTAGCGTTGAATCGCGATTCAATGCAAGTCTATCAAGTTGAAAACAATCAAGTGCGTGAAGTCGAGTTGCCAGAAGAGGCACCGACAACGATCGAAAAAGCGCTGGGGGAAGAAATCACTGGCGGCGGCAACTTTAATTACAGTGCCCAAGGTGGCCCTAATTCAGGGGGAGAAGGCGTCGCTTATCACGGCTTTAGTGCCAAAGATGAAGAAGTCGAGATCGATCACGTCAACTACTACCAAGCAGTTGATGCATTTTTTAAGAATGATTTTTCAAACGAAGAGCATTTACAAATGTATCTTTTTGCTTTACCAGAAAATCAAACGCTGTTTAAAAAGGTGGCAAAAACGAACTTTTTCAAAGCAGAACCAAGCATTTCCTCTTCACCAGCATCGTTATCTTTGAAAGAGATCCAAACGTGTACGCAAAAGCTGATTGCGGAGTTGACACAAAAAGAAGTTGGGGAATACGGCAAGTTGTTGGATCGGAAATTTATTGACCAATTGGTTGATATCGTACCTGCAGCTAAAGAAGGCAGGATCGCCAATCTGTTTGTAGCGACTTCCAATCTCGCCGATGGGTTTGGAGAAGATCCTGACACGGAATACGATCGTCGCCAAGTGTTAAATACGCTGGCAATCGATGTTTTAGAAAACGGCGGCGAGGTATCTATTTTGGAACAAAAAGATGCCCCAGGAGAAAAAAGTTTGACTGCGATTTTGCGCTACTAAACGCAGTTGCGTCCTTCGTAAATAAATCGTTTCCAAAAAAGAAAAGACTGTTGCAGATCTTTAGTGCAGCAGTCTTTTTGCGAATCACAAAAAAATAAAGGCGTTTTCATTTTTTTTGATTTTCTATTAGTCATAAAGAAGATAATGTGCTATAATACAAAGTGTAGTTTTTGTTACGGTAAATTATGGTAGCTTGTTTCATCTTAAACATCTTCCACATTTTCACCTTATACAAGTAATTGCAAAATATGTGTATAAACACAAGGAGGATTTTTATTATGGAAACAGGTACAGTTAAATGGTTTAACTCAGACAAAGGTTTTGGATTCATCACTGCAGAAAACGGTAACGATGTATTCGTTCATTTCTCAGCTATCCAAGGCGAAGGCTTCAAAACTTTAGAAGAAGGTCAAGCAGTGACTTTCGATATCGAAGACGGACAACGTGGCCCTCAAGCGACTAACGTTAACAAAGCGTAATTTGTGAATGCCTTTTAAGAGCAGCTTAGCTGCTCTTTTTTTGTGCGCGTGATATTTGCTTGCTGAGAAAGTAGTTGTTATACTCTTAGAAAAAAAAGGAGGCAAACTGATGGGATTGAATGAATTTATTCTTGGATTGGCTAATTTAGAAAAAATCCAACGAGCACCTGGATTTTTTAAGTTTACCGAGCACAGCGTGGCCGCTCATTCGTTTCGAGTAACCATGATTGCCCAGACCTTAGCCGATATCGAAGAACAAGCGGGAAATCAAGTCGATTGGCAAATTCTTTATGAAAAAGCCTTGAACCATGATTACACGGAACGTTTCATCGGCGACATCAAAACGCCAGTCAAATATGCAAACAAAGAATTGCGGGCGATGTTATCAACCGTTGAAGAAAAAATGACCGATGCCTTCATCGAAGAAGAAATCCCCCAAAGCTTTCAAGCGACGTATCGCAGACGCTTGGCGGATGGCAAAGACAACAGCCTTGAAGGACAGCTGTTGGCAATTGCGGATAAGATCGATCTTTTGTATGAATCTTTTGAAGAGATCTCAAAAAGCAACCCCGACAAAGTGTTCAAAGAAATGTTTCGTGAAGCGGTTTTGACGGTCAAAGCGTTTCAGCATCGTCCATGTGTGACCTATTTCTTTGAAGCCATTTTTCCCGAGTTATTGAATGCAGATTTTTATGGCAAGACTGCTTTTCTAGAAGAAATCGCAGCTTTGGTGGAAAAATAAACAAAAAGAAAAAACGAAAAATCAAGAAATGATCCATCTCACAGGTTTTACTTGAAGCAAGTGAGGGGAGCAGGTTTGATTTTTCGTTTTTTTGTTGTATTAAAGCAAAGATTCCGCTCCATCAATATAGACTTCCGTTCCAGAAATATTGCCCGCAGCCTCTGAAGATAGAAAAAGCACAAGGTTGGCGACTTGTTCTGGCACGCCTGTTTCTTGTTTTAATGGTCGAGAACGTTCTGGATATTTGACGGGGATCTCAACGCGAGCAACCTCTTCTTCAATTTCTGTGCTGGCATCGATATTCGTTGCGATCGCCCCAGGGCAGATGGCATTGACCCGAATATTATAACCAGAAAGTTCCAGCGCAGCCATTTTTGTAAAGGCGACTTGACCTGCCTTAGATGTACTGTAAGCAGTCGCACCAAAATTGCTGAAGATGCGGTTTCCATTGACTGAACTCGTAATGACAATGCTGCCGCCGTTTGCTTTCATAAATGGGATCGCAGCTTTGACGGTAATAAAGGTACTGCGTAAATTTGTGTTGATCGTCTGGTCCCATTCTGCCACAGTCAATTCTTCGATCGGTGTCCAAGTACCGTTGATGCCGGCATTGACGTGGAGTACATCGAGACCGCCTAGTTCTTCCACAAGACCACTCATCGCTTCTTGCAGCTTCTCTGCTTCAGTGACGTCAACGGCACGATAGTGGGTTTGTGCGTGATAGTCAGCAAGAAACTCCTGTAGCTCCTCTTCGTTGCGATCAATCAACCCAACAAGAGCACCCTGGGCTAGAAATTGTTCTGCCACCGCTTTTCCAATCCCTGAAGCAGCCCCAGTTACAATCACTCGTTTGTTTTTGAAATCATTCATTTTTTTCGCCTCCTTATAGTAAATTATAAAAAAGATTCCTTTTTTTGTCGAAAAAAGCGATCAGCGACGAGTGACGAATTCCTTTAGCTGATAAATACGGATACTAGATAGTAAGGTTCTTCTTCCTGCGAACCCTCGTATCCGATGGGAAAACAGATGTAATCGCCATTGATTTTGTAGTATAATGCAGACAGTGTGCAAGGAGGAATACAATGAAACCCATATACGCTGTGGTGGATCTTGAAACAACAGGAACCGATTCGACGATTGATCGAATTATTCAATTTGGCTGCGTCTTAGTCCAAGATGGCAAGATCATTAATCGTTTTGCCGCAGATATCAACCCTGACCGCAGAATTTCTAAGCAAATTCAACGATTGACACACATCACAAACCAGCAAGTAAGCAAAGCGCCTTATTTCGAAGACATAGCTGACACGATCTACAACTTACTCAGCAATACGATTTTTGTGGCGCATAACATTTATTTTGACTATCATTTTTTAAGCAATGAATTTGTTCGTTGCGGTCTGCCGCCTTTATCGATTCCAGGGATCGATACGGTGGAATTGGCGCAAGTGTTTTTACCGACAGAAAGCAGCTTTCGCTTAGGTGATCTGGCAGACAGCATCGGCTTTCGTCATGACAACCCGCATCAAGCCGATAGTGATGCAGAAGTGACCGCAGCATTATTTTTATACATTGAAGCAATCATGCGACAGCTACCACGGACGACTCTTAAACAGATTGCGCTTTTAAGCGGTCAGATGGGGATGCAAACGAGTGAGTATATTCACGGAATTTTGAAAGAAAAAGGACCAGAGTTGGCGGAAGATTTCGAAGTGATCGACGGCGTCGTCCTGCGAAAAAAAACTGTTCCGCTTTTTGAAGCCACGCATTTTCAAGAAACGTATCCGAAAGTAAAAACGGAAAAAGAACAGCGCTTTGGCGAGCACTTGATCTATCGGAAACAACAAGCACGTTTGATGAATGCGGTGTATACGCATTACACCCAACCAGAGAAAAATTTGATTATTGAAGCAGAAACGGGGATGGGAAAAACCATCGGTTACTTGTTTCCAGCCGCTTATTTAGCGACGCCAGAAAATCCATTGATCGTTAGCACCTCATCGATTCTTTTACAAAATCAGATCATTAGCAAAGATATTCCATTGGTGAACCAAGTACTGCAGCAGCCTTTGCAAGCGGTCTTGGTCAAAAGCCATCGTCATTACATTGATTTGCAGCGCTTTAAAGCGACGCTGGATCAACCGGTAGAACAAAAGCAATACGCCCAATATCAGATGGGGATCTTAGTCTGGCTGACCAAAACAGAAACAGGTGACTTTGATGAATTGAATTTAGTTCGTCTTGATCATCCTTTATTTACCGACATTCGCCATCGCGGGGTCGACTTTTTAGCCAAAGATCAACCCTTCTATGAACAAGATTTTGTTCGACATTTATATCGGCGGATGGCGCAAAGCAATGTTTTGATCGTCAATCATGCCTTTTTAATGCAGGAAAACCGACGGGCGCAGCCACTGTTGCCAACGAGTGATTATTTGTTGATCGATGAAGCCCAACAGTTGCCGCAGCAAGCAGAAGGATTTAGTCAACATGTCTTTGACTCTGCTCATTTCAAGCGGCAGTTTTTACAGCTGAATGAAGAAGGACTATTTGAAGAAATTGCCCAGATCATTACCGAGGACGATTTTTTGCAACGGATGTTCTCGTTGTATCGAAATGCATTGTCGGTTTTGGTCGAAACACAAGAACAGTATTTTCGCACCTTATCGATCGATGCCCCAGAATTACAAGTCGTTCAGCATCGTGACCTCTATGATGGGTCATTAGAGCAGGACAAGCTACATCAAAAATTGAGCCTCTATTATCAGGAAATCAATGAGATTCAACAGCAGCTGCGTCAGCGATTCGAGTTGACCAGTGATCGGTGGTATGCAAGACAACGGATCGTGATTGCCCGTTTATTTGATTTCTTTAGTCAAATGGACGCACAGGAACAAACAGTGACCGCGTGGTTGACTTGGTGGCATCCTCGTTACGTTCATTGGCTGAAAAAGCATCCCCAGTCAGGAAATGCTGTGATTGAGTTAGCTGATCTAGAAGGACATTCGATCGTGGAGAGCACATGGTACCAACGCTATCAGCACATCATTTATCTAGGGGGGACATTGAAGATCCCAGGCAACAAAGAATATTTTGCCCATCAGATCGGCTTGACGGATGTGCCAGTCAAAACGATTCCTGCCTTTTATGATTACAGCAAGCAAACGCGACTGTATGTAATCAAAAAAGGTCTCTCGATCCAACAAGCATCAGCTGCCGAATACGCGGATTATTTAGTCGAAGCGTTGGTCCCGATTTTGTTTGACAATCCGCAACCAGCGCTTGTGTTGTTTACGGCGCACGAAACTTTGAAAAATGTCTATGATCGATTGAATAAAAAAGCCCTGCATTATGGCAGAGAAATCGTTGCTCAAGGGACTGGCGGAACCCGTGAGAAAATCTTAAAGAAATTTTTATTAGCGGAAAATGGTATCTTATTAGGGACTAGCAGTTTTTGGGAAGGGGTCGATTTACCAGGACAGGCACTGAAGATCGCTGTGGTGACCCGATTGCCTTTTGAGAACCCTAAACAACCCATGGTCCAAGCACGGCACGCCTTTTTGGAAGCAGAAGGCATTGATTCTTTTAAAGAAGATGCCTTACCTAAAGCGATTTTACGGCTGCGCCAAGCATTGGGGCGCTTGATCCGTTCCGAGGAGGATACCGGCGTGATGGTCGTCCTTGATCGACGCTTGCTATCGACAAAATATGGCAAACGAATGGTCAAAGGCTTACCCAAAAACTTACCTCTGATTGAAGCAAGTCCAATCGAGATCGCCGAAGACATCCAACATTTTTTTGGGCAAGAGGAAAAAGCAGCAGCCGATTTTGAAAAATGAGTTGAACATCTGATATAATGGATTTTATTTAAGATTGGAGTACGAAGTGTGAAAACAAAAGACAAAGAACATCGGCGTGTGGTTATTTTGCTGAGTGCGATCACAGTCTTACTGGTCGTTATTCTCTTCGCTTCTATTTTCTATCTCCGTTCTTCTCGTCCAATGCGACAAGCAAGAAACGAAGCAATCGAAATAGCAGAAAGATACACCGATTTAGCAGAGGTCGAACAATTTTATTGGTTTACCCGTGAGGAAACCTCCTTTAGCATTGTTGGAAAGGATACGAATAACAATGAGATCGTTGTGATCATCCCAAAAAGCGGTGAGAAGGTTTCTGTTTTTAATCAAGCGGATGGGCTGACGGAAGCACAAGCTAAGGCATTTGTTCGCGACAATCATCAAGGTCAGGAAATCCAAAAGGCCGCATTGGGTATTTTTGAAGGCGAGCCAACTTGGGAAGTCATGACGAAAGATGGCGATGGTCGTTTGAACTATTATTTGATTGGTTTCAAAGATGGCGAAGAAATCAAAGCGATCACTGAACTATAGGAAGACGCTTATGATAGAATGAATTTTGGATCGTAGAAAGGATGATAAACATGGTACTTTCAAAAAGAGCAGAAAAATTGGAACCCTCCGCAACGTTAGCGGCATCTGCTAAGGCAAAAGCGTTAGCGGACCAAGGTGTAGACGTATTAAGTCTAACTGTCGGTGAACCCGACTTTATTACCCCGAAAAACATTCGCCAAGCAGCGATCGCAGCGATTGAGAGCGGCAAGGCCAGTTTTTACACAGCAACTGCGGGGATTCCTGAGTTAAAACAGGCGATTCTTGCTTATATGAAAGAGTTTTATGGTGCTGACTATGATTCAAACCAAGTGATCGTGACAGATGGCGCGAAGTTTGCCCTTTATACGCTGTTTCAAGCGCTCCTTGATGAAGAGGATGAAGTACTCATTCCAGTGCCTTATTGGGTCAGCTATGCGGAACAAGTCCGTTTAGCGCAAGGGACACCTGTGTTTGTTGAAGCCAAGCAAGAAGCCGATTTTAAAGTTTCTGTGGCTCAATTAGAAGCTGCTCGTACAGAGAAAACGAAAGCCATCATTTTAAACTCGCCTGCCAACCCTACAGGGGCGATTTACTCAAAAGAAGCGTTAACGGCAATCGGCAACTGGGCAGTGGAAAATAATATTTGGATCATTGCCGATGATATCTATGGTCGTTTGGTTTATAACGGCAATACCTTTACATCGATCGCAAGCTTATCAGAAGAGATACGCAAACAAACCATCGTGATCAATGGCGTTTCTAAAACCTATTCTATGACCGGGTGGCGGATCGGATTTGCTGTCGGCGATGCAAAAATCATCAAAGCGATGATCGATATCGCTTCCCAAGCTACTAGCAACCCGCCGGCTGCTAGCCAATACGCAGCAGTTGAGGCACTGACTGGGAATCAAGAATCGATCGAAGTGATGCGTCAGGCCTTCGAAGAGCGCTTGAACAAACTATATCCGCTAATTGCCGCTATTCCTGGTTTTCAGGTGACGAAACCCCAAGGCGCGTTTTACTTGTTCCCAAATGTCAAAGAAGCCATGACGATGTGCGGCTATCAAACCATTGATGCCTTCGTGGAGGCCTTGCTGATGGAAGCCCACGTGGCAGTAGTGACTGGTGCTGGTTTTGGTACACCAGATTATTTACGCATCAGCTATGCAACTGATTGGGACACGTTAGCGGAAGCTACCAAACGAATCCATGATTTTGTTGAAAAGAAACGCCAAAAAGCTTAAAATGCTCTATGGTGCCTTTATTAATTAGATAGGAGAGAATCAAGTGGAATCTATTCAAATTTTAGATGCAAAAAAACACGTTGGCGAAACCGTTCAAATCGGAGCATGGGTTGCTAACAAACGTTCTAGCGGCAAGATCGCCTTTTTACAACTTCGCGACGGAACAGCGTATTTTCAAGGAATCGTAGTAAAAAGTGAAGTAGGGGAAGAAGTTTTCCAATTAGCGAAAAATTTAAATCAGGAAACTGCCGTACTGGTCACCGGGGAAATCAGAGAAGACAGCCGCTCAAAATTCGGCTATGAAATTGGTATCTCTGGTTTAGAGGTTGTTGGGGAAAGCCATGATTACCCAATCACACCAAAAGAACACGGAACAGATTTCTTGATGGACCATCGTCATTTATGGTTGCGTTCCTCAAAACAACACGCCATCATGCAAATCCGAAACGAAATCATCCGGGCAACGTATGAATTCTTCAATAAAAATGGCTTCATCAAAATCGATCCACCAATCCTAACCGGATCAGCACCAGAAGGAACGACTGATTTATTCGAAACCAACTATTTCGATCAAAAAGCATATTTGTCTCAGTCTGGTCAATTGTACATGGAAGCTGCCGCTATGGCGTTTGGCAAAGTCTTTTCTTTTGGACCAACCTTCCGTGCCGAAAAATCAAAGACACGTCGTCACTTGATTGAATTTTGGATGATTGAACCAGAAATGGCCTTTATGCACCAAGAAGAAAGCTTGGAAGTCCAAGAGCAGTACGTGGCATTTTTAGTGCAAAATGTGCTCGATAACTGTGACTATGCACTAGATGTCTTAGGCCGTGACCGTGAAGTCTTGAAAAAATACACCAAATTACCATTCCCACGAATCTCTTACGATGATGCAGTGGAATTATTGCAAAAGAACGGCTTTGATGATATTCAATGGGGCGATGACTTTGGCTCACCACATGAGACCTTTATTGCCAATTCATTCGATCAGCCCGTCTTTATCTTAAACTATCCAAAAGCCATCAAACCTTTCTATATGAAGCCACATCCAACGAGAGAAGATGTCGTGATCTGTGCCGATATGATCGCACCAGAAGGCTATGGCGAGATCATAGGCGGTTCTGAACGTGCCATCGATCATGAATACCTGCTAGAACAAATCCGCGCCCACGGCTTGGACGAAAATGAATATTCATGGTATTTAGATCTACGCAAGTACGGCTCAGTTCCTCACACCGGCTTTGGCCTTGGATTAGAACGGACCGTTACCTGGTTATCAGGAATCGAGCACGTAAGAGAATCCATTCCGTTTCCACGGTTGTTGAATCGGATTTATCCGTAAAGAAAAGATTTAACTTCTGTAGTTTAATAGACCAGTTCTTCTTTATATTTGAGAACTGGTTTTAATTCTTTAATACTTTATACTAAAAAATATGTAGAAATTGTTGGTTAAAAATGTGGACGGCTAATATAAGCATCCTTTTTAATAAGATTGAAAATAGAAGAGTGGGGTCATGGAAAAATTATATGTAAAAGCTGAAAATGGACGTTTTGTTCTTCGTACTGAAAACTCTGAGCTAACAAATTTAGTTCTAAAAAACAAAAAAGGTGTTACAACCTTTAATAAAATTGATAGTCGAACTTGGTACGTTGAAGTAAATGATGTAGCCAACCTAATGACTATAATGCAGGAAGACCGCGTTAATATTTATTATGGCGATAATTCAAAAGAAATATCCATAGATGATTATGATATTCAATTTGTAAATTCGCCACAACTGCTTGCAGATGACACTTTAATATATTTATATATTACTTTAGACAAAACGTTAAGATTTATTTGGAACCAAATTCCTTCAGCAAAAAGTTATGTGAAGAAATGTAAAATTACGAACTCGGATATTATGAAAAATCACCTTGTTTCTTTTAAAGTAGATGTTGAATCATATGGAATTCCAATTAATACTATGGATTTTATTATCTCTAACCGTAAGGAAAAGCTTCAATTCGATTTGAAATCTAAATGGTTAGAAAGTATCAGAGTAGAACCTAATGTATTTTTAAATGTATTTGAAATTACAATAGACTTTCCTCAGGTATTAAAAACAATAATCACGAGATTTGACTATGATGACTATGATACAACCGTTATTGACTTTTTTATTACTACTAGCTCAGAAATGCTACCATTGACAAAATTTAAATCTAGAATAATTTATACCGAGCTGTTTAATGATGAAACTTGGTTAGACTATTCGGATAGTATGAAAGTGTTAGTGCGGTGGTATGAGACGGGGTTAGGGAATTTATCTTGTAGAATTGGTTTTTTAAAAAAAGATATATATAGTTATTTTAAAGAGATGGAAATTTCTGAAATAACAGATTCTGAAAATATAATTTTAATAACAGAATATCCATACAAAGCTCAGGAAAATGGATTAGCTTTTTTTAAATATTTAATGGAGGAACAGAATACTTTTAAACCTATTTATATTATCTCACGTGCTTCAAATGATTTACATCTTTTGAAAAAATACCTATCAAATGTTGTTTTTTATAAAAGCAAAGAGCATATAGATTACTTTTTTAAAGCCAATTTTTTGGCGCATACGCATACCCCTAATTATGCAGTACCTGTTTTGTCTGCTTCTGCTGAACAGAAAATTAAAGGATTGTATAAGTTATTTTTACAGCATGGTATAATTGGAGTCAGAAATTTGGAATATATGTATGGGAGAAAAACACATCCTAACCTAATAAACAAATTTATTGTTTCTTCTGAGCGAGAAAAGAGCATTGTCAGAGATGAGCTATATTACCCTGAAGAAGATATAGCAGTAACTGGTTTAGCTAGATTTGATAGTTTGCTAAAAGATAATGGTTTTTTTGAGTCGTATAAAGTACGAAAGAAAGTTTTAATTATGCCTTCGTGGCGAATGGGACAAGAAAAACTTTCGGATGAAGATTTTACAGAAACAATGTTTTATAAGGTTTTTCATTCCTTAATTAATAATCCAAGACTAGAAAAACTGGTTATGGATAAAGGGATTACAATCGATTTGTATCTTCACAATAATTTTCAAAAATATAATCATCTGTTCACTTCTGATTTTGTTAATATTATTAAGGCATCGGATACTACAGTTCAAACTTTATTAAAGGAACATGGGATTTTAATAACCGATTTTTCAAGTGTGGGTCTAGATTTTGCCATTCAAAGAAGACCTGTTCTTTACTATCAATTTGATGTGGAATTGAAGGAACAAAGAGCAGAAGAATCAAGTAAGAATTTTCTTCCAGGTAAAATTTTTCAGATTGAGGATGATTTAATAAACGAAATTGAACAAAAGATAAAACGATATAAAATGGACAAGGAATTTAAGAAATTGATACCTGAAAAAATTTATAAATATAATGATCGTAATGCTTGCGAAAGAATTTACGAAGTTTTAAAAAACTCAATTTAGATAAAAATACAATAATAAATTTGATAAACAGCCATCAACTAATTTTCCAAGAGTAAGAAGTGCGGAATTTCTATAAGATGTGCTGTTTATTAATCTATCCGTTTTTGTAAACCTGAAAATATAGTATAATTAAATCAAATGTCAAAAAGTTAAAGAGGAACTATGATTACTAATTCAATTACTACATACCTTAAATCGTTTTATTTAATAGCGGTAAATATGGTAAGCAAGCTGTCTAAGAAGAAACACAATAACATTATTTTTTTATTGAGCTTTGATTCCACGAGCTATTATATTTTGGAAGAATTATACAAAATTTATAAAAAAAGATTAATTGTGATTTATACAATTAATTCTACTACCTTAGCAAAAAAATTTGAGTCAAGAGGCTGCCAAGTGTATAGTCTCAGTTCATTTAATAGTCTATTTACAAAAATTGTTCCATTATTAAAGGGATCAAAAGTAGTAATATGTGATAATTATTTTCCGATATTGGGTGGTATTGATTTTCGCAAAGAAACAAAAATACTTCAAATTTGGCATGCAAATGGAGCAATTAAGACATTTGGACTTGAAGCAAATTATGCCATAAATGCTTCGGATAAAAACAAGGATAGATATAGACAAGTTTATAATAAAATTACGGATATAGTAGTTAGTTCATCAAAAATGGCTGATATATTTAAGAGTAGCTACAAAATTGATCCGAATATTTTGAAATTTGGTTATCCTTTAACAGATTATTATCTCAATGAAGGAACAAAAAAGAAAATGTTACAAATGAAAGAAACTATAAAGAAAAAAATCATTTTGTATGCTCCTACTTACAGAGAACATAGCCATAATTATATTGATTTAGGATATTTATCTTCAAATATATCAGATGATAGTTTATTGTTGGTGCATCCTCACCCAAGAGATAACGTGCTTAAAGAGCAACTAAAAGTTTATCCCAGTATTATGACACATTTGAATAATTTTAGTTTGCAAGAAACTCTTTTTTTAACAGATGTTTTGATTACTGATTATTCGTCCATCCCATTCGAATATTCTCTTGCTAATCCTGATGGAAACATTGTTTTTTTCTGTCCTGATTTGGATAACTATCAAAAAGAAGTAGGGTTACAAACTGATTTTATTATGAGTGAAGAGTATGAGATATTCGAGAACATTGAAGATGTTGTTGAAATTATTAATAAGAAAGAAAATACTACTTTAAAGCATTTTAATCTAATATGGAATGAATATGCAAATGGAAAAGCTATTAAGCAACTTATAGAATGGATTGAAGTCACTTATGAGATCTGAATTGATAATGGGAATTCCGGTTGATAATTTATCTTATGATAATATAATTGAAGATGTTTCCAGTTACTTAGATAAACAAAGTAAAATGACAATTGTTAGTATTAACCCACAAATTGTTACGGAATCAAAAAAATATCCTGATATCGTTGATTTTATTTGGAGAAGTACTCATAGGATACCGGATGGCATAGGAATTGTATTGGTATCAAGATTAACAGGAGGCAGTATATTTGATAGAGTAACGGGTTATGATTTGATGATTAGGATATTGGCTTTTGCAAATGAAAATAAAAAGCGAATTTTTTTATATGGGGCAAAACCGTGTATCTTAGAAGACACTGTAAAAAATATAAAACATTCATATCCAGATTTAATTGTTGCAGGAGCCATAGATGGATATAATCAATTGAAGGAAGAAGAAATTGTCAGTCATATTAATGAATCAAACTCTGATATGCTTTTTGTTGCATTAGGGTTTCCTCGTCAAGAACAATGGTTAGCGCGTAACATACGTGAACTTAATGTGTCCATTTTTCAAGATGTAGGTGGGAGCTTTGATGTGATTAGTGGACACGTTAAAAGAGCACCAGATATTTTTATTAAATTTCACTTGGAGTGGCTCTACCGATCTTTAAGTAATCCCAAGCGATTAGGAAGAATTCTGCAACTTCCTATTTTCTTATGTAAAAGTATTGTTTGGAGTATGCGCAATCATAAAAGAGATAGATAAAATTTATTTTAGTAAGTAAATTAAATAGTTGATCTTTTGGAGATTAATAAAAAATAAATGAAGTTAATTTACTAAACTATTGGAGGAACTAATTGTGGTTTTGAAGAAAATATATACAAAAGCTAATTCTGTTCAACGAATTATTTTTCCCGATTTACAACATCGTATGAGGCTATATTATGCAGATCATTATGAGAGCACACCAATCGAGTCTAAAACTATCTTATATGAAACAAGAGATGGCAAATCAATCGTAGATTCACCGTTGGCTATATTTAATTACTTGACATCAGATGACAGATTTTCTGACTTTAATCATATTTGGGTTATTGATAAAGACGCTGAAGGTATCAAAAATACTATTTCAGAACCATCTAAAAAGAAAGTGAAATTTGTTTATCGTGACACATTAGATTACGTAGATGCACTCCTGAAAGCTAAGTACCTTATTTCAAATTCGACATTTGAATCATTTTTTGTTAAAAGATCAGATCAAATTTACATTAATACTTGGCACGGTACACCTCTCAAGTATATGGGCTTTGACATACCGGGATCAGTTTCTCATTCTCAAAACGTACTAAGAAATTTTTTAATGACAGATTATATTCTATCACCAAACGCACATACTTCTAATATTTTTATTAATAGTTATAAATTAAAGGGGATTTATTCAGGAGAGATATTAGAGGGGGGATATCCTAGAATTGACTCTACACTATCAAAAAATAAAGATTCAGTTTATGAAAAACTCAAGAGTGTTGGTGTGGATATACGAGGTGATAGAAAGAAAATACTCTATTGTCCTACTTGGAAAGGTCAAAATGTTCATCAGGCAACGGATGATATTGAACAAATAGTCAATGAAACGTTAAGATTAAAAGAAAAATTTTACGATGAATATGATGTGTTAGTAAAAGTTCATCCATTTATCTATAATGAGATAAAAAATGACAGTAGATTATTTGGTCTATTAATTTCAGATTTAATTGATGCCAACGAAGTGTTGTCTATCATTGATGTGCTCATTACGGATTATTCAAGCATTTTTTTCGACTTCTTAGTTACAAAAAAACCAATCATTTTTTATGCCTGGGACAAAGATTTATACAGTTTTGAAAGAGGAATGTATCTGACAAATGATGAGTTACCAGGTCCTACTGCAGAAAACTTTGATGAGTTGCTAAAATTCATTCAATCGGTGGAAGTGAATCATACCAAATATCAAAAAAAATATGAAGAGCTGGCTCAGCGTATGGTTCCATATGAAGATGGACATGTGACAAAAAAATATGTGGAATATATTTTTAAAAAACAAGATTCAAAAAATATCACAGTTCATACAGTTAATTCAAAAAAGAAAAAGCTGCTAATATTTCCTGGTGGTATGAGGAATAATGGAATAACATCAAGCTTTTTAAATCTGACTAACAATATTGATTATACAAAGTATGATGTTACTGTTATTTGCAATCCTTCGAGCAATGATGAAATCAATAACAATCTAAAGGCAATGAATAAAAACATTAGACCTCTTTTCCGATTTGGAATTGACATTCTTACAAGAAAAGAAAAACTAGTTAACAAGAAATTTGCTGATCAAGGTGTGGAAATAGATCAAAGAAGTAATTATCCGGAAAACGGGTATCGTCGAGAGATGAATAGGCTTGTTGGTAATTTAAAATTTGATGTAGCAATTGATTTTAGTGGTTATAGCTATTTTTGGGGAAGGCATATTTTAGGAGCAGATGCAAAAAAATATATAGTTTTTATGCATAATGATCTCTATTCCGATTCTCGTAGAGAAGTGAATGGGAAAATGCCAATGTTTAAAGATTTAAATGGTTTATTCTCTATTTATTATAAGTTTGATAAACTATTGAGCGTTTCACCTATGACAAGAGACGTAAATTATAGTAATTTGAAGAAATATGTTAGTAAAGAGCAAATGAGTTATGTGTATAATACAATTAATATCGAGAAAATTTTAGAAAAACAACCTTTAGTTGAAGATAAACAACAATTAATTGTGAAGAGAGGTTTCTTACAGTTTGAGAGTTCTGGAATAATTGAGTACGCATTAAACATTAACTGCCTGCGAAAAAAATCATTTTCTAAAAAAGAAGTATCAAAAGAATCAACAGTTGTTCAATATGCATCATTTTATGTTAATGATGAATTATTTTTTAAAGTATCTGTTGACAATATGTATTTAGGTTGGATACCCCAAAAATATGTAATCCCCAAAGAAATTAGTACGCAAAGAATTGAAGACTTCCATGGTTTTGCGACAGTTTCAAGATTTTTAAACTATCCGATTTGGAAAGACATAAAGACTAATACGAAAAAAGACAAAATTATTAGTTATGTACGTCCATTTAAGAATCGGTATTTTGAGATTGAAAAAGTTGCATATACAGATGCAGGAAGATATTTCTATGTGAAATATAATCAGAAACCACTGGGTTGGGTATCACCAAGACCGTTAATGAGAATACATGAAACGAGTCGTTATTCTCCTATAAACAGTTATTTCATGCGTCGCACAAAAAAGCTTGAAACAATTGAACCTGTTTATTTTACAGATCTCGTTGAGAGTACGAATTTTTATGGGAAAATCAAAAACATACCAAACATTGAATTATGGTCTGCGCCAAAAGGAATCACTGGTTCGGAGAGTATTCCTTTCTCTGAGGAGTATTTGGAACAGTCTTTTAAAATTAATGAAATCAGTTATGTTGGAAGTAATAAATTTTATAAATTACTTTTAAATAACGATACATCAATTGGTTATATTGATTCGAAATTTATAATTGAAATTTCAGAAGAAGACTTTAAAGAAGCAGATGACAAAACTGAAAAAAAATTAGATACAAATTTCGTATTACCCAAAGTTGATCTAGGTTTTCAAAAAGTTCCGTCTCTTGACCAAAATTACTTTAATATAGTGAATATGGGAAGGTTATCTCCAGAAAAGAATCAGAAAAATTTGATTGAAGCTTTTGCTGAATTTAGACAAGAGAATCCAAAGAGTCGACTTTACATTTTAGGAAAAGGGCCTTTAGAAAAAGAGTTGATTCAGTGTATTAAAGATACAAATCAAGAAGGATCGGTATTTATGTTAGGTCATCTGAGTTCTCCCTTTAATTTTATTAAAGAAACGGATCTATTTGTTTTACCATCTTATTATGAAGGGCAACCGATGGTATTATTAGAATCAATGACTTTAGGAATGAAAATACTGGCTTCTAATATCCCTGCGAATATTAATGTACTTGGTAAAGAAGAAGAATATGGATTGCTCACAAAAGGAACTTCCCCAGAAGATATTAAAAATGGCTTATTAAGAGCCTTGTCTTATAAAGGTGACTTCACTTCATTTGATCCATATAAGTACAACAAAGAAGCCATTAAAAGTTTTTATAATGAAATAAATTAAAAATCGTATACATTTAGCTATAATTGTTGATACGGCAAGTCGTGCTCATAATTATAGCTTTTTGTGTTACTATTTCTTATAGGGACAAAGAAATAGGATATTGATTTGAGAAATATAGGAGCCGATGATGAAATTAATAGAAAAAATAAAAAAGAATGTGATGACACCCAATGAGTTACGATATTTAAAGTTTAGAAACTTACCAATAAAAAAGAAAACAATTCTACTTGAAGGTTCCCATGGAAGGGAGTTTAGTGGACACATTTTTGCTTTAACTAAAAATATACTACAATTTTATCCAGAATATACTGTTAAAATTGTCACAAGAAAAAATGTATACTTACCTGCAGAGTTCGAGACTTATAATGTTGAGCACTTAAGTAAGGAATACTTTGAATACTTGGCAACTGCTGAAATACTTATAAATGATACATCCTTTTGGTCTTTTTTTAATAAACGTGTTGAACAACAATATTATATATTTTGGCATGGAACACCGTTAAAATTTTTAGGTAAATCAACACAGATACAAGGATATGGAAATATACAAAGAAATTTAGCTTCTGCGGATAAAGTATTTGTCAGCAATGAGTTTACTAAAAAGGTTTTAATAAGTGATTTTGGCATCGAAAATATAGTGAAAAATGAAATTGTGATAGCTCCATCTCCAAGAAATTCTTATTTGTTTGATAACAGAGTTGTACCAAAAAGATATTTGTATATGCCAACTTGGCGTGGTAAAAATACAAATAATGTAACGATTTCTGATAAGTTAATAGATAATTTGAAGCGTTTAGATGATCTACTACATGATAATGAAGAAATGTTTGTAAAACTCCATCCTTACGAAGAAAATCTAATAAATTTTGATTCATACAATTTTAAACATTTGAAAAAGTTTCCCAAAGAAGAAACGTATACATTTATGCAAACAGTTGAAAAAATCGTTACTGATTATTCTTCTATAATGTTTGATTTTTTAGTGACAAAGAGAGAAGTTCTATTATTTACTTTTGATGAAGAAGAGTATCAAGCAGAAAGAGGAATGTATTTCAAAATAAAAGACCTTCCATTTAAGAAAGTTACAGATCCTGAAAGTTTAATTTTAGCTTTGAGACAAAATTATAGTTTTAGGAATGATGAATTCATAAAAACGTATTGTAATTCAGATAATGAAAATGGCGCATTACAAGTTATAGACTTTTTATTATCAGAAAAAAATTTCTCTAATATAAATGTTCAAAATAACTGGAATGGGAAGGAGAACGTTTTAATATATGCCTATCAACTTGCTGAGAATGGAATAACTGCTTCTTTATTAAATTATTTTGAAACTGTTGATTTAACGAAACGTAACTATATATTGACATGGCAAGAAGGTATGATTCCAGAAAAATTAGAATATAAAATTAAAAATCTTCCCAAAGGAATTTTCACATTTATAAGTGCTGGCAAAGTGCAATCAACAATTAGTGAGTCATTTGCGACATTAAGTTATATGAATGAAAAACCAGCATCAAAAAAGTTGGTCGAAGAAATGTATTTGAGAGATTTCAAAAGGCAGTATCCTAATTTAGCTCCCGCATATTTTATTCATTATCCAGGATATGACCGCTCATATGCATCATGGATGTGGATACTAAAAAAAATTGGAATCAAGACAATTATTTTTGTGCATACAGACATAGAAAAAGAAATGGAACTAAATAAGTATTTAAAAAGGAATATTTTATTTGAAGCTTACAAGGAAGCAACCAAAGTTATTTGTGTAAGTGAGACAATAAAGAAAAAAATTGATTATCTAGTTCCTGAAGCTAATACGTTTGTTAGTAATGTCTTAATAAATAAGAAAAAAGTAGAAAAGTTATCTAAATTGCCTATTACAGATACTGTACCTTTAGAACTAATTGATAAATTTGAAAATAAAACGAATAAGATTTTTATTAATATCGGTAGATTTTCAAAACAAAAAGGTTTAGATAGATTGATAAAAGCATTTGAAACTGTTGAAGATAAAAATGTATACTTAGTTTTAATTGAGTCCTATGGCCCTGAAAAGGAAACGATTATAAATAAAATTAATAGTAGTAACAAAAAGGAGTCTATCTATCTCTTGCAGAATTTAGGAAACCCTTATAATTTATTGAGAAAAGCATCATACTTTATTTTTAGTAGTAGATACGAAGGGTTAGGGATGGTTGTATTAGAAGCACTAGCCGTAAATACACCAGTAATAATGACTGAAGTACCTGAAACTTTAGAAATTTTAGATGGAGCAGATAAAACAATAGTAGTCGAAAATTCGATAGAGGGTTTGATAAAAGGGTTTGATCTAGGTATTAAAAATATTTTACCTAATGAAAAGTTTATGTTTTCATCGTATGAAGAAAGAGCATTAAGGACTTGGGAAAAAATTTTTAAAGATTAGTATTTTATGTAGGGAGTTGTAGTATGTATTTAAACAAAGTTACAGGATGGAAAAAAAGCATATCCATTTGGATGATATTTGCCATTTTATCGGTAATTATCCAAAGTCCACAAATATTTTCAAAAGGTTATGTTCTTGGCGTTGATTCTATTTTTCATATGAATAGAATATATGAGACTATGATGCAGCTAAAAACTGGGGAGTTTAATTATTTTATCTCTTTGTTTTCCTATCAACAATCTGCAAGAATTGTTAATGCATTTTATGGTCCTGGAATGTCATATATACTGGGGGCATTATTGCTGCTTTTGGGAAGTTGGGTTAAGTTTCAGTTAGTTACATCTTTTTTGGTTAACATTATCGGTGCATATGGAGTCTATCGCATTGCAAAAAAATTGTCGATGAGAGACAGTTTAGCAATTCTCTCTGGTGCTATCTATATGAGTACTTATTTTGTAGCCTCTTGGAATATCGCAGGATCTTTTACAGGGATTGGAAATATGCTCATACCTTATGTCATGTATTATGGTATTGGGATGTTAGTAGATAAAAAACATAATTTTTCAGTGTTAGGTTTAGGATTGAGTATGGGAGTCTTACTTCAAACGCATGTGTTTTCCTCACTCCTAGCAACTTTGGTCCTATTACCTTGTGTGATATATGCTTTTATAAAGACTACTTTAAAAAAAGAATTCTTGTTTAAAATGCTCTTTTCCATAGGTATAGCCATATTGTTAAGCTTAAACGTTTGGTTAGGAATGTTTTATCTTTTAAAGGATAATCAATTATTGCAAACAGTTCCGTTAGACTTACTAAAAAATGCAGTGTATTTCTTGCCTGAAAAGGGAAATGGACAAGCGAATATTGGAATTGTACTTAGTTCTTTGTTCTTTTTCCAAGTAATTAATTTAATTATAAATTGGAAAAATATAAACAATACAATAAAAATTTTAATGACCACCGGAAGTATATTCTTACTAGTATCAAGTCGTTTTTTTCCATGGAGTATCTTCTCAAAATTATTCCCAGCGTTGGAATCATTTTTACAATTTCCATCAAGGCTTATTATCGTGCCGACAATTTTATTATTAGTTACTTTTGAATATACCTGCAAATATTTAAAGAAAGAAATGGTATTAGTAGTGTTAGGCATAGCAACCTTTTTTTCAATTTCCATTGCTCAAGATAGAGTGATGTCTCGAATGACAGAATGGAACTCTGAAAATGTGTTGGCCTCACCAAATAAGAAACCGTCAAACATATCAGCCAAAGAATTAAGAAATATCATTAGGAGTAGTGATCTTGGAAAAATATTGGATGTTGTAAGAAAAGGAACTTCTGACTACTTACCATTAAAAGAACCGTTGAGTAACCAAGATTTTGAACTTTTTGATCCGTATTCCAAATACTGGGAATATGTAATTAATCCAAATCCAAATTTTGAGAAAAAAGTATCAGACGGAGATATCATCGTTTCTTGGGAATCAGGTGATGAGGAAATTATTAATGTGCCTATATTTAAATACGAGGATACTGTGATTAAAGACCTTTCTTCAGGAAAAAACATTAGTGTACGCACAACCGATATTGGAACAATCCAGTTAAATGCAAATGAAGTAAGTGCAATAAGGATTTCGTATCCGATTCCTTTGACTATTAAAATTTCTATTTTTATTTCAGGAATTACTTTCATTATTTGTTTAAGCTACACTATTATTAATCAAGTTAAAAAAAATATATAAAAATATTTTGTTATATAATCTTTTTAACTTTGGAATGAAACGAATTTGAAACTAATTCTATTCCACTCCTCTTAACTTTCGTGTATAATGGTACAAGCCAGTATTACGAAAGTTAGGAGGAGTTGTTTTGAGTAAACAACATCCAGAGGAAAAGTCCTTTAAAGACGAAGTATTAGGAGCTTTAAAGCAACCTCAATCAGATCAAACCCAGGAAAGCGATGGTTTGAACGAGCGTCCTATTCAACAACCTCAAGAAGAGGTGGGTTCGCGAACTGCAAGTGGAAAGACCAAAAATAAACAAGCAAAGCAAGCTGCTACAAGTCGTAGGGCAGCAGCGGAAGAAGTGCCCATAGCTGAAGGTGGGGAAACGCAATTGCGCAAGCAGCAACGCAAAAAAGAAGATCGAATTGTCAATCGGATCGTTTTGATCGTAGTCCTTGCTCTGCTCGTCATCGGTGGTGTTTTAGGATTTTCAATGTATCGTTACGTAACATCAGGATTGCAGCCGTTGAATCCAGAAGATACAGAAACGGTGGCAGTTGAGATTCCTAGTGGATCGTCCAACAAAGCAATTGGAGAAATATTGGAAGAAGACAATATCATTAAAAGTGGTATGATCTTTAACTATTATACGAAATTCAATAATTTAACTGGATTTCAAGCAGGAAATTATCATTTTTCTCCTAGTATGACATTGGATCAAATCTCAAAGATGCTGCAAAATGGCGAAGGTTCGGTCACCTCTGATGCAAAAGTGACGATTCCAGAAGGGTTTGATGTGGATCAAATCGGTGATGCTCTAGCGGAAGCAACAAATATCTCGAAAGACGATTTCTTAGCTTTGATGGAAAGCGATGAGTTCTTTGAAAAAATGAAAGAAACCTATCCTGAGCTTTTAGCAAGTGCCGGCGATGCGCAAGGCGTGCGTTACCGACTAGAAGGATACTTGTTCCCAGCGACGTATGACTACTATACAGGGAATACCCTAGAAGAAGTCGTTACCCAAATGGTGGATAAATCAAATTCAGTCTTGTCCAAATATTTCGATCAAATTGCTCAAAAAGAAATGACGGTTCAAGAAGTCCTTACATTGGCTTCACTTGTTGAAAAAGAGGGTAGTAAGCTAGAAGATCGTAAAAATATCGCACAGGTATTCTTCAATCGTTTAGCGATTGATATGCCGCTGCAATCGGATATTTCGATTCTATACGCGTTAGGTGAGCACAAAGAGCTAGTCACTTATGAGGACACTCAAGTTGACTCTCCTTATAATCTCTATGTGCATACTGGCTACGGACCTGGACCATTCAACAATCCAAGCGAAGCAGCGATCCAAGCTGTCTTAGATCCAACACCGAACAACTACTATTATTTCGTTGCTGACATTCAAACCCAAGAAGTTTACTTTGCGGAAACCTATGAACAGCATATGCAATTAGTGGAACAATATGTAAACAATACCTCAAATTAAATTTTCATAGGTTTATAGTTTACATTTAAAAAAAAGCATGGTAATCTTTTGTGGACTCATCGCAAAAGATTACCTTTTGCGATTTATTAGAAGTTACTAAAAGGAGAAAAGAACTATGGTAGAAAAAGTTTACCCAATGACACTTGAAGGAAAAGAAAAGCTAGAACAAGAATTAGAAGAATTGAAAACGGTAAAACGCGGCGAGATCATTGAACGTATCAAGGTAGCCCGCAGTTTTGGCGATTTATCCGAAAACTCCGAGTATGAGTCTGCAAAAGATGAACAAGCGTTTGTCGAAGGCCGAATCACTACTTTAGAAAATATGATTCGTTTTGCAGAGATCATTGATAATGAGGGTGTAGACTCTGATGAAGTTTCCATCGGAAAAACTGTGATTTTTGTTGAGTTGCCTGATGGTGACGAAGAAGAGTACATGATCGTTGGTAGTGCTGAAGCAGATCCGTTTTCTGGTAAAATTTCCAATGATTCACCAATCGCTCGTGCCTTGATTGGGAAAAAAGTCAATGATGAAGTGACGATCTCAACGCCAGGCGGAGATATGCAAGTGAGAATCACAGAAGTAAAGAAAAGCTAATTGCTTGATCACTCGATCAAACTAGTTGACCCTGTTGTTCATTCTCCTTAAGGGAATTTGATCAAACAGGGTCTTTTTTCGGACCAGCGACGGATGGACAAACCATTTTTTTCGGGTATGATAAAGTAGAATTACTAGGAGGAGGAGCTTGAATGAAAAGTCCTTGGCGTTTTTTCTTTATTGTTGAAGCGCTCTTACTGCTTTTTGCGGTATGGCAAATTTTATCTAATCCGCCATTATTATTTTTATTAATACTTGGTGTGACGTGCTTGGTCCTTGTGAACCGAAGTGAGCGCAAGAGCAATTTTAAAAATTTCTTGATGGTCTCAAGTTCCATTGCTATTTTGATCAGTTTGTTAAATAGTCCAGCACTGTGGCTGATGCTGATTTTTGCGATTTTATTTATTGGTTTAAAAGGAGTCGAGATTACCGGAATCGACTTAACTAAAAATTCATTCTGGCGCAAAAAACAAATGATTATCGTTGAAACTGAAGAACCCAAAGCTGATCATCCGCTGAAACAAAAGCAGCAATGGTTAGGCAATGAACGGATCGGCAGTCAAGTCTATGAATGGGACGATATCAATTTAGATATCTTGACGGGAGACACTTTCATCGATCTAGGCAACACTTTATTGCCTAAGAAAGAAAACGTCGTGATCGTACGAAAAGGCTTTGGTAGAACTCGTATTTTAGTGCCTGCTGGCATAGCGATCAAATTAGAGCACAGTACTTTTATTGGCTCTGTTATCTTTGAAGGCGAAGAAACGAGCTTGAAAAATGAAAAAGTGACGATTTACAGCCCGGATTATGGCGAAAATAGTCGGCGTTTGAAAATCTTAACGAATACCCTTGTTGGTGATGTTGAGGTGATTCGGGTATGATTGGGAAATTTTCAAGAGGCATGATCGCTTTTTACGCAGGATTAGCAAGTTTTTTCACCATGATATTGATGCTGTTTTCCTATTTGTATGCCAGTGGGAAAAATAATTGGCTGATAGAAGTCTTTCAAATCAAACTCTTTTTTATCCCAATTATCTTTCACTTACTTGTAATATCTGCATTGATTGCTTTAGCTGTCTTTTTACTGATTTCTTTTTTTCGCAACCGTCAATACGGTCCGGTGGAAGAAAAGCTAAGACTGTTAGCCAGCGGCTATATCGATAGCCCTTTATTGGAAACAAAGATCCCACATGCGTCTGAAAACCATTTGATTGCGAATGTGGATCGTGATATTGCCAGTATCCAATCGAAGATGAAACAGATGTCGATGGAATTACAGCAATTGAATGCGAAACCGCAGTTTGTTGATGGTCAGACGAAAGAAGAGATTTTAGAAGCAGAAAGGCAGCGTCTGGCTCGTGAACTGCACGACTCTGTTTCTCAACAGCTGTTTGCCGCCATGATGATGATGTCTGCACTGAATGAGCAAGCGATTCGAACAGATGCTCCAGAAAGCCAAAAGAAACAGTTAGCTATGGTCACAGACATTATCAATGCTTCGCAATCTGAAATGCGGGCGCTCTTGCTTCATCTACGACCTGTAACTTTGGAAGGGAAGAGTCTAAAGCAAGGAATCGAGCAATTGTTAAAGGAATTAGAGACCAAAATCAAAATTCTATTGACTTGGGATATTGAAGACTTTACGATGCCTAGTTCGATTGAAGATCAACTCTTTCGTGTGATCCAAGAACTCTTGTCTAATACACTGCGTCACGCCAAGGCCAATGAGTTGGAAGTTTACTTGCATCGTATTGATAATAACGTGTTATTGCGGGTGATCGATGACGGTGTTGGCTTTGATCCACAAGATCAAAAGGCTGGCAGCTATGGCTTGATGAATATCCGAGAACGGGTAAGTGCCGTTGGCGGAACGTTGAAAATTATTAGTTTTAAAAATCAAGGAACCAGTATTGAAATCAAAGTTCCACTGTTGAAGGAGGCATAACGTATGATTAAAGTGTTGTTAGTTGATGACCATGAAATGGTTCGTCTGGGGGTCTCTTCTTATCTATCGATTCAAGACGATATAGAAGTAATTGGGGAAGCGGAAAATGGTCGAGTCGGGTATGAAAAGGCATTGGAATTACGTCCAGATGTGATTTTGATGGATTTGGTGATGGATGAAATGGATGGGATCGAATCTACGAAATTGATTTTAAATGATTGGCCCGAAGCAAAAATCATTATTGTCACTAGTTTTATTGATGACGAAAAAGTCTATCCTGCAATAGAAGCGGGGGCGGCAGGTTACCTGTTAAAAACGTCTACTGCTCATGAGATTGCGGAAGCCATTCGTGCAACCCAGCGAGGAGAGCGGGTCTTAGAACCCGAAGTCACCACGAAAATGATGGATCGTTTGACGAATCGGACACCGATCCTGCATGAAGATTTGACCAATCGGGAACAAGAAGTGTTACTGTTGATCGCCGAAGGAAAGAGCAACCAAGAGATTGCGGATGCACTCTTCATTACGCTGAAAACAGTGAAGACACATGTGTCAAATATCTTATCAAAATTAGAAGTAGAAGATCGTACACAAGCCACGATATATGCTTTTAAACATGGCTTGATAAAATAAAATCTTAATAATCATACCTCCTCATGGCAAGCAGGGGAGGTTTTTGTTATACTAAATAATGATCTGGCAAACAAAGGAGCGTTTGTGGTGAAGCAAAATTATGCAATTATTGGATTAGGCCGTTTCGGTGGTAGTATTTGTCGTACGTTGATTGAATCAGGTCAAGAAGTATTGGCGATCGATAGCAACGAAGATCGTGTCAATGAGTATATGAATATCGCCACCCATGCAGTGGTCGGCAACGCACAAGATGAGATGACGTTACGTTCATTGGGTATCCGTAACTTTGACCATGTCATTGTTGCGATCGGTGAGGATATTCAAGCCAGTATTTTGGTGACCTTGATGGTAAAAGAAATGGGTGTTCCTAATATCTTAGCGAAAGCCCAAAACGAATACCATGCCCGTGTACTGGAAAAACTCGGCGCAGACCGTGTCGTCCATCCCGAACGTGACATGGGGATTCGCATCGCCCATAATCTAGTTTCCAAAAATATCTTAGATTATATTGAACTATCTGATGAATTTTCTCTAGCAGAGATTCGTGTGTCCAATCCACGTTTTTTCAATAAATCCCTGATTGAACTGAATTTTCGACAAAAGTATGGTCTGACAGTTGTTGCGATTCGTCGGGGACCAGGACAAGTGATCGTTTCGCCTGATGCAGAGGCGATCGTGCGTGAAAATGACAATTTACTCGTGATCGGCAATACAGATGATGTAGATATACTTGATGAACATATGAATGATTAGGAGTGAAGAAAATGAACTTAACAATAAGTCCTGAAGCAATGCAATGGTTTAAAAAAGAATTGGTGGTAGACCAAGGAAGCGGGATTCGTTTTTTCGGAAAAATTTATGGCAAAACACAAGTGCATGACGGATTTTCCGTGGGAATGTCAGTCGATAAACCAGAACGTCCGATCGTCGAACAAACCATTGATGGCTTGCTTTTTTTTATTGATGAAGCAGACGAATGGTTTTTCAAAGGCTATGATCTGACAGTTGATTATGATCAAACGTTGGATGAACCGAAGTACGATTTTAGTGAAGATAAAAAATAATGTGGATTCGGTCATAGCTGACCGGCTTCCCACGATTGGCTCTAGGAGATGAAACCGATGTTATCAATTGTTGTACCTTGTTTTAATGAAGAGGCGAGCTTGCCGATATTCTTTGAGGAAACAGAAAAAGTGAAGAGACAATTAAATATGCCCTTTGAATATATTTTTGTCAATGATGGCTCTTCAGATCAAACACTACCTGTTTTAAGAGCGTTATATCGTGCCCACCCCGACAGTGTTCGCTATTTATCTTTTTCGAGAAACTTTGGCAAAGAAGCGGCACTTTATGCAGGCTTACAAGCGGCGAAAGGCGATTTTGTCACTGTGATGGACGCAGACCTGCAAGATCCCCCGACTCTACTGCCGGAAATGTTTGCGATGCTAGAAGCAAAACCAGAGCTTGATTGTGTTGGGACCAGACGAGCGGATCGCAAAGGAGAACCGAAAATTCGTAGTTTTTTCTCAGATGCCTTCTATAATATTATCAACAAGATTGCCGATACCGAAATGGTAAATGGTGCCCGAGATTTTCGCTTGATGCGCCGTAATATGGTAGATGCCGTTTTACAGCTATCAGAGTACAATCGCTTTTCAAAAGGGATCTTCAGTTGGGTAGGCTTTGATACAGAATACATCGCCTATGAGAACCGGGAACGAGTCGCTGGCGAGACTTCGTGGTCATTTTGGAAACTATTCCAATATTCGATCGATGGGATTGTCAACTTTTCGGATACGCCGCTGAACATTGCTTCGTTTATTGGGGCGCTTTCCTGTTTTGGCTCTCTGATTGCGTTGATATTTATTGTGATCAGAACCTTTATCTTTGGTGATCCAACAACTGGTTGGCCATCGATGGTTAGCATTTTCTTATTTGTGGGCGGCTTGCAATTGCTTTGTTTGGGAATCATCGGGAAATATATTGGGAAAATTTTCTTAGAAACCAAAAATAGACCCTTATATTTCTTGAAAGAAACTGAAAAAGACCAAGAAAAACAACGATAAATTAAAAGTGTACAATCTGAAGGTTTCGCCTCCAACTGTACACTTTTTTTGCGGAAAGAATTTGTTAGTAGCCTTTATCCAAGTTTATCTCATTTTTTTCAAGTTCTTGTTTCGCCAAAAATTGTTGGAAATTCGCTAAGAAAATGGCCATAAATGCCTTTTGAAAATGGGGCGTATGCCCTGAGATATGGGGGGTTATCAAAAGGTTCTCGATGAGCCATAACGGATCATTCTCGGGCAATGGCTCTTCTTCAAAAACATCCAGAGCGGCAAATGCTATCTGCTTTTTTTCTAGGGCTTTTGCTAATGCATCGGTATCCACACTAGGCCCACGGCCGACATTATAAAAGGAAGCACTAGGTTTCATTTGGGCAAAAAAAGCTGCATCATACAAGTGAGTGGTTTCTTCCGTCAGAGGAAGGATGTTGATGACGCAATCGGCGGTTTTTGCGCAAGCGTGTAAGTCAGATAACGCAAACGTTTTTTCAAAACCTGTCACGTCATGCCCGCTAGTATTGATACCAATGGGACTTACACCAAAAAAGGTCAATGCTTGAGCTAACTTTTGGCCAATTTGTCCTGTACCAACGATCAAAATCTCTTGGTCCGACAATTTTGTATAGTGAATTGTATTCGGTGACCATTGCTGTTTTCTCTGTTGCTGAATTGCTTGGAAAATCCCGCGGTTTTCCATAAATAGTAGAGCCAACAAATGGTCTGTGATCGATTCGGCATGGATGCCGCTGCCATTAGATAAGCGAATATTGTATTTCGCAAACTCTTTTAATGGTAAGGTGTCTACGCCAGCTGAAATCGCTTGGACCCATTTCAAATTTGTTTTCTCCGTTAGCAGGTAGTCCTTCCATTCCGACTTCCAACCAATGGTGATTTCTACTTGTGACCAATCAATTGCTTGGTCCTTTGTGTACACAAGAAATTGATAGTCTTTTTCGATTTGTTTCACATATGTGTCGCGAAACTCTCGAGTGGCTAAGATTATTTTTTTCATTGCCAAGCCTCCTTTTAACTTAAGTGTAGCAAAGAATGAGAAAAAAACCATGTTCAAGGAATTGAACATGGCCTAGATTAGGTTTTAAACTGAATTTTTGGAGAATGTTTGACCCCTTGTGTGAATAAGAATAAAGAACCAAACAAAATAAAGGTGGTTGCATCGAAGGAAGGCAATAGTAGTTGTACGATTACACTAATAAGCGTAGGCAATGCAGCACTTACGATCAGAATCTTTAAATTTTCAAAGAAAGTATAGGAGAATCGTTTTAATCTTGTATGGATCGTTGCAATAAAGGTCCCCATCACTAAGGTGATCAGCAAGCTGACAAATGATGGATACAATGCAACAAAAAAGACAATGAGTTTGATTAGCCATGGAATTGCTTGGTTTGATAGCGCTTCTCGAATCGCCTGACCGTTAAGATTGCGCAGCGCAGGCTCACTGTAATCAAATTCTAATTGATTAGAATCTAACATTGACGTCGATAAGCCAGAAGAGGGGATACGGATGACCAGCTGATCTTTTAACAAGCCAACAGCGATGACAGAGCCAGTAACATCAGATGCAATATCTGCTGGCGTACGGTTGCCATCTGGATCGAAAGTAAAGATGATCGAATCGGTTTGATAAATGAAACCTTGCGTATCCGGCGCTGTAGCAAGCTGCCCATTTTCGATCGTAAAATCTGGAATCGATTCTCCAATTTTTTGTCCGTCTGCTTGCACATCGCGAAAGACACCTAATACATTGATGGTCATCGGTACCGCGATAAGCACGGAGGCGCTTAATAGAAAAACGATTACTTTGGAAAATTCTGCTTTTTTGACAAATTTTAAATCAGGTATTCGGAAAAAAGCAATTTTAAATAGTTGGACGATAGTCATTTGCTGATGAACTCCTTTGTGGTATAACTAGAGTAATTGTAACGAAGGGTTCTTTGAATTACAAGGAATTCACAAAAAAAGAACCAATAATCGAATGAATGAATAAATAAAGAAATGAAAGTAGGCAAAAGAATGCAAAAGTACAACGAATACAAGCAGTTCTTGCAGCAAAAAAAGTTGTGGGAGCCGATTACGTATTTATTTTTTGGTGGATTAACGACTGTAGTCAACATTGTCGTCTATCTCATTTTTCGTGAAGGATTTGGTCTTTATTACCAGACAGCGAATGTGATTTCCTGGATTGCTTCTGTTTTGTTCGCCTACTTTACAAATAAGTTATGGGTCTTTGAAGCAAAAACCGAGACAAAGCAAGAGTCATGGGCGGCATTTGGGAAGTTCATTTTCTTTCGCGTCTTATCATTAGGCTTAGATATGCTTTGTATGTATCTATTTATTTCAATTTTGGCAACCGGCGATCTAGTTGCCAAGCTGGTCACCCAAGTTGTTGTTGTTTTGGCAAACTATGTGTTTAGTAAATTTTTGATTTTCAATACGAAAAAAAGTGAGAAAAAGTAAGCATATTTTTTGAACAAAGTCTGATAGTCTGATAATGTTACTTATGTAAACATTATCATTGAGGAGGAATTTTTTTATGACTTACACATTACCAGATTTACCTTACGCATACGATGCATTAGAACCATACATTGATGAAGAAACGATGCATTTGCATCATGATAAACACCATAACACTTATGTAACAAACTTAAACGCAGCGATTGAAAAACATCCTGAATTAGGTGAAAAAACAGTTGAAGAATTATTAGCTGACTTTTCTTCTGTACCAGAAGATATTCAAACAGCAGTTCGTAACAATGGTGGCGGCCATGCCAACCACACGTTCTTCTGGGAAATCTTAGGCCCAAATGCTGGTGGCGAACCTACTGGAGCCATCAAAGAGGCAATTGAAGAAACTTTTGGCAGCTTTGAAGACTTTAAAGAAGAATTTAAAACTGCTGCAACCGGACGTTTTGGTTCAGGTTGGGCATGGTTAGTCGTTAAAGATGGCAAATTAGCAATCACCTCAACAGCGAATCAAGATTCACCATTGATGGATGGCCAAACACCTGTCTTAGGTTTAGATGTTTGGGAACATGCGTATTACTTGAAATACAAAAATGTTCGTCCAGATTACATCAATGCTTTCTGGAGTGTTGTTAACTGGGACAAAGTAAACGAATATTTCGCAAAAGCTTAAACAATTTACTAGAAAGAAGCCTGCTAAAAGGCTTCTTTTTTTGTGGATAGAAAGAATCGTTTTGATATTGCTAACGCTTACATAATCCGCTATAATAAAGGCGACGGAATCGTCGGATTATAATTATTGGAGGCTTTACACACTATGGAACATGGGAAAGTAAAATGGTTCAACAACGAAAAAGGATTTGGTTTTATTACAGTTGACGGTGGCGATGATGTATTTGTTCACTTTTCTGCCATTCAAGGAGACGGTTTTAAGTCACTTGAAGAAGGTCAAGAAGTTGAATTTACGATCGTTGAAGGTGCCCGCGGACCTCAAGCAGCGGAAGTGACCAAAGTCTAAAACAGAACGGAAAAGCTGAGTAAGCCCTCAGCTTTTTTAATTTGCTATTTCTCGCCATATTTGGTATCTTCAATACATTAGTAAGACTAGGAAGCGAAGAGGGATAAGAATGAAACGAGTAATTACTTACGGAACATTTGATTTATTGCATTATGGACATATCAATCTTTTGCGTCGTGCAAAAGAGCAAGGCGATTATTTGATCGTAGCACTATCAACGGATGAATTTAATTGGAACGAAAAACAAAAAAAATGCTACTTTTCTTATGAGAAAAGAAAGCAGTTATTAGAAGCGATTCGGTATGTGGATCTAGTGATTCCTGAAGAAGGCTGGGGCCAAAAAGTTTCCGATGTCAAAGAATATCATGTGGATACCTTTGTTATGGGAGACGATTGGGCTGGCAAATTTGATTTTATTCAAGAAGAGACAGATGCTGAAGTGATCTATCTAGCACGGACTCCGGAAATATCAACTACTCAAATCAAAAAAGATTTGAAACTTAACAATTAAAAGACTATTATAAAAAAGCATCTTTTACAGATGTTTTTTTTATTGAGCCCAACTTCAAGAAATTAAGATTTTATTACTAGTTTTTCATTGATTATTTGTTCAGAACACAAAATATGGTATGATGTTTTGTGAGTTGACTCGATCAATTAGAAATTCTATGAGAATGGATGAAGAAAGTGGAAAAAGAAATCAAAGTCCGTGCAACTTTAGTGACGAAAGAATACGACTTATATAAAAAGAAAGCGGATAAAGTAAAAGCACTATTCAAGTTCTATCATCGCAATGTTCCTCGATTTTGGGCCTTAAAAGGGGTCAGCTTCGATGTGAAAGCCGGCGAATCAGTAGGGATCATTGGAATCAATGGTTCTGGGAAATCAACTTTATCCAACGTGATCAGTGGGATTATCCCACCGACATCTGGTACGATGGAAGTAAATGGTGACACCTCGATTATCGCAATCGGTGCGGGGTTAAAATATCAGCTGACTGGGTTAGAAAATATTCGACTCAAAGCATTGATGTCTGGAATGACTAATAAAGAAATTGATGAAAAAATGCCTGAGATCGTGGCCTTTGCTGATTTGGGTGACTTTATCAATCAACCGGTTAAAAGCTATTCCAGTGGGATGAAATCACGGTTAGGCTTTGCTATTGCTGTTCATAATGATCCAGATATTTTAGTTATTGATGAAGCTTTGTCTGTCGGTGATGAAACTTTTTATCAAAAATGTGTGGATAAAATCATGGAATTTAAAGCAGCCGGAAAAACCATCTTTTTTGTCAGTCATGCTTTAGGACAGGTAGAAAAACTTTGCGACCGAACGATTTGGATGCACTATGGTGATTTACGGATGTTTGGTCCTACTGAAGAAGTAATGGCTGAATATCGCAAATTCATTGATTGGTTCAAAAAGCAGCCAAAGAAAGAGCAAAAAGCGTATCAAGACAATTATAAAGAAGACCAGAAAGCCTTTAATTTGGAGAAATTAGCAGAAAAAAGCCGTGAAGATCACTTCTTGCAACAACAAAATCTTTCGGACCAAATGATCCAAAAAAACTTGAAACGTACACCTTTAGGGGAAAAAATGAGCTGGCCAACCAAAGGAATCCTAGGTTTGGTAGTAGCCGCAACGATATTTTGTTCGCTGGTTTCTTTTAGTGGGCGTTCGATTACTTACGCAATTAAGAATCCCGTTGAAACGATCAGTCAAGTTTTCAAATAAAGAAGATGTTTCTTTGTTTAGTTCATATAGAAAAGGAAGAAGTTTGTGAAAGAGATTGCTGCAGTTATAAAAGAACAATTTAAGCATGCGGGAATTATATTCCGGATGTCTCGATATGAGGATAAGGCTACTTATCAGAGCCATTATTTGGGATTAGCTTGGCAAATATTAAATCCTGCGATTCAAATCGGTATTTATTATTTGGTTTTCGGGTTAGGAGTGAACGGGAATAGAAAAATTGATGGCGTTCCTTTTATTATCTGGATGCTGATTGGGATCACTGCTTGGTTTTATATTAATGCATCTGTACTAGGCGCTTCTAATAGTATTCACCGACAAGTTGGAATGGTAGCAAAAATGAAGTTCCCAGTAAGCATTTTACCATCGATCAATATTATAAGTAATTTGTCATCCTACATTCCTATGGTGGCAATCGTCGTAGGTTCGTTATTCATAGCAGGTGTGACACCAAGCATCTATTGGTTACAATTTATTTATTACTTTCTTGCGATGGTCATATTCCTATTTGCTTTTGGTCTATTGAATGCGACCATAACAGTACTGATACGTGACTATCATATTTTTCTACAGTCTGTTTTGAGATTATTATTTTATGTTTCTGGTCCGATTTGGGATATTAATAACCGAAATATGCCTGTTTGGTTAATCAAGATTCTTCGCTTGAATCCATTTTACTATTTAATCGAAGGATTTCGTGATGCTTTCCTTTCTCGTGCATGGGTTTGGGAAAAAACGACCTACACACTTATATTCTGGTGTCTAACTTTGATGCTTCTTATTTTAGGAAGCCATTTGCATATGAAGTTCCGTGCTCGTTTTGTTGATTACATTTAAAAATGATGTTTTGACGTGTGCTCTCTATCTTAGAGAGCGCACTTTATTTGTTTGTAATTTTTTCTTTATTTCAAATAAGTTACGGAAGCGTTACGGATGAAAGTTATTCTTGATAGCGGTTGCTGAACGTTGTATTTTGTGGGAAAATTTACTCGATAAGTGATTTTTTATTGGCGAGGTGCAGGATGCGGAGTTATCAAAAAGTAATAGTCAGTATTTTAGTCGTGTTAGTAGTTGGAATCATTGGCTTAACGATTTATGGCATGCAGATCTATCAAGAGACGAATGCTACATTCAACCAAATCTCAAAGTCTGTTGATCGTAAAACAGACAAACGAGAAACAGCGATCAGCATTGAAGAGCGCGATCCATTTTCCATTCTGTTAATGGGGATTGATACAGGGGCGCTGGGACGAACCGAGCAAGGCCGTTCAGATAGCATGATGGTGGTAACAGTCAATCCTGAGAAAAAGCAGTCAACGATCGTTAGTCTTGACCGTGATATCTATACGCAAATCGTTGGCTATAATACGATCGATAAGTTGAATCATGCCTATGCTTTCGGTGGTGAAGCGATGGCAATGGATTCAGTTGAAAATCTTTTAGACATTCCTATCGACCATTATGTGACGATCGATATGCAAGGGATGCGGGATTTGATTGATGCAGTAGGTGGTATCGAAGTGACAAATGCCATCGATTTTACGTTAGAAGGTGTCCATGTCCCTAAAGGACGAATCACTTTAGATGGGAAAACAGGCTTGGCCTACGCAAGAATGCGTAAACAAGATCCAGAGGGAGATATAGGACGACAAAGAAGGCAAAGAGAAGTGGTGACGAAAATCCTTCAAAAAGTCATGAGCTTGGAGGGAATAGGAAATTACCGCAACATCCTTAAAGCAGTTGAAAAAAATTCGAAGACGGATCTTACCTGGAATGACATGATGGATATCGGCACGAATTACATGCCAGCTTTTGCGACCATCGAGCAAGAGCAGCTGCAAGGGGAAGGTCAACTGATTGGTGGGGTATATTATCAGCTATTAGGCACGAATCAGTTATTGTATACGCAAAATTTGTTAAAGGAGCAGTTGCAACTTCCGACGAACGGGGGGTTGACCCAAGGCGATGAATATACTAACGGATCGCCTAATTATCAGTTATACGACGACAGTCTGACCTTCTCAGAAGAAAACTCAACAACTGGGGAGTAGCTAGTTTCTTTAGAAGCCTAAAAAGCAGGGTGACCGAAAGTCCTCCTGCTTTTAGTTTTCCACAATAACATCAATCAATTTCTTGTTTCACGAAATCAACAAATGAAAAAACATAAGAAAGCTTAAAAAAACAATTTTTTCATGAAAGAGTGAAAATGAAACAATCTATCTGTGAAACATTCAGGCAGATATCGTTGAGTTTTTATAGTTTTTTCTAAGGATTAATGGATATTTTTTGTTTTTTCTGTTTCAGATCGAATTTTTTGGTAAAATAGGACAGTAGTCATTATAGATTGGAAGGATAGATGAGATGAAGAATTTGAAAGATAAAGTTGTCCAAGGGATACGTAAGGGGCCAGAAGAACCAAAGGCCAAATCGTATCGCAAATCTCATGTTCCATTTCGATTGAACTTTTTGTTTTTTATTATTTTTGCTTTGTTTGTATCATTGATTGTCCAATTAGGCTATCTACAGATCGTCAATGGCGACAATATTGAGCAGCAATTGAAAGCTTCATCTGTAGTGGAAGTAAAAGGAAGTGCCCCTCGGGGGATGATTTACGATGCTTCTGGGAAAGCTTTAGTGGAAAATCAAGCCAATGCAGCAATCACTTTTACCCGGGGAAACAAAATGACCGCTCAAGATCTTTTAGAAACGGCCAAAAAATTGAGCGAGTTGATCGAAATGCCAGTCGACAAAAACTTGTCTGATCGAGATCTTAAGGACTTTTGGTTGGCAGATGAAGACAATCTTGAAAAAGCAACTGAACGATTGAGTGATGAAGAGCGTTCTTTAGGTACTTCTGAACAATATACGGCAACCGTTGAGAAAGTGACCGAGGAAGAAATCAATTTCTCAGATGCCGAATTAGAAGCAGCCACGATTTTCAAGCGGATGAACAGCGCACAATCCTTGAGTACGGTCTTTATTAAGACGTCGGATGTGTCTGACCAAGAATTGGCAGTTGTTGCTGAAAACATGGTCGATTTACCAGGAATCTCCACCGGGACCGATTGGACACGAAAGATCGTTGAAGGAAGTTCTCTGGCTAGTTTGATCGGAACGGTGACTAGTGAAGAACAAGGAATACCTGAAGAAGTTCTAGACGAATTCTTAGAAAAAGGTTACGCACGTAATGATCGCGTTGGCCGTAGTTATTTAGAACAGCAATATGAAGAAGTTTTACAAGGAACAAAATCCATCTCTGAAATATCGCTTGACAACAACAACAATATTGAAAGTCAAAAAGAAACCTTTGCAGGTGCAAAGGGGGATAATCTGGTTTTAACACTCGATGCTGAATTTCAAGCGAAAGTTGACAAGATTTTGCAAGACAATTTTCAAAAACTGATTGATTCTGGTGCAGCAGAGTATTCCCCAGGGGTATACGCAGTGGCGTTAAATCCGAAAACCGGCGGTGTCCTTTCCATGTCCGGGTATCATCATGACACGGGATCAAATGAAATGCAGGAAAATGCCATTGGTACCTTTATTAATTCCTTTGTACCAGGGTCCGTCGTCAAAGCAGGAACCTTGGCTGCCGGTTGGGAAAACGGCGTCTTAAACGGCAACGAAGTGCTGCTGGATCAACCAATCAGAATCGGCTCCGATGTAAAAGCTTCTATTTTCAACCCAACTGGGGCATATAATCGCAACCTTTCTGCGGAGCAGGCGTTGGAAGTTTCTTCTAACTCCTATATGATGCAAGTCGCTTTACGTTTGATGGGCATCAATTATCAGTCAGGCATCTCGATTCCAACAGTGGATCGTCAAGGGGATGTCTACGAAAAACTCCGTTCCTCTTTTGCCTCTTTTGGTATGGGAACTGAAACAGGTATCGATTTACCAGGAGAAGCAACTGGTATCAGCACATCCATTGAGAACATGGACCCTGTCAGTGATGGCGGAAAGATCCTCGACTTAGCATTCGGCCAGTTTGATACTTATACGACACTGCAACTGGCACAATATGCAGCAACTGTTGCTAATGGTGGCAAAAGATTGCAGCCTCACATCGTTGACGGAATCTACGACAATGATGAAACAGGCGGACTAGGTTCGCTGATTGAGGACATCGAACCAACGGTATTGAACGAGGTTGGTTTATCAGATGCCCAAATGCAAATTATCCAAAATGGCTTTTACGATGCGGTTCATGGAACGGATGCTTGGGCAACTGCCAAAGGCTTGGCTTCTGCGAAAATGGAAGTCTCTGCCAAAACAGGTACTGCCGAAACACCCATCGTGGATAGTAATGGCAATACCATCAGCTTAGTTAACTTAAACATCGTTGCCTACGGGCCAAGCAGTGATGCGGATATTGCGATTGCGATCGTGATGCCTCAATTAAAAGGAGACACCGATACGCATCCCAATATTCAAATCGCGAAAGAGATCATGGATGCTTATTACGACTTGTATATGAAATAAACAAAAAATCGCAGTGAAAGCTGCGGTTTTTTTAGTTTATAAGAATGCGGATAGAAAACCATCTTTTAGTGAGAAAGACTTGCTATTTTTGAATGATTGGCTTAGAATACTAGCGGTCAAGAGATAATTTTGATTTATACGATAAATAAAAAGATAAATTGATAATAAAAAGGGGCCCAAAGCACAATCATGAACAAGGAATGTTTAAGCAAACAAGAACTGATGAAACAGTTGGGACAATTTACACCAGCTGAAAAAAAAGAGATTCGTGAGTACTTGCAACGGAAAAATCCATTGCTTTTTCGTAAATTTGAGCGAATGAAACACGATCTTTACCGCTTGGAATCACGGCGTGTCCAATGCGAAATTGAAAATAACGAAAAGGAGTTAGGTCTTCTAAACGATAAGATCCTTTTGAAAAAAGAAGATTTTCTTGAGCTGTTATTAGCTATTCGAAAGAAAAGAGGGTAATGGATGGAATTTATTGAACTCGTCATTATCATTGCAATTCTCGTCACGTTATCAAATGTGGCGAGCAAAATATTACCCTCGGTACCGATCTTTTTTATTCAAATCATCTTAGGGATTTTACTAGGTTTAACAGAAATGGGACAGGAAATCGCTTTTGAACCGGAAATGTTTTTAGTAATGATCATTGGACCACTGCTGTTTCGTGAAGGAGAACGAGCAGATGTACCTGAAATCCTCAAAAACAGCAAGATCGTATTGTTTTTGGCTTTTGGCGGCGTTTTAATGACACTGTTTGCTGTCGGCGGAACGCTCCATTGGTTGATGCCCACGATTCCTCAGGCTGCTTGTTTCGCTTTTGGTGCTGCGTTAGGACCAACTGATGCAGTGGCAGTCTCCTCATTAGCAAAACGTTTGAAAATTTCCAAAAACATTATGCACATTCTGGAAGGCGAGGGCTTACTGAACGATGCTTCAGGGGTTACCGCATTGCAGTTTGCTATCGTAGCTTTGACCACCGGGAGCTTTTCAGCAGCCAACGCAGGGTTCCAGCTCCTATTCTCTAGTATCGGCGGCGGGCTTGTCGGTTACTTGATCGTGTGGCTGAAACGTCGAATTTTGCGCTTTATTGAAAAAATCTCGGCACAAGATGTCACAGTATACTTATTGATCGAACTGCTCTTGCCATTTGCTGCCTATTTGCTGGCCGAAATGATCGGGGTCTCAGGGATCATCGCAGCCGTTGTGGCAGGTGTAGCCCAAGCCCAAAGAAAACGACGGATCTCGTTGTTTGATGCAGAGCTGGCGAACATTTCAGAAAGTACTTGGTCGACCATTGTCTTTACATTGAATGCATTGGTGTTTCTTTTTCTAGGAATCGAGTTGTCACAAGTATTTTCACCAATCTGGGAGAGCAATAATTATGCAAACTGGCATCTAGTGATTACGATTTTGGTGATCACGGCGGTGATCTTCCTTGTTCGTTTTCTCTTTTTGTTGTTTTACTATTGGTTTTTACAGTCAAAAAAACAAGTATCAATGAATCAAGTCGCCCTGTTAACTTTTGGCGGAGTCAAGGGAACAGTCAGTTTGGCAGCCATCTTTATTTTGCCTGTGATGGTGCATGATGCACCTTTTCATGAAAGAGGCTTGCTTCTGTTTTTGACCGCCTGTGTGATTTTGCTGACATTGATCATCAGCGTGATGGTCTTGCCTTATTTGGCAGATGGTGAAGCTGCCGAAAGTGTCGACTTCAATCACTTGCTGATCTTAGAAGACGTCATCGAACAATTGGAAGCAGAAGAAAAACAAGAGCTTTCTGATAAAGGTCGCTTAGCGATCGATGCTGTCATCAATTCCTATGAAAATCGCCGTTGGGAATTGTATCGCAATAGTTTGACAGATTCAGAAAAACAAGAAATCCAAGAAATTCAAGGGTTGATCTTGTCGATCGAACAAGATGGCTTGGATGAAGCCTATCGAAATGGGAAAGTCAGTCTAAATGGCTATCGTTTTTATTCACGGTTTATTTCTCAGCAACAGCATTCCCTCGCAAAACAAATTCTCTCATTCTTTAGTTTTTGGCTCTTCTTTATTCAGCGCTTTATTCGTGTATTGATCCATCCTCGTTTGTTTTTACAGCGACAGCAGCAGCTAAAAGCTGCCTTGAAGCAACGAGACATTTCTGAAGTACAAAAAATTTACTTAAAGAACAGTGAATATATTTTTCACAGTTTGAGCAATTTAGAAGATGTCTATGATTCCTCGCTGATCAATTTTTTTATTCGTCAACGAGAAATGAGCATCAAACGATTTGAACACAGCAATTTCATTGAAACGATCATGATCGAGCAAGACCCGATTTTTGTTAAGAAAGTCCTTTGGGGCTATTACCTTGAGCGCAAAACGATCGATGAATATGAAGTGGCGGAGAAAATCTCAACGATTTCGGCAAATGAATACCGACGCAATGTCAATCTGTTAGAATCGTATGCGATGTCTCGAGCAGAAGAACAGCCGAAGCAGCGAATGTTTCGCCGATAATACGTCTCAAGAGGCGCACAACTTGAGGCACGTTTTATGGAGTGTCTTCGTCAGGTTATTCCTAAAAGATGATCAACATCGATGATCAGAAGGAGTAGACTGACGAAGGCATTCTTTTTTTACAAAAATTGATTTTTTTCTCTCATCGTTTCCGCTGATGAAATGTGGTACAATGAGCGAAGAAAAAACTCAGGAGGGATTCTGTGAAAGAATTAAAAGTAAGTGAATTAACCAAAACATATGGTGAAAAAACACTGTTTGATCAGCTTTCTTTTCTGATACATGAAAAAGATCGAATCGGTTTGATCGGTGTCAATGGCACGGGTAAATCGAGTTTGTTACGGATCTTGGCCGGTTTGGATCGCGGAGACGGCGATCGCCAAACGGTATTTGCCGCCCAAGATTATCGCATCGGTTTCTTGACTCAAGACAATCAGTTACAAGAAGAATTATCTGTTGTAGATGCTGTTTTTCAAGGCACCAGTCCGCTGATTCGCGTTGTTCGTGACTATGAAAAAGCGCTGATTGCCTTAGAGAATAATGGCTTGGATCAACAAACGCAACGGAATTATCAGTTGGCAGAAGAAGCGATGAATAAAGCCGATGCTTGGAATACAGATACAACTGCCAAGATCATTTTACAAAAACTTGGGATCAATGAGTTAGAAAAAAAGGTCAGTGAATTATCTGGAGGTCAAAAGAAACGAGTGGCTATGGCTCAAGTATTGATCGATGAACCAGACTTGTTGTTATTGGATGAACCGACTAACCACTTAGATTATGATGCGATCCAATGGTTGGAAGGCTATCTAAAAAATTATCGGGGTGCATTATTGATGGTGACCCACGATCGCTACTTTTTGGATCGAGTCGTTAATCGGATCTTTGAATTGTCTTTTGGCAAGCTGCATGAATATCAGGGCAATTACGAGACGTATCTTCATGCTCGAGCAGAAAGAGAACGTGTGGAGGAGACGCAAGAAGACAAGCGCAAGCAGTTGTACAAACATGAGTTGGCTTGGATTCGCACTGGAGCGAAGGCTCGTACAACGAAACAACAGGCACGGATCGATCGTTTCGATGATTTAAAAGAAAACCTACATCAAGTAAAACGAAACGGCGAAGTGGCCATTGATGTTGCTACGACACGCTTAGGCAAACAAGTCTTAGAGCTAAAAGATGCAAGTTTCAAGATTGAAAACAAAACGATTTTGTCTCACTTTGATTTGTTGATTCAATCAAGAGAACGCTTAGGGATCACAGGAGAAAACGGTGCGGGCAAATCAACGTTGCTCAATATTTTAGCTGGTCGCCTGCCTTTAGAAGAAGGGGAGCGTATGATGGGCGTGACTGTGAAAATGGCTTATTATACGCAAACGATTGAAGCGATGAACCCTGATCAACGAATGATTGCTTATTTGCAAGAAGCAGCCGAGGAAGTGCAAAAAGTGGATGGCTCCCAAGTCAGTGTCGCAGAAATGCTGGAACAGTTTTTATTTCCGCGATCCATGCATGGCACCAAGATCGGCAAGCTGTCTGGCGGGGAAAAACGACGACTATTTTTACTCAAGCTATTGATTGGACAGCCAAATGTTCTCTTGTTAGATGAACCGACTAACGATTTGGATATTGATACCTTGACGATTTTGGAAAGTTATTTGGAAACATTTCCAGGTGCAGTCATCACTGTTTCTCATGACCGCTACTTTTTAGATAAAGTTGCCCAAAAATTGCTGATCTTCGAAGGAAATGGCAGAATTACGTCCTACTTTGGTTCCATCAATGAATATCTAGCAGCCAATACCAATAAAGCTAGTTCGAGTGTACTAGAGCCAAAAGAAACAAAAACCGATTCACTTTCTGCTGAAAGTGAGGCGTCTGCTGCAGCGCCTGTCAAAAAGAAACTGAGTTATATGGAACAAAAAGAGTGGGCGACGATTGAAGATGATATCGCGGCATTAGAAGAAAAAGCAGCCGCTTTGACCGAAGAAATGAATCATCAAGGCGCGGACTTTACTAAGCTGCAAAAATTACAGCAAGAAATCAGCGAGGTTGAAACGCAACTGGCAGAAAAAATGGATCGCTGGGAATATTTGAGCGAATTTGTATAGAGTAAAGGAGAGAACGATGGAACAAGCATATTTAGATCTAGGAAGAAAAATATTAGCAGAAGGCAATGATAAAAGTGATCGTACAGGAACGGGAACACGCAGTGTCTTTGGTCATCAAATGCGTTTTGATCTGTCCCGAGGCTTTCCTTTGCTGACAACAAAAAGAGTTCCTTTTGGCTTGATCAAAAGCGAATTATTGTGGTTTCTAAAGGGAGATACCAATATCCGCTACCTGCTGGAACATAATAACCACATTTGGGATGAATGGGCGTTTGAACGCTATATTAAAAGTGATGCTTATACAGGTCCTGATATGACAGACTTTGGTCGCCGTTCATTAGTGGATGAAGCTTTCAATGAACAGTATCAACATGAGTTGAAACTATTTTGTGAAAAAATCTTAGCCGATGATGCTTTCGCTGAAACTTTCGGCGATTTGGGCCATGTATATGGGTATCAATGGCGGCATTGGGAAAAAAGTACCGGCGGGTTTATCGATCAAATCAAAGAAGTGATCGACATGATCAAAACGACGCCGGATTCTCGCCGTCTGATCGTCTCCGCATGGAATCCTGAAGATGTACCGACGATGGCGTTGCCACCTTGTCACACAATGTTTCAATTTTATGTTCATGAGGGTCGCTTAAGCTGTCAGCTGTATCAACGCAGTGCCGATGTCTTTTTAGGCGTTCCTTTCAATATTGCTAGTTATGCGCTATTAACGCACCTGATTGCTCATGAAACTGGACTAGAAGTCGGGGATTTTGTCCATACATTAGGCGATGCTCATCTGTACAGCAATCATATGGAACAGATGAAGGAACAGTTGTCTCGTTCGGTACGTCCTGCGCCAACCTTACAGTTAAATCCTGAAAAACAGTCGATCTTTGATTTTGAAATGGAAGATATTACCTTGGCAGGGTATGAGCCGCATCCAACGATCAAAGCACCGATCGCAGTTTAAGTGGTTGTTTGGGTTTCATTTCATAAAGAAAGGAATGAGGCGTAATGGTAAATACCCACAAGCGAGGCTTTGCGGCGACCTTTCATCAGAGACATGCTGGATCGATTACTGTAGCGCTCATTGAGCAAGTCATCGATTTCTTGCATCAGCACTATGATGCAGTTTGGCTATCCGTATCCGAAGAAACAGTGCCAGAGCTAAAGGAAGCCATTCGATCAAATCAGCAGTGTACTGCCATTTTTATACCAGCAAAAGGAGCAGCGGATGCCCGCAGAAGGCTTGTTTTTGCTGCCCAGCACCACCTGCCAGCTTTGGATTCGCTGCATATTTGTGATTTTGATCGCGTGGTGACGTGGATGAAGACCTATCCCGAAGAACTAGTGGCAATAAGCAAAAAGCCTTTACCTGCGAATACGTATTGTATCCTTGGACGAACTGCAAGGGCGTTTGCGAGTCATCCGCAAACGTGGCAAAGAACGGAGCGCTTGATCAACGAGATCGCTGCTGACTTCTTTCAAATAGAAGAAGTTGATGTCGCAGCTGGCAGTGCTCTCTTTCCAATCTCCCTGATACCGACCTTGCTGAAAAACAACAACGCGCATTTAAACGATGGGGAATGGCCGCGAAATATCCAAAGAAGCGGCGGCACAATTGTTTACCAAGCCTGTGATGGCTTGCGCTTTGAGGAGCGCAACAAAGATCCATTTGAGCATGAATCAGCTTTTCAGCTGATGCAGCGGCTGCAGGTTGCTGCTATTATTTCGGAGTCATTTTATACAGAAGGGATGTAATTTTTATGTTGATCGCACTTTGGGCACAAGATCAAAAAGGGTTGATCGGAGCGGATGGTACACTGCCGTGGCATTTGCCGAATGATTTGAAATTTTTTAAAGAGCAAACCATCAATAATACGATTATAATGGGGCGCAAAACCTTTGAAGGCATGGGAAAAAGATTACTGCCACAGCGTACGACGATCGTTTTGACGAGTGATCGGGATTATCAAGCCAACGGCGCCTTAGTGATGCATGACCGTGAGGAAATTTTGGCGTATGTGAAGCAGCAAGAGCATCCCGTTTTTTTAACTGGTGGAGCAGGTGTTTTTGAAGCGATGATTGACGATTGCGATCAATTGTACCGTACAGTGATCGCTGCGGAATTTAACGGAGATGTGTATTTCCCAGAGATTGATTGGACGCAATGGAAACTTGATCATGTGATTGATGGGATCGTCGATGAAAAGAACAATTATCCCCATCAATTTGAATTTTATCGTAGAAAATAAAAGAACAGGAAGCTTTCTGCAGCGAAAGTTTCCTGTTCTTTTTTTATAAGCAGTGCTTCATTTTTAGGTATACAACAAGACGGAAAAGTACATCAGTCCAGCACCTAACATAACGAATAAGTGCCAAACCACATGCATGAACCGAACGGATTTTAAACTATAGAATAGCGCACCTACAGTATAAGAAACACCACCGCTTGCTAGTAAAAATGTTCCCCAGTAGCCTAAATGTTCGATCAGAGGTTTAAAGGCAATAACACATAACCAGCCCATGATGATGTAGATCAGAGTGGAGATTTTTGAGACGGTCTCTTTTTTATGAAGAGTCAGTGACTTATAAACGATGCCGCTAATTGCTAGTAGCCAAATCAAGACAAAGAGTGACCAGCCAAGCCAGCCTTGGATACTAAGCAAGCAAAAAGGTGTATAACTTCCAGCGATCAGCAAGAAAATGGAGGCATGATCAAAGACTTGGAAGACCTTTTTTGCTTTGGTAAAAATCAAACTGTGAAATAAGGTAGAAAAGAGGAAGAGCAAAATCATCATCGACCCATAAATGGCATAGGAAACGATGTGGATAGGTGACCCTAGATTTGCCCCCTTGATTAAGAGGATGACCAGTCCTGCGATACTCAGTCCTAATCCGATCCCGTGGGTTACTGCATTTAATACTTCATTGACGATCAAATATCTGCGACTAAACTTCATGTGCTGCATTCGGCACCGTCCTTTCGAATCGAAATTAGATGAAAAAAATTTTTCTCTCTGTTATACTTAGTATAAATGGTCTGTGGTTATTTTACCACGAAAAAAGACTTGATTTAAAGAGAGAGTGAATATATGATGGCAAATCTTAAAATTGTGACAGATTCTTCCAGTACGATGGAACCAAGTGTCCGTGATGCTTTGGCTATCCATGTCGTGCCTTTATCTGTAATGATCGATGGTGTCGTTTATCCAGATGATGAAACGTTGCCGGGAGAAAAATTTATGCAAATGATGGCGCAAGCCAAAGAATTACCTAAAACTAGTCAGCCGCCGATTGGTCATTTTGTAGAACTGTATGACGAATTAGGCAAAGATGGCAGTGAAATACTATCGATCCATATGACCAAAGGTCTTAGTGGAACTGTGGAAGCGGCTCGTCAAGCCAGTCATTTATCAAAAGCGAAAGTCACCGTGATCGATAGCGACACGACAGACCAAGCGTTGGCTTTTCAAGTGATTCGGGCAGCAGAATTGGCTAAAGCCGGTAAGACACTAGAAGAAGTTTTACCAGAAGTGGATCTGGTGCGTGAGCATACGAAATTATTTATCGGCGTTTCAACGTTAGAAAACTTAGTAAAAGGTGGGCGCATCAGTCGTGCCAAAGGTCTTTTATCGAGCTTACTGAACATGAAAGTGATCATGGATTTTGATCATTCAGAACTGATTCCAGTCGTCAAAGGACGCGGCGTCAAGACGTTCAATAAATGGTTTGAGGAATTAAAAGCAGAATTGAAGAATATGCCAAAAGTGACGAAAATTGGTATTTCTCATGCAGAAGGGTTAGAAATCACGGAACGTTTCCAAAAAGAACTAGCAGAATTGTTTCCTGACTTGGAGATCCCATTGCTTCACACAACACCGATCATCGCCACTCATACAGGTAGAGGTGCGTTTGCGATCACTTACAGTACGGAATAAAAAAGGTGCTTCCTTTCAGCGATTCGTTTGACGACGAATCGCTTTTTGGTGTATGAAAAGCTGAAAGGAAGAAAAAGCAGAATGAAGCTGCGATTCTTTGTCTATTCAGAGAGTAGGGAGCTGTTTTCTTTCTTAAGTTTGAAGGATTGCGACTAGGAATTTTATGAGAATTTTGTTAAAATAGCAAAGATTACAAAGGAGTTTGAATACCTGTGAAATGGAAGAAATTAGTAACTTATTTGATCGTTGTGGGACTGATAGCCGTTGGAACGGGTGTACTGTTTCATTTAGCTGTTCCCAAAGCGCAACCACTGCTGACCCCTGTGGATAAGCTAGCAGCCAATGATTCGAAAAAATCCGCCATTGAATACCTCGCTCTTGGGGATTCATTGACAGAGGGTGTTGGGGATGAAACAGCTCGGGGCGGCTTTGTGCCTATTTTGGCAGGAGATCTAGAGGACCGCTATGATCTGAGCAATTTAGTAACCAAAAATTATGGGGTCGCTGGTGAACGAAGCGACCAGATTTTAAAACGAGTCAAAAATGATGAAGACTTGCGCCAAGACCTTAGTCAAGCGGACCTGATTACTTTGACCGTCGGCGGAAATGACGTCTTAAAAGTGATCCAAAGCAATTTCTTCGGTCTGAGTATCGAGACGTTTACGGAACCGATGGCAGAATATAATGAACGCTTAAAAGATTTATTCGCTCAAATCCGTGAACTAAATAGCGATGCCCCAATCTATGTTTTGGGTATTTACAATCCATTTTATCTGAACTTTCCAGAGATCACCGACATGCAGACGATCATTGATAACTGGAATAAACAGACGGAAACGTTCGTCAATCAGCAAGAAAATGCCTTTTTTATTCCTATCAACGATTTGCTCTATAAAGGGTTGAGTGATGAGGTCGGTATTGCGGATACAGAAGAAGACGCAACTGAGGAAACAACACAAACAACCGACACTGGAAGTTTACCTGAGTCATCGGCGCCAAATGCTGATGAGACACAAAGCAGCACGTCGGCGACTACCGACTCATCGCAAGCTGTCGGGAATAATATCACCAACAATGTTTTGTATGAAGGCGACCGCTTCCATCCCAATAATCTTGGGTATCAACTGATGGCGAATGCCGTTCGCGATGAAGTGATCAAAACACAAAACTATTGGTTGCTAGAGGAGGAAGCAAAATGAAACCAAGCGAATCAAAGAAGCAGCTGGAAAAAACAGCTGCAAGCACTAAAAAATCGATCAACTACTGGAAAATTGCTTTTCTAGTTCTGGTCGGCATCCTTTTGGGGACAACGGTTTTCTTTGCTTCAAGAATTTTTCAGCAGCGAGAAACTGGCTTAAATGAAAGTGCTGAACTTGTTCAACGGGAGGGCAGTCCTGTTCTGACCGTTAACAGCAACAAAAGCCAAGTCAATCAATTGATTGATTTTTATCTATCTGATTTTCAAAAGGATCAAGAGGTAAAATATAATTTTGAGCTGAGAAACGAAGCACTCTTAACAGGCGAGTTTCAAGTATTAGGGTTTCCTATCACGTTTTATCTCTATTTTGATCCTTATGTGACAGAAGAAGGCAATGTCCAATTAAAAGCCAAAAGTTTATCGATTGGCACCTTGGATTTGCCCACCAGTGAAGTAATGAAAATGATCAAACGTAGTTTTAAATTTCCCGAATGGATCGATGTCAATGCCGATGAACAAATTATACTGATACGATTGGATCAATTCCGCATGCAAAACGGATTGTTCATCAAGGCAAACAAAATCAATCTTGTAGATGATGAAATTCAAATGAGCTTATATTTACCAGCTGAAACGGAGGATGAATAATGGAACGAGCAATTTTTGCAGGTGGGTGTTTCTGGTGTATGATCCAGCCCTTTGATGAACTCGAAGGGGTGCATTCGATTTTTTCTGGCTATACCGCAGGACATACCGAAAATCCAACCTATGAAGAAGTCAAAAGCCATCAAACAGGGCATACCGAAGCAGTAGAAATCATTTTCGACCCAGAAAAAATCAGTTATGAAGATCTCTTGACGATTTATTGGCAGCAAACAGATCCAACCGATGCTTTTGGACAATTTGAAGATCGCGGCGACAATTATCGTCCGGCTATCTTCTATTTTAATGAAGAGCAGCGAGAAAAAGCCGAAGCTAGCAAAGCAGCACTTCAGGCTTCCGGTCGCTTTACCGATCCGATCGTGACCACGATCGAACCAGCGCAACCCTTTTATTTAGCGGAAGAAGAACATCAAGAGTATTACAAAAAGAATCCTGAAAATTTTGCTCGCAATCATGCCCGTCGAGCAGCCTTTTTAGAAGATCATTGGGAGCAAGAACATGCGTAAAAGTTTTTATAGCTATTTAATGGCAGTCAAAGGTCCGAGTCATACAGATGAGGCACAGATCTTTGCCACTCATGCGAGTCATGATATTCAGTTTCCAAAGCACAGTGATGATTATGATGAAGTCTCTTCTTATCTGGAACTAAACGTTGATTATTTGCCATCCATGGATATTTTTGATCGTATCTGGGCAGAGTATCTCGAAAATAACAAATAAAAACGTCCTTCGTTTTGCCTGGTTGTATAAAATCCACAGAACGAAGCTGTTTTTTCTCAGAGAGGTGTTGTGAATGAAAGGTTTAACGACGAGCCGATATATTGTTTCTCTCGTTTGTGTCGCAATTTTGTCAGGAGGCGGTGTCTATTTATGGCAAACAGCCCAGCAAAATCAGCAGACGACGCAACCGGTGACAGAAACGAGCACAGAAGCCAGCGGGATGGAGAAAATCCAGTCGCTATATGACCAGATCCTTGCGAATTATTACCAAGAAGTCGATGAGGATGCTTTGATTGAAGGTGCTCTTCAAGGGATGACCGATGCGCTTGACGATCCTTACACGACGTATCTGAACCAATCAGATGCGGATAACTTGGATCAGTCCCTTTCAGGAAGTTTTGAAGGGATCGGTGCTACCTTGACGATTGTTGAAGACTATCCCGAGGTCGCACAAGCGCCAATCAAAAACACCCCTGCAGAAAAAAGTGGTCTGCGCATGAATGACCGAATCGTCAAAGTCGATGGGGAAGATACGCAAGGACAGGAATTGTCTGAAGTCGTGAGTAAGATTCGAGGGGAAAAAGGCACGCAGGTGACGTTAACGATTCAGCGTGGAGCAGATACCTTTGATGTGGAAATCACTCGGGACGTGATCCCAATCGAAACGGTCCATGGTGAACTGGTTGAAAATGATGATACGATCGGTCGAATTGATATTACCTCCTTTGCCGAAAACACAGCAGCTGAGTTGAAAGAAACGATCACCGAGTTGCGGGAAGACGGTGCGAAATCGTTTGTTCTTGATCTAAGACAAAATCCTGGTGGATTGCTGGATCAAGTCCAGATCATGGCAAGTATGTTTTTAGAAAATGGTCAAACGATCGTGAAGTTTGCCAACAATCAAGGGGTTGTCAGTGAGACCAAAGCGAGCGAAGCATTGGATGAAGGATTCAAAGTCACAGAGCCAGTCGTTGTTTTAGTCGACGGCGGCAGTGCCTCCGCAGCTGAGATTTTTGCTGCAGCCTTGCAAGAATCAGCGGATATCCCAGTCGTTGGTACGGAAACCTTTGGTAAGGGGACTGTTCAAAATGTGAAGGATCTGGGGGATAATAGTGAATTAAAAATGACGGTCATGAAATGGCTGACACCGAATGAAAATTGGGTCAACGATCAAGGTGTGATGCCAGACTTTGAAGAGGATTATCCAGAATATGCGTATTTCCCGCCATTACCTCGTGATAATGCCTTAAAAGCTGGACAATCGTCAACGGCTGTCAACAATCTGAATCAATTTCTTAAAGCGTTAGGGTATGCCACGAGCGGCGATACCTTCAATGACGAGACGACTGCAGCTGTGAAAGCCTTCCAAGAAGCCCATGACCTAAAGGCAACTGGTGAAGTCGATGCCGACACTGCCCAAGCAATTGAAAAAGAAGTAGCAGAAAAACTCAAAGCAGAGGACCCAGCGTACTTAAAAGCAATGTCCTTGCTTTCAGAAAAATAAGTAAGGAAAAAATCGGAGAGGAGGTAGATTTGTGAATGCCAAGAAACAGTGGATCGATCGTTTTTGGCTAGTCGTAAAATATGCCTTGATCGCCTTTGCAACAGCCTTCTTGATTCGGGCATTTTTACTGATTCCGGTTCCTGTTGAAGGGAACTCCATGGAAGGAACGTTGCAACAAGGAGATATGGTAGTCATCGAAAAGATTTCACCGATCCAGCGTTTTGATGTCGTTGTTTTCCAGCTGCCAGATGGTTCGACCTATATCAAGCGAGTGATTGGCTTGCCGGGTGAGTCGGTGAAATATGTCAATGATCAGCTTTACATTGATGATGAACCGGTAGATGAAGATTTTCTAGTGAAAAACCGCAGCAACGATCATGAGTCTGCCTCTTATACCAATGATTTTGATTTGGAATCTTTATTGGGCGTGGAGAAATTAGGCAAAGACAGTTATTTTGTCATTGGTGATAATCGACGTGCCTCTAAAGATAGCCGATCCTTTGGTCCTATATCAGGCGATGCGATTTTAGGCAATGCCCGCTTTGTTTATTATCCATTGACTCATATTCGGCTGATTTAGACTGAGAAAAATAGAATATTCTTAATAAACATCCCCCCTTGGAATCATCTGTTGATTCCAAGGGGGGATTTTGTATCGCAATGATCCTTTTTCAAAAGGATGTGATTTGTATCGAGAAAAGGGTGAACTTAGGCGCTATTGGCAGTTATTCTTTGTATTTTTTCATTAAAAGCAGCCAAGAGTTTCTGACATAGATTCGTTTCAAAATCACGGTAGCGGCAAAAATCAATGATCGCAGTGTTTTCCTCGGTTGTAAAAGGAGGTAAAAGCTGTGGGGAACTCAGAATATAAAAGTCAAAGGGTTCCTCTGTGGGCAGCGTGATCCGTTCAATTTCAACATAGGGCAATCGTTCACATATATTAAACACTTCCATTGAGACCAAGTAATTGGATACATAGACAAAAGCAACTTTAAGCTTATATTTCTGTTCCTTTTCGATGTAAATGGGGTAAAGCAAACACGCTTGATAAAAAGCAAGATCCGTATAACAGGCTTTTAACCACTCGTAGCCTTTGCGGTTTGCTATTTTACGCCAAAAGCTCTGAATCGTATTTGTCAAAATCGTATGTAATGGGTACTTATCTTTGATTACAGTTGTTTCGAAAAAATTTAAAAGAGGGACTTTTTGCTTGAATATGCAGAACTTCAGCAATGTAAGATATGTATTCATATAAAGAAACGATTGATGGTCGAAATCAAAATCACAGAGAAATTTTTGGCAGTGTGCTTCAAATTCAACCATCAGTTCCTTTAACTCCGATTTTTCATGCTTGTAACAGTCTTGAATGATCGGAAGGCGCACGTCTGCCGCTGAAGTTAGCATCGGCCAGTAATAAAAAAGGAAAAACAAAGCATTGATCTCAAGAATATCTATCGCTGAATCAATGATTTCAAAAAATGCTGAAAAGAAATCAAGATTTTCACCACTGGGAATAAAGGACTGGTTCGTTAACTGATAAAGATTTGTCGCGTGGCCATTCTTGATACGAAATAGACAGATTTTGCAATGAAGCAAGGCTTCTTTTTTGCCAATCTCATACTTGCTTTTGTACTTCGTTCCTTCGTAAGTCACAAAAAGTTCTTCGATCTCTTGATCAAATGCCTTCGCCAAACTATCTCCTAAAGAAATGTGCCAGATAAAATTAAACAATAAGATGCGAATCACCATCTCTGAACCTGTAAGTGCCATAGCGGACTGATTTAACGTCACGTTGAATTCTTTCAAATGGTCTTGCAGCTTCTTTGTTTGCCGAAAGCAAGTCGAACGACTGATATAGTTTCTTTGGCAAAATGCCAGTAAACTTTCATCTTGATTGGTCAAGATGCTTAACAATAATTTGTAAGAAATACTTTCTTGCGCTAAAAATTGCTGATATTGGTTGTATTCAATCAAATTTTTAGGAAGATTCAGGGTGTTTTTATGTAATGAAAGATTCACTGGGGAGAGGTTTTGCAAGTCGATTTGGATCGAGGAAAGTAAACTTTTCAATCGTGTTGCACTTAAGTGGGTCAGATTTTTCACGAACTCTAGGTTGTATTCACCCGGAGCAATTGATAATAGTTTTCCGTAGAGTCCGATTTTGTCTAACGCTCGGGTATCTAAGAGTATTTTTTCAATCAAATGATCACCTTCTTGTTTTATTAATAACGTATTTATATAACGGTGTAAAGACACGTCTCAAAACTTTTGCTTTTTTTTAGAAAAATTGAGACAAATTTTTCATAGAACTGTCTCATAAAGAACAAAAATAGAAATCGCAGGTGAAAAACGATAGTTTTTTTACATTATTAAATAACATATAGATAATGAATTAACTTTAAAATAACCAACTTTTTTTTCTTATGAATAACTACAGGTGTGCCAATTAGTTCTATTTTTCAGAAAATAAAAAAAAGAGGTGTCTTTTGCTTCTTTCTTGTATGATCAGCTTGTAATTTTTGATTCTTTGAAAGGAGGTCTTTTTATGTTTTTGACAAAGAGACACCACTGGTTCTCTTTCATTTTCTGTATGTTAGGGGGGATATTATTTTTCATTTATTCGAGTTTGCAAATAAACGGGACAGCAAGTGCACAAGAAGAAAACACGATCACTATTGCTGAAACGAAGCAGATCAAGCTGACTGGTCACCAAGTGGGCAATCAATTTTCTTTATGCTATCAGCTACCACAAAAAAACAAACAGCAGCGTCTCTGGGTACAACTATATGCGATCGATGAAACGAAGGAACAGTTGTTATTAAAAACAAGCAATGAAGAGATGACTCAAGTCAAGGATGATTCCGCACAGTCTTGGCTTACAACCCAAGATTTCTTGCAAACACCAACGGAACAAGAACTAATCTTTCAGCTGCCTGAAGAAACGAAAAAGCTAAAATTGACGATTCAGATCGAAGAATATGACAAGGAACGTGAAGAATCGTACAACCTACTGTCTTTGAATGAATCAGTTTTTGAAATCCCACTTGCCACAAATTCTGCTTCTTCAGAAACGTCAGAAGTCAATTCTGGCACTGGATCCTCTTCAGAAGCCGTGAGTGAGTCGACCTCGGAGCAAGCGTCGACTGAAAGTTCAAAAGAAGTTTCGAACGAAGAAACGAAGGAAGAGACAAACGAGACAGGAACGGCGACAAGTGCTTCTGAAGAGGAAACGCTCATTGAACCATTTAAACAAGAACATCTTTATCAAAAAACGACCGTTTCACAGGCTTTTGCTTCGATTGAACCAGATTATACGACAGACCAAAGCGGGACGTATCCTGTGGCGAACTGGAAAACTGATGAAAACAGTAACGTCTTAAATCATCAGGGGAACAAGGATGCAGGCGAAACGTGGGACGGCATAACTACATGGAATGGCGATCCAGCAAATTTGACCCATTCATATATTGAATATGGTGGTGTAGGAGACGAAGCAGATTTCGCGCTACGAAAATTTGCCAAAGAGACGAATACCCCAGGACTATTTGATGTCTACCTAAATGTACGAGGGAATGTTCAACGTCAAATTGATCCCATCGATGTCGTGTTGGTAGTGGATTGGTCAGGCAGTATGAATGAGATGGGACGGATCACAGAAGTGAAAAAAGGCGTGGATCGCTTTTTGAATCAAATTGAAGGAAGCGGCATTCAGGATAGTGTCTACATGGGCTATGTCGGTTATTCCAGTGATGGCAGCAATTATCAAAACAAAACCTGCCAATTAGGAAAATTTTCTGAAGTCAAAGAGACGATCCGATCGATGACGCCAGAAACAGCAGCTGGGGGAACCTTTACACAAAGGGGGCTACGTCAAGCAGGGGATATGCTATCGACGCAAAATGGACATAAGAAAGTCATCGTTTTGCTAACGGATGGCGTTCCTACTTACAGTTATCATGTTTCTAAAGTGCATACACAGGCAGACGGCAGTTATTATGGAACCGCCTTTTCTCTTACTCAAGACCAGCCGATGAATACATCGTTTCTCTACAATGGCTATTTTGCGTTTGATCAACAGAACAATTATAAATGGATCAACAATACCTTTATCGCCACGATTGGTGAAGCGATAGCGTTAAAAGAACGTGGTATCGAGATTCATGGGTTGGGGATTCAACTGCAAGGAGATCAAACCGCTGGGTATACAAAGGCCGATGTCGAGAAAAAAATGAGACAGATGGTTTCTGCTGATGAAGATGGCCATCTTTATTATGAGTCAGCCAATGAAGCAGCGGATATTGCCGACTATCTCGAGAAAAAAGCCCTTCACATTTCGGCAACAGTCACCGATGGCGAGATTACTGACCCCATTTCGCAGCCATTTGTCTACGAAGAAAATAGCTTGTCCGTCAAAAGTGTCGGGTCTGCTGCTCTAACGGTGCAGCCTGACATTTCGATGTCTGACAATACAATCCATGCTTCTGGTCTTTATTTAGGCGAAGGACAAGAACTGCAAATTCATTATCAAGTGCGGATTCAAACAGAAGCAGCGGAGTTTAAACCAGATACTTGGTATCAAATGAATGGCGAAACGGTATTTTATCCGAATCATCAGTCCGATCAAAAGGCATTGTTTGCTGTGCCATCCGCCAAAGCACCTGGGAAGGAGGTGACGATCAAAAAGCACTGGGAAGAATACGATGGCGATACCTCCAGTCGTCCTGAAACGATCTATTTTGAAATAAGCAGGAGTCCTGTCAGCAATGAGAAAAGCTGGCAAACAGGGTATCTCAAACTTACTGAGACCGATGCCCAAGACCAGACAACTTGGGAACGAAGCAAGGTTTACGCGCTTTCTGAAAAGGATGGGACGGAGTACGAAGAAACCCGTTTACTGCCGCTGTATAACAATCAAGGAGAAACTTTTGATTATCAAGTCACAAATGAGCGAGCAGTGGCAGGTTATGAAGCGACAAAAGTGGACGCTTATACATGGAAAAACACAAAGGCGTTTGTGCCCTTGGCATTAAACCTGATCAAAAAATCCGCTGTAGGAGAGGTGAAGCTGACAGGTGCCGTTTTTGAATTAACGGGGGCAGGAGAGACAGTGACCCTTGTGGACCAAGGGGATGGAACGTATGGGCTGCCAGCAGATACTGTGTTGCAAAAAGATCAGACCTATCGTTTGGAGGAAGTCACTGCACCGGCGGGACATCATTTGTCTAAGCAGACAGAGTGGCTAATTCATATCGATGCGCAAGGGAATACGACGATCGATGGGCAACCCGTCACAGTGGACGATCATACGATTTCGCTGGAGATCACCAATCCGTTTACAGAAATTCCAGTTGCTATTCGAAAATATACGGTACAAAAAGAGCAGCAAGTACTGTTAGCTGGGGCTGTCTTTTCTCTGCAACAAAAAACAACAGCGGGGGATTATCAAGAAATTGCTTCAGAAACATCGAATGATGTGGGGATGGCTGAATTTACGATCCTTGAGCCGGGCGCTTATCGCATCTCAGAAACAGCTGGTCCGCTTGGATACGATACGATTGCTGGTGATTATGAGTTTGTCGTTGGTTCAGACGGAAAGATCCAGTATCAAGGGGAAAACGTCGCTGTAGATGCCAACTGTTGGACTCTTACCCATGGCAATCAGTTAAAACCTTTTGATTTAGTGGTCAATAAACAGGATGAACTGGGACAAGCGCTTGAGGGAGCCAAATTCCGCTTAAGCGGAAACGGTCAGACGATAGAATTACCAGAATCCCAAGAATCGCTAGCGGTATTTCATTTCCATGATCTAACACCAGGCAGCTATACCTTAGAAGAAATTGTTACGCCTACAGGCTATGCTGGTTTAACAGCACCTGTGAAAATTAGGATTGAAGAGGATGGCAGTGTCTTGATTGACGAAAAATTGCAGCCGAATCTTCTTGTTTCTGGAGAAAAGAACAATCAAATAGAATTGATCGTCACCAATCAAGTAAAAGTGTCTCTTCCTGAAACAGGAGGGAATTGGCATGGGTGGCTGGCGATTCTTTCAGCAGGTCTACTAGTCCTTTTAACAGGTAGCTATCTGTACGTTACGCGCAAAGATAAGCCTTCATTAAAGTAATTTGACCATTCGTGAAAAAACGAAAATATCAAACATAGAAGAGAGGAAAGAACAATGAAAAAGATTTTTAATCATACGAAAATGGTTTGTCTCCTATTTTTACTTCTGCCATTTGTCTTTTTTGGAACGAAAAATCAGCAAGTATCCGCAGAGAGCAATTTGGCACAGGTCCATCTGCATAAAAAGAAAATGGTCAATTTGCCAGGTTCATTGATTCAAAATAGTGGGACTGAGATGGCAGAGTTTGATCAATACCAAGGCTTAGCCGATGTCACTTTTTCTGTCTATGATGTGACCACAGCATTTTATGAAAAACGATCTGCAGGGGCATCCGTTGAAGAAGCGAAGCGTCAAGTCCAAACCTTGACGCCTGGTTCCCCTGTAGCTAGCGGGAAAACAGATGCAGCCGGTGATTTGGTTTTTGAATTGCCGAAAAAACAAGCCGATCGGGATGCAGTTTACACCATTGTAGAAGACCCTAAAGACGGTGTTACCACTGCTGAGAACATGGTGATCGCCTTTCCTGTTTACGAAATGATCCAACAAGCAGACGGGTCGTATGCTTACGGGGAAGAAGAATTAGACACGATTCATCTTTATCCAAAAAATACTGTCACAAATGAAGGAACGCTCCTTGTGAATAAACGAGGAACGGGGGGAAACGAACCACTGAATGATGCGGAATTTGTCATCTCAAAGCAAGAAGGAAACCAACAGACCAAGAAATATATTTTAAGTGCAGCCGATGGACTTTATACGTGGACGACTGACAAACAAGCAGCGTACCGCTTTTTAACAGGTAAACAATATGCTGCTGGAGAAACGACCATCGATGTTGAAGAAAACCAAAAAGGACAGTTAAAAGTTGAGCAGTTAGAAGCAGGCACCTATCAATTAGAGGAAACGAAAGCCCCAAGTCAAGCCGCCTTGATCGAGCAAGAAACCATCAAGGATTTTTCGATCGCAGCAGGCAATGACGTCACGGTTGAGTTAACAGTCAAGAATGACACGACAAATGTTACCAAAACAACACCACAATTAGACGGCAAAGACGTGGGAATCGGCGAAAGAATTCAATATCACCTAACGGTCAATATCCCATTAGGTATCCAAGACAAAGTAGGAGCAGAAAACAAATACAAACATTTCCAATTGATCGATGCGCACGATCCAGCGTTGACTTTTGAAAACACAGCAGAGGGAGAAACTGGCTATGCGTTGTATGATGGAGAAAAGAAAATCGATTCAACGAACTATCAAGTAGCGGAAAAAGAGCATGGCTTTACGGTAACCATCAATCCAGAATTTGTGCCGCAATTAACGCCGGGAAATCAATTGCGCTTTGTGTATTATATGTATTTAAATGAACAGGCTATGCCTATCAATGGCTTTAAGAATGAAGCAAATGTAGAAACAGATTTCATGACGGATCAAACGCCGCCAAGCGTGGAAGTTTTGACAGGGGGAAAACGCTTCTTAAAAGTCGATGGGGCTGTGACCGCTACCGAAGCGCTGGCAGATGCAGTTTTTGTTGTACGAGATCAAGACCGTGATGATGCCAACTACTTGAAAATCGATGAGGGAACCAAACAGGTATCTTGGGTGCAAACAGCGGATGAAGCGACGAAATTTACCACAGGTACAGATGGATTGGTTGATATCATCGGGTTGAAATTTGGCACGTACTATTTGGAAGAAGTAAAAGCACCGAAAAATTACGTGCTGCTAACAAATCGCATCGCTTTTGAAGTGCATGAAACGTCTTATGGAACGAAAGAGCAATTGGGAGAGCCCGAAAAAGTTCCTAACCGCCGCAAAGGAACCTTACCAGCAACTGGTGGTGTCGGCACGTATTTAATGGGCGCAATCGGAGTGATGATCGTTGGTTTAGCAGGGGGTTATTTTGTAAAACGGAAAGGGTAAGTAAATGAGATGAAAAAGCACGATGAGTATCAGACGAAGAAATGGCGTAAAAGCACCAACTAGAAAAGTAACTTTATTGGATTTTTTGATGGGTGTTCTGCTGCTGCTAGGGGTTTTGATCATCAGTTATCCTTTTGTAAGTAATCAGCTCAACACGATTTTGGATCAACAGTTGATCAGTTACTACCAAAGCCAAGCCAAAAAAATGAGTGAAATAGAAAAACAACAAAAAAGGAACCAGTTGGAACGAGCAAATCAAGAGCTAGCACAGCAGCCCAGCAATCCTGGAATCAAAGAAACGCAAGATTTATCAGAAACAAGGGACTCAGAATCAGTTGATACACCTGATTACTATGAACGACATACGATCGGCGTCTTAAAGATCCCCGTGATTGGTGTCGCTCTCCCGATTTTTGATCAAACCACCGATACGTTGTTAAAAAGAGGCGCAACATTATTGGAGGGCGCTTCGTATCCAATAGGTGGTGAAGATACCCATGCGGTTCTTTGTGGGCACCGTGGGTTAACGAGTGCAACGCTCTTTACTGATCTGCCTAAGTTGCAGATCGGTGATGAGTTTTATATCGAAACGTTTGATGATACATTGGCGTATCAAGTAGATCAGATAAAAACGGTCGACCCTGATGATACTCAGGCATTAAAAATTGTGAGAGGCAGCGATTACGTCACGCTGTTGACCTGTACCCCCTATATGGTCAATAGCCATCGTTTATTGGTACGGGGCAAAAGAATTCCTTATGTTGAAGAAAAAGAAACAGCCGCCGCCAAAAAAGCACATCAACAAAAAGTAGGATTGATGCTAGGCGTGATCACTGTTCTTATCCTCCTCTTGTTGATTAGTAACAGGATTCAGCGGAAAAAACGTCTTCATTCGAATACTTCCATTGATGAAAAGTAAGGATCGTTCGTTTTTCTCAATAAGTAGAAGAAAATGACTTTTTAACCTTAGTCAGAATGAAACATGTCGTGTGAAATATGGTACAATAACTAAGATAAAAGATAGCAAAAAAGCAGTCAGACTATTGTGAGTGTGTTAGGAAAAACCAAAATAAAGCGGTAAGGATGCTTCATTCAACCACTTCCCCAAAATTAAAAGTCAAGGAGCGTTGAAACAAACGCGCTCGAAGCTTTTCCTATGCATCAGGTTGGAAAAAGAACCTTGATCCGCAAACAGTTCAGCTAGTTTGCTGCACTGATGGGTTTCTCTGACTCAAAAAAAGCAAGTAGCCTTCGTTCTTGTCACCTATAGACTACACGAATATAAAAACGACTGTCTTTTTTATCAATTCGAAGAAGTACCAAGGAGGAAAACGTTCAAATGACCATTCAATGGTTTCCAGGCCATATGGCGAAAGCCAGACGTGAAGTAAGTGAAAAATTAAAGTTCGTGGATATCGTTTTTGAACTCGTGGACGCACGCTTGCCGATTTCATCCCGTAATCCCATGTTAGATCAATTATTACAACAAAAACCACGATTGATCTTGATCAATAAAGCGGATCTCGCAGATCCCGTTCAAACCAAAAAATGGGAGCATTATTTCCAAGCACAAGGCTATCTAGCACTGGCAATCAACGCCCAAGACAATCAAGGGGTTAAAGCCATTGTTCCTACAGCAAAACAAGTCTTGAAGGAAAAAATTGCTCGCGACAAAGCGAGAGGCTTGAAGCCTCGTGCGATTCGAGCAATGGTGATCGGCATCCCGAATGTCGGAAAATCGACCTTGATGAACCGCTTAGTAGGGAAGAAAATCGCTCAGACGGGCAATAAACCCGGCGTGACGAAAGGGCAGCAATGGCTGCGTTTTGGGACTGATCTAGAGCTTCTAGATACGCCTGGGATCTTATGGCCAAAATTTGAAGATCCTGAGATCGGCAAGAAGCTGGCATTGACCGGAGCGATCAAAGACCAGCTGATCCATTTGGATGATATCGCATTGTATGGTCTTGATTTTTTTGCCCGCTATTATCCTGAAAGAATCGCGAATCGTTACCAACTAAAAGCGGAAGAAGAGGCGTTGTTAGCGCCCGATCTGTTGATGAAAATCACGGAAAAACGTGGCTATAAAGACAATTACGATCGAGGAAGCGAACTCGTTGTCTTCGACATTCGGCAAGGGAAATTGGGCCGATATACACTAGATCGAGTGGAGGAAATGGAAAGCCAAGATGAAACAACCGATTAAGACAATCAAAGAGCGATTATTTGATCCAGCTTTCAATGACCAAGCGTATTTGCAGGCGCTGCAAGCAGATGAACGAGCGGGGGTCCAAAAGCTGCTGCAACAATACGAGAAACAGCGAGTGAAACACCAGCTATTGCAGGAAAAATACGAAGAAATGATGCGTTTTGAAAACGAAGCATTTCAGCAAGGCGCCCGTTTTATTGCTGGTTTAGATGAAGTGGGGCGCGGACCATTAGCAGGACCCGTTGTGTCAGCTGCGGTCATCTTGCCTAAGGAATGTCAGATCTTAGGTCTAAATGATTCCAAACAGCTTTCTGCCAAGAAAAGAGAAGAGCTGTTTATCGAAATTCAAAACAAAGCCGTTGCTGTCGGTATCGGTGTGGTCAGTCCAGAAGAGATCGATCGGATCAATATTTATCAAGCCAGTCGTCTAGCAATGAAAGAAGCCTTGATCGACTTAGCAGTCAAGCCCGAGTATTTACTGATCGATGCGATGACGATCGATACGGAAATCCCTCAACAAAGCTTGATCAAAGGAGATGCCCGTTCCATTTCCATTGCCGCAGCAAGTATCATCGCCAAGGTATATCGAGACAATTTAATGAAAGATTTTCATGAAGTCTATCCTTTTTATGGGTTTGATCAAAATGCTGGGTATGGAACCAAAGTCCATTTAGAAGGGCTAGCTGCCCACGGAATCTGTCCTATTCATCGAAAAACATTTGCGCCAGTAAAACAATATCTATAAATTTCATCCATCCCTCTTTTTTTAGCGAATCTTATAAGTAAGATTACTAAGAAAAGAGGGCTTTGTTTATGAAGTATCAACAAGCAACAGATTTTGAAAAACAGTTGATAAAACTGTACTACTGTCAGGGAATTGGTCTGCAAGGTTGTTGGAAGATCATTTGGCATTGGTTGGAAACAAAAGAGATGAATTGTTCGCTGGAAGAGATGATTGCCATCGGGGTCCTTCCACAGCACCGTGCGGTTTTTCGACGATCATGGGAGCGATTGACAGACGAACACATCGCACAAAAGATGGGCGCACAAAACTACCTCACTTTCTTCTCGGCGGAGTATCCGATGCTTTTACGACAAATCGCGGACCCGCCACTGATGCTTTTTTATGAAGGGAATCTGCAATTGCTACAAACGACCATGATTGGCTTTGTTGGTGCAAGAACGGCGTCCTTATACGCACGAAAAGTTTGCGAAAAGCTGATTCCACCTCTAGTGACGGAAAATTATACCATCGTTAGCGGATTGGCCAAAGGTGTCGACAGCTTTGCCCATGAATCAGCCATCAGAAATCGTGGACAAACCATTGCTGTGATTGCTTCTGGGATGGACCATTGTTATCCGTCATCTTCCTACCGTTTGTTCCAGCAGATCCGTCAAGAACATCTGGTGCTAAGCGAATATCCGCACGATACCAAACCGCAAAGATACCACTTTCCGTTGCGCAATCGCATTATTGCTGGGATCTCAAAAGGGGTCTGCGTAATTGAAGCCAAGGAAAGAAGCGGTTCTTTGATTACGGCACAGTTAGCGATGGAAAATGGACGAGAAGTTTTTGCAGTGCCTGGTGAAATGATTTCGGATCAGTCAAAAGGTTGTCACCGCTTGATTCAAGATGGTGCAAAATGTACGATTAGCGTGTCGGATATTTTACAAGAGTTAGCCTTTTTTTGATTTTTCCAATCAACCTTCCTTGACAAACCTTTTCTTGAAAGCTATGATAAGCTACGATTTGTATGTTTCATCTGCATACGATAGGTTCACTGATTGATAGAATATAATAGTAGGAAAAATTCAGGAAGGAGCCATTCTTTATATGGCATATAAATATTTAGTAATCGTGGAATCGCCCGCAAAGGCGAAAACCATTGAAAAATACCTTGGACGAAATTACAAAGTCGTCGCAAGTGTCGGTCATATTCGTGATCTCCCTAAAAGTAAGATGGGGATCGATGTCGAAAATGATTATGAGCCTCATTACATTTCGATCCGTGGAAAAGGTGACGTGATCAAAAGTCTCCGTTCTGCTGCGAAAAAAGCTGAAAAAGTCTACCTCGCAAGTGACCCGGATAGAGAAGGAGAAGCTATTGCTTGGCATTTAGCTTTTCTACTTGGACTAGATTTAAAAGATAAAAATCGTGTCGTCTTTAATGAAATCACTAAAGATGCGGTCAAAGCAGCCTTCAAAGAACCAAGAACGATCGATGTGGATCTCGTCGATGCTCAACAAGCACGGCGGATCTTAGACCGATTAGTCGGGTATTCATTGAGTCCGATCCTTTGGCGCAAAGTCAAAAAAGGGTTAAGTGCTGGACGTGTTCAATCGGTGGCGCTTAAGATCATTATTGATCGTGAAAAAGAGATCCGTGATTTTGTTCCTGAAGAATATTGGAGCATTGATGGAAACTTTAAAAAAGCCACGAAGAAATTCAAAGCCAATTTTTGGGGCTTAGATGGCAAAAAGAAAAAATTACCGAATGCTGAAAGTGTTAAAGAAGTCACCGATCGCCTTTCTGGTAAAGACTTTCAAGTGACAAAGGTTGAAAAGAAAGAACGCAAACGGAATCCATCTGCACCATTTACCACCAGTAGTTTGCAACAAGAAGCAGCCCGCAAACTGAATTTTCGAACACGGAAAACCATGATGGTCGCACAGCAGCTCTATGAAGGGATCGCCCTTGGCAAACAAGGGACTGTCGGTTTGATTACCTATATGCGTACCGACTCGACGCGAATCGCTGACACAGCCAAAGGGGAAGCAGCCGAATTTATCGAAAACACCTATGGTTCAGAGTTCTCCGCTCACGGTGGCAAAAAACGCGCCAATGCACAAGGGGCGCAGGATGCCCATGAAGCAGTAAGACCGACCAGTGTTTTGCGTACGCCAGAAGCCATGGAGAAATTCTTAGACAAAGACCAATTAAAATTGTATCGCTTGATCTGGTCTCGCTTTGTGGCTAGTCAAATGACGCCTGCCATTTTGGATACGATGAAAGTTACTTTGGATCAAAATGGTGTCATCTTTATTGCCAATGGTTCAAAGATCAAATTCAAAGGATTTATGCAGGTCTATGTGGAAGGACGCGATGATGGCAAAGAAGACAAAGAGAACATCTTGCCAGAGTTAGTCGAAGGAGATGTCGTTCAATCCGTATCGATCGAACCGAAACAGCATTTCACCCAACCACCTGCTCGTTACAGCGAAGCAACGTTGATCAAAACCCTTGAGGAAAACGGTGTGGGTCGTCCTTCAACCTATGCACCGACGTTAGAAACCATTCAGCGGCGTTATTATGTGAAATTGACGCAAAAACGTTTTGAGCCAACTGAACTTGGTGAGATCGTCAATTCGTTGATCGAGGAATTCTTCCCGCAAATTGTTGATATGCATTTTACTGCTGAAATGGAAAATAGCTTGGATAGCATTGAAGCTGGGAAAGAAGAATGGGTCAAAGTCGTCGATCAGTTTTATCGCCCGTTTGAAAAAGAATTGACGACTGCAGAAGAAAGTATCGAAAAAATTCAAATCAAAGATGAACCTGCAGGCTTTGATTGCGATCTTTGTGGTCATCCAATGGTGATCAAATTAGGCCGCTACGGAAAGTTTTATGCCTGTAGTAATTTCCCAGATTGCCGCAACACAAAACCAATCGTGAAAGAAATCGGTGTTGAGTGCCCGGTCTGTCATCAAGGGCAAGTCGTTGAACGCAAATCGAAGAAAAACCGGTTGTTTTATGGTTGTACCCGCTACCCTGAATGTGACTTTACTTCTTGGGACAAACCAGTGGGGCGTAATTGTCCGAAGTGTGATAATTATTTAGTCGAAAAGAAAGTCAAAGGCGGGAAACAAGTCGTTTGCATCAAAGGCGACTATGAAGAAAATGTGCAAAAATAACTAGCAGGATATCCTGTTAAAAAAGAATCGGCGTATTCTCTTGAACGGTCAGCCTCATCGTTGGCTGACAAAAGAAAGCGCCGGTCCTTTTGATTAATACAAGCTGTTTCTTATGAAAAGAGACGAGCTTTTGAAATAAAAGGAGAGCACTATGAAAGAAATCAATGTTATTGGTGCCGGTTTAGCCGGAAGCGAGGCTGCGTGGCAAGCAGCGCAAGCAGGTGTCGCAGTAAATCTTTATGAAATGCGTCCTAAGAAGTCGACAGAAGCCCATCACACAAATAATTTTGCCGAGCTTGTTTGTACCAATTCACTACGAGGCAACAATCTAACGAATGCGGTCGGTGTCTTGAAAGAAGAAATGCGTCGCTTGGATTCAGTGATTATCACTTCTGCAGACAAAACAGCGGTTCCAGCAGGTGGTGCCTTAGCTGTGGATCGCGATGATTTTTCAGAGTTGGTCACCAAACGTGTCAAGGAGCATCCTTTAGTTACAGTCATCGAAGAGGAGATCACTGAAATTCCAGAAGGCATCACTGTGATCGCAACAGGTCCATTGACTTCTGAACCGCTCTCAAAAGCGATCCAAGCCTTTAACGGATCTGAAGGATTTTATTTCTATGATGCCGCAGCACCAATCGTTGACAAATCAACCATCAATATGGATAAAGTTTATTTGAAATCTCGTTACGATAAAGGTGAAGCAGCCTATCTGAACTGTCCGATGAATGAAGAGGAGTTTTATGCGTTTCGTGAGGCCTTGGTCAATGCAGAGGTGGCTCCTTTGAAAGAATTCGAAAAAGAAAAATTCTTTGAAGGGTGTATGCCGATCGAAGTCATGGCTGGTCGTGGTCCGAAAACCATGTTGTTTGGTCCGATGAAACCAGTTGGGTTAGAAGATCCGAAAACTGGCAAGCGTCCTTACGCAGTGATTCAGCTGCGTCAAGACAATGCGGCGGCTTCTCTTTACAACATCGTTGGCTTTCAAACACATTTGAAATGGGGCGAACAAAAACGGGTATTCCGGATGATCCCTGGCTTGGAAGAGGCTGAATTTGTGCGCTATGGCGTGATGCATCGGAATAGTTTTATGAATTCACCTGAGCTTTTGCAACAAACCTATCAATCGAAAAAACGTGAGGACCTCTTTTTTGCTGGACAAATGACAGGGGTCGAAGGGTATGTGGAAAGTGCAGCCAGCGGGTTGATGGCTGGCATCAACGCTGCCAAACTTGCAAAAGGCGAAGCACCGATCATTATGCCACAAGAAACGACGATTGGTAGTATGGCGTATTATATCACCCATGCTGAAGGCAAACACTTCCAACCAATGAATGCAAACTTTGGGTTGTTGCCAGAACTTCCAGAGCGAATCAGAGACAAGAAATCCCGTTATGAAGCATTGGCAAATCGAGCGTTAGCTGCTTTAGAAAAAGCCAAGGAACAATTATAAGCACGATGATCGAAAACTTTCTTACTGATAATTGGTGAGAAAGTTTTTTTTTAATTTGTCTTGAAACTTTAATCAAGGTGACTTATGATAGACAGTAACAATGACAGAAGGTGGTGAAGATGGTGATCGGAGAATGGATTCATTTGATTCAAAACTATTTACAGCGTTTTCCTACAGTGATCCAATTTTTAGGTTGGCTGATCCTCTTGGTCGGGGGCATTTTCGTTGTCTTTGTTGCATTTAGTTTGCTGTTGGGGCCCTTTATGTGGCTTTACAATCGCATCACAGATAAAAACCGCAGCAATGTCATTAGCCGCAATGAATTTGTGATCGGCGAACTGACGGAAAAGATTGTCGGAGATACAATCGGCGAAGTCATGGAAATAGGGAGTCAAGGTGCACGTTCTGTTTATCCTGCTCGTTTTTTTCGAGAAGAAGATCGTGAAAACAATGTTCGATTGCCAGTCGGCACCAAAGTCATCATTGTCGATTTTGATAAAAAAGGGATCGCGTTGGTGGTTGAAAGTAAAAATTTTATAGAATAGGAAGTGTTAGGTTATGGTGGATACAGGATCAGCAGTTGATTTTTTAAGTAATCCGATTTTATGGGGCGTTGTCCTCCTTGTTTTATTGATCGCCTTTTTGATGATACGCTACCGAATCGGAAAACCCGATGAAGCGTTGATCGTCACGGGATCGTTTTTAGGAAAAGAAGGCATCAAGATCTTAAAAAACAGTGGGACGTTTGTGATTCCTATTGTTCAAAAGGCACATAAATTAAGTTTACTGACCCACAAGTTAGAGATTGGAACACCAGAAGTTTATACAGAACAAGGGGTACCGATCAAAGCCAGTGCCACGGTATTAGTGAAAGTCGGCAACAGTACCGAGTCGATCAAGACAGCCGCTGAACAATACTTAGGCAAATCCACTGGTGAACTGGAAGATGAAGCGCAAGAAGTCTTAGAAGGTCACTTACGGGCAATTCTAGGAACGATGACGGTGGAAGCCATCTACAAAAACCGCGATGATTTTGCGGAACAAGTACAAGAAGTTGCCTCTACGGATTTGAAAAAAATGGGGCTGGAGATCGTTTCATTTACGATCAAAGACGTTAGCGACAGCAATGGGTACCTCGATGCTTTAGGGCGTCCCCAGATTGCTGAAGTGAAGAAGAATGCTGAAGTAGCAGAATCCAATGCCTTAAGAGAAACGCGGATCAAGCAAGCCGAGAATGAACAGTTGGCACAGCATGAAGAGATCCGTCGCCAAACAGAAATCGCAGAAGCGACAAAAGATATGGCGTTGAAACAAGCGCAGTACAAACAAGAACGTGAAGTTGCGGATGCGAAAGCAGAGCAAATCGCGGTCGGTGAGCAAATGAAAGTACAATTGATCGAGCAAGAAAAAAATATTGAGATTCAAGAGAAACAAGCGGAATTGACAGAAAAAGAATTGAATGCAACTGTCCGTAAAAAAGCCGAAGCAGATAAATATGTCGTTGAACAAAACGCATTAGCAGACAAAGCACGTGAAATCGCCCGAGCACAAGCCGAAGCGGAAAAAGTCAAATTGGCTGCACAAGCGGAAGCGGAACGAATTGAAAAATTAGGTAGTGCCGATGCGGAACGAATCGCAAAAGTCGGTCAAGCCGAAGCGGAAAGCCGAGAAAAAATGGCGATCGCTTTGACCAAGCTGAACGAAGCTGGTATTTTGATGGAATTTATCAAAGTGCTACCTGAAATTGCGAAAGAAGTCAATGCACCCCTTAGCAATATCGATAAAGTGGTTAGCTTTGGCGGCAATGATGGGCTTCAATCAATGGGAGAAGCTGGCTTAGCTCGAACCTTTGATACGATCAAAGAAACCACCGGATTAGACTTAGTGGCGTTGATCAATGACACCATGTCCACAAAACAAGGAAACAAAGAGCTAGTTCAGGCTGTTTCACAAAGCAATGGTTCGCCTCAGCCAACAACGGAGCGGATCGAATAAAAGGAAATAAATGGAAACGTACCCGTCCCTCTCTATTTTGAGAAAGGGACGGGTACGTTTTTATGGCTCTTTTGAGTGATCTTTCTGAAGAATGATAAGAATCTTACGAAGATTCTTAGAAAGTTTTCACAATTATGTCTAAACTTTGAAATATTGATTAAATTCTGACAATTCATTTGTTTTTTTTTGTGGTCTATGCTAAAGTTATTTCGAATCATGAAAAGGGGGGTTACTTTGCAAACAGATCAATTACAAGAAGAGTTTTTTCGTTATCTTATTGTTGAAAGAGGGTATTCGGAAAAGACAAAAAAAGCGTATCAAGAAGATATGAACGATTTTTTTCACTTCTTGAAAGAGTCTGGCAATGAAGAACCGTTAGCGGTGGAGTATCGTGATGTTCGTGTCTATTTGAGCTACTTGACGGAACGAGGGTATAGCCGTAATTCCATCAGTCGGAAAATGGCTAGCTTGCGTTCATTCTACCAATTTCTAACCAAGCATGAGATTGTCAAAGAGAATCCCTTCGCCTACATTCATTTAAAAAAGAAAAACGCTAAATTGCCGCGTTTTTTTTATGAAAAGGAAATGGATGCTCTTTTTCAAAGTGTCGCTGGTGATGAGCCATTACAACAGCGCAATCAAGCATTGTTAGAAGTCCTTTACGGTTCAGGTCTGCGGGTCAGCGAGTGTAGCAGTCTGACGCTGGGCGCGATCGATTGGGAAAGCGGCGTTTTGCTGATCCACGGAAAAGGCAACAAAGATCGCTATGTTCCTTTCGGCAGTTACGCACAAGCGGCAGTCAAGCGCTATCTTTCCTCAGGACGCAAGCAACTGATGGAAAAGCAGAACAAGGAACACGAGGTCCTCTTCGTGAATCATCTAGGTGATGGGATCACTGCAACAGGGATCGAGTATGTGTTGCATCAAATCATCCGAAAAAGCAGTTTAGATAGTAAAATCCATCCTCATATGCTGCGGCATACGTTTGCGACCCATCTATTAAACAACGGAGCCGATATGCGGACCGTTCAAGAATTGTTGGGGCATGCCAATCTATCTACGACACAGATCTATGCGCATGTCACCAAAGACAGTTTACAAAAAAATTATCGCCAATTTCATCCACGTGCGTAAAATTGGTACAGGAGGAACGTAAATGAAGTCAGAATTTCATTCAACCACCATCTGTGCGGTTGAAAAAGATGGCAAGTTTGCCATGGCTGGTGACGGTCAAGTAACGATGGGAGAACAGGTCGTTATGAAAGGAACCGCTCGGAAAGTCCGTCGAATTTACAACGGTGAAGTGATCGTTGGCTTTGCCGGTAGTGTGGCAGATGCCTTTACCTTGGAAGAAAAATTTGAAGGAAAACTCAATGAATACAACGGAAACTTGCAACGAGCTGCAGTAGAATTGGCACAAGAATGGCGGACGCAGCAATCGATGCAAAAATTAGAGGCGATGCTGATCGTCATGAATGACAAGGAGATGCTCTTAGTCTCAGGGACAGGTGAGGTCATTTCGCCAGATGAAGGGATTTTAGCTATCGGTTCAGGTGGAAACTATGCCTTGGCGGCAGCCCGTGCGATGAAACGTTATGGCGGTGAACTATCTGCCAAAGAAATCGCTGAAGGTGCCTTGAATATCGCAGCAGACATTTGTGTCTTTACGAATCACAATATCATTGTAGAAGAGTTTTAAAGAGGGATGACGATATGACAAACCAAAACAAATCACCACGAGAGATCGTGAAAGAATTAGATGAATACATCGTTGGACAAACCAATGCCAAAAAATCAGTGGCGGTTGCATTAAGAAATCGTTACCGCCGACTGCAACTAGATGAAAAAATGCAGCAAGATGTCACACCAAAAAATATTTTGATGATTGGACCAACGGGTGTTGGGAAAACGGAAATTGCGCGACGGTTAGCGAAAATCGTTGATGCGCCTTTTGTTAAGCTAGAAGCAACGAAATTCACAGAAGTCGGTTATGTCGGTCGAGACGTAGAATCGATGGTTCGTGACCTTGTAGAAAACGCGATCCAAATCGTGAAAAAAGAACAATATAAAAACGTACGCATCCAAGCGGAGAAAAAAGCCAATCGTCGTTTAGTAAAAGTCTTAGTTCCTGGTATTAAAAAGGAACAGAAAAAGAACACCAATCCTTATGAACAAATGATGAATATGTTCAACGCCGCACAACAACCAGAAGAACCAAAAGAAGAATTGACAGATGAGATTCGCAGCAATCGCCAAGCAATTTTCGAACAATTAGAAAAAGGCCTTTTGGATAACCGAGAAGTGACGATCCAAGTCGATGAACCGAAAAATCAAGCGCCAATGATGAACAATGGCTTAGAACAAATGGGCATTGATTTGAATGAAACATTAGGTGCATTGAAACCGCAAAAGAAAATTGAACGCACAGTAACCGTGAAGGAAGCGCGGGAATTGTTGATTCAAGAAGAATCCTCCAAACTGGTCAACGACGCGGATATTCATAGCGAAGCATTACGTTTGGCGGAATCTAGCGGCATCATTTTTCTTGATGAAATCGACAAAGTATCTTCGAAATCGCAGCAATCAGGAGAAGTTTCTCGTGAAGGGGTGCAAAGAGATATCTTGCCGATCGTTGAAGGTTCACAAGTCAATACGAAATATGGAACGTTACAAACCGACCATATTCTCTTTATCGCTTCGGGCGCATTCCATCTATCAAAACCAAGCGATTTGATCCCTGAGTTGCAAGGGCGTTTCCCAATCCGCGTGGAACTGGATGACTTGACGAAGGAAGACTTTGTTAAAATTTTAACGGAACCAAACAATGCCTTAGTCAAACAATACGTTGCCTTGTTAGGAACCGAGAATGTCAAAGTGGTCTTTACGATGGAAGCCATCGAAAAAATTGCCGAAATCGCGTATCAAGTGAATCGCGATACCGACAATATCGGTGCCCGTCGTTTGCATACGATTCTAGAGAAACTACTTGAAGATCTATTGTTTGAAGCATCTGAGATGCAAATGGGGGAAATCACAATCACAGAAGCGTATGTGGAAGAAAAACTTGCGTCAATCGCAAAAGATGAAGACTTAAGCCGGTATATTTTATAAAGGGAGCGGACCAATGAAAACATTATTAGAAAAGACAAGACAAATCAACGAATTATTGCAGCAAAAAAACACCTTTAATTTAGCTTCTGATTTGCCTTACGACAAAATGGCTGTCATTTTAGGAAACATCCTAGACAGCAATGCGTATATTATTAGCGTCGACGGCAGCGTGTTAGGTTTTGTTGAGAACCATGATGTCAATAATGAGCGCATCAAAAAAATGTTTGTCGAAAAACAGTTTCCTAAAAATTATACAGATTTAGTCGATCACCTGACTTCCACAGAAGCCAATGTGCCGATCAGTGACGATATGACGGCTTTTCCTGTGGAAGGCCGAGAGCTGTATCCCAACGGACTAACAACCATCGTACCAATCTACGGTGCAGGAGAACGCTTAGGGACGATCATTCTTTCCAGAATCGATACATCCTTTGATGATGATGATTTGGTATTAGCGGAATATAGTGCGACGGTTGTTGGTATGCAATTCTTGTACCAAAAATCCCGTAGTATCGAAGAAGATGTTCGCAGTACCACAGCTGTTCAAATGGCGATCAACACGCTTTCTTATAGTGAGCTAAAAGCTGTTCAAGCTATTTTTGAGGCATTAGAAGGAGACGAAGGTCGTTTGACCGCATCAAGTATCGCTGACCGTATCGGCATCACCCGTTCGGTGATCGTGAACGCTTTACGTAAATTAGAGTCTGCCGGTATTATTGAATCCCGCTCTTTGGGGATGAAAGGCACCTATTTAAAAGTGCTTAACAGCCGCTTTAAAGAGGAATTGACGAAACATCAATATTAGGAGATGAGACCATGACAGTTACCATCACGGCCGGTCATCTGCAAGCAAAAATTGCAGAAAAAGGGGCTGAGCTGCAAAGCTTAGTCGATACGAGCAATGACCTTGAATATATTTGGCAAGCTGATCCAAACCACTGGGGAAAGCATGCACCGATCTTATTTCCGATCGTGGGTGCGTTAAAAGAGGACACCTATCAACATGAGGGCAAGAGTTATCATTTGCCTCGCCATGGATTTGCCAGAGACATGTTATTTACTGTCGTTGAACAACGCACAGATTACGCTTTGTTTTTACTAGAAAGTTCGACTGAAACCAAAGCAAAGTATCCGTTTGATTTTCAGCTGTATGTCAGTTATGAATTAGGCGGTGATGGCTTAGTCGTCAAATACCAAGTGAAGAATAGCGGTCAAAAGGAACTCTATTTCTCCATTGGTGGACACCCTGCATTCAACGTCCCACTTGAAAAAGGGTTGACTTTTGAAGACTATTATCTTTCTTTTTCTCCAAAGAAATCACGGGTGAAATTGCCGTTAAAAGGCAATTATATTGATTATGAGCAACGCACACTCGGTCAAACGAATACGGATCTACGCTTGACCCATGACATGTTTGCAAATGATGCGCTAGTTTATGAAACGAAAGGATTACATTCCTACTCGATTCGCAGTGAAAAATCGCCTCATAGTGTCACGTTAAGCTACAATAATATGCCGTATGTCGGTTTTTGGTCCACGTATCCAGTGAAATCGCCATTTCTATGTATTGAACCATGGTGCGGCATCGCAGATACGCTAGAAGCCTCCGGTGAGCTGTCAGAGAAGCTGGGGATTCAAGCACTTCTACCTGAAGAATTATTTGAAACAAAGTATTCCATTACAGTTAAATAAACGTATGAAAAAAGAAGCTGGGAAAAGCGCAATGACTTTTCTCAGCTTCTGCTTATTTGTTCGTTTGACCCTTATTCAGTCCAAAGGGTACTCGACTTTCGGTCCCATCTTTGATGCGAGTAATGTTTTCACGATGGCGAATAAAGATAAAAATCGTTACGCCAATCGCTATGAAGGTCAGCAGCCAATTTTGCTCAGGCAAGATCGCAGGAGCGATAAAAGGCAAGACGATCGTCGATAAGGTGATCAAACACGCCGCGATCATACTGGTCAGGCTCACCATACTTGTCACATAAAGACAGATAACGAAAATCAATGAAGAATAAATGAAAAAGAGCGGATTGTATCCTAAGAGCATCCCAGCACTTGTCGCCACTGCTTTGCCACCTTTAAATTTGGCAAAGATCGGGAAGGTGTGACCTAAGATCGCACAGACCCCAAACCAGAGCGGATTGACAGTATGGAGACCAAAGATGACTGGCAAGCTGGTCGCCAAAGTTCCTTTTAAGATATCCATCAATAAAACAACGATGCCGGCTTTTTTTCCTAAGACGCGAAATGTATTGGTCGTTCCCGTATTGCCGCTGCCGAATTGGCGAATATCTTTTTTGAAAAACAGTTGGCCAATCCAAACACCAGAGGGGATCGAACCTAAAAGGTAAGCAACAATAAATAAAAGAATCGTATTCATAATAACCAACTTTCTTTGCAAGGCTAGGGCAATTTTAGCATGAAAACGCCTTTCCAACAATAAGAAAATCTTTCGCTGGTCAGACAAAGAAGAAAAACAGCTTTTCTCAGAGCTGTGAAACACAAACAAGCCATTTTGCGACTCTAGCTTGTGCAAACAAAGGAAAAAGGATAAGATAGTTTAGAAAAATGTTCGCTTGAAAAAAGCGTATTTTGTGTTAAGATTTTTTTTGCAGTTCTTTCAGCAGCAAAAAAGGACTGATCAAGATTAAAGGAGCGGTGGGTTTGGCAAAGAAAACCACAGAATATAATGATGCTTCCATTCAGGTCTTAGAGGGCCTGGAAGCAGTAAGAAAACGGCCAGGAATGTATATCGGCTCGACCGATAGCCGCGGCTTGCACCACTTAGTGTATGAAATCGTCGATAATGCGGTTGATGAGGCACTCTCAGGATACGGCAATGAAATCGATGTTACGATCCATAAAGACAATAGTATCAGTGTTCGAGACAATGGCCGAGGAATGCCGGTCGGGACACATGCATCTGGAATCCCAACTGTTGAAGTCATCTTCACAGTATTACATGCCGGCGGGAAGTTTGGCCAAGGCGGCTACAAAACCTCTGGCGGCCTTCATGGGGTTGGTGCCAGTGTTGTAAATGCCTTATCCAGCTGGCTAGAAGTGGTCATCGTTCGAGATGGCATCGAATACAAACAGAGCTTCAAAGACGGTGGGAAACCAGCTGGTACTTTGAAAAAAGTCGGCAAAACCCGTAAACCAACGGGAACAACCGTTACGTTTAAACCAGACGATACGATCTTTTCTGCAACCAAATTCTCCTATGAGATTCTCGCTGAACGTTTGAGAGAATCAGCGTTCTTGTTGAAAGGGGTCAAAATCTCCCTGACGGACGAACGTGGGGAAGAACCGATTCATGAAGTCTTTTTATATGAGGAAGGCATCAAAGAATTTGTTGATTATTTAAATGAAGAAAAAGATACCTTGACCCAAGTGGTTTATTTTTCTGGCACGAAAGAAGCCATCGAAGTAGAGCTTGCCTTTCAATACAATGATGGGTATTCAGAAAACGTCTTGTCCTTTGTCAACAATGTACGTACCAAAGATGGCGGTACCCATGAAGTTGGGATGAAGACGTCAATGACCAAAGCCTTCAATGAGTATGCCCGCAAGGTCAATTTGTTGAAGGAAAAAGATAAGAACCTTGAAGGCAGTGATTTCCGTGAAGGGTTAGCGGCAGTTCTGTCGATCCGCGTGCCAGAAAATCTTTTGCAATTTGAAGGACAGACCAAAGGGAAATTAGGGACACCCTTAGCAAGAAATGCGGTAGACAATGTGATTGGTGAGCAGCTAGGCTATTATCTACAAGAAAACAGTGAAATGAGTCAAATGCTGGTTCGTAAAGCGATCAAGGCAAGAGAGGCCCGTGAAGCTGCCAGAAAGGCGAGAGAAGAAAGCCGTACTGGAAAGAAACGCAAAAAAGGCGAGTCACTGCTTTCTGGTAAATTAACACCTGCGCAATCTCGTAATCCTAAGAAAAATGAATTGTATTTGGTGGAGGGGGATTCAGCGGGTGGTTCAGCAAAGCAAGGACGAGACCGCAAGTTCCAAGCCATCTTGCCATTGCGAGGCAAAGTCATCAATACTGAAAAAGCCAAGATGCAGGATATTTTGAAAAATGAAGAAATCAATACGATGATCTATACTATCGGTGCCGGTGTTGGCCCAGAGTTTTCAATTGAAGACTGCAACTATGATAAAGTGATCATCATGACCGATGCGGATACCGATGGGGCGCACATCCAAGTGCTGCTTTTAACCTTTTTCTACCGGTATATGAAACCTTTGATCGAAGCGGGGAAAGTATACATTGCTTTGCCGCCTCTGTACAAAGTGTCAAAAGGGTTAGGGAAAAAAGCAGTAGTCGAATACGCTTGGACCGATGATGAACTAAGCAAACTGACCCAAAAAATCGGCAAAGGCTATCTCCTACAGCGCTACAAAGGGTTAGGAGAAATGAATGCCGACCAATTGTGGGAAACGACCATGGACCCAGAAACGCGGACACTGATTCGGGTACGGATTGATGATGCTGCCCAAGCAGAACGTCGCGTCACCACTCTGATGGGGGACAAGGTAGAACCTCGTCGGAAGTGGATCGAAAGTCATGTTCAATTTAGTTTAGAAGAAGATGGCAGTATATTGGATAAAAAAGAAGATACGATACCTGAATTAGTTGATGAAAAATTAATGGATACCGAACAAGCAGACAGCAGACAGTTAGTTAAGGAATAGGAGGTGGTCTCTTGGAACACAAAAGCAATATACAAGAATTGACATTGGAAGAAGTGATGGGAGATCGCTTCGGTCGATATTCCAAATACATTATTCAAGAACGGGCATTGCCAGATATTCGTGATGGGTTAAAACCGGTTCAGCGGCGGATTTTATTTGCCATGAACCAAGACGGCAATACCTATGACAAAGGCTTCCGCAAATCAGCAAAATCTGTCGGAAATATCATGGGGAATTTTCACCCCCATGGCGACTCGAGTATCTATGAAGCAATGGTCCGCATGAGTCAAGACTGGAAGCTGCGTCAGATTTTGATTGAAATGCACGGGAACAACGGGAGTATGGATGGTGATCCACCAGCTGCCATGCGTTATACGGAAGCACGGCTTTCGGAATTAAGTGGTGAGCTATTAAAAGATATTGAAAAAAACACCGTCGAATTGGTTTGGAACTTTGATGATACTGAAAAAGAACCAACTGTTCTACCAGCAAAATACCCGAATCTGTTAGTCAATGGCTCAACTGGGATCTCAGCTGGATATGCAACAGAGATCCCTACCCACAATTTAGGGGAAATCATCGATGGAACGATCTATTTGATCGACCATCCGCAAGCTTCTTTGGATCAGCTGATGAAGTACATTCCTGGCCCTGATTTTCCAACAGGGGGCATTTTACAAGGGAAAGAAGAAATCAAAAAAGCGTATGAAACAGGCAAAGGCAAAGTGATCCTGCGTTCGAAAACCAAGATCGAAGACATCAAAGGCGGCAAACAGCAAATCGTCATCAATGAGATCCCGTATGAGGTCAATAAAGCCAACTTAGTCAAAAAAATGGATGAGATCCGTTTGAATAAACGCATTGATGGGATTGCTGAAGTCCGAGATGAAACAGACCGTACTGGACTACAGATTGTTGTCGAGCTGAAAAAAGAAGCAAATGCGCAAGGAATTTTAAATTATTTATTTAAGAATACCGAATTGCAGATCAACTACAACTTCAACATGGTGGCAATCGACAATATGCGCCCCCAACAAGTCGGATTAAAGCGGATTTTAGAAAGCTACATCAAACATCGCCGTGAAGTGATCGAAAAACGCAGTCGTTTTGAGCTGCAAAAAGCGCAAAAAAGACAGCATATCGTTGATGGGCTGATCAAAGCTTTGTCGATCCTTGATGAGGTGATCGCTACCATTCGCGGTAGTAAAGACAAAAAAGATGCCAAAAATAATCTGGTGGTTCAACATGGTTTTACCGAAGAACAAGCAGAAGCCATTGTGAACTTACAGTTGTATCGCTTGACCAATACGGACATTACACAATTGCAAGCAGAAGCAAAAGAACTTGCAGAAACGATCGCTGAATTGACAACGATTTTGAATGAAGAAAATGAATTGCTGAAAGTGATCAAGAAAGAACTGCGAGAGATCAAGAAAAAATATACGACGCCGCGGTTGACTGAGATCGAAGCAGAAATTCAAGAAATCAAGATCGAAACACAAGTCTTGGTCGCCCAAGAAGAAGTCGTCGTGACGGTCACAAGAGACGGCTATGTCAAACGCAGCAGCTTGCGTTCTTACGGTGCTTCAAAACCAGAAGAGATCGGCATGAAAGAAGGCGACTCTTTACTTTACAGTAATCAAATGAACACGTTGGATCACCTGTTGTTGATTACTAATAAAGGGAACACGATCTATCGACCGGTCCATGAATTACCTGATTTAAAATGGAAAGATTTAGGGGAACATATTTCGCAAACAGTCATGACACTGGCGCAAGATGAAATGATCATTGGGGTCTTTGCCTACAAAGAGATCGATCCATTGAAAAATTTCGTGCTGATTAGTAAAAACGGTATGATCAAACAGACACGAATGACGGAATTTGAACCTTGGCGCACCTATAAAACACGGCCGATGACGATCATGAAGCTGAAAGATGAATCAGATGAATTGGTCAACGTCTTTTTGACGGATCAAACGGAAGAAATGGATGTATTCTTAGTCAGTCATCTTGCCTTTGGCTTACGCTACCCGCTTAATGAAGTGCCTGTTGTGGGACCAAAAGCAGCTGGGGTCAAAGCGATGAACCTTAAAGCGGATGATTATCTTATCAATGGGTTGCTCGTTTATTCCGAAGGGGATACACCGATCGTTTTGATCACCCAACGTGGCGCAGCAAAACGAATGTTGGCTCAAGAAATCAACCAATTAGGTCGGGCGAAGCGCGGATTGATGGTCTTGCGGGAATTGAAGAAAAATCCTCATCGCGTCGTCTATATGGGCAGTGGGGAAAATCAGCAACTGCTAGTGACGAATCAAAAAGGACAATCCTTTGAAGTGATCACCAACCAAATCCCGATCAATGATCGGACCTCCAACGGCTCATTTATCATGGATGAGAAAACAGGAGGACAAATCTACGAAGTGAAAACCCAAATCAGTCCTGCAATCGCAGAGGATTCTGTACTATAAATTATAACAAAGCAACCCTTCTGTACCAGTACAGAAGGGTTGCTTTTTGTCTCATAATTAATCTTTCACATTAACGAAAAAGGTACTTTAATAAAAGTTTCACATTTATTAAACACCTATAAATCAACGTTTTTAGTAATTAATATCTTAAAAAAAAATAAATTGTTAAAAATAATTCTTGAAAATGCTTGCAATCATTAAGGTGTGTGTTATACTGTTCACGTAAAGCTGTTACATTAGTGAACAGAAAATTTAAGGAGGTCCATCAAATGGAACAATGGAATGGATTTAAAGGAAAAACTTGGAAAGAAGAAGTAAACGTACGCGACTTCATCCAAGAAAACTACACACCTTATGACGGAACAGATGAATTCCTAGCAGATGCTACCGAAGCAACGACGAAGCTATGGGATCAAGTCATGGAACTGAACAAGCAAGAGCGTGAAGCTGGCGGCGTATTGGATATGGATACAAAAGTCGTTTCAACGATCACTTCTCATGGACCTGGCTACTTAGACAAAGACTTAGAAACAGTTGTTGGTTTCCAAACGGAAAAACCATTTAAACGCAGCTTGCAACCATTTGGTGGCATCCGCATGTCAGAACAAGCAGCAGAATCTTATGGCTATGAAATTGATGCGGAAGTCTCTCACATTTTCCGTGACTACCGTAAAACACATAACCAAGGAGTTTTTGATGCTTATACACCTGAAATCAGAGCAGCGCGCCGTTCTGGTGTAATCACAGGTCTTCCTGATGCTTACGGCCGTGGCCGAATCATTGGTGACTACCGACGTGTGGCATTATACGGTGTGGACTTCTTGATCAAAGAAAAACAACAAGACCTATTGTATTGCGGAAACGGAACGATGTCTGAAGACATTATCCGCCAACGTGAAGAATTGAGTGAACAAATTCGTGCGTTAAGCGAATTGAAAGAATTAGGAAACATTTACGGATTTGATATTTCTAAACCAGCTCAAACGGCGAAAGAAGCATTCCAATGGTTATATCTTGGTTACTTAGCAGCCATCAAAGAGCAAAATGGTGCAGCAATGTCATTGGGACGTACGTCAACTTTCCTTGATATTTATGTTGAACGCGATTTGAAAAATGGCGTGATCACTGAAGAAGAAGCACAAGAAATCGTTGACCATTTCGTCATGAAACTACGTCTTGTGAAATTTGCTCGGACGCCTGATTACAACGCATTGTTCTCTGGTGACCCAACTTGGGTAACTGAATCAATCGCTGGTATGGGTGAAGACGGACGTCATATGGTAACGAAAAACAGCTTCCGTTTCTTACACACTTTAGCAAACTTAGGCCCAGCACCAGAACCAAACTTGACTGTTTTATGGTCAACACGTTTGCCTCATAATTTCAAAACATTTTGTGCGAAAATGTCTATCCAAACATCAGCGATTCAATATGAAAACGATGATGTGATGCGTGGACATTGGGGCGATGACTACGGAATCGCTTGTTGTGTATCCGCAATGCGTATCGGGAAACAAATGCAATTCTTTGGTGCTCGTGCCAACTTAGCAAAAACATTGTTGTATGCAATCAACGGTGGGGTCGATGAAAAATCAAAAGCACAAGTTGGACCAAAATTCCAACCAATTACTTCTGAATACTTGGATTATAACGAAGTAATGGAAAAATATGACACAATGATGGACTGGATTTGTGATCTGTATGTGAACACATTGAACATCATTCATTACATGCACGACAAATATTCTTATGAACGCATTGAAATGGCGCTACAAGATACAGACATTCTACGTACGATGGCTACTGGTATCGCTGGTTTCTCTGTTGCAGTTGACTCATTATCAGCGATCAAATATGCCAAAGTTCGTACGATCCGTGATGAAAACGGCATTGTTGAAGATTACGAAATCGAAGGCGATTATCCGAAATACGGAAACAATGATGACCGCGTAGATGATATCGCAGTCAACTTGTTGAAAGCCTTCATGAAAAAAGTAAAACGCACGAAAACATACCGTGATTCAAAACACACAACGTCGATCCTTACTATCACTTCTAACGTGGTTTATGGTAAGAAAACAGGGAACACTCCTGATGGACGTCGTGCAGGCGCACCATTTGCTCCAGGTGCAAACCCAATGCATGGTCGCGATACGCATGGTGCTTTGGCAAGTCTTTCATCAGTTGCGAAATTACCATATGATTACTCATTAGATGGTATTTCAAACACCTTCTCGATCGTACCTAAAGCATTAGGACGTGACGACGAAACACAACAAGAAAACCTAGCAACAATGCTAGATGGCTATGCAGCAAAAGGTGGTCACCACTTAAATATCAACGTATTTAACCGTGACACATTGCTTGATGCGCAAGCTCACCCAGAAAAATACCCACAATTAACGATTCGGGTATCTGGCTATGCAGTAAACTTCATTAAATTAACAAAAGAACAACAAGATGACGTGATTGCTCGTACAATGCACGAAGCAATGTAATAAGCAACAACTTCAGGCGGCGGACGGGAAAATCCGCCGCCTCTTGTTTTGAAAGTATCAGACGGAGCGTGGTCATCCGTCGTTTCGAAGAAAGGAAGAGCATTATGGCAGTAACAGGACAAGTACATTCAACAGAAAGTTTTGGATCAGTAGATGGACCAGGTATCCGTTTTATTGTATTCATGCAAGGATGCCGCATGCGTTGCCAGTTTTGTCATAATCCAGATACATGGAAAATTGGCACCGGTGTCGAACGAACGACTGATGATGTCTTAGAAGAGGCATTGAAATATCGCGAATTCTGGGGACAAAAAGGTGGGATCACCGTCAGTGGTGGGGAACCATTGCTTCAGATGGACTTTCTGATCGATCTGTTTCGTAAAGCCAAAGCAGAAGGTGTCAGCACGACATTAGATACTTGTGGAAAACCATTTACACGGGAAGAACCATTTTTTAGCAAGTTTCAAGAGCTGATGACCGTTACTGACTTGTTATTGTTTGATATCAAGCACATCGATAACAAAGCCCATAAAGAGTTGACTACCCAATCGAACGATAATATTTTGGATATGGCGAATTATCTTTCAGAGATCAATCAGCCTGTCTGGATTCGTCACGTGCTGGTTCCTTTTAGAAGCGACTATGATGAATTTTTGATCCGTTTGGATGAGTTTATCAAAACACTGAAGAATGTCGATAAAGTAGAGATCTTGCCTTATCACACGATGGGAAAATACAAGTGGGATGAGCTTGGTTTGAAATATCCCCTTGAAGGGATCGAACCACCAACAGAAGATCGGGTGAAAAATGCCAAGCGTTTGCTTCATGTAGACGACTATAAAGGTTACTTAACCCGTTGATCAAAACAGGAAAGAAGAGATTGCTATTGCTTCTTTCCTGTTTTTTTACTATGATTAGAAAGTGAATATCAATTGAAATAGGAGCGATGAAGAAATGTCGAAAATATTAGTATTCGGTCATCAAAATCCTGATACCGACGCCATTGGTGCAGCAATTGCCTTTGCGAATTTACAAAATCAACTTGGAAAAGATTGTGAAGCAGTAGCGCTTGGTACACCGAATGAAGAGACACAATTTGCGTTAGATACCTTTGGCCTAACTGCCCCTCGGGTGATCGATTCAGTGGCAAAGGAAACCCAAGAAGTAATGTTAGTGGATCATAATGAATTTCAACAAAGTGCAGCGGATATTGCGGATGTCACTGTGTTGGCAGTTGTTGATCATCATCGTATCGCTAACTTTGAAACGGCAAATCCACTGTATTATCGTGCAGAGCCGGTCGGTTGTACAAGTACGATCGTGTTGAAATTATACAAAGAAAATCAAGTGGAAATTCCAAAAGCGATCGCAGGAATCATGCTCTCAGCGATCATCTCTGATACATTGTTGTTCAAATCACCAACATGTACCGACGAAGACGTAACAGCAGCCAAAGAACTAGCCGTTATAGCAGATGTAGAACTGGAAGTCTATGGATTAGATATGTTAAAAGCTGGTACGAATCTTGGAACGAAATCAGCAGCAGAATTGCTGGACCTAGATGCCAAAAGCTTCCCAATGGGTGCTAAAAACATCCGTATCGGACAAGTCAACACGGTTGATCTAAAAGAAGTCTTTGACCGTCAAGCAGAGTTGGAAGCGGCTATGAAGGATTCAATGGCAGCAAATGGCTATGATCTGTTCTTGCTGGTTGCCACTGATATCTTAGATAGTAATTCTGAGCTGCTAGTCGTTGGTGAACCAACTGCCCCAGTAGAAGCAGCCTTTAAAACGACATTAACCAACAATCGTGCGTTTTTACCTGGTGTCGTTTCTCGTAAAAAACAAATCGTACCTCAATTAACAGAGGTTTTTGAAGGATAATTAAGCTAACTGTCTGAATGCTGGTGAGATCTGTTTTGGTAGATCAAGCCAGCATTTTTCATGATTGTTTGGATAAGGAGTACACGCAGTGAAATTTTTTTATAGTCCCCACTTTCGCTCATTGCAACCGATACTGGAATCTTCGAAATTCCATGAGTTGGCAGAGGAGCTATTAAATAGCCAAGAGCCGCCGACACTACGAGCATTAAAAGCGAAGTTTACAGATGGTTCTTTTGATAAAATTCTTGACCGCTTGATCGCAGAAAAGTTGATCATCCGTCAAGAACGACGCTATTATTTAGGCTTCCCCATCTTTACTGAACATGATCAACAGCAGATACAAGTAAGTGATGATTTCTATCAAGCAGCGCGCAATTGGTCAACACAAGAAATCGCTGGTTTTATCAAAAGCTTTGCTGCGTCAAGTGTTGAAAAAAAATACTTTTACGGTTGTCAGCAAGGAGTTGAACAAGGAGCGGTCTATGCATTGAGTCATGAACAATTTCAGTTGATCTCTTACTCAGAAACACTGTGGCCACCAACACTGCCTGCTTTTTTTGAAGCGAATGAACAGTTGCACACCCTTGCGATCTATGATGAATTAATGGATTTGATCGGTGATGTCGATCCAGTCTATTACTTAGACCAAGTGAGTGTGATCCTTGAACGCATTCGTAAAAATAAAAAAGTCCGTCCGAGTATTTTTCTGGAATCACTTCAACGGGTCGAGATCATAAGCCCTGAGCTACATTTGTTGCTGGAAGAAATAAATTGTGATAATCTAAAAAACGAGCGTTATCCGTCTTCTGAAAAGGATCTGTTCGTCCAACGGCTTGTGATCGCTCACTTGGCAAACAAATCAGGTTCATACAATACACTTTATTTCAATAATAATTAAAATTTCTAATAATTATGTTATTTGTTTTAAATTTTCTGACTATTAAAAAGTTGCTAGATTCGATTCTAGCAGCTTTTTTTCTTATTTCTTCAAATGATAATTTGATGAATAAAAATTAAAAAACAACAATCGTTTTGTTTGGAGTTTTGATTTCTTGATGATATGATGATTCTAGAACTTTGAAAGGGGATATAAAAATGGAAGGATATAAAACGGTTGATTTTGAACAGTTGGAAAAAAACAAAACGAAAGCAGAAATGATCACGTTCGTATCAATGTCAGAAATAGAAGCTGCTCGGCAAGCAATTACAAAAGCGGGGATCGATGAAACGCGTTTTTCTGATGGCGATCTCATTCTTGCGTTAAAACAAAAGGAACGGTTTGGGGCAAATACGATCGTTTCCGTGATCATTGATTGGCTCATCAATCAAAACTATCTGGTGAATCCAGCTCATGCCATGCGTTACTTAGCAAAGAAAATGGCAAATGGGCCAGTTGCGAGTTACAAATTATTAAGTGAGAGTGAATTCGACTGTGACGGGAGCTATTACTTGATTGCTCGCACAAACACCTCCTCATCGGCAAATAAAGTCTATAAAGTTTACACGGATGGACAAGTAAAAGAGCTTTGGCAGGCAAAATAAGTACAGTTGATTTCGGCTCTAGTGAATAAGAAAAACGGCTGTGTAAGCAGTAGTTAGCGGAAAAAGGATTTTCTTAGATTGAAGGTTGTGAAAGACGCGTGAAACTAAACATTCGAATCGGCTTAGCTGGCAGTCATCTCTTGATTGGTGCATTCAGCTTGCTCGGCGCTCTGCTGACGCTTTATAAAGTACCGACAAGTTTTGGTGCGATCCAAGCCTTGTTAGGTGAAATTTATTATACCGATACGGTATTTGACCGATTTACTCAGCTCTTCTTGTTGGGGATCATCAGTCTTTATACCGTGGTGACCAGTTTTTATGGGTTTCGATTTTGGTGTTTTTGCTCCGCCTCTTCTGCATTTGGGACACTGTTGGCATATTTTGAATTAACTGAATCACTTCCAGTGATGGTAGTTTTCATTCTTGTTTTAGCAAGTTTGTTTCAGTTATGGGTAGTCACATACTTCATTTTCCAAAAGCTAAAAAGTAGAGCTGAAACAGGTTGAACTGATACGTTCAAGCTGTTTTTTTCTGTCAAAGATTATTTGTTGGTAACTAGGGTTATTGCGTTACTAGCGAAGTGTTTTATGCTATGCTAGATAGAGAGATGTAGTTGATTTTGAAACGATTAATAAAAGATTAATAAAAGGTGAAAAAGCGTAACAAGGTCGTTGGCATTTCAATCAGCGATCAAAATGAATTTGAGGAGGACTGATGAGAGAGTGGTTACCAAACAACAGGTACTGACTGCGGAAAAAGACTTTCTGAGTGGTGAAAATTTTTATGTACAGCATTTCTTAGGCGCCCATCAAGTAGATGATGGCTACGTGTTTCGCGTTTGGGCACCAAATGCTCAGCAAGTTTGGCTTGTTGGCGACTTCAACCAATGGACGGACACCTTGCCGATGAACAAAAGGGCAGAATCCGGTGTTTGGGAAATTGAGACCAATCAAGTAAAAGAAGGACAGCTTTACAAATACAAAGTAAAACAAGCAAATGGACGAGAAGTATTGAAGATCGATCCTTTTGCTGTCCATTTCGAAGCTCGACCAGGAACTGCTGCCGTGTTGCATTCGATCCCACAAAAAAAATGGCGGGATGGGTTATGGCAAGGACGGAAAAAAAGACAAAAAACATTTAATCGACCTCTTAATATTTATGAAGTTCATGCCAGCTCCTGGAAGCACCACGAAGATGGCACCCCTTATCGCTTCTCCGAATTAAAAGATGAACTTATTCCTTACGTGAAAAAAATGGGCTACACCCATATCGAATTTATGCCTTTGATGGAACATCCCTTAGGAACCTCCTGGGGCTATCAATTGACTGGTTACTTTGCACTTAGCTCCTATTATGGGACACCAGAAGAATTTCAAGACTTTGTAGAGGCTTGTCATTTGGAAAATATAGGTGTCTTCGTTGATTGGGTGCCAGGACATTTTTGTGTCAATGATGACAGTCTTGCCTATTATGATGGCACGCCGACCTTTGAATACATGGATGAAAACCGTGCGAAAAATGTTCGCTGGGGCGCGATCAACTTTGATCTAGGCAAACCGCAAGTCCAAAGCTTTCTGATCTCAAGTGCATTGTTCTGGATCGAATTTTACCACATTGATGGTATTCGGGTAGATGCCGTTTCCAACATGATCTATCGCGATTATGATGAAGGTCCATGGGAACCGAATCACGAAGGGGGCAATCGGAATTTTGAAGGGTACTATTTCTTACAAAAGCTCAATTCAGTCATCAAGTTAGCCCATCCTGCAGTTGTCATGATTGCAGAGGAAAGTACTTCCGAGACCAAAATAACAGGAATGGTCGAAGGAGGCGCTCTCGGGTTTGACTACAAATGGAATATGGGCTGGATGAATGATGTCCTGCGTTTTTACGAAATGGACCCGATTTTCCGTAAAGATCATCTAAGTCTTTTATCTTTTTCTTTCATGTATCGGATGCAAGAAAATTATATCTTGCCACTCTCCCATGACGAAGTGGTTCATGGCAAAAAAAGTTTGATGCACAAAATGTGGGGAGACCGCTACAAACAGTTTTCACAACTACGAAATCTCTATACGTACATGATGATGCATCCAGGGAAAAAACTGTTATTCATGGGTAGTGAATGGGGACAGTTTTTAGAATGGAAATATGATCATGGTCTTGAATGGGTCGATTTAAACGACGCATTCAATGCAAAAATGCAGTTCTTCACCCAGACCTTGAATGAATTATACAAAGAAGAACGAGCCCTTTGGGAATTGGATGATCAAGAAGATTCATTGATGGTGATCGATGCAGACAACTTAGATGAAACGACATTGACTTTCTTACGACAAGGAAAAACGAAAAAAGATTTCTTGATCGTGGTTGTCAATCTGACACCAGTGGAGCGTCACGATTTTGCGATCGGCGTGCCATACGAAGGAACGTATCGCGAGATTTTAAACACGGAACGGGATGTATTTGGTGGAACTTGGGTGGCGAATAACCCAGACTGCCAGACCAGTAATACCCCTTTTAAGCAATACGACTATCAAATCAAAACAATTTTGCCTGCACTTGGGGCTTTAATCATCAAACCAGAAAAAATCAAAATTACTCGAAAAAAAGCAGTAAAGAAAGCACAAAAAAAAGAGTAGAGGGGGAACGGTGAGTAGATCACCAAACAAAATGAAAACAGAGATGTTAGCAATGATCCTCGCAGGGGGACAAGGGACTCGATTAGGGAAATTAACAAAGAATATTGCTAAACCAGCGGTTCCATTTGGTGGCAGATATCGCATCATCGATTTCACGTTGAGTAATTGTGTCAATTCAGGAATCAAAAATGTGGGTGTTGTCACTCAGTACCAGCCATTAGCACTAAACAACCATATCGGAAATGGTGCAAGCTGGGGATTGGATGGAATTAGTACCGGTGTGACGATCTTACAGCCATATTCAAATTCAGAAGGCGAAAAATGGTTTGAAGGAACCGCCCATGCGATCTATCAAAACATCGCTTATATCGATGAGATGGACCCGCAATATGTCTTGATTTTATCAGGGGATCATATCTACAAAATGGATTATGAAGAAATGCTGGAAAAACACAAAGAAAATGATGCTTCATTGACGGTTGCAGTTCTCGAAGTTCCGATGAAAGATGCCTCGCGTTTCGGAATCATGAACACCGATAAAAATGACCGTATCATCGAATTTGATGAAAAACCAGCCGAACCAAAAAGCAATCTCGCTTCAATGGGGATCTATATTTTCGATTGGAGTCGTCTGCGCAGTATGCTGTTGAGTAACTATACAAAAGACGGCGAAATGGTCGATTTTGGGAAACATGTCATTCCTTCTTATCTCGAAAGCGGCGACAACGTTTTTGCCTATCGCTTCTCTGGCTATTGGAAAGACGTAGGAACGATCGATTCATTGTGGGAAGCCAATATGGAATTTATTGATCCAGCAATGGAGTTGAATATTCGGGATAAAAGTTGGCAAGTATTTTCTAAAAACCCAATCGCACCACCACATTTTGTGACTGAGACCGGGGCTGCGAGAAACTCTCTCGTGATGGATGGCTGTTATGTTGCAGGGGAAATCGAGCATAGTATTTTATCAGAAAATGTGCAGGTGAAAGAAGGATCGACGATCAAGGACAGCGTGATCATGCCTGGAGCGGTGATCGGTAGAAATGTTAAATTAAACCGAGTGATCGTTGGGGAAAATGCAGTGATTGGTGACGATGCAGAGATCGATGGAACAGACGAAATTGCCGTAGTCGGCTATTCTGAAATTTTAGGGGTGACGATTGATGAGAACTAATAAAATGTGTGCGATTTTAGGGAATCTGCAACGATACCAAGACTTGATGCCATTAACAGAAAACCGTCCGCTGTCGACTTTATTGTTTGACTGCAAATATCGCTTGTTAGATTTTAATCTTTCAAGTATAGAAAATGCCAATATCAAACAAGTCTATATGATTTTCAATGAAGGAGAAACGCAGTCGGTCTTCGATCATATCGGTGGCGGAAAAGAGTGGAACTTGGACGGCGTACAAAACCGTTTCTTTATTCACTTGTTCCAAGACTCATTGAAAAAGCAAGCAGAAGGACAAGAGTATTATTATAATGTCATCGACTATTTGGAAAAATCCAAATCGGATCATACCGTATTTATGGGCAGCAAAGTTTTATGCAACATTGATTTGCGTGCCTTGCTGAAAATCCATCAGCTACAAGGCAATGAAATGACCGTCGTATACAAACGCATCAGCAGTGACAATGTTTGCGAAAGTGATCTGTTGTTCAATGTAGACAGTGAAGGTCACTTAGAAGAAGCGATCCAAGCGAAAAAAGGTGAGGTCAGTGACCTTGTCAACTTATGTACTGATATTTTTATCATTCAAACAGATCGTCTGATCGCTGCGCTAAAAGAGGGGCAAAAAGTTGGCGCAACGGCAGACCTCGGTCAATTTTTACGAGAAATGATCGCTGTTGAAAATACAGGTCTATATGAGTACACTGGTTACTTAAGTAACATTTATGACATCTCTTCTTACTATCAAACAAATATGGATATGCTCGATGTGCATAAATTTACGTCGTTGCTTTATTCGAATCAAAAGATCTATACCAAACTGAAAAACGAAGTGCCAACGTATTATTCGGAAACATCTGACGTGAAAAATAGCCACTTTGCTTCTGGCTGCATCGTGGAAGGAACGGTCGAACAGTCACTCGTTGCCCGCCGCACGAAGATCCATCCTGAAGCAAAAGTCAAAGGAGCGATCATCTTCGGAAATAATGAGATCAAAGCAGGCGCCGAAGTCTCTTATGCGATCCTAGATAAAAATGTGACCATCGCAGAAGGTGTCAAAGTGCAAGGAACCAAAGAAACGCCAATCGTCATTAAGAAAAATTCTCATGTCACCCAAGACGTTATTGGAGGGGCAAGCGCATGAAGGTTCTGTTTACAGCAGCGGAATGCGCCCCATTTTTTAAAACAGGCGGATTAGGGGATGTTGCAGGGGCATTACCAAAAGAATTGGTCAAAAAAGGCGTCGAGACGATTGTGGTCTTACCCTATTTCACGAAAATACCTGCTGAATACCAGGAGCAAATGGAAGATTGTTTTTCCTTTGAAGTGGCGGTCGGCTGGCGCAAGCAATATTGTGGGATCAAAAAATTAGTTCTAGGCTCTGTGACCTATTATTTCATAGACAATCTCTATTATTTTGGTCGCGAACGCCTCTATGATTTTTATGATGATGGGGAACGCTTTGCTTTCTTCCAATTAGCCGTGATCGAAATGATGGAACGCATTGAATTTATTCCAGACATCGTGCATGTCAATGATTACCATACGGCGATGATTCCCTTCTTGATCAAAGAGAAATATCATTGGATTCAAGCGTATCAAAACATACGCACCGTTTTGACGATTCATAACATTGGGTTTCAAGGGTGGTATAGTCGCGATATTTTACCAGATCTTTTTGGTATGGGGACTGAGAGATACGATGATGGCACACTACGTTTAAACGATTGCTTGAACTTTATGAAAGCAGGAATCTTGTATGCGGATCGCATCACGACGGTCAGTCCTTCCTATAGTGAAGAAATCAAAACCTCTGAGTTTGGCTGTGGGCTTGAAGTGATTTTACGTATGGAAAGCGGCAAACTCAGCGGCATTTTAAACGGAATTGATTATGAAATGAACGATCCAGAAACCGATCCTCATTTGGACTATCCTTTCAGTCTCGAGGATTTATCAGGAAAAGCCAAAAACAAGCGAGCGCTACAAGAACAGTTTGGTTTGCCTACCCGTAAAGATGTCCCATTGATTTCTGTTGTTAGCCGTTTGACGACTCAAAAAGGGTTCCATTTGGTCCTTGAAGAAATGGAAAATCTCTTGCAATTTGATGTTCAGTTCATCTTACTAGGGACTGGCGAACATGATTTTGAAGAAGGCTTTCGCTATTTTGCTCAGAAATATCCTGACAAATGTGCTGCCGCGATTTCTTTTGATATTGCATTGGCGCAAAAGTTATACGCAGCAGCGGATCTTTTCTTGATGCCTTCCGCCTTCGAACCATGCGGACTGTCACAGATGATCGCGATGCGCTATGGTACATTACCGGTCGTTCACGAAATCGGTGGCTTGAAAGATACGGTAGATTCCTATAATCCGATCACAAAACAAGGTACCGGCTTTGGCTTTCAAGAGTTTTCACCATTTTACTTGATGAATGCCTTGAAGCAAGGGATCGAATTGTATCAATCTGATCAGGCAACGTGGAACGTATTGGTCAAGCAAGCAATGGAAAAAGATTTCAGCTGGAATCAAAGTTCCGATCTTTATATCCAGTTGTATAATACTATCAAAGTTTGATTCTTCTTTTTTATAAATTGAATGCAAAAAGGAGTGTAACCCTATGACAAAAGAACGATTGCGTGAACTGCTAGAAATCAGTGTTCATGAACTCTTTGCGATTGAAGTGGATGAAGCTTCACCGCAGGAATTGTTTCAAGCACTAGCCAATGTGGTGAAGCAAATGTATTCAGAAGACTGGCGTCAAACCAGAAAAAATCTCTTGCTGGAGGATCAAAAACAAGCGTACTATTTTTCAATCGAATTTTTGCCTGGCAAAATGCTAAAAAGCAATTTGTTGAATATGCAGCTGTTGGAGCAAGCGGAAGCCGTTTTTGAAGAGTTAGGCGTTTCCCTTGATGACGTTGCGGATACAGAAAAAGACATGGCTTTAGGAAACGGGGGCCTGGGTCGTTTGGCCTCTTGTTTTATGGACTCGCTGGCTTCATTAAGCTTGCCGGGAAATGGGAACGGGATTCGCTATCGCTATGGATTATTTAAACAAAAATTTATTGACGGCCATCAAGTAGAATTACCAGATGATTGGTTACGCTCTGGGAATGTCTGGGAAGTCCGCAAAGAAAGCAAAGCGGTGCCTATTCGATTTGGTGGGCAGGTCTATCTCGTTACGGGAGAAGACGGAAAACTAGCGCCAGTCTATGAAGGCGGCTTTACCTGGCGGGCAGTTCCGTATGACACCGCGATGGTTGGCTATCAGAATCAACACATCAACACACTGCGCTTGTGGAGTGTCGAAGTGCCTGCTGAAGATGAGGCGCATTATGCGACATTGGAATCACGGCAAGCCTTAGAAAATTTGACTGCTGTTTTATATCCAGATGACTCAAACGAGATCGGCAAACGCACACGATTGATGCAAGAATACTTTTTTGTTTCTGCAGGCATTCAAAGTATCATTCGCTATTATAAAAAATCGAATCTGCCTTTAGCGATGCTCAGTGAACGAGTAGCAATCCATATCAACGACACGCACCCAGCACTTTGTGTTCCAGAACTGATGCGTATTTTAGTTGATGAAGAAGGCCTTGCTTGGGAACAAGCGTGGGCGATCACCGTGAAAGTCATGAGTTATACGAACCATACGATCATGGCGGAAGCCTTAGAAAAATGGCCAGTTCGCATGATTGAAGAAGTGTTGCCGAGAATGGATCAGATCATCAAAGAAATTGATCGGCGCTTTGTCGAAGGAATGCAAGGGGTCCATCCGCAAGCCTTACTGGATCGGACGCGAATCATTATTGATGATCAAGTCCATATGGCACATCTAGCCATCATCGGCAGCCATAGTGTCAATGGGGTAGCCAAGCTCCATTCTGATTTACTAAAATCAGTGGTACTCCATGACTTCTATCTCATTTATCCTGCCCGTTTCAACAATAAGACCAACGGCATCGCACAACGGCGTTGGCTTCAACTAGCCAATCAACCATTAGCCAAAGTGCTGGATCAGTCGATCGGCACGAGTTGGCGCAATGACCCCTTGGATCTGCAGCTGCTCAAAAATTATTATGATGACGAAAACGTTCTGCAACAAATTGCCGATGCAAAAATGAGTAACAAGCGTGCACTGGCAAAGTACATTCAAAAAGCAACGGGCATTATAGTAGATCCAAAGGCAATTTTTGATGTGCAGATCAAACGCCTGCATGCGTACAAACGACAACTGCTGAATCTAATGCATATCTTGAAGCTCTACTTTGAGGTCAAAGACGATCCGACTGCAGCGTTTCATCCAAGAGTCTTTATTTTTGGTGCCAAAGCAGCACCAAGCTATCACTACGCAAAATCGATCATTAAAGTCATCAATGAAGTGGCGAATCTGATCAATCATGATGAAACCATCAATGATAAAATCAAGGTTATATTTTTAGAAAATTACAACGTTTCATTAGCAGAAAAAATCATTCCAGCAGCGGATGTCAGTGAACAAATCTCATTGGCCTCTAAAGAAGCGTCAGGGACAAGCAATATGAAGTTGATGCTAAATGGGGCAGTAACGATCGCGACTTTAGATGGTGCCAATATTGAGATTCGAGATGCGATCGGTGATGAAAATATTGCGATCTTTGGGTTGACGGAAGAAGAAGTGTATCAGTATTACGCCCAGCATAATTATTCTGCTTACACCTACTATGAGTCAGATCCAGTCTTGCAACGGGTGGTCAATGCCTTTATTGATGGGACGATCCCGAATATTCAAGTAGAAGGTCGGGAAATCTTTGATTCCCTTTTGAAATACAATGATGAATACTTTTTATTAAAGGATTTTCATGCCTATTGTGACGCGCAGCATCGGGTAGATAGTGCCTATCAGGATACGCAACGCTGGCGTAAAGTCAGCTTAATGAATATTGCCAATGCAGGCAAATTTTCGGCAGATGAAACGGTGCGAAATTATGCTGCAGATATTTGGCAGATCGATCCATTATTTGCCCATGTCAAAGAACCAAATGCAGCAAGCTTGACTGAGACGGTGCCTCCAGCCGAATTTAGCTGAAGTGTTCTCATCTGAAATGGTGTAGTCTTTCGTGAAATTCTCCTTAATTTATGGTATGATGAAAAAAATGCATGTAAGAGGATGAGTACAGTGGCAAATTATTTAGATGTGAAACGAAAACACTTCCGTTTTCCTGCTTATGATGATACAGATGGTGTGAAGCTGCAATCCGAGCATCGCCCCGCATTCAGTAAAGCAGATGATTGGATTTTAACCGAAATCAAAGATCCCGTGAGTCATTCTCACAAGGATGAAAATCAATCTTTACAGCGCAAAGTGCAGTCCAGCCAACGGGATCGGGGGCACAATGTTCGTCAAAAAGAAGAGCTTGCCAATCACCGTGCCAACTTGCCTCAGTACGGAAAACGTCCAGTGAAAGAGCAAATGCCAACAGGAAAAACCAACTTTTTTGGCATAGAGGCGAACCATTCTTCTTATCAAGTGACTAGTAAGAAGGAAAAAGCTGAGGTTCCTGTTTCTTCGAAAAAAGAATATTCGGGGCGCTCTTACTTCGTGCCTAAATATATTCCTGCATCGATTATTCCCGATGAGCAAAAACCTGAAATTACGCCGAACGATTTAATGGATGCAATGGCAAAAAAACAAGAAAGTTATTTGTTGTTTGATACTGAACCAGCAGCTTATCAAGTCAAAGAAGAAAATGATCCAACCGTCAAAAAATTCAATCGCCACCCCTCTGTTGGGATGACACGCAGCGAGTTTCGAGCCAGCAATAAAAAAAATGGTGAGAAAAAACGGTCCGTTTTAGATCGATCATTAAAAGGAATGATTGAAGACGATCAGCAAGAAGAATCTTCAAATGGCTATTTTCGTTCTAAATAGCTGTGACAGTTACTCTTAATAGAAGTGGTCCGTTGATCCTAACGATGAATGATTTCAGCTAGATGGCTAACATCTAGCTGTTTTTTTTGTGTGCTTGAGAAAACAGATTCACAAGTTGGTTCATTTGAAGTATGAATTTCACCGAGTGAGGAATATTCTGATTTTACTAAGCCATAGCGTGGACTATAAAATAAAGTGAAACGATCAAAACCAACGTTATTTATAATGTTTGTTATTTTAATTGGCGATTACTTTTGTCATTTAAAATCGATAGCAAGTCAAACGGTGGCAGGACAGTGGTTTTCTGATCAGCTGCAATTGAAAAAGGGAAGCAAGCGTCCTGATGGCTAAAGCTGCTCTTTGGAAAGGACTGATCCATGATCGATTTCAAAGGAAAGATACGCTGAAAGGTGGGCATCAACAAATGAACAAGAAAAAGAGAAAGGTTTATTTCACCATCATTATTGGTTTACTTGGAGGACTCTACTTTTTCTCAACCATGAGTGTATTTTCTTCAAACGTTTTTTTTGCTGCGCAACTGGAGGAAGAAACGGTTGCGAGTGAACCCTTCGAACCGATACGAGAGCAAGAGACTGAAGAAAGAGTTGCCATTTATTTTGATGAATCAACGAAAGCCGGGACTGTAGGAGAACTGCTGCTGGTTGCGTTTCGTACGGACCGTCCCATTAGTGAAATAGCGATCCGATTGCCGCAATCTGCGGTTATTGCTGAAGAGGAGTTGCCAAAGGGAGTCAAGATGACGCCACTCACTGAAGAGAACGGTTGGAAACTAATGACCGATACCCCTAGAAGTGATTTTTTGGTTCCATTGGTAGTTGATACAGCAGGGTCGTTTCCATTTGAAGTAGCAGATTCAATGATAATGCTTGAAATAAAGGAAGTAAGGGAGACAAACCCTACGGATACACAAGAGGATGAGCAAACTGATTCGAGTGACTCCACCGATCAATTGGATCAAGAGGATCAAGTACCAGAAGAGAAGGAAAAAGAAAGCCAGCTTCCTGAGTCATCAACGTCTGATCCTGGCAATCTTTATCTTTTAGGCGACAACATAAAAAAAAGAGGGGTTGCCAACTGGGTTGAATTTATGGCTGCAATGGTCGATCCGACGGTCAATTATATTTATTTGACGGCCAGTTTTCAAACAAACGATAATCCTCGTTTAGGCATTACGGGAATTGACGGCTGGAGCAGCAGCGTCAATCCTAATGGCGGATTAGCCTATGTTTATATCAATGCCTCGAGAGTTTCAAGAACGTTAATCATCGATGGTCTCGACAAATATCAGATGGATCTTAGAGCCGTAGCGATCTGTTTCCGCGATTCCAGTGTCAATCCTGATTCGCCATGGGACATTACCTTGCAAAATCTGGAGCTCTATCACGGAAATTATTGGGGGGCAATTGAGTACAATGATTTGAACATGACAAATCAGCAGCGTTCAATCATTCGATACCACAATCTAAACCATACTGGCAATCAGTTGTTTTACGGTTTGCACTCTCGAGCCAGCTTTTCTGGACATTCGGTTTCGCACCAAACGCCTAGATATACATCAGACTTCAATGCTTCTTGGACGATTCACTCGAACACCCAAGCCAATTTTGAAATCAACCAAATAGAGCTTCGTGAGGGAGCAAACGTCGAAATGTCGACGATCAGCTCAGGAAATCTTGATTTTTTTAATACGAATGCGCGTCTCATACTAGGTGATAATGCTCGACTATCATTAAATGCCAACGGTTCGGCAGGTGAAGCAGGCGGTGCCAATATTCGCTTTGTCGCTGGCAATGGACGCATTGAGTTAGGAAAAGGCGCGGAATTGGCACTAAATACACAAAACAACAGCCCAGCAGTCATCACATCAGGCACGCCCCATGATATTCGCTTAATGGAAAAAAGTCGCTTGTCGGTTGCTGCTGCAAACCGAACGTCACTTAGTCATATATTTTCTTTCAGTACCAATACTCATGTAACTTTAGAAGAAAGCAGTACCTTAGAGGTTGAAGCAACAAATCAAAATACAAGCGCAAATGTTTTCAATTTTTCTGGCACGACGGGCAATCTCCACGTGGGCAAAGATGCTACTTTAGATATTCGTTCAGACAGCTTGAATGCTGGGCAACGCTTGATTTTCTTTAGCGGAGCTAACAATCCCGCAAGAATGACGATCGATGACGCCAAGCGTGTCAATTTGCAAAGAACCCGCCCGATAACGACCACCACAAATGGTCTAATTGAAGGGGGAGGAATCACTGCTAAGAATCAGGCGATTCGCCAGTGGCGGCATGGAAATACAGGAGAGACAGTTGATTTTCAGTGGCAACCGATTCTGTCCATGACTGCGGCGATTTCAGGAACCAATACAAATGTGACCAATGTGTCTTCGCTGAATGAGGAAACAAGTCGCGGGTTTGCTTCGCAGTTTGCTTCTCGTTCGCAACGGCTATTGTTTGAGAAAATACCAGACGTCACGGTGACCATCGATCCTTTGACAGAAGATAGAACCTTACCTAATGCCTATACGATTTCGGGAACCGCCAATCCTGGTAGCTACCTTCGATTCCAAAGAGAGGGGCTGATGCCAGAACCGATGCTTGAAACGACAGTCGATAGTGCCGGCAATAGCGGGTATTTTCACACCCAAGCGGATGAAAACGGGCAGTATTTACTTGATCTATCTGATTTAGAACCATTCCAGTATTTTACACAAGGTGAAGTGGTCACCGTGCAGGCATTTCTTGATGGCAAATGGGCAGAAGCATCAACCACTGTGGAACCCATTGGTGACGTAGACCCAAAAGATCCCTTGGATCCTGATCAACCGATTGTACCCGAAAATCCGCCCTTGATACCAGAAAATCGCGGGTTTGTCAGTATAGATTTTGTTTCACAATTCGATTTTGGTACAGTACCGATTCGCTCGTCGACAAGCCGCTATCCGGCACGTCCACAACGAATTTCTTTAGTGGATGATCATGAATCAACCGAACGACCAAACTATATTCAGGTTTCCGATCGTCGATTTCTTCAAACGGGCTGGACCTTGAGTGCCCGATTATCAGAGGAAGGGTTCGTTAGTACGGATGCGTTTAAGCACCACTTAAAAGGAGCGAGTGTGCATTTGAATAATATTGAAATGGTTACCTCTAGAGAAAATCACTCTGAAGCACCAGACTACTTTGAAGCAATTGAGCTGGGACCGCAAAATCAAGTGATTGCACGTGCCAATGAAAAGCAAGGGGCGGGAACTTGGATTCAACGCTATGGAAACGAGCATACCATGCAAAAAAGTGTCGAGCTGGAAATCCCTATTGGCGCGAGGCCGCAAGCGGCAAGTTATCAAGGAACCATCCATTGGGAGTTGAGTTTCGTACCTGGCGCTGACGAATAACCCCTTTGAAAAACCAGTAAGCATGTTCTGCAATCGTGAATATGATCGAACACTGTAAAAGTTGATCAGACAAAAAGAAGTCCATTTGCCATTGGACTTCTTTTTTGTCTGAAACAAACGAGTGGTGGTTTAACCTGCTTTTCCCACTTTGGTGGATACGATTTTCAATCAATAGAAGTGAGTGAAACCACAGGTAGTGTATCGATGAGCAAAATCATAATATGGTAGTCATCAACGAAATCACCTAAGCATTGTGTCTTCTCCAGTATAAATTTTATTTAGCTATTTTAGTAATTAAATCCTGCTCAAATATTTTAATTTTCGCTTGCCTTTTGATATGCTAAGAACAAGGGGGAATCAAAGATGGAAGTTGATCTACAAATGCTGGCGATGATTTTCTTTATCAATCTCGCCTATGTCACATTGAACACACTGCGATTTTTATTGACAATGAAAGGGTATCGCGTGATTGCCCCATTAGTGAGTATGATCGAAATCACGATCTATATTTTAGGCTTATCTATGGTATTGGATCGTTTGGATAACCCGCTGAATCTCTTGTTCTATGCACTAGGCTATGCTGCAGGAGTCAGTATCGGGATCAAAATCGAAGATAAGCTGGCTCTGGGCTATACAATGGTCACAGTGATCCTACCTAGTAATACGGATGAAGAAAAGAGTTTGCCGAAGATTTTGCGACAAGAGGGGTATGGTGTGACACAAAGCTTTGGTGAAGGATTGGAAGGCCCGCGACTGATTTTAGAGATTCTTTCCCAAAGAAAAAGTGAGAAAAAGCTCTATCAAACGATCAAAGCGGTGGAAGAGCGAGCGTTTATCATCAGCTATGAACCCAAGTATATTTCGGGCGGTTTTTGGACCAAAAAAATCAGCCGTAGAGAGGCGAAGTTGAAAAAGCAAGCACCTGTTGATTGAGGAACTAGAGGCAGCTTGATCAATTCGTGAAGAATAGTTGCATAATAAGCAGGGAGTTTATTGATGAGAGGAAGCGTTAGGTGTGGAAAAGAAAGCAAATGGCATGATGGCGGTCATCGCTGCACTGATCTCAAACATTTTGGTGGCGATCAGTAAGTTTGTCGGTTATGCCTTGAGTGGTAGTGCGGCCATGCTGAATGAAAGCATTCATAGTGTCGTGGATTGCAGCAATCAGATCTTTTTATTGATCGGTGATAAACGGGCAACAAAGGGACAAAGTGAGCTGCATCAGTTTGGTGAAGGTCGGGCGAAATATTTTTTCAGCACGATCGTTGCGATGATGCTCTTCTTTGGTGGGGGCGCACTAGGCGTGATGGAAGCAGTGGAAAAGCTGCTGCATCCCGCCCATGAAGTCGGCAATACCTGGTTAGTGATCGCTATCTTGATTTTCGGGATGGTCGTTGAAGGAAGTTCGTTGTGGATCGCGATCAAGGAGATCCGCGAGCTAAACGTCGAACGTCAACCAATCTATCGTTTTTTGAAGGAAAGTCGGCATAGTGAGATCTTGATCATTTTCACAGAAGACTTTTGTGCGGTGATCGGTCTAATGATCGCACTGATCGGAACGGTTTTAACAATGATTACCGGGAACGCATTTTTTGATGCCTTCAGCGGCTTATTGATTGGTCTTTTATTGATGGTTGCAGCGATCTTCTTAGCCCGCGAGTTTTATAGTCTACTGATTGGGGAAAGTGTTACCAAACGTGATTTAGCGGTGATCAAGCAAGCGTTTGAACGTCCCGATGTTGATCGCTTGATCGATGTTAAAACAGTCCATTTAGGGCCAGCAGAAATTTTGATTGCAGCGAAAGTCGATATTGCCGCAAAACAAGAAGAGGTCGGCTATGAAATCATTAATGAGATCGAAGCCGAGATTCGACATCAAATGGCAGATAAAAAAGTCTATATTTATATTGAAACGGATGAGTACGATCCTCACTACATGGAGAAGCGGCGCAAACTTGTGCGACCTTCCCACTGATTTAGCTAGAATAAAGCTGTTTTTTTTGATACAATAGACAAGGATTATCACATAGTGAAGGAGATTTCAAAATTATGATCAATGCAAGTGACTTAAGAGCTGGAATGACGTTTGTTCAAGACGGCAAACTTATCAAAGTATTAGATGCCAGCCACCACAAACCAGGTAAAGGAAATACGGTTATGCGTATGAAATTACGTGACGTTCGGACTGGTTCTACTTACGATACAACCTTCCGCCCAGAAGAAAAATTTGAAAAAGCGCATATCGATACGAAAGCTGTACAATACCTATATACAATGGACGATACCGCATTCTTTATGGATCTGGAAACCTATGAACAATATGAAATTCCAGTTGAAGTGGTTGAAGAAGAAATGAAGTTCATCCTAGAAAACATGGAAGTAAAAATCCAATTCTTCGGCAGCGAAGTGATCGGCGTGCAATTACCTTCAAGCGTAATCTTGAAAGTTGTTGAAACACAGCCATCGATCAAAGGGGCAACCGTGACTGGTTCTGGTAAGCCAGCAACGATGGAAACTGGCTTAGTTGTCAATGTTCCTGACTTTGTTGAAGAAGGCGAAATGCTAGAAATCAATACAGCTGAAGGTACCTATTTAAAACGTGCAAAATAGCAAAAAACCGCGACTTGTTCGCGGTTTTTTCTTTGCTCTTGTTGTGTTCAGAAGTGGCTCATTGTCCCTTTGCCGATCTTTTTTGTAAAGGATAGATACTATAAGGTTTACTGATAAAGTAGGCGACGGAGCAGACGATCACAAAGAAGGGTAGATTTTGAAAGCCAAAGACCTCTCCACCAATAAAGATCGGTGCAAATAAGGTGCTAGTGGCGCTGCCAAAAACACTGGCATAGCCTAGTGCTGCTACCAGTTCGATAGGCAGTCCGAACAGTGGCGCCAACACGACCCCCAAAGAAGAGCCAATCGCAAACAAAGGGGTGACTTCTCCACCCAAAAAACCAATGCTGATGGTCAATACGGTCAACACCAACTTAAGCAGCCAATCATAAGAATAGATCGGTTGATTCGTGAAACTCGCGCTGATCAAATTTGTTCCTAAGCCTGAATAACGCCCTTGATACAACAGAACAAAAAGCAAGACTAACGCCAATGCGCCAATCCCAATACGCCACAGTGGATTCGGGAAGCGCCGCTTCATGATGCGTTTCATCGTTTCTAAACAGCCCGCAAAGCTGCCGCCAACCATACCAAAAATCAACCCAATCACAAGTAATTTCAGAAAAACAGGTATCGTCAAATCGACGGATTGAGGCAACATAAGACTAAATTTTTCTAAACCTAACCATTGAGAAGTCGTACTAGCAGTGAAAGCAGCCAGCAAAGCAGGTAAGAGGGCATGATGACTGAATTTACCGATGACAAGCACTTCCAATGCAAAGAACGTCGCAGCGATGGGGGTTTCAAATAAACCAGCAAATCCCGCAGCCATCCCAATCATGATCAGGGTGCTGGCGTACTTTTCTAGTCGCAGCCAATTTCCTAAACGATTGGCGATGGTGGCACCTAACTGAACCGCAACTCCTTCTCTGCCTGCGCTTCCTCCAAATAAATGCGTCAGCCAGGTTCCCACCATTACAAAAGGAATCAAACGCAGCGGAATATCTTTTTCTTCTTCCTGCCCGACTAAAAACACTAAGTTCATTCCTTGAGGACTCCGATCGCCATACTTTTGGAAAAGGTAAGTAAAGCAAATACCGATAATTGGTAAGAAGAGAATCAATGGCAAAAAATGACTTTCACGGAAGGCACTTAAGAACAGCAAAATTTTGCCAAAGAGAGTGTCAACAGCTCCAGCAAGCACCCCAATCACCAGACTGAGCAAACCTAATGCAGTCAGTTCAAAATACGTTGTTTCTTGTTTCTTCATTTCTATCACGATCCTTTAAAAAATGTAGGAATAATGCTCTTGCAACTATGACGAACGAGTGAAAATAAAAAATGACTACTACACACTAAAAAAAGTGGTAGAAGTCATTAGCAAAATTGCGGTTTCAGTAAGAACTGAGGGAGACATTCATTCCCTATTAGCATCAATATTATCTGATAAAACCCTCGTTTTGTCAATGGATGCTGGTCGTGAAAAGCAATCCAACGAATACTTATCTTTTATACATACTTATGGTAAAATTAATTTCATAAGAATTTACATGTGAATTGAGCGTCGGAAGAATCACTGGCAAGAAAAGGGATGAAAGGACGATCCTTCTACTGGTTGACCAAGGGAAAAACAGTAGGTAATGAGGAATCGAAGGGGAAGAAAGAATGATTGCATTTATGACGATCGAAAAATGGCTGCAAAGTGAGCGTTTTTACTATGTGATCCTACCAATTCTCATGGTGGTTGGTCTGATCGCATTATTAGGGTTCCTGATGGTTCTGCTTTATCGAGAAAACCGTAACCCGAAAGTGACGCTATTGCTTGGCGGCATAGTCGTTGCGTGTCTGCTAGGCTTTTTTATTGGAGATCAAGTGTATGGTGAATTCAAAACGTATAATGCGCTGATCACACCGAATATCCGAGACCGCGAAAAAATATTTCTAGGCTATAAATATTACGAATCTGATACTACAGCAGTTTATCAGCGCATCCAAAGCAATGAAGCGATTGAAACTTTAGGGATCTATCAAGCAGTACCAGTGGAACGGGCGATTGAATTTCTTGGATCTGCTCATAACTCCGTATATTTTAAAATGGGCGCCCAGGTTTACTATGCTCGCTATCAACCGACATTTGTGGAAGAGGCAACAACGGCTAAGCTGCAGGGGGTTCAATACCATTTGACTGATCCTTCCTTTGAAACAATCGGCTTCTATTCCGAAACCAACAACTATTTAACGGCAATTACGATTCCAAAGACCCAAGAAACCCTCGAATATCAATCCGTTGATTCTGTGATCCCGAAAGAATTTGGGAAAAGTCAAACCCAATGGGCGTTACCGAATAGGAATGAATAACCATAAAAGAAAACTACCTAAGTCACGAAAGAAAGCTCCTTCAATCAGGAATCTTCCGTGGGCAGGTAGTTTTTTGTATGCTTGGTCAGATAACATTACTCTCGCTATGGCTGCTCAGGTAGGCCTCTTTCTTTTTGCGAGACAATTTTTTGAAGGCGGCTTCTGCTTGAGTGGCTTCACTGCGAGTAGAAAAGCTTTCCGCGTGGATCATTTGTAATGGTCTGCGACTGGCAGGACGGGTATATTTTGCTCCGATCCCTTTGTTGTGCTCTAATAAGCGGCGACTCAAATCAGTGGTATAACCACCGTAGAAGGATTGATCGTTGCAACGCAAGACATAAAAATAATGATTCTCAGCAGCCATAGAGCATCGCCTTCACTTCGGGACTATAGGCACCTGTTTCATCATAGGTAATGAGGGGGGAATCAATTTTAAAGCCATCCGCCTTACCATCCTTGATTCCTTCAATCAATAAAATATTGGCCTCTTTGCCTACTTTCGGATAGACGAAGCGGACGCGCTTTGGGGCGATTCGATGGGCGCGCATATGGTCCAAAATATCGAGAAAGCGATCTGGGCGATGAACCATCGCAAACCGTCCGTTCATTTTTAACGCTTTGCTGGCGGTTTGGATCACTTCATCTAAAGTTGTGGTGATCTCATGCCGGGCGATCGCTAAATAGGGGTTCGGGTTTTTGATCGCCGTCGGTACATTTTTAAAATAAGGCGGATTGCAGACCAAAAGATCGACGGAATCAGGTTTGATTTTTTGAAAGAGGTTCTTCAAGTCCATAGGATAGACCGTCAGCTGGTCTTGCAAGTCGTTTAATTCGATACTGCGCTGCGCCATATCCGCTAAGCGTTCCTGCAATTCGATTTGATAAATATGAGCGGTCGTTTTTTTGCTGATAAATAAACCGACTGCGCCATTCCCTGCACAAAGGTCAACGATTACGCCTCTTTTTGGCACTCTAGCGTAATTTGCTAATAACACAGCATCTAATGAAAAAGAAAAAACTTCGGAACTTTGAATGATCTTGATGTCATCGGCATACAATTGGTCGATGCGTTCGTTCGGTTGCAACATGAAGCATACTCCTGTTCTAAATTCATTTCAATGTATTATACTACGATTAAGAATAATGGGAAACGCTAAAAAATGCTTGTCATTTAAACCGTTTTTTTGCATACTTGAATAGGAGAGAAATAGAAAGGAAAATGAGTATGTTTTTTCGCTTTATGCGCGGTGTGGTTCGCGTAGTATTATTTTTGATCAACGGCAATGCTCGTTATCAAAACAAAGAGGTTTTACCTAAAAATGAAAACTACATTTTAGTGGCTCCTCACCGAACCTGGTGGGATCCATTGTACCTAGCAGTGGCTGCTCGACCAAAGAAATTTAGTTTTATGGCGAAAGAAGAGCTGTTCAAAAACCCGATTTTACGGTTCATTTTGATCCATGCCAATGCTTTTCCAGTCAAACGAGACAAACCGGGACCGAGCGCGGTAAAGACGCCAGTCAAAATTTTAAAGGAAACGGATCTTAGCTTGATCATGTTTCCAAGTGGTACGAGACACGCAACGGCTTTAAAAGGCGGCATGGCGTTGATCGCAAAAATGGCTAAGGTCAAGATCGTTCCCTCTGTTTATCAAGGACCGCTGACGTTAAAAGATCTTTTTAAACGCAAGCGAGTAACCGTCCGCTTTGGGGAGCCCATTGACATCAGTGACATCAAAAAGATGGACAAAGAGGGCTTGGCGGAAGTTGAACGGCGCATCCAGGGTGCATTTGACACACTGGATCAAGCAATTGATCCGTCATTTGTTTATCAAATCGATGAGTCCAAAAGAGAAGATTAATACCTAAGAAAAGCCGCTGATCCTTTTGTGATCAGCGGCTTTTTTCTAATGAGTTAATCCAATAATTCGAAAGCAAATTTGGTCCACGGTTTTAAATATTCCAACAAAGGCAGCTCGTCATTTGAAATGGCGCCGACTTTGTTTTTTCGCGTGTCTTGGTGAGGGGTCAAAACGATCTGCAATTCGTTTTTGTATTGGCCAAAGGTATCATTGCCGATAACGATGTCCCCATAGGCAAAAGGTTCTTGGTTTGTATGAGGGAGGTTTTCGATGGGACGGTACTTCACCCGTGACTGTGTGGAACGAGCGACTAACGCATTACTGTCACCACGACGAAAATGATTGGTTTCGGCTAATATCCTCCGTTCGATTTCGCTGGCCTCTGCGTCTACGAAAACGCCAAAGGTCAGCTTGTAACGATTGATCGCCGCCAGAGCTTTCAGCTCTGCATCCGACGCGTAAGCATTGCCGATAATCACGGTATCGATCAACCCAGAAGCAAAAAGCAGCTTCCCTTGCAGCGCCAATGGTAAATCTCGACAAGATTCTAAGGTCGGTAAGCCATCATTGACTTCCCAAGGGCCGATTTTGGCTGATTGACTAGTGATGAAGGCGGCTGTTTTCAACCCATATTTTTTAAAACGTTGGCTGCAGCTGCGGAAAAAAGCATCCGTTAAGCCTGTGCCTCGTTGGGGGTAAAAATTGTGGCATCCATATAAAAAAGGTTCATTTGCTTGATAAGAAAGGATATTTTCTAAATAGTTCACATCATTACTCATATTCAATTCAATCGCCAAGCCAAATGGATTAAAGGTCAGCTGGGCTTCTTTATTGCCATCAAACCCTTGATCCAAGCGGATACCGTCCGCACCTAATTCTGCAAAGAAGCTAAGATCGTCATAAGAGATCGCCAGATCACTAAAAACAGCAGGCGAAATATCTAATATCGTTTCAAAGCCAAGGTTCTTGGCAAAGCCGATAATCAAAGAGAATTTTTTTCTGACGATCTCTTTGCCTTCACTGACTTCTAGCATACTCATAAATAAGCGAGAATAACCAAGGGCAGCAGCTTTTTTTAAATAGTCTTGATCCAGTAAAGGATCGCTATGGTCGGGGTAAATCGAAAGGCCAATTTCTCGTTTCAATGGTTTTCCTTCTTTCTAAAAAACCGCACGAAGCACCTCTTGGCATTGGAAAAAGCTGCTGAGGAAGGCTTCTTCTGTTTGTCTTGGTGGGTGCTTCGTACGACCGTTATTTACACATTATTGTACGACTGGTTGATTTTCTTTTTCCAATTCGTTTTTGTCATAGATTTTTACGAATGGGTAATAGATCAGGATCGATAAAAGAATCAAAAGAACATTCAGCACGATCGCACGCCAATCGCCGCCAGTCGCTAAGAAAGCGCCAATTGGTCCAGGCAATGTCCAAGGGGCATTGACCGTAACTGCATTGACTAAACCAGCTGAGGTAGCGACCCACGCAATGACGCCATTGATCAGTGGTGCAATGATGAAAGGTGGGATCAAGATTGGGTTCAAAACGATCGGTGTACCGAAAATCAGTGGTTCGTTGATGTTGAAAATAGCTGGGATCAAGGCTGTTTTTCCTAGTTTTGAACCGAATTCCGATTTGGTGCGAAACGCTAACAAGATAGCCAAACCAATCGTTGAACCAGCCCCACCGATCCAGATGAACCATTGATAAAATGGTTCGGCTGCGATATTGGGAATCATATCTCCTGAAGCAAGCGCAGTCGTATTTCCTTCCAATAACTGCAACCATAATGGACGAGCCAGTGAACCAACGATAGAAGCACCATGGATCCCGAATGACCAGAAGAAGGTCGTCAAGAAGGTGATCAAAAGCACACTTGGCAAGGTGTCTGCGGCACTGACTAAAGGATCGACGACTTTTGCCACGATCGTGTGCCAGTCAAAGCCGATATAGTAAGTGATCGCACCCATTCCTAAAATAATGACTAAGGTAGGGGTTAAGGCTTCGAAAGAGCGAGCGACTGCAGGTGGGACTTGTTCTGGCATCGTGATTTTAAATTTCGATTTGTCCGTTAACCGATAGATTTCAACGGCAAGAATCGAGGTGATGATCGCCACGAACATACCAGCACTCCCTAAATTGGCCATTGGCAAGACAAAGCCGACCGTTCCAGCAGCATCCAAGGCTTCTGCTGGGATATTGACAGGGGTGAAGGTCAGTAAGAAGGCGGTCGTAGCTAGGATCCCGCCAGAAAGACCATCAAGCTTATAAGAGCGAGAAAGACTGTATCCGATCCCGAATGCCGCATACAAGCTCATAATGTACATCGTCATTCGATAAGGCAATAAGATCGTTGTGGCATTGCTAGACAAGAATTGATAGATGCCCCAACTTTGAGGCAGCGGTGGAAAGGCTAAAATCATAAAGAACGAACTGACGATGATCAATGGCAAGGTTGAAACGATCCCGTCACGAACCGCCCGCAAGTGACGCTGGCTGCCAAGTTTTTCCATCGGTCCTGCCAAATGGCGCTCGATGAATTGAGTGAATTTATCTAACATGGTTTATCCTCCTAAGGTGTTTTACATTTTTGCTTCCCATGGATTCGGAATGATTTTCCCTAAAATCACGCCTTGGGCTGCCCCGGTTGCTGCAGGGGCATTATTGACACGGCTGTGAAGGGTTTCATTTCCTAAGATGGCAAAAGCCACCGCTTCTTTGGCATCGTTGGAACCGCCAATGTCATCTTGTGTTCCAACGGCTACTGATTCTGGTAAATAGCCTTTGATCAGTTCAATCAGTAGATGATTGTGGGCACCGCCGCCCGAGAGAATCACTTCCAGATCGTTTGTTCCCAACTGAGGAAAAATGAACCGTTGGTAACTGTCAGCGATGGAAAAAGCGGTGAAATCGGTTAAAGTCCTCACCAAGTCTTCAGGTGCTGCTTCGGGATACTTGGTCAATAACTGCTGAACAAAATGTTTTCCAAAAAGCTCACGCCCGGTGCTTTTCGGCGGTTGCTGGGACAAATAAAAATGAGTTCTTAAATCCTTTTGCAAGGTGGGTATAATTGCTCCCGCACGGGCTGTTTCACCAAACGCATCATAAGGCTGGCCGAATAACTGAACCATTAATTCATCGATGACCATGTTTCCTGGACCTGTATCAAAGGCATACAGCTCGTTTAAGCTGCCACTTTTTGGTAGTACAGTAACATTGCCGATGCCGCCAATGTTTTGCAGCAAACGATTTTTGCTGTCTGATTGATAGAGCAGATAATCTGTATAAGGAACAAGAGGGGCGCCTTGACCGCCAGCAGCCATATCCATCACTCGAAAATCGGCGACGACTTTCGTTTGTAAGCCATAAGCGATAATCGAAGGTTCGCCAATTTGCAAGGTGCTGTTTTTCGCTGGATCAGAATCGGGGGAGTGCCAGATCGTTTGTCCGTGGCTGGCAACAAAATCAATGCTTTTTTCTTCAATACCAGCTTTTTGGCAGAGGATTTGACACGCTTTCAAAAATTGATACCCTAATTCAGTATTTAATTGGCAGATGAGGGGAACATTTGATTCCACCGGATCACAAGCAGTTTTTATTCGTTCCTTCAATTCTTCACCAATGGGTAGTGTGACCATTTCCATCAGCTGTACGTCTGTTTCGGTGCCGCAGCCATTGATTTTTACTAAAGCAGCGTCGATCCCATCCAAACTGGTTCCTGACATTAGTCCTATTGCAAGCATAGCGTTTCTCCTTTCTTTTAGAATAGTGATGAAAGCGATTGTTGAATTCGATTTCACACTCATTGTAAATGAAGTGTAATTATATTTCAAGATATAAATTTATAATTGAAAAAACATTTCAACATAATGATGTCAGGTGTTCGCTCTTTTTATCAAAAATGGGTGGTAAGTGAAATTTCGCTGGCAGAGAGATGTCTAACGATCAGGGAAAGTGGTATAATGATTGGAAGGATATTTTTTAAGAAGGTGAAGAAATGCGCTTTATACATACAGCTGATTGGCACATCGGAAAAAAACTACATGGCTATGATCTGCTGGAGGACCAGCGAGCAATTATCGATCAAATCATTGCGATCGCTTTAGAAGAAAAAGCCGCTGCCATCGTCATTGCAGGTGATCTGTATGATCGTTCCGTTCCCGCTGTCGATGCGGTCAAATTATTGAATGAAAAAATCGCAGAAATCAATCTAACGAATGAACTGCCTTTATTGGCTATCTCAGGAAACCATGATAGCCCAACGCGGCTAGAAACTGGTAGTCAGTGGTTTCAGCAAACGCGTTTTTATCTGTCCACCAGCATCGAACAAAGTTTACAACCGGTCGAGTTTGACGATACACAATTCTTTTTGCTGCCTTATTTTGAACCGATCGAGGCGCGCTTATTTTTTGACGAACCGTTAACGAAAATTTCAGATAGTGTCCAAAGAGTGATCGAGGAGATGACCAAGCACTTTGATTCGTCAAAAAAACAAGTGTTAGTGACCCATTTTTTTGTGGCGGGCGCTAGCCAAACGGATTCTGAAACGAAAATTCAAGTTGGCGGTTTGGACAGCGTGCCGACCACAGCTTTTGCACCTTTTGATCGAGTCGTTTTGGGGCATTTACATGCCAATACCGCCCTGAAACATCCGAAAATCGGGTACAGTGGCTCTCCGCTGAAATTTTCCCTTTCTGAACGGACGAACCAAAAAGGGGTCTATCTTGTTGATACTGTAAAAAACACAAATGAATTTATTCCCCTGATACCAAAAAGGGATATCCAGCAACTGACAGCCTCCTTTGAGGAGTTGATCGATCCGGTTTTTTACCGTGAGCTGGATCGTGAGGCGTTTTGGCATTTTCTGCTGACGGATCGTGCTGTGATTCCAAATATGATGAATCAGTTGCGAAAGATCTATCCATTTATTTTGTCTGTCGAACGGTTGAATGGTCGAGAACAGACGAAAAAAAGACAGCTAACGACACGAGAAACCGACCCGCAGGCCTTGATCAGTCATTTTTTTCAAGAGATGACGGGAGATTCATTGCTCGATGCACAAACCAAGTGGATCGAACAAGGATTAAATGAAGCATTTGTCGTGGAAAAGAGGGAATAGTCATGCAACCGAAGTCTTTACAAATGAAAAATTTTGGTCCATTCATTGATGAAAAATTGGATTTTAGTCAGCTGCAAGCTGGCGGTTTGTTTTTGATCAGCGGCAAAACGGGTGCAGGAAAAACGACGATTTTCGATGGCATGACGTTTGCCTTGTTCGGTGAAACATCGGGGAATCTGCGCTCAGGCAAAGAAATGCGCTCGATGTTTGCTTTACCAACCGAAGAGACCAGCGTCACCTTTACTTTTGAACATCAGCGTTTTACCTACCAGATCCAACGGAAACCGGAACAGACCTTAGCAAAAAAACGTGGTGACGGGGTCACCAACCAAACGGCAAAAGTCCAGCTGACGATTTTTGACGCCGAAGGCAAAGAGAAAAAGCAGATCAGTAAACGCACAGAAGTTGATGCATTTATCAAGGATCTGCTGCAGCTGGATGCCAAACAGTTTTTTCAAATCATGATGTTGCCGCAAGGAGAATTTCGTAATTTTTTGATTGCCAGCAGCAATGAGAAAGAACGCGTTTTACGGAATTTATTTGGCACGGAAATGTATCAACAATTTAATGAATGGTTGAAAGAGCAAGTCAAAGCACAAAGTAAAAAGCTTGAGCATCAGCAGCTGCTCGCCTCGCAAATCATGGAGCGCTTTGAATGGGAAGAAGCGCAGGAGGTTTTAACGGTTGCGGAAGGTCTGACTTTGTGGGCGCAGGATTTAGAAAAACAACAGGCGCAGCTTCAGCAGTTATTGCACAAAAAAGACCAAGCGATCCAAGAAATGAAAGCTGCGCAAGACGCTTTTTACCGTGCAAAAGAAATTGAAAATGCACGGATCGAATGGCAAGGTCTACAAGAAAAAGCCCGAGAGCTGCATGCTAAAAAAACCGAGATCGCTCAGAAAAAAGCACAGTTGAACCAGTTGGTGTGGGCGCTTGAACATCAAGAAATCATGCAGCAAAAAGAAGAACGAGTGAAAGAAGCACAGCAAGCTACTCAGCAAATCAACGAAACAAAGCAGCAGCTGCAAGAAATTCAGCAGCAACAAGTAAGCTGGCAAGACCAACGAGCGTTGATTGACGGCATCAAGAAAAAACAGGAAGCTGCTAGTCAAAAAGTTCAACGAATCCAGCAGCAGATCCCGCTAGCACAGCGCACACAAGCGCAGCAAGAAGAAGTGGTGCAACTTGAAAAAGCCGCACAACAACAGACCACCGAATTAACGAAGATAAACCAAGCGCAAGCAAGTGCCAAAGCGCAAGCGCAGCATCTGGCAGAAGAAATCGAAGCATTGCGAGGGTTTCAAGCAGAAGCGGTGAAATTGGTAGAAACGCAGGCTCTGGTAGAAAAATGGCAGCAAGCAAAAGCGCAGTTTCGTGAAGCCGAGCAAAAAGCAGGGGAACAGCAACAAATTCATTCGGAGTTGGTTCTTGAACAACAGCAATTAGCAGCATCCTTGCTGGAGCTGCAAAAAACGTTAAAACAAGAAACCAGTCAAAATGCTCGAATGCAAATTGCTCGGCTTCGTCTTTTGCTGGAAGAAAATGAACCCTGTCCGGTTTGCGGATCCTTGGATCATCCGAATACACAGGAGCACACGACCTATCGCATCGAAGACATCATTGCCAGTGAACAAAGACTGGAGCAAACACAAGAAAAATTGACGAAGATCCAGCAGCAAGTATCGGCAAATCAAACGCTGCAGGAGCAAGCCTCATTGCGAATCAGCGAATGGCAAGCCACCAGTGCTGCTGCGCAGAAGCAAGTGGCATTCGCTTGGACTACAGTTCAACAGGCATTTGCTGCCTTGCAGCCGATAGAAAACCAAGAGACGATTACCGAGGAAACGACGGTAGCGGAACTAAAGAAACGGCAATCTTTCAATCAACAAAAAGCCGCTTCTTATGAAGACGCGCAGAAGAAACATCAGGCAGTAAATGAGAAATTAGCAACCTTAAATGAGTCCTATCAGCAAGTCAGTGAGCAAGCGAAAAAAGCCCAAGAAGCGCGCCAGCTTGCGGAGGGAAAATTGGCTTCTTTACAGGAACAACTTGCAGGCGCAACGTATGAACAATTACAAGCCGATTTAGCAAAAACCAATGGTTTACTGAGGGAATATACGCAACAAATTGAGGCTGATGCCCGACAAGAAGCGCAGCTAAACGAACAGCAAGCGATTCTTTCAGAGAAGCTGAAAAATCTGCAGCAATTTTTTGAAGAAAAGCAAGCGGCTAAGACAAAAGCAGAACAACGACTGACGCAGCGACTCCAAGAAGCTGGTATGACTGAAGAAACGATGCGGGAATTGATTGCCCAAGCCGCTCAAACAACCGTTCTCTCAGAAGAAATCAAAACCTATGAGCAAGAAACGGTGTTTGTTCAGCAACGGCTAGCATTGTTAGATGCACAGTTAAAAGAGCAAGCTGCGATAGATTTAAACCAATTGGAAGCTGACTACCTTCAGTTGCAGACTGTGATGGAGGAACTACAGCAAGAAACAATTCGCAAACAGGAGAAAGTCAACGGCAATCAACGGTTGTTTGACGAGCTGCAGGTCATTTATCAGCAAAATGTCGAAGAACTGGCCCAATTAGGCCAACTTCAGCAGTTGGCAGAAACCATCAACGGTGAAAACGTCAAAAAAACCAGCTTGGAACGGTATGTACTGCAGCAATTTCTGACAGAGATCTTAGAAGTCGCCAATGAACGCTTGGCTCGGTTGACTCGTGGCCGCTATCAATTTGAATTAGCGGATAAAGTCGGGAGCTATCGAAGCTCAACAGGCTTAGAAATTGACATATATGACGATAATGCGGGACAAGTCAGAAGAGCTCATACACTTTCAGGCGGCGAAAGCTTTATTGCTGCCTTAGCGTTGGCGATCTCTTTGGCGGATGTGATCCAGCAACGAGCTGGTGGGATCGAGATCGAAGCCCTCTTTATTGATGAGGGCTTTGGATCGCTTGATGAAGAATCATTGGAAATGGCGATGGAAGCATTAGAAATGATCGAAAATGAAGGGCGCATGATTGGGATCATCAGTCATGTTCGAGAACTGCGGGCAAGAATCCTGCAGCAAGTTTTCGTAGAAACTAACGGCAGCGGGCAAAGCCGGATCCGAATAAAAGAATAAGGAGAGGAGGGCTCTTATGAAGTGGAGTATTCCAGAAAAAGTAATTGAGCGTGGCAGAACGTATGTCAACGAAGATCGCGTCTTATCTGTCACACCAGACAAAGAAAAAAATGTGTGGCACGCAGAAGTATTGGGGACAGAATTGTACTTAGTGACCTTAGATGCTACAGCCAAAGAGGTAGATTATTGCCAATGTCCGTACTGGGAAGAGCATCATTATTGCAAACACACGGTGGCAGTCGAACTTTATCTACGCAAACAAGGGAAAACACGAAAAATCAATGAGCAAACCCCCATCAAAAAAGCCTTTTCTGCTTCAGAGATGTTTTCCAATGGCTTTGCCCGCTTAGGGAGCGAAAAAGAAACGAGCCAACCCTTACAGGTTGAATTTCGGATAGATACCATCGCCACCAATCCTTACCATCAAGAAATGGATATCCTAGGGATTTCCCTCAAAGTCGGCCATCGTGGCACCGCACGGACCTATGTCGTTAAAAACATTTATAAATTTTTGCAGATGTACCAAGAAAACAAGCAGTACGCAGCGAATAAGCAGCAGACCTTCTTTCTATCTGCGGATGCCTTTGATGAGAAAAATCGAGCCTTGTTGAATCGATTGGCAGGAATCGCGCAAACGCAACAGTTAATCGGGCAAGCAGGCATTCAGATCAGTGGTAAACTTGACAAAAAGTATTTGCTGCTACCAGTTGAGTTCGGCAAAGAATTGTTGTTACAGTTAAACGAAGTCTATACGCAAATAACCATTGGTGAAACAAAAGTCAATGAAGCCGATTTTCAAATCGGTGAACCTTTGTCGTTTTCAGTCACAAAACAGGAGGCTCATTTTCCGCTGGAATTCGTGAAAGATTTTGACCATTTACTTAGCTATTATAATTGGGGTCTGCTGGATGGAACCTTTTATGAACTGACTGTCGAACAAAAGGAAATCTATGTCACGATGCAACAGTTGTTTAAACGATTTGAACAGCCAGTCATCGACTATCCGAAAGAAGAATTAGCGAATCTTTTTATGAAAGTATTGCCTTATTTGCGAAAAATCGGGCGTGTCCAAGTAGCACCTGAAGTTCAAAATGAAATCGAAGAGTCTGAATTGAAAGCCGTCTTTTCGTTACGGAAAATCAAAGGACAAGTCGATTTACAAGTAGACTTCACTTATGGAGAAGTCGTTTTTTCAAGTGATGAAAAACATCACTATATGCCAGAAAATCATCCCGAGATTTTACGTGATTTTCAACAAGAAGCACGAATTGAAGCGATTATTGAAACCTTTGGCTATCAAGCGAGCACTAAAAATTGGCAAAAAAGCTTACCTGCGGGGGAACAACTTTATACCTTTTTTACAAGGGAGATCCCTGTTTTAAGGCAATTAGGTGAAGTCCGTATCGGCAAGAAGCTGCGAGAACTTTACCTTGACGCCCAACACCATCGACCAGAAATCGTTATCGAAGAAAATGGTTCTTGGTTGGATATCAAGTTTGATGTCAGCGGCATTCAAGAGTCAGAGATCAATGAGGTCTTGCGCAGCCTGTTACAGTCTGCACAATTTTATACCACTGAAAATGGGCAAGTCCTTTCATTGGAATCGGAAGAGTTTCAAGAAGCAAGTGCTGCCCTGAAAAAATTGCGTCTTTCACTAGAAGCGAAGGATGGGGCGATCCAAGTTCCTTTGAATCAAGGGCTGCTCCTGCAAGAGCAGTTTGCTGATCAAGCCAGCTTTAGCGCCGGTTTTCAGCAAATGACGGAAGACTTGATCCACCCAGAAAACTTTGAGGCGCAGCTGCCAGAAAACTTGCATGCTGAGTTGCGGCAATACCAAGAAGTTGGCTTCCGTTGGTTAAAAATGTTGAGCCACTATCAATTTGGCGGTATCCTTGCCGATGAAATGGGGTTAGGGAAGACCGTTCAGACGATCAGCTATTTACTTTCAGAAAAACAAGAGAAACAAAAATTGAATGCATTGATCGTGGCACCGGCGAGTCTAACATTCAACTGGCAACAAGAAATCAAACGGTTTGCGCCGACGATTTCCGCGTCTGTCATCAGCGGAACGAAAGAAGAGCGCGAAGGGCAGATGGCGCAGCCAGCGGACGTCCGCATCACTTCTTATGCAAGCTTGCGGCAAGACATTGATGCTTATCAAGCACTAGATCTGACTTGTTTGATTTTAGATGAAGCGCAAATGGTCAAAAACAGTGCGACCAAAACGGCACAGGCCTTGCGCTCCTTGGAAGTTCCACAGCGGTTCGCCCTCAGCGGCACACCGATCGAGAATAATTTAGAAGAATTGTGGTCCTTGTTCCAAATGATCATGCCAGGCTTTTTCCCGAACAAGCAGAAATTTAAAGAGCTGTCTACGCAAGAAATTGCGAAAATGATCAAACCCTTTATTTTGCGAAGAGACAAAAAATCCGTGCTGCATGATTTGCCGCAAAAATTGGAAACAAATTATTACAGTGTTTTAACAGAAGAACAAAAGAAAATCTATTTGGCGTACTTGCGGCAAATGCGGGAAGAAATCGCGCAAATGGATTCTACGTCTTTTCGTAAAAATCGAATCAGTATCTTAGCTGGTTTGACTCGACTGCGGCAAATCTGTTGTGACCCACGATTATTCGTGGAGGATTATGAAGGGTCTTCTGGGAAACTTGAACAGGTCAAAGATTTACTCTTAGCAGCCAAAGAAAATGGGCGTCGTGTGCTGCTATTTTCTCAGTTTACTAGCATGCTTTCGATCATTGAAGAAGAGCTAGCACAAGAAGGGTTTGAGTCCTTTTACTTGCGAGGCAGCACACCGCCGCAAGATCGTTTGACGATGGTCGATGCCTTCAATAGTGGAGAAAAGGACGTCTTCTTGATCTCGTTAAAAGCAGGAGGAACAGGACTGAATCTGACCGGCGCAGACACCGTGATTTTATACGATTTGTGGTGGAACCCGGCGGTGGAAGAACAAGCCGCTGGACGAGCCCATCGGATCGGTCAAAAAAATGTTGTCGAAGTCTGGCGAATGATTGCTGAAGGAACCATTGAAGAACGAATGGATGCGTTGCAACAAGAAAAACGTGAGCTTTTCCAAAAAGTGATCCAAGGCAATGAAACACAGCTTCAACAAATGACAGAAGAAGATATTCGCTTGATATTGAGTATCGGCGAAGAAAGTTAGCCAATCAAAAAGATGGACCTGCCGCAGGAGCGAAGGTCCATCTTTTTTTAGTTATACATGTATGAAGGCACTTGCATCAGTCTGTCAATACTGTCTTGCAGCTGTGAAAAAGCAGTGATCGATGCATCTGGTAAGTCTTCCAATCCACTAGGCGCTTGACGGAGACGATGATTGAACCACAAAGCTTGCCAACCGGCTTTCTTACAGCCAACAACGTCATTATCAAAATTATCACCAACGTACAGTGTGGTTTCCGGATCAAGAGCAAAGGCGGTTTCTGCCAATTGGAAAATTTCTAGTTGCGGCTTTTGATAACCAGTTGCTTGTGAAATGATCATATGCTCTGGTTTGATCCATCGAGTCAGTTGCAACTGATCCAATTTTTTTTGCTGGTGGTCAGTGGGACCATTAGTAATAATTCCTAGTTTGACTGGCAATGTGGACAAATAGTTCAAAGTTGATTCAACTTCAGGATGCAGCGTGATGGCATCTAGTTCTTGTTCATAACACAGCTGAAATTTACAGCTTTCTTCCATTGTAATAGGTAAGTAGCCTAAATCCGTTAATGAATGCGTCAGTCGAAAATAACGAAAATGATCTAGCGTCCATTCATTTGCCAATACCCGTCCAAACTGCTCATCACTGTGCACCCGAAACCGTAAGTAAAGAGCAGTTAAATCTTTGTGGGCTATTTGTGGGAAGCATGAGGTTACGGCATTGCGAAATGGTTGTTGCTGGTCATATAAGGTATCATCGACATCAAAAAGAATACTAGTGATCAAAAAAGACACGCCTTTCAGAGTTAGTGAAAATTTTCAGTTTGTTTTCGAATCAATCATAAGCCATTATTTCTGTAAAAAAAAGAGGAAAATCCCTGTAAAATAAAGGTTTTATTTACTGTTTTTAGAAATCCGCGTCTTCATAGGTTTTCAAAATTATAGTGAATTTTACCCATTTTCACATGTTTCTCATTTTGCATTTCTACTGAGAGTTGCTTATAATGAAAGCTATTGAGGAGGGGGAAATGTGTTAAAAAGGTTTTTTCGTTATTATCGACCGTATCGGTCACTATTTATACTCGACTTTACTTGTGCGGTATTTGCTGGTTTATTGGAACTAGCCTTTCCAGTTGCCGTCAACCAAGTAATCGATAAGATCATGCCCCAGAACAACTTTCGCCTAATACTGTTGGCATGCTTAGGCTTGTTCTTGTTTTATGTGATCAATACTGTGTTGCAATATATCGTGGTTTTTTATGGTCATAAACTTGGGGTCAATATTGAAACTGATATGCGTCAAGAGTTATTTCGACATCTGCAAACGCAATCTTTTGAATATTATGATAATCAAAAGACTGGCAAGCTGATCAGTCGTTTGACTACGGATCTCTTTGAGATTTCTGAAGTCGCTCACCATGGGCCAGAAGATGTTTTTATTACCATCATGACTTTGGTCGGTTCATTCCTATTGATGTTAAATATGCATGTTCAATTAGCTGTGGCAACATTTGCGTTGATTCCCTTGATCACGATCGCCTTGGTTTTTTTCAATAAGAAAATGACCAAAGTCAACACACAGATTTATGATAATCTCGGTGAGTTCAACGCCGGAGTGGAAGCATCTGTCAGTGGCATTCGGGTGACACAATCATTTGCCAATGAAACGTTTGAACATAAACGCTTTGACGGGTTAAGTGAGATTTATCGGCAGTCTAAGATCCTTTTTTATAAGGTAATGGCAATCAGTTCAGCGTACAATTATTTCTTGATTCGGTTGATCAACTTGTTTGCTCTGATCTTTGGTGCCTACTACGTGATTCGTGGTGAACTGACGAACGGTCAGTTCGTAGGGTTTATCTTATTGTCGAATGTCTTTGTTAGACCAATCGAGAAGGTCAATACGATGATCGAAAGCTATCCGAAAGGCATCGCTGGCTTCAAACGCTTGACCGAAGAGTTGGATAAAGAACCGACGATCAAAGACAAGCCAGGCGCACGGGCAGTAACTTCCTTAAAAGGAGACATCGTCTACCATGATGTTTCTTTTTCCTATGCGGATGCGACGAAAGTCTTAAATCACATCGACTTGTCGATCAAAGCGGGTGAGACGATCGCCTTCGTTGGGCAAAGTGGTTCAGGGAAAACAACGTTATGCAACTTGTTGCCGCGGTTTTATGAAGTCACGGAAGGCGCCATTACGATCGATGGCATCAATATTCAGGAGATGACCTTGGCATCTTTACGTCAGCAGATTGGTACGGTGCAGCAAGATGTTTTTCTTTTCCCAGGAACGATTCGAGAAAATATTGCTTATGGCAAACTTGATGCAACAGAAGAGGAGATTTTAAAGGCAGTCAAATTGGCACACTTAGAAAAAGTCATTGATCAAATGACGGATGGCTTGGATACGGTCATCGGTGAACGAGGCGTCAAATTATCCGGTGGCCAAAAGCAGCGGGTAGCGATTGCTCGGATGTTCTTGAAAAATCCGCCGATTCTGATTTTAGATGAAGCAACTTCAGCGTTAGATACCGAAACGGAACAAGTGATCCAAGAATCATTGAATTCTTTGGCAGATGGGCGTACAACCTTGATCATTGCCCATCGCCTCGCAACGATCAAACATGCGACACGAATCATTGTCGTTAGTGAGAAGGGGATCTTAGAAGAAGGAACCCATGAAGAGTTGATGGCGAGAAAAGGGCATTATCGTGCATTGCATGATGCTCAATTTGCTCGTGACCGAGAACCAACACTCGCTTAGAAGAAAGACATGGTAAACGATCAGTTCAAGAATAGTACAGTCTATTATGCTTTGTCAGTGACCAAGCAACAAATTAGCTGGCTTCTTGGATTGATCGTTTTTTACTGAGTTTTTTGTGAGAAACCCTTTTCATTTATAAGCAGATGTTCATTTCTGCTGCTGTTTTATAGCAGATTATGACAGAAATGCTTCTATGGTTTTCTGATTAAAAAGGAATGTGATACAATAAAACCAAGAAGAAAGAGAGTGGTTGCGATTACTCGCACAAAAAAATAACATTCATTTTCCTTGTAGCGCGATCGTTTCTCGGCAAAGGAAGGATCGTGAAAAAGTTCTTTTGAAAACGATTGAGCGATGGCCTTGGTTTTTCTCTCATTTTTTGATTACATCTGTAATTGTCGAAAAGAAATTAAAAAACGTTGCCTTCTCTTAAAAGAATATTTTAATATTCTGACATCTTTTTGATACACCTTTGACACACTGTTGTATAAAAGAAGTAATATTAAAAAAAAATTTGAGTTTTCTCATTTAAAAATAAACATTTTGAAGGAAACCTTTTGCCTTAAAGGTTTCGCTTTTAATATAACTTTCGAGTTTTATTAAAAAATATGAGATTTAGACTAGATTTTTTTTAGTTAAACCTGTATAATTGAAATCAAGCGAGGGAACAGGACTTGCTTGATTGAAAATTAAAAAGGAGAGATGCACGTTGTTGACACTATACACTTCCCCAAGTTGCACATCTTGTCGCAAAGCTCGTGCGTGGTTACAAGAGCACGAAATCCCTTTTGTTGAAAGAAATATTTTTTCAGAACCGTTAAATATTTCTGAGCTTAAGGCAATTCTTCAAATGACAGAAGATGGCACAGAAGAAATTATTTCCACCAGATCCAAAGTATTCCAAAAGTTGAATATGGATCTAGATGACCTGCCCCTAAAAGATTTATTGACACTTGTTCAAGAAAACCCAGGATTATTGCGTCGTCCGATCATGATTGATGAAAAACGATTGCAAGTTGGGTTCAACGAAGATGAAATTCGTCGGTTCTTACCTAGGGATGTTCGCCAACTGGAACTAAGACAAGCGCAATTAATGGCAGGATTATAAATTTGACTTCATCGACTCGCTTTCTCTTTGAAAGTGAGTCTTTTTTTGAGTTTTTACGTTTTTCTTAAGAGGATATTCGTTTTCTCTTTACTTTTTATCAGGTTTCGATACAATGAACCTATAGTGAGTAGCAAAAGTGAGGTGTAGCTAATATGGAAATGGAACATATCAATGAGAACACCATTCGTGTATTGATCAAAAGTGAAGACTTAGCTGCGAGAGGCATCACTTTTCTTGACCTTCTAGGAAATCACAATGAAATTGAAAACTTCTTTTACAGTATTCTTGAAGAAGTTGATATTGACGAAGAATTTAAGGGCAGTGAAGCTGTAACTTTCCAAGTCTTGCCTAAAGGCGATGGGTTAGAATTGTTTATTAGCAAAAATCTTCCACCAGAAGGAATGGAAAATTTTGATGAGATGAACGATGAAGCGAATGAAGACATTACCGACATGTTGAAAAAGCATGTGGCGGCTCAATTACAAGAGTCGGAGCAAGCAGAAGACATCGGCAATCGTTTTGTATTCGAGTTGTTGCGATTCGAAGATATGATTCAATTGGCATCCGAAGTATATTTGGATTCCGTTGCAACCAATCTTTACCAAATGGGTAACCATTATTATATTGAAATTCGATTCATGGATGCAGAGGTTACTGATATTGAAGTGGAAAATGCACTTTCTTATTTGATGGAATTTGCCCAACGGACATCAGTGACGCCAGAGGTTTTATCTGAATATGGTCAGTTGATCATGGAAAACGATGCACTTGAATTGACTCGTTTCTACTTCAAGAATGATTAATGAATGAAATTCATTTCCAGCCAAGAACATGTTGCTAATGTTCTTGGCTTTTTCAATTGTGTTTGATGAAAATGGCGTATCTTTTATTGAGGTGAGTTAGATGCTGAAAGCATTGAACCAAAGAAAAGAAGTCATTGCAGCGAAAGGGAGAAAGAAAGCATCAGGTCCTTTTTATTGCCCAGGGTGTCACCAAGAAGTGACTTTGCGGCAAGGAACCAAACGACAGCCCCACTTTGCCCATCAAGCAACTGCTGATTGTCAGACTTACAGCGAAGGGGAGACGAAGGAACACTTGGAAGCCAAACAACTATTGTTTGAATGGTTTCAAGATACAGGGATTGAGATCGAAGCCTTTTTGCCTAAACTCCAACAGCGTCCTGACCTTTGTTATAAGAATATCGCCATTGAAGTACAGTGTTCTTCCCTCAAGTTTTCACGATTTCTTGAAAGAACCAGCACGTATTTAGCAAACGGCTATCGACCATGGTGGATCTTAGGGGAGAAATTGCATCCGAAACGCCAATGGTCACTTTTGGCAAAAGCCTGCTGTAGTTATCAGGCAACTGGTTTTTGTTTGTGGCTGATTGATACGCAAAATCAATCCTTAATGAAGTTAGAACAAATCAACTGGCACTATCAAGAAGGAGTCAGTAGTCAACAAAGCGATGCTCGAAAAGGGGCGCCTTACCATAAAGAAACACTTCGCCCTTTGTGCAAAGGAAAAAGATCAAACCATCACCGTCCTCCTGAGTGGCTTGCTGCAGACTATCAGGTGTGGTTGATACAAAAACTGCGAAAGAACCTGCCAAAAATCCGTGTGATCCAAGAAATATTGTATCCGTTAAAAGGCAATGTCTCCCAGCTGCCTATGTGGTGCTATTGTGCAAGCAGCTTTGGCATTTTATTTGAGCATCGAATATTGGTTTTTCGCTTTCTTTATTTAAGTGACTGTCCACTTCGTTTTGATCAATGGGTGGCACGACTGCGGCAGCTGGATTGGCAATGGCAATTCCCGTTACTGGATCAACGGGAAATTTTGCGCGGACTCTTTCAAGAATGCCAATATTTAGAAAATTCGGTTTCTTTTTAAGCCAATGATTTGGTTTCACTGAAAAGTATGATAAGATATTTTTAACCAATGAACAAGGAGTGAAGGGAATGTCAGAAACAAAACAATTACCAGCACGTGAATCGATTCCAGTCGAAAAAACGTGGGACTTAACGAAAATCTATGCCGATGATGCGGCTTTTGACATAGAATTTCAAGAGATCCAAGCACAAGTCAAAGAAGCAAGTCGTTACCAAGGCACTTTAGCCGATGGGCCGCAAGCCTTCTTATCCGCATTAGAATTTGTTTTAGCGCTTTCTCGTCGTTTAGAGAAACTCTATGTATACAGTCATTTGAAAAACGATCAAGATACTGCCAATACGACGTATCAAGGCTTGTATGCAAAAGCAAGTAACTTAGTTGCGCAAGTAAGTGAAGCCGTTGCTTGGTTTGATCCTGAGCTATTGACAATGTCTGATGAAACGATTTGGGGCTATTTCGATCAAGAGCCGAAACTAGCTGTTTATCGTCATATGATCGAAAAAACCATCAACGAACGTCCACATGTCTTGCCAGCGGAGCAAGAAGCGTTATTAGCTGGTGCTGGCGAAATTTTTGGGGCACCTGGCAACATTTTTTCTGTTTTAAACAATGCTGATTTGGATTTTCCAGTAGTTGAAGACGAAAACGGGGAAAAAGTGCAGTTATCTCATGGTGTATACGGTGAGTTGATGGAAAGCACGGATCGGTCTGTCCGTGAAGCAGCCTTTAAAGGTCTTTATGGTGTCTATGAGCAATTCCGCAATACCTTTGCCCAAACATTAAGCACCAATATCAAAGCCCATAACTTTAAAGCAAAAGCCCGCAAATTTGATTCGGCACGGCAAGCCGCTTTGAGTGCCAACCACATTCCTGAAAGTGTCTACGATACATTAGTGGATGTCGTCAATCAGCACCTGCCATTGTTGCATCGTTATATGGCATTAAGAAAACGCCTGTTGGCTGTCGATACGTTGCATATGTATGATGTTTATACGCCGATTTTAGGGGAAGCACCCATTCGATATACCTATGAAGAAGCGGTCGAAAAAGCGAAAGAAGCGTTAAAACCATTAGGTGAAGAATACCTTGCGGTGGTTGAAGAAGCCTTCAGCAATCGGTGGATCGATGTCGTTGAAAACAAAGGCAAACGTAGTGGCGCGTATTCTTCTGGTGCCTATGACACGCTGCCATATATCCTGATGAACTGGAATGATCGATTGGATCAACTCTTTACTCTTGTTCATGAAATGGGACACAGTGTGCATAGTTACTTTACACGTAATAACCAGCCTTATGCCTATGGCGATTATTCGATCTTTTTAGCGGAAATCGCTTCAACCACCAATGAAAATATTTTGACAGAGTATATGCTGCAGACTGAAACAGATCCACGGGTCAAAGCTTATGTCTTGAATCATTTTCTCGATGGCTTCAAAGGAACGATTTTCCGTCAAACGCAATTTGCCGAGTTTGAACACTTCATGCACGTGGAAGATGCGAAAGGAACACCGTTGACCAGTGAGTTCTTAAGCGAGAACTATGCCGAGTTAAATGCAAAATACTACGGACCTTCTGTTGAAAAAGATCCTGAGATTCGTCTTGAGTGGTCACGCATTCCGCATTTCTATTACAATTACTATGTTTACCAGTATTCAACCGGATTTTCGGCAGCTTCTGCTTTAGCGAAGAAAATCTTAGCAGGTGAACCAGATGCCTTAACCAACTATTTGAACTATTTGAAAGCTGGACGCAGTGATTATCCAATCGAAGTCATGAAAAAAGCGGGCGTCGATATGACAAAAGCAGATTATATTGAAGACGCGATGAAAGTATTTGAGCAACGCTTGAATGAATTGGAAGAACTCGTCAAAGAAATTGAAGCATAATTGAAAAGCGAACCAATCCGTGAAGGATTGGTTTGTTTTTTTGTTTGTCCACAATAAAAAACGCTCCGCAGCGAGCCAAATACAAGATCATCGTTTGGCTCGCTGCGCAGCGTCGCTATTGAATAGGGTTTCATAAAAGAATCAACCCGCGATCAATTTCATGAATAGTGGAAAGTTTTGGTGCTTTCAAAGACTGAGCTTTTTGTAAAAATGTATCGAGTTCTGTTGCTGTACCACAGACGAGCGGAAGACTTCTCAGTTCCTCTGATCCTTCTAAAAGGACCCCATATTCTTCTTCACTTGAAAAATCATACACCACAGCAGAGGGTGTGATCGTGATGCCCATATCTTTGGCTACACGCTGATCGGTGGCAAAGTTCTTTTTCACTAGCTCAGAGGATCGATCTTCTAGGAACATCTCTAAATCACCATTCGTTTCAGAAAATAATTCTTTCACTAAGGCATCGCTATATTCTTGTCTTTCGATCCCTATCCGTTGTTGCAGTTTCAACAAGAAATCCCGCGCAATTTTTTTTCCTTGCAACTGAGCGGCCTTATAGTCCAGTGATGCAGCATAGATTTGGTTAGTCTGTTCATTTCGCAAGACCAAATCCGTCTTATTCATGGACAAATAGTCCATTGAGACACCTACGGAAAACAAGTTAACGAAAGGTAGGATCTGCAAATGGATTTTTTTGCGGCTGGTGTTTAATTTATTGAGAATCTCTTTTTCGATATCATAACAAATAGGCCCAATCGGATTAATAAATAAAAACAGTTCGATCATTTGAATCTCTCCCCAATTAAGATTCTTTTGTACCTTGAAAAACAAAATAAGTATGTTTTATTAAATATAGCAAAAAAACGCGAAAAAAGTAAGCAAAAGGACAGCTTACTATGATTTTTCTTCAACGGCTCGGATGATCTTGTTTTTCGCTGGTCGGTAAGGAACGCCAAAGAGACGTAACAAGGAGTGAAAGGCATCTTTCCCTTTAATCGGTTCGTTGACTTCTAACTCCAACTCATAATCATGCTGTTGACCATACCAGCTTTCATCTAACGCGAGCAATCCTTCTTCAATCGGAAATTCCGCCCGTTTCGTTTTTAATGCTGCGATCATACGTAACGTGTCAGGCTCGATACCTGCCGCTCTTAGGCGCTGAGCAACGATACCCGTAGGTAGAATTTTTTCTGAAGCAATCAATGAAGCTGCGGACGTTTTCGTTAAAGGATCAGTCGTCTCTAATAACCCGTGCTCAATGGGGGTTTTTAGCGTTAATTCCGCATTGGTAGCAGTCGTGCGAATACGCAAGCCGAATTGCTTTTCCCGCAGCTTATGATCTGCCGTATCAAAATAGTAGTTGGTTTGTATCTTAAATGCTTCTTCTGACAAATTGTAATAAGCAAGCAACTGGTGGTATTCTTTTTCCGTCAACATCGTTTTATATTCGATCTCTATTTGTTCGCCCATCGTTTCTCACTCTCTTTCTGTTGCAACCATAGTGTACGCTGTTTCAGCTATTCCGTCAAAGAAACCAAACAAAGAAAAGCTGAGACGTTGGGGGAGAGACAAAAAATCTTTTGTTTCTGCTCTTCTGTTCATTCAGTTTTATTCCAAGAGTATGGTAGAATAAGAGGTATGTTATGAACAGAATCGAGGGAGAAGAATGATTCGAGATTGGGAAGAATTCTTAGCGCCTTATGAACAGGCGGTTTCAGAATTAAAAGTAAAATTAAGAGGCATACGAAAACAATATAGGGAACAAAACAAGCATGTTCCCATTGAATTTGTCACTGGGCGGGTCAAGCCAGTGGATAGCATTTTAACGAAAAGTAAATTACGTGGGATTGCTTTGGATCGGCTTGAAGAAGAGATGTCTGATATCGCTGGATTACGAATCATGTGTCAATTTGTGGAAGACATTCACCAAGTCGTTGAACTCTTACGAACACGCAAAGACATGAAAGTGATCATTGAACGGGACTATATCACCAATAAAAAAGCCAGTGGCTACCGTTCGTATCATCTAGTGATCGAATATCCCGTTCAACTGATCGACGGGGAAAAAATTATTTTAGCTGAGATTCAAATTCGGACACTAGCGATGAATTTTTGGGCAACGATCGAACATTCACTAAACTACAAATACCAAGGGGAATTTCCCGCTGAAATCAGTGAACGGCTGCGTCGGTCGGCAGAAGCCGCCTATCAGCTAGATGAAGAAATGTCCAATATCCGTGAAGAGATCCAAGAGGCACAACGGTTATTTTCACATGGGAAAGGCAAGCGAGGCGGACATGATCAGAACCCGTTGCCAAAGGGGGAAACGGAATGAAAGGTATCCGCGTGGCAATCGTCCATAATCAAGAAAGCAAGTCGGTAGAAGTGACAAAGCGTTTAACTACGCTTTTAGAACAATCTGAAAATAAGATCGATCAAGACAATCCTGAATTAGTGATTTCTGTTGGGGGAGATGGCACGCTCCTTTCTGCTTTTCACTTGTACAATCATAAGTTGGACCAAGTGCAGTTTTTAGGCGTCCATACGGGTCATCTCGGCTTTTACACGGACTGGCGAGATTATGAATTGGAAGAACTAGTCGAGTCATTATGCAATGACCATCAAAAAAGCGTCAGCTATCCGTTATTAGATGTTCGTATCACGTATGCGAATGGAAAATCAGACAAGCATTTCCTTGCATTGAATGAATCAACGATCAAGCGCGGCAATCGCACGATGGTTGCCGATATTTCTATTAAAGAAGACCTCTTTGAAAAATTTCGCGGCGATGGCTTATCGATTTCAACGCCCACCGGCTCCACTGCTTATAACAAGAGTGTTGGTGGGGCAGTCTTACACCCAAGTATCAATGCCTTTCAATTGGCAGAGATTGCTTCGTTGAACAATCGTGTCTTTCGGACCCTTGGTTCGCCGATCGTCGTGGGTCACCATGAATGGGTCAAAGTACAACTGCAGCAAAGCACCGACTATTTAGTAACGATCGATCAGTTTACCATCGAACAAGAAGAAATCGATGCTATCTATTACCGTATTGCCGATGAACGGATTCATTTTGCGTCTTATCGGCATATGCATTTTTGGAATCGGGTCAAAGATTCCTTTATTGGAGAAGAATAAACCCATGGAATTTACGTATTACTATACTGGACAAGGACAGCAAGTCAAATATTTTTTGAAGGAACAAGGGGTGTCCAAAGGACTGTTAGCAAAAATCAAATTTCAAGGCGGAAAGATATTTGTCAACGATCACGAGCAAAACGTCTTGTTTTCTTTGGCGCAAAATGATAGGGTAACTATTGTAATTCCTCCTGAAGGAGAACATGAGACGATGCTGGCTGACCCGACACCGATTGAGATCGTGTATGAAGATGCCCATCTGTTAGTCGTGAATAAACCGGCTGGCATCTCATCAATTCCTGCGCAATATCATCCGACTGGCACGATGGCCAATCGCGTTAAGGCCTACTATCAAGCGCAGCACTATGAAGATCAAGTGATTCATGTTGTCACGCGGTTAGACCGTGACACATCAGGATTGATGCTTTTTGCAAAACATGGGTTTGCCCATGCGAAGCTGGATAGCCAGTTGCGAAAGAAGCAGGTCGTAAAAAAATATCAAGCCCTCGTTGCTGGTGAACTGCCCGCACTTTCTGCCCATGGTGAGATTGAGCTGCCGATTGCTAGGGACCTGACTTCACTATTGAAACGCAAGGTCAGTGACGAAGGAAAAGAAGCACGGACGGAGTATTGGCTAAAACAACGCAATTCAGATTGCGCTTTAGTTGATATTCAGTTACACACAGGCAGGACACATCAAATAAGGGTCCATTTTTCTGCGATCGGTTGTCCCTTATTAGGAGACGAGATGTATGGCGGTACAATGGCTCTTGGGATCAAACGACAAGCATTACACTGCTGTCAGCTGCAATTTCAGCATCCCTTTACGAATGAACCGTTGGCTTTTAAGCTGCCCTTACCAGCAGACATGGCCGCTGTTTGCTCAGCCATGGATAGGCAATAACAAATGAGGTGAAGAGATTGGATGAAAATCAAGAATTAACCGAACGGTTTGATCAACTGAATCAAGCATTAAAAGACAATGATATCCAGGGATTTCGTGAGGCGTTCTTGGATCTGCATATCTACGAGCAGGGTCAGTTCTACCAATCTCTAGAAGCAGCCGATCGACAAATCGTCTATACGTATCTTTCCCCGAAAGAATTGGCAGACATGTTTGACGTCATTGAAGAAGATGATGAACACATGGTGGACTATCTTTCAGAGATGCGCCCTGCCTATGCGGCTGATATGTTGGCGCAAATGTATACCGATAATGCGGTTGACCTGCTGAATACTCTGGATAAAAAACAAACAGCAAAATATTTGAGTTTGATGACCGCTGAAGCTGCTAGCGAAATCAAAGAGCTGCTGCACTATGAAGATGAAACTGCTGGATCGCTGATGACTACCGAGTTTGTTTCCATTGTTGCCAACCAAACGGTTCGTTCAGCGATGTATGTCTTAAAAAATGCCGCAGATGTTGCCGAGACGATTTACTATATTTACGTCGTGGATACTGATAATAAGCTTGTGGGCGTTATTTCTTTAAGAGACTTGATCATCAATGATGAAGATACCATGATCGCTGATATTTTGAACGAGCGGGTGATGTCGGTTCATGTTGGAGATGACCAAGAGGATGTCGCTCAGACCTTCCGAGATTATGACTTTCTCGCATTGCCAGTCACTGATTATGACGATCACCTATTAGGGATCGTGACCGTCGATGATATCATCGACGTTATCGATGATGAAGCAGCCAGTGACTACTCTGGTTTGGCAGGGGTCAATGTGGAAGAAGTCAGTGAGAACCCGATCAAAGCGTCTTCGAGACGCTTGCCTTGGCTTATCACCTTACTCTTTCTCGGAATGGCCACCGCCAGTCTGATCAGTCATTATGAAGAGTTGGTCAGCGAAGCAAGTATTCTCGCTGTTTTTATCTCACTGATCACCGGGACCGCCGGTAATGCTGGTACCCAATCCTTAGCCGTAGCCGTTCGTCGTCTGGCGATCAATGATGACAAAGAAAACAGCTTTATGAAGACGGTGGTAGGTGAAGTGCTGACGGGACTGTTCACAGGTGCCATCACGGGGTTGACGATTTTTGCTATCGTAGCTGTCTGGAAACAAAATCCGATTCTAGGGTTTGTGATTGGGATGGCGATGATGTGTGCCATCACAGTAGCCAACTTAGCGGGAAGTTTGATCCCGATGCTGATGGACAAGCTGGGGTTTGATCCAGCAGTGGCAAGTGGTCCGTTTATCACGACCCTTAGCGATTTGACCAGTGTTTTGATCTACTTCAACATTGCCAGTCTTTTTATGAACTATTTTATTCAATGAACAAAAAGAGCAAGCCGATGATTCTTCATTCGAAGGAAGGTCATCGGCTTGCTCTTTAATTTTTTGGTTTTGGCAATACCCCAGAAGGAGAGACACCATAAAGTTTTTTAAAAGACTTGCTAAAGTGATAAGCATCCTGATAGCCCACAGCAGAGGCGACTTCTTTGATCGTGAGGTTTTCATTTTTTAACATGTCTTTGGCACGCTTTAAGCGAATCTCAATCAAGTAGTTGATGGGACTGACACCCGTCGCCTCTTTAAAAATCTTTGAAAGGTACGTCGGGCTGAGAAATTGATCCTGTGCGAGCTTCTCTAACGTGATTTCTTCTTTGTAATGATTTTCCAAGTAATAGACCGTATAGTTGACGATCTGTTGTTGTCGTCGTTGGCTTTTGGAAAGGTAAGGCACGACATTGATATGGTCTTCATTTAGTCCACGTAAAATGTAGACGAGCATCTCCATCAAAACAGCCTTTTGCATCAATTGAAACTCATCCCGCTCTTCACTGCTTTCTCTCACCAACTGCCAGGCTTTTTCCAAAACTTGATGATGGTATTTGCCTAGCTCCAACAAGGGGTGTTTGTTCGGGAAAAAATTCCGTTTAAACCCTTCCAAAGAAATATTTTTCAAACCAATATGCAGCTGATGGGAGCGAGTGCCCTTTGGCTGCAATTCGCAGTGATCGACGCCAGGATTGAAAAGCATGACGCTGCCAGCACGGATTTTTTTCGCTGGTTCTTTTTCAAAATAATAGGTACTTTCTCCTTCTAATAAGACGCTGATTTCTAAAAAGTCATGATGGTGCATTTCTCCATGACTTTCTGATTGCGTCCATGGGTCAAAGAGATAGATGATTTCTGGATTAAACGTGCGAGGGTTAACTAAATTCATGGCTGATTCACTCCAATTGGGTGCTTATTTCCTGTAAAAAAAGGGAATGGTGCTTCTTACTAATATTTTACATCAAAATGAGTAAGAAAAACCATTCAAATCGCTTTTCAAAACGCTAAGCTTAACAACGAGAGGGGGAATTAGATGAGTAATACACAATGGATCTGGCGCTATGCCAAAAAGAACCGGGGAAAAATCATATTGGCAGTCCTGTTTTTAGTGATCAATGCAGCGCTGATCATTGTTAATCCGTACTTGGGAGGAATGGTGATCGATGATGTCATCAATCAGCAAAAAACGCACTTATTGATTCCATTATTGTTGATCATGATCGCAACGACCGTCATTCGTACCATTGTCCGCTACAGTTATCAAATTTTATTTGAACGGGTCGGGCAAAATACGCTATACGATTTACGGGAAGATTTGTATCAGAAGCTGCAAGAATTGGATTTCGACTTTTTCAATCACACTCGTGTGGGAGATATTATGGCACGGATGACTGGTGATACCGATGCCATTCGCCACTTTGTTTCTTGGGTGACCTACAATATCGCTGAATGTATCTTGTGGTTCTTTTCAGCGGTGGTGGTTATGAGCTTCATTGATTGGAAATTGATGTTGGCGCTGGTGGCTGTCACACCGATCATATTTCTGTTGACCAATCGCATGTCTAAGAAAGCACACCCGTTGTTTTTTGACATTCGTGAGAGCTTTTCGCGCTTGAATTCAATGGTGGAAGAAAATATCGGCGGCAATCGAGTGGTGAAAGCTTTTGCTCGTGAAAATTTTGAGATTGAAAAATTTCGCTCTTACAACGAAGATTTTAAGACCCGCAATATGGCATCTGCCAAAGTATCCCGTACCTATCTGCCATGGCTTGATGGCTTAGCAGGAAGTTTGTCAGTCATTGCCTTGATTTTGGGTGGGATCTTCGTTATCAACGGCGAGATGACATTAGGGGATCTTGTTGCGTTTAATGGCTATCTTTGGATGTTGAATAATCCTATGCGCATGAGTGGTTGGTTGATCAACGATGTTCAGCGATTTTCTGCAGCCTGTATCAAAATTCGGCAAATGTTGGCGCAAGAATCGAAAATTCCTGTTCATCAACAAGAAAAATTAGAGCCAATCAAAGGATTTGTAGAGTTTAAAGATGTTTCCTTCCACTTTTCGGATGATCCGAATCAAAATGTGTTGGAAAACATCAACTTCAAAATTGGCCCTGGCCAAACGTTAGGGATCTTAGGGGAAACTGGGTCAGGGAAAACGACGTTAGTGAATTTGGTTGGACGCTTTTATGATCCCACTGAAGGGGAAGTATTGATTGATGGAAAAAACGCCAAAGAGTATCCCGTGCGCCAAATGCGGGAAAACATTTCAATGGTGATGCAAGATGTTTTCTTGTTTTCCAATACCATCTCCGACAACATTGCTTTTGGAAATCCTTTAGCTGATGAAGGCTTTATTCGGCAAATGGCGGTAGTCGCTGATGCAGATACCTTTATTTCTCGGATGCCTCAAGGCTATGAAACGATCGTGGGCGAGCGAGGTGTGGGGCTTTCTGGCGGACAAAAACAACGGATCTCCCTAGCACGGGCCTTAGCCAAAGATCCATCGATCTTGATTTTGGATGATACGACGTCTGCCGTCGATATGGAGACAGAATCGAAGATCCAACAGGAGCTGACAAAATTAACAGGAGAGAAAACGACGTTTATCATTGCGCATCGAATTTCCTCTGTTCGAGAAGCCGATCAGATTCTGATGATGGAAAAAGGACGAGTCGTTGAACAAGGGACCCATGAAGAACTTGTCAGTCTGCGGGGCAAATACTACGAAGTGTATCAAAAACAATTAGGCTTGTCAGGAGGTGAAGACGATGGCGAGAAATAAATTTGATGTGGATGAGGAATTAGACCAGGAGTTTAGTTGGAAGGATTTCAAACGCTTGTCACAATATGTCGTTCCTTATAAAAGAAGTATTGCCAAAGTCCTATTTACGATCATTCTGGCAAACTTAGCAGGAATGTTGGCGCCCGTTTTCACAAAGATCGCGATCGATTCATCGATTCCTGAGAAAAATGTCAACCAATTGCTGCTTCTAGGAGCTGCCTTTCTAGTGACCTTGATCGTTATCGGCGTCTGCATGCGTTACCGTATCTACCATATCACGAATATTGGTCAAGACGTATTGAAGGATATGCGCTTTGATATTTTTGAACATCTGCAGCGACTGCCTTTTTCTTATTTTGATACAAGGCCCCACGGCAAGATCTTGATTCGCATCGTAAACTATATCAATACACTGAGTGACCTATTGAGCAACGGCCTGATCAATTTGATCTCGGATGTTTTCAACGTCATCATCACCTTGATCTTTATGTTTGCGATCGACTTCAAATTGACCTTGTATTCCCTTGCGTTGCTGCCAATTTTGTTCATCATGGTGATGGTGATCAAGAATAACCAGCGCAAAGCCTATCAGGTGTTGAGTAATAAACAATCCAATCTAAATGCTTACATTCATGAAAGTATTGCTGGTATCAAGATTACTCAATCCTTTGCGCGAGAAGAAGAAAATGCTGAGATCTTCCAAGAAGTCAGCAATGATTACCGGACTTCATGGATGAAAGCTGTCAAAATTCAGTTTCTGATGTGGCCAGGGGTGCAAAACATTTCAGTCATTACGACTTGTTTGATTTATTTTGTCGGCATTCGTCAGATCGGTGTCGATGTCAGCACAGGTACTCTGATCGCTTTTATCAGTTATATCAATAATTTCTGGAATCCAGTCATCAATATCGGGAATTTTTATAATTCTTTGATTACAGCAACAGCCTATCTTGAACGGATTTTTGAAACGATGGATGAAGTCCCAGATATCGAAGACAAACCTGATGCAAACGTATTGCCGACGATGAAAGGGACCGTTGATTTTGAACACGTGACCTTCCGATACGAAGAAGGCAAAAACATTCTTTCTGATGTTAACTTCCACATTGAACCTGGGGAAAGTATTGCTTTGGTTGGTCCTACTGGTGCAGGGAAAACCACGATCATCAACTTGCTGAGCCGCTTTTATGATGTCAATGAAGGCAGTGTTAAAGTGGATGGGATGGACGTTCGTGACGTGACGCTGGAATCGCTGCGCTCACAAATGGGGGTCATGCTGCAAGATACCTTTATTTTCTCAGGAACGATCATAGAGAATATTCGCTATGGAAAATTAGATGCGACAGAAGAAGAGATCATCGAAGCAGCGAAGATCGTCCGTGCCCACGACTTTATCACGGAGTTGAAAGACGGCTATCAAACCGTCGTCGAAGAACGAGGAAGTACTTTATCTGCAGGGCAACGGCAACTGATTTCCTTTGCCCGAGCGTTGTTGGCTGATCCAAAAATTTTGATCTTAGATGAAGCGACCTCAAGTATCGATACGAAGACAGAAGAATTGCTGCAAGAAGGATTGTTGAAGCTGTTAGAAGGCAGAACCTCATTTATCATCGCTCACCGATTATCCACGATCAAAAATTCTGATCGAATCTTTTACGTGGCAGGGGGGACGATCGCTGAATCGGGTAACCATGATCAGCTAATGGCACAAAAAGGCTTGTATCACCATTTGTATCAATCACAATACGACTTATTGCAAGCCATCTAAAAGAATCCCTACAAACGATAGAAGCGCATCGTTTGTGGGGATTTCTTTGTGTCCTTCAAGCTCAATCGTTAAGGTCAACGATTCTGGTTCCATGAACTTCTTTTACACCTAGTGTATCGGCAACTTCTTGGGCATTTTCAAAGGAAATGCCACCGCCAGGTAAAATCGTTAAACGCTCACCAGCATAGGCGATCAATTCTTTCAGACGATCGAAATTTGCTTCGATTGGAGTGCCTGCAGCACCACCATGGGTCAAAATCCGCTGTACCCCATGCTCAGCTAACCAATCGATCGCCTTGAATTGGCGCGCTGCAGGAATCGCGTCGAACGCCATGTGAAAAGTAACCTGCAAGCCTTCTGCGGTTTCTAACAGTAGCTCCAATGCTTCTTCGTCCAACCAGCCGCTAGGTGTTAAGCAACCTAGAACAACGCCGTCTGTTCCTAATTTTTTTGCTTCGATCAAGTCGGTATGCATGATTTTCAGTTCTGTATCATTGTAAACAAAATCACCACCCCGAGGTCGAATGATCGTCATAACGGGTATTCCTTTTTCGCCAGCATATTGCAGAACTTCTTCTTGCACGCCGGTACTTGGTGTTGTTCCGCCGACTGCTAAATTATCACAGAGTTCGATGCGCTTTGCACCTCGGGCGATCGCTAAGGGAATATTGGTATAGTTTTCTGCACAAAATTCTTTTAACATGATTTACCTCCATTAGATGGGTGTTCAATTGATTTGTTATTCTATCCACTAGCATTCTACCACAAGAATATGCTAAAGTAGAGCAGAGATGAGGGAAGTTGAATGTTAAAAAAAATCGATCGCGGGCGCCTTTTTTTAAACGCCCATTATCACTTGTTTGAATGTCCATTGTGCCGCCAAGCATTTTTCCCGACCGAAAATGGCTTGGTTTGTCCAAATCGTCATCGATTTGACTTATCAAAGAAAGGCACACTTTTCTTTTTGGATCATCAAGTCAAAGCAGATTATGATCAAGCACTGTTTTTGCCGCGTCAACGAATGATCGCTAGCGGCATGTATGCACCAGTCATTGAATGCATCAAAGCAGCTTTAGGGGATGCTAAGCATCTTTTAGATGTTGGCTGCGGGGAAGGCAGTTTTCTGGCTCAGCTGGTCAATGAAAAGACTCAGGCGGCTGTCGGCTTTGATATTGCCAAGGACGGAGTCTATCTAGCAACCAATCAAAACGTACCAGCTTTTTGGTGTGTAGCGGATCTGACCAACCTGCCGTTTGCTGAAGCGAGCTTTGATACGATTTTCAATCTATTTTCGCCGTCAAATTATGGGGAGTTTAACCGCATTTTAAGAAAAGGCGGACAGCTGATCAAAGTGGTCCCTGCGGCGGATTATTTAAAAGAACTACGAGCCGCTTTTTATCCTGACGATGAAACAAAACAACAGTATTCGAATGAACGGGTCGTTAGCAAATTTTTTGAACACTATCCCAACGCATCCCGTCAAAGAGTGACGCATGTTTTTGCGATCCCTGAAGAAAATCGTCAAGATTTACTTGCCATGTCCCCGTTAGAGTGGGGGGCTTCGGAGGAACGCAAAGAAAAGCTGCGACAAACCCCTTTGACACAGATTACGGTTGATGTTGAGGTGTTGATTGCGAAAATTTCCTGAAAATATTTTGAACTTTTTTGTTATTTACTCTTGCAATCATGCCATGGGAGTGATATATTGTTCTCAAGTCATTTTTCATTGGTTTTTATCAGGTTCCTGTTCTGATAAAAGTTAGTGAAAAGAGCTTCACTAACGTAACGACTCGCAGTGATCGACACCGAGTTGGTACGTTTTTTTTATGCCCAAAAAAGCGCCCAAAAAATGTTGTTTCTAGAAAAACAAGCGTGCCAAAATATGGTACTATAGAAGTTATTGAAGTAGTTATTGAGCATGTAATGGAAAACGTAACGTTTAACGACACAAATCAATGCGAGAACCGATCGGCAGTATCCGATCGAAAGGAGTTTTTATCTATGAATCACATCGTTCTTTTTGAACCTCAGATCCCAGCCAATACGGGGAATATTGCACGGACGTGTGCAGCAACAAATACTCATTTACACTTAATCGAGCCTTTAGGCTTTTCAACGGATGACAAGCAATTGAAGCGTGCTGGGCTTGATTATTGGCACGATGTCAATATTACCTATCATAAAGATTTAGCTGCTTTTATGGACTTTTTAGGAGCGCGTCCGTTGTACCTGATCTCGAAATTTGCCAATCGCGTGTATTCTGATGTCGATTACACCGCCGATGACGATCAGTTCTTCATTTTTGGGAAAGAAACGACGGGGCTTCCAGAAAGCTTTATGCGTGAGCATGCCGAAAAATGCTTGCGGATCCCTATGAATGATGAGCACGTTCGTTCCCTAAATCTATCAAATACGGCGGCCTTGATCATTTATGAAGTTTTGCGGCAGCAAGGATTTCCGCAGTTGGAATTGACGCATCATTACGAGAACGACAAATTAGACTAAGAAGCGAGGCTTTTTCGATGCAATTATACTTTACCCGTCACGGAAAAACAGAGTGGAACCAAGCACGCCGCTTTCAAGGAATGCTGGGGGATTCGCCGTTATTGCCAGAAAGTTATGACGAGATCAAATTACTCGGTGATTATCTGGCAGCTATTCCTTTTGAGAAGATTTACTCAAGTACATCTTTGCGAGCAAAAGTGACTGCCCAAGAGATCCAAGCAAGACTCCAACACCCTGTTGAAATCATTTATAATGAGAACCTGCGAGAAATCGGACTCGGTGAATTGGAAGGTCGGTCCATCGATGAAATGCATGAGAAGTATCCCCAGCAACTGACTGATTTGCGTAATCACCTGGATCGATACGATCCCAGTGCCTTTAAAGGTGAGCCGATCCAAGAAACATTGAGCCGAATCGAGACCGTCGTCATGGATGCGGTGATGCAGCATGAAGGCCCATTACTGTTCGTCGGTCATGGAGCATCCTTTACGGCTGCTATACAGTGGCTTGCAGGCAAACCATTAGCCGAATTAAGAGAGCAAGGTGGATTAGTCAATAACAGCGTTAGCTTATTAGAGACGAATGAACAAAAAGTATTGCCTTTTGAACTAAAAGTTTGGAATGAAGCAAGCTTTTTAAGCAATCAGGCAGGATTAGACGCTTTATTGTAAACCATGAAAGGAGCGGCACCATGATTCCAGAAAGAACGTTTTTTGTCGGCCATGTTGCCGCCATCTTTTTCCAGAATCCCAGCAATTTTTATAAAGTACTATTAGTTAAAGTCACTGAGAATAATGCCGACTACAAAGACTCGGAGATCGTCGTTACTGGTAGTTTCGGCGAAATCCAAGAAGAGGAAAAGTATCGGTTTTTTGGTGAGCTGGTCAATCATCCCAAGTATGGCGTCCAGTTGAAGGCCGAAAGCTACCAACAAGAACAACCAACCTCTGAACAAGGGTTGATCGCCTATCTTTCAGGAGAAAAATTTCCTGGGATCGGCAAGAAGACCGCTGAAAAAATCGTTGATCTTTTAGGAGAAGAAGCGATCGACCGGATGCTGGAAGAACCAACATTGTTGGAGCAGATTCCAGGATTGAATGAAAGTAAGCAAAAAATGATTTTAGATACCGTTCGGCAAAATCATGGGATGGATCAAGTGATCGTTGGCTTGAGCCGTTATGGTTTTGGTAGTCAGATTTCTTTTGCAATCTACCAAGCCTACAAAAATGAAGCATTAGCAATTATCGAAGAAAATCCTTACCAGCTGGTGGAAGACATTGAAGGCATTGGCTTTAAACGCGCAGATGGCATCGCTGAGCAGCTAGGGATCGAAGCTTCGTCACCGCAACGGTTTCGAGCCGCAGTCTTGCATCAGATCTTTGCCCAATCCTTGCAGACGGGTAATACCTTTATCCACGCCCAGGACTTGTTAGAGCAGACACTGCGTTTATTAGAGACGAGTCGACCTATTGAGATCGCGCCAGACGACCTGGCCTCAACGATCATTCAGTTAGTGGAAGAAGGAAAAATCCAGCAAGAAGAAACTCGTTTATATGAAAACAGTTTGTACTTTTCTGAGTGGGGAATCGCTAGTTCCATCGAACGCTTGCTTTCCCGCAAAAAAGAGATCGTGTATCCTGAGAAAAAAATCAGCAAAACGCTGCGAAAAATTGAGAAGCATCTAGGCATCACCTATGGTTCTTCGCAAGAAGAAGCAATCAAAGAAGCCATCCGTTCGCCATTGTTTATTTTGACAGGAGGACCTGGTACTGGGAAAACGACGGTGATCAATGGGATCGTACAATTGTTTGCTGAATTGAACGATTTGGACTTAGAACCATCAAAATACAGCGACGAAACCTTTCCGATTCTCTTGGCAGCACCGACTGGTCGAGCCGCCAAACGAATGAACGAAACGACTGGCTTGCCAAGTGGTACGATCCATCGTTTGTTAGGCTTGAACGGACGTGAAAAAGCGCCATCGATCAGTCCAAAAGAATTAGAAGGCGGCTTACTGATCGTCGATGAGATGTCTATGGTGGATACATGGCTGGCGAATACCCTCTTTAAGTCGATTCCTACGAATATGCAAGTGATTTTTGTGGGGGATAAAGATCAGCTTCCTTCTGTGGGACCAGGGCAAGTCCTTCATGACTTGCTAGCGATCGCTGCGATCCCGAAACAAGAATTGACGGAAATCTATCGTCAAGGCGATGGGTCAAGTATTATTCCACTCGCCCATGCCATAAAAAACGGGCAGCTGCCTGCTGATTTTACACAAAACCAAAAAGATCGTTCTTTCTTTGCGTGTGATGCTTACAAAATCGAACCGTTGATCGCTCAAATCGTGAAACGGGCAAAAGACAAAGGCTATACGCCGCAAGATATTCAAGTGTTGGCACCGATGTATCGTGGGGCAGCGGGTATCGATGCCCTTAATAAAATGATGCAAGAGATTTTTAACCCCAATGATGGGACCAAAAAAGAGGTGACCTTCAATGATACGGTGTATCGTATCGGCGATAAGGTCTTGCAGTTGGTAAACTCTCCTGAAGATAACGTGTTTAATGGCGATATGGGTCAAATCGTTGGGATCACTCTAGCCAAACAGTCGGAAGACAAGATCGACGAGCTGGTCATTCAATTTGATGCCAACGAAGTGACCTATAAGCGGAATGAATGGAACAAGATCACGTTATCCTACTGTTGTTCGATCCATAAATCTCAAGGCAGTGAATTTCAAATGGTTATTTTGCCGATGGTTCATCAATACCAACGTATGCTGCAGCGCAATTTGCTATATACTGCTGTGACCCGCAGCAAAGAGATGCTGATTTTACTTGGTGAACCACAAGCGTACCAAACTTGTGTCAACCACGAATCTGCGACTCGTTTAACGACGCTGAAAGAACGCATCAATGGCACAGAAAAAATGACGCCGTTGCAACGAGCAAAATTGGCCCAATTTGAAGAAGCCGATGATCCATTTTATGATGATTCCTCTGTTGACACGAAAGTAAAAACGTCTTCGACGAAGATAAAGGAGCAATCCAGCACTGAAGTTACTGCTAACAAGCAAGCGGTAGAAAAGACCTCAGATAGTGGGCTTGATTTGTTTGCTTTTGCCGAGACGGAGCCGTCAGCATCAAATCAGACAGAAACGGCAAAGCCTCTGTCAGGGGATAAGGTTCTAAGTGAAGGGACTACGGGGGAAGAAGCACTCATCGAAGAAACGCCGAACGATGGTGTATTGACTTTAACGATGGTCAAAAAGCATTTAGTGGATCCAATGATTGGCATGAAGGATTGTTCTCCATACGACTTTATGCCCACAAAAAATGGTTGATTCAAAGATGAGAAAATACTAAAAAAGGGTCGTTAGTGAGCGCTTTCTTTTGGTTTTTTAGCTTCTTATGCTAAGCTAAAATCAAAAGGAGGCGTTACGTTATGGCGAAAGAAACCGAAGATAAATTAGCAAAATTAGCAAAAGAATCTAGCAACGACTTTAAAAAGTTAGATGAGATGGAAAAAGAATTCAAATTGGATGAAAGTCCTGAGTCAGAACGAGGCGATCGGGAAGAATCTGGCTTAGAAAAAACGTTAGATAAGGCACCGATTTTTCCGCCTAACACACCGAATAATCCAACGAATCCTGGCAGTCCTGGAAATCCATAGCTTGTCCACCAAAAAACTACGACAGTCGGATATTCGAATAGAAAACAAAAAGCCTGAAGAATGCAGCTTCGCATTCTTCAGGCTTTTTTGCAATCGATGAGGTTTACTTTAAATGCTGATAATAATAGATCGCTAATTGCGTGCGATCCCGCAACTCCAGCTTTTCTAGTAATTGACTGATGTAATTACGAATGGTTCCATCACTTAGATACAAGGCATCGGCGATTTCTTTATTATTTTTACCCGCTGCTACTTCTTTGATGATCGCAAGTTCACGTTCGCTAAAAGATGCTTGATTATCTATCGCTGGTTGGTTCTTCATCATTTGCGTGAAGGTCTCGACGATCTCATTCCCAAACACGACTTGCCCATTGTATGCGGCTTTGACAGAAGGGATGATCGCTTGCAGGTTCTGTTTGATCAAATATCCTTTGACACCGATAGAAAAGGCTTCACGAATGTATTCTTGATCTTTGAAGGTGGTCAAAAGCAAGAGGATCGCTTGCGGAAATTTAGCCAGTATTTCTTTGGCAGCAGCGATCCCAGTTTGTTCCGGCATACGGATGTCGGTCAACAAAACATCCGGACGATGGGCTTCGTAAAGAGCAATGGCGTCTTTGGCACAATGACCGATACCCAGCACCTGAATCTCTTCTGTACTTTCAAGAATGGTTTGTAACGAGGTCGTCACAAACGGGTCATCATCAATAATGACTACAGTAATCATTGGTGTTCCTCCTTTGGTAAAATGATCGTCAACTGAAAGCGTTGGTTTTCTTGTAAAATATGAACTTGACCTTGCAGCTCCTGGACCCGTTGACGCATCGTCTTCAGACCGATTCCGCTGTTTGCAGTTTGGGGTGAATTGACGTCCTCGTTGGTGATTTGCAAACGGTAAAAGGCGGGCAGCGTGCGAAAATGCACGACAACGGTTTTGGCATGACTGTGTTTGATGCTGTTGGTCAAGGCTTCTTTGATGACCATTAAGAAACAGTTTTGCTGTGCTTCGCTCAATCCTTCAAACAAGTTTCCTTCAATCGTTATGGAAGAGGGGAAATCAGCAATCAGAAACTCTATGGCTTGCGGAAAAGAAATCGATTTTTCATGGAGATCATGAACGCTTTGCCGAATGCGATCCATCCCAGTGTGAACCGTTGCACTCAAATTTGCTAACGGCACATTTAATTTCGGCTCTTGATTGATCATTTCAAGCGCACCAATTTGTAAAATGGCACTCGAAAGTAGATGGCCGACATTGTCATGGATATCTCGCGCGATTCGATTTCGTTCTTCCGCGATTTGTAAGGCTAATTTTGTCTCTTGTGAGAGGGCTAATGCTTTGTTTTGTTCCGATAACTGCTGCTGCTTTTCCCAATGGGTATCTTTTGAAGCAATATATTTTTTCTCAAGATCGATCATTCGCTGCTCTTTTTTTCGTAAATAAAAAGCGAAAAGCAGTAGCAGGATGATAAAGGCGAGCTCAGTGGGGGAATGGTTGCCAACCGTCGAAATCAACAAGAAACCTAATAGGAATAAACCATCATCTTGTCTTTCTTTTGGAGCGATCACCCGCATCATTGCGGGCAAAAAGAGGGCAAGCGCTGGCCAAAAGGCACATAGCAGCAACAGAATAACTTGAAAAAACCAGCTTGGTTTCTTAGGCAGCAAATAACTGACGCCAGTAAATAAAACAGCGATCAGCAGATAGATGACTTGCACAGCAACAAATCCTTGGTTTACCAATAAGAACAATGAGATAGCGAGGAAAAAGCCCGCTTCGGTGAGTGGTCGATAGTTCGTCATAGGAGACTCCTTCATTGTGACAAATGTCATGGTTGGTTTAGCCAATCGTCACTAGTTTCTTTCCTTGAACTTTATTATAGTCAGATTAACAAGAAATTTGGAAGGAGTTTTTCATCATGATTATCGAAATTGATAAATTAGTAAAACGCTATGGTGATTTTGTGGCATTGAACCATTTTGATCTGCAAGTTCAAGAAGGAGAAGTTTTAGGATTATTGGGACCAAACGGGAGCGGAAAATCCACCGCCATCAACTGTATGCTCTCTTTGTTAAATTATGACAAAGGGACCATTAAACTGTTTGGATCAATCATGACGCCGGAAAATTATGCCGTCAAGGCAATGATTGGCGTCGTTCCTCAAGATGTTGCCGTCTTTGAAGAACTTAGTGTGCAAGAAAATATCGATTACTTTTGCGGTTTATATGTTGCTGACAAACAGAAACGCCAAGCCTTGATCGAAGAAGTGATTCAATTAGTGGGATTGGAAAATTTTGTGACGTTTCACCCAGGCGAGCTCAGCGGTGGGTTGAAGCGACGATTGAATATCGCCTGCGGGATCGCTCATAAGCCGCGCTTGATCTTTTTAGATGAACCCACGGTAGCGGTCGATCCTCAAAGTCGGAACAAAATTTTGGAAAGTATCAAAGAACTGAATCGTCAAGGAGCGACGATTGTTTATACGACCCATTACATGGAAGAGGTGGAGATTCTTTGTGACCAGATCGTGATTATGGATCAAGGACAGGTGATTGCTAAAGGAACCAAGGAATCTCTAAAAGATATGGTACGGACAGCGGATCGTTTGACCATCGATATCCCTTTACTACCTGAGCCTGTATTGACAACGATTCAGCAAACCATTGCTTCTGATGGGATCGCCTATAAAAACGGTCAGCTTGAAGTAACAACGACGGAGCTGAATACAGTTTTATTACCGATTCTGACACTCTTACAAGCAGAGCATATCACTTATGGAAAAATTGCAACCAAAGAAGCCACTTTGAATGATGTCTTTTTAGAGATTACGGGCAAGGAATTGAGAGACTAAAGGAGGGAATCACAATGTTTTGGCATTTTTATAAATACCGCACAAAAGTGCTGCTGCGAAATAAATCCATGCTGTTTTGGACGTTGGCGTTTCCTATCCTCTTAGGTCTAATGTTTATGGCTGCCTTCGGGGAGATCGATCAAGCGGGCAATCTAGAAACGATCACAACGGGGATCGTAAAGACTGGAGATCAAACAGCGCTTTCGGAAAATTTTTCCACCGTCCTTGAACAAGTAAAAATCAATGAAAAACCATTATTTGAACTCGAGGAATTACAAGAGACAGAGGCAGCTGATAAGTTGACTGCTGGTGATTTAGCTGGGTATTATTTGATTGATGATGAAACCATTTCTCTGCATGTGGGCCAAGCGGGCATGAGCCAGTCGTTGATGAAAAACGTAATGGATCAATTTTTACAACGCACAGCGATCATTGCTAGTAAAGCGGCAGAACTTGAGAGCCTTGATCTGGCGCCAATTCTATCGGCTTTTGAGCAGGAAGCGACTTTTCAAGAAGTGAATGCTGATCGTGACATGAGTTTCAAAAGTTTCTATTTCTTTACGTTGATCGGGATGGCGATCCTCTACGGGACGATGTGGGGTGTCCGCAATGTCCAGGATCAGCAAGCCAATCAATCTGCGAATGGTATTCGGCTTTCCTTGATACCAAGGAAACGGAGATTGGTTTCAAGTGCGAATTTAGCGGCAAGTTTTACGATTGTGTTAGTCGAAATCTATCTTATCTTAGCCGTCTTTCGTTTTGTCTATCAAGTAGATTTCGGACAACGTTGGCAGTGGTTACTGCTGGTTGCCGCATTAGGATCATTGTGTGCGATTTTGCTAGGGACATTGATTGGGAATTTGACACCAAAAATGAATTTGGTGCAAAAGGACGGAATTTTGATTTCCGTGACGATGGCGATGAGCTTTTTTGCCGGGATGATGGGCTCGGAACAGATCAAGTATTGGCTTGATCTGCATGTGCCACTGTTGGGGCAAGTGAATCTCGTCAATTTGATCAGTGAAAGCCTGTATCAATTGTACTACTATACAGATTTGACTAGCTTTTATACCAATCTTCTATGGCTGACTGGCTTTATCGTCCTATTTGCCATCGGGAATGCTTGGATCGAAAGAGGGGTGCGCTATGACGCTTTATAAAACGATTTGGACTTTGCTTAAAGCAAATAAGTCCAACTTACTGATTGGGGTATTGATCACTGTTGTTGTCACATTCTTTTATGCACAAAGCATCGATGTCGAAAACACCTCTTTGCAAGAGGCAAAAATTGCTTTGATCAGTGAGGAGGAGTCGCCTGTCGTGGATGGTCTCCGAGCCTATTTAAAAGAAAAGCAAACCTTGGTCACGTTGGATGGCACCTCGCAAAAAGAAATTGATGATGCGCTTTATTTTAATCGTGTAAACATCGTCATGCATGTGCCAGCAGATTTCACTCATCAAGTTGAGTCAGGCAAGATGCCGACGATCGAGATTCAAAGTCGACCAGATGCCTTTTCTAAAACAGTCGTCACTCAGCAAGTGAACACTTTTTTACAAACAGTCCTTTTGTTTCAGGAGGAAGGTAAAACCGTCGCAGCGGCGATAGAACAAGCGCAATCTGCATTGGCGGTCACAGGGGATGTGAAGCTGAGTGCAGAGTATGGGCAGCGAATGAAAAAGCTATTGACTGGCATGACCTTTAACTTATTGTCTTATGGGCTCTTTCTCTCGGTATTTAGCGGGTTTGGCGTGATCAATTTGGCATTCAATCGCAAAGAAATCAGCAAGCGAAACCAGAGTGCACCACTTCCGAAGCGTGTATTGCAGCGGAAAATCCTTCTAAGTTTGATCAGCTACTCGCTACTTTTGACCTTCGGCTTTCTACTACTGATGGTGTTATTAGTGATTCGCACGTCTTGGGATACAGCAGCCTGGTACCACATTTTGAATACGTTCTTGTTTTTATTGCCAGTTATCAGCTTTTCAGCTTGTGTCACTTCCCTGGTGAAAAACTCAGAAGCGATCGGTGGGATCAGCAATATCTTCATAACAGGAAGTTGTTTTGTCGGTGGCGTCTTTGTATCCGCGAATTTCCTGCCAGATATCGTCAATAAAATTGCAGCGTTTACGCCAACCTACTGGTTTGTACAAAATAATACATTGATCAGTGAAACCCTCACTTATAATCAAGCGTTCACGGAATCCTTTTGGTTCAATGGCTTCGTATTAATTGCTTTTGCTGCCGTGTTTTCAATGCTCCAATTTATTTTGGGAAGAGAAGGAAGCCGTCGTTGGCAATACCACTCGGCGAAAAATTGATGATCGAACGTATAGAAAAACGATACAAATCAGCAGCGATTTGTATCGTTTTTTTTATGGGCACCAGAATAGTTGTGAAGCCGTGGTAAAGGTAATATCAAAGGGGCGTTGCCCCATTTCCTCGCCATCTTCTTGTCCATGTTGAGGAACGGTGGAGATGATTCTCAGCTTCGAAGTGGAAAGATGGTGAAAGTAACGTGAATTCATGTGTTTCTTTCGCATCAGTAAGCCGATCAGCCAAAAAATCTTAAAAAGCGACACACGTTCGACAAGAACGAAATCAAACTTTTTCTCTTTGACTGAAGCAGTTGGGGCAATCGCCACACCGCCGCCAAAGTAAGGATGATTGGTCGTGGTACATAAAAAAGCTTTTTTGTAACTGAACTGCTGCCCATTGCACTCAACTAAGATCGGGAAGCCTTTTTGGCGAAACAAAACCCGAATAATCGCAGCGATATAGGAAAAGGAGCCAAGATTAAACTTATTTAGATTGCTTTTTGCCACAGAGTGATTGGTGGTATAGACGATTGCCGCATCAAGACCAATACCGACATTGTTAAGGGCAATGCCATTTTCTTCTTGGATCTGCTCCTCATAACGGATAATGGTCAATTCTTGAGGTTTAGTAGTACCAGCAATTTTCCAAAATGCTTTTTCTGGTTCCCGCGGCAACTCGATACTCCGAGCAAAATCATTTCCTGAACCAGCAGGGATATAGGCAACGGGGATTTGTTGTTGTTCAAGTTGTAACTCTGATACTACTTGGTGCAACGTTCCATCACCGCCGATAACCACCAATAATGGATAAAGCATCTCGCCATTTTCTAAATAGACCTCATCCCAAGGAATGAGTCGTTCTTTTAAGAGTTTTCGTGTGATCGTTCGTTCATCACCTGGAGACTTTGTTAAATAGACTTGATGGGGGAAACGATGTTTTTTTACAATTTTTTGCACACGTTCCACCGCTTTTTTTCCTCGTCCACTGCCTGAGGCAGGGTTCACGAGGAAGTGATAATAATAGTTCATTTTATGAATAGCTCCATATCGTTTTTTCGTTCAATGCGATTAATTATAGCATGTTTCGACAGAAGGAGGGGGGACGATGCCTGAAAAAAAGAGCAAAAAAATAGATTCGACGATTGTGCTTTCTAGGTTCTCAAAGGTTCTTATGTCCACTTTGATCCTCAGGTAACGATGCCCATCGCCGAATCCTATTCAATTAGTAAGGAGTAACTCAAATTCCCACATCCTTTGTCTTTTATTCTAAGTTGACAACAATTCTTTTCTTGCAGAACCTGCTTCGTCTGCTTTACTGGGAATCCTTGCTCCTTACACTTACAGTATAGCAGGTTTTCCTATTTTAGCAATCGCTTACAATGTTTACTTTGTGCTTTTTAAAGAATTTTAAACTTTCTAAATGAAAGGTAAAGAAAAAAAGCAAAATCGATGGACAAACGATTTTGCTTTTAAAGTTTACGGCTCGAGGAGCCACGAAAGATTATTTTTTGGGATTTTTCACGAAAGTTAAAAGTAAAATTGGAATCACCAAAAATATAATCGCATTATTGATTATCAGCACATCTGAATTATTAAAATTTAATGGATTATTTTGCCAAGTTTGAATCATAAATCCCAGTAAATTATGAGTGTGAGCAATATAAAACAGAGCAGAAGTGCCTATCACATTTAAAATAATCGCGATAATGCTTAAGATTCGTACCAGTTTAATTAGTACTTTTTTCATCGCATTTCTCCTTTAATTATGGCTGCATTTCTGGTAAATTACCGAAAGCTTCTGTTAGTTTTACAGAGTCCTCCAAAATATCCATATAGATATCGTGATAGGCCCAGCCGTCACCTAAATCAGCAGCTTCAATTGCTTCTGTAGTCGTTTGTAATTCTCTCATCAAATCAGTATAATTGCGCATGATAGAGGTGTAGGCTGTTAAGTGATACGTGTCAGGATTCGCAATATAACCCTCCACTTCTGCAATCATTTCAGCGTACGTATCGGATAATTTTTCAAGTTGTACTTCTAAATCGTCAGCAGACACTTGATTCGCTTCGCTGTCAGTTTCTTCTTCAGAACTTTCACTGATGTCGGCATCAGAATCATCAGTTTCGTCTGAATCATCTATCTCTTCATCATCTTCAGATGGCGCCGTCGTGGTTTCTGTTGTTTGTTGTGAGGATTCGACAGTATCACTTTCCGCGTCTTCACTCGAGCAGCCAGCCATAAATAAGGCCGTTACCAACACAAATCCAAATAGAGTCTTTTTCATTTGTTTATCCCCTTTGTTCAAAGAAAACTATAATTTCTGTTTATAATTTTCGATGAATTAGTATTTTTGTATTGTAAAAAAAGAACGGTTACCATTCTTTCCTAATACTCTATCTATTTTACATTTAAGCACTTCTTAAATAAAGAAATATTCCGATTTTTAATCATTATTTAACAATGTATACGTGATAATATTGTTAAATTTGAATAAATTTGCGCTTTCATCGGTGGGAGGACTTTCAAGGTAGCTGATTTTTGTTGTTTTGTAGTATTAAAACAATCATAATATATCTAACTATTTTTTTATTAATATTTCTTCCGTTTTACTTGTTAAAAAAATGCGATAGGAGTAAATTAAAGGTGTAAAAACTTATTTTAGGAGGAATTAGGATGTGTACTGCGCTAACGTATGTAACGAAGGATCATTATTTTGGCAGAAATTTTGATTACGATGTTTCTTATAAAGAAGTGGTGACCATTACTCCGAGAAATTACCAATTGAATTTTCGCAAAGTAAGTGAAATAGATCACCATTATGCGATGATCGGGATTGCTGCTGGAGTCGCTGAATACCCACTCTATTATGATGCGGTCAACGAAAAAGGCTTAGGTATCGCTGGTTTGAATTTTCCAGAAAATGCTGTATACAATGAGTTTCAAGAGGGGAAAGAAAACGTCACGCCTTTTGAATTCATCCCATGGTTACTAGGACAATGCGCTACCGTGGAAGAGGCAAAAGCCCTGTTGGCGAAGGTTAATCTGGTAAAGATCAATTTTAGTGAAGAACTACCATTATCGCCATTGCATTGGATGATTGCTGATAAAAAAAGTGCCATCGTTGTTGAGAGTATGAGTGATGGTCTTCATATTCATGAAAATCCGGTCGGGGTCTTAACGAATAATCCACCATTTGACTACCAGTTATTCAATTTGAATAACTACCGTGTGTTATCATCGAAAACACCAGAAACGCATTTTTCTGACAAGCTGGATTTTGATGAGTACAGTCGTGGAATGGGGGCCTTAGGTCTGCCAGGAGATCTTTCTTCGATGTCTCGTTTTGTCAAAGCGGCATTTACCCGATTGAATTCCGTTTCTGGAGAATCTGAATCCGAAAGCATTAGTCAGTTTTTCCATATTCTAGGTTCTGTCGAACAGCAAAAAGGACTATGTGATACTGGAAATGAAAACTATGAATACACGATTTATACTTCTTGCTGCAATACAGACAAAGGGATCTATTACTATCGTACGTATGAAAATAGTCAAATCGTTGCAGTTGATATGAATAAAGAAGATTTGGAAGGCAATGTACCGATTTCTTATCCATTAGTTGAAGACCAACAAGTATTTTTCAGTAACTGATCCATTTTTAAAACCCCATCTCAATGCCGTTTTGAGATGGGGTTCTTTTTCTGCTTTGTTTCAAACCGAATCGCTCTGACTCGGTGTTGTCTTCGTTTGTGCAGTGCGTTTATTGGGAAATGGGAAAAAGCGATTCACCAGTATGGCGATCGTCATGCCTATAAAGCTGTCAATAATCCGATTAAAGGCATACAAGTATGATTCAGTTTGAGGAATCATGAATAAAATCGTCAATAGTGTGGCACAAGCACCAACTGTTCCCTCGGAGTAATCAAATTTGACCAATAAAGCGATCATCAACATGATCACTAAAGGGATCGCAATGATTTGTATAACGGACGAATGTCCGAAAAAGTTAAATATCGCAATACAAAACACAGAAGCGATTGCACCGAAGCTGTTGCCGGCAATCCGATGTTTCCCGTATTTGACGGTGTTTTCATGGTCTTCTCGTAATGTGAAAACAGCTGTGATCGTCGATACAACATACGTTTCACGATTCAGAAGAAAACTAATCAAAATACAAAGAAATACACTAATGCCAGTTTTTACATTTCTTAAGCCAAAGGTCAATCCAAATAATTTCAATCATGCCATCCTCTCAAAACAATTTCAACGAAATAGATTATACCATATCGCAAGCACTCATATTTTAGATTTTCAGAAAAATGAACAACGATTCTTTCATCGTGCGTTGAGAGGTAAATTCTACCAGTAGTCGAAAAGCTAGTTTTATCCTATGCACTTATCAACTTTGAGTATTGAAAGGAATACAATAAGTAAACCTAACTTAAAATGAATTGATTTTCGCATTCCTCGTTTAAAGCTCCTTTCCATTTCCATGAGTGATCCTTCTTTTGATTTTTCAGTCCTGTTATCATTTATATAAGTTGTTTTGATAAAAAACTACTTATTGTTTATAAAAAGTTTGTTTTTTAGATATTATATTGAGATAATCAAAAATAAGGAGGGGATAAAATGAAAAAAGTTTCTGTATTACTTGTTTTCTTACTTGGTTTTGTTGTTTTTCCAGTGACAGTTTTCGCTGCTTCTTCACCGAGCGTGAGCTATCAAACGAATGTCCAGTCTCAAGGGTGGCAATCATGGAAAACAAACGCTCAGACGTCAGGGACTACAGGAAAAGGGAAGCGACTTGAAGCAATCAAAATAAAAATTACAAACGAAAAATATAAAGGAAGTATTGAATATAAAACATCCATTCAGAAACAAGGATGGGAAAAATCTTTTAGAAAAAATGGTGCGCTATCTGGTACAAGCGGTAAGGGGCAGCGTTTGGAAGCGATCCAAATCAAACTTACCGGTGAGATCGCTAAGTATTATGATGTCTATTATCGAGTCAATGCACAACAATTTGGCTGGATGGGCTGGGCAAAAAACGGGCAGTCCTCAGGAACTTCTGGCTTTGGTTTTCAATTGGAAGCAATTCAGATCAAGCTGGTAAAAAAAGGTGGGAAAGCACCTGGAACGACGAATAATGGCTTTCGAGATGGACTGAAAAAATATGTAGATAAACGGGGCAAAGGGTTGATCAAAGGGTCAAAACAAAAGATTTATCACCTACCGGGCAGTCAATACTATAAGAAAACGACCAGTCCGATTCGTATGTTCAAGACAGAGGTGGAAGCTTACAAAGCGGGCTTTCGACCTGCTAAATAGAGAAGGACTCAGTCAATGTGTACACAATCGGGCACTTGAAACTGGTTCGATCACTATAAATAATTCCTTCCCCTCAGCGGGAAAGGAGTTTTTTATTCCATAGTATTTTTTGCTAGATATGAGGATTCACAAAGTAAGTTTACTGGCTGCCCGCTTTATAGGCTGATCCTTTTTTTAGCGAGGTGTCAGCACAAAGCTACCATCTTCATCGTTCATTCCTTCAATAAATGTAAAAATAATATTTTTACCATCTCTTTCAAGGAAGAAGTAGGACATCTCAGTTTCATATTCTGGATCTTGCATCACTAGCTGATTGTCTTCAAGGGTATAGTTGTAGGTATACTCGAATTCTTCCCAGACTACCCCATCAAAAACTACTCCAAGCTCTTCCAGTTCATCATCTTCTTCTGATTGTAGCGAGCTATTATCAGTACCAATAGTAAGATTCGTTTCACTAAATGTGGCTGTCATCACTGCATACTCACCATCATCATCATCTATCTCAATAAGCCAGTCATTTTTTTGTAAGTCTTCTTTTGTGATATTTTCATTACCATTACTATTTCCACAACCAACAGCTATGACCATCAGAAGGAGAGTTGTTAAGTTTATCGCTATTTTTTTCATTATTACACCTTTTATTCCGTTTATTTTTGTTTATATGAGTATATTGTAACATATTTATTGCGTACCTCGTTAAAGTAAAAAAATATGATTATCCATCACGTGATTTGCGACATCGATTACAAGTGCTTCTCTCCCTTCTTTTTTTAGTTTTGCTATCTGAAAGATCAGCATGACTAGCGGTACTTTTTTATTAGTAAGCGTAGGCTTTGCAAGAGTATTTCTCATTGAGTTTGCTTTCCAAAAGTATGCTTTTATTGGAAGCCAAAAAGAAAAGCTACCCCATGAGCCGTGACTAGCTTGTGTAAGTAGAATAAAGAAGCACTGAATGAATGGCAATCGGTGAGAAACTTGACTTAGAAAAAGCTTTTAAGGTGATTTAGAAAAGGATTTGGCTGGTTTAACATTGATATATGGCTATTAATGTGTATAATAAGTACTTGTGCGAAGCGCACCGCGGTTCATCAACCAAAACGTTCAAATTACATTAAAGCCCTTCAAACCAACATACTAATCACCTTTTTCTCAATTTCATCCACAAAAAATCCACATGAATATAAAATTTATTTTAGAAATAACGTTCATACATAGATATAGCCTCAGTTTCCATTTTCTTAGAAACATGAAGATACACGTTTGCGGTCATATTTATAGAAGAGTGTCCTAAACGTTCCGATACATATTTGATGTTTGATCCACTTTCAAGCAAGTGTACTGCATGAGAATGTCTTAATGCATGAGGCGAGAGACGAGGTAGATCGGCCAAGTCGCACATTTTATAAAAGTAGGTTCTATAATTCGACTGTTTGATAAAGTTCCCGCGTTCATCCGTAAAAATATACTCTTGATTAGGTATGCTTCTGGATGAAGCGAGGGCTAGCTCGTTTTTCTTGATTTTGAAATTCTTCAATAATTCGATTAAGTATCTGTCAATTACAATTGTTCTATAGCTTGATTGAGTTTTTGGAGGGTTTATATAGTCAGTTTTTCCCTCTCGATACAAAGTTTTGTTTATTTCTATTTTATTTCTGTTCCAATCATCCCATTTTAATGCAGAAGCTTCTCCTAGTCGCAAACCAGTTCGCGATAAGAGTGTAGATAATACAAAATATAAGTAGTCCATAAAATCATTTTCTTCCGCGTGACATTTGCTGATGTCTAAAAAATAAACTAAATCATCTTTTTCAAAGAATTTGATTTCTTTTTTGTTTTTGTGTAATTTAGGATACTTTATGTTTTTCATCGGATTGGATTCTAATAACTGGTATTCTACAACAGCATCCTCGAGCGCGCTATTGAAAGGGGCAACATAGGATTTGACAGAGTCTACATTTAAGTGATCGCAAAGTTCGTTGATCCATGTTATACATTCAAGTCTTGTGATTTCAGTAAGTTTGTAAAACTCGAATCGTGGAAGGATGTACAAACGAATAGATTTTTTTATTCTATATAAAGTTGACTGTTTGACAGTCCGTGCTTTCAGATCAATCCACATCTTTAAATAGTCTCCCACGAGCATGGATTCGTTGTATAAGGCCTTGCCCTTTTTTATCCTATTTTCAACCTCGATAGATGCTGCTAATGCTTCTTTTTCTGTTTTAAAACCTTGTTTGGCAACTTCCTTGTATACTCCGTTTTTCTTATAGCGAACTCGGTAACGCCAATTATCTTTAGCTACTTCTTTAATGTTTGCCATATTGTACCAACTCCTAATATTTGATAAAATAGGCATAGCAAATAAGCCTATATGTTTATTGCTCTGCACGCCTTCTGACCGCCAAGAAAGAGGGGCGTGCATTTTTTACTATTTTATATTGAAGGTTTGTTCAGCACTTTCAGCCACTGTACTGTAATCTGATGAATTATATAATGGTCCCGTTTTAATAGTAACCTTCGTAATTTCATTAACTTTTGAAGGGTCTAAATACGATAGTCGGAAAAATTCTTTGCTTTCAGTCTTTTTGAAGAACTCAGTTGTTGTCATAGAGTAACCAACATCGTCAGCGTTGAAGTCAATTTGTTGACCGTTATCTAAAATGGCGTATTCTAATCCGTTGTAGCCATAATCATTATCAGAATCGTTTTTAACTTTGAAACTTACTTGAAGTCCATAAAAGTTTCCGTCGGCGTCTTTGTGATTGTCGGCACCGTAGTAACCAGCCATTTCAGGATCAGTGTAATCACTATATTTTAAAATCTTAATATCAGTAATCAGTATTTTAACTTCTCCCAGGGGAATCTCAGTTTGCGCATTTGATATTCCCATTAACTCTACTTTACCAGTTTCGTCATTTGTATCTTTAGTCCATTGTCCAACTTCTAAAAGTTTACCGCCTGTGACCTCTTGAGGATCGCTAGAAGATTGTGTGGTGCTCTCAGCAACTACTGCAGACGAGTCTTTCTCATTAGTTTTTCCTGTGTTGTCAACAGTATTCGATTGACTGCAGCCAGTTAGTAAGATAGATCCAAAAAGTAACCCATATAACATTTTTTTCATTTCTTTTCCTCGATTCTTTGATAAAATAATATTGTGAAAATCTTTATCTAATGCTCTTATTGAAGTGGCGCTTCGATAAGGGCTATTTGAAATAATTAATGTCGTATCCCATTCCAATATCAAAAGTTTCTATAACCTGACTATAATTATAAAAACCATCATTCTCATTAATTATATAGTTGACCATAAAATTGTTTGCTTCGTTTTCCATCTTAGAATGAGCAACAAAATTCTTATATAGAGCGACGTAGTCTTCGTGGTCAATTACATGTTTCATCTCGTGAACTATCACTCTTTTCATTTCATCATCAGATAATTTCTGATTTACAAAAATGATTTTCCACGCAGGAACATAATATCCATTTTTCTCCATTTCTTTAACTACTATTTTGACCCCGAGTTCATCCAATTGGCTTCGCAGCTCGTTCACAAAATCACCTCATTATTTACCTTTACGGCCCATCATATAAGCAATTATTGCTTCTTTATCGCTTTCGGTCATTTCTTCGCCGTCAAACGAAAGCACATTTTTTAAAGCGGCTCTTAATTCAGTCTCTTCTTTTGTAATATCCTTCCTTTCCAATAAATCATCAATAGATGCTCCAAAAAAATCAGCAACTTTTTGTACATTCTCAACTTTAGGAGAAGCGTTATCCCACCTTCTGATTTGTCCATTAGAGAGACCAACTTTTCTTTCGATTTCAGCAAAAGTAACATTTTTCTCGTCTGCAAGTCGTTTGATATTTTGTACTAAACTCACTTATATCAACCTTTCTAGTGCTTACGAAAAAATATATTAACTTTTAAGCTATTTTTGTTTGACAATTAACTTAAAAGCTATTATACTGTGTTCATAAGCTAATATTAAAGCTAACAAGTACAACGAAAAAACTCATATTAATTAATTATTCGTGGTCGCCAAACTTTGAATCATTAATGTAGAGCTATTTGTGCGCTTATTTAACTATGTACTTATGATAGCTTAAAAGTTAACTAGCGTCAACTACTTTCTTTGATATTAGCTTAAAAATTATTTAGGAAGGAGAACACTATGATTATCACGGATTTTGCTGAAATTGTAGAAATCAAACGAAACCGCGAAGGAAAGACTTTAAAGTACTTGGCGGATCTGATCGGCGGTAAATCAATTGTTTACACGAAGCAAGTAATTGCAGGTATTCAAAACGGTGAAAATGCTAGAAAGTATCGCCAAATTATCGCTGAAGATCTAGGGATATCACTCGCTGAATTAGAAGAGATGAAGAATTCGAATGGGGAGGTTAAGTAATGATTGAACAACCTCGAATTGAAATCATTGCAGATAATGATTGGCTTGAGAAATTTGCCAAAGAATATTTGCAGCAATTATATGATGAACGTTTGAAACCAGAATGGCTTACAATTCCTGATTTGGAAGAAATTACGAGACACGAAAGAAAATGGATCATGGAACATATCATTAATGATCCATACGTTCAGAAAAATGGAATCGCTAAGAAGGCTGGGGGAAATACTAAGTCAAAATGGATTGTTGATGCTGAAAAAATAAGACCTTTTTTGAAAAGACTGTTTGCTAGTTTTCCGAATGAATAGGAGGAACCACATGAAAATCACTATCTCAATAGAAACAAACGGTTCGACAATGCAGCATACCGTTTCTACAAAAGAAGAAGCCGTCGCTTTGATCGATCGATACTTCAAGGAGGAGTCAGCATGAATAAAAAATGGTTAGCAAGTCTAAATAGAAATCACTTTTACAAAGCACGACCACTTCAAGCAATTTCATATTTGAGCATTGGGTTAAACATTGTACTTTTGTTAACACTGATTTGGATCATGGGGGTTAAATAGTATGACCAGAGCACAAGCGAAAATGGACGCAAAAAAAGACTCCGGCCTGCAAGCATAGAGTCTTACGAAAAATATTTACCTAAGTTTACCACAAATCGAGAGGAGTGGGAAGATGTCAGATTATATCGCAACAGATTACGACAAGCTGATGCAAGACGAAACCAGTCATGTGATGCCTAATATCCATTCTTTAGACGACAACGAGGAAGAAGTAGACCTATCAGCGCATTGGAATGAGGACGATAACGGAACGATTGTTCATGACTCGGATTGGGTGTTTATCGGATATCGAGAAAACAAAAATGGCACGCTTGCTAAATATGTCGTACAGCAAGAGAATTTCTTACTTATAGTTGATGAATTTGGACCAAAATCACTGAGGATGGACACGATGAAAATTATCAGTGGTAAAGAATGGCTGAAACAAAGACAGGAGGAATTTAAGTGAGCGAAACTACCTTAGTTGAGAAGTTGATCCAACTACGAAAAAAAGTTCCTTATATCAAGAAGGAACAAAAGCAATATATCAAATTTTCAGTGGTAAGTTCTGAAACAGTATTAACAGAGTTCAATACTCATATGAACGAACTGAATATTTATCTCAAAACAGAAGTAGTAAATAAAACTATTGAAAGACAAAAAATAGGTGTAAACGAGAAAACTAAGAAAGATATTTTTAGCTATCTTGTAACGCTCGATATGAAGTATACGTGGATCAACGGTGACAATCCATCTGAAAGAGAAGAGGTAACATTTTCGGCAATTGCTGATGATGAAAATTCATCGTATGCATACGGACAGGCTTTAACGTACGCAGAAAAAACGTTTTTCATGAAAGAGTTTAATATTCCTGCAGATGACGTTGATCCCGATGTATTTCAAAAAGAAATTTTAAAACGTATTCCAGCAAGCCCGGAACAAATCGAAGCCATACACATTCAATTAGGAAAGTTAGAAGAATTAACAGAGCAACCGAAACTTGCTTTCTTGGAACAAGCAAAGATGACAAATGGTGTAAATGCAAAGAAAACTCCTGAAGAGTTCACCGGATATGATTTTGGGTTAGTGATGAACACCTTAACCGGATGGGTTAATGGATATGAAAAGAAAAAAAGTAAGAAGTGATGCAAATGCAACACTTAGGAAAAATAATCAAACATGATGGGAAAAAGCTAACGATAGAATTTGAGGATGAAATAAATGCCGAGTATTTAAAAACCTTGGCACGTGGGAAAGAGAATCTGGTCAAAGTAAAACTAATAGACAATGAACCACTTTCAACGAAACAGAATGCTCTTTCTCACGCTTTAATTCGTGACATAGCTAATTGGTATGTTGATGATCCAGAACACGTAGAAGAAATGCTCAAATACGATTATAAGTACACAGAAGACGAACCTTTCTCACACGCCGTAGCAAGTATGAATGAAGGCAATATTTGGATAACGAAACTCATTCAATTTGTCATACGAGAAGGGGTTCAACTCAAGCAAAGATACTCATATCTCCTAGAACATGATAGCTTTTTCTACTATTGCTGCAAGTATCGGAAATGTGCAGTTTCTGGTAGACCAGGAGCGCAAATACATCATGTCACCGCAGTTGGTAATCGGCATAGAAATAACGTTGACCATCGGCTATTTCCATTCGTGGCTCTGGATTGGAAAACACACAATATTGCTCACCAACTTGGGCAAGAGGAATTTCTAAAGAGATACCAGATCAAGCCGGTTTATTTGGATAAAGAAGCTTTAATCAAGATCGGTATTATGAGTAACGCTCAAATAATGCGCTTTGATGAAAAATACGAAACTGAAGAGCTGTTCAAGAAAGCAATAGAGGAGGGATAACGTGGCAGAAATAAGTTGGATTAAGCTTAAGACGACAATGTTTGATGATGAAAAAATAAGGTTAATTCAAGCAGTTCCTGAGTCAGATGCAATCTTAGTCATTTGGATAAGACTTCTCGTATTAGCAGGGAAGACTAATGATGATGGCTTGATCTATATACAAAGAAATATGCCCTATTCAGAAGAAATGCTAGCAACCCTTTTTGGTAAAAACGTCAACACAGTTAGATTAGCGCTGACGACCTTAGCTAGTTTCAACATGATCGATCTTAGCAACGATGGCTTAATAGCAATTAGTAATTGGGAGAAGCATCAAAACGTTGAAGGGATGGAACAAGTAAGGCTGAAAAATGCCATAAGAAACAGGGAATATCGTGAACGGAAGAAACAAGAAAAGCTTCTATTAGAGCGTGACGTTAGCGTGACGTCACGTGACGGTACAGATATAGATAAAGAATTAGATAAAGAAAGAGATATAGATAAAGAGAAAATACCATATAGCGACATCATCAAATACTTGAACGAAGCAACAAGTAAATCATTCAAAGTTACTCAGAAATGGAAAGACCTGATCAAAGCAAGATGGAACGAAGGTCAACGATTAGATGATTTCAAAAAAGTAATTGATGTGAAAACAAACCAATGGTTGAACAACCAAGAAATGAATAAGTACCTAAGACCAGCAACACTCTTTGGAAATAAGTTTGATGATTATTTGAACGAGTATCGCCCACAAGTTAATTCTTCAATCTCCGATGAAATTGCTGAATCCCAAAGGAGGTTGTCAGAAGCCTATGAACAATGAGTTGAAACTTGTGGCTGAAATGCTAAACAATCCATCAATCATTACCAACATTGACATCGATTCAGAATGGTTTGAAAGTCCTCAGTGCAAACTGATTGTAGAGTCAATGACTAGACTGCGAGGAATGAAATACACCACCGAACAGGTCCATCGAGAAATGCGAACCATTGACTACTTCAAAGCGGGGACAGCAGATGAATTAGACATCTTGAAAAATTCTGCGAATCAGCTTGGAATCGAAAGAGAACTAGCAAGGATCATTCACAATGATTATCTTGATCGCAAGTTGCATTCAGCGTCCATAAAATACGCTGAGACGCTTTCTAAGACAGACGGCGATAAGTTAACACGCTTGCTAGAAGAAAAGCGTGACGTGAACCATATTAAGTCTGATGGCAAGTTGGATAAAGCTTTCTCTGAATTCTCGGAGAACTTAGATAAACCAAGCGATGTTCTGACGACATACAAACCGCTAGATGCATTTCTTGGTGGTGGACTAACTGGTGGCAAGTTGATTGTTTTAGCAGGGAGACCAGCTACAGGGAAAACGGCTTTTGCTTTAAACATCATGCACAGATTGTTTACAGATAACGAGAATGTACAGTGCGACTTTTTCACTTTTGAAATGGGGCAAAACGAGCTAATGACACGACTGGTTTCAAAAGAGACACATATCAACTCACTTCTATTTGTGGGTAAGGACAAGCTGTCGCAGGAAAATAAAGTCAAAGCACGGAAAGCTTATGAGGAAATGAAAAATACATTTGATTTACGTGTCTATACATCTGAGTACTCAAATTTGAACGATATCAAATACGCAATTAAGCAGCGTTTGAGTGATAAGAAGTATGTCGTGTTTGTAGACTATGCAGGGCTGATCACAGTTAACGATACTCGCAAAAATGAGCGTCAAGTGATGAACGAAGTCACACGAGAGTTGAAGAAGCTTACAACAGACTACGGAATCACCATTGTGTTGCTAGCTCAGTTAAGCAGGGCAGTAGAGCAGCGACAAGACAAGCGGCCAATGCTCAGTGATTTGAAAGAGTCTGGATCATTAGAACAAGATGCGAATGTCACACTCTTGCTTTCTGCTGACGACAAAGACAGTCGCAAAATTCGATGCGATGTAGCCAAAAACAGAGAAGGCATGACAGGAGTTGCGCCATTTATCTTCGACAAAAAGTTTATGGATTTCTCAGTAGACTTTGACGAATGGAGAGGTTAGATGGACGGACAAACATATCTGGCTATCTTCAAAGAAAACGGCCTTGTGCGATCGGACTTAGTCAAAATATTGGAACATCAAGTTAAGGTGCTTCAAGAAAATAATATGCCAGCGAACGCAGAAGAAGCTAAGTGGTTAGCGATCGAAATAGCTGAGGAAGAAAAAGCACAAGGTTATCCATTCTTAAATGGCAATGAAACTAGAGAACAAATCGCACAACGATACTTGAAAGCGAGGGGAATGTTCTGATTATCACGATACCAGGAGAGCTAACAGACCTGAACAAATTCATCAATAGCCAGCGGTCAAACCGATATGCGGGCGCTAAGTTGAAAAAGGAGAACACGGAAAAATGTTGCTATGCATTCTTGATGGCGAAAGCAGCAGGGTTAAGAGTGAAAACGCCGATCAACTTGAAAATCACTTGGTACTGCAAAAACAAGCGCAAGGATAAAGACAACGTTGCGTTCGGAATCAAGTTTATCTTGGACGGAATGATTGAAGCGAGAGTGATCGCAAATGATGGTTGGGGTGAGGTAGCCAACTTTGAGCATCGGTTTGAAGTGGATAAGGATTGCCCAAGAATTGAAATTGAACTGGAGGAAGCAAAATGATAAACAATTTAACTTTGGTCGGAAGACTAACGAAAGATCCAGATTTGAAATACACAGGCAACGGAACCGCAGTTGCCACCTTCACATTAGCTGTGAATCGCAACTTCACGAATCAGAGCGGAGAGCGAGAAGCGGACTTCATCAATTGTGTTATTTGGAGAAAGCCAGCTGAAACATTAGCGAACTATGCGAAAAAAGGCGTGTTGATCGGAGTGACGGGGCGGATTCAAACTCGTTCTTACGATAACCAACAAGGACAAAAAGTTTATGTCACCGAAGTGATTGCGGACAACTTCCAGTTGTTAGAAAGCAAGAAAGCCGATTCTAGCCAAAATACACAAGGTAGCGGCGTTTCAAATAGTCAAACGAATAATTACACTCGCAACCAACAAAACACAAACAGCGCAACGGCAGACCCATTTGGAAACTCGTCAATTGATATCAGCGATGACGATTTACCATTTTGAGAGGTGAGCAGATGACGCCAACACAAATCCAAATCAGAAACATGTCGGATAAGGACCTAGTATGGAGAAAGAAAGTAATCGACAGCCATGTCGAGAGATTGCTTAAGCAACAAGAATGGCTAGCCGAGGAAATGGAGCGGAGAAGTAAAGATGAAAGTTAAAGTTTACGGTATGAAATCAGGCAATGTATATGCAACGGGTGAAAAGATTGATTGCATGAGAGAACTACACAAAAAGTTTCCTGACTTTCACAAAGGGATTAAGAAAGATATTGTCAATAATCCAATTTATGATGAACCACTGGCGATCAAACCTATTCGATAGCTAAAGAAATGGAGTGAATCCATTGAGTGATAGATTAATCAACAAAACTTTACTTGAACTACAGGACCATCTAAGCGGAGATCAACTGAGACGGCTAAAAGATGTTTTAACAATTGAGTGTGCAAAATATCTAATTTCTGAACAGAAAAATGAAGTAGTGATTTACGATGAAACATCTGATATTGCAGCGTACAAGCAATTCTTCGTTTCAAAGAAGATACAGGGACTTTCAAGCGGAACTTTGAATCTTTATATGCAGACGATCAATCTCTTCATGAGAAGCGTTAGGAAGCCATTCAGTGATGTTACTACTAACGACATTCGATTGTTTATTGCGAACAGGGAAATGATCGATAACGTAAGCAAAGGCACGCTAGCAAGAGAACGAGGTTGTATTGTTCGATTCTTCAAATGGTTATGCAACGAGGAATATATCGCAAAAGATCCTGGAACAAGAGTAGAAGCCATCAAACTACCTAAACGTAGGAAACAGGAATTTAGCGAGCTAGAAGTTGAAAAGCTGCGATCGGCGACAGCAAACTCCAAAGAAGCTTTAGTGATTGAGTTATTGTTTAGCACAGGTTGTAGGGTTTCGGAATTAGTTTCACTCAATTTTCGAGATTTCAATCAAGAAAATGACTCAATCACAGTGATCGGTAAAGGCAATAAGCAGCGAACGCTATACCTGAATGCAAAAGCGAAGATAGCTTTGAATCACTATCTGAAAGACGTACCACATATCACTGGACCATTATTCTTCGGACGAACAGTAGGCAAGGAAATGACATCGGCAGGAGTTCAGAAGCTTGTTAAGCGTTTAGGTGAACGAGCAGGAGTAGCAAATGTTCATCCGCATAGATTCAGACGGACTGCAGCCACCTTGGCAAGAAGGCACGGGATGCCGATCGAATTGGTGATGAACTTCTTAGGCCATGAAAGCATAGATACAACGTTGAAATATTCGATGATTGGCGACGAGGAACTCAAGTTGTCTCATCAAAAATTTGTTAGTTAAGAATCGGAAGAAATAGCAAACTAGAAAGGAAGATGAAAAATGAAATTTTATGAACAAAAAAAACCATATTGTCTGATCAAAGCTAAAAATGATGAAGATATGAAAAATATATTCGCAAAAGAAGTAAACGGGGATATTTTAGAATATCCTGATTTGTATCAATTACGAGAAATTAGCGCTGAGGAAGCCTATGATATTTATTCTAAAGCAACTGATGAAGACGGTAACCCAATCTATAAGGCAGAGATTGATAGTACGTTCAATTCAGATGTATCCGAAGCCCTTGCAGTAAGTCGAGAACTGATTTAGTCAACTAATGACAGAAATACACAACCAGGAGGGAAATCATGTCAAAAAGGTACGAAGGCAGGCCTTATCATGTAGTGATGTTTGTCTCACGAAATAAAGATAATTCCGAGTTGCAGAATTTCAAGCAACGGACAAAAGCTTTTTTAACACAAAAATATCCAGATGAATTGGGAACTGATTTTACCGAATTTTGTGAACGTGGTGTTGCTGAAGAAACGAGTCGTTTCTATGTGTCTGTAAATGCAAGAAAACACGAGGTTATCCATAAAGCTTTGCAACACTATCTTATTGACCATCAAGATATGAATCTAACAAAGATTAATAGTTTAATTGCTAGTTTGTCAATGAAAAGAGGAACAGCGTTAACTAAGAAATTCTTGTTTGATTTTGATGATGAACCTCAGTACATTGGGATGTTTGTTGATCAGGTAGAACAAGAGATTGGTAACAGCAACATGATCACAGTTCATGAAACTGTGAACGGATATGCAGTGGTAACTGATCAAGGTTTTGACACAAGAGATCTATTGGAAAAATGGAAGAAAGTGGAACTTAAAAGGGACGGAATGCTGTTTGTCAAAGCTCAAAAGAAATTAGATTAGTCAGTAGTCCACCAAGATAGCGGAATCAGTTTTCAGCTAAAGTAAAGTTCCATCAGCTTGTCCTTATCAAACTCATATGAGGTATCTATAAAATATTTTGTCTGCCATTGCTGTGTTTTAAATGCGCTTGAATTTAAGTCAGTTTCCCATGTTGGATATACTCGAATGGCCATTTTTCCCTTAGAGGATTGACTTTTTAGTATGTTTTTTTCTAAAAGAATTTCTTTTGTAAATACAAACTGTCCAGAAAATTGATTATCAATAACGGTAATAATTATTTTGTCAGGACTATTTGAAAAATGAAAAGCTTGGTTATTTCCTTCAGGATCTTTTTCCCAAAATGTAACAAAATAGCCTTTCTTTTTGGGTGTTAATTTTGCTAATCGACCACGGAAAGATGTGTCTTCGATTCGGAATATAACACCATCATAGTCTCTATTTTGATTTTCAAATTGAATATTTTTAATTCTATCTTCATCGATAAAGTAGCTTATGTAATCAAGTAATGTGTTCAAATTTGGACCTCTATTCATATAGTATTTAAGCCAAGTATATCATAAGTTTTTTTAAGACTTCAAAATGAGCAATATAGATAAACGCATTTCTTGGGAAAATATATTTAAGTCAGCTATCCGACGAAATAGAAAAAAACTTAAGCTGATCTTTGTTTATCAGCTTAAGTAGAGGACAATTGATCAATAAATTTTCTGGAAAATCATTTTATCTCCGCATATGCATTACCATTATTTCGACCGAATTCAACTATTTCTGGTAGAGCTATATCACCAGTTTGGGACAAATTGATTAACTGAATCACCCAACCTATTAATTCTTGTGGGATGGTATAGGCGACGGGCCCATCATCAGTTGAAACGGTTACAATTGGATACTTGTCAAAAGATTTTTCTGGATTAATAAAACCTGCTGAAAGCACTTTATAAGATGTGCCTTCGTCTTTAAATTCCAATTGTTCATGTTTCGAAGCATCCATGTAAATTTTAGCACCTGCATTATTTTTAATGAATTCTGACATTTTTTTAAAACCTCCTTTGATATTTAAACAATACCATATATAAAAGAATTTTTGTGAAAAATATCAACTTTAGAGGGCGGTAAATTATCCGCTCGAAGGAAAAGTATCATGTATTTCGAAAGGCTTGATTTAAAACAAGAAACTCAGGTCATTAAAGTATTCAGTCAATGTTTAAAATGGATGAAAGAGTAATTACAATATCGTCAGCGATAGCAAACAGGAGGGATAAACATGGAGAGGGCCTTTGGTTATAGTCAAATGAGATTCAACTACATTACTGATTATGCTAACAGTATTGCAGAAAGTGCAGTACAGATGGAAATGGCATGGCAAAACAGGAAAAATTTTAGAGATGATGTTGATTTGGAAGAATGGTTAAAAGGACAAGCAGAAGACATTGAAAGAAAAGTTAGTGAGTTATCTACTTACCTTAGACCTTTAGATGCTTTCTATGAAAAACAGGAGGGATCAGATGTTAGGATTATTCAAGAAAAAAATTGAGTACGTTGAAGTCGAAAGAAATAATTTTGATGCATATAACAAGGCCATATTAGGAGGAAACTTATGCATAACATTGGGATATTGCCGCTTATACGAGTATTCAGGTCTAGTGATAACCATTTACGTACTCATCAGTACGTCTCACGAAGACACCGCTGATTTTTGGCGGAAAAGTCTTGAAAATCAAGGGCTGGAACAGTGCGATAACATAAATTGTTTCAAGAAAGTTATGCGTTTAAAAGAATTTGATGACTTCATTTCTGAAACGTTTGATAAACAGGAGGGATAAGATGGTACCAAAATTTAGAGGTAAAAGAAAAGACAATGGAGAGTGGGTTGTAGGAGTTCCAATTCCAAATAGCTTTTGCAACGTGGTCCACATGATTCCTATTCTTTTGACAGACAAAGTAGCCTATCCGCCAGAAAGACTACATGAATATTTAATTGAAATAGTGCCTGAAACGCTTGGGCAATCCACTGGCTTGAAAGACAAGAACGACGTGGAGATTTTCGAGGGAGATGTTATCGGCTCTCAGAACAAAGATAGATCAAATTGGTATGTCAGCCATCATAAAATTGTTTGGCATGACACTGGATTTGTTGGCAAACAAATTTGCTCACGTTCATTTATTGGCCTTGAACATTGGACTAGAGGAGAAAATGGATATGTGGTTATCGGAAATATCTACGAGAACCCAGAACTATTGGAGCCAGCCAATGAAATTTAATCATTATACAGTACTAGCTATGATATCAATTCTGCTGACGATCACAGGGTTAAGTTGGCTATCCTATACAATAGTTGACCAACAACGGCAGATTGAGCAGTTACAAGAACAGCTGCAGCATGAGCAGATGAAGTACAAGATTATTATCAACGATCCGCTAGTACGAGATGCGATGGAAAGTGGAGGATAAATGATGGACTTTGCAGTAGCATTTTTTCTCGCAGTCGTAGCGACAGTGGTTGCAAGTGTGATTTTTGGTAAAGAAGACAATGAGGAGGGCAAGTGATTGAGTAAGAATGATTCATTAATCAATGAGCTAGATAGAAAGTTTGCTAACTACCATGCATATAACAAAGAGATTGCTATTCGAAAAGAGGAGCTGAAGCTTCGAGAAGTCGATGAAAATATTGGTGGCGGTCGAAGTAATATCATTAGCAATCCGATTGAGTCGCAAGTAATAAAAGAAATGTCTGATCCATACATTATGAATCGGGAGTTGTGGAAGAAAGCTGTGAAAGAAACTCTAAGCGATCAGAGTGCGGATATTAGAGTTTTGATTGAAACCAAGTACTGGGGAGAAGACAGTTGGATGGATTGGAAATCATTTGGAGATAAACACGGTTATAGCAAGCCAACAATTTATCGAATTCGGCAAAAAGTATTATTCGATTTTGGCAGAAGAATTGGTGAAATTAACTAATTTGAGACAAAAACGTATAGTTGTCTCACTGTCAAGAGGGGTAAAATAGTATTATCAGATATCGCCCACAAGCACAACGGCATTCAACCTCCTTTTGACACGTAAAATTATTTTGTGGGCGATAGTCACTGTGGCGGAATAGGTAGACGCTAAAAACCGCAAGATAGGTCTAAGCAACGGTTCGAATCCGTGAGACGCAATAGCGTAGACGTCGTGACGGAACAGGCTTAGATCATGCGAGGTGCAAATCCTTGCCAGTGATTAAATGTTCTGCTAGAACTTGCCTAATTTTTTATTCAATGATGGTTGTTAACTCCGTTTACTGATATCATAATAGAAAAAGGAGTTTTTTTATGATATCAGATGATTATCACGACATTGTAGAGTTTAAGCGTTACATTCAACATCCAAGATCTTCTTTTGAAGAGGGAGAAGTTGAGGTAACGATTTCTCTAATTGAACAGAGCAATAGACTTTCTTTGCCGATACTGATATTAACATCGGATCCAAATAGATTTAGTATTGAGATTTTCTGGGATAGAGTAAATATTAGTGATGAACAGGTCAAATCAATGGGACTTTGGCATAATTACTCTACCGGATATAATTATAATTTCAGATTTTCTGATAAGGACAAAACATTAACTATTTTTGATGGCAAAAAGAAAATAATGATTTTAAGTTAAGGACATAACACTCGCAATTGTGGGTGTTTTTTTACTATGTTCAAACGTTTTTGAGTCAAAAAAGATTGTGAGGTGGCAGACATAACTAAATGGACAGAACAGCAGGTCAAGCGATTGTCGGAATTGGCAAATGAAGGGCTAACAAATATAGAGATAGCGCCTATGCTGTCAGAGGAGTTCGGCAAAGAGTTCTCATGGCCAAGCGTTAGAAGTAAACGTGCCAGGTTGAAGTTGCCACCGAGCGAAAAGAATATGCGTGTTAAGCAAACAGATAAAACTAAGAAGAATGTAGTATCTACAGAAATCAAATCAGATGGTACTCAGACAAACCTTATCAAGTTACGTATGACTGAAGAGCAGTCAAAGAATCCTGATTATGTATTAAAAGCGCATGGATATGATCCCGATAACTGGGAATTGGTCCAAGCGACTAACAACATCTGGGAACAGAACAACCAAATAGATGGGCTTATACAGCTTTATCAATCAAAGATAGTTGTTAGACCGAAACCTAAAGGATTTAACTTAGCATCTTTTACTGAATCAGTCGAGCCAGTAAAACTAACTTCAATCAAAACAGGTGATCGGAACTTATTCATCGGCTTGGCTGATTGGCATTTTGGCATTACTAAGCTAGGGGATTTACAAGATAAGCTAGCGAGAATGATAGAAGTTATATCAAAAGGCTATAAGCAGATTGTTATTGGTCAACTAGGAGATTTATTCCATAGTAGCCAAATTAAGAAGTCAGTCACGATGGCTGGCACACAGTTAGACGATGTGGACATGGAGCAAGCGATTAAAGACGCTCGCTCCTTTTTTGACGTGTTGATTACTGAGTGTGTGAGACATTCGAAGCTAGTGACTGTGGAACACGCTGAAGGGAATCATAGTGGATCGATCGAGTATATGTTTCTCCTATACCTAGAAGCCAAGTATCCTGATATCCAAGTACATGCACACAACAAATACCGTCAAGCGTTCATGTTGGATAACGTGGCGATCATGATTACTCATGGGCAGTATGGCAAGCGGAAGGATTTGCCGATGTTGTTCGCTACTGAGTTCAGCGATATATGGAGCAAGGCAACTACAAGGGAGATAATCACAGGACATTTCCACACGCAGCAGACGAACGACTATCAAGGAGTGATCCATCGTCAATTAGGGACCATTAAGCCGAATGACAGCTACGAGATAGAGAATGGTTGGACGATGGGCAAGAAGGTGCTGCAGTTGTTTGAATATGATAGTGAAAGGTTGAGGGTGACATATGACATCTAAAGGACAAAAAGTGTATGCAGTCATAAAAAAGGGATTCAAGGTTAGCATGGTATGCAACAATCCGTTTCCTCAACCGGAAATTGAACCGTTTGGAGATATGGTGGACATCTATTCGATAATGGCAAATAAAGAAGACGCTGTACGAACGGCTGAGCAATTATCGGAACAAAATTATTTTTATCAATACGAAGTTCGTGAATATGAGTTGGGGTGACTGATATGCATTACTATTACATCCAACTATCAGTAGGAATACTTAGACATAAGAATATCCGACAAGCGGAGTTGAAACCAAAACACACGTTGCTTGAATGCTATCAGCAGTTTAATGACGAGTATATCGATCGGCATAGGTTGATATATGTTGGGCATGGTTGGAAGAGTGATCCGCATATTGTGGAGAGGTTGAACAGATTTTTATAGAAAGGCGGTGGGCTTGATGTGGCTAAGTTAACACCAAAACAAATAGCATTTGCAGATGAATACATTATAAACGGTGGCAACGCTACTCAAGCTGCCATTAAAGCTGGGTACAGTGAAAAAACAGCTGGAAGAATTGCCGGGCAAAACTTGAAAAAACTAGAAATCGTCAATTATATCGCTAGCAAGGTCAGACCTATTGTAGAAAAGCGAGAAATAGATATACAGTCACAATTAAATAGTCTTCTAGACATATACGACGGCAAAGTCATTGAAAGCCATAGCAAGCAGATAGATCACTTACAAGGTGATGCAGTTGTTAAAAATATGACGTATGAGTACACGCCAGATTTGGAAAACAGGTTGAAAGCAATAGACCTATTTCTAAAATATGCTAGCCCATTGTTACAAGTGCAATTGGAGAAAGCTAAAGCAGATGCAGAGCTATCTAGGCTTAAAGCTGAAGCACTCAAAAATGGCACAACTCAGACTACTGAAGATAAGTTGGATGAGTTGTTAGAGAAGATTAGTGGTGAATTGAATGATTAGTGATGTTTATACTACTAAGCAAATTCAAGTCTTGAATGAAACGGTAAAGAAAGACTGGTTCATTACCTTGCTGCATGGAGCTAAACGATCAGGAAAGACAAAGATAAACAATGACTTATTTTTGTTTGAGTTAAGACGTGTGCGCAAGATAGCAGATAAAGAAGGCATTAAAGAGCCAATGTATATTCTCTCTGGTGTATCAAGCGCCACTATTCAAAAGAACATACTGCAAGAGCTTTACAACATGTATAGCATTGAACCCAAATTTGATAAGCATAATAACTTTGTCTTGTTCGGTGTGAAGGTGGTTCAAGCATACACTGGAAACATTGGCGGTGTTGGTGCTATTCGTGGTATGACGGCTCATGGTGCATATATAAATGAGGCATCATTAGCCAAGCAAGAAGTATTTGCTGAAATCGTTTCTCGTTGTTCAGGTACGGGAGCAAGGATATTAGGCGACACTAACCCAGATAATCCAGAGCATTGGCTAAAAAAGGAATATATCGACAATACAAGTAAAAATATCAAGGCGTTTCATTTTGAATTAGATGACAACACTTTTCTTTCTGATCGATACAGAGAAAACATTAAAGAGTCGACACCTAGTGGTATGTTCTATGATCGTGACATTAAAGGCTTGTGGGTGTCTGCTGAAGGTGTGGTATATCAAGACTTTGATGCGAGTAAGCATTACGTTCAATCAAATGAAATCCCTCAGTTATCCTCTTTCTATTGTGGAGTTGACTGGGGATACGAACACTGGGGATCAATTGTTGTTATAGGCGAAACAGATAACGGAACAGCATATCTCATAGAAGAACATGCCACGCAGTTTGAAGAGATTGATTATTGGGTAGAGATTGCCAAAGGTATTCAGGAGCGATATGGCTCTAGGATACCTTTTTATTGTGATTCTGCAAGACCGGAGCATGTTGCAAGGTTTAAACGCGAACGAATCGAAGCATTTAACGCAGACAAAGCTAGATTAAGCGGTGTTGAATCTGTTGCTAAGAAGATTAAAGCGGATAAGCTTTTTATCTGTCGTGACAAAGTTAAGAAGTTTCCAAACGAGATTTATCAATATGTTTGGGATAAACGAAAAGGGGAACCGATTAAAGAATTTGATGATGTTCTTGATGCATTAAGGTATGCAATTTACTCACACGAATTGAAGAAAAGCAAAAAGGCTCAAATCGTCAGCAAAGTTAAATTCGGATTTTAAGAGAGGTGATATTGTGGCAATAGTAGTTAACAGACAGATAGCCGGCGACTTAAATAATCCATCTGCTGAGTTACTTAATTTTTGTATCCAGCAGCACATGATGGAATTGGCGAGACTAGAAAGGCTATCAGATTATTACGATGGTAAGCATGACATTCTTAATCGCAAAAAAGAAAATGATGCATCGCCAAATAATAAAGTGTTGATCAACCATGCGAAATATGTAGTGGACATGAATGTTGGATTTATGGTGGGGAATCCGATTTCTTATGTATCTGAATCAGATAAGAACATATTGCCAATCTTAGATGCTTACGACAGGATTGACATCGTTTCTCATGATACAGAATTGGAGAAAGACCTATCAACGTTCGGCGTTGGTTATGAACTTGTGTATCTAAACAAGACAAAGGAAAACGATGGAACACAATTAGAAATCAAATGTATTGATCCTAGAGGTATTTTCTTAGTTACGGATGACACAGTAGACAAGAATCCTTTGTTTGCAGTTCATTATCAACCCGTACTAACGCTGCAAGGCGGCATTGATCACTATGTGGTTAAGTATTACAACGACAATCGAGTGATTACGTATCACGCAAGCTCAAGAGGATTTGGTGAATACTTACTAGTGGATGCCAAGCCGCATTACTTCAAAGCAGTGCCAGTCATTGAGTATCGGAATAATGAAGAAAAGCAAGGCGACTTTGAACAAGCCATTTCTTTGATTGATGCATATAATCTACTCCAATCCGATCGACTAAACGACAAAGAAGCTTTTGTGGATGCAATTCTGTTTATTAGAGGATTTACTTTAGAAGATGGTGATGGCGAGAAGTTGGCGAAAGAAAAGATGCTTCAAACGGCTGCAATGCCTAATGAAGTAGACGCAGGGTATCTTACCAAGGAATTAAACGAGGACGGCGTTAATCTTTTACGATCAGCAATCCTTGACGATATTCATAAGATTACCTATGTACCAGACATGAATGATGAAAAGTTTTCAGGAAATGTTTCTGGTGAAGCTATGAAGTACAAACTCTTTGGCTTGCTTCAGCTTATGTCGGTTAAATCACGTTATATGATCAAAGGTTTGAGAAAGCGCATGGAACTGTTTGAAACAATTTTGAAGGTCAAAGACAATTCAATTGATGCGCAAGGAACGAAGATCAAACTTAAGCCTAATTTACCTGTAAACACTAGCGATATCATCAATCAAATCGTCAGTGCTTACCAAGCTGGTATCTTACCGCTTAAAGTGCTTCTAGGATGGTTGCCAGATATTGACGATGTGGACGAAGTATTGAAACAGTTGAATCTTGAAAAAGAAGAAGCGATTGCGATGAACCAGAAAGCATTAGGTGTGCAAGCTGAAGATAGTCATTCAGATTTGGATGATCAACCTGAAGATGATGTTCAGGAAGACTAGGAGCTGATTAAATGGCTCAAAAGAAACGCAAGCTATCCTACTGGGAACGACGTAACATCGACGCAGAGCAAAAGATAAACGATGGTGCAATCAAGGTTGAGGAAGCTGTAGCCAAGGCTTACAAGCAAGCACAAACATACTTAACTAAGAAGGTTAGGAAGTTATTTGCACGCTCTCAACAACGCTCTGGGCTATCTGAGGATGAAGCTAAAAGGATACTAAATCAAACGACGTCAGTTGAAGAGTTAGCAGAATTGAGAAAGCTATCTAAACAGATCAAAGATCCTGAATTACAAGCTGCAGCAAAAAACAGATTGCAAGCATTAGCATTTAAAGAGCGTATCACTCGTGCAGAGGACTTGAAAGCCAAGTCTTTTTTAGTTTCTAAGCAAGTTGCAGATGTTCAGTTAGAAAAGCAGACAGAGTTCTATGTAGATGCTATTCACGAATCTTATCGTGAGGCAACGGCTGAATCAGTCATCCGAAAGGCACAAGAGAATGCCAAGAACGGCGTAGTTATTGAGGTATGGAATAAGGAAGATTATCAGTTTAAGGAACTATCGACCAGGTATACAAAGAACATCCTCGATAGCCGCTGGCATGGATCGAATTATTCTAAACGGATATGGGGCGATACTGAAGCTTTAGCAGCAAGGTTAGAAGAACTATTCACTGTTGAGTCTATGACTGGTATGTCGGAGTTTGAAATGGCAAAGGCAATAGCTAGTGAGTTTGATCGCTCTATTGGCGTCGCTAGGCGTTTGATACGCACGGAAGCTAACTACATGGCTAATCAAGCGAAACTCAAAGCGTGGCAAGATAAAGGCATAAAAGAGTACATGCTAGTAGCTGTGTTGGACTTGCGAACGTCTGAAATCTGCAAAGGCAAAGATCACAAAATTTATCCAGTTTCTGATGCTAAGGTAAACGGTGCTAGTGGTACGTTTCCGCCGTTTCATCCTTGGTGTAGGACAATAGCGGTTATGTACAGCAAACGAACACTGAAGCTGCCTAGGAATGCTTTGGATCCTATCAGTGGTAAAGTGATTCCTATTAGAGGTGAAACTACCTATAACGAATGGATGAATATGCTGAGAGATAAGTATTCGGAGGAAGAAATAAGAGAACAGAAAAGAAAAATAATGGGATTGAAAGCTTAGTCATTGACTAGGCTTTTTGGCATGTCCAAGCGTGATGACATTAAAAGCTTCGGAAGTGCAAGCATTTATCCACTCTAAAAGATATGGAAGGAGTAATAACATGAAACACAAGAAATTATTGCCGCTTAACTTACAATTCTTTGCTGAAAAAGATGAATCAGATACTCCGGATGATTCTGAAACATCAAAACAGCTAAACGTAGAAGAGTTGAGCGACGAAGAGATTGCAGCAATCAAAGAGAAGTTTGGTTTCAAGGACGACAAGGAAGTTGACTCTATTGTCAAAAGCAAAAAGTCACGCTGGCAGAAAGAATTTGAAGAAGAAAAGAATGAAGCTGCCCGTTTGGCCAAGCTAAGCGAGGAAGAACGGCAGAAAGAATTGCTAAACAAAGAAAAGACTGCCTTCGAAAAGGAGAAAGAAGCCTTTCGTCAAGAACAGCTATTCGTAGAAAAAGGCAATCAATTACAGTCGATCGGAATCAGCAAAGAGTTAGCAGCACGCATTAAAGGTGACACCGCAGAAGAAATTTTGGAAGATGTCAAAACATTCAAGAAAGCATGGGATGAAGCGCTAAAAGTTGCTGTTGATCAAGCGCTATTGAATTCAGTTGATTCGCCACTAGGTTCTAATACAACTTTGCCTAACACTAATCCGTTTGCTGCAGAAACATTAAACCTTACTGAGCAGGGAAGATTGCTGCGAGAAGATCCAGAAAAAGCAAAAGCCTTACAGGCATTAGCGAATAAATAGAAAGTGGGAGAAAAAATGAAAAAAAGTTTAATGAAAATGAACTTGCAGTATTTTGCTGCTAAAACAAAAATCGAAGATGTCATTGTACCAGAAGTCTTCAATCGTTACGTTATTGAACGTACTGCTGAATTATCAGCGTTATACCAGTCGGGAATCGTTGTGAAAGATCCAGAATTAGATGCTTTGGCAACTGCTGGTGGTAAGTTAATCAATATGCCGTTTTGGCAAGATTTAACTGGTGACGATGAAGTATTGTCTGATTCCGAATCACTAGAAACAGATAAAATCACTGCTGGTCAAGACGTTGCCGCTCTCTTGATGCGTGGTAAAGCTTGGAAAGTAAATGATTTATCTAAAGCATTGTCTGGTGACGATCCTATGCGTGCTATTGGTGACTTGGTTGCGGCTTATTGGGCCCGCCGTCAACAAGCTACGTTGCTGAGTGTCTTAAAAGGCGTGTTTGGCGCTACAACTACTAAAATGGGCGATAACAGCTTAGATATTTCTGCTGAAACAGGTAATGCTGCTGCGTTCACTGGAGAAACATTCTTGGATGCTTCATACAAATTGGGTGATGCAGAAGAAAAACTGACTGCAATTGCTGTTCACTCATCTGTATATGCTAACTTGCGCAAACAAAACTTGATTGAGTTCTTGTTAGATTCAAACAACACAAAAATCCCGACTTACATGGGTAAACGCGTGATCGTTGATGATGGTATGCCTAATTCTGGCGGAGTGTTCACTTCTTATATCTTTGGCCAAGGTGCTATTGGTTTAGGTAACGGTGCTGCTCCAGTCCCTACCGAAACAGATCGTGATGCATTAGCTGGCGATGATATCTTGGTTAACCGACAACATTTCTTGTTACATCCACGTGGAGTTAAGTTCACAAGTAAGTCTGTTGCTGGTTCTTCTCCAACAAACACTGAGTTAGCTACTGGCGGTAACTGGGAACGTGTATACGAATCTAAAAATGTTCGTATCGTTCAATTCAAGCATAAACTATGGACACCGACTACTACGATCGCTGGTGGGACTGGCGAATAAGGAGTGAAATCATGGACGAGAAACGAGATGAAGTTATTTCAGTACTAGCTGAGCAATTGGAGATATCTCCTATCTCAGCAACAGTATTGATCGAGGACGCTATCGCACTCGTCCTTGATTATACTGGTCGGGAGGAAATGATTAACAGCATGTGGGTGTATGCAAGACAACTTGCGACTATCGCGTACAACCAACAGGGCGCTGAAGGTGAAGCTTCAAGGTCTCAAGGTGGCGTGTCGCAATCTTTCTTGACCGATATACCGGCTACTATCCAACGTGGTCTAAACAGGTTCCGTGTAGGAAAGGTTGTGAGTTACTATGCGCCTACTGAACAATAGCCTACAAACTGTTTATCTAAAGAGGCGGAAAGTCACCCTTGACGAAGAAGCAGAGGAAATAATCACTTACCCATATGATCCAATTGAGTTACGAATGAATGTTCAAGCTGCAAGCGGTACGGTAAACGCACAGATTTACGGTAGCAAGCTTGAAATAATGAAAGCATGCAAATACCAAGGCGACAAGATTAACGAGGCACAGAACGAACTAGACGGTGTTTGCGTGTACGTTGGCAAAGACGAAGAACCCGACTTTACGATCAAGTCTATCCAGACTTTTTCTACACATAAGAATATTATGCTAGAAAGGAATGATAATCGTGGGAGTTGAAATCAAAGGCCTTGAAAGGTTACGGCGAAAAGTCAAAGCAATACCGCAAATCTTAGATGATGCGATGTGGGATGCAACTTTTGAAATTACCGAGTTGATTAAACAAACCGCTGAATTGCGATTATCGTCTAGCATGAAATATTCTAGCGGCGAATTGTTGGGTAGTTTGAAGAATGAGGTCGTCATCAACGCACAAAATCAAATAGTCGGGCGTGTCTGGTCAGATAAGCAACAGGCTATGTTTCGAGAGTTTGGTACTGGTCCTGTCGGTGAAGCTAGTCCTAAAGATTTGCCAGACGGAATCACACCAGTTTACTCGCAAACAGCATGGTTTATCCCAGCAAAAGATATTGCTGTGGATTTGGAAGCTATATACGGCATTCCTCGTGTGACTGTTCAAGGTACAGACTTCTACATTACCAAAGGACAGCCAGCACGACCATTCTTGTATTTTTCTTTAGTAGATTTGATCGGTGAAGCACCAGAAATCTACAAAGAGCATGTACAACGCAAGTTAAGGGAGTTGAAGTGATGGAACGAGTGAATATGAAGACAGTCACTGTTGAAGTATTACAAGCCGTCACTGACATCAAAAAGATTGCGACGGACTATCCTTCAACTTGGAATACATTCCCATTGGCTATTTATAGGACAGCCAATAAACCACATCAGATTGATTCGTTGGGTAATGAGTTACAAACAGTTTGGACAATCACAGTTGAATTATACGGAGACAAAAGCCAGACCAGTATTGCTGAAAGTGTTTTAAGCACATTCGGTAGTATTGGTTTTTCTGGTACCGCTAAAGATGCTAACACGGCTGATTTGAAACGGATCATCGTCGAAGTAACAGCTGTAGTTGATAATGTTACGAAATATGTTTACAAAAAATAGGAGGAATTACACATGGATTTTGCAGGACTATTATCAAAGGGTACCGTCTTAACCTACGAAGATGGTGCAACAACTAAAACTGTAGCAGCAGTTAAATCTATCCCAGCATTGGGTAATGACCCAGAAAAAGTGGACGTTACACACTTGGGATCAGAAAAGAAATCTTATATCAAAGGTATCGAGGATACTGACAACTTAGAATTTGCGATCGTATATCAAGGAGATAACTTCCGTGATATTCACGCACTAGTTGAAACTGGAAAATCTGTTGATTGGACAATTACGTTCCCAGATGGAATGACATCAGAATTTACGGGAGAGCCTTACTACAAATTCGACGGGGTAGAAGTTAACCAAGCGGTCGGCTTTAACTTGGGGGTAGTTGTGAGCGATGGTCCAGATATTACTCCAGCTCCTGCGCCGTCGCCCGGGGAGTAACAACCCCTGAAAATACCACAGGGGACAATGCAGACGAATCAGAGACTGAGGGATAATCCTTAGTCTCTATTTTTATAAATTAGGAGGAAACATACATGTCAAAAAACAACGTAGTACAAATGCCAAACACTAAATCATTTCAATTAGGAGACTTAACTTTACAACTTCGATTAGACGGTAAATCGATTTTAGCAATCGAAAAGCGCTTAGATGAAGGGATTATGGGGCTGTTTGTTAAAAAACAAGGCGAAATCAAATTACCCCCAGCCAACAGTTTATTGATTATCTTACAAGGTGCCAATAAAACAAGCGGCGTGACAGATAAAGCAATCGTTGATGCGTTCGAGCAATACATTGAATCAGGAAAAACAACGATGGATCTATTTGGCGAAATCAATGACTTCTTGGATGATGCTGGTTTTTTCGGAAAGAAAGAAACGGCGAACGAAGCGACAGATGGGGAATCTTTGGATCAAACGAACAGCGAAGACAGTCTTCTGTAAAAAACTTCAATAATCTTTCCGAAATGCTTGATTACATGTACCCACAAGCTGTTGAAGCAGGAATCCCCTCTACAGAGTATTGGGGAATGACACTTGAGGAAATCATGATACAAGTTCAAGCAAATAAGAAAATCAAAGAGAATGAACTGCGAGAAAGAGCGATGTTCGACTATTCGCAACAAAGACTAGCGGTTTTCGCATTTAACGATCCCAAGCATATGCCAAAGTTTGAAGAAGCCTATCCGTTTCTCAAGCAAATCGAGCAGGCCGTTGAGGAAGCTAAAACCGAAGAAGAAACAAAACAAGAAGCTATGCAGCGTGAGCAAGAAATGTTCTTGGCCCAAGCGCAGGCTATCAAAGCAACAAGAGAAAGAAGAAAACTCATAGAAGAAAGGTAGGTGAGAAAGCATGGAATTAGAAACACTTGAAGTCTTGTTAGATATCAATACTGCTCGAGTTGAGCAATCCCTAGAGAGTGTATTGCCAAAAATTGAGGGTGCAATGAGTAGAATCCAACAAATGTCCGGTAACTCAATGGATCGTACAGAGAAAAATATGGATATTGAAAAGGGCGCTAGCAATTTCACGAAACAACTAGAAAAAATGAATCAAGCACTAGAAAAGACGTTAGCAAACTTTGAACGATCGACAAAGCAATCGTCTGAAGCGGCTGGTGATAACTTTGCAACAGGTGTGCGTAAAGCTCGTCCAAAAGTGACCAAGGAAATCGATGCGATGGTGAATGAGATCAATGCCAAGATGGGCCAAGCAAAAGCAGCACAAGAAAAGGTTGCTTATCTGAAATCGCAAAGGCAAACAGCATCCAGTCAAGGAGATACAGGGAAAGTCGTTAAATACGATGAACAAATCGCTCGAGCGCAAGCTCAGATGACAAAATTCCAAGATCAGGCAAAAGGTATGGGTAATACAATCAAGCGTGAATTAGACGCTGTTCCGTCTTCCTTGGAAAATATAACAAAAGGCATGAGCCAAAACGAAGCCCAAATTGAAGCGATGCGAAAACGAATTCGGACGTTGAAGGCGGAGTACAACGATCAACGTGTGCCAACTGGTAGCTTTACATCTGGATTCAAGAATTATGAAGATACTCCTCAATCACTGAAAACGTCTGGAGAAATTCAAAAACAATCGATCAAAATGAATAAGCTTATAAGTGATAATGATCGTTTGCAAAAGGAATACGCACAAACAGAAGACAGAGCAGATGCGTTGAGAAAGGCTCTGCAACGAGTTAACTCTGCTTTGGGACAATCATCCATTCAAACAGGCAACGCTTCTAGCGGTGCTAGTATGACGGGTACAGGACTGAAGCAATCTGAGCGAGCTGTTTCTAAATACGGCGGTGTATTCAACCGCATGTCCAATGCAGTTTCACACGGGTTTGGGAGTGTCGGAAATGGCTTAAGGAACTCTCTTGGATTTATTGGAAAGTTCGGAAGTCTATTTTCTAGTAATTCCAACAAAGTTACAGCTGGAACAAATCGAATGACAGGAAGCACGAATGCTTTTGGTCAGTCAATGAAATATCTGTTACCTTCATTGGTTGTTTATCAGCTGCTAGGTGGCGCAATTACCAAACTAGCTAGCGGTATGATGTCAGCGTTGAAAACGAACGATCAATTCAGCGCTTCGTTGAATCAGATTAAAGTCAATCTTATGACGGCATTCTATCCAATATACACGGCAATCTTACCAGCGTTGAATGCGTTAATGAGTACAGTAGCCCAACTCACGGGGCAGCTTGCTTCATTTATTGCAATGTTATTCGGGACAACCTATGATGCAGCAAAACAAGGCGCGAGTGGATTGTATGACAATATCCAAGCGCTAAACGATACTGGGTCTTCTGCAAATAAAGCCAATGAGAAAGTGAAAAAACTACAAAAATCTCTCATGGGATTTGACCAAATCAACAAGCTAACGATGGATACGGATGATGAAAAGAAGGAAGATTCCACAACTCCTGGTATTGATTTTGGTTCAGCTACAGGCACTTATTCAACGCCTAAATGGATGAAAGACATCCAAAACTTGTTGAAGGATTTCTTCAAACCTTTCCAAGATGCATGGAAAAATCAAGGACAACGAGTGATCGATGCTTGGAAGTATGCATTAGGTGAAGTAATAGGTCTAGCTTCTGCTATCGGCAAGTCATTTATGGAAGTTTGGACAAACGGAACTGGTCAAAAGTTTATCGAGAACATCCTTATTCTTTTGGCAGATGTACTCGGAATAATCGGTGATATCGCTGGTGCTTTCAAACGAGCTTGGGAAGACAACGGACGAGGAACACGCTTGATTCAATCCATTTTCGATATGTGGAACCGAATCCTTGAATTGCTTCATGAAGTGGCTGTTGCTTTTCGTAATGCATGGAACGATGGTCGTGGAGAAAGTATAGCTGCGAACATCCTTGAAATCTATACGAATATCTTCAACACTATCGGCAACATTGCTGAGCAACTTAAAAAGGCTTGGAAAGAAGGAAAAGTTGGAGAATCAATCTTCGGAACAATCCTTGATGCAGTAGATGATTTATTAGGTAATATCAACGGCATGACCAAAGCGACTGAAGAATGGGCGAAGAATCTTGATTTCACACCATTATTCAAAGCTATAGATGGGTTATTCAAATCAATTCGGCCTATCTTGAAAAATGTAGGTGATGGGCTTGAGTGGTTGTATAAAAACGTATTGTTGCCACTGGCAAGTTTTTACATCGAAGACTACGTGCCCAAATATTTTGATTATCTATCAGCTGCTCTAGATGTGCTGAACCAAGTGATTGAGATTTTCAAACCAATCTTTAAATGGTTCTGGGATGTCGTTATTGTTCCTCTTGCTCAGGTGGCTAAATTCCTGATTATTGGACAAATTGAACTCTTGACAAAAGGGTTAGAAATTCTTGCTGGCGTGTTAGAAAAAGTTGCTAACGCAGTTAAGAATCCTAAAAAAGCGATTGGTGAACTTAAAGATGTCATAGATGACAAGTTTGGCAGCATCATGACTTTTGTTTCTGATACTTGGGGAAATGTTCAAAAATGGACCAGTGATACTTGGGCCAACGCCAAGAAAACTGTTTCGGAAAAAGCTTCTGATATTTGGAAGAATGTTAGCGGACGATGGAGTGACATCAAGAAGAATACCAAAGAAACTTGGGACACTTTTTCTACAGATGTATCAAACAAAGCAAGAACTGCTAAGGATAATGCATCCAAACGTTTACAAGAACTTAGAACGAACATTTCTGATCGATGGAGTAACGTCAAAAAGAATACCGTTGAAAAATGGAATGAAATACAAGACAAAGTTACAACAGCAGCAGGCAATGCAAAATCAAAAGCAAGCACAGCGTTCTCTAATCTTAAGACTAGTATGGGCGGATCTTTTGAAACAATGAAGAAAAATGCTTCTGAAGCTTTCGATAAAATCACTGGTTGGGCAACCGGATTAGGTAGCAAGATTGGTAAAGGTTTGAGCAATGGTGTCAAATCTGTCAAAGAAGGCGCTGGAAAAATTTTCAACGGAATGGTCGGAGTTATCGGAAAAGGTGTCAACGGTGTAATCAGCGGTATCAACTGGGTACTAAACAAAGTTGGTGCAGGAAGTAGCGCTTTGAAAAAATGGACAATTCCTACTTATGCTAAAGGTACTGGGTATCATCCAGGCGGCATGGCTCTGGTCAACGACGGACTAGGTTCTAATTATCAGGAAGCTTACCGGACACCAGATGGACGTACTGGTATCTTTCCGGCGCAAAGAAATCTAATGGTCAATCTACCAAAAGGAACGTCTGTTTTAAGTGGTCCAAAGACTGCTGCGATGTATGGCGTACCAGCCTATGCAAATGGTATAGGTGAATGGTTTAAAGAGAAATGGAATGGTGCAAAAGAAATTGCATCGGATATTTGGTCTTATGCATCAAATCCGAAGAAGCTTTTGAATGCTGCAATTTCTAAGTTCGTTAACTTGAAAGGTGCTGTTGAACCGGCTCTATCAATGGCGAAAGGTTCCGTTGGTACGATCGCAGAAGGTTCTTATGAATGGTTTAAATCGAAGTTCAATGCAGGATATGAAGCACAAAATAGTTCGTTTGATGGATCAATGGGGAGTTGGGGTGTATACAAATACCTATATGATATCGCTAGAAAAACTGTCGATCGATATCCTGGTATGAGAATCACTTCTGGCTTTAGACCAGGTGATCCACATTCCCACGGAAAGCATCAAGCAATTGATGTCGCCTATCCAGCAAGTATGAACGGATCTTCGAAATACTTTGCTCCAGCGAACTGGGTGTTTGATAACTTTGCTTCAAAAGTAGCTTACGTAATCACTCAAGGTAAAGTTCGAGACCGAAAAGGAATGTCTGGTACTGGATCGAGCGGAAGTTGGGTAAGATGGCCGCAGAATGACCATTACGATCATTTGCATATCAACGGCTCACTCGGAGCAAGCGACATTGACAAGAATGCTTCGTTTGGTGCATCTGGAGGTGCAGCAGTTGCTGGTAAGTATGGTTCATCAGTAGAAAGATGGCGTTCGACTGTCAATAGCGCATTGAACAAACTAGGAATTTACTCACTAGCCAATGCAAATCGCACGCTTTACCAAATGAAGACTGAATCAAATGGTAACCCTAACGCTATCAACAATTGGGATATCAACGCCAAAAATGGCACACCTTCAAAAGGTTTGATGCAGGTTATTGATCCAACGTTTAGAGCGTATGCCCGAAGCCCATACAACAAAAATATTTGGGACCCAATGTCGAATATTTTGGCATCTATGAGATATGCATTAAGTCGTTATGGATCACTTGCTGCAGCTTATCGAGGTGTTGGATATGAGAATGGCGGTTTGGTAACTCAGGACGGTTTATACCGCATGGGAGAAGGCAACAAGAAAGAGATGGTCATTCCGTTAGAGAGACCTCAACGTGCTGCTGAACTGATTCAACAAGCTGTTGAGTATCTTGGGCTTGATATGTTCAACTCAAGCCTTGTTTTGCCAGAAATGTTCACAGAACCGGCAAGTGTATCTAGCATATCTTCAAGTTTCAACAACCAAAGCGCACCTTCTCAATCGATGGGAACAGATGAGCTTTATCGCATTCTTTTGATGTTGTTGAATCGTCCGGGTAATGGAGGCGGCGACAATCCAACTCCGACAAGGACTGAAGTAAACCTTAAAGTTGATCGTGCTACCTTAGCCACAGTTGTACTAGAAGAAATAAAAAAAATTGAGAAACAAACTGGCGTTAATCCAGTAATTGGAAAATAGGAGGGTGGTAAGATGGCAAACTTAAGTATCAATGGGAGCGTGGTCAAGCCCCCCAAGACTTTTTCAGCAAGCATTCAAACTATTGATGCTGATTCTACTGGAAGAAACGCCAGTGGGAAAATGATCAGAGATATAATCGCAGAGAAAGTAAAGCTTGATATTGCTTGGGGACCATTATCTGATAGTGAAATATCACAAATACTCTCAAAAGTATCTGCTGCTTTTTTCTCGGTTTCATATCCTGATCCGCAAGTTGGCGGAAATACAACTAAAAGATTTTACGTAGGGGACAGGACTGCGGCTTCATATTCTTGGAATGATAAGTTTCAAGCTATGAAGTGGGAAGGTCTAACCCTAAGTTTTATTGAGGAGTGATTATATGTTGAAATCAAGTATTAAATTCAATGAAGCTTTCGAGAAAAACGAACGTAAAATTTATGCACGGATCACTATTAATGATCTGTCATTTACAGAAGCTGATATTTTCAATATAAAATTTGAATCTGGAAGTATAAACGGACCTGGTTATCAAATCGGGTCTGTTTTTTCTGATTATGTCTCGATAACTTTAGATAAGGTTATCCCTGGAATCAATGAGTTGGATCAAGTGATCGTAGAGTTGGGTATTGAACGGGAACAAAAAACAGGTTCTGAAGCAAGAAAATATGTGAATAAGACTAACAAAATGAGAACAGGCGGCTATCTGAACAAGATTTTTTATGAGAACCCAATTGAATACGTTCGGTTAGGCACTTTTTTTGTTAGCGAGCATGTGGATGTTGACGAGAACGAAAAAACAACAACTATAAATTGTATGGATTCAGTTCTGTTTCTGGAAGGCACATACAAACCAACGGTAACTTTCCCAGCCAAGCTATTTGATGTAGCCGCGGATGCGTGCTATCAAGCAGGTGTTGCTATGGATGTTGAAACGTTCTTACAACTGCCAGATAAAAAAATCACAACTAAACCAACAGACTTAACCATTAGGCAAATGTTGGGTTATATTTCCCAGTACGTAGCAGGATACATCAAGTTTTCTAAATATGATGTGCTCCAACTAAAGAGTGGTAGCGATACTGTGAAGGTTATCGACACAGATTTGTACTATTCGAAAGGCCTAAGCAAAAATGATTTGAAGTATAAAATCAGCGGATTGACAAATTCCCCAGCGGGCGATTCGGCTAGTATAACAGTTGGATCTACCACAGGTAATCAATTAGAAATCGATAATCCATTTATTAGTAAAGCTGATTTGCAAGATATATTTTCGCTGCTTAGCTCGATCGAGTACTATCCGTTCAATATTGAATGGCGTGGTATCCCTTCGATAGAAGCAGGTGACTGGATGATTGTTGAAGATATCGAAGGCAATCAATATAAGATACCTAATTTGAAATACAGTCTTTCCTATAACGGAGGGTTGCGTGCGACTAGTTCAGCAGAAGCAGAAGCAGTTTCGAACGCAACAACAGCATATAAGAGTAAAGCTGATTCTGGGGTCAAAGCTGTAGCGGCTCAAGTTGCAAGTGTTAAAAATGAAATGATCAATAAAGAAAGAATTATTGAACAGATTAATTTATCCGAGGAAAAAGATCCTGACAACAATACATTACGAATAAACCCCAACAAAATAAGAATCAGTATGAATACTGAAATTGATGATAATTCTATTGAGGGAGAAAAAATCAAAGAGGTGAAAGCCGATAAACTTGTTGGTGAATATAGTGGCGATGAGTTGAAGGTTAGCTTCGATGGACAGTCTGTTGAAACTAGGATTAACGATAAAAACAAAGTTATGTTGTCAAACGGTATGATTTTTCTACACAACGCTGGAAAAATTGTTTCGAATATATCTGAAGATCAAATAAGGAATCCGGTTATATTTGATGGTGATTTAGCGATACAAGCTATAAAAAACACCGATGTAGTTTCGTTTGAATATTTGGTAAACGGAGATAGTGGCTTAGGGATATTGCTTTCTGATGAATTCATAGCAGACAGCTCGATTATAGATTTAGACGGAACTGTATCCGAATCTAAATTAATTTATTTACTTTTTTCAGCTATTAAAAATTTAGAAATAAGATTATCAGAACTTGAAGGAGCGAACGCATAAATGGTTTATCAAAGACATTTTTGGAAAGACTACGATGAAAGCAAGACAGAAACGCAAAATATAGAAGATGGTGCAGTTGTGACAACTGAAAAATTGAACGAAATGGAAGTGGGAATAGATTCTAAATCCGACAAAACATATGTGGATGCAATGCTAAGTTCTATCGCGCAGGGAGGTCCAAGAGAATTATTTTACTCACTAAGTGCGCTAGAATCGAAATATCCTAACGGAGCTTCGGGAACTTATTTAGTATTCGATAGTAACTTTATGGATGGCGCTCATTCCTATATTTGGAATGAATCCAAGTGGATAGATTTAGGGATTTATCAAGGCCTCGCTATAGCGGATTATAGCGTATCAAGAAAAAAAACAAACTACTATAATCCGTTGTTTGAAAATATTATAACAAATGTTGAAGTTGGATTTTATTATTCTGCTGAAACAGGCGAAAAAATAATAAATCAGGATATGGCTACGAGCGAGGTGTTAAACGTCGAGCCTGGCATGAAATTTGAAATAAGAAATACAGGGCTTGGTATGTCTGGTAACGAGTCTGAGGTCTATTTTTGGAGAGAAAGTACAAGTAAAAATGGCGGTTTCATCGCAGACGGATCAATACAAGTTACCCCCAACAGCACAAAGATGAGAGTTCAATTTTTAAAAAAATACATGGAAGAAGTAGTTCTTTATGGAGAATCAGAGGAGTATGGTTATGTCGATAATTTATTTAAAATTAAAAATGAAAATCAGATAGGAGAGTCTGTTGTGAACCCGGAAGCGACTACATTTATTGACAAAAAACCAAACAATCTATTTAATCCAAAAACATATATCCCCGAATATTCCTATAACTTATCTGGACAAATATCGTCAACGAATGGGCTAGGTAGTTTTGAATTTCCGGTTACCCCTGGTCAAAGTTATGAAATGCAATGGGTGGGCTTTGCGAACACTGCTCAAGGGAATACGTACATTACATTTTGGGATGATTCAAAATTCATTAGCTCTGTTCAAGCACAAAATTTCACTGTTCCAAACACTACGGAAATTAAGATTTGCAGAATCGCCACTAAAATTAATGCCACAAATCCACCTGAAATATATTTGGCAGATAATAAAAGTAAATACGTCGATCGATCAACAAAGTTTGACGTGTCGCAAATTGAGAACTTCCCTTCTCCATATGCAAAATTATCAATTTGTGGAGATTCAATCTCTACATTTCCTGGTGCGATGGTTGCAGGTAATAGGTCATACTATCCAAAAGATACGGTCGATGATTGGACGAAAACATACTGGGGAAAATTGGTTTCTAACCGATTTTGGCTAGAATTGTTAGTCAATAACTCGTGGTCCGGATCATGGGTATCGACAGGGCAAGGGAACGGAGCGCCGACAACTAGTGGGACAATGGCTTGCAAATACCTAAGTAGCGATGGGGTAGATCCTGACCTAATCATTTTGTACAAAGGTACCAACGATTATGGCGGAAATGTAACTTTAGCAGACTTTGAGACCGAGTATCGTTTGATGGTAGCAAATACAAAAGCTAGGTATCCAAAAGCTAAAATTTTCGTGGCTACTATACTGTATCGAACAGTTCTACCGACAAATGAAAATGGCAATACTGTCGTTGACTTCAACACTACTATCAAACAAATTGCAGCTGACAACGGATTATCTGTTATTGATTTCTACAACTGTGGAATTGATTCAGCAAACGCTAGCCAGTATTTGATAGATGGATTGCATCCAAACGCCGCAGGTCATGATTTGATGTATAAAAAAGCAAAAGAACAAATTTACGACTATGTGTGATGAAAGGTAATTGAAAATGAAAACATATCAAATCTGGCGGACAATCATTCTTGGTTGTCTGCTTTTTTGGCTAATTGTGTTGTGGATTATATTTTAGGAAAGTAGGTGGCATATGTGGGAATTAATTAGATATACACTTGGATATATTAACAAACGAAGTACTTCTTTCGCTTTTTCTCTAGGTTCAATCGCCTATGGCTTCTACCACTTTTTCAACTCAAACATACTTTCATACTCAAATGCTTATGCGGCTATCAATAATATCTTCGGATTTATTGGTGGTCGTTATTTTGGTTTGATGTTTATAATCATCGGCGCTTTGAAAGTGTTTGGATTGATAATTGATAATGTGTATCTCAAACTCCCTCTATACTTCGTATTGCTGTTTCTATGGCTTCTTTTAGGCTCTTGTTTCTTGGTCACTTTCATAGATGGCAGCACTAATCCATCATGGATTTATTGCTTCACAATAGCGCTAATGAGCACAAATATCCTGAAGGCACATCAACAGGAAATAATTATAAAGGATGAAGTAGATGGATAGATTTTGGACCAGCGGATTTCCGCAAATCATGACAATTATCGGCGTTTTTCTTTCGGCGGTATACGGTCCGAAATTAGTGGCTAAAGTGCAGGGGAAGAACAAGGTTGAAGAAGTGAAGACAGAAGGGGATAACAACGCTGAAGCTTTGTATATCCAAAACATGGGGAACATTATTGAAGGCTATCGATTGCAAGTGAAGGAGTTTAAAGATGAACTAGCAGCGGTTAGATCGGAATTTCGGGAGTTTAAGGAAGAACACGAGAAGCAAGTGACGGCGTACAAGGAACAAATTGGGTTTCTTGAGTTGCAAGTGGAAGAACGTGATGAACGCATTCAAGAACTCGAAGGAGAAAACGAAACATTGAAAAATGAGAACACTATTTTGAAAGGCGGAATTTAGATGGAAGCACTACAAGATGCATTGTTAAACTTATTGATTGTTGTGGTTGGTTTAGTTGCGGCCTTTATCGGTCAAAAGGGATCAGAATACTTGAAGAAGAAAGGTGTCTTAGCTCAGTTGGAAAGCAAGAAAAACTATGTGGCGATCGTTGTATCAGCAGTTCAACAAGTTTACGCAGAAGCAAATGGAGATGCTAAGTTGCAAGAAGCGAAAGCTCAGTTAGTTGACTTGTTTAACAAGAACGGCATTAAGTTTACTGAAGACGAGTTGAATCTGTTAATTGAATCTGCAGTAAAAGGGATGAAAGATGGTGTTGACCAAGGAGTGGCTGAATAAGCCGCTCTTTTTCTATATCTAAAGGAGGAATATTTATGACAATCCAATCAGTACACGCAGGACATGGCGGAAAGAAAAACGGAAACGCATGGACAGATCCAGGAGCGGTAGGCAACGGTTATAAAGAAGCGGATGTAGCACGTACAATCACCGAGTTAATGGTCAAGAAAACTGGTGCTAAGAACGTTACTGATAATACAAGCTCGACATCAAATGGGATTATCAACAATGTAGCGGCGAACATCAACAAATGTGCTGACGGCTGGCAAATTTCTAACCACTTGAATGCCTTCAACGGAAAAGCTACGGGCTTGGAAGTCTTATATGGTTCAGCAAGCAATAAAGCAACAGCTGCTAAGGTATCTGCCGCAATTGCCAAAACATTAGGTTTAGTTGATCGTGGCGCCAAAGATGGCTCTTGGCTGGGAATCGCTCGTAACTCGGGATCAGGTAAAAAAGTCCTGTTGATCGAATGGGGATTTATCGACAACGCATCCGATATGAAAGCTTTATTCGCTAAAATGGATGCAGCAGTTAATGCGGCGCTGGCTGTGTTCGGATATTCTGCAAATTCATCTAGCAACAACAATACCTCCACAAGCAAGCCAGCTGCTTCAACAAGTTTTAAAGTGGGCGACAAAGTTAAAATCACTGATGCGCTATACAAGGATAGTACAGGCGCTGGTCGGTCGACTGCTAGTCGTGGTAAAACTGGCACAATCAAGCGTGTTGTGAGTGGCAACAAACCGTATTTGATTGATAGCCTTGGTTGGGCGCACAAGAACGATATTCAACTGGTTACCAATACAGCTGATACAGTTGCTAAAAAAGTAGGGGATACAGCGACAGTGCAAAGTCACGCAACTCAATATCAGACCGGGCAAAATATCCCGTCGTGGGTTAAAGGTAAGAAATATAAAATCAAACAGATTAAGTCTGTCAGTCAATCTAAATCTAAAAAGGCATATTTGCTAGAGGGGATCAATTCGTGGTTCTTAGAGCAAGACGTTAAGTAACAAAAAATACCCCTTTACTCAAGTAAGTAGGGGCCATTACATAAACTATATTCGTTTTACTTGCGGTAATTTAGTTTATGCTATAAATTAGTTAGTGCGTGCAATATTTTATGAAGAGTAGTTAGGCGGTGAAAACTTGGGGAAGTGCGCCTAATACTCTTCTTTTTTATTTTATCATTATTTCAACGTAATAGATATTATTGATTAGAAAACCGTCATAAATTGGTTGAGTTTAATTAATAAAAGATGTATCGTAGACTCATACAAACCAATCCAATTTTTCATATTACTCTTTTGGTCCACTCTATCATAACTAGGGTGGATTTTTTGTTGAAATAAAAACTATGTTCTTGTAGAATGGAATCATAGCCTTGACCGGGGCTATTTCATTTTATATCTTTTTTCAGGCCCACTCTCCTTGAGGGTGGGTTATTTTTGAGCAAATGGTTTGAACGATATGGAAATAGCTAATATAATGAAATCTCCTTATAAAAAACTTTTTCATCTAATTGTGCCACTCCTCCCCGGGAGTGGTTGTTTTTGTTATGTACTTTAGATCAGTGGGTTAGAGCAGACGGTTCATAACCGTCCGGTTGTAGTTTCAAGTCCTAAAAGGGACATAATAAATCCCTCTTACTCAGAATCAAGTAGGAGGGATTCTTTGTTAACTTTAAGAAGTTGCATTCCATGTAGCATTAAAATTTTAGATAAATCTCTCTTACCAATATTTACTTTGATAGTTATGGAGTTATCGTAATTTGTTGTAGAGTATCCATATGATGTTCCAATGGAATCAAAAGAAATATTTAGCTTTAGTTCTTTTTCACTACTACCTATTAGTTTATAATACTTCTTCTGTAATTTGCTTTTTACTTCATTATGGACTAAACTTCCTTGATGGAAATATTTACACCGAATAGCATATAATATTGTTCCATCTATTTGGTTTATATTTTGAAATATATTGTCGTTATAATTTTTATTTAGCGGAGGATTTTCATATTTAAAAATATGCTCATCATACCATCGTATATATCTTTTACCTACAACATTTTTATTTGTATATTCCCTTAATTCAGGATAACAAAATTGTCCCATGATATCAGGTATTGATAAACTACAGAAAAATGCAGCATCTATCGCTTCTTTATCCAGCGCATCTTTTATTATATTCACAATTCTATTCAAAGATTGTAATATTTCTTTGTCTTCACTTTTCAATTCGTTATTCATTTGATTGATCCTTTTTTGTGGGGACGGTTAGTTATTTTTGGACTTTTTGGAAATAGTTCACTAAGGCAATTATGATCTTTAAAACCTAAAGTTTTTGCAATATTGCTATCCCTAGATATGATTGTAGAAACAGGAGAATATATTTTATTGAAATTATAGTTAGGATTAACTTTTAACATCATTCTATTTATTATACATAAAATAACCGCGATTCTATCTGTGTATTTTCCGTCAGAAAACTGAAACAATAGAGGTCGCCACTCTTCAATAATTGTAGGTGTTGTGTTGAGCTTTATATCAATAATATTAGCATTGTGAGCACAAATATTCCGAACAAACTTTAAGCATTTTATCCAAGAAATAAATTCTTTTGGCGTACAATCATAACAGTCAGCAATTCGCTTAAGATTATTATTAGACATTAACTCAAGTAAATGAAGGATATCTCCGAAAGTAAGAATATCAGTAGCTAACCAAACTGTCGGGAGATTTTTCTCATTTAAATTTCTTTTGTCTCTGATATCACGAGAATTAGAAGTTCTCATTTTGGCTTTTAAACGATAGATAAAGTTTTTTTGTTGATCATTTAAATAGTGCTTACAATACTCTTCTCTGTTGCACCAAGAAGAGAAGTCTAAATAAGTGAATGGTCCATGAAAACCTAATGTGTTAGAGAACTTTGTTTTTATAGAAACTTCGATTTCTTCAATTGAATGGAGTAAGTATACTCGTAAGTTTTTATCTTGTAGATATCTTGTGATGACGTCTCGGAATCTAATTCCATCATAAATTAATTCTTTGTTGACAACCTTTGCAAGAGGATAAGCAGCTTCTTTAATTCTATAGTATCCTATCTGCTGAATCATCGATTCTGCAAATTCCCAATTATCGAATGTCATTCCTCTACTTTGTAATTTTTCTAATTGTTTCATGTAGGATAAAGGTTCAGGAATATTTTCCAAAATAGCAACCTCCTTAAAATAAAAAAAGCCCTCACCTCAGAACGTATCTGCCTTAAAGGAGTGAGAGCGTTGGCATATTTATTTTTAATATACCATTATTTTATAGGATGTCAATCGTTTTGAAAAATATTCCAGATACTGCATATCACAAATTAGAATTGTTTAATGATTCATCTTGAAGTTAAAATTGTTCCAATCATAAAAAAAGCACAGCATATTCTCATATGCCGTGCAAGTGGAACTATGTTCCGTCATCATAACAATCATCATATAGTAATTTACTGAATAGGGAAAGTAATACGCTTATCAAACATTGATATTTTCAAATTCAATCATAATCTTCGTCTTACCAATCACCGAATACTTCCGGACTATGAATTGATTTCTACTATTATATTCTCCAGCAACCACAATCTGCATTCCCTCATCCACATCGGCTAGGAAGTTCAAACTATGCGCTGCAATCAAACAGTTCACTCCATCAAGCGAGAACCGCACCAAAGGGGTCTTGCTCATCTTCAACACTCTTATCTTTGATACATTGCCTTTCATCGATTTCATAACAACCGCCTCCATAGGGTTGTACATAATAGCGACAATCCGTTTTGCCTAATGCGACAGCGACATAAAACTCGACACATTTTGCGCCGTATAAATCTTCCTGTGATTCAGAAATTGAGTCAGGGAATTCATTTATAAACTCAGAAAGAGATAGGTAGCCTTGCTCGTATTGGCTGATTATGTTCATATCAGTTACCGCCAGGCTTATACTTTGTGCTCGGATCGTATTTTCGAAGAATCTCGTCTTGCGTCCTAACATGATCAAACAGGTAGTTGTCACCATCTTTCTTAAATACATAAGCTAATTCTTTTGGGTAACCACTATAGCTAGACGGCACGGTAAAGTAGGGTTTGCCGAAGTTCTCCATCGTTCGAACAAACTGATCGTACAATAAGTGTGCTGGGCCCATTCGTTCGATGAATTCATAATAGTAGCGTTCAAAAGCATACGTCCGTTGGTGCGCTAGTGGTATTTGCATATCAATCACTCCTTGCAAGAATTATACGAACGAACGTTCGTTTTGTAAAGCGAACAGAAAATAAAAAAAAGCTCTCTACCAAATAAGGTAGGAGCTTTGAAATTTTAATAGTCGTATTCTATTCTTCCTATTGGAGTTGAAGGATCTTCCATAAAATCAATAACTAAAGGATAATCAGCATCTTTAAGTAGATATCCATAACCGGCTTGAACGGTTGCGCCAGGGTTAATTTCAACTTGAGTTTTATCGTACAAATCATAATATTCAAAGTCATCCATATACATTAATGGACTTAAGGTTTCTGTTGTATCTGGAAAAATTTGTTTTGCATCGAAATAATCCCAAATAAGAAACTCCAAATTTTGATTTTCTTCAGTTGTATTCTCGTAATCAAAAGTAACAAAAATAGACTTGTCTCCATCTTCACTCTCATTACTTTTAGATACAGTCAAAGTAAATATACCTTCAGGAGTTGTAAGAGTAGTGTTTTCAAAAGAAACTCCTGATGCTTCAGCTTCTGGCGATGACTCAGTAACAGGAGCAGCAACTGAGTCAGAACTGCTAACACTATCTTTTTCTTGTGAAGAAGAATCGCTCGTCTCATTATTATTAGATGTACAACCAGAAAGAAAAACTATCCCTAATCCCAACAAAACTATTTTTTTCATTTCAAACCCTCTCTCGTTAATTTTATAAAATTATTGTAACAGAAAAGGTTCTTACTTTGTAAACAAAAACTGATAGTGTTCCACTAGGAAAAGAGGGGGAGAAATTAAATAACGCCATTTTTAATTTATTCGTCCACAAAACATCCACACAGTTTCTCCAAATTAATACAATAAACGGAAAACAAAAAGAGAACAATGTGCATGGAAAGGTTGATAAAACAATATTCTTGTGTATAATAGATACTTGTGCGAAGCGCACCGCGGTTCATCAACCATCCCGCGTAATCAAAACTCGGAGAAAGTAGGGATCAAATGGAAAAATCAACAAATCTAACCAATCAACGTTTGCGTGTCGTCGCAGCCAATGGGATCATTATGGCACTTTATGTTGCTGTAACGGTTCTGGTCGCACCAGTCGCCTCAGGAGCGATTCAATTCAGAATATCTGAAGGGTTGAATCACTTAGTCGTTTTCAACAGAAAATTGATGTGGGGTGTCGTCGGTGGGGTCGTTGTGTATAACTTGTTCTTTGGAATGGGGATCTTGGATGTCGTATTCGGCGGTTTCGGAAGCTTTTTAGCCTTAGGAGCAACTGCCTTGGTACATAAGAAGATTCCAAATGTTTTCTTAAGACTCGCATTTAATACAATTGTTTTTTCATTAAGCATGTTCCTGATTGCGATTATGCTAAACATCACCTTAGCATTACCTTTCTGGCCAACCTTTGCAACAACGGCATTGAGTGAATTTATCGTGATGACGATCACTGCACCTGTGATGTATATCATCAATCGTGCCGTTCGTTTCGATAAGCGCGTTTAAAAAAAATCTTGTTTTTTGCTTTGATGGTTCTCAAAAAACAAGAAAAAAGATCATTCCTTTCTTTTTTAGGAATGATCTTTTGTTTTATTCTGCTTTTAGGTCTTCGATCTCCACAACTTTGAAATTTTTTGCTTCCAGTTGAGAAACGATCTTGTCGCATAATTCTTTTGATGTGTTCGCTGGTAAAGTGATCATCGTACGACGGATAAATTCATCTTTACCGATATCCAGTGTGATACAGCTGGCAATACTGCTGTATTTTGCGATTATTTTTGCGATGACTGCTAAGTCGCCTTGTTGACCAGTTGATGCGATCGTCAACACATAGCTTCCTTGCTCAACACTCCATGACTGTGACAACATGTTCAACAAAGAACTGTGTGTCAAGATGCCATAAAATTGATTGTTTTCATCTAATACAGCAATATAAGGCAATTCTTTGATCGTGAAGAAAACGTTAAAGAAAGAAGAATTGACATAAATAAATTTGGTCGCATTTTTTAGTAGATAAGTGACTGGCAAAGTCATGTCGCCGCCGTTTGCTTTGTGGCGATAAATGTGCATTTTATAAATATTTCCTCTGAAAATCTTGCCTGATTCATCTAGGATAGGCACACAACGATAACCAGATTCTTCCAAAATTGCCAGCGCTTCTTCTAAAGTAGCTGTTTCTTTTACCGTTGTTAAATCGCGTTTTTTGTAAACCATTGTTTTTAATAACATAATTTTCCCTCCCAAATACCCATTTAACACCATTATCATACCACAAAATTAGAAGAAACTATATTTTTACGACAGAAAATCAAAAATTGACACATTCTTAAATAAATGGTATTTTTAGTGTTGGAAAACTTTATAAAAAGGGGGAGGACACTAAGATGGCAACAAAAAAAGCTGCTTTGGCTTGTTCTGTCTGCGGATCCCGCAACTATTCAAAATCAGTCAGTGAAGGTAAAAAAGGCGAACGCCTTGAAATCAACAAATTTTGCAAGTATTGTAATCAATATACGTTGCATCGTGAAACGAAGTAAGGAGGGAATCAAATGAAATTTTTGAAAAATGTTGTTGAAGAAATGAAAAACGTTTCTTGGCCATCGAAAAAGCAATTACGTAAAGATACCTTTGTGGTGATTCAAACAACCATTATTTTTGCATTGATGTTCTTTGTGATGGACACACTGATTCAAACAGTCTTCAATTGGATCCTAAAGTAAGACTTCTTACTGATAGCGCTAGTCATTTATCGCAAATCATGCTATAATCGCTTTGAGGAAAAACTTCGGTGCAGCTGAGGTTTTTTTATTTTACAAAAAGATGGGGAGTCCGAAAAAAATGGAATCTTTTGAAAAAAATTGGTATGTACTGCATACGTATTCTGGCTATGAAAACAAAGTAAAAGCGAACCTAGAGTCACGTGCACAAAGCATGGGTATGGGTGATTATATTTTCCGTGTCGTCGTTCCCGAAGAAGTAGAAACAGAAGAAAAAAACGGCAAAACCAAAGAAATCGTTCATAAAACATTTCCTGGCTATGTATTAGTTGAAATGGTCATGACGGATGAATCTTGGTACGTTGTACGTAATACTCCTGGGGTAACAGGTTTCGTTGGTTCCCATGGTGCAGGAAGCAAGCCAGCGCCTTTATTACAAGAAGAAATCAATTCAATTTTACGTTCGATCGGTATGAGTACTCGGACAGTTGAACTGGAAGTAGAAATTGGCGAAACCGTCAAGATCATCGAAGGTGCGTTCTCTGGTTTAGAAGGTCAAGTAGCAGAAATCGATGAAGAAAAACAAAAACTAAAAGTGAACATCGATATGTTCGGTCGTGAAACGAGTACAGAACTTGATTTTGAGCAAGTAGATAAGATTTAACTACTGGATTCACTAGCAAGAATGACTCTTTTACGGTAAAATAACAGTAATGAGAATAAAGTGGACCAATTCGTTGGCCCACTTTTTTTCTCAAAATCAGTAAGCGCTTTATAAGAGGAAGGGGTCCTATGTCAAAACTAGTCACTTTTTTTAGAGTAAAGTTTCACAATGATTTTCATCCCCATGGTAAAGGGATGATCTCTGTACATAATGGATATAGCTTGTTATTTCTTTTCAATTTGCTGCTATTTTTCTTTGCTATGTTGTTTTTTGATCCAATGGTGGCAATCGAAGAGCTCAAGTTGATTTTGTTTTCGGAAAGTCATTTAGTCACCGATTATATTGCCATGACCTCGGTAGGGACGGCTTTGTTAAATAGCAGTCTGATGACCTTTGTAGCGATCTCGATTTGCTATCACTATCGGGTACCGATCACGGGCGGTGCAGTCTCTGCGATCTTCATGGTGACTGGCTATGGCTTTTTTGGGAAAAATCTCCTGAATTTTATCCCAATATTTTTAGGCGTTCGACTGTGTTCGTATTTTATGAACGAACCATTGAAAAAATTTCTGTTGATCGCACTCTATGGGTCATCGGTTTCCCCAATCGTCAGCTATTTTGCTTTCAATGATTCCTTACCACCATACTTTAGTCTAGTGATGGGGTATGGCATTGGGATCTTCACCGGTTTTTTGATGGTTCCTATGGCCTTATACTTTCAAGCGCTGTTTCAAAGCGTCAGTCTATACAGTGCGGGATTTACTTCAGGGATGCTATGTACACTGGTCGCTGCCATCTGCCGAATGTTTGGCTTTACGATCGAGCTAAGAACATTAGTATCTCAAGAGCAGCAACCTCGATTGATTTTTATGATGCTGGTTTTAGGAGGGGTATTCGTCGGCTATGGCTTGTTGATGGCGATCAAGAAAAAACGATTGAATATGCGAGCGATTTGGTCGCATAGTGGCAAAATCGAGCGAGATATTTTAAGGGATACTGGCGTTTATAATACGATGATCAATATGGGGTTAATGACATTCTTGTTAGTGGCTTACGTTGTCAGTATTGGTGCGGTTTTAAATGGACCAGTTATCGGTGCGATCTTTTGTGTCATCGGCTTTTCTGCTTGTGGCTCTCATGTGTTTAACTCGCTGCCTTTATTGGCAGGGGTGACGATCGCCAATCTATTGAGCGTATACACCATCAACGAGACGGTTACAGTCACGTCAGCGATTTTTGCGATGATGCTCTGTGCAGTAACAAATGCCTATGGCTGGAAAGGCGGCTTGGTGGTCGGTTTTGTCCACGCCTCAATGGTACTGAATATTGATTTCTTACATGGAGGTTTGAATCTGTATAACAATGGTTTTTCTGGCGGGCTCGTCGCCATGATGATCATTCCCTTATTGGATCTCAGCAAACAGCTCTGGCAAAAATCAGCCGATCAGGCACAAGCTACCCAGGAAGAAAAACCACAAATGGACTTGAAAGCACAAGAAAGCGAGCAGCCATTGGTCACGTTGGATCAAACAGAAGGGAAACCTAAATTTTCCGAGCCTGTGAAGGTATTAAAACCCGTTGCCCAAAAGAAACACTATAGGTTAGGCGAGTGGGAGTAGAAAAACCGCCAATGTTGTTTGTTACTTGTTTAACAAGTGTGGATTACTTGTCTTTTCGTCGCTGGAAATCATGGGAAAATGAAAACCAACCAAGAACAAGCAACGATTGGTTGTTCTTGGTTGGTTTTTATTCGTGTTCGTTTCTAAAAAAAATCAACGATTGGCTTCTAAGATTTCTGCCTGCAAGCGTTGGGCAGTCGGTGTCATGGCTAGACCGCCTTCAGCCGTTTCCTTGAAAATGCTAGGCATTTGGCGACCGACTTGATACATCGCTAAGACCACTTCATCAGGTGGGATAACACTTTCGATTCCTGCCAGTGCCATGTCGGCAGAGATAAAGGCTTGGGAAGATCCCAGGGCATTGCGCTTCACGCATGGGACTTCGACTAAGCCCGCGACAGGGTCACAAATCAAGCCCATCATATTTTTGAGGGTGATCGCCACCGCTTGAGCCGCTTGGTGAGGGGTGCCACCTTTTGCACAAACCAAAGCTGCCGCTGCCATTGCGCTAGCAGAACCGATCTCCGCTTGACAACCGCCTTCGGCTCCAGAAATCGAGGCATTGTTGGCAATCACTAGACCAAAGGCGCCGGCTGTAAATAAAAAGTCGACTTGTTGCGCTCGAGTCAGTGCCAAACGTTCACGTACGGCCATCAAGACACCAGAAACAACACCCGCACTACCGGCGGTCGGTGTTGCACAGATCAAGCCCATTTTCGCATTGACTTCGTTGACTGCAATGGCATTTTGGACCGCGTGTAGAATGGTTTCTCCGCTTAAAAAATCACCGGCAGCAAGGTAGTCGTTCATGCGTGTCGCATCGCCGCCGGTCAATCCCGTCACCGATTTTACACCAGCGACACCTTCAGCGACTGATTGTTCCATAACAACTAAATTCTTTTCCATGATTGCAAGGATCTGTTCGCGACTACGGCCAGTATTTTCAGCTTCGATCGCAATCATCATCTCTGCAACGGAAGGATAATTTTTACTCTCTGTTACTAATTCTTCTATTGTATAGAACATGTGCCTTTTCTCCTTTAATCAAAATACGCAGCGCTGTAAACGTGTGGCAAAACTTTGATTTGTTGCGCCAGCTGATCATTGCGCTGATCGACTTCGATGATCATGATTGCTTTATCACCGACAGCTTCTCTTGTTACGGTCATCGTACCGATATTGATTTGAGCCTCTGATAGTAAATTGGTTACTTTTGCAATCATTCCTGGAACATCTTGATGAACGATCACATAAGTTGGCGTACCCAGCGTCAGAGAAATTTTGAAGCCGTTAAGCTCTGAGATTTGAATATTACCACCACCGATCGAGATACCAGTGACAGAAAGTTTGTGGCTACCTTTTGTCAAAATCATCTTGACCATATTTGGATGTTCCGCTTTTTCTTTTTTAGGAACGAATAGGACTTCGATCCCTTTCTCATAAGCGATTTTTAAAGAGTCTGCTAGGCGAGCATCATCTGGCTCCATGCCTAAAAGACCGCCAACTAACGCAATATCGGTTCCATGACCGCGATAGGTTTTGGCAAACGATTCATACAAAAGGATATCAACACTGTCTGGCTGTTCACCAAAAATACTGCGAACGATTTTTCCGATCCGAGCCGCACCGGCTGTATGAGAACTGCTGGGACCCACCATGATGGGACCGATTATATCAAATACACTGCGGTATTTTAATTGTTCCATTTTTTTCACCTCGATAGTAGTAAACGAATAGGGAAGAATTCCAGTAGTAGTGTAGCATAAAAAAATGAGAGAATGAAAAAAGCAGACCAAAAGCAAGGGATTTTTATTTATTTTTTTATCAAAGGAATGACGAAAAGCGATGGTGAGTATTTTTTCAAAAAAATCAGCTGAAAAACCTTGAATTATTCCTTAAAGATGCTATAATATTCCAGTGTGCTTTCGTCACACGTTTTTTGTGTGTGCACATGAATCACCAAAGTGGGAGGAGAAATTTGGATCTCCAATTAACCACATCACGGACTCAAGGAGGTATGTCTCGTGGCAAAAAAAGTAGAAAAAATCGTTAAATTGCAAATTCCTGCAGGTAAAGCAACACCAGCTCCACCGGTAGGTCCTGCGCTAGGTCAAGCGGGTATCAACATCATGGGATTCACTAAAGAATTCAATGCTCGTACAGCTGATCAAGCAGGTTTGATCATTCCAGTAGTGATCTCTGTATACGAAGACCGCTCATTTACTTTCGTTACAAAAACACCACCAGCAGCAGTATTGTTGAAAAAAGCAGCAAACGTTGAAAAAGGTTCAGGCGAACCAAACAAAACAAAAGTTGCAAAAGTTTCACGCGATCAAGTAAAAGAAATCGCTGAATTGAAAATGGAAGACCTAAACGCAGCTGACGTTGAAGCAGCAATGCGCATGGTTGAAGGAACTGCACGAAGCATGGGGATCACTGTAGAATAATTACAGCCCTAAGGAAGTAGCTTCTCAGTCGGCTTCATATTGAAAAATATGGGACACGTGGGAGGTTCTACCGTTATAACCACATCAAGGAGGAAACAAAATGGCTAAAAAAAGCAAAAAAATGCAAGAAGCATTGAAAAAAGTTGATGCTACAAAAGCTTATTCAGTTGAAGAAGCAGTAGCTTTGGCAAAAGAAACAAATATTGCAAAATTCGACGCAACGGTTGAAGTTGCTTACAAATTAAACGTAGACCCTAAAAAAGCGGATCAACAAATCCGTGGCGCGGTTGTATTACCAAACGGTACTGGTAAAACACAAACAGTTTTAGTTTTTGCTAAAGGCGATAAAGCCAAAGAAGCAGAAGCAGCTGGTGCTGATTTCGTTGGTGACGACGATATGGTTCAAAAAATCCAAGGTGGCTGGTTCGATTTTGACGTTGTTGTTGCAACGCCTGACATGATGGCTACTGTTGGTAAATTAGGTCGTGTGTTAGGCCCTAAAGGTTTGATGCCTAACCCTAAAACTGGTACAGTAACAATGGACGTAACAAAAGCAGTTAACGAAGTTAAAGCTGGTAAAGTAACTTACCGTGTTGACAAAGCTGGAAACATCCACGTACCAATCGGAAAAGTTTCATTTGAAGATGACAAATTAATCGAAAACTTCAAAACAATCCATGAAACATTGTTGAAAGCTAAACCTTCAGCAGCAAAAGGTCAATACATGAAAAATATCTCAGTTACAACAACATTTGGACCTGGGATCCATGTAGAACAAGCTTCTTTCTAATTTAACACAAAAATTTAAAACTTTTATTGACTTGACTGCCTTATCTATGGTAAGGTAGTCAAGGTTAAAAGTTTAACTGTACCGAAGACAGTAGGTGGCATTTGCCTTAATTTCCTACCGAGGACGTTTATTGAGAACCTTCAATAGTCCCTCTATGTCTACGGTGGCATAGAGTTTTTTATTGTCTTTTTTTTAGACAAAGGAACCGTTCGTTTCGAAGAAACTCTTCCATCAAAATCAGGAGGTGAAATATAAATGAGTGAAGCAGCTATCGCTAAAAAATCCGCGATCGTTGATGAAGTGAGTGAAAAATTCTCTGCAGCCGCATCTGTAGTCGTTGTTGACTACCGTGGATTAACTGTTGATGAAGTAACTCGCTTACGTAAACAATTGCGTGATGCAAACGTTGAGATGAAAGTTATCAAAAACTCAATTCTTTCTCGTGCTGCTGAAAAAGCTGGTCTAGAAGGTTTAGGTGAAGTATTCACTGGTCCTACTGCCGTAGCATTCAGTAACGAAGACGTTGTTGCACCTGCAAAAATCATTAACGATTTCGCAAAAGACGCAAAAGCTTTAGAAATCAAAGGCGGTATCATCGAAGGCAAAGTTTCTTCATTGGAAGAAATTACTGCATTGGCGAAATTGCCAAACCGCGAAGGACTTCTTTCTATGTTGCTATCTGTGCTACAAGCACCTATCCGCAACGTGGCTTACGCTGTCAAAGCAGTGGCAGAAAAAGAAGAAGATGCAGCATAATTGCCGCATGATTTTTCAGTATTAAAAAACTAAACTACTTACTTAAATGGAGGAAAACAAAATGGCATTGAACATTGAAAACATTGTCGAAGAGCTAAAAGGCGCGACAATCTTAGAATTAAACGATTTAATTAAAGCTATCGAAGAAGAATTTGGCGTATCTGCTGCAGCTCCTGTAGCTGTAGCTGGTGGAGCTGGCGATGCTGGTGCTGCTGAAGAACAAACTGAATTCACTGTAGAATTGACTGCAGCTGGCGATCAAAAAGTTAAAGTTATCAAAGCAGTTCGTGAAGCAACTGGCTTAGGCTTGAAAGAAGCGAAAGCAGTCGTTGACGGAGCTCCTTCAGCAGTTAAAGAAGGCATCTCTAAAGACGAAGCTGAAGCATTGAAAGCAGCTTTAGAAGAAGTTGGCGCTTCAGTAACAGTTAAATAATTTTTCTTAGTGTCAAATCCTTTTGTATGAAGGGGTTTGGCGCTTTTTTTTGTAAATGAAATTCCTGCAAAAGGAATAAGCAGCGATCCCCGTTTCTTACTAGCGAGGATCACTGCTTATTTTTTTCGGAATTGTTGGAATAGGAACACAAAAATAAAAAAGAAAAATGCTTCCCACAATGTTGTGGTCCAGCTAAAGCTGCGGTTGATACCAAAAACGAGATTACCGATATTGGAAACCACCAAATACAATGCTGTTGCAAGCAAAGAATAGCCGAGTCGTTTACCCATCATTACGCCTCCCTTTGCTATGATTGTAACAAGTCGAAAGAGTTGTGGCAATCAATTCTCTCCTGATGGAAAGGAATTGGTTGGCGGAAAGAGAATAAAACGAACGATCACAGTGGACCGTTCGTTTTATAATGGTCTATGGGTGTGGCTATTTCAATGGGACATCAAAGATCCAACCTGTTGGGGCCGCAATATCTCCAAATTGAATGCCGGTCAATTGATCATACAATGCTTTTGTTTGTGGACCAACTTCCGTTTCACTATAGAACACATGAAAATCCTCACCGTTTTGGATCCCGCCGATTGGGGAGATAACAGCAGCTGTTCCGCAGGCACCCGCTTCGACAAACCGATCCAGCTCATTAAGATAAACATCGCCTTCAACAGGGGTCAATCCTAATGAGTGTTGCGCTAGATGCAGCAATGAATATTTTGTGATACTTGGCAAAATAGAAGGAGATTTTGGTGTCACAAATTCATTGTCAGCCGTGATTCCGAAAAAGTTAGCAGAACCGACTTCTTCGATTTTGGTATGCGTTTCTGGATCCAGATAGATGCAGTCGGAAAATTTCCGCTGATGGGCTTCGTATCCAGGCAACAAACTCGCAGCATAATTTCCACCAACTTTGGCTGCGCCAGTACCATTTGGTGCCGCGCGATCATAATCAGAAACAATGAAATTGGTCGGTGTCAATCCGCCCTTAAAGTAAGGACCGACAGGCATACAAAAAACCGTAAAAATATACTCTGGTGCTGGACTGACACCGATGTTTTCTCCGACCCCAATCAATAGAGGACGAATATACAAGGTGGCGCCGCTGCCATAAGGTGGAACATATTCCTGATTTGCTTTTACTACTTGTTTTACCGCATCTAAGAAAAAGTCCTCAGGAACCTCTGGCATGCGCAGGCGATAGGCACTGCGATTCATCCGTTTGCTATTTTCGTCTGGACGGAACAAATTGATGCCGCCATCTTTTCTTCGGTAGGCTTTTAGTCCTTCAAAACATTGTTGTCCATAATGAAGAGCGGTTGATCCCTCGTGGATATGCAGATAATTATCCTCGGTAAGTTCGCCTTCATTCCAAGAACCGTCTTTCCATGTTGCCAAAAAACGCCATGGCGTCTTGATATAAGAAAACCCTAAATTTGACCAATCGATTGTCATTCGTTCACACCCTTTTTTAATTTTTCTAAGTATAGCACTTCAGAAAAGAAATGTCATTATTTTCTGAAAATTCTTCTGTAAGAATAGTTGGTGACATTGACGTGTAAAGGATAGGGAAGTGCTCTTTGCTTGTACGAGTTCCCCAGTTTGTTTTTCTACAAGTTCTGTGCTTCAATGAGAGTATAAAAAAACAAAAAAGGGGGAACGTTTGTGATTGAGGAAGTGTTGACGGACAGTCAGGGGATCGCTGCTGCGTATCGACGATTGAAACCAATCATGATCCATACACCACTTGCACCAAGTAATATTTTAGGCAAAGAAAAAGAGGGCACGATATTTTTGAAATTAGAAAATCTACAGCGTACCGGCTCCTTTAAAGCGCGGGGGGCGTATAACAAGCTCGCTTCATTGACTGATGCAGAAAAACTTCGCGGTGTCATCGCCTGTTCTGCAGGAAATCATGCGCAAGGTGTTGCTCTCGCAGGATCGTTACTGGGGATCAATGTCCGAATCTTTATGCCATTAACGGCTGCTAAAACAAAAATAGAGGCGACAAGAAGCTATGGCGCACAAGTCGTTTTAGCAGGAGAGACGTTTGATGAAACCAAACAACTGACAGTAGACGCCATGAAAGACAGTGGCGAAGTTTTTGTCTCTCCCTTTGATGATCGTGCAGTAATGGAGGGGCAAGGAACGATTGCGATCGAACTGTTGGAGGATCTTCCAGATGTTGATAATGTCATTATTCCCATCGGTGGTGGTGGGTTGATCGCTGGGATGGCTTTAGCCTTAAAAGAACTTCGTCCAGAAGTCAAAATCATCGGCGTTCAATCCTATGGCGTTTATGGTATGATCGCATCGATCTGGCAGCAAAAGCTGGTAGCCAATCGCCGCAGTAGAACGATCGCCGATGGCTGTGATGTTGCTTTAGCAGGGGAGCTGACCTATGATGTTTTAAAGACCCGTATCGATGAAACGGTCTTAGTTGAAGAATCCGACATCGAACAAGCGATCCATTACTTGGCTTTGAAGGAAAAAGTCATTGCAGAAGGTGCTGGTGCATTAAGTACAGCGGCGATTTTAAGCGGACAAATCGATCATTTACTTCGAGGAAAGAAAACTGTGGCATTGGTCTCCGGCGGCAATATTGATTTCTCTGTGTTTAAGGAAATGATTTGAATAAAAAGCATACTCAAGTAAAATCGATGAGGTGCATTTGAAATTATCAAAAGGATCTCTATATCTTTACCGGCGATAGGGTCAAAATCATTGTGACGATAGCTAAAGGATCTTGTCGATTCATGGTATGAATAGCAGCAAAAAAAAGAGTTCCCGTTTGAAGGAACTCTTTTTTACATTCAAAAGAACTATTTAAAGATTAGAAACTGCGTCCGCCGCCGCCGAAAGTACCGCCGCCAGAAGAGTGGGTCGTACTGCCGCCTCCGCCGCCAGAAAAACCGCCACCACCGCCGCCTCCGCTATTATCCGAGGGACGGGGGATGCGTCTGGTTGTGACAAAGGAGTTGACTAAGCGATCTTCTTTTTGAGTCAGATCAATACTTGATTTTTCTAGATAGTTAAATTTGTAGCCGCCCATTTTTAATTGATAACGGGATTTAACAATGATGAAAAAGGCGATACTGATCACTGCCGCGATCGCTAAGCAAATAGCAATTTCTAGTGGCGTCATCACTTTGTAATAAGTAATTTTTCCAGTATCACGATCGATACGATAGTGATCGGCAGGAACACCTGCTTCCACAAAACCAGCTGCTTTTTGCAGATAGACCAATGCCGCTTGGTAATAATTTCCCTCTGCCATTTGGTCAAATACCGCATCAAGAAGATTATCTAGACGTGAATCGGTGAGGTAATCGATCATATTTCCAGAAGTCGAAACGTGAAATTTACGTTGCGACATATCGATCACCAAAGCGGATCCATTGTTGTCGTTGCCGATCCGTCTTGAAAGATATCGATTAGTATACAACTCGATATCTCCCGTGTTGCTGTTCGTTGTTTGAATAAACACTTCGCCTTTGATTTTTGCATTCAGCGCTTCTGCTTCTTCATTCAACTTCTGGATTTCTTGTTCGGTAAAAAGTCCAGCGTGGTCTGCGACTGTCTCTTCGGCTGCAAAGGCGGGCAGGGTGGTTAAGAAAAAGCCAACCAGCAGAAGCAACAAATAAGATAGTTTTTTCATAGGAAATACGCTCCAATCAATGCGAGGATGGTCGTTGCCGCGAAAATTGCGCCACTGACGATTCCCAAGCGTTTGTAACTGATCGGTAAAACACCGCTGACTTTTCCTGTTTGCCCATTCATCGCATAATAAAAGGCACTCTTGTTTTCATCATCGGCTCGATAGGTCACTAGCCATACAGGAAGCAAAACGTAGTTGTTTTCTTCTTTTGTTAGATTGATGGATCGATTGTTGCGTTTAAAACTAGTATAGCCATTGACCGTACCTGCTAGCAGATTTTCAGCATAACCCGATAATTCGTTTTTGACTTCGTCGGAAAGATCAATGTATTCAATGTCTCTTTTTTCTGCTTGGAAGCCGGCTAAATACTGACTGCGAAAATTAACAGCTTTTTCAAGAGGAAACGGCTGAACGCCAGTCACCATTTTTTGCTGGACGTTTTTTGACAGCGCATGCTTGAGTAATTCGTTTACCTTGATTTTGCCTCGTCGCAAGACGTCGTATTGTTTATGCTCGGTATATTCAATGTCACCCACTCGCCAAATTCGCAAGGAGGTACCCATTCCTGAAAGGGAGCCGTTCATCTCGGCATCGACGACCCAATAAGGGAAGTATACGCCAGTCAATTTCTCTACTTGTGCTTGGTCGAAGAAATCCCGTGGGACGAATTTTTTCTTTTGCGCCCATTCTAAAAACTTTTGCGTTGCTTCTTCTTTTTCGATCGCAAAGGGAAGGACTTTGTTTGGCAAAAATTCTCCCGAAAGCCGTCCAGATAAAACGACCGGGTTATGGCAAAAGTAGCAATAGGTTGCGGCCGTCGTTGCATCCGTCACGATTTCAGCACCGCAGCTGGGGCAGGTGAAAAGGTCCATCTGTCCCGCTTGTGCATTGGCTTGTTGTTGCACTTCTTCTTCAAGGCTCGGCTCCGTCACTGAGGCAGCCGTGGCATCTACAGAAGAATCAGCGGCCATTTGCGCTTCTTTTTGCTTTTCTTCAAAGGCAGTGACTTCGTCTTCAGTAAAAATACTCAGACAAAATGGACAATGAAATTTTTGATCGCCAGGATCAAAGGTTAAAGCGCCCCCGCAATTGGGGCACTTATGTGTGATAACATCCATCAGCAATCCTCCTCAATTAGTCTACTGGGACACCTTTGAAAGGTTTGCCGCAATTCGGACAGAATTTTGGAATGCCGTTGGCTAAATCAATCACTTCACCACAATCACTGCATTTCATTTTCAGACTTGGTCCATCGCTCGTTGGTTTAGGCGTGCCGCAATTGCTGCAGAATTTACCAGTATTAGATGTGCCGCATTGTGGGCAGTCCCAATGATCTGCGTTGCTTTGTGCAGGTGCTTGTTGCTGCTGCATCTGCTGTTGGTTGTTTTGTGACGCTTGGTTCAAATAACCGCCACCAGCGTTCATCCCCATGCCCATGCCAACAAACCCAGTCGTAGCGCCAGCGGCATTGCTACCGGCAGATTCCATACCACGAGCTACCGAACCTTGAACATAGCCTTCACGAATCGAAGGGTCACCTAACATTGCCCCTTGGTTCCGCATGTTGATCAATTTTACGGAATCATCCGTATAAGAGATGCTTGCGACGGCAACCGAAAAGATTTCCATTCCTCGGAGTTCTCGCCAGCTGTCATCAAGAACTGTTCCCATATATTTGCTTAATTCCATGCTCTTAGATGGAACGTAAGAAATTCGTTCGCCATCAGCGGACATTTTGTTGATCGCTGTTTGTAGGGCGGTCAAAAATTCAGCTAAGTACTGCTCGTTGATGTCGTTGATATCGACTTGACTTTTGTTTTTTGGGATCGCATTCGTGTAGAACAAAATTGGATCGGTAATTCGTAAGGAATAGTTTCCGTGCGCCCGCAAGAAAAGTTCTGCGTTGTAAAAGTTGTCAAAATAATTCAAAGGCGAGGAAGTACCGAAGCGAATCCCTTTGATTTCTTGTAGATTGATATAAAAAACTTGTTGTTTTTGCGGTGTAACGCCACCAAACTTAAAGCGGTCAAACGTTTCAGAAATCGCATCTTTCAATGAACCGTTTAACATTGAAGGCGCTAATTCGTTTTTCACTGTATAGTAGCCTTCTTCGGCGGTATAATCGATGATTCGCCCGCCATCAACCAATAACATCATCATATTCGGATAGACATGGATCACTGAGCCATCAGTGATGACATCTTCTGTGCCTTTTCTGTTGGAACCGCGTTTGTCATTACGCCGCACTTTGACACCTTTTGTCATTACTGTCGAATCGCTCATATTGTCAGGCTCGATCACCTCTAGCCATTGATCTGCTAATCCGCCGCCAATTGCGCTTGTTGCCGCTTTGATAATACCCATTTTCAGTCCTCCTTTAAATTGTTTTCATCACAATAGATGAACATAGATTCATTATACCATAGGAGGTGAGATTTACGTTATCAGTCTAAAGTTGGAGAGGAGTTTTTCGCAAAATCCATCAATAAACGGTTCGTTCGCAGGTGGATTTGAATAAAAGAGACAAATTGGAGATTGCGGATTAAATTTCCATTTCTTTTGAGATTCCCCCACGCAAACGGTGGTTTTTTTGGCTGATATTACGTATAATAGAAGGTAGCGAATTTTGAAATGAGTGTGGAAAACTATGGCTTATCAAGCATTATATCGTGTTTGGCGTTCTCAGCGTTTTGATGATGTTGTCGGACAAAAAGCAATTACCCAAACCTTAAAAAATGCAATCGATCAAAACCAGATCTCGCATGCCTATTTATTTACGGGTCCTCGAGGAACCGGGAAAACAAGTGCAGCGAAAATTTTTGCCAAAGCCATCAATTGTCCGAACCAGGTCAACGGTGAGCCTTGCAATGAGTGCGATATGTGTCGCTCAATCACAGCAGGGACGCAAGAAGACGTGATCGAAATCGATGCGGCAAGCAACAACGGTGTAGAAGAAATTCGCTTTATTCGTGATCGTGCGAACTATGCACCGACCCAAGCTGAATACAAAGTTTATATCATTGATGAAGTGCACATGCTGTCAACAGGCGCATTCAACGCTTTACTAAAAACATTGGAAGAACCACGGAAAAATGTTGTCTTTATTTTGGCAACAACAGAGCCCCATAAGATTCCAGCAACGATCATTTCTCGAACCCAACGTTTTGATTTCAAACGGATCAATACGCAAGATATCGTGGGTCATTTAGAAACGGTCCTTACTACTAGTGAGATCAATTACGAAGCAGAAGCTTTACAGATCATTGCGCGAGCCGCAGAAGGCGGTATGCGGGATGCCTTGAGTATCACCGACCAGGCGATCGCTTTTAGTGATGGAACCGTAACGACCCAAGATGCTCTTGAAGTGACGGGCAGCTTGTCCTATGAAATGATGGACCGTCTGATGCAAGCTTGCGGGGAAAAAGAAGTTGCCGATGCGTTAGCGACCTTGCGGGAGTTATTAGCCTCTGGTAAAGAAGCCCGACGTTTATTGGAAAACTTGTTGGTTTATTGTCGAGACTTGCTGATGTATCAACAAGCGCCGCAGCTGCTATCTGAAAAGTCGCTGCAATTGACTGAAGCGTTTCAAACACTGGCAAAAAATACCCCGCCAGCAAAAATCTATCACTGGATCACGGTCTTAAACGATACGCAAAATGAAGTACGATTTACGAACAATCCTACGATCTATCTGGAAGTGGCTGTGGTCAAATTAGCCAATGATCCAGAAAGTGCTGCTGTTGCTAGCAATTCAGCTGATAATAGTCAAGAAGTGGCGCAGTTACGGCAAGCATTGCAAAAACTTCAGGCAGAGGTGCAACGACTGCAGGAGAATCGACCGGCAGGTGCCGTTGCGGAAACCACTGCGCCAGTGAAGAAAGCCAAGGCGAGTACTACGTTCCGTTTACCAAAGGAACGCGTGTTCCAAGTACTGAAAAGTGCAACGAAGAAAGACTTGGCAAACGTTCGCAATGTTTGGGACGATCTTTTGATGTCTCTTTCCGTGACGCAAAGAGCGATGCTGCATTCCAGTGAAGCAAAAGCTGCCAGCGAATCGGGCGTCGTGATCGCTTTTGACTATGAGATCTTATGCCAGCGAGCAAGTAACGACCAAGAGTTTCAATTGATGATCCATAATCAATTGTCTCGCATGATCAAAGACTACGCCCCACAGGCTGTCTTTATCACAAAAGAAAGTTGGCCAGCACTACGGCAAGAGTTTTTGGCCGGCGGTCAAGCAACGGCAGATTCGGAAATTGAAGTAGACCAAGAAGAGACCGAAGCCGCTCCTGTCGAACCTGAAAATGACGACTTAGTAACAAAAGCGCAAGAGTTATTTGGTGAATTAACCAGCATTGAAGAAAATTAATGAAAATGGAGTGATTGATAATGATGCGAGGCATGGGAAATATGCAAGGCATGATGAAACAAATGCAAAAAATGCAAAAAGAAATGATGAAAGAACAAGAAGCGCTGAACAGCAAACAATTTATCGGCGAATCGACAAATGGCTATGTCAAAGCGACCTTTACTGGCGATAAGACGTTACAAGACATTACTATCAATGAAGCGATCGTTGATGCTGACGATGTGGAAATGCTGCAAGATATGATCATTTTAGCTGTCAATGACGGATTGAAGAAAATTGAAAAAGAATCGGAACAAACGATGGGCAAATACACAAGAAACATTCCGGGTCTATAAAAGGAGAAATGACGGTGCAATATCCTGAACCGATCGCCCGATTGATCGACAGTTACATGAAACTGCCGGGAATCGGACAAAAAACCGCGACACGTTTGGCATTTTATACGATCGATATGAAAGAAGAAGTCGTCAATGAGTTTGCCAAATCGTTGCTTAGTGTCAAACGAGATTTGCACTTTTGCAGTATTTGCGGAAATATAACTGAAGAAGATCCTTGTGAGATCTGTAGTGATCCAACAAGAGACAAAGAAACGATTTTAGTGGTTGAAGAGCCTAAAGATGTCATGGCACTAGAAAAAGTCCGGGAGTATCATGGACTTTATCATGTGCTGCATGGCGTGTTATCCCCGATGGAAGGGACAGGTCCAGAAGATATCAACATTGCATCGCTGATACAGCGGCTGCATGATGATCAGGTCAAAGAAGTGATTATTGCGACCAATGCGACCACGGAAGGTGAAGCAACGGCGATGTATATGTCACGTTTGATCAAGCCTGCTGGTATTAAAGTCACGCGTTTGGCTCATGGCTTATCTGTGGGCAGCGATATTGAATACGCGGATGAAGTGACCTTGCTAAAAGCAGTAGAAGGTCGCCGAGAATTATAAAGATATTGGAGGCAATTAGGGTGAATGGATTGTTTATAACCATCGAAGGACCGGATGGTGCTGGAAAAACCAGTGTGATCGAAGAGTTGTATCCTCGGTTACAGCTTGAAGCAACAAGAAAAATCGTGAAAACAAGAGAACCTGGCGGAGTTAAAATCGCTGAAAAGATTCGTAAAATTATTTTAGATCCGCGAAATGAAGAAATGGATGAGCGGACGGAAGCCTTACTTTATGCAGCGGCCCGCCGCCAACACTTGATTGAGGTTGTCCTGCCGGCATTAAATGCTGGACACATCGTGATCTGTGACCGCTTTGTTGACAGTTCGCTTGCCTATCAAGGAGCTGGACGCCGCATCGGGATTCCTGAGATCGCACGGATCAACGAGTTTGCGACGGAAGGAACGACGCCTGATTTTACCTTGTATCTAGATGTTGACTCTGATACTGGCTTGCGTCGCATCCAAGAAAACCGCGCACATCAATATGACCGCTTAGATTCGGAAGGATTGGAGTTTCATCAACGGGTTCGTCATGCGTATCTTAAGCTGGCGGAAGAAAATCCTGTACGCATTCATAAGATTGATGCTAGAATGGGGTTACAAGAAGTTGTTGAATCCAGCTATTCAGCAATCGTTGAATCGTATCCTGCTTACTTCAAGTCAATCTAGAGTAGGTTGGATAACACAAAGGAGATGGTCCCATGAAATTAATTATGGCAATCGTACAAGACAAAGACAGTAATCGTTTGGCAAATGAGTTTATTGATGCCAATATCCGTGCTACAAAATTGTCCTCAACGGGTGGGTTTTTAAAGGCTGGCAACAGTACGTTTATCATTGGTATTGAAGACGATCGGGTACAAGATGCATTAGAATTGATCAAAAAAACCTGTCAATCAAGAAAACAATATGTCTCGACACCGATGTCTTTAGACATTTCCTTAGACGGTCAAGTTCCTTATCCAGTCGAAGTCGAAGTCGGCGGAGCAACTGTGTTCGTGCTACCGGTTGACGGATTCCATCAATATTAAAAAAGGAGCTTTTCATGGAGGAGTTATTTCTACAAGAATATCAGCCTCTTGTTTTTGCCCAACTAAAAAAAAGTATCAAGCATGGGCGCATTGCTCATGCTTATCTTTTTGAAGGGGACAAGGGGACTGGCAAGCACGAATTAAGTCTGTGGCTCGCAAAACGCCTTTTTTGTACCAATGTGCAAGAAGAAGCCCCGTGCGGCACTTGCAGCAATTGTCTGCGGATCGCCCAAGGAGAGCATCCTGACGTCATCCAAATCGAGCCGGATGGGCAGATGATCAAAGTCGACCAGATTCGGCAGCTGCAAGAGGAGTTCTCAAAAAGCGGCTTTGAAAGTCGTCTGAAAATCTTTATTTTGTCTCAAGCTGACAAAATGAACAACAGCGCTGCCAACAGCCTATTAAAGTTTTTGGAAGAACCGGTGGGAAACTTTTTGGCGATTTTAGAAACTGAGAGTTTAGGACGTATTTTGCCGACGATTCAGTCTCGCTGTCAGATCATTCATTTTTCGCAGCTGTCAAAAGAAAAACTACAGGAGAAGCTCCAAGAAGAAGGACTTTCCAAAGAGACGAGTCGACTTCTGAGCCACTTGACTAATAGTTATCATAAAGCAGTTGAAATCTCGCAGAATGAATGGTTTAATGAAACTAAGGATGCTGTTAAGCGTTGGGTGAATTACCTTTTGAAGAAAGACCCGCAAGCATTTATTTTTGTTCAGAAAAAATTATTGGGTCTAGCAAAAGAAAAAAATCAGCAATCAGAAATCTTTTTGCTCTTGTTATTTTACTTTCAAGAGGAACGAGATCGATTGTTGGCACAAGGTTTATGGGGAAAAGAGATCAATCGTGCCATTGAAGCCGCATTGCAAGCACAAAAAAAATTGCAAGCCAATGTGTCTTTCCAAGGAGTGGCAGAACAATTTTCCGTGAAAATCATCTATGGATAAAACGCAGCAGCCGGAAAAGGAGACCAGAGATGATCGAAGTTGTCGGAGTGCGTTATCATGACGTGGGCCAGATTTATTTTTACACACCAAAAAAACAGACCTATACCATAAATGAACAAGTCATCGTGGAATCACAAGATGCCAAATGTCTTGCCACGGTGGTTACAAAAAGCAGAAAAATGAATGAGAGCGATTTGCCTCAAGCAGTCAAACCGATCCTGCGTCGAGCGACGAAAAAAGATTTGGAGCAAGCTGCCGCCAATCAAAAAGCAGCAGAAGAAGCGTTGAAAATCGGGAAAGAAAAAATCCGAGCACACCAGCTGCCAATGAAGCTGATTCGGGTGGCATATACCTTTGAGCGCACAAAACTGATTTTTTCGTTCACGGCAGAAAGCCGCGTTGATTTTCGTGAGTTGGTCAAAGACTTGGCAAGTGAATTTCATACACGGATCGAACTGCGCCAAATTGGTGTCAGGGATGAAGCAAAGGCGCTAGGCGGAGTTGGACCCTGCGGTCGCAAACTATGCTGTGCGACGTTTTTAGGCGATTTTATCCCAGTGTCCATCAAGATGGCTAAGGATCAAGGACTCTCCTTGAATCCTGCAAAAATTTCAGGGTTATGTGGTCGTTTGATGTGTTGTCTTAAGTACGAAAGTGAAGAGTATGAGCGTGCAAAAAAAGAATTGCCGGATCGCGGCAAGGAAGTTGAAACGCCAGATGGCAAAGGACGTGTGGTCGGGCTGGATCTGTTGAGCCGAGTGATCAAAGTCCGTTTGCATGATCGGCAAACACCAATCGAGTATGATTATGAAGAACTAGTGACAAAATAAGTAGGTGACCATAATGAGCATGGACAAACGATCAATATATGACGGATTGAATCAGTTAGAAGTGGAGTTGCAAAATTCCTTGAATAATCTAGCGGAAATGAAGCAGTCTTTGCAAGAAATCGTCGAAAAAAATACGACATTAGAATTGGAAAATCAACGCTTACGTGAACACATTCGTGAGTTGAACCAAGTGGCAGATGCACCCGCTGAATCGGTCAAACAAGAGCTTTCTAAATCACGGATGAATTTAGAAAAGATTTACGAAGAAGGATTTCATGTTTGTTATGACTTATACGGTTCTCGCAGAGAACATGACGAACCTTGTGCGTTTTGTCTAGAAGTGATCTATCGTGAAAGCGGCAAATAGCTGACAGACGAAGCGGTTCGTTAGAAAAAAGATCAGTTTCTGCTGGTCTTTTTTTCGAAAGGAGCAGTACATGCAAAAGCAGCAAAGTTATAAACAAGACACTGGAAAACTGTATCTTGTTCCAACACCGATCGGTAACTTGGAAGATATGACGTTCCGATGTGTCAAAATTTTAAAAGAAGCGGACTTGATCGCAAGTGAAGATACTCGAAATACCCAGAAATTGTTGAATCATTTTGAGATTGCGACACCGCAAAAAAGCTTACATGAACACAATTATAAAGAACGGGTGCCACAGCTGATAGAACAGCTGCAAATGGGCAAGACTATTGCCCAATGCAGTGATGCTGGTATGCCCTCCATTAGTGATCCAGGTCATGAATTAGTCAAGGCGTGCTTGGTCGAAGGAATCGCAGTGATTGCGCTCCCAGGACCTACGGCTGGTTTGACCGCGCTGATCGCTTCTGGCTTATCACCGCAGCCGAATCTTTTTTATGGCTTTTTACCTCGTAAGAAAAAAGAACAAAAGCAAGCGTTAAGTGAATTGGCAAGCCAAAAAGCTACGATGATTTTTTATGAGTCACCGTATCGAATCGCATCGACGATCGAAACGATGAAAGAGGTATTGGGAGAACGTCAAGCAGTTATCTGCCGTGAATTGACAAAAATCCACGAAGAATATTTGCGAGGGACCTTTTCAGAATTGATTGAATACCTCGACCAACAACCAATCAAAGGGGAATGCTGTCTATTAGTGGAAGGCGCTTCTGAAATCCCTGAAGTCGTTTATGAAGGAAGCTATGCTGAACAGGTGGCAGCCTTGATGGAAGAGGCAGACTTGTCTTCGAAAGAAGCCATCAAAGAAGTGGCTAAACGCAATCAAGTGAAGAAACAGCTTGTTTATCAAGCCTACCATCAATTAGAAACGTAATCATACCGAGAATTCTCTCGGTATTTTTTTGTCTTTTTTCGGATTTGTGTTAAGTTATCTGACATCAATAGTTAGCTATTTTCAGAAAATTCACGGTTTTCTCAGAAAAATCTAGATTATTTGAAAATATGATGTTAGGATAACTAACATAAAGAAAAGGAGGCGTCAAAAATGAACACAGGGAATATTGCATTTATTTTAATTTGTAGCGGCATGGTTTTTCTTATGACTCCAGCATTGGCATTTTTTTACGGAGGATTGGAACGTCGCAAAAACATCCTCAATACCATGATGATGGTGATTTGTACGATGGGCTTGGCGTCTGTGCTATGGGTCGCTTTAGGGTATACCTTATCTTTTAGCGGCACAGGCTCATTTATTGGGAATTTAGATAAAGTCTTTTTCAATCATGTCTCGATGACAGAAGGAGAAGGGATTCCTGAAGGGTTATTTGCGGCCTTTCAAATGATGTTTGCCTTGATTACAACGGCGATCATTACTGGATCTGTCGTGGGCAGAATGCGTTTCTCAGCTATTTTCCTATTTATCGGCTTCTGGCTAGTTCTCGTGTATTTTCCAATGGCACATATGGTATGGGGCGGCGGTTTTTTAGATGCGATCGGCTCGATCGATTTTGCAGGAGGCAATGTCGTTCATATCAGTTCGGGTATCAGTGGGTTAGTCTTAGCGATCGTTGTCGGTAAGCGGCGAGAATTTCATCAAACCGAATATCGTCCTCATAATATTCCCTTTGTTGTACTAGGTGCTGGCCTTTTATGGTTTGGCTGGTTTGGCTTTAATGCTGGCTCTGCGTTAGCAGCTGATGGTCTAGCGATCCACGCCCTAATGACCACGAATACGGCTGCAGCCAGTGCGATGCTTTCTTGGATGCTGATCGAAAAAATCGTGTTGGGCAAACCGACGATCGTTGGTGCGTGTACTGGAGCCGTCGTGGGCTTAGTTGCCATCACACCAGGTGCGGGATTTGTCTCGCTTTGGTCTTCCTTTATCATTGGCGCTTTAGTCAGTCCGTTTTGCTACTTCTTTATTTCTGTCATCAAACATCGTCTAGGATTAGATGATGCGCTGGATGCCTTTGGCTGCCACGGGGTAGGCGGGATCTTCGGTGGTTTGATGACGGGGATCTTTGCGGATCCAACAGTGGGTGGACGGTCAGGATTGCTCTATGGCGGCGTTGATCTTTTTCTCGCACAAGCCGAAAGTATCGTATTTACGATTCTATTTGCAGGTATCTTATCCTTTGTCATTATCACTTTGATCAAATGGGTAATGCCGATTCGCGTATCGCAACAAGAAGAAGCAGTGGGGATGGATCGGATCGAACATGACGAAACGGCCTATCCTACCTTTATGGGGTTAGACTCTTAAGAGTGGAGGAGCAGTCATGAAAAAAGTTGAAGCGATTATTCGCCAAGAAAAATTAGAAGAACTAAAGGCCGCTTTGGATCAGTCTGATTTGATCAGCGGCATGACAGTCAGTCAAGTGCTGGGCTGTGGCAATCAAAAAGGCCTCAAAGAGTTTATTCGTGGCCAAGAAGTGATCACAACTCTTTTACCAAAAGTAAATGTCCGTTTTGTTTTAGCAGATGAAAAAGTCGATGCGGTGATTGATCTGATTGTATCGATCTGTCGGACAGATGAAGTCGGTGACGGCAAAATATTCGTCTACCCGTTGGAAGAAGCGATTCGGATTCGCACCAATGAACGAGGGGAAGCTGCCTTATAGTAGAACTTCTTGGACCATGAAGAGGGCCGCAAAAGCAGTGAATGTAGAAGGAAGGACCAATGAAGATTGGTCCTTTTTGCGTGCTTCCCTCGATTCCTTGCTTGATAGGGAACCTCTGTTCGTTTATAATAAGAAGTGAGGTGAACAACGATGTCGGAACTACAATTTCCCTTAAAAAATGATACGAGCCGCAAAATTATTCATATTGATATGGATGCTTTTTTTGCTTCGGTGGAAGAACGGGATGATCCAGAGCTTGCCAAGCATCCCCTCGTCATTGCCCGTCACCCAAGTGATACTGGCGGACGAGGAGTGGTCACGACCGCCAATTATCTGGCACGACAATATGGCATCCACTCGGCAATGAGTGCGCAAAAAGCCTATGAGCTTTGTCCTCAAGCGATTTTTAAACCGGGAAATCATCAAAAGTATCGTGAAGTGTCCCAGCAAGTCAGAGAAATTTTTCATCGGTACACCGACATCATCGAACCAGTTTCTATTGATGAAGCGTATCTAGATGTCACAGTCAACAAGATCAATTGTCCTTCAGCAATTAAGATCGCTCGTTTGATTCAACGAGACATCTGGCAAGAGACTCATCTGACCTGTTCGGCAGGAGTCAGTTACAACAAATTCTTGGCAAAACTGTCTTCGGATTATCATAAACCACGAGGATTGACGGTGGTGATGCCAGATGAGGCAGTGGCCTTTTTGCAACAATTACCCATTGATAAATTTCACGGGATCGGGAAGAAAACTGTTCCGCGGATGCATGAGTTAGGTATTTTTACAGGAGCTGATCTGTATGGCTGGAGTGAGATGGCGCTGATTCGTGAATTTGGCAAAATGGGGTATTCCTTGTATCGGAAAGTTAGAGGGATCCATGATTCCCCAGTTAGTGTGACCAGAGAACGGAAATCAGTTGGAAAAGAGCATACATACGGCAATCCATTAACCAGTGAAGAACAAGTATTGAGCCAGTTACGGGCTATCGCAGAAGAAGTCGAAAGATCCCTGAAGCGCACACAAAAACATGGCAAGACGGTCGTGTTGAAAGTTCGTTACAGTGATTACTCTACGATCACCAAGCGAGTGACCTTGCCAACCTATGTTCATAAAAAAGAACAGCTATTTTCCGAAGCAAGTCTGATTTGGGAAGAAATTTTAGGTCTGGAAAAAGGCATCCGTCTTTTGGGGATCACCGTCACAAATCTTGATCCACTGACCTATGAAAATATCGTACTGCCCTTATGGCAACTATCTGACGAGCAGTAGGCTGAAGAGGAGGAGCAAAATGACACTCTATCAAGTATATGACACGATGACAGGATTAGCTAATCAGGAGCGAAGTGAAAAAATGGCCGCCTACATGCGGCATCAGTTTGATTTTTTAGGCATTCCTACGCCGTTGCGCCGCCAGCAGGAGAAAGCGACCTTCAAAGCTGCAAAACAAACGAAAACGGTTGATTGGGACTTTATCGATCATTGTTGGCAAAGCAGCTATCGGGAACACCAATACCTTGCGATTGATTATTTAGTGGTGATGGAGCCGTTTCTAGCGGCCATCGATCTGGCAAAAATTGAACAGCTAGTCATAACAAAAGCTTGGTGGGATAGCGTGGACGCCCTAAGTGAGGTTGTCAGAAAACTAGTTCGCCGACTGCCAGCGTTAAAAGCTGAAATGCTTCGCTGGAGTCTTGAGGAAAATCTTTGGCTGCGGCGAGTGGCAATACTCCATCAACTGCTGCAAAAAGAACAGATGGATCAACCACTGCTTGAAGAGGTCCTCGTCAATAATTTGGGGAGTTCTGAATTCTTTATCAACAAAGCCATTGGTTGGAGCTTACGAGATTATGCCAAGACGAATCCTCAGTGGGTCCAAGACTTTCTTCTTCGCTATCAAACAAGTCTGGCGCCTTTGACGATTCGTGAAGCAAGTAAGTACCTGTAAAAAGCTTGGTCACTGAGTTGAGATAACATAAAAAAACACCGTGCATCATCTTTGAAGGAAGAGGAGGTGACCGTCAAAAGTTCGATTTTTTGGTCTAACTTTTGGGGTCACCTCAAGATGCACGGTGTTTTTAGTTTTTAAATTTGTTTTTTGATTTGTTCGTAGCTTGCTTCAGCATCTTTGCACTTTGCCCAGATAACCGCTTTTCCTTGTTCCCGAGATGCAGCAAGATCAATGATTCGTTGATTGCTGCTGCCGCGAAACTGCAAGTTTAAATTTCGTTTGCTCAGTTCAAAACGACCGTCGACTAAAATATCGATTTTTGATAAAAGTTCCAATTTATCGGGTGTTTCCAAAAGCAATTCTTCATAGGTGTAGCCTGACCAGCTCCAAATATCTTTGCTGTGCCCAAATTCAGCACGAACCCGATCAACGACTTTCAGACAGACTGTTGTGTTCAAGAAAGGTTCGCCGCCCAGGAGGGTCAGCCCTTGGACATAATCATGCCGCAGATCTTCGATGATTCGATCCTCTAGTTCTTGCGTAAAAGGTGTACCATAGCGAAAGTTTTGGACCGCTTTGTTGAAACAGCCTTCACAAGCAAAGAGACAGCCGCTCACGTATAAACTATTTCGAATGCCTTCACCATCAACAAAGTTGAAGGCTTTGTAATCAGCAATATAATTTTGGCTATATTCTTTGGCTTGCCATTCTTTAGGTTTCGGATTTCTCATAAGAAAACTTCTTTCTATCATGAATTACAGGGATTGGTCTTCAAGAAAAGGAGTGTAGAAGAATTCTAGCACTCCTTTTTCGTTTATTCTTGCAAATGTTTGACCCGGGCAGAAATTTCTTTGTGCCGTCCATTGACCATTGGACGAGCTTGAGGATTTCCAAGATACCCACAGGTTCTTTTGACGACGTCACAACTTTTTGGGTCATGATTGCCGCATTGCGGGCATTCGAAGCCCCGTTCAGTTGGATTGAAATCTCCTTCATACCCACACTCATAACAGTGATCGATAGGGGTATTTGTTCCAAGATAGGCGACCCGATCATAAGCGTAATCCCAAACCGCTTCTAACGCTTTTGGATTTTGCTGCAAGACTGGGTATTCACAGTAATGAATAAACCCGCCAGAACAGTATTTTGGATATTCTTTTTCAAAATCAAGTTTTTCAAATGGTGTCGGATTTTTCCGCACATCATAGTGGAAGCTGTTGGTGTAGTATTCTTTGTCGGTAATGTTTTCAACTTCACCGAATTTTTCGGTATCCAAGCGGCAGAAACGATCAGTCAGGCTTTCACTAGGCGTCGAATACACGCTGAAATGATAGCCGTATTCATCGCCCCAAGCATCTGCATGAGCTTTCAATTCTTTCACGATCGCTAGGGTAAAGGCTTTTGCTTCTGGATCTTGTTCCCATGTTCCACCATAAAAAGCCGAAGCAGCTTCATACAAACCGATATATCCAAGAGAAACAGTAGCACGTTTGTTTTTGAATAGTTCATTCACATTGTCTTTGCGATCCAAACGTTCACCGAAAGCCCCATACATATAAAGGATCGGCGCATTCGCAGGGCTGGCTTCTTTACAGCGCTCCACCCGATAGACAAGAGCATCCTTGACGATTTGCAGACGATCTTCCAGCAGCGTCCAGAATTTTTCTTGATCACCATTTGCTTCTAAGGCGATCCGAGGAATATTCAATGTTACGACGCCTAGATTCATCCGACCAACATTGACTTCTTCGCCACGTTCGTTTTTCCAGCCTTGCAAGAAAGAACGACAGCCCATCGGCACTTTAAAGCTGCCGGTCAATTCAACCAATTTATCATAATTCAAAATATCAGGATACATCCGTTTGGTGGCACACTCTAAAGCCAGTTCTTTAATATCATAGTTCGGATCGGTAGGGGCCAAGTTGACGCCACGGCGAATACTAAAGATCAATTTTGGAAAAATAGCGGTACGCTTTTCACTTCCTAACCCGTTGATGCGAATTTGGAGAATCGCTCGTTGGATCTCCCGTTCGAACCAGTTGGTTCCTAAACCAAACCCAAGGGAAGTAAACGGCGTTTGTCCGTTTGAGGTGAATAACGTATTGATTTCGTATTCTAGACTTTGCATTGCATCGTAGATATCTTTGCGCGTTTTGCTCTTCGCATAAGCTTCCCGACGTTCAGGCGACTCGATCCATTCTTCGGCATCTTTTAGATGCTTTTGATAATTCAACTCAGCAAAAGGAGCCAATAATTCATCTGTTCGATCAGCAGAACAGCCGCCATATTGACTCGATGCTACGTTTGCAATGATTTGTGAGATTTGAGCGGTGGCCGTTTGGATCGATTTTGGCGATTCCACTTCGGCGTTCCCAATTTTAAACCCATTATTCAGCATGCCTTTAAAATCGATCAAGCAGCAGTTGGTCATTGGGGTGTAAGGATGATAATCCAAGTCATGGTAATGAATGTCGCCTTTTTGGTGAGCATTTGCCACGTGAGGAGGGAGCATTTTCAAACCGATCGATTTTCCTACGATCCCAGCGGTCAAATCACGTTGTGTATTGAACACATTGCTATCTTTATTGGCATTTTCATTGACGACCGATTGATCTTTATTCATCAATTTGTTGATCGTAAAGTTGATGTCTGTGGCTTTGCTGCGCTCGAAATCACGATGGGTCCGATAGTTGATATATTCTTCAGCCAAGGCATACTCGTTTTTTGCTAATAAGATATGCTCGACGATATTTTGGATCTCATAGATTTTTACATTCGTACGAAAACGTTCCGCGATCTCGTGATCGACACTGTCAACGATCTCGGTGATTTTTTCGTGGTCGATGGGAGAAAGCTCGCCGTTGATTTTTCTTAGGGCTTTCACTAACGCATCGTAAATTTTTTGATCATCAAAATCGACAAGCCGTCCATCACGTTTAACGATTTTTAACTGACGCAAAGCGGACTGTCTTTCCAACCCTTGCTCAGGATTTCTCTTAATGTTCATCATTTCTACCACTCCTTATCTTCCTCAATATAATAAAACAAATTGTAGAAATGAGCAACTATATATAGTGGTGGATAAGGGGTGGTAAATTGGATATACACAATATATGGTGTATATTCATTGGGGTGTTTTCTGGGAAAACTGATAAGATTAAGGATTTGGTTGTTCCATGTTTCACATAATGAATAAAAAACTTTTTTAAATTTATTTTTTCTCTGTTTTGAAGCAGAAGTATTCAATGAAAAAGTATGCTACCATAGGGAGAGAATTTTATTAAAGGAGGGTTCTATGTGAAAAATATGATTGATGTGAAGCATCTGACCAAAAGTTACGGCACTCGTTTCAATCAAACCAAAGTATTAGATAACCTTTCTTTTGCAGTGGATCAAGGAGAATTTGTCGGGGTCATGGGGCCCAGCGGTGCTGGGAAAACGACCTTGATGAATCTGTTGTCTTCAATTATGCGACCTAGCTTAGGCTCGATCTATATCGATGGCAAAGACATTACCCGAATGTCGGAAAAAGCCCTCAGTGATTTTCGTCGTCAGCAGATCGGTTTCATCTTTCAAGACTTTAATCTTTTAGAGACGTTGACTGCCAGAGACAATATCTTGCTTCCCCTTGCCATTGATCGTTTGCCCGTGAGTGAAACCCAAGAGCGCATTGAACAAACGGCCAATTTGTTAGGAATCGAGCACTTGTTAGATCGCTACCCAGAAGAATTGTCTGTAGGGCAAAAACAGCGGGTCGCTGCTGCTCGAGCAATCATTAGTCGTCCGGTGGTCCTTTTTGCTGATGAACCCACTGGCGCCCTTGATTCAAAAGCGGCGACAGAATTGTTACGGTATTTAGCGCAAATCAATCAACAAGAGAAAACGACGATCTTGATGGTCACCCATGATCCTTTCACCGCCAGCTACTGCAACCGAATTTTATTCATCCGAGACGGTGTCTTCTTTGCAGAAGTCGTCAAAAAAGGCGGGCGTCAGGAATTTTTCGAAAAAATCATCGATATGCAGGCAACGATTGGAGGCGGTCCGCGCCATGTTGTTTAAAATCGGCTGGCGGAGTTTTTTGCGGCAGTTTCGCAACTATATGGTGTATTTTATTTGTATGATGACCGCCGTGATGATTTTTTATTCCTTTAACGCCTTGATGAATGATCGTCTGCTGAATCAACGGGTCCAGCAAGATATCCGCATTGAAGGGGTTTTAGGATTCGGCAGCAGTGTGGTTGCCTTTGTCGTTTTGTTTTTTATGCTGAGTGCCAATCATTTTTTTCTTAGTCAGCGACAAAAAGAAATCAGTGTTTACCAGCTTTTGGGGCTGCGGCAAGGTCGTCTGGCTTGGCTGTTGCTGCGGGAAACGTTTCTATTGAACTTTTTCTCTTTAGTGACCGGCATCTTTATGGGGATTATTTTTTCGAAATTTTTTTCTATGATTTTGATTCGAGCGATGGGCTTGAATTTAACGAGTCATTTCTTTAATTCGCCCCAATCGATTTTTTCAACGGTTTTTGTCTTTATCGCGGCGATGATTATTTTGAGTATTCAAGTGATCCTTTTTGTTTGGCGTACCCCAATGAGTGAGCTGATCAAGACTGAATACCGCTTACCGATCAAGAAAATGAAAATGACCCCGTTTCGTTCATTAATGGGGGTTCTAGGTCTGATTCTACTGGGGGTAGGCTACTATTTGTCTTTGACCCTGCGGGAAACTTGGACCAACTATATCACGTACACACAAGATTTTTCAGCAATTTTATGGATTCCTTTATTGATTCTGTTTTGTTGTGTGACGGCAACCTATCTTTTTTTTGATTGCTCGTTGCCGGCATTGTTATATTTTTTGAGTAAGCCGAAAAAACGTCTTATCAAAGGGGCGAAACTGATTGCTTACAATAACGTGCGGGCTTACTTGCAAAGAACGTGGAAAAGCTATGCGCTTTTGACGATCATCACAGCGATCGCAATCTCCCTGATCGGGGGAACGATGGGGGTCATCTCATTAAACTATCAAGCAACGAACCGCATTTATCCAACGTCCTTTCAAGTGTCAGAAGAGCAGGCAGATACCTTGCGGGACCTTTTAGAAAAAGCCGATACACCGATTATTGCCGAACAATCGATTCCCTATAAAATGACCAATATGACGGTTCAAACCCGTTACCTTGGAGAGTTGCAAGACGAAAATATTGAAAATATCATGGTGAATCTGGTCGCTTTTTCTGATTATCAGCGTCTGCGAAAACTGGTTCCCGATGCCCCGGAGATTCAACTGAGTACTGATAAACAAGCGGTGCTTTTTGACAGTCAATACGATGTGACTCGTTCGTTTATCACCTATCGCGATGAGGTCAAAATCGGCAATCAACATACGTTCAAACTCATTCAAGCAGAACAGGATTATTTTGGGGATTCTGCCTTGCGCTATTCCTTGCCGAATGTCCTTGTCATCCAAGATGATGCGTACCAGCAAGTTGAGGGCTTCACCTATAGCGTTGCTTATTTACAAACAGACAAGGTGCAAACGGAGAGCTTGACTCAGCTGCTAGATGAAGAGCTGCCGATCGAGTGGACGCATCCTTTGACCTATGAGTTTAGCGATGACCAAAAAAGCGTGCGTTTTTATCCAGAGACTGCCCGAGATTCCACCAGTGAGAATAACCAGATGACCGCATATCGACTGACCTTAGCGAATCGTTTTACAACGATGCGCGGCGTGCGGCGGCAAGCAGGAATCGTTTTGTTTGTGTCATTATTTGTAGGTGTGATCGTTTTGATCACGACATCCAGCAGTTTGATCGTTCGGCAATTTTCAAATACCGAGCGGGAGAAACACAATTACCGATTATTGACCAAACTAGGTTACACCCGAAAAGAAGTACGTAAACTCGTTTACTGGCAAAACATCTGGATTTTTATGCCAGGTACGTTACTGGCGATCTTGCACGCCGTCTTTGCCATTAATACCTTCACCCAAATCATCGACAGTCCTGGGTATTGGGTGGCTCATTTGTTTGCGGCAGTTGCAGCAGTCGTCTATCTATTTGCCTATTTGATTACCGTCAAGCTGTGTCTGCGAATAATTGAAACTTGATTGAATTCTTGATAAAACGATCCTTAGAATTGAAGCGAACCTTGCAAGTTAGACCAAAAAATCTAACCTTGAGGATCACTACAAAACGAGGATCGTTTTTTCATTTAACCAATCTTTTTGTATTTCCCTCTGGCACCAGATTAAGAGAATGGTATAATCATAATCAATGAGACAAAGGAGGAAGCAAGATGGAGAAAAAAGAAGAACAGCTTTTAATAGACCTAACGACTGCACGTGGGGTTCCTGGGAATGAGGAGGAAGTGCGTGAAGTCTTTAAAGAATATGCCAAAGACTTTGCTGAAGATATCTTTTTTGATGGTTTAGGAAGTGTCATTGCCAAACATGTTGGTGATGGCGGTGGACCGAAAATTTTTATATCGGGACATATGGATGAAGTCGGCTTTATGGTAACTAAAATCACAGAAAAAGGCTTTATTGAATTCCAGACCCTTGGTGGTTGGTGGGGGCAAGTGATGCTGGCACAGCAAGTCGAGATCAAAACCAATGAAGGCAAATTGATCCACGGTGTCGTCGGTTCAAAACCACCCCATGTCTTGAGTCCAGAGACTCGAAATAAACCGTATGATATCAAAGATATGTTCATTGATATCGGCGCTTCAAGTGAAGAAGAAGCCAAAGGCTGGGGGATCCGTCCGGGAGATATGATCACCCCTTATATCCAATACAAACGGATGAACGACAGCAAATTTTTATTAGCCAAAGCATGGGACAATCGCATTGGTACGGCAGTATCACTGCGGGTATTAGAAACCTTGGCAGCAGAAGGACATCCCAACTGCTTGTTTGCTGGCAGTGACGTGATGGAAGAAGTTGGCCTAAGAGGGGCGCGAACAAGCACTCACTTAGTGAATCCCGATATCGCTATCGCACTAGATACTGGCACCGCTGGGGACACACCTGGAATGACACCAAAAGAAGCGGATTCTGTGTTAGGCAAAGGCCCACAAGTCCTGATTTTCGATGCTTCCATGATTCCTCACAAGAAATTATTGAATTTTGTGATCGATGTCGCAGAAGAGATGGAAATTCCTTTCCAATATACCGTGATCACTGGTGGAGGAACCGATGCTGGTCAAATGCATTTGACTCGTGATGGGGTCCCTTCGATCGCTATTACCGTGCCAGTTCGTTACCTGCATTCTCATACTTCTGTCATTCATGAGGATGACTACTTCAATACAGTCAAGCTTGTAACGGAAGTGGTTCGCCGCTTAGACGATAAGACCGTTAAAGCATTGCGCAGTTACTAAGGTGAGTCTATGAGATCAAATACAATGATTCGAGAGACCGCCAAAAACTCCTTGCGCGGATTCTGGGGAACGTTCGTCTTAAGTATTTTAGCGACGGTTGCGGTACAAGCGGTGGTCAGCTCGCTTTTTAGTAGTATTGGTACTTCTTTTGGTGCAAACAATGCAGGGAGCTGGATCGATCTGATCTTGGACAATTTTGTTTTCTTTGCGTTTTCGGTAGCGTTGAGTATCATGGCACTCTATCTGGTTCGTGGCAGAGGAATCAAGGTGGCGGATATTTTTCTAGTCTTTGATAAACGTCTGTATGTACCGTTTTTGCTACTAAATTTAGTGAGCGCGCTTTTAAATTATCTTTTGAGTTTTGCGATTTTCTTGCCGCAGTTTGTCTTATCAGGACTCAATCAATATTTGGACTTGGTATTCAATTTTAATCGGGGAATCTCTATTGATGTGGCGATGTTTAATGGCTCGGTCGCTTTTGTGATTGGGACCTTTCTCTCCATCATTTTGTTCTTCTTTTTGTCACAAGTCGTTACTGGTGTGATTCAATTAGCAATCTATCTGCGCTATGATCAACCGGAATTAGGGGTTCTTCAGTCAATTAAAGTGGCCTTTGCGCTCTTGCGTCCACATCTGGGTCAATACATTTGGCTACAGTTATCATTGATTGGCTGGTTTATTCTCGGCTTTTTGGCACTGATGATCGGGATGCTATGGGCAAACGCCTACGCTTATGCAGTCAATGCAGTATTTTATGAGGAATTGATCAATGAACAACGAGCGATGATCAGATAAACAAAAAAGACGACGGCCCATTGGTCTGGCTCCCTGCAGATAGAGTAAAAAACTCATTCATAGGGTACTACCAATAGACGTCGTCTTTTTCTCGTTTTCTCGATCTTTTTTTGCAAAAAAATGGTCGGATTTTAGTCAAATCAGCTGAGATGTGATAGCATAAAAGAAGTAGAAAACCAGCTTGAGCCAAAGAGGAGGAAACACAAGTGAAAATAACTGTCTTAGGTTGTTTAGGTGCCTATCCGTATAATGGTGAAGGGACTACTGGCTATTTAGTTGAGTCGGAAGGCTTTCATTTGCTGCTTGATGCGGGAAGCACCACCTTGGTCCAACTAGAAAAAATCCTTGATCCCTTAGACTTAGATGCAGTGATTCTGACGCATTACCATCACGATCATATTGCGGATCTAGGGGTATTGCAATACTATTGGCAATTGTATCCAGGAAACGAAGAACGCCAGGTTTTGCCGATCTACGGACATGGGGAGGACACTGTTCATTTTGAAAGCCTGACAATGCCTGGAGTGACTCAAGGAATTGATTACCTCCAAACGGAGTCATTGGAATTGGGCCCGTTTACCATTACCTTTATGAAAACGATCCATCCAGTCACTTGCTATGCCATGCGATTTGTTGAGAAAAGCACAGGCAAGGTTTTTGTTTTTACAGGCGATTCTGGCTACTTAGAATCTTTTGTTCCGTTTGCACAAGGAGCTGACCTGTTTTTGGCAGATACCTATCTTTTTGCAGGCAATGAGCGGCACAAGGCTCATTTTACGTCAAAAGAAGCAGGCGAGATCGCCCATGCGGCGCAGGTAAAAAAATTAATGTTGACGCATTTGCCGCAACACGGTGATTTAGAACAGTTACGAGAAGAGGCTGCACTAGCTGCCAATGGGATCCCCGTTGAATTGGCGGCTGTTCAAAAAATAATTGAAATCATCTAATTAGGAGGAACGAATAGTATGCTTTTTGTACCGAACGAACTGAATGACCCACGCATCAATTTAGCCATCGAGATTTTTCTTCTTCAAGAAATGAAAGTGGATGAACCCATCTTACTTTTTTACATTAATGAACCATCGATTATCATTGGACGCAATCAAAATACGATCGAAGAGATCAATAAGGAATATGTGGATGAACATGGGATCCATGTCGTTCGTCGTTTCAGCGGCGGCGGTGCAGTCTATCATGATTTCGGAAACTTGAATTTCAGCTTTATTATGCCTGACGATGGGAATTCTTTCAGAGATTTTGAAAAACTGACCAAACCAATCGTCCAAGCTTTACATGAGATGGGGGTTGAAGGGGCGCAACTAAAAGGCCGCAACGACCTTGTGATCAATGACATGAAGTTTTCTGGGAATGCGATGTACGCAACAAATGGCCGGATGTTTGCTCACGGCACGATCATGTTTGACAGTGACATCAATGAAGTAGTCAACGCCTTGAAAGTCCGTAAAGACAAAATCGAATCAAAAGGCATCAAATCGATCCGTTCAAGAGTGACCAACATCAAACCATTCTTGCCAAAAGAGAAGCAAGACATGACGACTGAAGAGTTCCGTCAAGAAATCTTATTGAAGATTTTTGGTGTCGATTCCGTGGAAGACGTCAAAACCTATGAACTAACAGAAGAGGATTGGGTCAAGATCAATGAGATTTCCGATAAGTATTATCGTAACTGGGATTGGAATTACGGCAAATCACCAGCCTTTGATATCGAACGTCGTCATCGATTCCCGATCGGCTCAATCGAAGTTCGTTTAAATGTGGCAGAAGGAAAAATCACAGATGCCAAAATCTTTGGCGACTTTTTCGGCCTAGGGGACATTGCAGATGTAGAACAAGCACTGATCGGTACTCGTTATGCCAAAGAAGATTTGGCACAAGTCATTGCCAACATTGATGTCAAAAAATATTTTGGCAACATCACGCCTGAAGATTTTCTTTCATTGATTTATTAAAAAAAAAACGAAGCAGCCTTTTCCATCTGGCTGCTTCGTTTTTTATTAGTATGCGCGGGCGATCCAAACGGTGTGTTTGGCAGGTTTGCCGCTGACAATATCGACTGTTTTTTCCATTGGTGCTTCAAACGGAATGTTTCGGGTAGTAAAGCCAGTTTCTTCTTTGATTTTGGCTTCGGTTTCTTCCGAGCCGTCCCAACCGATCAAAACAAAACCAGTCACTTTGTCTTCTTGTTTGCACGTTTCGATATGGGCTTTTAGTTCATCCAATGTATCGATGTTGGTGTACTCATTATCTTTGTTACGTTCCTTCGCAGCTGCTAATAAACGTGGAGTCATTGCTTGTAATTCTTGGTCAACAAACGCTTCTAATTCCTCAAGCGCCACCGTTTGCTTGTCAGCTAGGTCACGGACTTTGACCATGACTTTACCAGCTTCTAAATCTCTTGGGCCACATTCGATTCTCAAGCAAGCGCCTTTTAGTTCCCATTCATTGAACTTATAGCCAGGTGAGTTATCAGAATCATCCAAACGAACACGAATGCCCTTGGCTTTAAAGTTGGCATACAGTTCTTCTAATTTTTCTAAGATGGCTGGATTCTTTTTCCAAGGACCGACTGGTAACAACACAACTTGGGTTGGTGCAATGGTTGGTGGGAAAACTAAACCATTTTCATCGCCATGGGTCATGATCAAGGCACCTAATAAGCGGGTAGAGACACCCCAAGAGGTTGTGTGGGCATAGGTATGCTTGTTTTCTTTCGTTAAATACGTAATATCAAATGCTTCAGCAAATTTTGTACCCATGTAGTGGCTGGTTCCTGCTTGGACTGCTTTGCCGTCTTTCATCATCGCTTCGATCGAATAAGTATCTACTGCCCCTGCAAAGCGCTCAGATGGGGTTTTTTGTCCGCGATAAACAGGGATCGCTAGGAATTCTTCGCAAAGGCGGGCATATTCATCTAAGACTTTCATGGTGCGTTGACGAGCATCTTCTTCATTTTCATGAGCGGTATGACCTTCTTGCCATAAAAACTCTGAGGTACGCAAGAAAGGCAATGTTTTCTTTTCCCAACGAAAGACGTTTGCCCATTGATTGATTTCATAAGGCAGGTCACGGTAGGAGTTGATCCAATCAGAAAAGGCAGAGCCGATCATGGTTTCTGAGGTTGGACGCAATGCCAAAGGTTCTTCCAGTTTTTCGTTGCCGACTTCTGTGACCCAAGGTAATTCAGGGGCAAAGCCTTCGATATGATCCGCTTCCTTCATAAAGAAATTTTGCGGAATCAGCATTGGGAAGTATGCATTGCGAATGCCTTCTTTTTTCAAGAAACGATTGAACTCCTCTTGAATATGCTCCCAAAGTTCGAAGCCGTCAGGACGGAAAATAATGGAACCTTTCACTGGGGAGTAAGCCATCAATTCGGCTTTTTGGATCGTTTGGATATACCATTCTGTAAAATCATTTTTTTGTGTCATTGTTTTTCCTCCTTAAAAAAATAAAAAAGCATCTCGTCCTAAAAAAGGACGAAATGCTTGGATTTCGCGGTACCACCTTTGTTGATTATCCATCGGGATAATCCAACTCGTAAAGGATAAGGCCTTTCCACCGACCGTTTTGCGGTCATTGCCATTGGGTAGGTTCATTTTATCAGCGGGTGTCGATTTTTCAGCTGCCATCGACTCTCTAAGACCATCATAAAATTACTATTCCAATGCTTGTTGCTGTTCTTTATCATGCTAAAGCGAAAAAGCGAAAAAAGCAAGAGTTTTTTCGCTTTTTCTTAAAATAGACCGTTTAACGTATCGGAGAAAAGGCAGTCAGTCAAAAGACAGCAGATCCGCTTTAGCGGCAAGTGTTAAACGCAAAAAATGAAAACCATCTGAATCCTCGATACGCATACTTCCTTGATAGACAAGACAAATTTGTTCTAGCATTTGCACATCGGTATGGATCGCCTGTCGTTTTGCTTCATCAGTTTGCAGTTTTTCTGCCTCATCCTCTGTTAAAAGCGGCATTTGACAGTCGATATGCAGCTGTTCTTTTGTGTCAGTCACTTTCAACGAAAGCTTGCGATTTTGAGGATCTGTGACCGAACAGGTGTAGCGGATGGCGTACTCTAAGCAATGGGCGATCAAGGACAGACGATCATTTTCGTCCAATCGTTCCAGTGGTTCCGTGAGGTCATCGCAGGTAAGGGTAATCCTTTTTTGAGCGGCGGTGTGTTGATAATCAGCAAGCAGCATCGTCGTGATCGATTCTTTTTCAACCGCAGGGATCGTTAGCTGCTGCTTGATTTCTTCTTCAATCTCGCAAAGACCTTCGTACGCAGCCGCTAGTTGTTCGTCTTCTAACATGTCTTTAATGGTATGGGTTCTCTTTTTGATGGTTTGTAAAACTTGCTGCCATTGTGCCGTTTGATCTGGACCGATCGCCTGCTGATTTTCATACAATCGCACTTTGATGTCTGCTGTGTCGATCTGCTTATTTTTGCCTTCACTGGCAAAAAAGAGTTCGAGGAACCCATAACAAGTAAAAATAAGTATCAGTAAGAAAAAGATGATCGAGCGCCAATTGATGTCAGATTGCGGGAGGACTAAAATATCCTGGATATACAAGAACCCATGACCGATTGCCGCGACAACGATCCAAGGTGCACAAAGGACATAAAATTGATTCTTTTTTAACGCCTCATAAATCGCCGCAAACGAAGTCACAAAGGTGCTGGTGATATTTAATAAAAACAGATAGTTCATGCCGACTGGCAAACTTTGTTTTTGAAAAAGTGCCAAAAACATGGCAAAGATTCCGAAGGAGTAGTGAACAAACAACCATTTCTGATAATACTTACGTACGAAGTGCATGTTTGTGTAGTAAAACCCAATCAAAAACATGGGCGTAATAATCGAAAGAAAATTTAACATAAATGAATTCACGAGGGGAGAAAAAAGCAGTCCGCCCAGCAGATCCCCGAAGCCGGCTTCTAAACCTGCACTTAAAGCAAAGGCGCTGAATAAGATGGAAGATACTTTCAGCTTTCTTTGGTTGATAAAAGAAACGAAGAGATAAAATAAGTTAAGAATACAAATAAATCCGGTAAAGAGGAGGATATAGATATTCAAAATTGAAAGACTAAAAACATAACCGATCAATGCATTGGCAGGGCCGAAAAAGACCTCGGCTGGAAAGCCAGAATAGGTGTCGAAAGGACTAGTCACGTAGATCTTCAACGTCTTTCCAACGTAATCCTCTGGCAATGTGATAAAAGATAAGGTTTTGCCAGGATGGTTGAAGGTCAATGAATGTTCGGCAGCTTCATTGGTATAAATTTCTTGATCATCCAGATAGACGGTCATGTGTTGATGATCGCCAATCAGCAGCATCGTTGGATATTTGTATTCATTGGTCATTTTTCGCTGCATGACAAATCGATCATTGGCTTTTACGCTAGGTAAATATTTCACATAACGGCTAATAAAAGTAGAATCAGGATTGTCTTCCGCATAAAAAATCCAATCTTCCTTCTTCTCCACGGTATGGTTATCAGAAGTAGGAGATAAGAAGAGTATAAGAAAAAAACCGATGCTTCCTAGCAAAAATAGAACGAGTAGGATAAAGGGAATCCAACGTTTAAAAAAGAACTTGTTATTTAAAAAAAGCATACTTTTTCTCCTATGTTTTTTAATCGCCTTTAGCATAATATAAATAGTAAAATAAAGTCAAATAATAATCAGAAAAAATACGCATAAAAATTCAATGAATCGTTTTTAAATATTTGAAAAAAATTTAATTATGTTATAGAATCGAAAAAGAAACTGAGCCTTAGAAGGAGAAAAGAAAATGAAACTTTTGCCAAAACAAAGTATCATGCTCTCACTTTTTGTATTGTTGTTTATGCTGATTTCTGTTTTAGCGGTCGTGATTCCTCATGCGTTTGGTTTCACAATGGCCATTGTTAACAGCGATGCAATGGAACCTACATATTCCGAAGGGACATTACTTTTTGTTAAAAAGGCTTCAGAAGACAATTTGGTCGTTGGTAATGAAGTGACCTATTATGTTGATCACGGCAGACAGATGCGCACACGGCGAATCGTTGCAGTGGGAGAAAACCAATCGGTGCTTTATACGATCGGTGATAACCAAAGCCAGATGGAACCAAAAGAAATCCAAAAAAGCCAATTGATTGGGCAACCCATTTTTTATATCCCTAAAGTAGGGGCTTGGCTCACTCAAACGACGATCCAGCTTTTTAAAAACATGTATTTCCTTTTCGCAATGTATATTTTAGTGACCACCTTGTTTGTAACGCTCTATCAAATCAAATCTGGATCCATAAAAAAATCAATCATCTCTTAGCCATAAGAAGGAAAAAGCCAAAGAAACGGCAGTGTTTCTTTGGCTTTTTCTCTTTTTCTCCTTTATAAGAGCAGTGTTCCAGCGAGGCCGATTATCAGACAAAAAGATAGAAAGAGCATATCGGCGAAAGTGATGCGAAATGACTTGGCGTAGGTTCGCTTTGCCTCGCTGTCAAATCCTCTTGAAAGCATCGCAGTCGCCAAGAGCTCAGACCAACGAATCGATTTGACCAGTAAAGGGATCAGCATCTTGAATGAAAATAGATTGACGCGGATTCCTCTAGAACGCATGCTATTACGGATATTCTGATACTCGGCTGGAATGATGGGCGCAATTTGAAACGCAGCGAGCAGACCATAGGCAAAAACGGCGGGGAGTCGCAGCTGTTGCTGCAGCGAATAAATCAGCGCATTGATCGTGGTCGATACACTGAAAGAACTACCCAACATACCAAAGCAATAGATACGGCTTGCCATGTCAAGTCCATAGCGCATAGCTGCTGCTGAGGAGGAGCCACCTTGGTTGTCCTGGTAGTAAAGGAGTCCGGTGAAAAAGACCCCCACAGCTGCCAAGGTCAATGCAGAAACAAGCAAAAGGCTTTTTTTCAAAGAGCGTTCGTTTACAGAAACAGCAAAGAACAGGACACAGAGTAGCAGATTCAATCTGAAATTATTTTGAAAAGAAACCAGTAAGGCGAGTCCTAAAATGGCGAATAACTTGACTGTCGGGTTGAGGGTGCGCATCTATGTCCTCCTTTTCATAATGATTAAAATCAATGATTTGTGAACAAAATGCTTCCAATAATAAGACATCGTGACTAACGATCAAAACCAAGGTGCCGCTTGCGGCTTTTTCGGCTAACAGCTGCATGACCTGCCAAGCTTGCTTGACATCTTGGCCATAGGTCGGTTCATCCACCAACAGTAATTTGACTGGTCGCTGCAATAAAGCTGCTACTGCCAAGCGTCTTTGCTGGCCTTGGCTGAGTAGAAAAGGAGACTGAGTGCTCTTGTTTTGTAGTCGCAATTTTTCCAGCAGTTTGTCACTCTCGGTCGCTGCACGTCCTTGGCTAAGCTCCTGTGCCACTGTAGCAGCCAAAAACTGGTCCTGCGGATTTTGCATGATCCAGCTGATGGACCGAAAAGGGGAGGGATGCTTCTTGATTGGATCCCCGCACAGGCGAATGGTTCCTGAGTACGCCTGCTGCTGCAAGATCGCTTTTAAAAACGAAGATTTGCCGCTGCCGCTACGTCCGGTGAGCCCAATCATTGTCCCACTATCAAAGGTAAGATTTGGAAAAACAATCGCTTGGTTACGGATCGGCAGGCGAAAATCTTGAAAAGATAGCCGCTCTTTTGCAGAAAGTTTCTTAATCTCAACAGGCGGTAGTGACCTGCGCAGCTCCTGATCGAGTGCACGCATCTTTTCTTGATCGACGGATCTGAATCCTTCTTCAATCAGCAGCCACTCAGCTACCCAGTCAGCAGTTTCTTTGATTTGATGGTCGATCAGTAAGATGCCAATGGCATGTTGCTTTTGGAGCTGTCGCAGTTTTCGAATGATTTTTTGACTTGTGTCAGCGTCCAAATTGGCAAATGGTTCATCCAAAAGTAAGTAGCGACTCTTTAAAATCAGACAACAAGCCAATGCTACTAACTGTTTCTCACCGCCAGACAAGGTCGTAAAGGGCTGATCGGCAAGATGGCTGATCTCGCAAAACGTCAAGGCTTCCGCTACTTTTTTTGGCATGTCGGCTTGGGGAATACATTGATTTTCAAGACAAAACAGTAGTTCTTCTCGAGGCGTGGCCATACAAAATTGCATATCTGGATTTTGAAACAGTAAGCTGATCGACGTGCTTCTTTCTCGAATGGAAAGCTGGTTTAGCGTTCGGTCATCGATCGTATAGGTTCCTTCTTCAAACCCTTTCTCGTTAAGCCCCGCTAAGAGGTGGAAAAGAGTGCTTTTTCCTGTTCCTGAAGCACCATAGATTCCTTTTGTTTCTCCGGGGGCTAAAGACAGTGTCAGATCAAGCCGTTTTTGATCCACGAAAAAGCAGCCGTTTTTCACGAGCAGGCTCATGCCGCTTCTCGTTTGGCGCTAATGGTTTGGTCTTCAGCAATCGGATAACTGTTGAGAACGCCCATGCGTGTCAGATGATCACAGACGATCTTGACCAAAAAGGCGGAAAAGAATAAAGAAGAAAGCAAGCGAATAATAAAAATCACCACCAACAACTGCCATTGCAAGTCAACGAAATTTGACCGAATGATCCCCCAAAGAAAACTCGTGATCGTGGCGCCAATGGCACCAGTGATCAAAGGGAACCAGCCATAGCGACGGTAGCCACCTAATGCAAAGCCAGCTTCTGTTCCAATCCCTTGTACAAACCCGCTGATAAAAATAATCGGTCCATAAAAATTCCCCATAAACACTTCTAAAAGTGCGGCGATCATCTCAGTGATCGTCGCTGCGCCCGGTTTGCGCAGCACATAGCCAGCAAAAGCCGCTGCCATGAACCAAACCCCGAAAATAAACTCATTCGCTAAAACAGACAAACCAAAGGGTGTTAAAAGCGTACCTAACAACAGCCCAAAATGAACAGCGCCCAAATAGATCACGCCAAAAATCAACGAAGCGATCCCCACCATAATGACATCTTTTAAGACCCATTTAGTCATGCGACACCGCCTTCTTTTTGGAAGGACTGTTGACTGAGACCGTTGCTTCTAACACATAATGGGGAAGATGGTCATGAGCATACGCTAATGCCGCTTCAAAATACCCAAAGAGTTGGTTGGCCGTTCCCGTCAGCATCGTCACATAATGGGCGGAGCGAGGCGCCAAACCATAGGTTTCTGCCAGTTGGACGATGGTGGCGATCTCTTCCATATAATTGTTTTCCCCAAATACATAAAACGAGTATTTACAATCCACGTCAAACGTACCATTCAAAAGATTGCTTGCTTTATTGGGTTGTGCCTGTTCTCCATTCAAAAACGCGTCACCTGCAGAATCGCCAGGACAGCCCTTAGAAAAAGTAAACTCACCCACGAGGTGTGTCTTGGATTCGTAAGCGTTGATAAATAGCCCAGCTGCCGCATCGACAACACTTGGGGCTTCCCCTCGAAAAAGGGTGCTGAACAGATCGGTTTGCTGCCAAACAGCTGTTGTATCCGTCCGCTCAATGCTCGCGACGATTTGTTGCGCAAAGTGGTCTTTCATGGGGTACAAACTTACTCGGCACCCAGTGATATCGATCCCGCCTACGGCACAGGCGATTGGTTCATTTGTCATTTTCTCTTCTCCTCTCGATGGTTTTTCTGTCTACAAAAAAAGCGTTCCTCCTTTTTCTATCCACACGTAGACAGAAAAAATGGGAACGCGAAAAATCATGCGCTGCCACTTCCCTACGTTGGTACTAACCAAATCAGGTTCTAAGGGACCAGACTTACGTCTATCTCAGCATAAAGCGCCCCTAGTGGATAATCTTCTATTCAATTACCCCTCGAGTGTAGCACAGGACCCAGCAAAGGACAATAAAAAGAGATGTTCGACGATTGAAAAAAAATCAGCAGAGCAAGTCTTTCAAGGAAATTTCTTCACTGATATCTGTGGTGGTACATATGAAGGTTTTTACATATAAAAAAACAAGTGAAAAAGCGGTTGACAGGTTGCAAATAGTTGTGTAAAGTATAAAACCGATGGTAAAACGTAAACGTTACGTTTTGTTTTTATAAATCGTAATTGATTTATCAGTATTTTACCAAGGGAAAGAAAAAGAGGAAAAATAAAAGGAGTGTAGTTAGAAAATGAAGAAGTTTTTTAAAATAACGATGTTATCAGCAGTAGCCCTCGCATTGGCTGCCTGTGGTCAAGGTGGTTCTGACGCTACGGAGCAGTCAGGAAACGCCTCTTCTGAGAATGAACAAATTCAGGTCATGGCCACGTTTTATCCGATGTATGATTTTACACGCCAAGTCGTAGGGGAGGAAGGGCAGGTCGAATTATTGATGCCCGCAGGCACTGATTCCCACGACTACGAACCTTCTGCAAAGGACATGGCAAAGATCCAAGATGCGGATGTCTTTGTCTACAACAATGAAAACATGGAAATGTGGGTTCCTTCGATTGAAGCTACGTTAAATGATGGCGATGTGACAGTGGTCAAAGCCACAGAAGGAATGGTCTTACTTCCAGGAGACGAGGATCATGATCATGACCACGATCATGGCGATGATGGTCATTCCCATGAATTGGATCCCCATGTTTGGTTAGCACCAAGCTTAGCCATGAAACAAGTAGAGGCGATCCGTGACCAACTAAGTGAGGCTTATCCAGCGAAAGCGACAGCCTTTGCTGAAAATGCTGCGAATTATTTAGCGAAGTTACAAGAGCTTCATGCGTCTTATGAAGAAGCGTTTAGCAATCCAGCGCAAAATCACTTCGTGACCCAGCACGCAGCTTTTGGTTATTTGGCATTGGAATACGGGTTGACCCAAGTACCAATCTCTGGTCTTTCACCAAGCGAGGAACCTTCCGCTTCACGAATCGCAGAACTAAAAGAGTTCGTTCAAGAAACAGGTATCCAAACGATTTACTTTGAAGAAAATGCCAAAGACAGCATTGCACGAACGTTAGCTTCAGAAGCAGGTGTTGAACTGGCTGTCTTGAATCCATTAGAAGGATTGACCCAAGAACAAATGGATAACGGGGAAGACTATATTTCGATCATGGAACAAAACCGTGATGCCTTGAGAAAAACGACCGATGTAGCAAATGACAAAGAAATAGCAGAAGCCGAAAAAGAAAAAACGGTTTATAACGGCTATTTCGAGGATGCAGATGTTCAAGATCGTCCCTTATCTGATTGGGCAGGAGAATGGCAATCCGTGTATCCATTTTTACAAGACGGAACATTAGACCAAGTGTTTGATTATAAAGCAAAAATGGACAAGAAAATGACGGCTGACGAATACAAAGAGTATTATACGACCGGTTATCAAACAGATGTTGCTCAGATCAAGATCACAGACAATACAATGACGTTTATCTTCGATGATGGTACGAAGAAAGAAGCAAATTATGTGTATACTGGCAAAGAGATTTTGAACTATTCCGCTGGTAATCGTGGCGTACGTTTCTTGTTTGAAAGCACTGACGAAGATGCGGCATTCAAATACATCCAATTCAGCGACCATATGATCGCACCAAGTGCGTCCCATCATTTCCATATCTACTTCGGCAATGATAGTCATGAAGCTTTATTAGAAGAAATGGATCATTGGCCAACCTATTACCCAACTGGGATGAGCGGATTAGAAATTGCACAGGAAATGCTTTCCCATTAAAAAAAAGATTGACAATCCTCGCTCTTTTCGTCAAAGTAAACTTGATAGGAAGGAGCGAGAATTTTTTTGGAAAAAACATTGAAGAAATTAGCGAAAGTGATTGACCGTATGATGGATCACGTTGATTTGTATGGCGGACCAAGTGTGGTTAGTGACGACGATCTTGAACACTACTTAGATCCTGTTTTTTACTTGATCTTTTGCGCGGAAACAGATGGTGGCATGACTAAATTAAAAGACAAAGTCTTTGTCGAATCGGTGTACACCGAAATGCTGCCTCAAGAAGTACCGTACAGTTTAAATTTTCTTCCGTTTGCCAAAACAGCCATTGAAGACTTTTATTACTGCATGTATAAAGAAAAGCATATCACCAAATCACAATACCAAGAAATCGCCTTTGTATTGGCTGAAAAACAACCTATCTTTTTCGCACGGATGTCCAAACCCCAGTTTTGGTCAGCTGAAAAGAAAGAAGCGATGTTAGCGATGATTCAAGACACCGATCCTGAAGAACATGAACTATTGCCCGTTGATGACCCGCGTATTGCTGCAATCTCGCCAAAAATCGTCCCATTTCCAACGAAACATACGGCCTTTGATGAAGCGGCGAATAGACCAGTCGCCTATCAGATCCGTATTGATTTAGAAGGATACCGTCCGCCAATTTGGCGTCGTTTGATCATTCCTGCAGGGCTGACTTATGAGCAGCTGCATATGTTGATCCAGATTGCCTTTGAGTGGATGAATCAACATTTGTACTTGTTTATTGCCGGTTCGAAATCGATCGGCTTAGGCAATTCCGTACCAACGGATGCTTCCGGTATTGACCAAGATTTTCAGTATTGCAAGTCCATGACCTACATTTATGATATGGGGGCAGATTGGACACATAAGATCAAAATTGAAAAAGTGTTGACCACAGAAGATCACCCAGATCCCGTCGTTCCAGTTTGTATTAAAGCTGTTGGCGATGTTCCAATTGAAGATGCCTTTGATGACGATTTCCGAGAACCACTGGATCGCGAGATCATCAATGAAATGTTACTCGATTATTGGGAAACAGGAGAATATGTTTAGCGATCAGCTAGAAGACTGTATCGTAACTCTGCAAGACTATCAATGACAACCACCAGACCCTAGCGGTCCTGGTGGTTTTTTAGTCTTCTGTCAAAGACGCTTCTTGATATATTCTGTCATCGGTTTTGTGTAGCTCAAGAAATTTTTTGGTTGAGATCGACCATCATTGATCCGATTGGCTAGGAGATAACCGATATAAGGCCCGGTTGTTAACCCAGAAGAACCAAGTCCACTGGCGGCGAACAAATTCGTTTCATCAGGTACTTCCCCAAAGAACGGCGCAAAATCAGAAGTATAGGCACGTGTGCCAACGCGCATGGTCACAGGCGTGGCAAAGAGTGCTTCGGGGACTTCAAGAAAAGCACCGATTCCTGTCATCAATTGCTGCTTGGCAGCTTCCGTAGGCGTCAGATCCCAACCCGCATCATTTTCATGCGTAGCGCCTAATAAAATTTGACCATTTGAGAAGGGGATCAAGTCGCCTTCACCCTCTAGCATGGCGACTGGCCAATTATCTGTCGGCAAGTTGGCAGCAAAGGAAAGCAATTGGCCTTTTTGCGGACGAATATCAACGTGATACCCCAAAGGTGATAACAAGTCTAACAATCCAGGTCCAGCTGTCAGACAAAGAACCTCCGCCTCAAGGAGTTGATCCTTTGCTTTGATTTGCCAATGGCTGTCCTTTCTTAAAATCTCGGCTTTTTCTTCGATAAAAGTGACTTGCTGCTGTAAGGCAACTCCTTTTACGTGCGCAAGATAAGCACGACCATCTAAACGACCACCCCCTGAGATCCGTAATGAGGGCATTTCCTTCAATAATGGCAGTGCCTCTTTGGTTTGTGGTCCTGTCAGCAAATCGATCTCGCCGATTTCTGGGGCTTCTTTGCGCCGACTCACAGCCAGATCTGCTAGCTCCTGAAGCGCGTTTTCGGGACGCACCACCAACGTGCCACAGGGGGCATAGATGGATTCATCTAAAGCAAAATCCCGCGCCAATTGTGGGAAAAACGCGGCACCGTCTTGTGCAAGCTGGTACCATTTTTTATTGCGGCGTTTGGAGAGCCAAGGGGAGATGATGCCAGCACTAGCAGACGTTGCTTGCCCGATAAGGGAATCAACGACAGTCACGTCAAATTTGGTTTTATCAAGATAATTAGCGAGGGTCAATCCAATGATCCCACCGCCGATAATCACAACTTTTTTCATAGTAGAAGACTCCTTTGGTTGATTTCAATGAAAAGCGAATAAAAAGCGAAAGTTCTCTTAATGCCGTTTTCTTTGCGTACTTAATTGCGTATAATAAGGAAATGGAAAAGAGGGTATTATGCAAACTATTCAAACAGTCTTAAAAGAACATTTTGGCTATTCACAGTTTCGTGAAGGTCAAGAGACGATTATTCAATCTATTTTAACACAACAAAATGTTTTAGGAATCATGCCTACTGGTGGCGGGAAATCGATTTGTTATCAGTTGCCAGCGCTCTTGCTGGATGGGGTCACCTTGGTCATTTCACCTTTGATTTCTTTAATGAAAGATCAAGTAGACAGCCTCGTTGATATGGGGATCCCCGCTGCTTACATCAATTCTTCCTTGACAGGAGCACAGATCAATCAACGCTTGCAAGAAGCTCGCCAAGGACGAATCAAGCTGCTGTACGTTTCTCCAGAACGTCTGGACTCAGAAGCTTTTCGCTATTCGCTGCGGCAGATGCCGATCGCTTTGTTAGCCGTTGATGAGGCCCACTGTATTTCCCAATGGGGCCACGATTTTCGCCCGAGCTATCTGCGGCTCGCTGAAACGATCGACAATTGGGAACAAAAGCCCACGATCGTAGCCCTTACCGCAACAGCTACGCCCAAAGTTGCCGAAGATATCGAAAACTTACTTTCGATTCCAGCTGAAAATCAAGTCAAGACCGGCTTTGCGCGGGAAAATTTGGCTTTTCAAGTCGTCAAGGATCAAAAAGATACCTACATAACGACGTATTTGAAAATGAACCAAGGACAATCAGGTATTATTTACGCCAGCACCCGCAAAGAAGTGGAACGAATCTATCACCTGTTGAAGCATGAACACGTGTCAGTCGGGTATTACCATGGCGGGCTTTCAGAAGAAGAGCGCTCCTTTTTCCAAGAAGAATTTCTCTATGACCGCCTGCAAGTGATGGTAGCCACCAATGCATTCGGAATGGGAATCAACAAAAGCAACGTCCGCTTCGTGATCCATGCCCAGATACCAGGTAATTTGGAGTCTTATTATCAAGAAGCAGGGCGTGCTGGACGAGATGGGGAACCCAGTGATGCGATCTTGCTTTATGCGCCGCAAGACATGCAGATCCAGCAATTCTTTATCGATCAATCCGAATCAGACATTCTTTATCGCCAAAACGAATACTTGAAGTTGCGGGAGATGAGCCAATACGGACATACCCAATTGTGTTTGCAGCGCTATATTTTGCGTTATTTCGGAGAAGATGGTCCCGATTGCGGTCGTTGCAGCAATTGTCTTGATGAAAGAGAACAAGTGGATATCACAGTGGATACACAAAAAGTGTTGTCATGTGTGAAACGAATGGGCGAACGCTTTGGGAAAGCCCTGGTGGGGAAAGTGCTAACTGGCTCAGGCGATCAAAAAGTCAAACAGTGGGGCTTTGAAAAATTACCGACTTATGGATTAATGAAAGATTGGTCCCAAAAGGAAGTCAATCAGCTGATCGATTATTTAACAGCATCAGGGTATCTTTTGCCGTCTGAAGGGCAATACCCGTTGTTAAGTGTGACCAATGCGGGGATTGATGTGTTGCTTGGAAAAGCAAAAGTTTATCGAAAACAAACCAAAGTCAAACAGTTAGTGGTGGATGATGAGCTATTCGATCAACTGCGCACCTTACGATTGAATCTTGCACAAGAACAAAATTTGCCGCCATATGTGGTTTTTTCTGATAAAACACTACGAGAATTGGCGGAAGTTCAGCCAAAAACGCCGATCGAGTTTTTACAGATCAAAGGAGTTGGCCAAAACAAGTTGGATAAGTATGGCGACGCCTTTTTAGCATTGCTTTCTGAATACGAAAAGACGGAAAGTGACTAAAATAGACATTTTTCTAAGATAAGACAAAAAAGACAGCAGGAAGGGACGAAACATCAGTGATTACGATTCGACCGGCAGTAGCTGCAGATCAAGCATTTTGGTTTTCTTTGGATACTCACTTACCAACGGAAGTCTTCGCCAAAAAGATAATGGAAAAAACTGCTTATGTTGTAGTTGCAGACGACCAGCCAGTAGGGTTGCTGCGCTACAATTTTTTCTGGGACACGATTCCTTTTTGTACCATGTTAGTGATCGCAAAAGCGCATCAAGGCAAGGGAATCGGGAAACGGTTGGTTACTTATTGGGAACAACAGCAAAAAGCAGCTGGCCATGCGCTTTGCTTGACTTCCACACAAGTCGACGAGCAGGCACAGCATTTCTATCGCAAACTCGGTTACCAAGATGCCGGTGGGTTACTTTTGACAAGTCCTGGATTTGAACAGCCGATGGAATTGTTTCTTGTCAAACAGTTGTGATGTTTCTGCCAGCTTATGGTACATTGATAGGAGAACAAAAAAATAGGAGCGTTTAAGATGTCTTTTTTTGGAAAAATCGATTTCAATGAGTTATCAGAGACCGATCGTGCAATCTATCATTACATGTCCAGCCAAAGTGATAAAATTCCTTACATGCGTGTCCGTGAGATCGCGCTTGAATCCCACACTTCAGCTTCTTCGGTCATGCGCTTTATCCGTAAATTAGGGTACGAAAGCTTTACGGAGTTCCGCACCCAATTTAAAGTCCCTGAATTAGATGCCGTTAGTTTTTATAGCAGCATGAATGTCCTGAATGCTGAACATTTTCCGCGAGATATTGAAGGAAAGATTCGTCGGATCGCAGAAAGAATGTTGGAATGCGACAACATCATTTTTTATGGCATCGGTGCCTCTGGTTCCATGTGTGAATACGCTGCCCGCCGTTTTGCTACGATTGGGTTTAATAGCTATGCATTAGTGGATAATACGTACCCCATTTTTGCTAAGTTGAAGCATACTTCGGATAATATGATCGTCGTCTTGTCCATCACGGGAACGACTACCGAGATTATTGAAGTCGTCAATGGGTTTCGTAACAATCCAGACTTCACTACGGTAGCGATCACCAGTGACGCCAATAGCACTCTGGGACGAATGTCCGATTATGTCTTGGACTATTCAGTTGATGTAAAACGCATCAACAAGTATGAAGATTTGACGACGCAAATTCCTTGTCTTTTCTTAGTGGAAGCTTTATCAGAGACGGTTCGTCAGTTTTCGTTAACAGCAGAAGAATTGTAAACGGATTTTTCTCTTTATTCACACGTAAATCAACAAACAGCTTCATTCCATCAAAAGGGATTCCTTTGATGGAATGATTTGGCTGTTTGTTTTTTTATTGTGAAAAAAATAGGTGTAGGTATCGATGGGAATCGACTTGAAAAGTTTGCTGTTTTTAAAAAAAGTAAAGCGACTAGCAAGAGGAACTGAGGGGCGAGACAATGTGTGCAGCAAGAATGACCTGAATTCGTGTCGTTTTCAATAGATTTTTATAGAATGACGCGTATTTTGGAAGAAATGAGCCATGAAAGATAACGGAGATTCACAATATTCACCATTTGATGAAGAATGTGAATTTTATCAAAAGTCAATCAACGATATAATAAATAGAACATGTTTGAAAACCATCGTTTTTGAGATATGTTATTTTATTTTGAGCGATATTTTTAATAAGGCTGATAAACCATGCTTTAAAATGGTTTTCTTCCACATTTCTTGCAAATCCTTTTATAATCCCAAAAACGATGGTTTTTGAAGTGAATTCTATAAAAGGAGGAGGGAGAATGAACATCAAAGGTGCGCGTTTTTTAGCAAAACTTCTAAAAGGCTGTCTCGCCTTATGGGTCGCTTGCAGTTTTCCAATAACAAGCTTCAGCGATGAGCTGCGATCAACCGAAACAGATGGAACCGTGCAGTTTACAGGAGTATATGAACCGCTAGATCCTCCAGAACCATCACCGCCAACAGGACCAGTCCTACGCCCGCCGCAAGACACGGTGAAGCCGGGGGGAGAACTGCCTCAGACTAACACCGTTCAGCGATTGGATTGGGTGATTCTAGGCTGTCTTTTGATAATTATCGCGCTTGACTTATATGTACTAAAACAAATCATTCGAAAAGGAAAAGCTACTTCCCCAAAGTGGGAATAGCGTCCATTTAACAAACAAGAGAATGACATTTAGGAGTGAATGGGATGAACTCATTTTTTCGTAAAAAAAATAAAGAATTACTGGTTTTGCTTATCTTACTCCCTCTGATTATGACGTTCACGATCATGAATGCCGAGACGATTTATTCGTGGACCCCAGAGAATGAGCAAGAGGAGAAATCAGCTGAAGAAGTAATCGGAGAAATCTTCTTTCCAGAAGAATTGATCCAAGGAGAAGTCGATTATGTACTAGATTTTATCTTTTACTCAGAAGATGCCCTTGAAACGGTGGACCTCGCTTTGCCTGAACAAGTAATCATCGATCAGGAAGCATTGATGGAGGGGCTAACTGCTGTAAAAACAGAAAACGAAGGGGTGTGGCAGCTGATCAGCGAGGTCCCACAAACCACCTTTGTCTTACCGATTATTGTGGATACGATCGGAGAATATGAGCTCATCGTTGCCGAGTCTGCGTCACAACGGCTTCTGATAGTGGAAAACACGGTGATCGAAGATACTGATCAAGACGAAGATGAAAATGATTCTGCGGAAGCTGCACAAGAGGAAGAAGGAGACGAGGCTTCGGATGCGGCAGCGAAAGAGGCGGAAGTGGATGATAGAAGTGAGCAGATGGTCGAAGTGACGATTGACAAAAACAATTTTAGAGAACACTTTGATGTCCAAGGCACTGCTACTTACAATGAAGAAACGGGTCTATTAGTCTTGACAGAAGATATCACTTGGTCAGTCGGTTATGTTACCTTAAAAGACAGAATTAGTCTGGATCAGCCATTTACGCTTAAAGGTAGAGCCAATATAGGGTCTAAACCACGTGGTGCTGATGGGATGGCATTTGGCTTTCATAATTCTGAGACTCACATAAGAGGTCATGAGGGCAATGCATTTGGGATCGGTGGACTGAGAGATGCCTTCGCTTTTAAACTAGATAATAATTATAATGATACTCGAGGTCTTTTTGATAGTAATAGGTTTACCGTTGAAAGGGATCCAATACAAGTCGGCGATGCACCCTTTGCTGGCTTTATCTATCATAGGACACCAGTATTACTGGAAACATATATGGGAAATGATGCTCCAGCAGCAAGAACGGGTGCCAGAAATGGGGCAGATGATCCGATCTTGATTGAATATCAGCCAAATAATGAAGGTCGCTGGTTTCAAGTTACGTATAGAGATCGGATTTGGCGACGTGATATTAGTGATTGGCAGCCCGCTGATGTTTCTGCAATGGCATTTATTATAGCCGGCAGTACGGGAGCGAGAAGTGATCGCCATACCTTTTATTTTGAAGAAATGAACTACTACATTGGTACCGGAACCGTCCATGTAAACTATCTGGATCGAGAGACAGGAGAGCCTATTCTTCCTGCTGATACACTGGATCTGCCGTTACGTTTTCTTCATACACTGGACCCCAAGAACCGAGAGAGCGATGAACCCTATCAGTTAGGGTATGACTATTATGGTGTTGAGTATGAAGCAGAACACTTTGACCCAGATACATTTGACATTATGCCGCAGCCGTTCCATCAGGAGGTGACTTTTTTATTTGATCGCGTGCCATCGAACATCAAGATCAATCACATAGATGAAGAAGGGGTAACACTGAGGGAACCAACCTATCAAGGAGAATTCGTAAATGAATCGGTCGATATCCTGCCTGTGGAGATTCCTTATTATCAATATCTTTACGAGCGGGACGGTCAGCCGCTGGAAACAAGAGTCACCCGAGATGAACAAGAATACTGGCTGGTTTATGGTTTGGAAAGTACTCCGCAACCAGTAGATCCTCTTGACCCGGATACGCAAGTAAACCCTGAGAATCCGCCTGAGATTGATGAAGAACAAGGGTTTGTCAGCTTGGATTTTGTTTCCCAATTCCAGTTTGGGACAGTGGGCATTCGGTCAGAAACGACGACCTATGATGCCTTACCGCAAAAACTGCTTCATCCGGCTGATCCAAATGATAATCTACGCCCTAATTATGTGCAAGTTTCGGATCGGAGGCGGGAAAATTCTGGTTGGACCCTCCGTGCAACCTTACGAACCCCTTTTGAAAGTGATGAAGGGCATCAACTGAATGGTGCTAGAATTTTGTTAAACAATATCGATGTAGCAACGACTCGAGAGAATGTGTCTGATCCCCCTACGTTTAAACCGCAAGCAACCCTGACTGTTGGACAGGCTGAAGTGATTGCGCAAGCAAATGCCAACGAAGGTAGAGGCACTTGGGTCCAGCGCTTTGGCGATCGAGAAACAATGGATCAAAGTGTGAAACTTGAGGTGCCAGTGAGTGCAGCACCTCAAGCCACGCGATATACAGCAACGATCCTCTGGGAACTTTCCTTTGTTCCTTAAGAATAAAGTAAAAAGAAGCTGCAGCTAGTTGCAGCTTCTTTTTATTAGAATCATGGAAGAGACAATGTCGGATGTATCAGGGGATTCGGTGCGATCCATTTTTTGTGGTACACCTTGTACCATGATGAAGATTTTTCCTTTTTCCCATGAGTTGCACCAAAGTAGGAACACTATCTTTTTTTGAAAACGTTTTTAATTATACTGGATGAAAGGAATAGATACTTTTTTGCTTCTGCTAAGAAGGCGCAAATAGGGCTTTTTTTAAGCAAAAGAAGAGAACCGAATGATTGGAGAGAATAATAGTGGAGACCGTAAAACTAAAAGAACTGATTGACCAAATGACCGTAGCTGAAAAAGTGGGCCAGTTAGTCCAACTGACGCCAGATTTTTTTGCACAAGGAGGAGAAATCACGGGTCCGATGCAGCAATGGCAAATGAGTGAAGACCAATTATTTACGATTGGTTCTGTGTTGGGCACTCATACTGCTGAACAAGTATATGCCATCCAAACGTCTTATCTTGAGAAAAGTCGTTTAAAGATTCCCCTTGTTTTTATGGCAGATGTTATCCATGGGTATGAAACGATTTTCCCAATTCCGCTTGCCTTAGCCTCTTCCTTTGATGCGCAGTTAGTGGAAGAGGTTGCTAAAGCTTCAGCGAAAGAAGCGGCAGAAGCTGGTGTCCATGTCACGTTTTCACCGATGGCGGATCATGTCAAAGACGCGCGCTGGGGAAGGGTCTTGGAAAGTAATGGGGAAGATCCCACCTTATCTTCTGTATTGACGGCTGCTTATGTACGAGGGTATCAAGGAACTGCTTCCCTTGCAGAAAATAAACAGCGAATTGCCGCTTGTGTCAAACACTTTATCGGCTATGGCGCTGCAGAAGGTGGACGGGACTACCATACCGTTGATTTGTCCGATCTGGAGCTCTATCAGAATTATTTGCCCGCGTTTCAGGCTGCGATTGAAGCAGGGGCGCAATTAGTAATGACCTCCTTTAATACGATCCACGGTGTTCCTGCCACCGCAAATCAACCCTTATTGCAGGAAGTATTACGACAAAAGCTGGGATTCGACGGCTTGATCATCTCAGATTGGGCAGCGGTAGCGGAATTGATGGCGCATCGTGTAGCTGCTGATCGAAAGGAAGCCGCAAAGAAAGCTTTTACTGCTGGCGTGGAAATGGATATGATGAGCGATTGCTATCTGAATGCATTGGAACAAATCATTCATGCAGAACCTGAAATGAACGAGCAGCTAAATAAGGCTGTCTTTCATGTGTTAAGCTTAAAAAATAAGTTGGGTCTTTTTGAAGACCCTTTTAGAGGATTAGTGCAGGGCAACTTAGCACCAAAATTAGTGCAGGAAACACGCCACCTTTCACGAGAAGCAGCAAAGAAAACAACGGTTCTTCTGAAAAACCAAGCACTGTTGCCGTTACAGAAAAAACAAAAGGTCGCATTGATCGGCCCCAAAGCAGCTTCGAAGGATCTTTTGGGGGCTTGGTCGTGGATCGGCAAACCGGAGGCTGCGGTCTCCTTAGCGGAGGGTCTTTCTCAAAAAGAAATTGACTTAACTGTCTTATCGTATCCTGATGGGGAAATGCTGACGAGCACCTTTATTGATGAGGCGTGTAAAGTTGCTAAAGAAGCTGAGGTTGTTTTATTGGCTCTGGGGGAAACTAGCGAGGAAGCGGGAGAAGCGGCAAGTCTGACCAAACTTTCTTTATCAAGAAAGCAAGAAGCATTGATTGAAGCAGTAAGTCAGGTCAATCCTAGGATCGCAACGATTCTTTTCTGTGGCAGACCACTGGTTTTGACCGCCATCGAGCCTCTTTGCCAAGCCATCATGATTGCCTGGTTCCCTGGATCAGAAGGAGGCAATGCGTTGGCAGATTTGTTGATGGGCGAGTCTGAACCGCAAGGACGTTTAGCTATGAGTTTTCCTCGAGCAGAAGGCCAATTACCGATGACCTATGCTCAACTCTCTACAGGGCGTCCACTGACTGAAGAGAATAGTGATCAAAAATATATTTCGCGTTATATGGATGAAAAAAATGAGCCATTGTTTTCTTTTGGCTCGGGGATGGGCTATGGTCGATGCACGATCACCCACACCCAAATCACTAATCCTCAGGAAAAGGATGCACCATTTGAGGTCAGCTGCACGTTGAAAAATGAGGGAGATGTACCGCATACCACGACACTGCAACTCTATAGCAGAGACGATGTTACAGAAGTAGCGCGACCGATGCGGGAATTAAAACAATGGCAAAAAATCCATCTTGCTGCAGGCGAAGAAAGGCAGCATACATTCTATGTTACACCAGAGGATTTTGCTTACGTTCATTCCGATTTCTCGACAAAAAGTGATCCTGGTACGATTTCTTTATACCTTGGCTTTGCTGCTGCCTCAGCGAAGTTGATTGGTACGCTCACGATTTAAAAGCCTTTCGAGGCTTTTTTTGTAGGTACAACTTGTACCATGATGGCACAGGTTTCAAGTTGCTGGTACAAGCGCCAATCAGCCCTAGAATCATTGTGGATGAAAACGTTTTTATATATAGTTGGATTATCAGATGACCAGTGAGGTAACGGTCGTTCATTTTTCCGATAAAATAAAAACGTTTTTATTTTTGCGGGATCAGTTTAGGAGGTGAGGGTCATTTGGCAAATCGAATCACGATCCGAGAAGTAGCGAAAGAAGCAAATGTGTCGATTGCGACGGTTTCCAAAGCACTCAACGGTGTCGATGTTGTTCGCCCAGCTACGAAAGAACGTGTGGCGGCGGCAGCACAACGTTTGCATTATGTTCCCAATTTAATGGGCAAACAATTGAAAAACACGAAAACGAAAATGCTCGGTTTCTACACTACCAGCATGAAAGGGCCTTACTTTAGCGTATTAGTTGAAGCGATTGCCAGAGAGGCAGAAAAACATGGTTATGCGGTCAATGTCTTCTTATCCACGGATAAACGAGTGGTTCTCAATAGTATATTAGGCGGTGTTGTTGATGGCATTATTGGCTTTGAAGATTTTTTAACGAAGCAGGATTTGGCTGCAATGGAACGAGAACAAATCAAAGCCGTCTTTATCGATCGAAACATCCAAGAGAAGAACTTCGGCAGTGTAGTCTTTGATTCTTTCGAAAAAGGAAAAGCAGCCACCGAGTATCTTTTGTCACTTGGCCACAAAAAAATTGCCTTTATCAGTGGTATCACTGGTGTTTATGATAGTGATGAGCGCTTAAGAGGGTATTTAGAAGCATTAAACGAGGCAGGGGTTTCTAAACGGTCGGACTATCAATTACAGGGGTTCTTTGAAGAAGAACGAACGAGAGTCCGTGTGCAACAGTTTTTGTTAGAGCAGAAAGATTTACCCACAGCGTTTCTGGCGGGAAATGATCTTAGTGCGATCGGAACGGTCAAGGCGATCCATGAGACCAAGTGGCGGGTGCCCGATGATTTCAGCGTAATTGGTTTTGATGGCATCGATCTTTTGGACTATTTCATGCCTCGGTTGACGACTGTGAAAAATCCCATCCAATTGCAAGGGGTCACGGCAGTCAAACACTTGATCGAAATGATTGAGGAAAATGCCATTGGGATCTCCTTCGTTTTACCAGGGGAATTGTGCATCAATCAATCGACAAAACAAGTAAATGAATAATGAGGGTGAAGCAATGTTTATTGGAATCGATGTTGGAGGAACCACCATCAAATATGGTGTGATCTTGAAAAACGGTGAAATTGTCAAAAAAGGACAGATGCCGACGATCCATGAAAAGGAGGGATTTTTGCAATCCATCACAGCATTGATCAAATCGTTGCAGCAAGAAGCAATAGTCGAAGGTGTCGGGATTAGCGCACCGGGCATCATCCAAAAAGATGGCACGATGATTACAGCAGGATCAATCAAATCCCTTTATGGAATCAATTTAATGCAAGAAATAGAAGAACGTGTCAAGCTACCGGTCATGGTTGAAAATGATGCCAATGCAGCGGCGATCGCTGAAAAATGGCTTGGGCACGCACAGAACTGTGAGAACTATCTATGCCTTGTCGTCGGTACAGGCATTGGCGGTGGGATCATTGTTAATGATCAGCTCTATCGCGGTAGCCATGGCATGGCAGGTGAATTCGGATGGATGCTGATCGATAGCTTACCTGACCAAGGAAATTTAGAAACTGTTTCCTTGAACCAAAGAGCTGCTGTCGTGGGTGGTCTTTGCCATCAGTACCAGTTGGCACTTCAACAGCTTGGTCGGAGTGATTTCCCTCAAGATGCGGTGGAGATCTTTCAGCGAGGAGCGCAAGGAGAAGTGGTAGCGAACCAAGTGCTTGCACAGTTTTTTCAAGATTTATCGGTGGGCTTGCTCAATTTGATCAGTACATTTGATCCCGAGCTGATTTTGATTGGTGGTGGGATCAGTGAAAATGATGGGTTTATGGCAAGGCTTGAAGAGAACCTCTGTCAGCTAAAAGCTCGCCATGAAAGTATTGGTTACTTAGAAGGACGCACGATTGCACCGATTCGACGAGCAAAATTAAAAAATGATGCAGGTATGATTGGTGCGGTCTATCAGTTGATGAACCAACGAAGGAGGTAACTCATTTCCTTCAGATGAAAAAGTAAGCGTTTTAGAAAGGGTGGAACAATGGAATCTAAAGGAGTCGTACTTAAGGCAACCCCAAAGAAAAGAACTTTTTTACAGAAACTAAAAGGCCAAAGTTTTTATCAAGCAATGGTTTGGCCAGGGATTATCCTGATGATTATTTTTAATTTTATCCCACTATACGGGATCGTCATCGCATTTAAAGATTACTCAGTGCTTGATTCGATCGCGAATGCAGAGTGGGTCGGTACCCAATATTTCCAAGAATTTTTTAGTGATTCAATGTTTTGGACGGTGATGAGTAATACGTTAGGCATCAGCTTTTTTAAACTACTGATTGGTTTTCCAGCAGCGATTGGCTTAGCAGTATTGATCAATGAAATCGTTCATGTGCGCTTGAAGAAGGTTGTTCAAACGGTGTCTTATTTGCCACATTTTCTTTCTTGGGTCATCTTAGGAGGCATGTTTATTACGTGGTTGTCTGATACCGGTTTGGTCAATAATTTACTGTTAGGTGTTGGGTTGATCGATGAACCGATTCGCTTCTTGACTGATCCCGAAAAATATTGGGCGATTGCAGTCATTTCCGATATTTGGAAAGAAGTTGGATGGAATACGATTTTATACATTGCTGCTATGACAGGGATCAATCCAGCTCTTTATGAAGCAGCGAGAATGGATGGCGCCACGAAGTTTCAGCAGATCACTCGGATCACGATCCCTTCGATCCGTCATATTATCGCCTTGACATTTGTTTTGTCAGTCGGTGGGTTATTGGGTTCAAACCTCGATCAAACACTCGTCTTACAAAACCCTGTCAATTATCAGTCCAGTGAAGTCATTAATTCATTCGTCTATAAAATGGGGATTCAACAAGGAGACTTCTCCTATGCGACCGCCGTTGGTCTATTTGTGTCGGTTGTTTCATTGATCCTTGTGGTCGGTAGTCATCTTTTGACAAAAAAAATCAGTGATGAATCAGTCTTTTAGAGGAGGGAAAGTATGAAACAAACATTTTCAAAAGATGAGAAGATCTTCAATACTGCCAATGTGATTTTCATGGTGTTCTTCTTAGCCATCATTGCGTTGCCACTATGGAATATCGTCGCCTTGTCTTTCAATGATGCAACCGATGCCGCAAGAGGGGGGATCTATTTCTGGCCACGGGAATTTTCACTAGAAAGTTACTACACCGTTTTTGAAGATTCTGCGATCTATAAAGCCTTTGTCATCTCAGTTGCAAAAACAGTGATTGGTGTTGTTTTGCATACGGCATTGACGGCGATGGTTGCTTACGGGATGAGTCGTAGAAACTTAATGGGGCGGAAAATCTATATGAACATGGGGATTTTAACGATGTTCGTTTCTGGAGGGATGATTCCTACCTTTCTCTTATTTAAAGAACTCGGCTTGTTAAATAATTTTTGGGTTTACATCATACCTGTTTTATTTTCTTTTTACGACATGGTGATTTTGATGAATTTTTTCCGGAGCATTCCATTTTCGCTGGAAGAATCTGCCATGATGGATGGCGCCAATCCTTTTATTATTTTCGTAAAAATCATTTTGCCATTGTCCCTTCCAGTTTTGGCAACCATCGCATTATTCCACGGCGTCTTTCAGTGGAACGACTACATGACCGCCAATATCTATGTTGATGATCGTAGTTTATATCCTTTACAAATGCTACTATTTCGGATCGTTTCGGAAAATCTATCGCCTGCAGTAGCAACAGGCACCAATGTGGTCAGAAATACGACTTCTCAGTCATTGCAATTAGCAACCATGGTGGTAACGACGGTTCCTGTCGTCGTGATCTATCCATTTTTACAAAAGTACTTTATTCAAGGGATGACTCTTGGATCAGTAAAAGAATAGACAAAAGGAGAGAAAAAAATGAAAGCAAGCAAATTATTCTTAGGAATCGGTCTCGTATGTACATCAGTCGTGGTATTAGGCGCCTGTGGTAATTCCAACAGCGAGTCAAAAGGGGCTGCTGTAGTAGAAGATCTGCCAGAAGCTCGCTTTGAAGCAGACAAAGATACCCCAAGCTGGCAAAAAGACACTGACCATGAAGCGACCTTGAAGTGGTATGTCAACTTTGATTGGTATGCTCAGCCAGGGTGGGGAAAAGATACTGTGACGCGAAAAATCAAAGAAGATATGAATATCAATGTCGAATTTATTTCAGGGAATGATGAGAACCTTAACACGATGTTAGCTGGAGGCGATCTGCCAGATATCATGACCTTCGATAAAAATCTATCTGCTGCCAACGAAGCGACGAAATTTGCTTTACCACTGAATCTTTTGGCAGAAAAATACGATCCTTATTTCCTAGAACATGCAGCGAAGCCTGAATCTGTTCAATGGTTTACTTTAGAAGATGGCAATATCTATGGATACCCAAGCTTTTCAACGACTGCGCAAGATTATGAGGACGGCAATGTAGTGGGAGATCAAGTCTTCATTGTCCGCAAAGATATTTACGAAGCATTGGGTGAACCTGATATGTCGACGCCCGAAGGATTTTTAGATGCGTTAAAACGGGCAAAAGAAGCATTTCCGACAGCAGATGATGGTGCTGCATTAGTCCCATTTGCTTCGACTGCATTAGATATTTCCAATGGCGGGGATGGCGCTTATGGTGGTACTTTGCAAGATTTTCTAAGCATTGCACCCAGTGTTGATGGGCAATTCAATGATCGAGACGCTGATGAGGAGTATATCACGTGGATCGAGACTTTTAGAAAAGCTTACAATGAAGGATACATTACCAACGACCAATTTTCAGACAATGACAACACGATGAAAGAAAAACTAGGGCAGGGCCGTTACTTTGCTTACTTGCATACAAACACGAAAGGACTCAATGAGTTCATGTCAGACAATAATGCCCGTAATCCTGAACAAACCTATATTGCCGTCGATGGGCCGAAGAATTCGAATGGCGATGATTCCACTTTTACTGGCGGAAATATTGGTGGATGGACACAAACCTTTATCACGACGTCGACAAAAGAACCCCAAAAAGCCATGGAGCTTTTGACCTATTTGGCAAGTGAATATGGCACGATGGTCACGACCTTTGGGATTGAAGGGGAAACATACAACCTCGTAGATGGCGTGGTTGAATACTCAGAGGAAACAGAGGCCTTACGAAATTCGGACATAGCTCGTTTTGACAAGGAAGTTGGGCTAGGTTCTTATTGGTTTGTTGGGAATGACAATTATGCTATCCAAATGGGACAAAAACCAGCTACATCGATTCGTCAGATGGTGGAATGGTCTCAAGATAAGTTAGCACCACGTTTTGAGATCGAAGACATTGATCCTCGCACCGGTTCTGAAGCAAGAAACCTCACTTCCATCAACACAGCAAGAGTGCAAGCGTTGGTCAACTTTATTCAAGCAGGCTCTGAAGAAGCGGGACGTCAGATTTGGGAAGACTACTTACAAGAACGAGAAAACAATGGGTGGTCAGCAATCGTTGATTACCGAAATGAGAAAATCGCTGAAAATATTGAAAAACTAAACTAAAGGTGTGTGTGTGATGTTTGCTTTAGAGAGTCGTTTTTATCGTCTTTGCGAAGTTATTTTTCGTATGCTGGTTTTGAATCTCTTGTTTTTGGTGGTGTCGTTTCCGATCATCACGTTTCCTGCAGCTATGCGAGCGGTCGTAGATGCTTATGAACATCCTGAAGCAAAACTGCTACGCCCCTTCTTGAAAAACAGCAAAAACGCATTGTTGAAGACCCTACCATTAGGGGTCTTCAATCTCTTCTCATTTTTATGCGGACTCAGCTTGTGGCGTTCTGCTGCTTTGACGAATTCATTGTTTTTCTCTTTTTTGACCATCATTTTTCTTACATTTTTGTTGTCCTACAACATTAACCTGTATGTGATGCAATCAAAATTGCAAGATCGGCAAAACCTGTTTGTCCTTTTTCGTAGTAGTTTTTTCTTTACGATGATGCACTACCATAAAGGGATCGGAATTTTAGTCCTAGCAGCGATCGGCTATTTCTTCACATGGCAATCAGCACCAAGTATCTTCTATCTGTTTTGTCTGTCTGGGCCCTTGTATTTTTATCAAAAAGTGTTGCATCTAAACAGAGTGGATCAATCTTGATTCACTCTGTTTTTGCTTGTATTCGCCACTAGCAAGGAAGTAGACAGGATGAAACATGTTCCAATCTTTGAAACGCATTGAATTGAAAACGTTTGCTATTCTATTAGTAACAAATGTTTCCTATAATGAACCTACAAATCAACTACAAAGGAGTTTCCTCAATGAAAGAAAAAGTGATGGATGCGATGCAGAAATTCTCCAAGGCAATGTTTGTGCCCGTTTTGATTTTGCCGATCGCAGGGATATTGATTGCCGTTGGGAATGTGTTTACAAATGTCCGCTTGCTTGAGCAGTTTCCTTTTTTGGATAATCCGATAACCACCGGTTTTGGTAGTATCTTATCCGCTTCCTTATTACCGATTTTAACCAATTTAGGCATTATTTTTTGTGTTGGGATCGCTCTAGGGTTGGCCAATAAGAAAAAGGCTGAAGCGGGATTTACCGCGTTGTTGGGATATTTCGTCTTCTTAAATGCCATGAACAAATTCATGGAGCTTCGGGGGATGTTGGTTCCAGCCGATGCACTTCAAGGTTCAGGACAAGCGATCGTTTTAGGGATCCAAGTGCTGGATATGGGGGTCTTTCTTGGCATCATTTTAGGAATCGTCGTGGCATTGGTCCACAATCGTTTCATCGATACGAGCTTTAACAATGCCTTTCAAGTTTATGGTGGCGCGCGCTTCGTCTTTATTGTCTTGATTCCGGTCGTCGTGTTGCTAGCCATCGTTTCCACGTTTGTATGGCCAGTAATACAAACTGGCATTGACGGTTTAGGCGGCATCATTCAGCAAACGGGCAACTTTGGTATCTTCTTGTACGGTACGCTAGAACGCTTATTGATTCCAACTGGCTTGCATCACTTGATCTACACGCCGTTTTTGTATACTTCATTAGGCGGTGTCGCAGAAGTTGGCGGTCAAGTCTTTGAAGGGGCACGAAACATTTATTTTGCGGAAATTGCTGACCCAGCAGTCCGCGTATTATCGCAAAGTGTCATTTGGGACGCTCGTGGGATCTCAAAAATGTTTGGACTGATCGGTGCCTGTTTGGCGATGTATCAAACGGCAAAACCAGAAAATAAAGTCAAAGTCAAAGCCATTTTGATTCCAGCAGTTGTGACTTCCTTTATTGCAGGTGTGACTGAACCAATCGAATTTTCTTTTATGTTCGTGGCACCTGTTTTGTTCGTCATTCATTCTGCCCTTAGCGGCTTGAGCATGGTGGCGTTAAATCTCTTTGGTTCTCGCGCCATCGGACCGAATGGCTTCATCGACTTTCTTTTGTACAACTTGCCCTTAGGGATCGAGAAAACTCGCTGGCCAGTGTACTTGATCGTCGGGGTCGTCTTCTTCTTTCTTTATTACTTCTTGTTCCGCTTTTTGATCACGAAACTGAATTTGAAAACGGTCGGGCGTGAAGAAGATGGGACAGAGACCAAACTGTATTCGAAGAAAGAGTACAAAGAAAAACAACTTGCTGGAGCAGGTGTCGGGGTCATGGCGAGTGACCAAGCCGCCCCTAGTCCAACTAGTGAAACAAGTATCTCAGCAATTATCACCAAAGCGCTAGGTGGCGATGACAATATCAAAACCATCGACAACTGCTATACCCGCTTACGTTTAAAACTAAAGGATCCTGAACTCGTGGATGAAGCACTGCTAAAAGACGAAACACAAGCCAAAGGCGTGATCAAAAATGGTGAAAATGTCCATGTCGTCTATGGGTTGACCGTGCCGAAAGTGCGGGAAGAGTTAGAAAATTATCTGGGAAGAGAAGGAGAGATTGAATGATGAAAAATTTTTCAGTAGTGATCGCAGGGGGCGGCAGTACTTTTACCCCGGGAATCGTTATGATGCTGCTTGACAATCAAGAACGCTTTCCTTTAAGAAAGCTGAAACTATACGACAATGATGAAGCACGCCAAGCGATCCTTGGTGAAGCCCTAGCGATTTTATTAAAAGAACAAGCACCGCAAATCGAATTTTCGTTTACGACGGATCCTGAAGAAGCCTTCAGCGATGTCGATTTCTGTATGGCGCATATTCGAGTAGGAAAGTATGACATGCGGGAAAAAGATGAAAAAGTCCCTTTGCGCCATGGCGTCTTTGGCCAAGAAACCTGTGGACCAGGAGGGATCGCTTATGGGATGCGCAGCATCACTGGTATGCTGGAGATCATTGATTACATGGAAAAATATTCCCCCGATTGTTGGATGCTGAATTATTCCAATCCGGCTGCAATTGTAGCTGAAGCGTGTCGGGTCTTGCGTCCGAAATCAAAGGTTCTGAATATCTGTGACATGCCCGTGGGCACGTTGCGTCGCATGTCGCAAATCATCGGCAAGCAGCCAGAGGAACTAGAAGTTCGCTACTTTGGCTTGAATCATTTTGGCTGGTGGACCAGCGTCAAAGACAAAGAAGGCACGGAGTACATTCAAACCATTCGTGACTACGTTGCAGAACACGGCTATTTGACGCAGATCGAAGTGGATACCCAACATACTGACCCAAGTTGGCAAGACACCCACAAAAAAGCCAAAGACCTCTTGGCGCTCACACCAGAATATCTGCCAAATACGTACTTGAAGTATTATTTATACCCAGATTACGTCTACGAACACATGAAAGAACATCCAGAGTATACGCGTTCCAATGAAGTGATGGAAGGACGGGAAAAACGAGTGTTCGATCATGCCAAAAAGATCACTGCTCAAGGATCTGCTGAAGGGATCGCCTTTGAGATTGATGCCCATGCAACCTTTATCGTTGATTTGGCACGCGCCATCGCTTTTAATACGCATGAGCGAATGGTCATGATTGTGGAAAACAACGGCGCGATTGCGAACTTCCCAGATGATGCCATGGTGGAAGTGCCATGTATCGTCGGTTCTGATGGACCAGAAGCTCTCGCTCAAGGAAAAATTCCTGCCTTCCAACAAGCGCTCATGTTCCAACAGGTGACTGTGGAAAAATTAGTGGTCGAAGCATATGTGGAAAAGAGCTATCAAAAAATGTGGCAAGCGTTAAGCCTTTCCAAAACGATTCCTAGCGCAAAAGTAGCCAAAGAGTTGCTCGATGATTTGGTCTCGGAAAATGGTGATTACTGGCCAGGATTGTCTTGATTTGTTTCACATTTGCGAAACATTCGCTCGTTGGATAACTGAAAGAGGAAGATTCTCCAAGAATCTTTCTCTTTTTTGATTTTTGTTGTGGAAGGATAATTCTCTGAAGAAAATCACCACGAAACGTCTTCTCAACAAAACGATCAGACAGGTATACTAGAATATGCCACTAACTATGGTAGAATAAAGCTAATTGAATCAGATGAGAGGGAGCAATGCGATGTTTTTAGGGATTGATATCGGCACGACAGCCATAAAATTTGGGGTCATTGAAGATCGGAAAATCATTTACTCACAGTCATTACCAATCAAAACCCATAGCCACGGGTTAAAACAGACCCAATCAGCGACCCAGATCAGTAGCCAATTGATCAGTGGTGTCACAACGATTCCCGCTCAATTAAAAGCGGCAATCACAGTGATCGGGTTCAGTACCGCCATGCACAGTTTGATGCCAGTGGAGGGTGAGACAGCAGAAGAGATTTACATTTGGTCAGACAATCAAGCGAGTCAAACGATGACGGCCTTTCGTCAAACGGATCTGGCGGCAACGTTTTATGAAGAGACAGGGACACCGATCCATGCGATGTCTCCCTTTGCGAAACTGGCTTATTTCCAAACAAATGGTTCATATTCCAAAGAGACGAAATGGTTTGGCTTAAAAGAACTAGCAATGGCGTTGTTTACCAGACAAGCACGGATCGATTATAGTACCGCATCAGCGACCGGTCTTTTTTCTTTGAAAGAAAAGCAATGGAGTCAAAAGATTCTCAATTATTTATCCCTTTCAAAAGCCCAGTTAGCGCCTTTATGTGCACCGACTGATCGTTTCTTGATTACAGAGGAGATGGCGCAGCGGTGTGGCTTGAAGCCTGAGGTAGAAGTGATGTGTGGGGCTAGCGATGGGTGTTTAGCAGCATATGCTGGCTATATTTCTACAGGGATCCGCAACAGCTTGACGATCGGAACCAGTGCGGCGGTTCGTAAAGTAAGTGAGACCACCGTCTTTGATCGCCAAAAACAAAATTTTTGCTACTATCTGCAAGATGACCTCTATGTCGTAGGGGCACCTTCGAATAATGGTGGCTGTGTCCTTGCTTGGGCAAAAGAGACCTTATCAGAAGATCCTGATGCGTTTTATCATTATCTGCCTCAAGTCATGGAGGAGTCGCCGATCGGCAGTAACGGCTTACGTTTTTTTCCCTATTTAAACGGGGAGCGGGCACCTTTTTGGACAAATGAGATCACAGGCGGCTTTTCTGGCTTGACCCTGAAACACAATCGCTCAGACATGTTGCGGGCAGTCATCGAAGGCATGCTGATGAACATCGATTTATTAAAGCAAATGGCGCAGTTGGAAGGGGCAGTCACTGTAAGTGGTGGTTTCTTTCAAACAAAACTTTTAGGTCAAATGACCGCGGATGTGTTGGGGCTGACCTGTTATCTTTCCGATGAAAACGAACCGATATTCGGCTTGTATGATTTATACAAAAGCTCTGTTGTGCGGCAAGATCAGCCAGATGAAAAATTTGTTCCTGATCCGCAGAACCAAGCGCTCTATCAAGAATTGGCAAAAACCTATTTTCAAGCATAAGCAAAAACCAGCAATCCACTAGGGTTGCTGGTTTTCTTTTTCAACATGGGTAAAAGCGTCGACGATATATTCCATCAATAAGAGCAGTTTACCAAAGAAGCTAGTGTACTGGATGTTTTGGGTGTCGTAGGGACGTTCATCGGTCACTTCAAAGGAAAAGGTCGCTAGTTGATTGGCGCGATGATCACCGTTCCCGCAAAACAAAACAGTTGGTATGTGATGTTCATTGGCTAATGCCATCTTCTCCAGTACTTTTTGTGTTTCGCCAGATTTAGAGATGGTGATCAGCATACTGATGTTCTCGATGTTGTTACTAATGATCCCACCTGAGTCAGAAGCACTGACTAATAAGGTTTTGATGCCGTTGACAAGCATTTTTTTGTGGAGGTATTCTGCCACGATCCCAGAAAAACCTGTTGCATAAATCGTAATAAACTTGTCCTTGTTTCGTCCATAGATTTCTTTGATCGCGTCGATCGTATCTGCAATACTGGCAGCGTCAATTTGGTAATCGATGGCGGCTTCAGTGATCGTCTGATTTTTCAAGCGATTCTTTAAGAAGTAAAGTAGCTCTAGATAGCCAGAAAAACCTAATTTTTGCGCAAGCCGCACGATGGTTGCGGGGGAAGTGTAGATCGCTTTAGCGATTTCTCTTAAGGGCAGTCCATCGATCGCAGCGGTATTTGCAAGCAAATAATTAAGGATTTGCAGCTCATTGTCAGTCAATTTTTTTCCTTTGATCAATACATTTAAGTCCATTGTTCGGCACTCCTTTGTCTTGTCTTCATCATACAATGAATAACGACAGAAAGTAAAATGGGAATCGCGTCATGCTGATATATAGGAAAAAGGATTGTGCATTTCCTAAAAAGATATTATAATTTCTTATATAGAAAATAAAGGTGGAGAAATGATGACGCAAAAACCATATGGAACCGTACTACTAAAAGCAGCAACCATTTTAGATTATCTCGCAGAAGCGCCAAGTAAACCATTGCAAGAAATTTCAGAAGCAACGAAACTGACCCCATCCACAGCTTTGAAAATATTAGAAACGCTGCAAATGATCGGCTATGTCAAACGCGACAAAGAGAAGAATTATCGCTTAGGGTCTAAGCTGATCAAGTATGCCAATCAAAACATTCAAGAGCTTGATTTAGTGGAAATCAGCTTGCCTTACTTGGAAGCATTGCAGAAAACGGCGGATGAAACAATCCACTTAGGGGTCTTGACTGCCAATGAGATTCTTTATGTCAATAAATTGGAGCCCCACAATCAAACGATCCGCATGTCTTCCAAAGTAGGGATCACAAGACCGTTGTATAGCTCTGCCATGGGGAAAGCTGTTTTAGCGGAGTTTGATGCCCCTCAAGTGGAAGAATATTTGGCAGCAACGCCTTTAACCGCTTATACGGAAAACACCATTACGAATCAGTTGAAGTTGAAGAAAGAATTGGAACAGGCAAAAGAAAACCAAGTAGCGTTTGATGATGAAGAAATGGAACAAGAAATCTATTGCATAGGCGCCTCACTGATAAAGGATCAGGAGATCGTTGGGGCGTTTTCTATCAGCCTACCGAAATACCGCTTGACCCCAGAATACAAATCGACATTGATCGATGCGATTATTGCGACAAAACAACAAATTGAACAAGCATTATAAACTTTTTAGTGGAAAGCCCTTGCAAATAAAAACGAGAACGGTATAATAAACGTGTAAGTTTCTTTATAATAAATACCATTTTCCAAATAGGAAATAAATGGAGGGTCTCAATGAAAAAAGTAGCGAATTTAATGAAACTAAAGGAAAGCGGCGTGATCGCTGTTGTGCGTGGCGCTTCAAAAGAAGAAGCACTACAAGCAAGTAAAGCGATCGTTGCAGGGGGGATCACTGGCATTGAGTTGACTTTTACAGTGCCTCAAGCGGCGGATGTAATCGCTGAATTAGTAGTAACCTTCAAAGATAATCCAGAGGTAGTCGTTGGTGCGGGGACCGTTCTTGATGCAGTGACCGCTCGCTTAGCGATCATGGCAGGAGCACAATATGTGGTAAGCCCAACCTTTGATCAAGAAACGGCTGAATTATGTAATTTATATCAAATCCCGTATCTGCCTGGTTGCATGACCATTTCAGAAATGAAGGACGCCTTAAAAGCAGGCGCAGATATCATTAAACTATTCCCGGGTAGTGCGTATGGACCAAGTATCATCTCGGCCTTCAAAGCGCCATTGCCACAATTAAACATTATGCCGACCGGTGGTGTCAGCTTAGACAACATGCAAGAATGGTTTGCGGCGGGTGTCGTAGCCGTTGGTGTAGGGGGCAATTTGTTAGCGCCAGCAGCAAGTGGGGATTTTGACAAAGTAACAGAAGTAGCGAAACAATATGCGGCAAAATTAAAAGAGATTCGAGGAAAGTAAGATGGCAAAGATTCTGACACTAGGAGAAATCATGTTGCGTCTATCGACAACGTTAGGCGACCGAATCGCCCATAGTTCGATGTTTGCTGCCCATTATGGCGGTGGAGAAGCCAATGTTGCGATCTCCTTGGCGAATTTTGGTCATCGCGTTTCTTTTGCTAGTAAAGTGCCTGAGAATGCTTTAGGAGATGCCGTTTTTCATCATTTACGAAGCTATGGCGTCGATTGTCGCCACTTGCTTCGTGGCGGTTCCCGACTAGGTACTTACTATATTGAAACCGGTATCGGGGAACGAGCAGCGCGAGTGGTTTATGATCGCGCAGGCTCAAGCTTTGCTCAAATGAAAGAAAATGAGTGGCAATCTGACCTTTTTGATGGGGTTGACATTGTTCACCTTTCAGGGATCACGCCCGCTCTTTCAACGACTTGGCAGACACTTTTGCTGACGTTGATCAAAGAAGCGAAAGCAGCTGGTTGTAAAATCAGTTTCGATATCAATTATCGTGGAAAGCTGTGGACGACAGATGAAGCACGCGTCTTTTTGCAAGAAGTACTCCCTTATGTTGATTATTGCTCGGCAGGACAGTTAGATGCCCAAGTCTTTATGGATGTATCAGCTCCAACAGAGGAAGTCGAAGATGACTACTATTATCAAGAAATGCATCGGAAATATCCAAATATCCAGCTCTTTTATTCAACTAGTCGTCAGGTGCTCTCAGCAAGTCACAATCAATTGACAGGAAGCCTATGGCACAACGGCAATTATGTCGTTTCTGCTACCCATGAGATCAATCCCATCGTTGATCGCGTCGGCGGCGGCGATGCCTTTTCAGCTGGTGTCCTACATGGTCTTGTCACGAAGAAACAAGACCAAGAAATCATTGATTTTGCCACTGCAGCATCTGCTTTGAAACATACGATCCATGGCGACTGTAATCAGTTTAGCGCCAATGAGATACAAGAATTTATTGCAACAGGTTCAGGAAAAATTATCCGATAGGAGGAATAAAACATGCAACACATGGAAACACGCTATACCCATAGTCCACTTGATATTCGTCACTATAGTACCGAGGAATTACGCAGAGAATTTTTGGTAGAGAAAATTTTCACACCAGGACAAATCATGCTGACCTATACCCACAATGATCGCATGATCTTTGGCGGAGTGACACCGACAGAAGAAGCGTTAGAAGTGCAATTAAGTAGCGAATTAGGGGTGGAATACTTCTTAGAACGTCGCGAATTAGGTGTCATCAATATTGGAGGACCTGGTGCGATCACGATCGATGGCCAAAAAGAACCAATGAAAAAACAAGACGGCTACTATATCGGCAAGGAAACCAAACAAGTCTTGTTCCACTCAGATGATCCAGCAAATCCAGCGAAATTCTATCTATCTTGCGTGCCAGCACATAAGAAATACCCAAATGTAAAAATCAGTATCGATCAAGTCACACCAATGGAGACAGGCGAGGGCTTGACATTAAATGAACGGAAAATTTATCAATACATTCACCCAAATGTTTGTGAAAGCTGTCAATTACAAATGGGGTACACGATCTTAGAACCAGGCAGTGCTTGGAATACGATGCCAAGTCATACCCATGAACGTCGGATGGAAGCATATGTGTATTTTGATTTTGCCAACGAAGACACAAAAGTGTTCCATATGATGGGCAAACCAGATGAAACGAAGCATTTAGTCGTTAGTGAAGAACAGGCAGTTATTTCTCCAAGCTGGTCGATCCATTCGGGTGTTGGAACCAGTAACTACTCCTTTATCTGGGCAATGTGTGGCGAAAATATCACCTATACCGACATGGATATGGTGGCAATGGACGACTTAAAATAAAAAGAAAGAGGGTTTATCAATTATGGATTTTTCAATGGATCAATTTCGTTTAGATGGTAAGATCGCATTAGTGACAGGAGCTGTCTATGGGATCGGTTTTACGATCGCTCGTTCACTAGCAGCAGCAGGAGCAACGATCGTTTTTAACAACTTGGATCAAGAATCAGTGGATAAAGGATTAGCAAACTATCGTGAAGCAGGGATCGAAGCCCACGGCTATGTCTGTGATGTAACGGATGAAAAAGCAGTCAACGAAATGGTCAAGCAGATCGAAGAAGAAGTTGGCGTGATCGATATCTTAGTCAATAATGCTGGGATCATCAAACGAATCCCGATGTTGGAGATGTCTGCTGAAGACTTCCGCCAAGTCGTTGACGTGGACTTGAACGCTCCATTTATCGTTTCAAAAGCAGTCTTACCGTCAATGATCAAAAAAGGACATGGAAAAATCATTAACATTTGCTCAATGATGAGTGAATTGGGAAGAGAAACGGTGGCTGGTTACGCAGCGGCTAAAGGCGGCTTGAAAATGTTGACGAAAAACATTTGTGCTGAATTTGGTTCAGCTAACATCCAATGTAATGGGATCGGACCTGGTTATATTGCAACACCGCAAACCGCACCATTACGAGAGATCCAACCAGACGGTTCTCGTCACCCATTTGATCAATTTATCGTAGCGAAAACACCTGCTGCCCGTTGGGGTGAGCCAGAAGATTTAGCAGGACCAACTGTTTTCTTAGCTTCTGAGGCATCAAACTTTGTCAATGGCCATGTCTTATATGTAGACGGCGGTATCTTGGCGTATATCGGGAAACAACCTGAATAAAACAATAAGTAGTAAGGATGGGGACGAATGCAATCGTTCCCATTTTTTTATGGTGCAACACCTAAGAAATGCAAGGCTTTAAAAGGTAGCTTGGCGATAAAGGGGTTGAAGCAAAGGAATGGCAAACAAATCTTTTAGAAAGAGTGAAAAGCAAAACGCTGTGAAGGAAAATGTTCTTCGCAGCGTTTTGCTTGAGTAGCTCTTTTTCAAATCAGGTAGCGTATTTATGTTAGGGGAAGATTCAACACGAACAATGAGTTTCAATCTAACAAAACTTGTTGTGCAAGCGGTAATGGAGCATTTGACAAACATTTGGCAACTAATTTGGCGACGGCTGTAGCACCTTGGTCATTCAAATGCGTGTTATCCGTAATGCCGGCTGGATAATTGGGGTGCTGGTTTTTTTCTAAATGAAGAAAATAGGTTTTCGCCTGTTGTGGTTCCAGTGCTGAAAAGAACCGTTGTGTTGCGGCAAAAAGATCCAGACAGACCACATCCAAGGAGGTAGCCAAAGCACGCATTGCTTCTGGGTAAGGACCGACTGCCAAAGGATCAAGTTGCTGTTGGTCCACGTAATGCAAACGAGTGATCGAGGTCAATAGGATCGGTGTCGCTTGCTGCTGGCGTGCCGTTTGCACGAAGGTTGCTAAATTATGCTGATATTCTACAGGTGTCGTACCACGACTATCTGTTTTTTGATCGTTGTGTCCAAATTGAATCAAGAGATAATCACCAGCATATAGTTCTTTTTTTGCCTGCAACAAGCGTCCTTCTTCAATGAAGCTTTTGGAGGAACGCCCATTTTTTGCCAAGTTGACGATTTGATGCTGGGGGAGATAGCGTGAGATCTTTTCACCCCAGCCCGTTTCTGGACGAGCGCTAGGCTCTTTGATCGATGCGGTGGAATCACCGACGATGACGATTTTTTCCATTGTCTTTCTCCTAAAATTTGAAGTAGTTGTTGGCGTTTTGATAACAGACATTTTCTACTAATGGTTTTAGCTGACGAAGATCAGCAGGTGCTTCACCACGTACAACGATCTCAGCAAGCCATTCACAAAAGACGCGTCGGAAATATTCATGACGGGTGTAAGACAAAAAGCTTCTTGAATCCGTCAGCATGCCGACAAAGTTAAAGATCACACTGCCATCTGCGAATTTCGTCAATTGGTGACGCATGCCTGCGCGGGTGTCGTTATACCACCAGCCAGATCCTAACTGCAATTTATTATTGCCTTCTTGCTGGAAGCACCCCATCAAAGCGACGAGTGCATCATAGTCATTGGGATTTAAGGAGTAGAGAATCGTTTGAGGCAAATGGTCCTGCGCATCAGCAGCGTTCAATAATTTCTGCAAGCTTTGAGTCAGTGGTTGATCATTGATGCCATCGTAGCCCGTATCTGGTCCCAAGCGCTCAAACATTCGTTGATTGCAGTTACGGTACGCATGGACATGCAGTTGCATCGTCCAACTATGTTCGTGATACAGCTTCATCAGTTCAACTAGAACATTGGTTTTGAAGAACGAGACTTCGTTTTCCTCTAAAGATTCTCCAGCTAATGCTTTGGCAAAAATTGCTTCAAGGGATAACTGTTCGTCTGCAGCATACACTAAAGTATCCAACGCATGGTCAGACAAGCGGCAGTGATGCTGGTGAAAGTAGGTTACACGGTCCCGCAAGGCTCTCAAGAAAGCATCGTAGGTAGTGATCGCGTTTTCGACACTCTTTTCGAGTTTGGTAACATAGGTAAGAAAATTCGGATGGTCGATTTGTAACGCTTTGTCAGGTCGAAAGGTCGGCAAGACCCGAAAACGTTGTTCTGTTTGGCTTAATTGGTGATGATAGTGAAGATCATCGACTGGATCATCTGTGGTGCAAACGATCTCGACGTTACTGCGAGCAATCAAAGCTCTTCGGGTAAAGTCTTTTTGCTGCAATTTTTCGTTGCATAGCCTCCACAAAGTTTCGGCGTTTTCTTCAGTAACGGGAAGATCGATCTCAAAAAATCGCTTTAATTCTAAATGGGTCCAACTGTAAAGGGGATTTCCCACCAATTTTGGCACTGTTTGACACCATGCCAAAAATTTTTCATAATCACTGGCATTGCCCGTAATCGCTTCTTCGGGTACGCCACAAGCGCGCATCAATCGCCATTTGTAATGATCACCACTTAGCCATGCCTCGGTGATAGTTTTAAAGGGCCGATCCTCATAGATTTCTTTCGGGTCTAGGTGGCAGTGGTAATCAATGATCGGCAGCTCTTTGGCATAGTCATGGTATAGTGTTTGAGCAATTTCATTTGGCAATAAATAGTTATCATTTAAAAACATGTTGAACCTCTTTTCTTTGATTATAGTGTCACGCCATTTTTAAAGATGGCGATCTCACGAACGTTGTTGGCTTCATTACGCGTCGGTTTTCCACTGGCAGTATCGATGATCGCTTGAATAAAATCTTCCAGCACGACCTCCATCGGCTCTTCCAACAAGCGACCAGCGTTGAAATCCATCCAGTGGGGTTTCTTATGATAAATCTCTTGATTCGTGGCAACTTTCATGGTCGGCACATAGGCACCAAATGGCGTGCCGCGACCAGTGGTAAATAAGACGAGTTGGCAATCGGCAGAAGCCAGTGCAGAAGCGGCAACAAGGTCGTTTCCTGGACCTTCCAGCAGGCTCAAGCCTGGCTTACGGAGTTTTTCCCCATATTTTAAGACATCGACGACAGCGGAAGTCCCAGATTTTTGGGTACAGCCTAATGACTTATCTTCTAGCGTAGTGATACCGCCTGCCTTATTGCCAGGAGAAGGATTTTCATAGACCGGTTCACCGTATGCAAGGAAATAATCTTTAAAGTCGTTGATTAGATGGAGAATTTTTTCAAAGGTGGCTTCATCTTGTGCACGCGCCATCAAGACTTGTTCAGCGCCAAACATTTCGGGTACTTCCGTCAAGACCGTACTGCCACCTTGAGAAACTAAAAAGTCAGAAAATGCCCCCAACAAAGGGTTGGCGGTGATCCCAGAAAACCCGTCGGAACCCCCACATTTCAACCCGATCTTTAGCTCACTCAAGGGAACGGCTTCTCGTTGATCCTCTTTTGCTGCTTCCAGTAATTCTTCTAATAAGCTTTCTCCGACCGCAATTTCATCGTCGCTTTCCTGTGCCACCATAAATTTGACGCGCTTTGGATCGTAGTCACCCAGGTTTTTCTTAAACTCGGGAACGGTGTTGTTCTCACAACCTAAGCCAAAGACCAAGACGCCACCGGCATTTGGATGATGTACCGCATCAATTAAAATTTGACGGGTGTTTTGATGATCTTGGCCTAACTGGGAGCAGCCGTAGGGATGTTTAAGGATCGTAATATGATCAAAAGTGCCAAGATCTGAATGATTCTTCTTGAAGTTTTCAACAATGATCTCTGCGATGCCATTGATACAACCAACTGTTGGCACGATCAGTAAATCATTACGAATCCCAACTTTGCCATTTGCCCGTCGATACCCTTGGAACGTCGCAGCCCTTTTTGGATAACGGACGGGATGCAAATCGGGAGCATAGGTGTATGCTAAGGTACCAGAAAGGTTGGTTTTAACATTGTGGGTATGCAACCATTGGCCAGTTTTAACATCAGCTAAGAGATGTCCAATGGGATAGCCATATTTGATCACGTCTTGTGATTGTGCGAGGTCTTTGAGGGCGATTTTGTGTCCTTGTGGAATATCCTCAAATAGGGTGATCGTTTGGTCTTCAAATGCAAGGGTCGTTTTAGCAGCTAGTGGTTTTAATGCGACTGCGACATTGTCTTTAGGGTGCAATTTCAATAGTTGCGCGGGTGTTTCTGTTAATGTGCTGGACATAAAGATTCTCCTTTATTTCAAACTTGGCTCAGGGGTGTCAATCGACGCAAGTAACTGGCGGGGTCCGTCTTGTTTTAGACATGCGCACATTTCATTGATTGTCTCTGTCATAAAGCTCAGGTCTGCATGCCAAAGTTGCTCATTTTTTAATAGAGCTGCGATCTGTTCCTCTGCTGGTAATTGTTTCACTTGCTGAAATATGGTTGTCACTAGCTCATCATCTTGAAAGGGTCGTGTGAGATAGAAAGTCAGCAATCCTGCCAGTGCGGCAGTGATTCGTTTTGGTACCTGCTGGTTTTGTTGGACATAACGACTTAAGACTGGTTGAAGACGCGCACGGAATTTTGAGACGCTGTTTAAAGCGATCGATTGCAGCTGATGCTTCACATAAGGATTTCTGAAGCGCTCTTTGATTTGGTCCGCATAAGCTGCAAGCTGCGCTTTAGGCAAATCAAGCATTGGAATCAACTCTTCCTGAAAAAGACCATCCAAAAAGGCTGCAAATTCACGGTCGTTCATTACTTCTTCAACGGTTTCTAAACCCGCTAAAAGACCGAGGGGAACCATCGCCGTATGAGGACCATTTAATAAATGTACTTTTTGTTCACGGTAAGGAGTCATATCTTCTGTCACGATCACATTCAACCCAGCTTCTTGCAAAGGGAGCTTTTCGGCTACGCCGTTTCCTTCGATCACCCATAACATAAAGGGTTCCGCAGTGACCATTACGGCATCCTCATAGCCAAGAACCTCTTGGTATTGTGCCACTTTGTCGCGAGGATATCCTGGAACGATCCGATCGACTAAGCTGCAGCAGAAGGTGTTTTCTTTTTCTAACCAGTTGACGAAGTCTGATTCCAAAGACCATAATGCGGCATATTGTAAGACGATCTCTTTTAGTTTTTCCCCATTCCGATCGATCAATTCACAAGGAATGATCAAAAATCCCTTTTTTCGTAGTTGAAAACGACGATACAAAAGAGCGGTCAGTTTTGCGGGAAAACTGTGGGGAGGGGTATCGTGTAAGGTATCCTCTGGGTGAAACGCAATACCTGCTTCCGTCGTATTAGAAACGATGATCTCAAGTTGCTCGTCTTCGGCTAAAGCAAGATAGTCTTCCCATTGCTGATAAGGATTCAGCACTTGATCAATGGTGGAGACGACTTCAAATGTTTGAGATAAAGCGCCATCGACAAGTCCTTCTAAGATAACGGTGTAGAGATTTTCTTGTTGTGCCAACAGCTCTTTCAAGCCGTGATCAATCGGCTGTACCACAACGGCACTGCCGTTAAAAAGACCTTGCTTGTTCAATTGCTGCAGCTGCCAGTTAAAAAAGCCCCGCATAAAATTGCCTTCCCCGAATTGAATCACTCGGGCTGGATAGGTTTGATGGGGTTGTTCGGTAATTTTTTTCATAGAATCCTCCTTAAAAAATAGTTATGCACACGTTAACATTTTTGCGTAAGCGCTCTTGAAAACAAGAGGCTTACAGCGATTGACGAATGATTAACGAGGTATCAAAGAAATGTTGTTTCTCAACTACTTGATTGGCAAATGCCTGCAACAGCAGGGTTGCTGCCAATTGACTCATTTCATAGACTGGTTTGCGGATCGTTGTTAATGGGGGATACGTATAGGGAGAAAAAGAACTATCATCAAAACCGATGATACCGATCTCCTCAGGGATCTTTCGTCCTGCTTGATGACAGGCATTGATCGCACCGATCGCCATGTCATCATTGGCGCAAAAAATCACTTCAGGTGGTTCAGGTAAAGCGAGTAGTTGCTGGGCACCCAGCTGACCGCTTTCCAACGAGTAGTCGCCAGCTACGAAGTATTCTTTCGGGCAGACAAGCTGCTTTTCTTGAATCGCTTTCATAAATCCTTTGCGGCGCTCTCTAGCGGAACCAAAGGAAGCGATCCCTTCAATCATGGCGATCTTTCGAAAGCCTTGTTCAAGCACATAGGTGATCATTTGATAGACCCCTTGGGCATCATTACTAGTGACATTCATCAAGGTTGCATCCTGCAATTGACGATTCAAAACGACGATGGGAATATTTTTCTTTGAAAGAGCAGCGATAAAACCGTCATCACGATTGCTTTGACTCATCACGATCGCTCCATCGAGGCGATTCGGCTCTTCATCAAATGTATCGGATTGCAATAATTCATGAACCGCCAAAGTATATTCGGATGGTAGGGTATCACTGATTCCTTTGATCACTTCGACTAAAAAGCTATCGGAAGTACCAATGGATAGATGAGAAAAATAAAGACCAATGATATAGGATTTTTGATTCACCAGACTTTTGGCATTGACATTGGGCACATAGTGTAAAGATTCGGCGATGGCTGCGATCTTCTTTTTTGTTTCTGGCTTAATTAATGGGCTATCGTTTAACGCACGAGAAACAGTTGTATGTGAAACACCAGCGACTTTGGCGATATCTTTGATCGTGACCATAGAAAACCTTCTTCCTTTTTGCTTGATTCAAGCATAGCTTGTTCCCACGAGAATGTCAATACACCAAGGATGCACACGTGAAACATTTTTCAAAATAACATAGGAACTTTTTCTGGGATGTGCTAGTATAAAAGAAGATAGTTAGGTAATGGGAGGGAGTCTATGAAATTCTTTTTAAGCTATCATCAAACGTCCAACTTGTTTTATAAAATATTTATTTTGATTTTTCTAATTGGTAGCGCTTTAATCATTGGGTTTAGTGGGGTCATTTATCATCGAACGTATCAAAACATTCAAGAAACATTTTTGCAAAGTCAGCATAATTTGGTCAACCAAGTCAAAGAAAATCTGGATCAAAAAATTCAGATGGTGGAGTATGCCTTTTCTACATACAGTAGCACACAAAGCTTTTCCGATACGATGGAACAGCCGTTTTCCGTGACGAATTATCGACAAGTGCGAGAGATCAATTCACAACTGGCTTACATTGGTGTGATGGGGATCGAAAACGCCAGCTACCAATTGGTGAATTTGAATCAGCATTGGAAAATCGAAGAAGGCTCCTTAAAACAGATCGATGATACTGAATTCGCTGCTTTTCAAGCGTTGATCGACAACCAACGCTACTTGTATTGGTTGCCAGAAGATGGCTATTTAAAAATGGTGATGACGCTGCCTGTGTTTCGACAGGAAACCACTGCTTTGGGGATCGCTGAAATCCAAGACCATACCATTGCTCAGTTGGTGGCAGATCATGACGATTCCTTTTTGAATATTTTTCATGCAGACGGACAACTGCTTTTCGATAATGGTGAAGTGATCGATTCTGCCTTACAAGAAACAATGATTGCAGCTGCCCACGGCGATGGCATCTTCACTGACAAAGAAAACAATAAGTATGTGGTCACACAATCGGATTACAATCAGTGGTATCATGTGATCCGTCTGGCGCCTGCTAGCGTTTCACAAGCAATCCGTGAATTAAGAAGCGGTTTGATCGTGATTGGCAGTCTTTTGATCATCCTCTTTTTATTAGTATCCTATCGCATTGCGATCGTGGCTACCTCACCCATCAATCGGATCGGTGAGCTTTTAAAACCCAAAAAACAAGGTCAGAAATTAGAAGTCAATCAGTTGATTTCCGATATCGACCAGGTCTTACATCAAAACCACGATCTCGCCATCAAAGTCGAGCATCAAAAGCCCGAGCTAGAATCCTTGTTTCTATTAAACTTGTTTCGCGGCTGTATCTCAGAAGAAGATATTCACTTAAAACTGTCACAATTTGGGTATGAAGTATCCAAAACAGAACACTTTGCCGTATTACTGATTCAAATCGATGATTTGTGTGGACGAGAAACAGCGACTATTGATATTTTCTTGCTTGCCATCGAGAATCTCGTTTCTGAGATCATTCCAGCACATTTGCGTTTTCAACCAATCATCTCCAGTCAAGAAACCCAAGGAACGATTTTAAAGCTTCCTGAATCAGTTGACCAAAAACAAGTATTGACCTATTGTCAAAAGATCCATCAAGCGGCAAAAGATTACTTGAAAATCAAAATAAGTTGTGGGGTCTCACAATCCTACGACCGCCTCGTAGAAACCAAACTAGCGGTTGATAACGCCAAAGAAGCCTTGCACTATCGAATGAATTTAGGGGAAGAAGTCATTATCTTTTTTGACGACATTGCAGCACAATTAGACAATAACGCGATCGTTCAATACCCTAGAGAAGCAGAAAGTACCTTTTTGGATGCGATGCGTAGTGGGGAACTAGCGACCATCAAAGCGAGTTACACGGAAGTCGTACGGGAAATCATTCATGAAAACAAAAATCCGTTGACGATTGAAAGTGCCTTGTTTAAGTTGATCAACAGTATCGTTCAGCTAGGGCAACTCTTAGGAGCAGATCATACCAGCTTGCAGAATAGTCGTAAAGTTTATCAATCCGTGCTCAACCAAACCAGTTTGTTCAAAGTTGAGCAAATCATCTATCATGAGTTAGTTTTACCTATCGTTGAAACGACGCAAGCCAAAACAGATCGAGAAATTCGCTCCTTGTCTGAAAAGATGGTCTTGATCGTACACCAACAATACGACCAAGATCTCTCCTTAGATAGCATTGCTGAACAGCTGCATTATAATGCCAATTACTTAAGTAATGTGTTTAAAAAGGAATTATCCATCAATTTTGCCGATTACTTACAAAACTATCGGTTGCAAATCGCCAAAAAATGGTTGCGGGAAACGGATATGACGATCAAGGAAATCGCAGCCAACCTTCAATATACCAACTCTCAAAACTTCATTCGCTTTTTCAAAAAGAAAGAACAGATGACACCTGGAGAGTATCGCAAACGATCCAAAGACTAAAAGAAAAAAGCGCTTTTTGATCGACGATCAAAAAGCGCTTTTTTCTTTGCTGCCTGTTGGTTACCCTTTGACGGAACCAACCATTGCACCTTTCACGAAATACTTCTGGACAAATGGATAGGCGATCAACATTGGCAGAGTCGCAACGACGATCACGGCCATTTTTACGGATTGTGCTGGGGGGACAACATCGACACTAGCGGCATCGGCGTTCATCCCGCTGGAGACGATCACGATTTGTCGAAGGAGCACTTGGATCGGCCATTTCGCTGAATCATTGATGTACAAGATTGCTGATTGATAAGTATTCCAATAACTAACAGCGTAGAACAAAGAGATCGTCGCAATCGATGGTAAGGAAAGGGGTAAGATGATACGGAAAAAGACGCCCCAATCAGAGCAACCATCCATTTTTGCGGATTCTTCTAAACTATCAGGAATCCCTTGGAAAAAGTTTCTCATAATGATCATATTATATGCACTGATGGCGCTCGGTAAGATCAATGCCCAGAGAGAATCGATCAAGCCGAGGCTTTGTACCAAAATAAAACTTGGGATCATCCCACCGCTAAACAACATGGTAAATACGACAATAAAGTTGAAGATGCCGCGTCCATGCAAATATTTTCTCGAAAGAGCATAGGCCATAAAAGAGGTCAAGATCATTGAAAGAACCGTTCCGACGATGGTCACGAAAAGGGAAACACCAATACTCGTAAAAATCGTGGGTGTCGAGAGAATATACCGGTAAGCATTTAAGCTAAATTCACGTGGGATAATGATAAATGTTCGTGTCGCGATCTCAGAAGAAGAAGCAAAGGAGCTTCCGAGAATGTTTAGAAAAGGTAAGAGACACGTTAAGGTGAAGAGTAGTAGAAAGCCAATAATAAATCCTTGAACGACCCGTTCACTTTTCGGGCGGTTCGTTTTTTTCAGGGTTTGTTGCATAGAAAAAACCTCCATCTTTTTTTACTTAAATAGGTACTTCCAACGTATCATGAGGCGGGGACAACGTATATAATCACTTTTACATGTTAAGAAATTCACAATAGTGATAAACGTTGATAAATCAAGGGTTTTCCAAATCGATTGAGAAATAACCTTAAAAAATGTATGCCTTTTCAAAGCTGAGAAAATGATTATATACGTTATCTTTTTTTCACGCTACCATGGGACTATCAAATCAAAAAAATTCGGAGGAACAAGTATGGAAACAAAAGTTGATAATTACTTCTCACCACTTAATGAAGAAGAACAGCGGCTGCGGCTGAAAAAGAAAAAATGGGCGCAAATCAGAAAAAATCGTGCCCTCTATATTATGGTATTGCCGGGGATTTTATATTTTCTTATTTTCCGTTACATACCGATGGGCGGTTTGGTCATCGCTTTTCAAGACTACCAACCATTCTTGGGGATCCTAGGAAGCCCCTTTGTTGGCTTCACTCATTTTATTCGGCTCTTTACTGAAGATACCTTCGTGATGTTGATGCGCAATACACTGATCATGTTTTTCTTAAATATCACGATTTCTTTCCCTTTTCCTATATTATTGGCACTTATGCTAAATGAAGTAAACAATCGCCGTTTGAAAAAAGGGATTCAAACCATCATTTATTTGCCTCATTTTATGTCGTGGGTCATCGTTGTTTCCATCTTCTATGTTTTATTAACGACAGAAGGTGGTGTAATCAATAACATGATCGAAAGTCTTGGTGGCGAACGTATCCCGTTTCTAACAAGCCGCACGTGGTTGCGTCCAATGTACATTTTCCAAGATCTTTGGAAAGGTGCCGGTTGGGGGACGATCGTCTATCTAGCCGCTATTACCAATGTTGATGAACAGCTTTATGAAGCTGCGGATATGGATGGGGCTGGCAAGCTACGAAAAATGTGGCATATCACATTGCCTTGTATTCGTCCAACGATCGTAACCTTATTGATTTTAAAGATAGGTTCGATCTTAGATATGGGCTTTGAGCATATGTTCTTGTTGATGAACTCAATGAACCGTGAAGTTGCCCAAATCTTTGATACCTTTGTCTATACCGCCGGGATTCAAAATGGTCAATTGAGTTACTCGACAGCTGTTGGGCTGTTTAAAGGACTTGTTGGCTTGATCCTCGTTATCTTTGCGAATCGTTTGGCGAAAAAAATTGGCGAAGACGGGATTTATTAAGAAAGAAGGGATCACATGACGATCGAAAAGATCACGAAAATCAACGAAGGATTACTCGCATTTTTGACGCTGATCGCACTTCACTTTCTTTGGCTCAGTGTGACTCTCCTGGGAGGGGTCCTCTTTGGCATTGGCCCTGCGTCGTATGCCATGATGAAATATTATGATCGCTGGCTTCGTCTTCATGAACGACCACCTTTGATCAAAAGTTTTTTCTACTATAGTAAAGAACGGTTCCGACAATCGGTGCTGATCAGTTGGTTGTTCCTGATCATTGCAGCGATCGTGATCACCAACATATTTGCGCCATTTCCATGGTTTATCCAAGTAGCGAATGTCCTCTTTTTGATTGCGTTTCTCTTTTTATTCATGCACGTGTATACCGTCATGGCAGCCACCAACTTTGTGACCGTGTTTGAGATCCTGCGGGGGAGTGCGTTGTTAGGTTTAGGCTATCTGCATTATTCGATCATAAGTTGGACGATTTTGATCGTTGGCTATTTAGTCCTGGGCAGTTATTTCTTGATCGGCCTCTTTTTGATGGGTAGCAGCTTAGTTGGTGGTGTTTTTGCCCTTGCTGGTAAAAAAATTCTTCAAGATATCCACCCAATTGAAACAGATCAGGTGGTTTCAAAAACGGCATCGACTACGGAGCAAACCGTTGCCAGCAAAGGAGATGAGGTCATTATCTAAAGAAAACGGCTCAAAGACTTTTACTGGTCCGCAAACAAAACGGTCACTAGAGAACACCTGAAAATAGCAAGACAAGCTGAACCCTCATGAAATACAGCCAGTAGAACGGATTCATTCAAATAGCTCTATGAATTGAGGAGACTACAATAAAAGGAAGTATCGTACATGAAGAACTATTCGGAAATTGCTTTGAACACATTATTTGAGCGCTATGACTACTTATGCAAAGAAAAAATTTATCACGGAAAATGGTCCTATGACATCGGAGTCGTTTTACAAGGCGTGAAAGAAGCCTATGAGCAAACTGGTGATAAACGCTATTTTGATTATATCCAAAACACGATGGATTTTTATATTGACGAAGACGGTTGTATCAAAAACTATCAGATGGATGCGATGAATATCGATTACATCAATAATGGCAAATGTTTATTCTTAGTATACAAAGAAACAGGTGCTTCAAAATACAAGATCGCCTTGGACACGCTGTATCAACAATTACAGCAGATGCCAAGAACAAGCGAAGGCGGGTTCTGGCATAAAAAAATCTATCCTTATCAAATGTGGTTAGATGGCTTATATATGGGAGCTCCATTTCTAACAGAATACGCACTGACATTTGAGAAAGAAGAAGCATTGGAAGATGTAATCAAGCAATTCACCTTATGCTTTACTCATACCCTAGATCCAAAAACGGGTCTTTTGTATCACGCGTGGGATGAACAAAAAGTCCAGCCGTGGGCAGATCCTGAGACCGGTTGTTCAAAAAATTTCTGGGGACGGTCAATGGGATGGTTCATGATGGCTCTCGCAGATACGATGGTGCTATTAGGGAAATCAGAGCAGAAGAATCCATTAGAAAAAATGTTTGTCTCCTGTCTAGAAGCTCTTGCTAAAGTAAGAGATCCCCGGAAAAAAGTGTGGTATCAAGTCTTAGATAAAGGCAGTGAGCGTGGGAATTATTTAGAAGCATCCGCTTCTTCAATGATTTGTTACGCAACAGCGAAAGCAGTCAAAGCAGGGATCATCGATCAAAAATGGCAAGTGTTTGCCCAAGAGACCTATCAAGGATTGCTTGATGAGTTTGTCTTTTTAACAAAAGAAGGCTGGTTGAATCTGATCAGAAACTGTGAAGTTGCTGGACTTGGTGGCCCAGATGATCGGGATGGTACGTTTGTATACTATATCAGTGAACCCGTTATCACAAATGATTTCAAAGGATACGGTGCCTTTTTACAAGCGAGTTTACTGCTGCAACCACTAATGGAGGAAGGAAGCAAGAAATGAATATCCAATTGACTACAGCTGATTTACAAGAAAAAGAAGGTCTGTTGACAGAAGCGATTCAAGAAAAAATTGATGAATTGCATCAACAAGGAGGAGGCAGAATCACTTTTTCCGCAGGACGCTATCCGACAGGTGCGCTCTTTTTAAAAAGTAACATTGAACTGCACCTACTATTGGGGGCGACCTTAGTATTTTCTGATGATCCCAAAGACTATCCCGTCGTTGTGTCTCGCTGGGAAGGGGTCAAACGGGAAGTTTATGCCTCTTGTTTATATGCGGAGAATGCGGAAAATATCGCTGTCACAGGACTAGGAATGCTTGATGGACAAGGGCAAAGATGGTGGAAGACCTTTCGGGAAAATCGTGAACAGCTTGCTTATCCACGACCAAAATTAATCAGTTTTGACTCTTGCCAGCAAATTACGTTGAAAGATATCCGTCTTGTCGATTCACCAAGTTGGACCGTCAATCCGATTCTTTGCCAAGATCTAACGATCGATAATCTTCGCATCAAAAATCCAGCGGATTCGCCAAATACGGATGGGATCGATCCTGAATCTTGTAAAAATGTCCGCATCAGTAACTGTCATATCGATGTTGGTGATGATTGTATCGCCATCAAATCAGGAACGGAGGACACCAAAGAACGGGTCGCTTGTGAGAATATCACGATCGTAAATTGCCATATGCTTCATGGGCATGGGGCAGTCGTTCTAGGTAGTGAGATGAGCGGCGATATTCGTAATGTCACCATCAGTAACTGTATTTTTCAAGATACCGATCGTGGTATTCGGTTGAAATCCCGTCGGGGACGTGGCGGAACGATCGAAGATATTCGAGTGAATAACATTGTGATGGATAATGTTATCTGTCCATTCACTTTAAATCTTTACTATTTCTGTGGACCGAAAGGCAAAGAAAAGTATGTTTGGGATAAAAATCCGTACCCGATCACCGAGGAAACCCCTCATTTTCGGAGAATCCATTTTGCAAATATCTCGGCTCGGAATGTTCATGCGGCCGCTGGATTTGTTTATGGCTTGGCTGAACAATTTATTTCAGATATCACTTTCCAAGATATTGCTGTCTCTATGGCTGAACACCCAATTCCAGGAAAGCCTGCAATGATGACAGGTATCGAAGAGATGACAAAACAAGGCTTTTATATTGGCTGTGGACGGAATATTCAGTTTGATCGTATCAATTTGGAAGGCGTAACTGAAGCGTTCCATATCGAGAATAGTCGGGAAATCTCCGTCACACAATCATTTGAGAATCGTCAGCCTCTGGCATTTCAAGGAGATTTTTTGTGAGGGATCCTCAGTTACTTCAGCTGCTAGGTCCTGATATGAAAGTTGCACCACAAGTGGTTCAGCAAACAAAAGAGCAAGTGCAAAATTATACCTTGGAACATTTACTTCTACGATTAAATCAAGAAGAGGATGTCCCTGCATACTTTGCTTATCCTAGCTCTCAGCAACCTGTTCCACTCGTTTTGTTCAATCATTCTCATGGCGGCGACTTCACGAGGGGGAAAGAAGAACTGCGACAAAGTCCGTGTTATATGCAAAAAGAAAGCCTATTCGCTACATTTATGAAGTTGGGCGTCGCCGTTGGGGTGATCGACATGTGGGGCTTTGGCGAACGAAAAAACGGTGAGAATGATAGCTACAAGCGGTTTTTGTTGCAAGGCAAAACATTATGGGGACAACGAATCTATGACAATCAACAGTTTTTGACCTATCTTGCTTCCCGCAAAGAAGTGAAACAGTCCGCTATCGCCACATTGGGACTTTCTATGGGCGGCTTGATGAGTTGGTGGTTGGCAGCACTTGATGAACGGATATCAGTGGTGGTGGACATGGCAGCACAAGTGGACTATCAAGCATTGATCGAAGAGGACTGTCTAAGCAAACATGGGTTTTACTATTATGTTCCTAATGTGTTGAAAGACTTTACGACTGCGGCGATCCAAAACCAGATCGCACCACGCCCGCGTTTAAGTTTGGTTGGCAAAGAGGATCGTGGCTGCCCTTCAAGCGGCGTCGCTCGTTTGGATCAGCAGGTCGGGCAGCATTATGAAGCAATAGGCTACAAGGAGCATTGGCAGACGTGTCGCTTGCCAGGTGGTCATGAAGAAACCAAGGAGATGAGAGCGCAGTGGATCGAATTTCTAAAACAACACCTCCTATCAAGCTAAAGGTTAGTAAAGAGCCGCAAAAGGGTGATTTTACGAGTATCCAAGCAGCCGTGCTGGCTGCTGAAGCCTTAAACGTACCTTGTGAGATCACGATCGCCTCTGGCGTGTATCAAGAACAGGTGAAAATTTATAAAAACCAGCTTACGTTGATCGCGGAACCTAACACGTTCTTATGCTACCACTTGGCTGCCGAGCAAATCGATGAAAATGGGCAAAAAAGAGGAACGTTTCAAACAGCGACGCTCTTTATCAATAGCCGAGAAGTCTTTGTAAAAAACCTGACCATCATCAATGACGCAGGGTATGGGCAAGCAGTCGGGCAAGCAGTTGCCGTCTATATCGAAGGGGATGACATTCGCTTCGAACGCTGTCATCTCGATGCTTTTCAAGATACCTTGTGCCTGGGTCCATTGCCAAAATATACCAAAGAAGGCGAACCAATGATCAGTCCTTGGCGAAAGACAATCTTTGACCAACAACAGAGTTTGTTTTTGCATTGCAGGATCAGTGGAACAGTCGATTTTATTTTTGGCGGTGGTTCCGCCACCTTTGAAGAGTGTCGCTTGCATTGTAAAAATACACCACAAACGAACTACATTACTGCTGCCTCAACCAGCAAACAAGCAAGCGGGTTAACCTTCGATCGGTGTCGGGTGACAGGGGACAAAGCCTATCATTTAGGCCGTCCTTGGCGTAATGACGCCAAAGTCACCTTTTTATCCTGCTGCTTTGATCAACAGCTCACCCCTTGCGGATGGTCTGATTGGGGAAAAACAGCAAGCCACCAAACGGTCATATTCACGGAGCGAATGTGTTGTTACCAAACAAGCCCCAAACGTCCTGAATGGGTGACTATCGAAGGAGTGATAGAAAAATGAGCAAGGCAAAATGGTCTGGCTGGATCGGGATGGTTCTCGCTCTGGTGTTGATGGGCGGCTTTTCCTTGGCGATCAATCAAATGACTGTCCAGCAGTTCGAAGAGATCTTTCAACGTGCGTTTCCCACTATACTGAATCAAATGACGGCAGAAGCAGCATTGGCGCAATTTCAAACACTCGGTGCTTGGTTTGGCTTCACGCTGTTGGCACTCCTGATATTGGTTTCAGTGGCGACGATGCTTGTTCGCTATCGTAATTATCGAAAGCAATCTTGTGCTATTTATTTTTTGACTGGTGTCGTGACATTGATTGGTAGTCAAATGATCGCTTTTCCGATTGCCTTTTGTTTCTTTTTAGCGGCGGGTTTTTGTTTTCTCCATCACGATGACGGACACAAGAAAAAAACAACGGACGCAGTCAGCAAACAAGGAGGGGTTGCATGAAGGCAATAATCAATAATCCGATTTTAAGAGGGTTTCATCCTGATCCGAGTATTTTAAAAGTCGAGGATACTTATTATTTAGCGGTTTCTTCCTTTGAGTGGTTGCCAGGAATTCGGGTCTACTGTTCTCAAGATCTAGTCAATTGGTCCCATGAAACAGATATTCTGACCAATCAAGTGGATTTATTAGGCAACGCAGCAAATTGCAGCATTTGGGCACCGCAAATCAGCTACGCAAACGGACAATACTATTGTGTCTATACAAATGTTCGCAACACGACACGCCCCTTCAAAGACTGTCGAAACTATCTCATCACGGCTCCTACCATTCATGGGCCATGGAGTGAGCCCATTTACTTAAATGGTAGTGGCTTTGATCCGTCCTTGTTTCATGATCAAGAGGGGCGTATCTGGTTACTGAATGCGCTTTGGGATTATCGTAAGGATACACCAAATAAATCGGTGGGGATCGTGCTCCAAGAATACTCTGAAGCACAAGGCCGCTTGATCGGTGACAGAGTGCCAATTTTTTCTGGAACCCAGCTGGCGAAGACTGAAGCACCGCATCTTTATTACCACAATGAGTGTTATTACTTACTGACGGCAGAAGGAGGAACGGGTGCAGGTCATGCGGTAACAGTTTGTCGTAGTAAAACCATCACTGGACCTTATGAAGTAGATCCGCATTTTCCCATGATGCGTGCCTATCAGCGCGAAGATTCCCCTTTTCAATGTACAGGTCATGGCAGTTTGACGATTGCGCCATCAGGAGAATGGGTCATGAGCTATTTGATGACTCGGCCAGTAGAAGGGGCAGCGATCCTTGGACGAGAGACAGCACTCCAAACTGTCTATTGGGATCACGAAGGATGGCTGCGTCTTAGCAATAACGATACGATCCCAGATCAAACTATCAGGCTCGCTAGCGACGCTCAGAAGCAAAGGGCATCACCTGCTGTTTTTATTGATGACTTTAAAGGATCGTTGCAAAAAGCATGGAACGGTAGACGATTGCTGCCCAATGAAGAGTGGTGCAATCTGAGTGAGCGGCCAGGGTATTTGCGATTGATCGGCGGAGAATCGATGCAATCGAACTTTCATAAGCACTTATTGGCGATTCGTCAACAAGACTTTTGTTTTGAAGCTGAAACAGTGATGGAATACCACCCCCAATCGTTCAATCAGATGGCTGGATTGTCGCTTTTCTTAAATGAAGAAAACTATTTGTTTTTCTACGTAACCTATGATGAAAAAGAAGACAAGGTCCTTCGGTTGCTGCGGTGTTGTGAAGGAGAATTTCACTTGTTCCCAGATAAATTGCCCCTCGCTGCTGCAAGTGAGCCGATTGGATTGAAAGTAGTCGGTTCTTATCTAGAAGCCCAATGGTTCTATCGGCAATCACAAACGTGGCATCCCTTTAAAAAGCAAAACATCCAGTTCTTGTCTGGTGGTTTTACGGGGAATTTCATTGGAATCAGTGCCCATGATTTAGATCACTTTGGCAAAAGCTATGCCGATTTTGAATATTTTACGTATCAAGGGAAAGATCCGCTCGATGATGGCTCCCTAAAAATAGAGAAAGAAGGTTAACAAATGAAGAAGTTGAAAGTTGCAAGTTTATTATTATGTGCTGGACTGTTTTTAGCAGGCTGCGGCGATGGTGGAGGTTCACCTGAAGGACCAGAAAGCGAAGGGAAATCAAGTATTTCGTGGATGGCGATGCTACATACTGCTTCCCCACCATCTGGAGATGTCACGCAAAAGCTAGAAGAATACACAGGGGTCGAGATCGACTTTACGTGGGTGCCAGATGCTTCAAAAACAGAACGCTTGAATGCAGCATTGGCGTCGAATTCTTTAGCAGATATCGTTAGTCTGACAGAAATCAATAACACAACCGTCCGCAGCTCACTCGCATCTGGAATGTTCTGGGATGTGGAACCCTATTTAGAAGAGTTCCCGAATTTGGCAGAAATTTCCGAAGATCGGTTAGAGTCTTCTCGAATTGATGGTCGAATCTACGGCGTTCCGTTTTTAAAACCGATCGCGCGTTATGGCGTCCTTGTCAGAAAAGATTGGTTGGATAATTTAGGCTTGGACGTGCCGTCGACATTAGAAGAATTAGCAGCTGTCGCCCAAGCCTTTACGGAAGATGATCCAGATGGAAACGGTGCGGATGATACGGTTGGTTTCGTAGAGCGTGATGAGTCCTTTAACGTTGGGTTCCGTTCACTTTCAGGTTACTTTGGTGCAGACAATTGGTTTACGATCACGGATGATGATGAAGTGATGCCATCCTTTATGCAACCAGAATACAAAGAAGCAATGGAATGGTTCCGTAATATCTATGATAACGGCTGGATGAATTCTGATTTTGCGGTAATGGCGAAAAATGATCAGAAGAACTATATCGTTCAAGGTCGTGGTGGGATCGTATTGAGTGGTTTGCAAGAAGTACGTAACTACATTGATGATGCAGCTGGTACTGATGAAGAGCATATGGAATGGGTCTTGATCAATGATATCGTCCATGAAAATGTGGAACGTCGTATCCTTTCTGATACCAATGGTGGAATGGGCGGCTGGTTAGCCATTCCGAAAAACAATGTTGAAACCGAAGAAGACTTACGTGTTGTTTTGAAATTTATCAATGATTTGATGGACGAAGAGCCGTTTACGTTGATGACGCAAGGGATCGAAGGGGTTCATTATGAAATTGATGATGAGGGTGTCTATGTCCGTTTAGATGATACGAAGTGGCAACAAGAAGTACAACCATTTTCTTCGTCTCGTCCATCAGAATTAGTAACAGTTTTCCCTTCAAGCAACCCATATGTCAACTTAGCCAATGAAAAGATTCGCGAAAATGAAGAGTTTGCGGTGATCAATCCTGCACAATCGCTGACCTCTGAAACCTATGATCGTTCATGGTCAAGCTTGATTGAAGGAATCTCAGACGCTTACTACCAATATATGACTGGGGAAATCGAGATCGATGGGTTTGATACAGCGATCGAAACCTTCTTAAGAAATGGTGGACAGCAAATCATTGACGAGTTCACGGAAGACTATCGTTCACAACAATAAAGGTCACAAAAGGTTCTGATCATCTATTGAGAAGAAATGGATGAAGTGAGGAGCCGCTACTGCTGAAAGATTTGAAGACCAAGACCAGTTGAAGTGATTCGCTGCTTGGTCTTCTTTTTGCTTCAAAAGCAGTGAAGAAAGGAGAAGCTATGTTTCAACTAACTGTTCGGGGGCATGATTTAAAGAATTATGGGTCCCCAGAAGAATTAGCGCAAAAAATTGCCGCCCAAAACATTCATAACATTCAATTTGCATTAAATAAATCCTTCCCACAATGGGCAGAGCCAGAGCAATTAAGCCCTGGTTTAGGCCGCTTTTTCAAACGAGTTTTTGGTCAATCTCACGTTCAGGTCGCTTTATTAAGTTGTTATTGTAATCTGATCCATCCTGATCTGGAAAAACGGGAAGCGATTTTATCCAGATTCGAGACCTATCTCGCACATGCCAAATATTTTGATGCAGCTATGGTCGCAAGTGAAACTGGTTCGGTTTTGCCAAATATGGGGTATACCGAGGAAAATTTTAGTGACGTCGTTTTCGATGATTTGGTTCAGGTGATCAAGCGTTTGGTCCAAGTGGCTAAGAGACATCAAGTGATGCTAGGAATTGAAGCGGGCTTGAATCATCCACTATCATCGATCGACCGAATCCAAGAATTGCTGGAACGGGTACCCTCTGACTATTTAGGGATCATCTTTGATCCAACCAATCTGATTACTGCGAAGAACTATCAAGAGCAAGTCGCTTTGACAAGGGAAGCTTTTTCCCGCTTTGGCGATGCCATCGTTTGCTTGCACTTGAAAGACTATCAAGTAATCGATGGGAAAATCAAGGTAGTCCCATTGGGAGAAGGAATGATTGATTATCAACAACTATTGGTCATCACCGTTGAATACAAGCCATATTGTTATGTTGTGTTAGAAGGGACGACCGAAGATGCGATGCAGCCAGCCATTTCACTGATTGAAGCATTGAAAAAGTGAGGCAGATGTCTTTGATTGTGACTGATGCGGAAATGCTTTGTTTCTAGGAATCACGGAAGATCACGGAGTCCTTTCCTCAACAAGCAGATTTATTTACTTACTAAAAGTTAGTGTTATACTTAAAGGTACAAGTGAATTTAACTGTTTAGAAAAGAGGAAATAGCGATGAAAATGATTCAATCAACCTATCAAATCGATGCAGCAGCCGCAATTGGCAAAGTCGTTTTAAAAGTAGCAAACATAGAAAAAATGAGCCAGTTTTATTCGGACGTGATCGGCCTGACTTTATTGGAGCAAAGTGTAGATCACGCGCGATTAGGCGTGGGAGCGCAAGCGCTTTTAGTTCTAGAGAAGGTGAGTGATCCGTTGCCTTTGACACGGAAAACAGGCCTTTTCCATACGGCGTTTCTTTTGCCTAGCCGTAAAGACCTAGGAAATATGCTGATTCATTATTTGGAAGCCAAAGCTCCCCTCGATGGTGCCAGCGATCATGGATATAGTGAAGCGTTATACCTGACCGACCCAGAAGGAAACGGGATCGAAGTGTATCGTGACAAACCGATGAGTGAATGGGATATTCGAGCAGATGGTGAGATCGTAGGCGTTACTATCGAAATGGACGCGCAAGGCGTGCTGGGAGCCGCTGACCGATCTCAAACGACCTTTCCAGTTGGCACCACAGTGGGGCATGTCCATTTGAAAGTGGCGGACTTGGCAAAAACAGAAGAATTCTACACAGAAGTTTTAGGCATGCGTTTGACCTCAGATTTTGGTAGCCAAGCAAAGTTTTTTGCTGCTGGTTCGTATCATCACCATATCGGATCGAATATTTGGATGGGAAGAAATGTTCCAGCTATGGAAGAACAGGATCTAGGCTTAGCGTACTTTACGATCGTTTTGCCAGCTTTGGCTTTTTCTACGTTACGAAGTCATCTCAAGGCAAGAGGCGTTTCGTATGAGTTAGAAACAGACAGCCGCTTGCATTTGACTGATCCGAATGGTATCAATCTGATCATCGAAAGAAAGAATCAGCCTTAAGATGGAGGTTTTTTCATTCATGAAATGAGAGAATAACCTATAATCAAGTAAAAGGAGAGCAAGCATGAAAAAAAACGGGGCGGGACAATCACTATTTCTAGCATTATTGATCAGCATGGGCTTATTTTTCTTTGTCCAAGGGAAACAATTAATAGAAAGTGGGGCGTCTCCTGTGATTTTTATTGCTTTTTCGGCTTTTGCAGGAATTATCGGAGTTGGTGTCTATGGTCTTCAAGCAATAATGAAGCAGCATCGGCGCAAAGCCATGGTACCAATCAAAACCAAAAAATAAAGAAACCGACCAATCTTAAACAGGAAGATTGGTCGGTTTTTTTTTTAAGCTAAGACAAAATGGGAAATGGGGTCTCGTCCCCTACAGATTAATTTTCCATGTTTTCAATCGCAAATTCGATCTCATCAGGTGAGAAGCCGTTCCCTTCAAGATGAGCAGCCATATTTCTTTGACGGATCCCTAACACCCGACGGGATTGATTGGCGCGTCCTAAAGCATGGCGATACCAATCTACATCTAGGGTTTCTAGTGCCCATTGTGTTTCCTCCGCAGTAAAACCTTCTGTTTCTAACAGTTCTGCCATCTCTTGTTTTGAATAAAAGCGACGATTTCCTTGCGCTCTAACGAGGAAAAAGGCTTCATGTTCTCGTTCTGTCGCATTGTTTTCGCGCTCATAGCGTGCTGCTACAGTCGGGGCGAGATGAAACCCTTCTAAAATCGTTTCCTCGGTCACTTCGTTATCAAACACGTAGGTTCTGAATTGAAAACGATTGTCGTTTTCCAGTTCAAGCCATAGTGATTCAACCAGAAATCGATAACCGTATGGAATCGTTTCATAAACAGCATCGGCAATTTCGTAAAAATAAGCGGAAACGGCTTCGTAAGGAGTCATTATCTCGGGAACGATTTCCGTCGTTTGTCCATTAAACAAAGTGATTGCGGAAGGGTAGGTCTCACCAGCATTCGTAAATGTGAGAATCCCCACTGGCTCATATTTTGTTGAAAAGACATTCATGGTCACACCGTTCGCCAAATCAATCGCACTCTGCCACTCGATTTCTTGGTCATCGCTTTGTTGATGTAAGTGTTCAAGTGTATCAGGTGTCAAACCAAGCTTTTCTCGTGTATCTTCATTAATTCCTTCTTCATCGGCAAGAGGATTGTTTGCTCCAGCGGTCACTAGTGCTAAATCCTCTTCGTATTCGTTGAATAATTCTTGCAATTTTGCTCGTCTACTGACGATGATTGGGCTTTCCTCATGGATGGCAAGTAAGGCTTCGATACGGCCATTGCGAGCGGCAACCCAACTGGGCATATCCAGATAGCGAGCTTCGATCGCTTCTTGAGCGAGTGCGATCATTGTTTCCGTGTTTTCAATGAATGCCGCCTTGTGTTTTGAGTTGCTATTGACCTGGTCTAGAAAGGCCAATTCTGCTTCTTTGCCTCGAATCATCAGTTCGAGATTTTCAATACTTAAATCATAAGTAAGATTTTCTGCATGATAGGTATGTTCCCAACCAGCATCTAAAGCTGCACCGATGCGTTCAGAAAGTTCCTCAGGGCTTGCTGAATTTATCGTCCCACATCCTGAAATCAGGGACAGTATTAGTAATAAAGGCAACAAAACTTGTTTTTTCATTTTTCTCCTCCTCGTGAGACTCTAGTAAACCTCGCCATTTTGTACGAATGAACGCATTAGATCGAGCTCTTTCTTGGCTATAAACATAGCCACAATATAAGGGACATCAACTGAGCCCCCAAAGTTAGACCAAAAAACCTAACTTTTTGAGGTCACTACAACAGCATATGGGCATCGCGATGCCCTTTTCTTCGCTAGCTTTTAGTTACCTATGTTTGTCATCGCGTAGTCGATTTGTTCTTCTGAAAAGTCTTCAAAAGCCAATAACCGGCGAATGTTGTCAGGAGGAAGACTCATCAAGGAATGATAACTATTTGCTTTCTTCAACGCCTGCTCGTTCCAATCAATCGTGAGCTGATCAACTGCCCATTGTGCATCATTATGGGTAAACCCTTCAAATTCTAATTGTTGTATCAATCGTGCACGTGAGAAAGCCATGAGGTTCGTAAAGGATTCGGCACGAGCGATCGCTCGTCTTTGTTCTGAAGATCCTTTATTCTCGGTCTGAGTTTGTTCGTCATTGTTTTGCTCTTGCTGCAAAGCCGTAGCTGCTTCTTGTTTGGCGTTTGCTTCTTGAAGCTGTTGATACACGGTAGTGACCATGTCTTGATCAATGTCATGATCAAAGCCATAGGTCATCACCGCCAGCTGATGTTCATCAGAAGATTGATCGAATCGATTCATAAACATCAACGATTCACGAGGAATATTTACGGCGAGCGCTCGTAAAATCGTTTCATAGAAAGCAGCTTTTTGCTCGTCGGCAGTTTCCCGATTAAGAACAGTAAACCCAGATGCGTACTCCTCATCGGGCATCGCAAAAACGAAGACGTCAACATTCGTTTCGCTTGTGTGGTAAACGGTGGCAGTGAGTCCATCGTCAAGTTCGATTGTGCGATGAAGAGTAAGCGCATCTTCTGTGAGCTGCTGAAGCTGCTCGATATCGTCTGCCAAAAGCCCCAGCTTTTCCCGCGGATCGGCTTCAGGAATCGTTTCGTTTGCTACCTCTAGTAGACTGTCGAGGTTGTCTTGATTACTGAGGATGATCGGACTTTTTTCATGGATTGCAGCAAGGGCTTGGCTGCGACCAATGCGAGCAGCAAACCAAGCAGGGACATCGATCCGACGCTCCACTAACGCTCGTTCAGCGGTTGCCATCAAATCAATCGTGTGGCTGATCAATTGCTGAAGATCTTCGTCGGAAGAATCAAGCTCTTCCAAAATAGCCAGTTCGGCTTGGCTGCCTGCAATCAGCAATTCTAAGGTCGCTGGTTGATAATAGGCCCAACCCGTTCCGGACTGGTTTGTATATTCCAGTCGTGCGTCGATGCCAAGCGCAACGGTCTCTGACAGTTCTTCATCTGCCTTCGTGCAGCCGATAAGCAAAATAACGAATGACAATAGGGTGATCAGTATTCTTTTTTTCATTAGACTCCTTCTTTCTATCGAAAGTAACTGAGAAAACGGTCGGCAGAGGTTGGTTCATCTGGGGGAAGGAGGAGGGCAGGTGAATGGAAAAAATGTTGAAAAGATTTCCATCACAAGTTCATTCAAGCAATTGTTTCTGATACGCTAATAAGAAAAAACGGAATATCGAACCGAATTTTATGAATAATCGTTATATTATTCATTTTATATGAAAAATATCACTAAATGCAACGATAAAAGGAATTTTATTGGATTTTTTATCTTTGGGGAAAGGAAGGTTACTATCAACTTTTGAGGAGTAGGTACTCAAGATCAAAGCGATCGAGGGAATTCATTGAAGGATCACCAGGGGGGATCTTTTGTGCAAACAAAAAACAGCTTCCCGCAATGGGGAAGCTGTAAGGATGCGGAAAATGGGATTTGAACCCACACGAGCGATTGCTCACAAGACCCTCAATCTTGCACGTCTGCCATTCCGTCATTTCCGCAAATACTATAGAAGGAAACGCAGGCTAAGGTAGTTCTGTCACGCCGCGTCTAGAAAATATCTTACCTGATTTTCAGCAGGTTTGTCAATAACTTTTCCAAAAGCTATTTGAAAGAATTTTCAGACTTTAGATTGCATTTTTTTCCATAAAAGGTATGCTAAAAGAATGAATAATTTTTTTTGAGAGGAGAGCAAATGAACTATTTTAAAAACCAACTGGCAAAAGCTGTTAAGCAGAAAACATTCATCTTCCTACTCATTGGAGCCTTTAGTTTAGGCTGTTGTTTTTCCATTTATTTGAAACTAATGGAACCTGTCAACTTGCCCGCTACCATTACCGCAGAAAAAGCGGAGGCTTCACGGCTTGTTGATCGCTACCAAGCCAATCAATCTGGTTCACCGGATGAGCAAGAGGTATATCAGCTATTACTTGATAACAATACTCTGACCTCACGGCAGCTGTCCAACTTGATTATGGAGGAATATGAACGATTTAATCAAACGAGTATTCAAATGGCGGAGCTGAAAAAGCAGGTTTGGGCGTCTTCAGTTGATGACAAAGCCTTTTTACCGTCGATGTGGTCGATCGAACAAGAGCAGACGGTCTATCAAGCCTTAGCCGAGCAAGAAAAAGATCCGGTTCTCACGGCTGCCAATACCCAGACCGCTGTCGCTTTGGCAATAACGTTTTTACTGAATTTTGGGTTCTTCTTCTGGGCTTTTTTTGCTAGTGACAATTTATTAGAAGAAAGAGAACACTTCTCCTTGATCCGCTCATACCCACAGATTTTCCCGATTCGGATGGTCAGTAAGGTTTTTGTCAAAATGATCACCAATTTAGGAATCTTGCTCGTGTTTTTCTTAGGCGTCTTTCTTTCAATGAGCCTTCTGGGGGAGTTCGGGGATTGGCAGTATCCAGTAGCCGTCTATCTCAGTGGGGATTGGGTAGCCTTACCTTTTTGGCAGAGCCTTTTATCTAGTATGGTTTCTTTTGCCTTGCTGATTGGTTTGATCGAATGCTTAGGTTTTGTCATGAACATGGTCGCAGCCAATCGATACGTCTCTTTCTTTTTACTGGTGCTTTTTTATGGATTCGGCTTGATTCCGATGCTGCAAAAGATCCCTATATTACCAGTTCATCTAGCTGCTATGGATAAATTTTATTCGGGTGCCTTTGCTTTGGGCTCTGGCACTTCTTGGGGCGTCTATGCCAGTTGGCTGCTGACGCTAGTGTGGATCTTCCTTTGTTTAAGCATCATGCTTGTTGCGGATAAACAGAATCGCTTGTTGAGAGGAGGTAAAGGATGAAAGACTATTTTTTCTTTGAATTACGCCAGCTGTTAAAAAGCAAGAAAACCATTGGCCTTTTTTGCTTGCTGCTGATCTACAGCGGCGTTTACAGTTTTTGGCAAAGAGACTTTCGCCCAATTGAACGAGTAGATAAAACAGAAATGCAACAACGCTATACCGTGCGACAAGATTTTCTTGATCAACAAGCAGCCAATCCCTCTGACCATTGGTCGGCATTCATGGCAGTCGAAATGTTTACCCCATGGAATGAAGCAGAAAAACAACGGCTCGACGCGCTAGCCGAGAAAGACTGGCAAGCATACGCACAAAGCACAAGTACTTGGTACCATCTCGCTTTGCAATTTACCGATGAACGAAATATTTTTTATACCCCTGATTATTACACGTTTCGAAATTACTATGCTGGGTATGACGGGCGCTTCGGCTATGCATCAACCGCAAAACTGATGGAAGCTTTTAGCCAGCTGCCCAATAGCAAACTCTCTCAAGCAGTCATGGAGCAAAAAACGGGGGTGCAAGCATTACAGCGAAGCTTTACTGAATATTTACCGATTCTATTAATTGCTGTTTCTTTATTTTTGGCGATCGATTGCTTACCAAAAGAACGAAGACATAAATCCCTGTTTCTTTCACTGCCATTATCGGCAGAAGAGATCCTTTGGAGTAAAACGGCAGCGTTGATGGTTGGTTCTGCAATCGCAACGCTAGGAACCATGTTCTTTATCTGGTTTGGCTCTGGTATTCAATTCGGCTTTGGTTCCTTGGAACTGCCAGTCACGATTTTATCATCGTCCTTTGATGCCCGCTACCCGATCACAGATTTCAATGCTTTTGAAACACAAGCCATCGGTCTTTTTTTAAGTCAATGTTTTCTTGCAACGCTTTTCTTGCAGTTTCTTTATTGTCGCGGCATCTTGCTGTTCAGTGCCCTGTTTCGCTCAGAATTGATTAATCTGCTTGTGTCTGGTTTTTGTTTGCTTTCGCCCTTTCTTTTCCAACGGCGCTGGTTTAGTGCCTATCTTGATAAAACGCTGTATGTCTATCTGTATCAAAATGTGGGACAAGTCCTTTCAGGCTGGACACGCTTTTACTTTGGTTCTGCAGGATTTACGATGGAAAAAGGCTTACTTTTATTAGGCGGGGTTTGGCTTCTGATCGAATTGTGTTTCTTTTTGACGATCCAACGCAAAAAATTTCATTTGGCATAGGAGGAACGATATGTTAGAACTGAAAAATGTGACTGTCACGTATACGAGAAAAGTATTGGATCAACTTTCCGTTGCTTTTTCTCCCGGGGAGATCGTCGGGTTAGTCGCCCCTAACGGCACTGGGAAATCCACGCTACTGAATGTGGCGATGAATTTCATCCAGCCGAATGAAGGCGCAGTATTTTTAAACGGCAGTCAAGTATATGTGACCAAAAAATCAGAAGTGGCAGCGCATCAACAAATTTCATTTTTTCCTGACCAAAATGATTTGTACAATGATTTAAGCGGACTCGAGCATCTGAAACTGTATCAGCGTATGTGGCGTTCGGAGGAACGCTTGGTGGAAGAAACGATTGCTCGTTTGCGAATGAGCGATTATATCAAACGCCCAGTGGGAACCTATTCGCTGGGGATGCGGCAACGTCTGTGTTTTGCGATGCAGATCGTGACAGATACGCCTTACATGCTGATGGATGAGGTGATGAATGGCTTAGATCCGACAAATGTCGAATTGATCTCTAACGTGTTGAAAGCCTTGCGGGAGCAAAAGAAAGCGATCGTGATCGCTTCGCATATTCTGACGAATTTAGATTCTTACGCGGATCGGGTCTTGTTTTTAAAAGACGGTAAGATCATTCACGAATACCTTGGTCGCAAGTCGTTGGTCAATGAACCGTTGTATGTAAAGACGGACTCGGCGAATTTCCTGGTGGCTTTTCCAGAGTTAACGACAGTGACTATCGATCTGCAAGGGCGAATCTATCTAGTAGAAATCAGCGATCCGCAGCTGCCGCAACGTTTTATCGCAGCAGGAATCACTGATTTTTCGGTGGGGCATTTGGCGTTAAATGAATTGTACTTGAAGTATTTTCCTGAAAATTCCTGAATGAACCAAATTCAGTGGATGAACGCAGGGCAAGCGCTCTCGATCCAGAGGTGAAAAATTTTCGCCACAGTTAAAATTTTTTTGCTATAATAGGTTCAATCTGAAAAGAGATCAACGACGAGAACCAATAACCTGACGTTGACCTATGGTTAAAGGAGAAATGGAATATGAAGAAATTTTCAAAGTCGTCAAAACTTGAAGGGGTCAGTTATGATGTACGCGGCCCTGTTTTAGAAGAAGCTGATCGGATGCAAGAAGAAGGCATCAGTATCTTAAAATTAAATACTGGGAATCCCGCGCCCTTTGGCTTTGAAGCCCCAAATGAAATCGTTAGAGATTTGATTATGAATGTGCGAGAGTCGGAAGGCTATTCTGATTCAAAAGGGATTTTCTCGGCCCGTAAAGCGATCGAGCAATATTATCAATTACAAAAATTTCCTGATGTGACCATCAATGATATTTACACAGGTAATGGTGTTTCCGAGCTGATCACGATGTGTATGCAAGGGTTATGTAACAATGGGGACGAAGTGCTCGTGCCGATGCCAGACTATCCCTTGTGGACTGCTTCGATCTCATTAGCTGGCGGAAAACCCGTCCATTATATTTGTGATGAACAAGCAGATTGGAATCCTGATATTGAGGATATCAAAGCCAAAGTAACCAGCAAGACGAAGGCCATCGTCATTATTAATCCAAATAATCCAACCGGCGCCGTTTATCCGAAAGATGTTTTGCAACAAATCGTCGAGGTTGCTCGTGAGCATGACTTGATCATTTTCTCCGATGAGATCTATGACCGTTTAGTCATGGATGATTATGTCCATGTACCGATTGCTACACTAGCACCAGATCGCTTCGTTGTGACGCTAGGCGGTTTGTCTAAGTCTCACCGAGTGGCAGGCTTCCGAGTTGGCTGGATGGTTCTCAGCGGGGATAAGTCCAATGTCAAAGACTATATCGAAGGCTTGAATATGTTGTCATCGATGCGGCTGTGTTCCAATGTTTTATCGCAACAAATCGTCCAGACTGCATTAGGCGGCTATCAAAGCTCCGATGAGCTGCTGCTGCCAGGTGGTCGAATCTATGAACAAAGAGAGTTTATCTACAAGGCGATCAATGATATTCCTGGATTGTCAGCAGTGAAACCGAAAGCAGCCTTTTATATTTTTCCTAAAATTGATATTCAGCGCTTTAACATTACCAATGATGAACAATTTGTTCTCGACTTTTTACATGAACACCATATCTTGTTGGTGCACGGCGGTGGGTTCAATTGGCAACAGCCCGATCATTTCCGTATCGTCTACCTTCCTAATATGGAAGATTTAAAAACGACTGCTGAAAAAATGACAGAATTCTTGGCAGCGTATCGCCAGAAGTAAGTACATGAAAAAGCACCGCTCCTTCAGCGATCGTGAGGGAGCGGTGCTTATGTTTTTATTCGGTAACTGGTTGACAAATTTTTTTGCTGACAATCATCCGATTGGTAAACTTATCCAGCATTTCAGCACTAGGATCGGTCACTTGAACGAGGACCGAATTTTCATATTCCCGTTCGATGATCCCTTGGTATTTTTTGCCTTCCCATGTAAAAAAGATCGTACTGTCGATCGTCATCTTAACACCTCATTTGAAATTGTGGAAAAATAACAAGACATTCTTGAAATTGCTTTCCTTTTTGTCATTATGTGCTAAAATAAAGAAAATTAAAAATGCGAATTCGCATTTTTGACAAGAAACGTTCGATTTTTTTAGAATTCCCCCTGGAGGACGATTATGAAAAAAAGAGATGAATCTTTTGGTCAAAATATCCGTTCAATTCGGTTGAAACGAAAGATGACCCAGAAGATGTTAGCGGAAGATATTTGTTCGCAAAGTGTGTTAAGTCGTATCGAAAACAACGAAGAGCTGCCCAATGTCTGGGTGATGTATCAAATTTGCCAACGCTTAGGCGTCACCTTAGATCAAGTAATGATGCTTCATTCGGAAGAGATCAACAAAACCAATCAAATCTTTGCCGAAATCGAATCACATTTTGTCCATAAACAATTTCAAGAAATGCGGGAAAAAATGGAAGACAAGGCGATCAAGGATTATCTGTATCTGGATTCAGATATGCAAATGTATTACTACTATCTAGGTAGCTGTGATTATTTCCTCGATCAAAACTATGATGCCGCCCTTGAGGCGCTGAAAAAAGGATTGGCCTATTCCTATCAACAGGATAAGACCAACGTTTCGGTGATGGAAATTCGTATCTTGAGCTGCATGGGTCGTGTCTATAGTGACTTGCTGCAACTGGGTGAGGCGCGTTTTTATTTAGAAAAAGCCTACGATGCCATGCATGCCTTGCCGCCGGAGCGACTGTCCACAGCGCTGACCAAAATTTATTACAACTATGCGGTCTTTTTAAAGGAGCAACAAGAAGACTGTCGCGCGCTAAAAGTAACAAACGAAGGCATTGCTCTAGCGAGAGAGAAAAATAGCTTGTATTTTCTAGAAGAATTGTTTGAACTAAAAGGACAATTGCTTCAAAGACTAAAAGAAGAAAAAGCAGCTGAAAAAAGTTTTCAACTGTATCGTGCCGTCATGGATATTCGCCAATCTGACAAAGTGGTGTAGACCTTTCTTGACTTCTGCTGCAAATAAGAGTACTTTTAAGGAAGAAAAGAAATAGAGGAGCGATCAAGATGAATAAATATATTTACGCAGACAAATTCTTTCTGAAATCAGCGGTTCATGGCCCTGGTTACTTGGAGGTCAAGGAGGGAAAATTCGGCGCGATCGTCGATGAAGTCCCTGCTGGTGCAGACGTAGAAGATTATTCAGGCAAATGGGTAGCACCGGGTCTTGTGGATACTCATATCCACGGGTTTATGAACCATGATGTGATGGATAACGATGCAGAAGGCATCAAAGCCATGTCAGAAGGTCTTTTGTCTTGTGGTGTGACATCGTTCTTACCGACAACCTTAACATCCAGCAAAGAACGGTTGCGGGATGTTGCTGAAACCGTTGGGAAAGTCAAAGACGAAGTTACAGGAGCAAAAATCCAAGGCATCTACTTTGAAGGTCCGTTCTTTACTGAAGAACATAAAGGGGCACAAAATCCGATCTATTTTGGTGATCCTGATATTGATACCTTCCATGAATGGCAAGAAGCTTCTGGTGGAATTATCAAGAAAATCGCCTTGGCTCCTGAGCGCGAAGGTGTGAGTGAGTTTGTTTCGCAAGTGACGGAAGAAGGTGTAGTGGTTGCGCTAGGGCATAGTAACGGAACGTTACAAGAAGCGCAAACAGCAGTAGAAGCTGGTGCCAGTGTTTTTGTTCATGCCTTCAATGGAATGCGCGGATTAAACCATCGTGAACCTGGAATGGTCGGTGCTTTACTTTCATTAAAAGAAGTTTTTTCTGAGTTGATTTGTGATGGCCACCATGTGCATCCTCAAGCAGCTGAGATTTTGATGGAAAAAGCTGGTCACGACCATGTGGCCTTGATCACCGACTGTATGATGGCTGGCGGTATGCCAGACGGTGATTACATTTTAGGTGAATTTCCAGTAGTGGTAAAAGATGGCACGGCTCGAATGGAATCAGGCAATCTTGCTGGCAGCATCTTGAAACTAAAAGAAGCCGTGAAAAATGTTGTAGAGTGGGGAATTGCTACTCCTCAAGAAGCGGTCATGATGGCCAGCTTGATCCCAGCGATCAGCTGCAAGATCGACCACGCTTGCGGTATGATCAAACAAGGTCGTCCAGCCGACTTCATTGTTTTGGATCAAGAAATGAATTTAGCAGCCACTTATTTAGATGGTGTTTGCCGTTACCAAGCATAAAATGAAACAATCTGCTTCAAGAAACAAGAAGAGAGCTTCTCTTGATCTGTTTTTTGAGCAGATTTTTTTGTTTTCAGTTATGATGAAAGAAAACGGTATTCTTAGAAGGGGAAGGTGGCAAATTGAAGACGATTTTAGTTACGGGTGCCAACGCTGGCATGGGCTTTGCAACAGCCAAACAATTGGCAGAATTGGGGATGCATGTGATTTTGTATTGCCGTTCTGCCGAACGAGGACAGGCAGCACAGCAACGTTTGAAGGAAGAGACAGGCAATCCAAGCATCGATCTAGTGATCGGTGATTTGGGGTCGTTGGCTAGCGTACGCAAGTCAGCCGCTGAAATCAATGCCCGCTTTGAGAAATTGGATGTACTGATCAATAATGCGGGCATCGTCAATTTAAAAAAAGAGCGAACAGCCGATGGATTTGAACAAATGCTGGGCGTAAACTACGTGGGGCATTTTGAACTGACCCGTCAGTTATTGCCGTTAATAAAACGTGCGGATGCTGGTAGGATCGTTAATGTTGCTTCTGGTGCTTACAAATTTGTAAAGAAAAAGGATCAGCGCTTTTTCGATGTGGCGAATTTTTTGCCTTGGCGGGAATATGGCCGCTCAAAAAAAGCCCTGATTTTATTTACAGATGCGCTTGCGTTTCAACTGCGCAATACGACCGTTACTGCCAATGCATTGCATCCAGGAGCTGTGGCGACGAGCTTAGGGGTCAGCCGACAGACAGGATTTGGTCAATCTGTTTACAAAATGCTCACGCCTTTTTTCAAAACACCTGAGGAAGGGTCTGATACAGCGATATATTTGGCACTAAGCCCCGAGGTGGCTGGCATTAGCGGGCGCTACTTTGTCGATCGGCAGGCAGTGCCGACGGAGATCCTTGATGAGCGGCAGCAAGCGCAAAAACTTTGGGAAGAAACCCAGCGAAGAATTGCCGACCAAGCACAATGATTGGTTTTTGTTCTTTGTCAATCAAATTAGATGGAAGTGTAAAATCGATTCTGGGACAGAATGAGCATCATTTTGTCTCAGATTTTTTAATTTGATAAAATGAGCTGCTTTTTTGCTGTTTCTTTCGCAGGAATAAGTATGATACACTATTAAGCGAGAAAGCGCATGCGGCGCTGGAATTCTTGGAGGAACATAATGAGTTATATCGAAGTTGTGAAAGAAGTGAAGAAATACACAATGGGCGACACGGTCATTGCTGCTAATGATGGTGTTTCGTTTTCCGTAGAAAAAGGAGAGATCGCACTGATCCTTGGTCCTAGTGGCGCTGGTAAGTCCACCGTTTTGAACATATTAGGCGGAATGGATCAATGTGATAGTGGCAAAGTGATCGTTGATGGAACAGATATTGCTGGCTTTGATGCCAAACAATTGACGACCTATCGCCGCAAAGATGTCGGGTTTGTCTTTCAGTTTTATAATTTGGTCCCTAATTTGACAGCCAGAGAAAACGTTGAACTCTCAGCACAAATCGTGCCAGAGGCACTTGATGCAGCTGAGATCTTGACCCAAGTTGGGCTTGGTGATCGCTTGGATCACTTTCCAGCGCAAATGTCTGGTGGCGAGCAGCAGCGAGTCACGATCGCTCGTGCTATTGCGAAGAAGCCCAAATTGCTGCTTTGTGATGAACCAACTGGGGCCCTTGACTATGAAACGGGGAAACAGATTCTAGCAATTCTAGAAAAAACGGCTCGCGAGACTGGGACGACCGTTTTGATCATTACACATAACAGCGCATTGGCTCCCATGGCTGATCGTGTGATCCATATCAATGATGCAAAGGTCCGCAAGATGGAAAAAAATACTCATCCGATTCCAATTGCCTCTATTTCTTGGTAAATGGCTATGAAAAAAAAATTATTACGTTCCAGTTTACGTGAAATCAGGCAAGCACCCGGGCGGTTTTTGTCCATATTAGGCATTATCTTTTTAGGGGTCGCTTTTTTTGTGGGGATCAGTGCAACTGGTCCGAATATGGAACAAGCAGCTGAAGATTATTTTGCTCGCCAGAAATTAGCGGACTTTACGATTGCGTCAACATTAGGGTTGTCGACTGCCGATCGGGAAATCATTGAAGAAATGCCTGGTGTCACGTCTGTTGAAGCAGAGCAGATCGCCGATATCAATGCCGAAAATCACCGTGCCGTGATCCGTGTCTTTTCCCTTTCGAAGGAGCGGCAAGTCAATCAATATCAGGTGACTTCTGGTCGATTGCCGCAAAAGTCAGGGGAAATTGCTTTGGATCAAGCGGCACAAAGCAGCGGTGGGTTTGCACTAGATGAAACTTTTGAACTGCCAGAAAGCGGTGAAAACCAGCTAGAAACGCACACTTACACGATCGTTGGCTTTGTCAATAGTCCCGAATTTATTGAGAATTTTCATCGAGGCAATAGTACCGTTGGGAATGGGACGGTCGATTACTTTGCAGTAATTCCAGAAGAAGATTTTAAAGAAACTGCGTATGCTAGATTGTTAGTTCGTTTTGATGAGCTATCGCAAGTGGCTAGCTATTCAGAAGCATATCAGACAAAAAGGGATCAAGTAAGTGATGAAGTAGAAGAACGGTTGGCTCCGCGGGCACAAGGACGGCGGCAAGAGTTGATCGATGAAGCGCAACCAGCCATTGATGAGGCCAAAGAACAGATCCGTGATGGCGAAGAAGCATTGCAGCAAGCGCAAGCGGAACTTGACGACGCAACAGAGAAATTGGCGCAGGCGCATCAGGAGTTGACGGAACAAGAAGCAGCTTTTCAGACAGAGATTCAAACTGCCCAAGAGCAATTGAATGGAGAAGCGCAAAAATTAGCTGAGGGGAAACAGGCATTGATCGAAAATCAACGCCTGCTAGATCAAAATGAACAAGCATTGATTCAGCAAGAAGCCCAAGTACAGTCAGCCCAAGCTCAGTTGGCACCCGTTTTGGCACAAAGACCTGAACTACAAAAGGGCATCCAGCAGGTAGAGGAGCAACTGGCGCTGGCATACCAAGGCATGGATCAAATCAGAAGTGTGGGTCAACTTTCTGCAGAGGAGCAAATGGCCCAGCTGCCTACCGTCTATGCACAAGTAACCGCCGCTCTGGCACAGTTGAACCTGCCGACAGATGTCCTTGGTCCGATTCCTGATCTGGAGGAAATCGATGAAACGATGATTGCTACTATGCTGACGGCAGCTGAAGATACATTGCGTCCACTCATTGCCGAAGGTGAGCAACAACGTGCGCAATTACTTGGGCAAATGGCTGCGATCAATGACCAAGAAGCGCAACTTCAGCAGGCACAACAGCAAGTCAATGCTGGCTGGAACCAAATCAGAGCTGGGCGCCAAGAATTGGCACAAGCGCAAACCCAGATCACCCAAGGAGAGACGCAGCTGAGCGAAGCTCGTGAGACCTTAGCTTCTGAAAAAGCCAAGGGTCAGTCTTTATTAGCTGCTGGTTGGCAAGAATATCGAGAAAACGAAGCAACCCTTCAAGAAAAGCTTGACGAATTCAAAGAAAAAGCACCAAAAGAACGCGAAAAACTTGAAGATGCCAAAAAAGAAGTTGCTGAAAAAGAGCAGGAATTATTGGATCTAAAACCGGCAGTTTATCGTGTCGCGAACCGCGATGCGAATCCTGGTTATTCAGAGTACCAAGACAATGCGGAACGAGTTTCTTCGTTAGCAACGATTTTCCCAGTTATCTTCTTTTTGATTGCAGCGTTAGTCAGTCTAACCACCATGACGCGGATGATCGATGAAAAACGTAGTGAGATCGGTACATTGAAAGCATTAGGCTATCGTAACTGGGAGATTGGACAGAAATTTTTGCTTTATTCCTCTGCAGCAGGCATCACAGGTGCTGTATTGGGTCTAGCAGTCGGCTTTTCCTTTTTTCCAGCAATCATCATTCAAGCTTATGGACCGCTTTACAATCTCACGGAGTATGACACCCCATGGTATTTGCGGCTTTCATTGATTGCTGTGGGAGTCAGTTTGCTTTGCACCATCGGTATCGCACTGCTGGTTTTACGATTTGATTTAAGACAGTCATCGGCTTCATTGTTACGACCAAAGGCACCCAAAACAGGAAAACGAATTCTCTTAGAAAGAATCACCGTTATATGGCGGCACTTAAGTTTTATTCAAAAAGTTACAATGCGAAACCTGTTTCGCTACAAGTCCAGAATGCTCATGACCATCTTAGGGATCGCGGGATGTACCTCCATGATCTTGACTGGATTTGGCCTAAGAGATTCCATCAGCAATATCATTCCTTTACAGTTTGAGAAAATCTGGCAGTATCAGGCGGTGATCACCTTTGATGATGAGGATTCGGAAGCAATGAGTGAAACAAAAGCCGCCGCAGAAGATATTGCTGGTTTTGAAGCAGGGTTATTCTTGCATACGGAAAGTCTGACGTTGGCTCAATCGGGGGTCACGCAGCAAGAAGTAACCGTCACCGTGCCAGAAGATCCTGCGGCTTTATCGAGATTTGTCCACTTGAATGATCGGGTTTCAGGAGAAGCTTACGAGCTAGAAGGAGAGGGCGCCATCATCAATGAAAAGCTTGCTAAGTTGTTTGGATTATCGGTGGGTGATACGATAACGTTGACGAATGAAAGCGGCGAAGCATTTGAACTGAATGTGGCTGCAATCGCAGAAAACTACACAGGGCATTTTGCTTATTTGACCCCAGATGCGTATCAAAAGATCTTTCAGGCCGCCCCTTCTTACAACAGTGAGTTATTGAAATTCAGTCAGCGTTTGACGAAATCGGAGGAAGAAGCGATCGCGGCTGATTTGATGGCACAAGACAATGTCATCAATGTTTCCTTCCTCTCAGCTTCAGCGGATGCCTTAGATGACACGACAGCAACCTTGAACATCGTCATCTGGATCTTGATCTCGTCTGCGGGGGCATTAGCCTTTATCGTGTTGTACAACTTGAACAACATCAATATAGCGGAACGCATTCGCGAGTTGTCGACCATCAAAGTATTGGGCTTTTATGATCGAGAAGTGACCATGTACGTCTTTCGTGAAAATATCTTTCTGACGATCTTCGGCATTGCATTTGGTTTATTATTAGGGGCCCTTCAGCATCAATTTGTCTTACAGACCATCGAAGTCGATATCGCCATGTTTTCACCGACAGTCGAACCAATGAGCTATGTGTATGCCGCTGGATTGACCTGCTTATTTTCAAGCGTGGTAGGGATCGCAATGTATTTCAAACTGAAACATGTCGATATGATCGATGCACTGAAAGCCAATGAGTAACAAAAACAGCCTTTTCTCAGAATGATTCTGGAAAAAGGCTGTTTTTATTTTTCTTGTTTTTCTTGTTCGGAAATCTCACCTTGGACTTCTTCTAGCATGGCTTTTAGTTCAAGCTCTTTTTGCCTCAGCACCACCAGATCTTCTTGGATCTCATCCTTTTTCTCTTCCTCAGGTGGTCGAATGACGAAATTGATCGATAGTGCAACTAACGTGCCGATAAAGGTGTCCAATACACGGTCTAAGGCGAAGATGATCGATTCCCCTTGAGGGACACTGGAAGTGATCAAAAGCATCGTCGCAATAGCAGAGATAATGCCAGAATTGTTATTGATGCCATCTGAAAAAACGATGACAAAAATGACTAGCGCTGGCAAGACAAACAATTCGATCAGAAAGTCATTTTGAAAATATTGCTTCGTCAAAAAGTAAAAAATGGCTGTACCGCCGCCGATCGTATTTCCTAATACCCGTGACTTACCAAAAGAGATCGTTGTGGTCAGGTCTTGTCGCAAAGAAAAGACAGCCGACAAGGCAGCAATCAATGGTTGGCCACGATCAAGAAAATGAAAGAGCAGAATACAAAGCATGACAGCGATGGCTGTTTTTATCGTTCGCATACCTAAGCGAAAACGCCCCAGTTTCATGGTCAAATGCCCCCTTTACTTAATCATACCCAAAGCAGTTGAGAAATTCTAGTCTTATTCCTCACAATTTAGTATACTTTTCACAGGAGGTGACAAAAATGAAAATCGGAATGAGGACCGTGAAAACGGCGATTGCTGCTGGTTTATCAATGTTTCTGGCACAACAGATCGGTCTTTTGTATGCGCCAGCCGCAGGGATCATCGCCATTTTAAGCGTCGGCAATACAAAGAAAACGTCACTTTTTACGGGAATCGGGCGTTTGATCTCTTTGGCGATCGCAACGCTCTTAGCTTTTGTCAGCTTCCATTTATTAGGCTTTGGACCGATAGGATTTGTTCTTTTTCTCTTTCTCTTTATCCCAACCGCTGTCTATTTCAATTTGACGGATGGGATCGTCGTCAATTCTGTCTTGGTGACCCATTATATGATGGAACGTTCGTTTGCTTGGCCACTGATTGGGAATGCTTTTTTATTGATGAGTATTGGCATTGGCTTTGCACTTTTGTTCAATTTATATATGCCAGATGGCGAACGAGCATTGAAAGAAAGACAGCAATTAGTGGAAGAAACGTTTAAAAGTCTTTTAAAAGACATGTCGATTGCGTTAACTGAAAAAGAAAAGGCGACGCTTCCCCAGGTCTGCCAAACGCTTTTGGGGGATATCAAGCAAGGCAAACAACAAGCAATGGTGCATAGTGAAAATCAATGGCGAGGAGAAGCCTCCTATTATGAAGAGTACTTTACCATGCGCCAAAGTCAGGCACGCTTACTCTTAGAAATGGTTGACTTATTGCAGTTGTTTTGGGTAGAAGAAGCCTATACAAATGCGTTTCAAGAGTTGCTATCCTTTACTGCCGAGTCCTTTCACGAAAATAACGATGGGAAAGAGATCTTGGCAAAAATTGCTGCGCTTTATGAAGATTATCGACAAAAGCCATTGCCCCAAACAAGAGCAGAGTTTGAAAATCGCGCTCAGCTGTTTCAGTTTCTGCAAACCTTTAAAAGTTTTATTGAAATCAAAGCCGACTTTTCTGATCAAATGCAAACAATGGCACGCTAAAAAAAGACTCCTAAAAAGGAGTCTTTTTCATTTTACTGCTGTTCCCAAAAAGCTTGCATTTGATCAAGAACGTCAATGACATCGGTGGTCAAATGGATCGATCCTTCGATCTCGCCATCGATGGATTTGATCATATTGGCAATTTCATAATTAAGGGCTTGACTGCTGTCGCCAGCTTCAATCACTTCATTTGTTCCATCTCGGAAATGGATCACGGCTTTGTCCGCACGAGGGTATTCATCTACGGTAATGTATCCTTCTTCGAAAGCGACGATACCGGTTTTAGGCATTTTCGCTTGAAAAGTCAGCGTGACACTAGCCATTTCATCGGCTGGATTTTGTAGGATCGTGACTGATTGTTCGTCCACACCTGTAGAGAAGGGCTTCATGCTGCTAAACGTCACTTCTGGTGTATCCGTCATGAAAAAGCGGGCAAATGAAACAGCATACGTACCGATATCCAATAAAGCACCGCCGCCTAAATCTGGATTGAAGAAACGATTGCTTGGGTCTGGATCTTTGTAGCTGCCAAATGGTGCTTGGATCATTTTTAATTTTCCTAAGCGTCCGGCATCGATCTCTTCTTTCAACCGAGCATAAACCGGCATATTGAAAATCGTCATTGCTTCTTCTAAGATTAGGTTTTTTTCTTTGGCTAAGGCTAGTTCTTCCGCTAGCTCATCGGCACTCGTGGTGATGGCTTTTTCGCAGAGGACATGTTTTCCTGCCATCAGAGCTTTCATAATAAAATCATGATGAAGATCATTAGGTACTGCAATATAAACAATATCGATTTGCGGATCTTCTAACATGGCATCTGTGCTTTCATAGGCATGGGGAATAGAGTGTTTCTCAGCAAATGCTTGGACTTTAGGGAAACTCCGGGCACTGACCCCATATAGTTCACTTGCTTCATTAGAAAAGCCAGCAGCAAATTGCGTTGCGATATCTCCGAGGCCAATCATTCCCCAACGGTATTTTTTCATCATTGATCATCTCCTTCGTATTTAGTATAACAAAAGAAATCAATTCTTTAAAATAATCAAAAACAATCGCAAAAAGTTTCCATTACGGCTGACTTTCAGTAAAATATAGAAGAGGAGGGATAACATATGCATAATGTATCAATTGCAATTATTTTAAATACCATCATCGAGCAATACGCATCAGAAAAACAGTTTTATGAAACACAATTAGGCATCACCGAGGAGCAATGGGAGGCATGGAAAAATGGCACAATGAGTCTGTCACCTGCTGAAAATCAGAAAGTGAAGCTGCTGTTTTCAGATTATGAATGGATGTTGATCCAAAAAATCATTCGGCAAACCGTCATTTATCCAGAAAAACGCAATCAAGCGGTCGTCGAGTTCAAAAAAATGAAGACCCAAATCGCCAGAACGTGGTTAGCAAGCGATTTAGCGAAAGTCGAATTGTTAACAGAATCTGAAGAAACAGCCCAATACCTTGATTTGAGAGTCAGTATTACGTATGATGAGTGGGGTTATGATGATATACTAAACTTCCGATTGCCCGCTTTTGTTCAGCAGCAAATTCGCAATGAAAAAATCGAACTGTTGGAGTGGGTCAAAGAAAATCTGGAAGAAACTTACAACTAAAGGTAGGATATTTTTTGAAAAAGTATTATGGAATGGCTGCGGCGGCGGGCTTCTTGTTTCTGGTTCTTTTAACCATTCAAGTGAACCGAGTGACCGCAGTCACCCCAACAAAGAGTGCAAGTATCGCTCGTTCAACAAATCAAGCAACAACGAGTGAAACAACAGAAACAAATGAAAAAGAGCCAAATGGGAACACGCAAGAGTCACAAGAACAAGCAAGTGCTAGTGATGAAGTGAACGAAGAGGATTTTCCAACTGTCTCATTGGATGATTGGTCATTGGTTTTGGTAGGCCCAAACAATAAAATCAAAAGCGAAATTGCCCAAAAAGATTTAGGGAAATTGTCGAATGGCTATCTCGTCGATCAACGCATCGTTTCAGCTTATGAAAAGCTGGCAGATGCCGCAAAAGCTGCAGGACATCCTTTGGTGATGGTCTCTGCCTACCGTTCAGTCGCGTATCAAGAGGAGATATTCAATGCCAATGTCAACACCCTGATGAGTCAAGGTCATACAAAAGAAGAAGCAATTCGGATCACGAAACTGACCTTTACTGAGCCTGGCTATAGCGAACACCATACTGGGCTTGCTGTTGATGTTGTGGATCAGGATTGGTATCAAAATCATACAGGAGAACTGCTCAATGAGGGGTTCGGTGATACTGAGGGTGGAAAATGGCTACAAGCTCATGCAAGGGAGTATGGGTTTATCATCCGTTACCCGAAAGGAAAACATGCTATTACGCAAATCGATTATGAGCCTTGGCATCTACGATATGTAGGGGTCGAAGTGGCAACCTACATTGAGGAGCAGGAGTTGACCTTTGAAGAGTTTCTGGAAGAAGCAAAAGAACACATCGCTCGAAAAGAAGCAGAACTGTCCTCTCACGAATGGGAAGATCCTTTGGCAGAGGACTGGATCTATGAGGGGTCTCTTGCTAAAAGTCAGGAAATCAGTGAGCTTACACAAGATGAGTTGTTGCTGAATGGAGGCAATTTGTTTTCTGAAAATGTGTTTAGTCAGACAAAGGAAGTGAAAAAATGAGCGCAAGACGAAAAAAACAGAAGACTCGTTTCCCATTAGTCTTTCTAGGGTTATTCTTGATTGGGATTGCTTTTATTTTTTCCTTGAATAGTTTGGCAGACCCCCTTCCAAAAGAGGAAGAAACAAACACGGAAGCCATCTCCCATGAAGAATTTATTGATCGCATCGCTCCTTACGCACAAGAACTGCAAAAGGGCTACGGGATTTTACCAAGTATCATTATTGGACAGGCAATCCTTGAATCAGATTGGGGTCAAAGTTCTCTAGCCAGTGAATACAATAATTTATTTGGAATTAAGTCATTTGGCCATTCAAAAAAGGTGACATTAGATACCCAAGAGTTTTATAATGGAGAATGGGTCACGATTCAAGGAGATTTTCGTGTCTATGATACTTGGGAAGAATCAATGGATGATCATACGATGTTGTTTGTAAATGGTGTGGATTGGAATCCTGCACTTTATGTAAATGTCTTGACAGCAAACGACTACCGCAGTGCCGCACAAGCATTACAAGATGCAGGGTATGCAACGGATCCGGATTATGCCAGCAAAATCATTCAAGTAATTGAAACCTACCAATTGAATCGATTTGATCAATAAGAAAAGAGAGTTGGCTGCTTATGGAAGAAAAATATATGCCAAAAATCACCACTGATTTGCGTAAAGATATCGTGAAAGTGCCTAAAGTTATTCGAGAGGCTAGCGGTATTCAAATATTTGGAAAACAAATCCGCTCCATTATTTTCACAACGGATATTGCGATCATCCGTAATACAAATGCGGATGCTGTGATTGCGGTCTATCCCTTTACACCACACCCAGCAATTACGAAAGCAATCATCGAAGCAGCGGACATTCCAGTGTTTTCTGGTGTCGGCGGGGGCTTGACCCAAGGATTTCGCTCGTCTTATATGAGCATGTTTGCTGAAGCCCAAGGGTCGATCGGGGTCGTCTTAAACGGACCAACGCCACTGAAAACTGTGGAGCAAGTCTGTAAAGTTGTAGATATTCCCGTTATCAGTACCGTAACGAGTAAGTATACCGAAATTGATGCGAAGCTTGAAGCTGGTGTGAAAGTCATCAATATCAGTGCTGGCAAGGACACAGCAGATACCGTGGCTTTCTTCCGTAAAAAATATCCGAAGCTGCCGATCATCGCAACCGGTGGACCAACCGATGAAAGCATCTTAGAAACGATTGAAGCAGGCGCTAATGCCATCACCTACACGCCGCCGTCCAATGGGGAGCTTTTCAGTAAAAAGATGGAACACTATCGCGATATGGAGAAGCCAGAGTAGGAAATGATCCACAAATGAGAATATTTTTATTTATAAAGGGCATTCCATGCTTGTGTTTTTAATCAAAGACAGGCATAATCGAATCTATCATTTAAAAATTACTTGTATATCGTCGAAATATGGTCGACAGTCTCTACCCGATACCGTAAATATCGGACTATAAGTAAAAATCGTGCCTGTTAGACACTTTTTTTGCTTTGGCAAAAAGAGTGTCTTTTTTTTCAGGATGGAATAGAAAGGAACGAGGAGAGCTAGGATGGAAAAATTAGTTGAGCGTATCAAAACACACGGAAATGTGCTGGGCGAAGGGGTTCTTAAAGTGGACCAATTTTTGACCCACCAAGTGGATTATGAGTTGATGAAAGAAATCGGTGCAGTCTTCGCGGAACGGTTTCAAGGAAGCGGCATCACAAAAGTAGTGACCATCGAAGCTTCAGGGATCGCACCAGCCCTTTATACTGCAGAACAGTTACAAGTACCAATGATCTTTGCCCGTAAAGCAAAGAGTTTGACAATGGATGAAGAGCTGCTGACTGCATCTGTCTATTCCTTTACCAAGCAAGTGACCAGCCAAGTATCGATTTCCAAGAAATTTTTGTCTTCAGAGGATACGGTCTTGATTATTGATGATTTTTTAGCAAACGGACAAGCAGCAAAAGGCTTGATCGAACTGTGTCAACAAGCAGGAGCCAACGTCGTCGGTATCGGTATCGTGATTGAAAAATCATTCCAAAGTGGTCGACAATTACTTGAAGAAATGGGGATTCCTGTTGTTTCACTAGCACGGATCGCCTCATTGTCTGAGGGACAAGTCAGCTTTTTAGAAGGAGATGCCTAATGAAAGAAACGAATAGCCGTTCAGCAGTTTTAGGCTTGCAACATTTGCTAGCGATGTATGCAGGAGCTGTTGCCGTTCCTTTGTTGATTGGAACAGGTTTGGGCTTCAATGAAGCTCAGATGACGTATTTGATCTCGATCGATATTTTCATGTGCGGAATCGCTACGCTTTTGCAACTAGTTGTTACCCGCTTTTTCGGGATCGGCCTACCAGTCGTTTTAGGCTGTGCCATCCAAGCTGTCTCCCCATTGATTTTGATTGGCACCAAATCAGGGATCAGTGCGATTTACGGAGCGATCATTGCCGCTGGGATTTTCATTGTTCTGATCGCTGGCATTTTTTCGAAAATCAAAGTCTTGTTTCCCCCATTGGTGACGGGAACCGTGATTACCGTCATCGGCTTGACCTTGATTCCAGTCGCCATCACTAAAATCGGTGGAGGCGATGCTGCAGCTGCTAACTTTGGTGATCCAACGAATTTATTGTTAGGCTTTGTGACGATTGCCTTGATCATTGGGGTGCAGGTCTTTGGGAAAGGCTTTATTCGCTCGATTGCCGTTTTGATCGGTTTGATCGGTGGGACCATTTTAGCAGCGCTCTTAGGATTGGTGGATCTTTCTGCCATCGCCCATGCGCCTGTGTTTCATTTGCCTCAGCCTTTTTATTTTGGCTTACCAACCTTTGATCTGTGGTCGATCGTTTTGATGATCATTATTTCCATCGTGAGTCTGGTAGAGTCCACTGGCGTTTATTTTGCGCTGGGAGATATTACTGAAAAACCGATTACAGGCAATGACTTAAAGCGCGGCTATCGTGCGGAAGGCTTGGCGGTGATCCTTGGGGGGATCTTCAATACATTTCCTTATACTGGATTTTCACAAAATGTAGGTTTGGTTCAACTTTCAGGTATTAAGACGCGACGCCCGATTTTCTTTTCAGCTATCTTTTTGATCGTATTAGGGCTGTTTCCAAAAGTTGGTGCCATTGCGCAAATCATTCCAGAAGCAGTACTGGGAGGCGGCATGTTAGTGATGTTTGGCATGGTCGCTGTTCAAGGGATGCGAATGCTGAGCAAAGTTGATTTTATGAATGACAAGAACTTGTTAGTGATTGCGGTATCGATCGGTTTTGGGTTAGGGTTCAATATGATGCCAACCTTATTCAGTCAGATGCCTGAAACCGTCCAAATGTTTACAGGCAATGGGATCGTCATGAGTAGTTTGACAGCCATTGTTTTGAATCTGTTCTTCAATGGATTGCCGAAAGAAACAGACGAAGTGACGGAATTGAGCTTGCAACAGTAAGTTGATTTGATCCAGACGAGGATTCGTCTGGATTTTTTGTATTGTTCCTTTATTTGTCTTTTTCCTACCAAACAGAAAGACTGAATAGTTTTCTTAGCCATAAAAACGAACGATATAAAGATAAACTAGCAAATAGTTCGAAAATATTTTGACATTGCTCCGGCAACTCGTTACTATTTAAAGGTGAAAGTGATTGTTAGTCATAACGTGTTATGCATGGGGCGTTGGGTTGCAGTGACAAACTGCTGCTAACAAACTAATTTCGTGAGAAAATACTTCTGAGCTTGTTTCAGAAGAAACTAGTAAAAAATCGTTGGAGGGAAAATCAAATGAAACCAGCAGTTGCAGTGATTATGGGGAGCAAGTCAGATTGGGAAACAATGAAGGAGTGCTGCTTGATTTTAGATGAGTTAGCGATACCTTATCAGAAAAAAGTCGTTTCGGCACATCGTACACCAGATTTGATGTTCGAATTTGCCGAAACTGCTCGTGCAGAAGGAATCAAAGTCATTGTCGCAGGAGCAGGAGGAGCAGCTCATTTGCCAGGAATGGTCGCAGCGAAAACAACGTTGCCCGTCATTGGTGTGCCTGTACAATCTCGCGCATTAAACGGGTTGGATTCCCTACTATCGATCGTGCAGATGCCAGCTGGGGTACCAGTGGCAACAACAGCGATCGGAAAAGCTGGCGCAACTAACGCAGGACTACTTGCAGCGCAGATGCTTTCCATGTATGATTTAGAGATAGCGGAGAAATTAAACGCGCGAAGAAATACATTAAAAGAAATTGTATTGGAAAGTAGTGATCAACTTGATTAAACCTTTAATGCCCAACGCAACGATCGGAATCGTTGGCGGAGGACAGCTAGGTCGTATGATGGCAATGAGTGCCAAAGAAATGGGCTTTCGGGTTGGCGTCTTAGACCCTACTGCCAATTGTCCAACAGCCCAAGTCGCTGATTGGCATATTGTTGCTGCCTACGATGATGTGTTTGCTTTAGAAGAAATGGCTCGACGTGCCGACGTGATCACCTATGAATTCGAAAATGTCAGTGTCGAGGCTTTGAATTCCATTTTGCCTTATTCCCATATCCCTCAAGGGACTGACCTGTTAGCAATCACTCAAGACCGTTTATTAGAAAAGTCATTTCTAGAGGCTAACAATATCGTAATTGCACCTTATGCCACGATCATCAGTCCAACGGATATCCAAGATGCCATCGACAGTATCGGTTATCCCTGTGTGTTAAAAACGACTAGAGGCGGTTATGACGGAAAAGGGCAGCACGTGTTATACAGTACCGCGGACTTAGCGCCTTCGATGAACTTACTGCGTGAAGGGACGTGCGAATTAGAAGCGTGGATTCCTTTTGAAAAAGAATTGTCGATTTTAGTTGCTGGTAATGGAGAAACCTTTACCACTTTCCCAGTGGTAGAAAACATCCACCGCAACAATATTTTGCATCAAACGATCGCTCCTGCGCGCATTGATCCAGAAGTTGCCGAAGAAGCCAAACGGATCGCTCATATTATTGCGAAGGCCTTGGATCTGCAAGGCGTTTTAGCCATCGAAATGTTCTTGACTAAAAGTGGCGGCTTGTATGTCAATGAGTTGGCACCGCGACCGCATAATTCTGGTCACTATTCGATCGAAGCTTGTTCCATGAGTCAGTTTGATGCCCATATCCGGGGGATCTGTGGCTGGCCATTACCAGAAGTGTCATTGCTTTCACCAGCAGTCATGGTCAATGTCTTAGGCGATGAATTGACAGAAACGTATGAGTTGATTGCCACAAAACCTGCTTGGCAATTCCATTACTATGGCAAAGAAGAAGCGAAAACCGGGCGTAAAATGGGTCATATCACTGTTTTGACAGAAGATATCGCAGAGACCACTGAAGAAATCTATCAAACCAATATTTGGGATTAAAGGAGATAATAACATGTTAGAGCGTTACACAAGACCAGAAATGGGTGCTATTTGGACCGATCAAAACCGTTACCAAGCGTGGTTAGAAGTAGAAATATTGGCGGATGAAGCTTGGGCGGAACTAGGGGAGATACCGAAAGAGGATGTTGCTTTGATTCGTGAAAAAGCAACCTTCGATATCGACCGTATCTTAGAGATCGAAGCGCAAACGCGACATGATGTGGTTGCTTTTACCCGAGCAGTCTCTGAATCTTTAGGTGATGAAAGTAAATGGGTCCACTACGGCTTGACGTCGACGGATGTTGTTGATACTGCGTATGGCTACTTGATGAAGCAAGCCAACGACTTGATTCGGGAAGATTTAAATCGTTTTGTGACGATCATTGGTGAAAAAGCCAAAGAATACAAACATACCGTAATGATGGGACGTACCCATGGTGTACATGCGGAACCAACGACCTTTGGCTTGAAATTAGCCTTATGGTATGCGGAAATGAAACGCAATGTCGAGCGTTTTGAGCGGGCAGCAAAAGGGGTCGAAGCAGGAAAGATCAGCGGAGCAGTTGGAACCTTTGCAAATATTCCACCGTTTGTCGAAGAGTATGTCTGTGAAAAATTAGGGATTCGTGCGCAAGATATTTCCACACAAGTACTACCTCGTGACTTGCATGCAGAGTATTTCTCTGCAATGGCGTTGATCGCAACTAGCATTGAGAAATTTGCAACCGAAATCCGGGGCTTACAAAAATCAGAAACCCGAGAAGTTGAAGAATTCTTCGCCAAAGGACAAAAAGGTTCTTCTGCCATGCCCCATAAGCGTAACCCAATCGGTTCTGAAAATATGGCGGGACTTGCACGAGTCGTTCGCGGCCATATGGTGACAGCATATGAAAATGTCTCACTGTGGCATGAACGGGATATCTCACATTCATCGGCAGAACGGATCATTATTCCGGATACGACGATTTTGATCGATTATATGCTGAATCGCTTTGGCAATATCGTCAAAAATCTGACAGTTTTCCCAGAGAATATGAAGCGCAATATGAATGCGACCTTTGGATTGATCTACAGCCAACGAGTAATGTTGAAATTGATCGATCACGGAATGACAAGAGAGCAAGCCTATGACTTGGTTCAGCCAAAAACAGCGCAAGCTTGGGATGAGCAAACGGATTTCCGTCCACTATTAGAAGCTGATCCAGCCATTACAGATGTGTTGACCAAAGCAGACTTAGACGATGCGTTTGATTACAACCATCATTTAAAACAAGTCGACACGATCTTTGAACGTGTCGGTTTAGCCGAATAAGAAAAAAGCCGCAACCTTCAGATCCGTGTCTGAAGGTTGCGGCTTTTTTTAATAATGTTCAGCTAAGTAGGTCAATAGCTCAGGTGCTAAACCAGTTGCTGATTGGTTTTCTTGACGATCTTCTAGCATGGAGACCATCAGAAATCCTTGGTCTTGCGAATCAAAGGCAAATAAGAAGCTGTTTTCCTGGCCTTTTTCATCTTGCTTTTCTTTGATTTCAGCTGTTCCTGTCTTAGCAGCCAATGGAATGTTTAATGCTGCCAAGGAATGTGCAGTTCCGTTTGGATCGGAAACAACGGCGGTCAAATCTTGATTGATTTGATCGATCGTTTCTGCTTTAAAGACTTCTTTGTCTTTTTGCTCTGCCTCTTTCACTAAACGGGGATAGACCAGCTTCCCTTGATTGGCAAAGACGGAGTAAATAGCCGCTTGCTGGATTGGATTCAATAGCAATTCTCCTTGGCCATAGCCGGTATCTGCCAGTAAAATGTCCGAATTGAAGGAGTCTTCATTTGAAATTTGAGCAGGATTCATCGCGATCGGTAAATCCAATGTTTCACCAAAAATCAACTTCGACAAGCCGTCACGAAAGGCATCTTCGCCCATAGATAAAGTTTGTTGCGCCATATAAATGTTATCAGAGTATACCAGTGCATCCTTGAGATTCACAGAAGCTACATCAGTAACTCTCGTCACAAAGTAGTCGCCCCACGAGCTATCTTTTTGCCATTTCAATCCATCGATTGCGATACTCTGCGTAGGATCGATCGTGCCATTTTCCAAGCCGATCGCACCAGTGATGGCCTTAAAGGTCGAACCAGGTGCATAGGCCGTAGCAAAGCGGCTGATGAAAGGCAGGTCTTCATTTTGTTCATACGCATCATAATCTTCTTGTGAGATCCCTTGGGTCATTTTATTGGGATCATAACTTGGCGAGCTGGCAAGTACCAACAGATCGCCAGTTTTGGGTTCGGTAACGACCGTTGCTCCTGCTTGGTTTTGTAAGGAGTCAAACGCCGTCTTTTGGGCTTGGGAATCAATAGTCAATTGGATATCCTTGCCATCTGCGCGTTCTTTTTCTAACAGGACGGCTTTCTCAGCACCATCTTCATCTGTGATGGCGATTTTTCCGCCGTTTTCTCCTCGCAACTCTTTATCGAAGGCAGCTTCCAGACCACTACGACCAATTTGTCCGTTGCTTGCTAGTGTTTCATCTTTTTCGATATCTTCCGCTGTTACATTTCCTAAGTAACCAATCAGTTGGGCGGCAGCTTCCCCAAGTGGGTAAGTGCGTCCAGTCGTTTCTTTTAAACTTGTTCCAGTTGGCATTTCATCCGTTGGTTCGATGATCTTCAAGGGGACGAACAACTCATCTTGAACCCAAGATTGCCCCAACGCTTGATTGATGGCTTCTTCTGTCAGGTCGAAACGTTCCGCGATCGCTTTGATATTGGCGTTTTTTTCGTCTCCCGTGCCCAGTTGCCCCGGAACGACGCCTAACTGATAAAGCGTGCCATTTTCTGCTAGTGGTTCGTTGTTTCGGTCGAGAATCTCACCGCGAGTGGCATTATCTACGGAAATACTGACTTTGTCTTGTCCCTCCATTCCTGGAAAGATCAACTGAGGGGACCAATCGATCTTGGCTTCGTTATCAGCTACAGTGATCGTGCCACTATAAGAAAGCTCGGTTAATTCACCTAACGAGGTGGTCAAGGAACCGTTGTATTGGAAATTGAATTGATCGGAATCCTTGTCATTAGGAGTTACCTCAATCCCAGATGCTTTAAATGATTCGGCACCGATACCAGTGAAGATCGCTTCGTATTTTGCAGAGACTTCGTCTGCGGTAAAGCCGGTTGATGCTAAACTGTCTTCAGACACGAAGGCAGGCAAGTCACTGTACTTCTGATCGGCCAAAGCGTCGATAAAGGAAGTGAGGGCTTTTTTAGCAGCGGCTTCTTCTTGCCGATCCTGATAGACGGTATAACCATAATAGCCGCCGCCTAGTACCAATAAGGCGGCAGGAAGTGCCAACCAGACGAAGCGCTTGGGCTTTTTCGCTGGCTTTTCGTTGCGAGAGCGCCGATTTTCTGACATATTATTGTTCCTCCTTCAAAGCCGTCATACGGGCATGATAAAGCGGCAACAGCGTTTGATAAACTGCTAAAATATCCGCCATCTCAACGTCTTCGATCATTTCTTTCGGAAAAATCTTTCCAATTTGAAGCTCGCTTTTTTTGACTTTCTTCAATCGTTCCAGATAGGTTGGCCACATGGCGATAGGGTGGTGGTCGTATTTTGTGTGATCAGGAGAAAGTGTAAAGTCAGCTGGTAATTGATCGAATAATTCTTTTTGGGCCAACCAAGATTCAGCGATCGTTGCCTGATTTTTCGGTTGGTCGATCACGCTGAGCCAAACAAAGACATACGCTTGATTGATCCCAATTTGAAAGTGGGCATCCATTTTATAGCCTCGTTTGTTCGGACCGATCCCTGCCCAGGTTTCGGCAGGAGGGTAGACGGTTCTGCGTCGGTGCTGAGCAATATGCAAATAAAAAGGCTCTTGGCAGCTTTCTTCAATTAATGGGATCGCTGTCTCACCGATCGTTTGAAAAATCGGCTGAATCTCGGCACGGATTTTTTCCATTCGTTCGTCTAATGTTTCTAAAGAAAAAGCATCAAATGATTGTTTCGTAAATAGCATAATCGTATCCTTTCTGTTGTCTGAAAATAGTATAACAAAAAAAGCCCGATAAATTACGGGCTTTTGTTTATTTTACCTTTTTTTATCGAAGGATACTCAGTCAATTTGCCGCTGGACTCAATTTAAACGTTGGTGTCTGGCTTTGTTCCTTCAAAAGATGCAAAAGATCATCCAAGAAAGAAAAGTCCATTTCTTCTAAATTAAAATAAATCCGAAAAGAATACGTATGTTTAAATAAGCTTTGGCGATGGATTTGATGAATGATCAATTCGTCATTGCGCTCATTTTGAAATTGTAGAACACGCTTTTGTTCTTCGGCATAATGAGGGCGCGCCCCTTTTTTGAAGGGACTGAATAAATAGAAACTTGTTTGTTGGTTGATGGAAAGGATTTGCTGCACGGCCAATAATTCGTTATGGAGCTGTTGTTTTTCTTTGTCTGATAAATGAGCTAAAAAAAGTTCAGCACGATTCTTTAGCGACCACATATAGTACTCCTCCTTGAATGTAGCTACAATACGACCTAAATATAGCATGAAAAAAGAATATTGTAAACGCTTTATAAATCCTTCACTGCTTCTAAAGAGGAATCTGCTTTCAACCAACTAGGTAAAAAGCGAACATTCGTGTTTATTAATATGTAAATGTACAGATAATCGTTGACCCGCTTTTTCTGCGTTGTTAGAATAATAAGCAAATAAAGATGTGTGTCATCGCTATGTGAAAAATATTACTTAACTGAGGTGGATTATGGAATCAGAAGTGCTTCTTTATGAAGGAAAAGCCAAAAAATTGTTTAAAACCAACGAAGAGGATGTATTGAGAGTCGTTTATTTGGATCAAGCTACTGCATTGAATGGTCAAAAGAAAGATGCCGTTGTAGGAAAGGGTGCCTTGAACAATCAGATCACTGCGCATCTTTTTCAGCGGCTAGCCGACAAAAACGTCCCAAGTCACTTTCTTCAATTAGTGTCTAAACACGAACAATTAATTCGATCTGTCACCATGATTCCTTTAGAAGTCGTTGTTCGCAACACGGCTGCTGGTAGTTTTTCAAAGCGCTTGGGCATCGAAGAAGGAACCAAACTGCCAAAGCCGATCGTAGAGTTTTACTACAAAGAAGATCGCTTGGATGATCCGTTTATCAATGATGATCATGTGTTTTATCTAGGGCTTGCCTCAGAAGAGGAGCTGGACCAGATCAAAACATTGGCGCTGCAAGTCAACGCTGCGTTACTGGAAATCTTTGCGAACATCAACATTCGCTTGATCGATTTTAAAATCGAGATCGGCAAAACCAAAAAGGGCGAGTTGCTTCTGGCTGATGAGATTTCACCAGATACTTGTCGTTTATGGGATATGGGGACAAATGAGCATCTTGATAAAGATGTTTATCGACGTGATTTAGGGGACATCGTTCCTGTTTATGAAGAAGTCTTAAATCGTTTAGAAAAGGAGAATTCAGCATGTATTTAGTCAAAGTTTATGTAACCTATAAGGAATCTGTTTTAGACCCTCAAGGAGAAGCTGTGAAAGGAGCGGTTCATCGCTTGGGGTATCAAGATGTCAGTGATATTCGGATCGGGAAATACTTTGAAATCAAAGTGACACCTTCAAACAATCAAACACAAGCAGCTGTAGCAGAAGAAATCGAAGCGATCTGCGACAAGCTTTTGGCAAATGTCAATATGGAAACCTACCGTTATGAAATGGTTCAAATGGAGGAAGCGGCCCTATGAAATTTGCAGTGATCGTTTTTCCTGGATCAAATTGTGATGTTGATTTGATGTGGGCAATCAAAGATATCATGGGGGCAGAAGCAGAATATGTGCGCCATGATGCAGACAGTTTAGCCGGTTTTGACGGTGTTTTGCTTCCAGGAGGATTTTCTTATGGTGATTACTTAAGATGCGGAGCGATTGCCCGTTTTTCTACGATCATGTCAGAGGTCATTCGTTTGGCAAATGAAGGCAAACCTGTCTTTGGTACCTGCAATGGGTTTCAAATTTTAACGGAAGCGGGCTTGTTACCAGGGGTTTTACAAAGAAATGAATCACTCCATTTTATTTGCAAACCGGTCCGTCTGCAAGTGAATAATCAAACAGCTTTTACTTCTGAGTATGAAACGGATCAAGTCATTACGCTTCCTGTCGCTCATGGTGAGGGCAATTATTATTGTGATGAAACGACTTATCAGGAATTGGTTGCCAACAATCAAATCGTTTTCCGTTATGAAGATAACGTCAACGGTAGCCTACACAACATCGCTGGTATCTGTAATAAAGCTGGCAATGTTCTAGGCATGATGCCTCATCCAGAACGAGCGATGGAAAGCTTATTAGGCTCAGAAGATGGCAAGAAGTTTTTTGCTTCATTATTGAAAAATTTTGGGAAGGTGCCGGTAAATGGATAAAATGATCGTAAAAGAACCTACACCACAAGAAATCAAAGACACGAAATTATACGAGCAATGGGGATTGACCCAAGAAGAATATCGGATGATCTCAGAAGATATTTTGGGACGTTTACCGAACTATACCGAAACTGGACTCTTTTCAGTGATGTGGAGTGAACATTGTTCTTACAAAAATTCCAAACCTGTTTTGCGGAAATTCCCGACAGAAGGGCCGCAAGTACTGCAAGGGCCTGGAGAAGGTGCGGGTATCGTGGATATCGGCGATGATCTAGCCGTCGTTTTTAAAGCGGAAAGCCATAATCATCCTTCCGCGGTGGAACCTTATGAAGGAGCAGCAACTGGTGTTGGTGGGATCATCCGCGACATCTTCAGTATGGGTGCAAGACCGATTGCTGTTTTAGACTCCTTACGATTTGGTGAGTTAGATAATCCAAGAACGAAATATCTTTTGGAAGAAGTCGTTGCTGGGATCAGTGGCTATGGCAACTGTATTGGGATTCCGACCGTCGGTGGTGAAGTGGCATTTGATCCTTGTTATGAAGGCAATCCATTAGTCAATGCGATGTGTGTAGGGATCATTGCTCACAAGGATATTCAAAAAGGGCAGGCCAAAGGTGTTGGAAACACCATCATGTATGTCGGCGCAAAAACAGGACGCGACGGGATACATGGGGCGACTTTTGCATCGGAAGAATTTGTCGAAGGGGAAGAACAACAACGTTCCGCCGTACAAGTCGGTGATCCTTTTATGGAAAAACTTTTGTTGGAAGCTTGTTTGGAATTGATCGTGGATCATTCGGACATTTTAGTCGGAATTCAAGATATGGGTGCTGCCGGATTGGTTTCTTCTAGTGCCGAGATGGCATCAAAAGCCGGATCAGGGTTGCGTTTAACGTTAGATGATGTTCCACAACGAGAAACCAATATGACGCCTTATGAAATGATGTTGTCAGAATCTCAAGAGCGGATGCTGATCTGTGTCAAAAAAGGACATGAAACTGAAGTGGAAGCACTCTTTAAGAAATACGATCTAGAAGCCGTCGTGATCGGTGAAGTAACAGATGATGGCAACTATCGTTTGTTCCATCACGGACAGGAAGTCGCTAATTTGCCAGTAGATGCTTTAGCTGAAGATGCGCCGACTTACTACAAAGAGATGGCAGAACCGAAACGGATCAAAGTGTTTAAGGAAACACCAGACTTTGTTCCAGTGATTCATTCAGCAACGTCTGTATTTGCCGATCTACTGCAGCAGCCGACGATCGCTTCAAAATGCTCGATTTTTGAAACCTACGACTCGCAAGTTCGTACCAATACCGTGGTAGGACCCGGCAGTGATGCCGCTGTTTTACGAATCAAGGGAACCAATAAAGCCTTGGCGATGACGACTGACTGTAATGCTCGTTACCTGTACTTAGATCCAGAAGTCGGCGGACAGATCGCAGTTGCAGAAGCTGCTCGAAATATCGTCGCTTCCGGTGGGCGTCCATTGGCGATCACTGACTGCCTTAACTTCGGCTCGCCAGATAAACCAGAAGGATTCTGGGAGTTATCCACGGCTGCTGACGGGATCTCAGAAGCTTGTCGTGTGCTAGAGACACCAGTCATTTCTGGGAACGTCTCCTTATACAACGAAACGGACGGACAATCGGTCTATCCAACGCCGGTAATTGGGATGGTCGGATTGATCGAAGAGCTGGCGCATATCACGACGCAGCATTTCCAAGCAGCAGGGGATGTGATCTATGTCTTAGGGGAAACCCATGCTGACTTCAATGGATCTGAATTGCAAAAACTGCAGACAGGAAAGATCGCTGGGCGTTTAATGTCCTTTGACCTTGATACAGAAAAAATGAACCAACAATTGGTTACCGCAGCGATTCAAGCAGGTCTTGTTCAAAGTGCCCACGACTGTGCCGAAGGTGGTTTAGCGATCGCTTTAGCCGAATCCGCTTTTGACAAGGGCTTTGGTCTACATGTGACCGTGTCATTGCCAGCAGCACAATTGTTTTCAGAAACCCAATCCCGTTTTGTGCTTTCAGTCGCACCTGATAAGCAAGCAGCTTTTGAAGCACTGGTAGGCGCTGCTGCAACAGCGATCGGGGAAGTGACTGCTGATGGCCAGATTCGCATGCAAGCACAAGATGATACGATCGAGATGCCCCTTGCTGAGGCGAAATTGAAATGGGAGGAAGCCATTCCATGTTTAATGAAGTAAAGAGCCTCAACGAGGAATGTGGGGTTTTTGGTGTTTGGGGTCATCCAGATGCCGCTCGTGTCACCTATTTCGGACTACACAGTTTGCAACATCGCGGCCAAGAAGGTGCTGGGATCGTCACGAATGATGCGGGAAAACTCAATGGTCACCGTGATTTAGGGTTGCTAGCGGAAGTGTTTTCGGATGAACGTGTCCTCCAGCGTCTGACAGGAGAGGCTGCCATTGGTCACGTTCGCTACGCAACTGCTGGTAATGGCAGCGTTGATAATATTCAACCATTTTTATTCAAATTTTTTGATCAGCAGATTGGCTTAGCTCATAACGGCAACTTGACGAATGCGAAAAGTCTACGGAAATCCTTAGAAAAGGCTGGTGCGATTTTCCACTCGAATTCCGATACAGAGATTCTCATGCACTTGATCCGTCGCAGCGAAGAACCGCTTTTTATGGATCGGGTCAAGGAGGCATTAAATCAAGTTAAAGGTGGATTTGCGTACCTTTTACTGACCGAAAATGCCATGATCGCAGCACTAGACCCCAATGGCTTTCGGCCATTGTCAATCGGGAAAATGGTCAATGGTGCTTATGTGGTGGCTTCAGAAACCTGTGCGTTGGAAGTCATCGGTGCGGAATTTATTCGTGATGTCCGACCAGGCGAAGTCGTGATCATTGATGATGCAGGCATTCAAATTGAACAGTATACCCAAGAAGTACAACCTGCGATATGTTCGATGGAGTTTATCTATTTTGCCCGTCCTGATTCCAACATCGCTGGGGTCAACGTCCATCGTGCCCGTAAAAATATGGGCCGTCGCTTAGCACAAGAGGCGCCGATCGAAGCGGATATGGTCATTGGTGTACCGAATTCATCCTTATCTGCTGCCAGCGGGTACGCAGAAGCATCAGGTATTCCCTATGAATTAGGCTTAGTAAAAAATCAATACATCGCACGAACGTTTATTCAACCGACGCAGGAGTTAAGGGAACAAGGTGTACGGATGAAGCTCTCAGCTGTTCGTGGCGTAGTCGAAGGCAAACGAGTGATTCTAGTCGACGATTCGATCGTCCGAGGAACCACCAGCCGCCGTATCGTGCAACTGCTAAAAGAAGCAGGTGCCAAAGAAGTTCATGTACGTATCGGTTCGCCGCCTTTGCGCTATCCGTGTTTTTACGGGATCGACATTCAAACAAGAAAAGAATTGATCGCAGCCAAATATACGGAAGCTGAAATTTGTGAAAAAATCGAAGCAGATTCTTTGGCCTTTTTAAGTGAAGACGGGTTGATCGAAGCGATCGGTTTAGATTTTGACGCACCTTACTCAGGCTTATGTATGGCCTATTTCAATGGCGATTATCCAACCCCTTTGTATGATTATGAAGAAAACTATCTCGCGTCTTTAGCTGAATAAATTGTAGGCAAAAATGGTTTTTCAAACGAAGCAGTGAAGGATCGCTGGTTTACTTGCGTTAACGACGAATGAGCTGAATGAAGAAAAGCGGATGAATGATTGAGGAGGAACGAACGTGGCAAATGCATATGCAAAAGCCGGTGTCGATGTCGAAGCCGGTTATGAAGTAGTCGAACGGATCAAAAAGCATGTGAAACGAACAGAGCGTCTAGGCGTGATGGGGGCAATCGGGGGCTTTGGTGGCTGTTTTGATTTATCATCATACCAATTGAAAGAACCAGTACTCGTTTCTGGGACAGATGGTGTAGGAACTAAGCTTTTATTGGCGATCCAGCAAGATCAGCATACAACGATCGGCATTGATTGCGTCGCAATGTGCGTGAATGATATCGTCGCTCAAGGGGCAGAACCTATCTACTTCCTTGACTATGTTGCAGTCGGTAAAAACGATCCTGCAAAGATCGAACAAATCATTGCTGGTGTCGCAGAGGGCTGTGTGCAAGCGGGTGCTGCCCTGATTGGTGGGGAAACCGCTGAAATGCCGGGAATGTACCAACCAGAAGAATATGATCTTGCTGGCTTTGCCGTAGGAATCGTCGAAAAAAGTCGCTTGATCACTGGAGAAACCATCAAAGAAGGCGATGAGCTGATTGGTTTGCCTTCATCAGGCATTCACTCGAATGGGTACTCTTTAGTCAGAAAAGTCTTTTTTGAACAGCATGGCTATACAGGAGCAGAAACATTTGCAGAACTTGACAACCAAACACTTGCAGAAAGTTTATTGACGCCAACGAGAATTTACGTGGATGCATTGAAGCCTTTATTGACAGAAGGATTGCTAGCTGGAATTTCTCATATCACTGGTGGCGGATTTGTTGAAAATATCCCGCGGATGCTGCCTGAAGGTCTGGCGGCAGAAATCTCCTTAGACACTTGGCCGCAGTTGCCGATATTTGATCTGATCGCTGCTCATGGCGCGATTCCTCACCAAGAAATGTTCGAGATTTTCAACATGGGGATCGGTATGGTCTTAGCCGTTGCGCCAGAAAATGTTGCGGCAGTAATGGCGCTTCTATCCGCCAATGAAGAACCAGCGTATCGGATCGGTAAAGTGACGAAACGTGACAACGAAGCTGTCTGCTTTAAAGAGGCAGTCCGATGAGGATCGCCGTCTTTGCTTCTGGAACGGGCAGCAATTTTACAGCGATCGCCGATGCGATCCAGGCTAATGAAATCAAAGGGGCGCAGATCGGATTGGTCTTTTCCGATAAACCTGCAGCGCCAGTGATAGAAAAAGCCCGCGCAAGAGACTATGAAACGCTTGTCTTGGAGCCAGCGGCTTTTGCGTCAAAAGCAGCCTTTGAAAGGAAATTGATCGAAGAATTGCAGGATCATGCCATCGATTTTATTGTTTTAGCTGGGTATATGCGGATCATCGGGAACACCCTATTATCCGCTTATGAAGGCAGAGTCATCAATATCCATCCCTCGTTGTTGCCGAGCTTCCCAGGCAAATCTGGGATTGCCGATGCCTTCGCTTATGGCGTGAAAGTGACGGGGGTTACGGTTCATTATGTCGATGCTGGCATTGATACAGGGCCAATCATTGCCCAAGAAATCGTTCGGATTGACACCGACGATACGTTAACAAGTGTGACAGAGAAAATTCATCAAGTGGAACACCAAATCTATCCAGCTGTTTTAGCTGAAATTGTGGAAAAGGGGCTATCAAATCGTGAATAAACGTGCATTAATCAGTGTGTCTGACAAAGAAGGACTGGTACCATTTGTCCAAGAATTGACCAATTTAGGATTTGAGATCATTTCAACTGGCGGGACCAAAACCGTATTGGAGGAAGCAGGGCTTCAACCGATCGGCATCGAAGCGATCACAGAATTTCCTGAAATGATGGACGGTAGGGTAAAAACGTTACATCCGCGGGTGCATGGTGGTCTGTTAGGGCGACGTGATCTGCCTTCTCATATGGAGGCAATGGCTGAGCACGGTATTTTACCGATCGACCTCGTTGTCGTCAATCTTTATCCATTTAAAGAAACGATCAGCAAGCCTGATGTCACAGAAGCCGACGCAATCGAAAATATCGACATCGGCGGACCAAGCATGCTGCGTTCTGCGGCGAAAAACCATGCCTCAGTAACTGTTGTCGTTGATCCCAAGGATTACGACTGGGTCTTAACTGAGCTGAAGGAAGGCAATACGACGTTGGCATCAAGAAAGAAATTAGCTGCCAAAGTCTTCCGCCATACCGCAGCTTACGATGCCTTGATTGGTGAATACTTGACCAAAGCGGTGGCTGAAACAGAAACGGAGAACTTGACGAAAACCTATGTTTTGAAACAAACATTGCGTTATGGTGAAAATAGTCATCAGAAAGCTTCCTTCTATCAAGACGCATTAGCCGTGCCCTATTCGATTGCCAGCGCAAAACAAATCCACGGCAAAGAATTGTCTTACAACAACATTAAAGATGCTGACGCTGCCTTACGGATCGCAGAAGAATTTACAGAGCCAACTGCGGTAGCCCTAAAGCACATGAATCCATGTGGAATCGGAAGTGGAGAAACGATTGCTGAAGCTTTCCAAGAAGCTTACGAAGCAGACCCAGTGTCGATTTTTGGCGGGATTATCGTCTTAAATCGTCCAGTTGATGTGGCAACTGCGCAGCAGCTGCAGCGGATTTTTCTTGAGATCATTATCGCACCTGCATTTGAAGAAGAAGCACTTGAAATCCTAACGAAGAAAAAAAATCTGCGCTTGCTGGTGGTTGATTTCGAAAAAGCAGCCAAACAGCCAGAAGTTGTCTCTGTCCTTGGGGGCTTATTGGTGCAAGAACCAGACGATCAAATGGAGTCACCAGCAGATTGGACCGTGGTGACCAAAAGACAGCCGACACCAGAAGAAATCGCAGCCTTGGCATTTGCTTGGAAAGCGGTGAAACACGTGAAGTCCAATGCGATCGTTTTAGCCAATCAACAGCAAACCGTCGGGATCGGTGCTGGTCAGATGAACCGCGTTGGTTCAGTGAAAATCGCTGTGGAACAAGCCCGTGAAAACAATAAATTGGCTGGTTCAGTGCTGGCAAGCGATGCCTTTTTCCCGATGGATGACAGTGTCGAATATGCAGCACAACAAGGAATCAAAGCGATTATTCAACCTGGTGGTAGTATCAAAGATCAAGAATCGATCGACATGGCAGATAAGTACGGTGTGGCGATGGTCTTTACTGGTGTTCGTCATTTTAAACACTAAGAAATAGGAGAAGACGATGAAAATACTTGTTATTGGTAGTGGTGGCAGAGAACATGCCGTCGCAAAAAAGTTTCTGCAAGACCCTCACGTTGAAACAGTCTTTTGTGCAAAGGGCAATCCTGGAATGCGAAAAGACGGGATCGTGACAGTCGCAATTGAAGAGTCCGATCATGAAGGTTTGATTGCTTTTGCTCAAGAGCAGGAGGTTGATTGGACCTTCGTTGGTCCAGAAGTTCCATTACTAAATGGCATCGTAGATGATTTTCAGGCGGCGGGCTTGGAAATTTTTGGTCCCAATCGACAAGCAGCGATGATCGAAGGATCAAAAGAGTTTGCCAAAGAATTGATGCGTGCCAATCACATTCCAACAGCTGACTATCAAAGCTTTACAGATAGTGCGCAAGCAAAAGCATATATCCAACTTAAAGGTGCACCGATCGTTATCAAAGCGGATGGCTTAGCGGCAGGCAAAGGCGTAGTTGTTGCTGAAACCGTTGATGAGGCGAATGCAGCTGTTGAAGCGATGCTGGAGCAAAATGCTTTTGGTGAAAGTGGTGCAAAAGTGGTGATCGAAGAGTTTTTGGCTGGCGAAGAGTTTTCGCTCTTGGCGTTTGTTAAGGACGAAGCCGTCTATCCAATGGTCATTGCCCAAGACCATAAACGTGCGTTTGATGGCGATTTAGGGCCGAATACAGGAGGTATGGGGGCGTACACACCAGTACCGCAGATTCCGCAAGAAATGGTCGATCAAGCGGTCAAAGAAGTTTTACTTCCTGCAGCAAAAGGGATGATTCGTAATAAGACACCATTTACTGGTATTCTTTATGCAGGTCTGATTGCTACTAATGATGGACCGAAAGTCATTGAATTTAATGCTCGTTTTGGTGATCCAGAAACGCAAGTCGTGTTAAGTCGTTTAGATAGTAGCCTGGCACAGATCATTGATGATCTCTTGCAGGATCGAGAGCCCGCGATCCGCTGGAATCAAGCGGCTTCGATCGGTGTCGTGATTGCATCGCAAGGATATCCTGGCAAGTATCAGCAAGGAATGCCTGTTCCATCTCCTCAAGGAGAAGGAACACAATTCTTTTATGCAGGAGTGGAGGAGACTGCTGATCAAGGCGATTTGACGGCAGCTGGTGGTCGTGTTTTTCTTGTGGAAGCTTCAGCTGAGGATTTAGCTACTGCCCAAAAGAACGTCTATGAAGCAATCAATAAATTGCCTTTGTCGGGTTTGTTTTATCGAAATGACATTGGTGACAAAGCCTTACACTATAGCAACTCATCAAAGGCGATGAAGTAAAGAACGTTTCAATGCGTAATGCAAATTGAAAGTAAAGGATGACTGCCAGTAGAACCAATCGGTTGTGCTGGTGGTTTTCATTTTATAGGAGGTTTTTTTGACGTTGGTGTAGCGTTTTCATCTTGTTGTGCTAAAATAAGAATGTAGTTTAAATAAGGAGGAACTTTACGTGAAAAAAATTAAATTCGGTCCCACTGATTTAGAAGTATCTAGCGTGATTTTAGGTTTGATGCGAATCAACAATGCCAAAGACCCAGTGAAAGTATTGACGACAGCGATTGAAAATGACATTACCTTTTTTGACCATGCCGATATCTATGGGCGCGGGGAGTGTGAAACGATTTTTGCGGAAGCGTTAGCAAAAACGGATGCCAAAAGAGAAGAGTTGTTCATTCAATCAAAATGTGGCATCGTTCCAGGTGAAATGTTTGATTTTTCGAAAGAGCATATCATTTCTTCCGTGGAAGGTAGTTTACAGCGTTTGAAAACCGATCATTTGGATGCGCTACTATTGCATCGCCCTGACACTTTGTTTGAACCAGAAGAAGTGGCAGCTGCCTTTGATCAATTAGAAAAAGACGGCAAAGTGAAATACTTCGGTGTCAGCAATCAAAAACCTGGTCAAATCGAATTGTTGAAAAAATATGTTTCCCAACCTTTAGTAGCGAATCAGCTGCAATTCGGGATCATGCATACGGGAATGATCGATCAAGGAATTCATGTCAACATGACGGATGCTGGTAGTGTCGATCATGATGGAGAAATTCTTGAATATTCTCGCTTGCATGAGATGACGATCCAAGCTTGGTCTCCGTATCAATATGGTTTCTTCGAAGGTGTCTTTATCGGTAACGAGAAATTCCCAGAGTTGAACGAAAAATTGACCGAACTAGCGGACAAGTATCAAACGACACCAACAGGTATTGCTTCTGCGTGGATCTTACGTCACCCTGCAAACATGCAAGTGATTGCTGGAACGATGACCCCACATCGGATCGAAGAAATCGCGCAAGCATCTTCGATCGTATTGACCCGCCATGAATGGTATGAGGTGTATAAAGCAGCAGGGAACATCTTGCCGTAATTTATTAGTAAATCCCGTTTTTTTCAGTACTTATAAGGATGAATGTTCGCAAAAGACGAACATTCATCCTTTTTTTTCAAAAAGTATTTCTAAAAAGCTTGTATTTCACTTCTAGGTGGTTTAAATTGTTGTGGGCGTTAAAAATAGGCGGATGCCATTTGATGCTTGCTTCACTCTTAGTAAGATTTGGAGGATATTTTTATGTTTGACATGAAAGTTTTTGATTACGAAGATATACAACTGATTCCTAACAAGTGTATCGTGAACAGCCGTTCAGAATGTGATACCACGGTGACATTAGGCGGACACTCTTTTAAGATGCCTGTCGTTCCTGCAAATATGCAAACGATTATTGATGATTCGATCGCAGAATTTTTAGCTGAAAATGGCTATTTTTATATTATGCACCGCTTTGATGAAGAAGCACGGATTCCATTTATCAAAAAAATGAAGAGCCGTGGCTTGATTGCTTCTATCAGCGTAGGTGTCAAAGAAAATGAATATGCCTTTGTGGAAGAACTAGCTGACAAAGAGCTTGTTCCTGATTTTATTACGATCGATATTGCTCATGGCCACTCAAACGCCGTGATCAATATGATCCAACATATCAAGAAGCATTTGCCAGCAACGTTTGTGATCGCTGGAAATGTTGGAACGCCAGAAGCAGTTCGTGAATTGGAAAACGCTGGTGCAGATGCAACGAAAGTCGGCATTGGACCTGGGAAAGTGTGTATCACAAAAATCAAAACTGGTTTCGGGACTGGCGGCTGGCAGTTAGCAGCACTACGCTGGTGTGCCAAAGCTGCTCGCAAACCAATCATTGCAGATGGCGGCATTCGGACACACGGCGATATCGCTAAATCTGTCCGTTTCGGTGCAACAATGGTCATGATCGGTTCATTGTTTGCAGGTCATGAAGAATCACCTGGTGAAACGAAAGTAGAAAACGGCGTTGTGATGAAAGAATACTTTGGTTCTGCATCAGAATTTCAAAAAGGTGAAAAGAAAAACGTGGAAGGAAAGAAAATTTGGATTCAATACAAAGGTTCTTTGAAAGACACGTTAGTTGAAATGCAGCAAGACTTGCAGTCATCGATCTCTTATGCAGGTGGAAAAGATTTAGAATCGATTCGTAAAGTGGATTACGTAATCGTGAAAAATTCGATTTTTAATGGAGATACGATCTAAACAGGATACTAAAGAAGCGACCTTTTATTGGTCGTTTCTTTTTTTGTAAGAAGAACCATTTTGTTTTTCTGTTTTCTTCGTTATAATAGAAGCAACGAAGAGTAGAGGAGCGGGTGACCAAATGACAATCAAAGTGATGTCAGTGTTCGGTACCAGACCGGAAGCCATCAAAATGGCGCCACTAGTAAAGGAATTGGAAAACGACCCGCGTTTTGAATCGATCGTTGTGGTGACGGCGCAGCATCGAGAAATGTTGGATCAAGTATTAACGGTTTTTGAGATCACACCAGACTATGATCTGGATATTATGACTTTAGGGCAAACCTTGACAGGGATCACCACCAAAGTTTTACTGGATCTAGAACCGATCCTGCAAAAAGAAACTCCTGATATCGTGCTGGTTCATGGGGATACGACCACCGCTTATGCAGCCGCGACGGCCGCCTTTTATCAGCAAATTCCTGTGGGTCATGTGGAAGCCGGTTTGCGCACATGGAACAAAAAATCTCCTTATCCAGAGGAAGCCAATCGTCAGTTGATCGATGTCTTAGCTGATTTTTACTTTGCGCCAACTTCCCAAAGCAAAAAAAATCTGCTGGCTGAAAACCGCAATGAGGCTGCGATTTATGTAACAGGTAATACCGCCATTGATGCGATGCGTTATACGATCTCGGAGGAATACCAGCATCCAGAACTTTCCGCAGCAGATCAAACCATGATCCTACTAACAATGCATCGTCGAGAAAACTTAGGTGCTCCGATGCAGCAGGTCTTTCGTGCTTTAGCACAGATCGCAAAGGAGAAGCCAACGATCAAAGTGGTTTTCCCTATGCACAAGAATCCCCAAGTCCGAGGGATTGCTCAGGAGATTCTTGGGGAACTAGCAAATGTTACGTTGATTGAGCCTTTAGATGTCATTGATTTTCATAACGTTGCGAATCAAAGTACCTTGATTTTGACGGATTCCGGTGGTGTCCAAGAAGAAGCGCCGTCATTAGGCGTTCCTGTTTTGGTCTTGCGAGATACAACAGAGCGTCCAGAAGGCATTGCTGCAGGTACGTTAAAACTGATCGGTACGTCTGAAGCTGCGGTTTATCAAGAAACAAAGCGACTGCTAGAAGATCCAGAAGCTTACAATGCCATGGCACATGCAGAAAATCCATACGGCGATGGGAAAGCAAGCCAGCGAATCCTGCAAATTTTAGCCGATCATTTTTCGTGAGAGCTAGAGTGAATAATAATTCTCCCAGTATAGGGGAACATAGAGAAAGAGGCAGCTGTTTGTTACATGGCTGTCTTTTTATATACATGAAACCTGCGGGAACGCCGTTTCCATTTTTTCGTTGATTGTGACAAACGAAGAAGCTTGATTAAGTGTGAGTTTCGCTTTGAAAGGATTTCTGTTCATCTGCTCGTATATAAAGGTTTATCAAGTATAAAATCACATCGGTTCTTTAATGTTGTTATTTTATTTTAAGACCTTTCATTTGAAAACCTATGGAAAACTTTGAAAAAAGGGTACTTTTTTCCTTAGATGCTGTTGACATTGGTTAGGATAGCAGTTATTATGTGGGTAGTTGGAAGAAAGACTTCCGACGAACTGACATTTTATACAAATAATTGTTAGGTGAGGCTCCTATATGGACACAAGCTGCTGCCGCAAAAGCATCGAGAGATGCTTAGTTGGTAGGACAGGTCTAATCGTGAAGGTTAAACCCAAAGCAGCTGATAGCAAATTTGCTATCTACGCCCTATAGTGCTAAAGCTCTACAATGATCATGAGTTTTTTACGCATGCTTATTGGGAGCGTGCGTTTTTTTGTGTCTTTTGCGCGCGTTCCACAGTGACTTACCTAATAAAAAGAAAGGAAGATTCACATGGAATACCCCAGTCCCCAGATGAAACAGCGGAGTAGTTATCGAATCGCTAGGGGTGGCGTAAGCAACTCCTAAGTGCTAGGAGGAAAAAAAGATGTTAAAAAAACTATCGAAAGATCAAGAACTAAAATTACTTGCAAAATTGACCGAAAGAGAATTATTGATGGAGATGCGGACCTCCTTCCAAGGGTTATCGGAAGAAGATGCTGCAGAACGTTTAGCAGAGTATGGTCCAAACAAAGTCGACGCACAAAAACCAACACCCGCTTGGTTGATGATCTTAGGCGCTTTTAAAGATCCCTTTGTGTTAGTTTTAGCCCTATTAATGATTATTTCTTTTGTAACAGGCGATATTGAAGCTGTGATCGTGATGGGAATCATGATTTTAGCCAGTGTTATGATTACTTTCGTCCAAGAATACCGTTCCCAAAAAGCAAGCTTAGCGTTAAAAGAACTTATTGAAAATACTTGTTCCGTAACCAGAGATGGAATCACGAGAGAAATTCCAATGGATGAAGTCGTTCCTGGAGACATCGTCACCTTAGCAACTGGCGACATGATCCCTGCGGATGCGATCTTGATTTGGACCAAAGATTTATTTATCAATCAATCTTCATTAACAGGCGAATCAATGCCCGTTGAAAAATTTGTCGATGCTGGGATCAAAGAAAGCGATGAACAAATTTCTGCACTAGATATGCAAGATCTTGTTTTCATGGGTACCGATGTCTTAAGTGGTCAAGGAAAAGCCATTATTTTGAAAACCGGTCAAAGTACATTCTTTGGCGATATTGCTAAAAATGCGACCACGAAACGCGGCAAAACAACCTTTGAAGATGGCTTAACGAAAGTCAGCAAACTATTGTTGCGAATGGTCATGGTTCTTTTCCCAATCGTTTTACTGATCAATGGATTAACCAAGGGTGATTGGGGCGAAGCGTTGTTCTTCGCGATTGCAGTAGCAGTTGGTTTGACGCCAGAAATGCTACCAATGATCGTTACCAGTAACTTAGCCAAAGGGGCGATCTCTTTGTCAAAAGAAAAAGTGATCGTCAAAGAATTGCCTTCGATTCAAAACTTAGGTGCAATGGATGTCCTATGTACCGATAAAACGGGTACGATCACCGAAGATCGTGTCGTGCTGGTACAACATTTAAACCCGTTTGGCGTAGAAGATAAACAGGTTCTTGATATGACCTATTTAAATTCTTACTATCAAACAGGATGGAAAAACCTGATGGATATCGCAGTGCTAAACTACTATGAAGAAGAAGGTTTGGCAGCGCCATTTAACGATGTGACAAAAATCGATGAGATTCCTTTTGACTTTTCACGTCGTCGCTTGACGGTTGTTGTCAATGCGGATGGTCATCAACTGATGGTCACAAAAGGTGCAGCTGAAGAAATGGAACAAGTCTGCAAATACGTAGAAGTTGATGGCAAAGTGATGGAATTGACTCCTCAATTGAGAGAGCAATTACGTCAAGTGAACCTGCGCTTGAATAAACAAGGAATGCGCGTGTTGACAGTTGCCGTAAAACGCGATGCTCACGCAGATGCCGTTTATTCTGTAGCAGACGAACAAGACATGATCATGATTGGCTTTATGGGCTTCTTAGATCCAGCAAAAGAAACAGCCAAAACAGCGATTGCTTCTTTACACGGTCATGGCATCAATGTCAAAGTGTTGACTGGAGATAATGCGATCGTTGCGCAAAAAGTTTGCCGAGATGTTGGTATCGATGCAGATGAATACTTATTGGGAACCGATATTGATCATCTATCAGATGAAGAGTTAGCAGCGAAAGCTGCAAAAACCAATCTGTTTGCAAAATTAAACCCAATGCAAAAATCACGAATCATTGAAACCATTCAAGCAGCAGGCCATACAGTCGGCTTTATGGGAGATGGCATCAACGATGCGCCTGCTTTACGCACGGCAGATGTTGGCATCTCAGTTGATACAGCAGCGGATATCACCAAAGATGCCAGCTCGATCATTTTATTAGAAAAAAGTTTGAATGTCCTTGATAAAGGGGTCATCGAAGGGCGCAAAGTATTTACCAATATGATGAAGTACATCAAAATGACGTTGAGTTCGAACTTCGGGAATGTCTTCTCGATCTTAGTTGCTAGTGCCTTTTTACCTTTCTTACCAATGTTGTCCATTCAATTGTTGGTTCAAAACTTGGTGTACGATATGGCACAATTGACGATTCCATGGGACAACGTAGACAAAGCAGAGTTAGAAAAACCAGTCAAATGGCAAGTGGGCGGACTATTGAAGTTTACGGTCGGCATTGGACCGGTCAGCAGCATCTTTGATATTTTGACCTTCTTTGTGATGTGGCATGTCTTCAGTGCAAATACGATCCAAGAGCAAGCCTTGTTCCAAGCAGGATGGTTTATGATCGGCTTAACGACACAAACCTTAGTTGTTCACATGATCCGAACAAGAAAATTACCATTTATCAATAGTATTGCTTCACCGGCAGTCCTGATCTCCAGCGTCCTAGCAATTGCAGTTGGCTTCTTAGTTATCTTGACGCCATTGCACACAGTCTTCGATTTTGCGGCGCTGCCATCAAGCTACTGGCCATGGTTTATTGGTATCAATTTCGCTTATTTAGTAACAGTTGAATTTGCCAAACGCATTTACATTCATGTAACGAAAGAATGGATTTAAAAAAACAGGTCGGCGTTCTTCCTATGGAGGGGAGAATTGCCGATCTGTTTCTTTTTATCCGATCTCTGTATTATTTTTTTCTCATCTTAAGAAAATTCTTTTTGATTCAAGTCGAATCCTTCACAAGTAATAAAAGGAGGTTAATGGTAAATCTGTTTAGTCAAATGATTATTGCTGTACTATTCTTAAATAAAAAAAAGAATCTGAAAAGAAAAAATTGAAGAAAGCGATTGCTTTAATGTGATTAATTTCACTAATGTTTTCTTTAGAGTTGCTACAGTGGGAATTGTTTTATTAAAAAAAATACCCTTTTCACTTGTCATTTTCGAAGTTAAATGATAATTTATAAGAGTAAATGAAATTTCGATAGTACAGATTTAAACCCTGTTACATACGAAAGTGAATTTTTATATCAGAGAGGAAAGTGTGTCAAGATGGCAAAAAAACAAAAAGCACTTGATTTCCAAGCGATTTTGGAGCAAGTCAATGCGGATTTTCCAACTTACCAAGCTTTGGACAAAGACGGGAAAATTGTAAATCAAGAGTTAGTACCAGATTTAAGTGACGACGAATTAGTTGAATTGATGACTCGTATGGTATGGTCTCGTGTATTAGACCAACGCTCAACTGCGTTAAACCGTCAAGGTCGTCTAGGTTTCTTCGCGCCGACTGCTGGACAAGAAGCAAGCCAATTAGCAAGTCAATTTGCTTTTGAAAAAGAAGACGTTCTATTACCAGGTTACCGTGATGTACCACAATTGATCCAACACGGTCTGCCATTGAAAGAAGCGTTCTTATGGTCACGTGGTCACGTTGCTGGGAACCTTTACCCAGAAGATTTAAAAGCATTGCCACCACAAATCATCATCGGTGCACAATACGTCCAAGCAGCCGGCGTTGCTTTAGGATTGAAAAAACGCAATAAGAAAAATGTTGTATTCACTTATACAGGTGATGGCGGTTCTTCACAAGGGGACTTCTATGAAGCAATCAACTTTGCAGGGGCATACCATGCAAACGCTGTATTCTACATCCAAAACAATGGTTTTGCGATCTCTACACCTCGTGAAGTACAAAGTGCGGCACCAACATTGGCACAAAAAGCAGCAGCAGCTGGGATCCCTGGTATCCAAGTTGACGGTATGGATCCATTGGCAGTGTACTATGTTTCTAAAGCAGCTCGTGAATGGGCAGCAAACGGCAACGGTCCTGTATTGATCGAAACCTTGACTTACCGTTACGGTCCACATACATTGTCTGGTGATGATCCAACCCGTTACCGTTCAAAAGACATGGACAGCGAATGGCAACAAAAAGATCCATTGGTACGTTTCCGTACTTACCTAACTGAAAAAGGACTTTGGTCTGAAGAAAAAGAAGAACAAGTCATTGAACAAACAAAAGAAGAAATCAAAGCAGCGATCGCTGAAGCTGACCGCGTGCCAAAACAAAAAGTTTCAGATTTCTTGAAAAACATGTTTGAAGTTCAACCACAAAACATTAAAGAACAAATTGCAACTTACGAAGCGAAGGAGTCGAAATAGTCATGGCACAAAAAACAATGATTCAAGCAATTACAGATGCCTTAGCTGTTGAAATGGAAAATGACAAAGAGATTTTAGTCTTTGGTGAAGATGTCGGTAAAAACGGCGGGGTTTTCCGTGCAACAGAAGGTTTACAAGAAAAATTCGGCGAAGATCGTGTCTTCGATACCCCTCTTGCTGAATCTGGTATCGGCGGCTTGGCTTTCGGTTTAGCATTAGAAGGTTTCCGTCCAGTTCCAGAAATCCAATTCTTTGGTTTCGTATTTGAAACCTTTGACGAAATCGTTGGTCAAATGGCGCGTACTCGTTACCGTATGGGTGGTACACGTAATTTACCAATCACTATTCGTTCACCATTTGGTGGCGGTGTGCACACACCAGAATTGCACTCAGATAACTTGGAAGGATTGATCGCTCAATCACCTGGTATCCGTGTCGTTATTCCATCAAACCCATATGATGCAAAAGGATTATTGATTGCTTCTATCCGCAGCAATGACCCAGTTGTTTTCTTAGAGCACATGAAACTTTACCGTTCATTCCGTGAAGAAGTGCCAGAAGAAGCATACGAAGTTCCTTTAGACAAAGCAGCAGTAACTCGTGAAGGTTCTGATGTTTCCATCATCACTTATGGTGCGATGGTTCGTGAAGCAATCAAAGCTGCTGACAACTTAGCGAAAGAAAACATCAACGCTGAAATCATCGACTTGCGTACAGTTGCTCCTCTTGATGTTGAAACGATCATCAAATCAGTTGAAAAAACTGGTCGTGTGGTTGTCGTTCAAGAAGCACAAAAACAAGCAGGTGTTGGCGCTCAAGTCGTTTCTGAAATTTCTGAACGTGCGGTTCTATCACTAGAAGCTCCAATCGGACGCGTGTCTGCACCAGATACGATCTTCCCATTCGGTCAAGCTGAAAACATTTGGTTGCCAAATGCAAAAGACATCGAAGACAAAGTGAAAGAAATCGTGAACTTTTAATAGTTGAAGAAGGGAAGAATAGAAAATGGCATTTCAATTTAAATTACCGGATATCGGTGAAGGAATTGCAGAAGGCGAAATCGTAAAATGGTTCGTCAAAGCAGGGGATACCATCAATGAAGATGATACCTTACTAGAAGTTCAAAATGATAAATCAGTGGAAGAAATTCCATCTCCAGTAACAGGAACAGTGAAAAACATCGTTGTCCCTGAAGGTACAGTCGCAAACGTTGGGGATGTCCTTGTTGAGATCGATGCACCAGGACATGAAGACAACGAAGGCGATGAAGGTGTAGCAGCAGAGTCTCAAACACCAGCAAAACCAGCGGCAGAACCTACAACGGAAACGGCTGAAGCATCAGCTGGTTCTTCTGAAGGTTCAGGCGTTTTCCAATTCAAATTACCAGACATCGGTGAAGGAATTGCAGAAGGCGAAATCGTAAAATGGTTCGTTAAAGCAGGAGATACCATCAATGAAGATGATACGTTGCTTGAAGTTCAAAACGACAAATCAGTGGAAGAAATTCCATCTCCAGTAACAGGAACAGTGAAAAACATCGTTGTTGCTGAAGGAACAGTCGCAAATGTTGGGGATGTTTTAGTTGAAATCGACGCACCTGGTCACAACAGTGCGCCTGCTTCATCAAGCACATCTGCAGAAGAACCAAAAGAAAAAGTGGAAACTTCTGGTTCAGCAAGTGTTGTTGAAGCAGCAGATCCTAACAAACGCGTCTTGGCTATGCCTTCTGTACGTCAATTTGCTCGTGAAAAAGATGTTGATATTTCTCAAGTATCAGCAACAGGTAAAGGCGGCCGTGTAACAAAAGAAGACATCGAAAACTTCCTATCAGGTGGCGGACAAGCTGCAAAAGCTGAAACTCAAGCTCCTGCGAAAGAAGAAACAAAAGCTGCAGCAACTGAAAGCAAACCAGCAGCTCCAGCAAAAGCCTTCAAATCAAACTTAGGTGATTTAGAAGAACGTGTTGCCTTAACACCTACACGTAAGGCAATCGCTAAAGCGATGGTAAACAGCAAACAAACAGCACCTCATGTAACCTTGCATGATGAAGTTGAAGTAACAAACCTATGGGATAACCGTAAGAAATTTAAAGAAGTTGCTGCTGCAAACGGCACAAAACTTACTTTCTTACCATATGTTGTGAAAGCATTGACTGCAACAGTGAAAAAATTCCCTATCTTGAATGCGTCGATCGATGATGCAAAACAAGAGATCGTATACAAAAACTATTACAACATCGGTATCGCAACAGATACTGACCATGGTTTGTATGTACCAAACGTAAAAGATGCAGATCGTAAAGGCATGTTTGCTATCGCTGATGAAATCAACGAAAAAGCAAAACTTGCTCATGACGGCAAATTAGCTGCAGATGATATGCGTAATGGTACCATCACGATCAGTAACATCGGTTCAGTTGGTGGCGGCTGGTTCACACCAGTAATCAACTACCCTGAAGTAGCTATTTTGGGTGTAGGTACGATCGCGCAACAACCAATCGTAAACGCTGAAGGCGAAATCGTTGTCGGACGTGTGATGAAACTTTCATTAAGCTTCGACCACCGTATCGTTGATGGCGCAACAGCGCAACAAGCAATGAATAATATCAAACGTCTATTAGCTGATCCAGAGCTATTAATGATGGAAGGATGATTAACAAATGGTAGTTGGAGATTTTGCTGTTGAATTAGATACAGTTGTAATCGGTGCGGGACCTGGCGGCTATGTAGCTGCCATCCGCGCTGCTGAAATGGGACAAAAAGTAGCAATCATTGAAAGAGAATACATCGGCGGCGTTTGTTTAAACGTTGGTTGTATCCCTTCAAAAGCCTTGATCGCTGCAGGTCATCATTACCAAGAATCTTTGGATTCAACAATGTTTGGTGTAACAAGTGAAAATGTTTCCCTTGATTTTACCAAAACACAAGAATGGAAAGACAACAAAGTCGTTAAAACGTTAACTTCTGGTGTTGGTTTCCTATTGAAAAAACATAAAGTTGAAACAATTGAAGGAGAAGCTTTCTTCGTTGATGATCACACATTGCGTGTCATCCACCCAGATTCAGCACAAACTTACTCTTTCAACAATGCAATCATCGCAACAGGTTCTCGTCCAATTGAAATCCCTGGTTTCAAATTCGGCGGACGTGTCCTTGATTCAACTGGTGGATTGGCATTAAAAGAAGTTCCTAAAAAATTCGTTGTTATCGGTGGCGGTGTCATCGGTTCTGAACTAGGTGCAGCGTATGCAAACCTAGGTGCAGAAGTAACGATCCTTGAAGGTTCTCCTCAAATCTTGCCAACCTATGAAAAAGACATGGTCAAATTGGTTGAAGAAGACTTTGCGAAAAAAGGTGTAACAGTCGTTACCAACGCAATGGCGAAAGAAGCAATTGACAATGGCGACAGCGTAACTGTGAAATATGCCGTAGATGGTAAAGAAGAATCAGTTACTGCTGATTACGTGATGGTTACTGTTGGCCGTCGTCCAAATACTGATGACATGGGCTTGGAACAAGCAGGTGTTGAAGTAGGCGAACGCGGATTGATCACGGTTGACAAACAAGGCCGTACCAACGTATCAAACATCTACGCAATTGGTGATATCGTTCCTGGTGCTGCATTAGCACATAAAGCCAGCTACGAAGCAAAAATCGCTGCTGAAGCAATCTCTGGCAAAAAAGTTGCCGTTGATTACAAAGCGATGCCTGCAGTTGCCTTTACTGACCCAGAATTGGCTTCTGTCGGTATGACGATCAAAGATGCCAAGGATGCTGGAATTGAAGCAAAAGCATTCAAATTCCCATTCTCAGGTAACGGTCGTGCGTTATCTCTAGGAAAAACCGAAGGATTCATTCGCTTAGTAACAACGGTTGAAGACAATGTGATCATCGGTGCGCAAATTGCTGGTTTAGGAGCAAGCGATATGGTTTCAGAACTTGCTCTTGCTATTGAATCTGGCATGAACGCAGAAGATATCGCGTTAACCATCCATCCACATCCATCTCTAGGTGAGATCACAATGGATGCTGCTGAGTTAGCTCTAGGTTTACCAATCCACATTTAAGCTTTTTGAAACTCGTTCATTATTTGGTGAACGAGTTTTTTTATCACCAAAAATAAAGCGATCCTAAGCTATTGACAGAATCTTCTGTAAATGATACGATGCTCTTAATATTTCAACCGTTGATGAGGAAAGTACATTGATTTGGCAAGCCTAGAGAGTCTTCGTAGGGTGCAAGAAGAACTTGTAGAATCAATCGAAAATGGCCTCAGAGGTGATCTTCTGAACTTGTACGAAAGATAAGAAGATCCGGGTGCGCCCGCTATCGCGTCAGAGTATAACGACGTTAATTTGTCGCGTACTTGCTGAGAAGCATGCTGGAAAGTCTGCTTGAATAAAGGTGGTAACACGTAAACACGTCCTTTGATATCTCGATATCAGAGGGCTTTTTTATTTGTATTATTAAGGAGGAATAGTATGACAGAAAGATTTGAGACGATTCAATTACACGGAGGACAAACACCAGATCCTACTACAGGGAGTCGCGCCGTACCCATTTATCAAACCACATCGTATGTGTTTGAGGACGCAGATCAAGCGGCAGCGAGATTTAGTCTTAGTGAGAATGGCAATATCTATACCCGTATTACCAATCCGACAACGGCTGTTCTAGAAGAACGACTAGCCCTCTTAGAAGGCGGTGTCGGTGCGTTAGCAACGGCTTCTGGCTCAGCAGCGATCACCTATGCGATTTTAAATCTTGCACAAGCAGGAGATCATATCGTTTCTGCTGCTTCAATTTATGGGGGGACCTATAATTTATTCGCTCATACGTTGCCAGATTTTGGCATCACTACAAGCTTTGTTGATAGTGAAGATCTGGCAGCACTAAAAGCAGCCATCCAAGAAAATACTAAAGCAGTTTTTCTAGAGTCTTTAGGCAATCCAGATATTGATATTGCCGACTTTAAAAAGATTGCAGCGATCGCTCATGAAGCAGGGATTCCCCTCATCATTGACAATACCTTTGCGACTCCATATCTGTTTCGAGGATTTGAGCATGGGGCGGACATCGTCGTTTATTCCACGACAAAATACCTCGGTGGTCACGGTGCTGCTTTGGGAGGGGCCATTATCGACAGCGGCAACTTTGATTGGACAAATGGCAAATTTCCCAAGCTGGTCGATCCCGATCATAGCTACCATGGAATCTCATGGGTAGAAGCCGCTGGTAACGCTGTCTATATCACTCGAGCACGAACGATTCTTTTACGGGATACAGGCGCTGCGATTTCTCCCTTCAATTCATGGGTGTTGCTGTTAGGCATCGAGACGCTTTCGTTGCGGATGGAACGTCATGTAGAAAATGCGCAACAAGTTGCTGAATTTTTAGCCAAGCACTCGGAAGTCTCTTGGGTTCACTTCCCAACACTGCCGGACAGCCCCTATTTTGAACGGGCGCAGGAGTATTTCCCCAAAGGGACCAGTTCCGTCTTTTCCTTTGGATTAAAGGATGGATCAGAAGCAAGCAAAACCTTTTGTGGCGCAACCAAGCTCTTCTCTTTGCTGGCAAATGTCGGGGATGCAAAGTCCTTGATCATCCATCCAGCTTCGACGACCCATTCCCAGCTTAGCGTAGAAGAATTTGCAGCAGCCAAAATTCGTCCAGAGACGATTCGCCTATCCATTGGATTGGAAAACATCAACGATCTATTGGAAGATCTCACGCAAGCCTTCCAACAGCTCTAAATAGTTGAAGCAGTAGGAAAAGCGCAGGATACTATGCTGCGCTTTTTTGTTGTCGGTTAGTGTTTCAAATAAAACTGCGGTTTCTGTTGTTAGAAGGATAGTAAATCCATCGGTTCTATGCTATATTTAGTTGCTAAGGAATATGGATAAGGTGGGGGATGTATGCGTAATCATGCAAGTGACAAGAGGATTCGGTTTTACTACACAAGTTTGCAATTTCTTTATTGGATGATGTTTTGCTCAATTTATGGCTTTGCGACCCTTTTTTTGATTTATTTCAAGGTCGATCCAGCAAAAATTGGCGGTATTTTAGCCTTAGTCAATATTGCGTCTACGATTTTGCAGCCCTTCATCAGTCAAGTCATTATCAAAAAAAGTAAAGTACCGCTGATCGTTGTCTTGAAAACGATGACAATCGGCGTGGTCGCGGTGCTCTTAGCAGGTGTGATTTTCCCTGCATTATCAATACTGACCTATGTCTTAGGAGGGATTTTGCTCATTTCCATGCAGTCCTTTCTCAACGCCTTGGCGTTTGAATACACGAATAGCGGCAACAAAATCAATTTTGGCTTTTCGCGTGCGGGTGGGTCACTAGGATTTGCGGGGACCTCCTTTTTACTGGGGCAGCTCTTGGAGGAGTTTTCGGCAGCCCTTTTGCCAATGATCGCTATCGGGCAGGCCGTTTTGTTTCTCATTATTTTGCTTTTGCTGCCAGCGATCAAGAAGCCAGAAATGCCCGTGATGCATACAGAACAAAGTCATTCAGGTGCCTTTTTGAAAAAATATCCTTTTTTACTCTTTCTCTTTGTCGGGTTTAGCTTTCTTTTCAGCTTCCACACGATGATCAACAGCTTTTTGGCACAAATTTTTGCCGATATTGGCGGTGGCAGTAAGGAAGTTGGCATCGCCCTGATGGTTGCGGCGTTATGCGAATTGCCTGGCATGATTTTCTTTGAACAGTTAGTGAGGATACGGTCTAGCCGTTTTTGGCTGTTGTTTTCCAGTGTTGCCTTTGCCATTCGTGGGGTGCTCATGCTGTTGATCAGCTCCATCATCTTGATGGAATTGAGCCATTTGATGCAAGGGGTTAGTTTTGCTTTGTTTATTCCAGCTTCGGCTTATTTGTTCAACCATAGTTTGGCAGATGAAGATCGGGTTTTTGGACAAACGATTATTATCATTGCTACCACGATCGGTGGAGTGATTGGCAATCTTTTGGGCGGGATGCTGATCCAAAGCTTCGGTGTTTGGGAAATGCTTTTGATTGGGACTGGGTTTGCCGTTCTAGGTGCTGCATTGACCTTTATCGGTGTGAAAAAAATCCCTAAAAGTAACAAGAAACTAGCGATCCTAAGCGAATGATCGATAGGTAGAAAAAAGAGTTGCGGCCGTATTTGCTTCGGTCGCAACTCTTTTGAATCTGATCAACGGGTACTATTTCTTTTCTAATACAGCGATAAATTCCCGCATATAGTCTGGTAGATCTGGGGGACGGCGGCTGGAAACGATATGTCCATCCGTAACCACAGGTGTATCGACCCATGTGGCTCCAGCATTTGTCATATCATCTTTGATGCCTGGTGTACTGGTGACCGTCTTGCCTTGCAGGATATTCGCAGAAATCAAGACCCAGCCTGCATGACAGATTTGACCAATGACTTTTTCGTCTTTGTCCATCGTTTGCACGAAAGAGATGACCTCTGGGAAACGTCGTAATTTATCAGGCGCCCAACCACCTGGAACTAAGATGGCATCGTAGTCATCGGCATGAATATCAGAAAAAGCATAGGCTGATTCTGCGGGTACACCGTATTTGCCAATATACGTTTTATGCGCTTCTTCACCGACTAAATCGACTTGCGCGCCTTCTTCCCGTAACCGATGGACCGGGTACCACAGTTCTAAATCTTCGAAATCATTGTCGACTAAGGCAATGATTTTTTTGTTTTCTAAACGCAAGAGAATTCCTCCTTTTTCTTGTTATTCTTACTGTAACATCATGCAAAGAGAAACACCAAAAGTATGCTTCTTAAAAAATGCCAAGAAGCTATTTTGAGAATGGTCATTCAGAGAAATGGTATTGATGTAAGCGTTGTAATCATTAGGAAAGTAAGAGATAATGAAAGAAAGCCAAAGGAGGCGAAGATGTGGAAGCATTCGAAAATGCTCGAAAATTTATTTACAAAAACGCGCGCCCTTTAGACCTTGCTCGTTGGCAGTATCATTTTGAAAATGGATCTCGCGAGGCTGTATTACAGGCGTTACAATTCTACCAAAATGAAGATGGTGGGTATGGGCATGGTTTGGAACCTGATCATTGGAATCCCAACAGTACACCGATTGCAGTGTGGGAGGCATGTCGAATTTTAAGAGAGCTTGAATGCCTTCATTCGACAAATCCACAAGTCCAAGGGATTTTAAGGTATTTAGCTAGTGGAAAAGAGTTTTCTGAAGGGAAATGGTTCAACCAAGTGCCGTCAACGGTATCCTATCCGCATGCGATTTGGTGGGAGAGTCCTGTAGGCGTGCCAGCAGACAATCCAACAGTAAGTCTAGCTGGTATGATCTTAAAAACAGGGGAAGCTACCCTCTATCAAAAAGCACAAGAAATCGTCGAAACAGCAGTTGCAAGTTTCCTTAAGGAGCCAACCAGTGAAATGCACACATTAGTCGTCTATCTAGAATTATTACAAGACTGTGAAGAAATCCAGTATCAGCCTGTTTTAGCAAATGAACGCTTTCGCGAGATCTTATTCCAGCAAATTCGCCATACTGTCTCAAACGAGCCAGAAGAGTGGTTCACGTCTTATGTCAGCAAACCTTCAAATTTTTTCTTTACAAGAGAGCAGCTGCTTGGGATCTTTAGTGAAGAATTATGTAAAAAAGAAGCCCAAGAAATTTTAAAATACCAACAAGAAGATGGATCATTTGTCATTCCATGGCAATGGGGAACGGATTACCCAGAGTTTTTCATAAGTAAACAGTGGTGGAAATCAATTACTATCATTAAAAATTTTTTGTTTTTGCAGGCTTTTCTAGACGAACCTTTTTGAAATCGGTCATTTTCTAATAAGCAATCTCGTTGAAAGAACAAAGGAATTTCCTTCTTATTTGAGATTCATGGGTTTCAGCTTCTAAAAATCTCAATAGTTTGTATACAAGAGGTACATTCATTGCTAGGATGTACCTTTTTTGCAGCGGAGGCTCTGACCTATTTTTAATTTTGTGGTACACTGAATAAGATGAATAGGAGTGGTAATATGCGGGATTATCAATATCCTCTTGACTTAGATTGGTCGACAGATGAAATGGTCGTCGTCATGAAGATGTGGGAACGATTAGAACAAGCCTATGAAAAAGGCCTTCCTAGTAGCACGTTTCTTGAGGCGTATCAAGCCTTTAAGAAAGTCGTTCCTAGCATTGGCGAGGAACGCCGTTTAGGCAGAGAATTTGAAGAACTATCAGGCTATTCGCTGTACCATGCTGTGCAGGCAGCGAAAAAGACTGAGGGAAAACTAAAAATGAAAGGGTAGATCAACGAATGCATGAAATCGTTAATGAAGTTCGCCAGTGGATGATCGCTGCAGGTGAAACGATCAAAGACAATTTAAATAAAGAAGACTTAGTGGTCGAGACAAAATCAGGACGGAAAGACTTAGTGACAGAATTGGATAAAGCCACGCAAGATTTTCTGATTGGTAAGATCCAATCCTATGATCCGGATGCCAAAATTTTAGGTGAAGAAAACGGACTGGACACACTTGCCGACATGAGTGGGCGGGTCTTCATCATTGATCCGATCGATGGAACGATGAATTTCGTGTTAGAAAAAGAAAACTTTTGTATCATGATCGCGATTTACGAAGAGGGCAAAGGGCGCTTTGGCTTTGTCTATAATGTTATGAAAGATGAATTCTTATGGGGTGGTCCAGAGATTGGTGTCTATAACAATGGCGAGAAGATCGAACCGCCGAAAGATATTGCCTTATCCGAAGGTCTCGTTGGCTTGAATTCACCCATGTTGATCCATAACCGCCACCACGAAACCGAGGTCAGTGACAAAGCATTAGGCATTCGTATGACTGGCTGTGCTGGGGTAGAGCTGATTGCCCTCGCTAAAGGACAAAGAGCAGGCTATCTTTCTCATCTTGCGCCATGGGATTATGCGCCAGGGGGCGTTTTGTTAGAAACCCTTGGATTAAAAATGGCAAACATCAAAGGAGAGCCGCTATCCTTGAATGGACGGGAATTGTTCGTAGGCGGTACACCGAAAGCTTTTGAAGAATTATTGGCGATCGTCAATCAATAAGAAAGCTTGCGTACTATCTGATAATCGATGAACTGATACGCATAGAAAAAAAGGCTGGAAACTCCGTTTCCCACTCGTTGGACCTGGTGGGAGTCAACGCTGTCCTTAAGTAGCGAAAACGGTAGCCCAGCCTTTTTAGTTCGCAGTAAGTTCTTTTTGTACCAGCTTTAATGCTTCACTGACGATTTGATCCATATCTAAATACCGATAGGAGCCGAGACGTCCCCCGAATAAGACTTGCGACTGTTTCGCTGCCAGCTGTTTGTATTTTTTATACAGCTGGTTATTTTTTTCGTCATTGATTGGATAGTAGGGCTCAGCATCCGTCGTGAATGGCGCTGGATATTCCTTGGTCAGAATGGATGTGCCAGGATCACCTTGCTTATCGAAGTGTTTCCATTCCATGCTGCGCGTATAGGGAATCCGTTCATCCGTGTAATTGATCACGGGATTTCCTTGAAGGTTTGGTGATGGATGTTTGGTTGTTTCAAAACGTAGCGAACGATAATCTAGAGGACCGTATCTTTGGTCGAAAAAGGCATCGATCGGTCCTGTATAGATTATTTTAGGAAAACGTGCTAAATAGGCTGATTTTTCAGCTTCAAAGTCCGTTTTCAAACAAACATCGATCCGATCATCATCTAATAATTTCTGAAAAATCGGCGTATAGCCGCCTTCGGGAATTCCTTGAAACCGATGATTGAAATAATTGTTATCATAGGTGAAACGAATCGGCAGTCGACGAATGATAAAGCTCGGCAGCTCGCGAGGGGGCTTTCCCCATTGCTTCTGAGTATAGCCGGCAATCAGCTTACGATAAATATCGGTTCCCACTAATTGGATCGCCTGTTCTTCAAGATTTTTAGGCTTTCCTTTCACTCCAGCACTTTCAATCTGTTGAGCGATCATCGCTTGTGCCTCTGTCGGTGTTCGTACCCCCCAGAGTTGATAAAAGGTGTTCATATTAAAAGGCAAATTATAAAATTGATCTTGATAGTTCGCTAAGACTTGATTGGTAAAAGGAATGAAGTCAGCAAAGCGATGCATGTATGCCCAAATATGTTTACTATCCGTGTGGAAAATATGGGCGCCGTATTGATGAACGGTGATGCCGTCTTCTTGATAAGTATATAAGTTGCCTCCGATGTGGTCACGCTTATCGATCACCAGACAACGATGCCCTTTTCTGGCTGCTTCATGGGCAAAGATCGACCCGAATAAGCCCGCACCAACGATCAAGTACTGGTAGTTGCCAGTCTTCATGTGTTCGCTCCTCTCAGCTTTTGTTTAAGATATACAAATTCTAAGATAAAGGCTGCCACCGATCAAAGCAAGCGTTTTCTAAAAGAGTCAAAGAATCTTTATAATTGGCTGGTTATTCATGAGCAAAAAGCGACCGTTCATGAAAGGGCGCTCATTGCTTGGCGTTTCCATGATAAACTACTGCTAGTAGATTTATAGACGTATGATTTATACATAGCAGAAAGTTGGGTTTAGATGAATAGCCAAGAAAAAATCGCAGAATTAACACGTTTACAAAAGGCATTGTTTGTTTCAGGAAAAAATACTTGGGAGACACATGAGCTGCCAGCGATCTGTCCATCGATTTTTATGGCAGATGGTCCGCACGGTATTCGTAAACAAATGGGAGAAGCAGATCACCTGGGACTGAATGAAAGCGTTCCAGCAACTTGTTTTCCGCCGGCGGCAACAATTGCAAACAGCTGGGACTGTGAACTTGCTGCGAAGGTTGGTGAATGTATTGGATCAGAAGCAAAAGCGTTAGAGGTTGATGTCGTTTTGGGTCCAGGTCTGAACATCAAGCGAAATCCTAAAGGCGGGCGCAATTTTGAGTATTTCAGTGAGGACCCTTATTTGGCAGGGAAAATGGCGGCTGCAAATATCAGAGGTATTCAAGAAAACGGGACGATTGCCTGCCCGAAGCATTTTGCTGTCAATAGTCAAGAAACGAGACGAATGGCATCGGATTCCATCGTTGATGAGCGGACATTACGAGAAATGTATTTAACAAATTTTGAAATCGCCGTCACTGAAGGAAAACCTAAAAGTATCATGAGCGCCTATAATATGATCAATGGCATTTACGCCAATGAAAACAAACGCTTATTACAAGAGATTCTCCGAGATGAATGGGGATTTGCTGGCTTTGTTGTCTCCGACTGGGGCGGAGATAATGACCATGTCGAAGGGGTCAGAAATGGCTGTCATTTGGCGATGCCAGGGCAAGGGATCGCTGGCGCACAAGAAATTATTGAAGCAATTGAAAGGAATCGTTTGACTGAGTCGGAGCTTGATGTACGGGTTGCTGAACTAGCAGCGGTCTTCTCAGAGACGAAGAAGCAATCTGGAACAGATGCGATCGATTGGGCACACCATCATACAGTCGCAAGGGAAGCAGCTAGAAGCAGCGTGGTTCTGCTTAAAAATGATGACAACTGCTTGCCTTTAAATCCTAAGCAAAAGGTCGGAATTATTGGCGATTTTGCTCAAACACCTCGGTACCAAGGTGCGGGGTCTTCGATGGTAAATGCGAAACAAGTCGAGTCGATTTTAGAAAAGATTGGCGATTATACTCCTGAAATGGCAGGTTATGCACAAGGCTATGTCCGAAAAAGTAGTAGTAAAACTGCAACAGAACAAGCAGCATTGATCGAAGAAGCTGTTTCTTTAGCAGATGACTGTGAGGTTGTGCTGGTCTTTGCCGGACTTGATGAGAGTTATGAAAGTGAAGGGATCGATCGTGAGACGTTGGCGATGCCCGCAAATCAAAATCAGTTGATTGAAAAACTTTGTCAGACGACTGCAAAAGTAATCGTTGTTTTATCTGCGGGAGGGGTTGTTGAAATGCCCTGGCTGGAAAAAGCTGCTGGTGTGCTTCATGGATACTTAGGTGGACAAGCAGGCGCTTCTGCGATGCTGGATGTGATCTTCGGTCGATATAATCCGAGCGGAAAACTAGCAGAAAGTTATCCATATTCCTATGACGACGTTTTGTTCGGTCAAGAATTCCCAGCAACAAGCCGCTTTGCCTATTACAAAGAGCGACTGTTTGTCGGCTATCGCTATTATGACACGTTTAAAAAACCAATTTTGTTTCCGTTTGGCTACGGTCTAAGTTATACGGAATTTGCTTATAGTGGTTTAATCATTGAAGAAAATCAGGTAAAATTTACAATTGAAAATGTTGGAGACAGAGATGGTGAAGAAGTAGTCCAATTGTATGTTGGTTTGAAAGAAAGTCAACTGATGCGACCGAAAAAAGAATTAAAAGGATTCAAAAAAGTAGCCTTAGCCAGTGGTGAAAAACGCACGGTCACATTGCCTTTTGATGATAAGACCTTTCGTGTTTATGACAGCCAACAAAATTGCTGGGCAGTTGAGGCAGGAGAATATACCCTATTTATTGGTGGGAATTGTGAAGAGAGCCAACTTCAAGGCACGCTTTTGATCGATCAGAAAGCCGCCACTTTACGACCAAGAACGGTGAACGAACAAGCTATTTATCCTGAGCGGATCGAACAAGCAACGCTACATGATTTTGTACAGTTTTTGAACCATCCATTACCGCAAGAATCAAGCGATCAGCCATTAGCCAAAAACAGTACTATTGCAGAGTTGCAGCAGGCAAAAAGTCCTCTAGGTCGTTTGGTTTTTCTTGTCTTGAATACCATGAGGAAGCGCAACGAAAAAAAAGGAAAATTGGATCTAAACTTATTATTCATTTGGAACATGCCGTTTCGTGGCATCGCCAAAATGACCAATGGGATGGTCAGCATGGCAATGATCGACCAATTGTTGATTATATGCAACGGGCACTTCTTCAAAGGAAGCTTCGGGCTTTGTCGGGCATTTATCCGCAACAAAAAGCTACAAAGAAAGTATAAGAAACAACTATCGCAGCTTCACTGATGGTTTCATGTTTTTCAAAAGACAAAAATAAATCTGCTGCAACACTTTGGGGAAAGAAGCAAAAAAGTTAAATGTGGGGAAGGGATCAAGCGTGAAAACTTTAAGTATAATTGTTCCATGCTATAATTCGCAAGATTATATGGAACGCTGTATTGATTCATTATTAGTAGGAGGGGAAACCGTTGAGATCATTATTGTAAATGACGGGTCCCATGATCAAACCGGAGCGATCGCTGAACGCTATCAGCGTTCTTACCCAAAGCAAATCAAAGCAGTCCATCAAGAAAACGGCGGACATGGTCAAGCGATCAATACGGGCTTAGAAGTTGCTAGTGGCACCTTCATCAAAATCGTAGATAGCGACGATTGGGTAGATGAAGAGGCGTATCGACAAATTTTGACCTTTTTGACAAGCGATTCACAGGCAAATTCGATCGATATGGTTATCAGTAATTACGTCTATGAAACCCAGTGGAAGAAAAACAAGCGTTGCATCCATTATCAGCGCTTCTTGCCAGAAAATGAACCATTCGGCTGGGCGGACGTGCGTTTTCCGTTCAGTAAGTACCTATTGATGCACTCAGTGATCTATCGCAAAAGCGTATTAGAAAAAGCAAACCTACAGTTGCCCAAACATACCTTTTATGTAGATAATCTGTATGTCTATGAACCATTGCCGTACGTCAAAAAAATGGTCTACTTAAATGTCGATTTTTATCGCTATTATATTGGTCGATCGGATCAGTCCGTCAATGAAAAAGTGATGATCAGTCGTATCGACCAGCAATTGAAAGTCAATCGGACAATGATCGATTACTATCTTTCACTGGATCAAGCTGGCAAAGAAGTCACTCGTTATATGCGACGATATTTAGAAGCAATCACAACTGTTTCAACGATTTTGTTGATCAAAGAAGGGTCGAAAGAAAGTTTGCTAAAGAAAAAGGATCTTTGGAAGTTGATTCGCTCTCGAGATCAGCTGTTGTATTTTCGTTTACGGTTCGGTCTCTTAGGACACGGCGTCCATTTTCCAGGAGCCATCGGGCGAAAAGCTTCCTTAGGCTTTTACCACCTTGCTCAAAAATTTTATGGCTTTAATTGATGCAACTTATATTAGATGAGATCGTTTCAATACTATGGACAAACCTTACGGATAAATGAGGTTTGTCCTTTTTATTTTTAGAATCATAACCGTTCGTGCAAAAAAGTCGACCATTCGTGAGAAAGCGTTTTTTCGCTTGTTGTGCACGCTATAATTGGTTTCGTAAAGAATTGAGGAAGAAAGAGGGATTCTTTTGGAGATCATAAATTTTAATGAAGGTTGGGTCTGTGGTGTTTTAGGCACAAACAATCAGAAACCTGTTTCCATCCCACATGATGCAATGCGCGAAGAGCCACGAAGCGAATCGAGTTTAGGCGCTGCCAACATCGGCTGGTATGAAGGACTTGATTACCTCTATAAGAAAACATTTTTCGTGCCTGAGGACTACCAAGAAAAAAAAGTCGTTTTTGAATTTGAAGGAGTCTATCGCAACGCCGAAGTGATCATCAACGGAAAAAAGGCTGGTTTTCGTCCATACGGATACACCAACTTTTATGTTGAAGCGGATGCGTTTTTGCATTTTGGATCGGAAAATACTATAGAGGTCATTGCTCGAAATTCCGATCAGCCAAATAGTCGCTGGTATACGGGTACAGGGATTTACCGTCCCGTCAATCTACTCGTTTTACCGAAAAAGCATCTTTTGCTAAATGGCATAAAAATCACTACTGTATCAACAAAACCACCGGTCATTTCATTGACTTTAAAATCCAACAGTAAAGGCGAAGCGCTGGTCTCGATTATCGATGGGGAGGAAGTGATTGCAAGGTCAAATGTCTCGATCGACAGATCAGCACAGATCAACCTACCGCTGCCCAATGCAAAGGCATGGTCACCAGAAGAGCCGAACTTATACCAGTGTCAAATTGAGTATGAAGGCAGTCAGTATCAAACTCGATTCGGCTTACGAACGCTGACATGGGATTCGGAAGCGGGGCTTTTGATTAATGGGGTTCGTCGCATTTTAAAAGGTGCCTGTATACATCATGACAACGGTTTGTTAGGCGCAGCTGCTTTTCCAGATGCCGAAAGACGAAAAGTCAAACTCTTGCAAGAAGCTGGCTATAATGCGATTCGTTCAGCCCATAATCCTTGCTCAAAAGCACTACTTGATGCTTGTGACGAGTTGGGAATGCTGGTCATGGATGAATATGTCGACATGTGGTACACCCATAAAACCCGTTACGATTATGCCAATGATTTTAGTGATTGGTGGCGTCAGGATCTTGCTGATATGGTGGACAAAGATTTTAATCATCCTAGCGTGATCCTCTATTCGACGGGGAATGAAGTCTCGGAAACAGCCGAGCCACGGGGAATCGAGCTGACGAAAGAGTTAACGGAACACTTGCATGGGTTGGACCCAACGCGACCGGTAACATGTGGTGTCAACATCTTTTTCAATTATCTAAGCTCACTAGGCTTTGGGGTCTATACTGATGAAAAAGCCCAAAAAGAAAAGAAAAAAGCTGTCGGAAGTGAGTTTTATAATAAGCTGGCTGGTTTGTTGGGCGATAAGACCATGAAGTTGGGGGCAACCCTCAGAGGAAGTGACCGTACGACCTATGAATCATTTGCCAATATGGACATAGCCGGCTACAATTACGGCATTTTACGCTATAAAAAAGACTTGAAAAAATATCCGAAGCGGCTGATTTTAGGGACAGAAACTTTCTGTAAGGATGCTTTTTATTTCTTGGAACTGGCAAAAAAACACCCTCGAATTATTGGAGATTTCGTGTGGGCAGGTATGGACTATATCGGTGAAGCCGGTATTGGTTCGTGGGTTTATGAAGATGCCTATCCTAAAAATGCCAGTCCAGCTGGTTGGTTGACCGCTGGAAGCGGTCGCTTGGATATCACTGGTGCAGCAGGTGGCGAAACCCTTTACACAAAAGTGGCATTCGAAAAAACCACAACGCCTCTTTTAGCGGTGAAGCCCGTTTATCAAAAAGGCAAACATTCACCATCCGCATGGAAATTGACGGATGCGATGCCTTCTTGGACATGGCCGGGCTGCGAAGGTCAGAAAGCCGAAGTCGAAGTCTATGCTCGAGCGGCTCAAATCGCTCTTTATTTGAATGATCAGCTTGTCGTTAAGAAAAAAATGAAAAACGATTGTCGAACTGTCGTCAAGACCACTTATCAAAGTGGCACATTGACCGTTGTTGCTTATGACGAAAATGAGCAAGAAATTGGCCGTAGTTCTTTAGTGACCGCACAAAAAGAAACTCAGTTAACGCTTGAACCTGAAAGTAGTACTGTTTCTCCTCGAGGGCTGGCCTTTATTCGTTTGCGGTATACCGATCGCAACGGCATTTTAAAGCCGATGGAAAACCATGAAGTCGCGGTTTCTGTCAAAGGCGGTAAGCTATTAGGGTTAGGTCATGCTTGTCCTTACAACCCAGAAGGCTATACTGGTTCGAAAACGAAAACCTATTATGGCGAAGCACTAGCGATCGTGCAAGCTGATTCTGAAGCAAACGAAATCGAACTGATGGCAGCTGACGGAAGTAGGTCTGAGCGTACAGCCATTCAGATAAACGAAGTAGTGAAAAAAAGCAATGACACGAAATGAAGGAGGATGTATGCTAGAGATTACGCGTTTTACTGTTGAAGATTTAGAAAAAGAATGCGTCACTGATAAGTCCAATCCTTGTTTTTCCTATACCGTTGCCAGTCAAAGACAAAATACAACGATCAAAAAAGCAGTCTTAACGCTGGGGGAATGGACGTGTGATGCGACCAGTGGGAACCATCATTATTACGATGGTCCGCCATTGGAGCCTTTCGCCACCTATACCGTCCATTTGACAGTAGAAGATGATCAAGGAAATCAAGCAGCAGCCAGTTGCGATTTTGAGACGGGGAAGATGGACGGTTCATTTTCAGCATCATGGATCACCAATGGAAGTTATCGTTTTACGGAGAAGAAAGCATCGCCAAAACCGATGTACTTCAAACATACCTTTTCCTGTCAAAAGTCAGTTGTCAAGGCACGGATTTATGCCACAGCGTTAGGGATCTATGAGATGACCCTGAATGGAGAAAAAATTGGTCGCGACTATTTTGCTCCAGGTTTCACCTCTTATAAACATCAGTTGCAGTATCAAACATATGACATCACAAAACAGTTGGCAAAGAGCAACGAAATGGAAGTTGTCGTGGCAGGAGGATGGGCTTCTGGTGCGTTTACCTACGCACGACGCAACCGCGTCTATGCCAAAAGACAAGCCTTTTTAGCGGAGGTTCACATTGAATACAGTGATGGGTCTTTTGAGAAGATCGTTACTGATACAAACTGGCAAACAGCAATGGAGGGTCCACTAAAAGAGGCGGAATTTTACAACGGCGAAATTTACGATGCACGGTTCCATGAAACGCAACGCTCGTGGCATCCAGCTTCCCTTGAAACAGTCAAAATCAAGCCGCGGATCATTGCCCAAATTGGTGTACCTGTGCGAGAGCATGAGGTTTTTGAGCCAAAGTCAATTACACGATCACCGAGTGGAAAATGGCTCTATGACATGGGGCAAAATTTTGCCGGTATTGTCAAGCTGACCATTCAAGGAAATGAAGGCCAGAAACTAACGATCAGACATGCTGAAATTTTGATGGATGGCGAACTGTTTACCGAACCGCTCAGGACTGCGAAGCAAGCAATTATTTACACCTGCAAGGAGGGAAAGCAAGTCTATCAGCCACGGTTGACCTACATGGGCTTTCGCTATCTGAGTGTCGAAGGAATCGATCCGGAAGCAATCACCATTGAAGGAATCGCTTTGTATTCTGACGTAAGGGAAACCGGCTCTTTTACTTGTTCTAATCCTCAGTTGAATCAGCTGCAAAGCAACATTTTGTGGGGAGCAAAATCTAATTTTGTCGATATTCCCACCGATTGCCCCCAACGGGATGAACGAATGGGCTGGACCGGGGATATTGCTTTGTTTGCTCGAACGGCTTCAACTAACTTTGATATGCGCCGTTTTTATGAGAAGTGGCTTCAAGATGTCCGTTCAGAACAAAGAAAAAGTGGCGGAATTCCAGTAACCGTACCGCTGGTGGTCGTGCCTTTTCAATGGGAGATCATGATCCCAATGGCCGTTGATCACTGGGGAGATGCCGTGATTTTGGTTCCATGGGCGGAGTACTTAAGTAGTGGTGATCCAGAAATCCTGCGCACCACATACCATGCGATGAAGAAATACCACAAAGCGTGTCTGTTTTGGGCACAACTATTTTCCTTTGGCAAGCACCGAAGAATTTGGCGTTTGCTGCATCATTATGGCGATTGGGTCGCACCTGAAGGCAAACTTTGGACGTGGATGCTGCGGGGCAAATGGACAGGCACGGCTAGCCTTGCCAACACCAGCAATCTTTTAGCACAGATTGCAGCGATCTTGGGCTATTCTGAAGATAGCACGTACTATCAGAAAATTTTTCATGAAACATCCACTGCTTATCGCCAATTACTGATGGACAAAGATGCCCGTGTGAAAAAAGAATTTCAAACTGCGTACGTCTTACCGCTGTATTACCAAATGCTTTCAGAGACAGATGCGAAAAAAGCGGCAGCCAACCTGGCACGTTTGGTACGAGAAAACGAGTATCATATCGGCACCGGTTTTCCTGGTACCCCGTATATTTTGTTTGCATTGGCAGATAATGGGTATGTAGAAGAAGCCTATCGAATGCTTTTAACAGATACCTGCCCATCTTGGCTTTTTCAAGTAAAAGCTGGCGGCACGACGATTTGGGAACGCTGGGATGCCTTGAGAGAAGACGGTACTAGTAATACGGGTGCCGATGATGGAACCAATGGAATGGTTTCCTTCAATCATTATGCCAGCGGGGCAGTCGGTGACTTTTTCTATCGGCGGATCGCCGGGATCGAACCGATCAAAGGCGGCTATCAAGCGTTCACTGTGCGACCGATCATTGGTGGTGATCTGACCTTTGCCAAGACGAAAGTAAGGTGTAGTTATGGCGAAATTATCAGCAATTGGCAGATCGCTGATGGTTACTTTTCGATTGAAGTGCAGGTACCTATCGGGACGACCGCTCATTTACAAATGCCTAGTGGTCAGCGCCATCAGTTGACCAACGGGCAGTATCATTTTTCAGAAGCAATAGGAGGAAGCAGCGCATGAAAGTCAAAACACTCTTTGAAGCGCCCGCCTTCAAGACCAAAATCACCACCGCAAAAGTCGAAAAGAAAGAAGTTTTTCTAGGATATTTTATTGGGCCTTTTTTGGCATTGCTTTCCAATGCGATCTTCGGTGCCTATTTGAACCGTTATTATTCAGATGTGATTGGTTGGACAGATACAAATCAGTTCGGGCATTTTTCAGCCTTATTACCATTAATCTCAGTGGTCTTTGTCATTTTGGGTAACTTATTCGTTGGTCGATTGATCGATAATACGCGAACCAGCCAGGGAAAAGCTCGACCGTATATGTTGATTTCTGCACCGTTATTGGTGATAGCGATCGTATTTCTATTCATTACACCAACGAACGCATCTCCGACGTTACAGATGATCTGGCTGGCGTTTTCCTATAATTTTTATTACGCCGTAGCCTATCCATTCTTTTACACAGCACATAGTTCCATGGTCGCCTTATCCACACGAGATAGTAATCAGCGCGGAAAATTAGCGACATTTTCTAATGCCTCGGGTGTAGCGGCTGTCGGGTTAGGCGGAAGTATCTTAGTGCCGATCTTGTTACAAAGCTATCTTTTCGTTTCGACGGAGGGTGTGATCGATCGAGCAGCTAGCTATAACAACTGGCGCGTGATGATGATCTTTTTATGTGTCACGACGTTTCTAGCCATTTTCTTAGAGTATTACTTTACCCGAGAACGAATCACTGAAGAAAACGCCAAACTAGCGATCAAAGAAGAGAAGATTTCTTTGAAAAAGCAGTTCTCCGCCTGTATTTCGGATAAGTATTGGTGGTTGATCATCTCTTATTTCTTCTTGTTCCAGTTCGGTGGGCTCGTAAAAAACGGATCGATGGGGTATTACGCTCGCTGGATGTTTAGTTCCGTGGTCGACGAAGCCTCTGCCGGTGTCGCAATGGGCTCACTAGGTTTGATCGCTGGTTTACCGACCGCAATTGGGATGTTGGTGGCATGGCCGCTGGCAAACAAACTGGGTAAACGCAATTCCGTTTTGCTAGGGATCGTTTTTGCTGTGGTAGGTGGCCTGATCAGTTTTATCGATGTCCATGATTTCACAACGGTTGCCATCGGTTTGGTTTTAAAAGGAATCGGTGCTGTGCCTGCGATGTTTGTGACACTAGCGCTGCTTTCAGATGTACTGGATCACTTAGAAGCCAAAAATGGCTTTCGTAGCGATGGGTTTACGATGTCTGTTTACGGTTCGATCATGGTAGGTCTGACAGGGGTTGGGAATGCCTTAGTCAACAGTTTGCTGACGCTCAGCGGCTATGACCCGACTGCTGTCACCCAAAACGCACAAGTTTCGTCCGTTCTTGTTTGGGCATTTTTAGGGTTTGAGTTGATTTGTTATGCGGGTATTGCGATCTTGCTCCTTTTTCTAACCGTAGAAAAGCACACGAAAGAAGATCAGGCGCTGATCTTAGCTAGTCAGAAGGAAAAGGTTCTCCAATCTGGCGGAGAATGGATCGATCCCCAAGAACGATTGATTTTAGAAGAACAACGGGCAAAACAATCGCAAGAAGCGATGAAAACCTAAAGGAGGGAGTAGATAAGAAAATACCATTCAAGAAACATATCCAAAGGGAAAACATGAGTTGAAAAAAGGAGGAAATCTACATGAATCAAAATCTATCACGACTATGCAGAGGGATGACTGCACTGTCATTATCGATGTCAGGTGCTTTGATGGGCTTGACCGGCGTTGCGGATCAGTGGCGCCCGATCATTGATGGTGCCCTTGGGACTTCAAGTACCAAAATCATCAATGATGACAAATTCACTTCTGATTACGAAACTAGTGCGGAGCTGATCCAAGCACATCGTGACCTGGGTGAACGAATGTCAGCAGAAGGGACCGTTTTATTAAAAAATCAAAATCAAGCGTTGCCCCTAGCGGAAACAGAGAATCGGGTCACCTTGTTGGGGATGGGGAGTGCTTATCCATTTTTAGGTGGGACAATGGGGAGTACCGTTGTTGGCGATTCCCAAATCAATCTGCAAGAAGCTTTAGAGGAACGAGGATTTGAATTAAATCCTACGATGACGGAGATCTACAATGGTCTGGGGGAGATCCAGACCGGCTCTTTTGAGCGTTTTGGGAATACCGTTCCGATCTACGGGCATCGTCCAGCTAATTTTTCAACCCCTTATGAACCATCTGAACCAGCAACAGATCTTTATGAGACGGCGCAAAATGATGATTCCGACTTTACAGAAAGCTTTGCTGAGTATAATGATGCCGCCATTGTGGTGATTTCACGACCAGGCTCTGAGGGCAGTGATTACTATCCTGGAGAAAAAGGCATCGATCAAGAAGTTTATGGTACGGATACGCCGTTAGGTCTAGTTGAAAACGAGAAAGCCTTGATTGAGCTTGCGAAAGAAAACTTCGATCGCGTGATCGTTATGATCAACAGCAGTTCGACGATGGAAATCGACGAGCTTGAAAAAGACGATGCCATTGATGCTATTTTGTACGTTGGGTTCCCTGGTGCTTATGGCTTCTTAGGTGTTGCCGATATTTTGACGGGAGCAGTCAATCCTTCAGGACGCTTGACGGACACCTATGCTGTTGCAACTGCGAATTCCCCTGCGATGCAGAATTTTGGTAAAATTGAGTTGGATGATCTATCTCAAATTCGTTTTGAGGAATCCTTGATGGGGGAACTGCCAGCAACTTCTCCTTTAGGAAGCTTTGGTGGGGATGCGTCATTAGCTGCCGACCACTACTTGATCCAAGCCGAAGGAATTTATACCGGTTATAAATATTATGAAACCCGCTATTATGATACAGTGGTCGGTGCTGGACAAGCCGATAGCAACGTCGGTGCGATCGATGGGGCAGACGTTTGGGATTATGCCAATGAAGTGACCTATGATTTTGGGTTTGGTCTTTCTTATACGACCTTTGACCAGCGTTTAGATGCGATCGATATCGACGAAGAAAACAATAAAGTAACTGCGACAGTGACTGTTACCAATACAGGAAATGTAAGCGGTAAATTTGCTAGCCAGCTATACTTTAATGCGCCATACACGGACTATAATCGTGAGCAAAACATCGAAAAGGCAGCTGTCAATCTCATCGGATTTGAGAAAACAGAGCTATTAGAGCCTTCTGAATCGCAAACAGTTACGATCGAAGTTGACATGAAATATATGGCTAGCTGGGATTCGACAGCGAAAGACGGATTAGGCGGGTATATTTTAGATGGCGGCGATTATTATTTTGCTGTTGGTGATGGAGCACACGAAGCCGTCAATGCAGTATTGGCAGCTAAAGGGCATGATACCGATGGAAATGAAGCTCAGGTTGTGAGTGTGGCGATCGGTGAAGAAGGAACCGTTGACGAAGAAACATTTGCTTATTCTGAAAATGGCACAGCGATCGTGAATCAGCTGGAAGATGCCGACATCAACTACTACAAACCAGACTATGCCACCTATCTTACTCGACAAGATTGGGCAGGAACTTTTCCTCGAACCTATGACGATTTGACGATCGACGGTGACAAAGTGGAAGAATGGGTCCAAAACCTTGCGAATGAAAACTATCAATTTACAGAAAATGGGGAAGCCAATGTAGATGGAATCGAAGACCCATTGATGTTTTCTGATATGGCAGGGGTTACTGACATTGATGATATTCGTTGGGATCAGCTAGTTAATCAGATTCCTTTAGACATCTTGATACCGCGAATCGCTAAAGGTGGAAGTACGAGTGATGTCATTGAAGAAATCAATTCGCCACTCGTTTATCAAAATGACGGTCCGAATGGTTTCGGCACAACGCTAAGTGGTCGAGGGTTAAATGAAGAGGATGAAAATGCAGATTACCATCTAGGAACGATGGCAAATGCTACGATCATCGGCAGCACCTTTAGTCATGAGCTGGCAGAAGAATGGGGCAACTTACTTGGTAATGACGGTCTATGGAGTGGGAATTACTTGATTTGGGGCACAGCAGCTAATATTCATCGGACCCCTTACAACGGAAGAAACCATGAATACTATTCTGAAGACCCAATGTTGTCTAATTATATGTCGGCAAATACAGTCAAAGGTGCCTTGGACTACGGAATCATTATTGGTCCAAAACATCTGGCATTTAATGATCAAGAAACACAACGAAGTGGCATCGCGCCTTATATGACGGAGCAAAAAGCCCGTGAAGGTGATTTACGTGCCTTCCAAGGATCATTTGAAGATGCCGGCGCGTTAGGCGCAATGGTGACCTTCAGCCGGATCGGTGCAACGAACGGGAATAATTCTGTCCCAATGTTGATCAATATTTTACGAGAAGAGTGGGGCTTCAATGGCTTACTGACGACAGATATGGTCAACAACAACGGCTACTTCCGTCCAGAATCCATTATTATGGCAGGCGTTACGATGATGGCAGATTTTGCCTCAAATGAGACGATGGCGAATGTCTTAGAGGCTTGGCCTTATCTGACCGTTGATTTGGCAGCCCAAGATGCGCAATTTGTTGAACAAGCGAGAGAAAACATGAAGTATCAATTATATGCCTATGCCCAAAGTGCCGCCCAAAATGTTCAGACGATCCGAATTACACCATGGTGGGAGACAGCCATGACCGTCGGAATCTATGGTGGCCTTGCAGTAGCAGTTATTAGCTTTGGTGGCTATGTCTTTATTTCAATGAAGAAGAAGGGAGCGGAACAATGATGACAATGCTAAAGAAACAAAAAATCAGTTTGTATATCTATCTGCTGGTTTTCGTCCTTACGACGAGTTTGGTCTTCTTGTATATCTCCAACGTTAATAAAGCGTATTATCAAGACATGCAAGTCAATGTTTTGTATTTGTTAGCAGCAGCGCTAGTATTCCTGCTTTTGACGATTGGGCTATCCTTTCATGCAAAAACCAAATCACTGTTAATGGCAGCTGATATCAGCCGTATCGTAGCTAGTTTATTGATTATCTTAGGTGGTGTGCGCTTCATCAGCATGCGACTTGAATCCTTTGGCTATATTTTCGGTTCTAACCTTGAAATGAACAATGAAGCGGCGTTCGATGCTGGCTCTCAAGCCATCATGATTATTGTTATCTTCGTAGCCACTTGGTTGATCTCTGTCATCGCAGCCTTTTTCGATGTTGGACAGAAGAAAACAGTTACCGAGTAAAGCGATAAAAATAAAGCATAGAGAAGACGTGAAAGCGCTCGTTCTCTATGCTTTTCCTGCGTAAAAATAATCGCTTCATAAATAACAAATTATGTTAAAATAAAAGAAGAAAAACGACGAAAAAAACGCTTTACTTTTTTAAAGAAGGGAGATTAAACACTATGACTATAAAAAAACGCAGCGGGCTGGTGAGCGCATGATCCGTGTTGGAATCGTGGAAGATCAAGAAGAATATCGGCAACAGCTCTTGTCATATTTACAGACATTTCAAGAAAAAGAAGGAGTCGTTTTTCAATTAGAAACCTTTCATGATGGGTATGATTTCGTAGAACGTTATGACTCGGAATTTGATTTGCTGCTGATGGATATCCATCTACCATTGATCGATGGAATGTCAGCGATCGAGGAAATTCGCAAGCGGGATTCTGATGTCTTCGTCATTTTTATTACCAGTACGGCGCAATATGCAGTCAAAGGCTATGATGTCAATGCAATTGGCTATATCCTTAAACCCTTTAATTATTATTCGTTGTCGGAGTATTTAAAAAAAACAATCAAGCGACTGAAGATGAAAGAAGACAGTTTTCTGCGTATCAAAGCCGGACAGAATTATTATCGCGTCAATCAAGATGCGATTCAGTACGTGGAAAGCCAAGGACATAAATTGATTTTTAAATTAACTGATCAAGAATTGGAATCGATCGGTGTCATGCGGGAATTGGAGCAGCAGTTACAACCGGATCGTTTTTTGAGAATCCATCGCGGGTTTATTGTCAATCTGAGGCATATCACGGGTATTAATCATTCGACTGTGATCGTTGGAGAAGCAGAGTTGCCTATCAGCCGAGGAAAACGCAAATTGATCATGGATACACTGGCGAAACAATGGCATGTCTAAATGACTATTAGATGAGGTGAAGCAATTTTGTCCCCGTATCAACTATCAGAAACTCCAGGTATTTTTTATGCGATCGCTTATTGGATGAGTACCTTACTTTTCGTATTACTGACGAAAACAGAGAAGCTAACCAAGAAAAAAATTGGACGGGTTTTTGTATTCCTTTTGATCTTGTATCTGCATATGGAAATCATTAATTCCGATGTCTCACAAGTCTATTTTATTCCGATCATTATCATTTCAGCACTTATAATGTTTCTATTTCTTTTTACCACTGCTGAGATTCCGTGGAAAAATGCCTTGTATTTCACTGCACGGGCATTTATCGTAGGTGAATTTGCTGCATCACTCACGTATCAAATCTACTATTTTCTTGTATTGGATTTCAAAGTTTCCTTCGATTATATCGGAACCTATGCGTTTATTTTTTTGGGATGCAGTATGCTGTTAGGCCTTTTGTACAAATTGGAAAAACGATTTGTGATCGAAAGTGCCGAACAAGTGATCACCTATCGAGAAATCGCTTCGGTGATGATTATCGTGATCGTGGTATTCACCATGAGCAATATCAGCTATGTGTATCAAAATACCCCTTTTAGTGGGAGTATGGCTAGAGATATTTTTAATATTCGAACGATGGTGGATTTTGGGGGAGTGGCGCTGCTATTTGCCTACCACGTTCAATTGAATGAAATGAAACAAAAGTTTGAAGTACAGAAGTTAGAAAGCTTGCTAAAAAATCAAATGATCAATTATCAAACCTCGGAAAGAAGCATTGAGATCATCAATCAAAAGTATCACGACCTGAAACATTTGATCAATGTTTTGAAAAATGATCCTCTCTCACAGGAGACACAGGATTATTTGGCTGTCATGGAAAAAGAAATCAACTCGTACGACTTAAGGATGGACACCGGCAATAGTGTGTTAGATATTGTTTTGACAGGAAAACAAATCTTTTGTCAGAAAGAAAAAATCACCTTCACCGTGATTGCAGATGGGGCAAGCCTTTCTTTTATGAATTCAGTGGATATCAGTACGCTTTTCGGTAATATTATCGATAACGCCATTGAAAGTGTCCGCAAAATCACCAAAGAAGATAATCGCTTGATTCAATTGAAAATCAGCCGTAAAGGGGAGATGCTTTTGATCTGCCTAGAAAATCGTTACGAAGAACCCTTGACATTTGAAAACGGCTTGCCGATCACCACCAAGAAAGACAAACATTTTCATGGGTATGGGTTAAAAAGTGTTCGCGAAACGGTGAATAAATACAAAGGAACGATGGTGATCCAAACAGAAGATGGCTGGTTTGAACTGAAATTGCTGTTTCCCGTTAAGCATTCTATGCCAAAACGAGGATGAATTGGAGCAGATATCGACAAGATGTCTGCTTTTTCTGTAAAAATGAAAACTTTGCACTATATTTCAGAAAGAAATTCTGGTATAATGGCTTGTCGAGTGCAATGTCACCAAAAAAGGAGTTTATAAATTGAATATTAGAAATGATATCCGCAACGTCGCTATTATTGCCCACGTTGACCATGGAAAAACTACATTAGTTGATGAATTATTGAAACAATCCCAAACGTTAGATAGCCATACCCAATTACAAGAACGGGCGATGGATTCAAATGCGATCGAAAAAGAACGTGGTATCACGATCTTAGCGAAAAATACAGCGGTTGAATACAACGGAACCAAAATCAATATCATGGATACCCCAGGACACGCGGACTTCGGTGGTGAAGTAGAGCGGATCATGAAAATGGTCGATGGTGTTGTTTTAGTTGTTGATGCTTATGAAGGAACGATGCCTCAAACACGTTTCGTATTGAAAAAAGCGTTGGAACAACATTTAGTCCCAATCGTTGTTGTTAACAAAATCGACAAACCATCTGCTCGTCCTGAGCACGTGGTAGATGAAGTATTAGAACTATTTATCGAATTAGGTGCAGACGATGACCAATTGGATTTCCCAGTGATCTACGCTTCAGCGATCAACGGGACCTCAAGTGAATCAGATGATCCTGCCGATCAACAAAAAACGATGGCACCATTGTTTGATACGATTATCGAACATATTCCAGCGCCAATCGACAACAGCGATGAGCCATTGCAATTCCAAGTATCTTTACTTGATTACAATGACTACGTTGGACGTATCGGAATCGGACGTGTCTTCCGTGGAACGATCAAAGTTGGTGACCAAGTTGCTTTGATGAAACTTGATGGCCAAGTGAAGAAATTCCGTGTCACAAAATTATTCGGTTTCTTCGGTTTGAAACGTTTAGAGATCCAAGAAGCGAAAGCTGGCGATTTGATCGCTGTTTCTGGGATGGAAGACATCTTCGTTGGTGAAACAGTCACACCGATCGATCACCAAGATTCATTGCCTGTTTTACACATTGATGAGCCAACGTTACAAATGACCTTTGTCGTGAACAACTCACCATTTGCAGGTCGTGAAGGGAAATTCGTAACCGCTCGTAAAATTGAAGAACGCTTGATGGCGCAACTACAAACAGATGTGTCTCTACGTGTTGAACCAATCGGACCAGATTCTTGGACTGTTTCAGGACGTGGCGAACTTCATTTGTCGATCTTGATTGAAAACATGCGTCGTGAAGGTTTTGAATTGCAAGTTTCTCGTCCAGAAGTTATCGAACGCGAAATTGATGGCGTGAAATGCGAACCATTTGAACGGGTGCAAATCGACACACCAGAAGAATACATGGGTTCAGTGATTGAATCACTAGGAATTCGTAAAGCAGAAATGCAAGACATGATCAATACAGGAAATGGACAAGTACGGATCATTTTCTTAGCACCTGCTCGTGGCTTGATCGGCTATACGACAGAATTCCTATCAATGACTCGCGGCTACGGTATCATGCACCACACCTTCGACCAGTACTTGCCAATGATTCAAGGGCAAATCGGCGGACGCCACCACGGCGCACTTGTATCGATCGATACAGGAAAAGCAACGACTTACTCAATCATGAGTATTGAAGAACGTGGAACGGTCTTCGTTGAACCAGGTACTGAAGTATATGAAGGAATGATCGTCGGCGAAAACTCTCGTGACAATGACTTAACGGTCAATATTACGAAGGCAAAACAAATGACCAACGTTCGTTCAGCGACGAAAGACCAAACATCTGTCATCAAGAAACCAAGAATCCTTTCACTAGAAGAATCATTGGAGTTCTTGAACGATGACGAATACTGTGAAGTAACACCAGAAAGCATTCGTTTGAGAAAACAAATCTTAAACAAGAGCGAACGGGAAAAATCACAGAAAAAGAAAAAAACAGCTGACAAATAAACAATGATCGAGGTTTTACCAACTTTGATCTGTTCGATTTTCCGAAGGATGGAAAAGGGATTGCTCCTGTGGTGCAGCGGCTCTTCGCCGCAACCCCTAGAAAAGCAATCAGCCGATTTCCCTCCTTCGGTTCTTTTTTGCACGTCTACCCGATCTGTTGAACCGTTAAAATAAGCAGCGCTTGCAATTTCGACCATTCCTTTTTAAAATGGAGAAAGTAAGCACAAAGGAGAAATCTATGAAAAATTATCCTGTTAAAAAGAATCAGGAACTTGAAGTCGATATTTTGGACCTTTCCCATGAAGGAAATGGGATCGCCAAAGTCGATGGGTACTTATTATTTATTGAAAACACCCTGCCAAATGAACGTGCCTTAGTCAAAGTGTTGAAAGTCGGCAACAAATTTGGTTTTGCCAAAGTGATGAAGCTGTTGCAAGCGAGTCCTGATCGGCAAGAATTACCGAATGAAGCATTGTTGCGCACCGGGATCGCCCCATTGAGTCATTTGAGCTATGACAAACAATTAGCCTTCAAACAGCAGCAAGTAGAGAATGTTTTGGCTAAAATCGCCAAACTGCCTGAAATCAAGGTCAATGCACCAATCGGAATGGAAAAACCATTTGGTTATCGCAACAAAGCGCAAATCCCTGTGCAAAAGATTCATGGAAAATTAACGACTGGATTTTACCGCAAAAACAGCCATACTCTGGTACCGATCGAAGACTTTTATATTCAAGATCCAAACATCGATCAAGCAATCATCAAAGTCAGAGATATTTTGCAGCGCTTCAATGTCAAAGCCTACAATGAAGAAGCCCACGAAGGGTTCTTACGCCACATTGTCGTTCGTCGTGGGCATCACTCAGGTGAAATGATGGTCGTATTAGTGACACGTAAACCGAAATTCTTCAAGGGAGAAGAGATCGCGGAAGTGATCCACGAAGAGATTCCAGAAGTTGTTTCTGTCATTCAAAACATCAATGAAGAAAAAACCAATGTGATCATGGGCGAGTTCGAGCGTGTCTTGTATGGCAAGTCATCGATCGATGATCAATTATTAGGCAAAACCTTCCAAATCTCAGCGAAATCTTTCTACCAAGTCAACACAGCGCAAACAGAAGTCTTGTATCAAACCGCCTTCGAGATGGCGCAACTGTCTGAAAATGATGTCGTTGTGGATGCTTATGCAGGAATCGGAACGATAGGGATCAGTTTGGCTGATCGCGTGAAAGAAGTGTTAGGGATGGAAGTCATTCCTGAAGCAGTGAACGATGCCAAAGCCAATGCCAAAAGAAATGGTGTCGAAAACGTGCATTACTTTATCGGTAAAGCCGAAAAAATCATGCCGCAATGGCTACGCGAAGGCATTCAACCGACAGTCGTCTTCGTTGATCCACCTCGCAAAGGTTTAGATGCCAGCTTTATTGAAACGACCGCTGCAGTTAAACCAGAGCGCATCGTTTACATTTCCTGCAATCCAGCAACCTTGGCTCGTGACCTCGCGTTGTTTGAAGAAGAAGGATATGTGACAAAAGAAGTCCAACCTGTTGATTTGTTCCCACAAACGACCCATGTGGAGTGTGTCGTGTTGTTAGAGCGTCGTTAAGAAAAAACGAGTTCTTTTCAGTGATTTTGACCGTGAGTTCTTTTTATGGTAATTGTCATAAAGTCTTACGATAACAAAGTTATTAGAGAAGGCGAATCAATTGAGAAATAAGCAACTATAACCCATCTGTCTATCTAATTACGTCGATTGTGACGTTTGGAATGGATGAAATATAAAACCAGAAACTGGAACAGAAAGACATTCTTTTTTGTTCCAGTTTTTTTGTTCTTTCTCACTATTGATGAGCGGGGACAAAATCAATGCAAAAAGCAGGGAAGCTACAAATATGCAGACAGCCAAATCCTTAACAAAATGGTTTGTCAGCAATTTATAGTTAATGTGTATAAAAATATGGCGTGGCGTGATTAGAAAGTATTATAATAAACGTAGTGAATAGAAAATTTTTGTTAGGAGGGATTGCACATGGCAACGATTCGTGCATTTTCACACAAAGAGATTACACCGCAAAATACGCATTTGTCGAGTTTTAAAGTGTTGATAGAGTCAGCTTTTTATGGGAACAATGTCACTTGGATTCATGATCTAGCCACTGCCTATCACTTAGCAAAAGAATCTTCTGGCGCTATTCTTACGGATATGCCGGTAACACACACCAAGGAGTTAGGACTACCAGAGGATGCAAAAGTCATCGTGTTTAATGACGGAAAAGTGGTTGGACGGACAGCGGCAGCTCGACGCATCATCGGGCATCCTGGAATCCAGCGAGAATTATATGAAGACATTTTGCGAGATGCCTTATACCAAGGAACCCGCAAGCAATTTTATGGTGGTGAAGTTGTTGTAGGATTAGATGAAGCGTTTATGGTCAAAGCTCACCTGTTGATACCAGAGCACTATGAAACCAACTTTTACTCTTATTTGTTGAATTTTCAATTGATGACGAAATCATGGGAAGAAAGGTACCAACGTTCCAAAGAATATCCAGAGACGGACATTTTTTTGTACGCTGATCCAGATTGGTCTCATCCTGATTTTCCTTATGGACTGTCTCTTTTTGATCCTGAACACAATGTTGCGGCAGTCTTAGGTTTAAACTATTTTGGTGAATTGAAAAAAGCGACATTAACTTTGGCTTGGGCTACCGCGCATCGCCATGGCTTTGTGGCGTGTCATGGGGGAATGAAGCAGTATCAGTTACCGAATCGAACATTTACGATGGCTGCTTTTGGTCTTTCAGGATCAGGAAAATCGACCATCACATTGGCAGAACATGGTGGCAAATATGAGATCAAGGTTCTGCATGACGATGCATTTGTGATTAATCAAACAAATGGTGCCTCCACTGCTCTGGAACCTTCTTATTTTGATAAAACGCAAGACTATCCATTAACCAACCCAAATGTCCGCTACTTTATCACCTGTCAAAATGTTGGGGTTACTTTAGACGAGAAAGGAAAAAAGGTCCTCGTGACCCAAGATATTCGTAATGGGAATGGTCGAACTGTCAAATCACGATATGTCACACCTAATCGGGTGGACCATTTAGATTCGCCGATCGATGCAGTATTTTGGATCATGAAAGATGACACGCTGCCTCCTGTAGTAAAAATTGACGATCCGATTTTAGCCGCTGTTTTTGGGTTGACCTTAGCTACGAAGCGCACGACAGCTGAACATATTGTCGAGACCACGGATATAGATAAACTGGTCATCGAACCTTATGCCAATCCATTTAGAGTCTATCCTTTAGGGGAAGATTTTGCCCATTTCATGCACTTGTTTAAAGAAAACCAAACGGCTTGTTACATTCTAAATACAGGCTTTTACAAAGACAAGAAAGTCACGCCTGAAGTCACGCTGACATCGATTGAAAAAATTGTGGAAGGTGAGGCTAAATTTAAAAAATTCGGAGGGATCACCGAAATGAGTTTCCTGCCAGTAACAGGCTTTAAAGTCGATTTTCAAGATGCCTCCTATGTTGCTCATTTAAGAGAGCGGATGCAAGGACGGCTGGACTTTATTTTGTCTCAAGAGACAGAAAATGATGGCTATAATAAGTTGCCTAAAGAAGTAGCAACGGCAATGGAAAAGGTGATTTCTACATTTAGTGAGCTTCCTAGCTAATTTAGTTGAATCAATCTCCCACAAACGTTTTTTCTTCCTGAAACACTTATTTTGTTTGCCAGAAAGGAGCGAATATGAACATTCAGTTTCACCATATCCAAATTACAGTCAATGATGTAAAAAAAGCAGAAGGCTTTTATGATCAATTATTTGCACTATTAGGTTTTGACCTCCAGAAGAAATATTCTGGGTATTTAGAACATGCCGATATGGAAGTAGTAGAATATATAGGCGATTCATTTGATTTCGGCATTTGTTCCCCACGAAAAGAATGGAAGAACCAGAAAATCGATTCAAGAAAACCTGGCTCTGTTCAGCACATAGCATTTAAGGCGGAAAGCCGCGAAGTCGTAGACGCGATCTTTCCCAAAATAAAAGCTTTAGGGGTAAAGATCCTTCATGATCGACCAATGGAATACAAAGAGCGCATCGCCCCTAACTACTATGCCTTATTTTTTGAAAGCCCAGAAGGCATTCGTTTTGAACTATTTCATTATGCCTGATTCCTTGAACAAAAAGAGCGTGACATGAACTTGTTGCGTGAGCGTGTTCCTATTCAGGTGATCTTTCATTATGGGGTTCGGATGATCATGCGATTTCAGAGACAAACTTTTTTAAAACCTGTCATCAGGAATACTAGAACATTCTTTTTAAAAGTACGTCCGTCGGGAAAAAACTATTTGATTTCTAAAATTCATTTGGACAATTCAAAAACAAAAACTTAACTCATGTGTTAAAAAACGTTCGAATTTTTATCATTCTAGAAGCGAGTGCACCGTGGGTCAATGAGGATTATTGGGGTGATTGCACGACACTTAAGAGATGGAGGAAGATCAATATGGATCAGAGGGTTCAGCAAGACATCGAAGCAATCATTTCCCATCAATATGATCATGGCGCCGATTTATGGTCGACGCCAGACCATAAATTACTAAAAGGAGCACCCTTTACGACCTTAGAAAGTCCTCTTTATTTACTTGAACTTGGCATGTCGCGTGAGGAGAACTTATTAAAAGAGACAGCCGCATTAATCTTTCAAGGATGGAGAGAAGACGGCAGATTTAAAATTTCTCCGTCAGGGGGGATCTATCCATGTCATACGGCGTTGGCTTTGCGAACGCTGTGTGCTCTTGGTTACACAAGGGACCAGAGGCTGCAACAGACCTTTCACTATTTTCTTGCTACTCAGGAAGCAGATGGCGGCTGGAAGTGCAATAAGTATAGTTTTGGTCGCGGCCCTGAGACCCACTTTTCCACGCCAATGACGACGTTAACGGTCCTTGATGCTTTTCGCTATACTCATGATCGTGAACAAATGGAAACGCTTAAGCAAGCAAGCGAATTTTTGCTTGCTCATTGGGAGATCCGTCAGCCAATCAGTCCCTGTCATTATGGGATAGGCACATTATTTATGCAAACAGAATATCCCTTTAGAGGGTACAGTCTTTTTTATTATCTGTATGTCTTGTCTTTTTATCCTTCTGCCAGAAAAGACGCACGATTTTTGGAGGCTTTGCAGCAGTTTGAATCGAAAGTTCAAAATGGCAATGTCATCGTAGAACGGGTCGTACCCAAACTGGGGAAACTGAATTTTTGCCAAAAAGGGCATATCAGTCCCTTTGCCACACAGCGTTACCAAGAAATTCTTGCTCGATTGGAAGAGGATTGAGGAAAAAAACAGCTTTTTGAAAGGTTCCCCCCATCTAGACGATTCTTTTTCTTTTCTGGTACACTGTCTGTAAAGAAGCAAGTGATTAATCAACAGAGAGGAGAAAGACATGCAAAAAATATATCTTGTTGAAGATGATGCAACGATCGTCTCTGTTCTAGCAGAATATTTGCAGCAATGGGGGTACGAATGTGTTTCCGCGAAGAATTTTGCTAGCATCTTGCAAGAGTTTCATGAGATCAAACCGGATCTCGTTCTTTTAGATATTTCGCTGCCTTATTACAACGGGTATCATTGGTGCCAAGAAATTCGCAAGACGTCAGAAGTGCCGATCATTTTCCTTTCGTCGATGGATCAACAGATGAATCAGATCATGGCGATGAACATGGGAGCAGATGATTATTTAACAAAACCCTTTGATTTAGCCTTCGTTTTGGCAAAAATCCAAGCATTGCTGCGGCGCAGCTATCAGTATAGCCACCAACAAGCGCTGACCTTTGAGATAGGGCAAGTAACCTTTTATCCAACAGAAAATGTATTAAAAAAACAGGGGGAACAGTTGCCGCTGTCTCCAAATGAAGCTCGGATTCTTTCCTTGCTTTTGCAGCATCGAGGGAAGATCGTAGCCAAAGAGACCATCATTGAAATGCTCTGGAATAGTGAAGAATTCATCGATAATAACACATTAGCGGTCAATATGACCCGCTTGCGAAAAAAATTAAGCCAGATCGAACTATCCGATTTGATCCAGACGGTAAAGAATAAAGGGTATTTGATAGAAAAGGAACACGCCTATGACTAACGTGAAAGAATATTTCGTCCTTTATGGAAAGTTTTATCTCGTTTACCTGCTGTTTAGTGCGGGCCTATTTGGGCTATTCTTTCTCCACAGCCTTTCGTTGGAGCCCTTCATTGACTATGTGGTCTTTTCAGGGGTGATCTTAGGGGGACTTTCCCTTTTTCATTATTTTCGTTACGCACAAAAAAGAAAGCAGCTGCAGCATTTATTAAGAAAAGAACGTATGACGGAAGCGGCGTTGGCGTTCTTGCCTGCCACTGGAAATCGTTTAGAAGACGAATACCAAGCCCTTCTTAAACAATTGGCAAGAGAAAAAACCACTTCTGATTACAAGGCAGCGTTAAAAAATGAAGAAATTTATGAAGATTTCGGCTTGTGGCTTCATCAAATCAAAACGCCTCTAGCTGCGCTGGATCTTTTGGTCCAAAGCGATTCGTTGTCACCGACGGAGGTCAAAGCGGAATTATTTAAGGTGAATGATTACTTGCAAATGATGTTGAATTATTTACGACAAAATTTAGCGAATGAAGATTTTGTCTTTGAGTCGATTGCTTTAGCGCCCCTCGTTCGTCAAACGATCAAAAAGTATGCCTTGTTTTTCTCGAAAAAGAATCTGCAACTGGACATGGCGGTGGATTTGACGGTGACATCCGATCGAAAGTGGCTCGTTTTTATTTTTGAACAGGTTCTTTTCAACAGCTTGAAGTATACCGAAACTGGTGGCATCAACGTTTTCACTAAAGACAATGCCTTAGTGATTCAAGATAGCGGCATTGGTATTCGTAAGGAAGACTTGCCAAGGGTGTTTGAGAAAGGATATACGGGACAAAATGGTCGCTTTCAGCAACGAGCGAGCGGGCTAGGCTTATACATGAGTCAACAAGCGGCTGAAAAAATCGGCTGCCGTTTAGCGATTGATTCTGAAGTGGGACAGGGAACCATCGTCACACTTCATTTTCCCACCACAAATAACCGATAGCCGCAAACTTTCAACACTGTAAGTTTGCGGTTTTTATTGTAAGTCGCTTTTTTCTGCCAGTCAGCTTATTCTAAAAAGGAAGGAGGGAACAAGATGACACTTTTAAACATTCAACAAGTAAAAAAAATCTATCAAAGCCAGCTGAACGGACAACCCGTTGAAGCGTTGAAAAATATTACCTTTATGGTAGAAGAAGGGGAATATGTCGCTATCATGGGGGAATCAGGTTCGGGAAAGAGTACGTTGCTGAACTTGATGGCGACGTTAGACCAACCAACAGCGGGTGAAATGCAGCTGAATGGCATCGATCTGACCACGATCAAAGAAAAAGACGCAGCGAGTTTTCGACGGGATCACTTAGGCTTTGTTTTTCAAGACTTTAATTTATTGGACACCTTTTCGGTAAAGGACAATATTTTATTGCCATTAGTTTTATCGAAAGTTTCCGTCAAACAAATGGAAAAGCAGCTTCAGCCCATCGTACAAACTTTAGGGATCGCCGATTTATTGCAGCACTATCCGTATGAATTGTCTGGCGGACAAAAACAACGAGTTGCTGTCGCACGAGCAATCATCACAAAACCGGAACTGCTATTAGCAGATGAGCCAACCGGAGCGCTGGATTCGAAAACCTCTGATCAATTACTGACATTATTTCAACAGATCAATCAAAATGGACAGACAATCGTGATGGTCACTCACAGTTCGATCGCAGCCAGTCGCGCACAACGCGTCTTGTTTATCAAAGACGGGTATGTGTTTCACCAGCTGTATCGAGGGGATCGCAGCAATACCGCTTTTCTAGAAGCAATCGCCGAAACAATGACTGCTGTCTTTGCAAAGGAGGAGTAACGAATGTTCTTTCAAAAAATCGCCTTCTCCAATTTGCGTAAAAATGCCAAAGCTTACACACCCTTTTTATTATCTATGAGTTTCTTGGTGGCTGTTTTGATGATGACGCAAATCATCGTGAACAATCCAGGAATGAAGGAACTTCCTAGTAGTCAAAGCGCCATCTTCATGTTTCGTTTAGGAAATATCATCCTCATGATTTTTGCGGCGATCTTTTCCTTTTACACCAATAACTTTTTGATCAAGCAGCGAAAAAAAGAATTTGGTCTCTACAATGTTTTAGGACTAGGAAAACGTGAGATCGCCTTCGTGGTCTTTTGGGAACTCTTTTACAGTTTTCTCATTAGCCTTGCCGCCGGACTGATCAGTGGCTTATTGTTTGCACGATTAGGATTTTTGATACTGAAGAAAATCTTAGCCGTAGGCGAGTTCTTTGTCTTCAAACTGTCATTTGAGAGTATTGGCTTGGTGATCCTGTATTTTATGTTCGTCTTTGGTTGTTTATTTTTATTTGACATACTGCAAGTACGCAAAACCAATCCACTTCAATTACTGCAGGGAAGCAAGCGAAATGAAAAAGAACCACGAGCAAAAGGTATTTTGGCACTATTAGGTGTCCTTTGTTTAGTGGCAGGCTATACGATCTCTGTGACGATCAAGTCTCCTATCAGTGCATTAGGCCTGTTCTTTGTCGCCGTCGTCCTCGTAATCTTGGCTACCTATTTGTTGTTTATTGCGGGCAGTATCAAAGCATTGCAGTTTTTAAGAAAACGAACGACCTATTATTATCAAACGACCCATTTTATCAATGTCTCTACCATGTTGTATCGGATGAAGCAAAATGCGGCTGGTTTAGCAAGCATTTGTATTTTATCAACGATGGTGTTAGTGACCGTTGCTACGACCGCCAGTCTTTATTTTGGACAAAAGAATGTGATCGAAACCCGTTTTCCTTACGATGTTCAAATTGAGTCAGCGGCTGATTCCCAGCAAATCAACACAGCAATTGATGGACTTGAAGAGAAGCTAACGATCAAAGAGCGCCAGCAAGTCACTACAACAAGACCGTTGCTTTATACCTTTGAGGAACCAAATTTTGTTCCCTCAACCACTTTTGAAGAAAATAGCGGTAGTTTAGATAAAGCCGTGTATCTTATTTTTCTTACCAGTTCTGAATACCATGAAATCACTGGGAAAACAGGACCCGCTGACGACGAACTATTCGTTTTTCCCGCCACCTGGACGCATCAAGCGTTACCAGAAAAGACGACGATCGATGATCGTCAATTTCGCTTGCGGGAATTGAAAGAACTGCCAACATTCACGAAAACAGAAAACCCCGTTCAGCATCTTGTTCTCGTGGTGGATGATCAGTGGCTTGCCGAAAAGCTAAGCTCTTGGTATCAAAACGAAGAGTTTCAACTTTACCAGCAACCAGTGACAACAACAGTCTTTAATTTTCAAGCAGCAGAAGCAAGCGATCGAGAAGCCATCGCAAAAGAGATTCGCAGCGAACTTCTAGCAGCAGATGCTCATGCGAGCGTTCAGTCAAAAGATCTTTTTGAAGTTCAAACAAAAACCTTTACAGGTGGCTTCTTCTTAGGCTTGATTTTTGGTGTGATCTTTATTTTAGCTGCTGCATTGATCATTTATTATAAACAAGTTTCCGAAGGGATGGAGGACAAAGAACGTTTCGAGATCTTGCAAAAAGTTGGGTTAAGCCATAAGGAAGTCAAGCAAGTGATCCAGCAGCAAGTTTTGATGATCTTCTCATTTCCTTTGGTGGCAGCGATCATCCATTTGGCGTTTGCTTTACCAATGATTCGAAAATTACTGATTCTTTTTGGTCTGACGGATCGTAACTTATTGATTACGGTAACGATTATTTCTGTCCTGTTGTTTACAATGATTTATCTGCTGGTGTATTTCATCACCGCAAGAGTCTACTATCGATTGGTGGAGCGCAAACAGTAGAGGATGGACAAATGTTATTTTGTCAGACGATAGCTAGATGGATTAGTCGTCACCGCCAAGAGCTACAAAAAAATAAAATGTAAGAACACCTCATCCATGAAGCGACGCTCAAAAGTTAGAATTTTTGGTCTAACAGTTTGGAATCACTACATGATTGAGGTGTTTTTTTGATAGGCACGCCCGCTAGCCCACTTTTTTAGAGTTGAAAAAAAGCCTTAGGTGACCTATAGTGAAAAGGAGTAAAGCACGGGTATAGAGTGCCGCGCGATTGATAGTCATTTCAAAATAAAAGAGATCATGTGATCCAAAAAGGAGAGAGCCTTATGAAAGAGCAGCCGATAACCATTGGATTCCCCTTAAGAGGTGAGTGGCTTGCGCCGACTACACCAGCCGAGAAGATTCCTAGCCATGGTACCGATCGAATGGGGTTGCGTTATGCCTTTGATTTTTTACAAGTTAATTTTGAGGGGAAAACCAAAGCTTTTCATAATCGAAGCTTTCTGCGCTATTTCTTCTTAGGGGTTCCGCTGGAGAGCTGTTATTGTTGGGGCGAAAAAATCTATGCGCCTTGTGATGGCGAAGTAATTGTTGCAAGAGATGGCTATCGGGAACGGAAAATCGTTCACTGGATCAGAGATTTTTCGATCGCTGTAAAAAATGGTTTGTTTTTTAATGAACAGAAAGATGATTATCAACAAATAGCTGGCAACTACATTGTGATAAAAGCTTCTGAGGGCGTTTATATGGCATTTGTCCATCTGCAAAAAGGATCTGTCACTGTCTCCGTAGGACAAAACATCACCAAAGGGATGGTGATCGGAAACGTTGGCCATTCAGGAAATTCGACTTCGCCTCATCTGCATTTTCAAGTGATGGACACAAGTGATATCGCTCATGCGAAAGGTCTTCCTTGCCGCTTTGAAGAATATGAAGTGTACCAAGAAGGGGGATGGACAAAGGTGCAGAATCGGATACCAGGAAGTACGGATCGGATACGATTGTTGAAGGAAGACTAAGGACCAGATTTGAAACATTCGCATCAGGGCTTGTAGGATGCTCAAAAGAAAAAACGTTTAAAAGTCTTTGGACTTCTTTTAAGTACGTGAAATAATCTTAGGTTTTCAAAATTTGTGAAGAAAATGAAATGCAGGGAGAACAAATGAATCATTTACCCAATATCCTTACCACTTCTCGACTGATTCTCGCACCACTTTTACTATTCCTTCAGCCAATGTCTGGCTGGTTTTGGCTGCTCTATTCCTATTGTTTTTTAAGCGACCTCGTCGATGGGCTGCTTGCAAGAAGGATGAATCTTACGAGTGAGGTGGGTGCCTTACTAGATAGTTTCGCAGATGTAAGCTTTTTTCTCGCAGTTTTTCTTTCTTTTCTACCACAGTTGTTGGCGGCTCATACACTTTGGGTCTGGCTACTAGTAATTGCTATGATTCGTTTTGTCAGTTATCTGATTGGCTATGTAAAATATCGGTCTTTTAGTAGTCTGCATACATGGCTCAACAAAGCAGTCGGTTTTCTTTTAGGTAGTTTCCCATTGCTGCTCATGGTGAGTCCTGCAAAAATTGTTGTCTTGATTTTGGGGACCATCGCCACTGTTTCCGCATTAGAAGAATTGCTGATAACGATCCTCTCAAAAAATCTGGATAGAAATCAAAAATCGATATTCGAAAGTTTTAAGTAAAGCGCCTCTATCATTGAGGGCTTTTTTTTGCGTATTCATCGCTAATAGACTTTTAAAAGACCCTTCAAAAACAATTTTAAAAATAACATTGAAAACAATTTTTAATGGTATTATGCTTATCTTTGAAGGGAGGCTTCACAAATGAATAGACAAGAACTGCATGCATGTATCAGTAAAAACCAGCCTAATATTTGCCAAATTGCTGCCTACCAAAATGGAAAGGAAGTTTACTCGGATGAATGGCATGAGTATAAGCCAGAGGATACTTGCCACCTTATGTCCGCTACGAAAAGTATCGTTTCTCTACTAGTTGGGATAGCGATCGATCAAGGTGTCATCCGAAGTGTCAATGACAAAGTACTCGATTATTTTCCAGACTATCAAGTAAAACGGGGCGAAAAAACGATTCAGGATATTACGATCAAACACCTATTAACGATGCGAGCCCCGTATAAATGCAAAGGTGATCCATGGACAAAGGTTTGTTCGAGTGACGACTGGACCAGCGCCTCGCTTGATTTATTGGGAGGAAGAAAAGGAGTGACAAATGAATTCAATTATCAAACCGTTTGTCTGCAGATCCTCACTGGTTTGTTAGCGAAAGCTTCTGGAATGACGACCGTTGATTATGCGAACCATTATTTATTTCGACCTCTTGGTGTAGCCGAACTGACCAATTATTATGCGGAAACGGCACAAGAGCATAAGCACTTTACGATGAGCAAGGCACCAAAAAAAACGGTTTGGTTTTGCGATCCTTTAAATATTGGCACTGCAGGTTACGGGCTTTGTCTTTCAGCAAAAGATTTAGCCAAAATCGGTGAGCTATGCTTGAACCAAGGCATCCATCAAGGACAACAAGTGATTTCTTCACAATGGCTCACTGAAATGGTCAATCCGCTAGAGACAAACATAGAGAAATTTCAAAATATGAGTTATGGGTATTTATGGTGGATCTTGGATGCTGAGAAAAGCACCTATGCCGCCATCGGCAATAGTGGAAATGTCCTTTATATTGATCCCGAATCAGAGACTGTTATCGCCATTACGGCGTATTTTAAGCCAACTGTCTTTGATCGCATCGACTTTATCGAGAAAGAGCTAAAACCGTTCCTTTTGCACTAATGAGCGTTAAGAAAAAGCAGTCTGCTGTCAATAGTTGATTGCTTTTTTTGTAGGCGAAAGCTTAATGATCCTTTTTGTGACTATGGCAGGCAGGTGACCTACTGAAAAAGCTCGGCTGCTAGCCTTTTATGAAATTACAATTTAGCAATTTGATCCCGCAGGTAGGAGGCTAAATCAATAATAAACGGAAGATAAATGAGAAATGAATAAAATGACCAAACTATCAACGACGTAAACTTGGTATACTATGATTGAGAAGGAAATCACAAGTGAAAGGAGCGGTCGGGGTGTTTTCAGAAATCAGTATCTATCAAGTGAAACCCAGTAGTGTTGAGACCTTTGAAGCAGTCATGCAGGAGGCAACAGAGGCAATGAAGGCCATGGAGGGGGCTTTGTTCTTTCGATTAATGAAACGAACCCATTACATCAAAGAAATGAGGACCATCAAGGAAGGTCACCTGCCAGATCCATTGACGAGAGTCATAAAATGTGTGAAATATGCTCACTATTGGGAGTTTGATAGCGAAGAGAATTATGGCAAAGCTCAAAAAAAGTTGTATGAAAGTTACTGGAAAGCAATGGAGAAATGTTTGATCGTTCCCCACGACAAACTATTGGGGGAAGTTCTTGAATGCTCGCTTTAGTACCAAATGCTCTCCTGCTGAACAGACTTTTTGTTGCAACTGTTAAGAAAGGACAGGGTAGAAATACAACGGATGTTAAAAAAGTCATTTGAACGGTTGAATGGAGGACTGGTATTTTTTTTAAACACTCTATTTCTTGAAGGAATCTAAAAGGAGGAAGCCCCGATGGCACAGGTTGCTTTTCATAATTCGTACAAATTAAAAAAAGGCGTTTCAACAGCGGAGTTTGTTCGTGTCGTTGAACAATTAAACCGAGAATACATTTCCAAACAAAGAGGATACCTTTCTTTTGAATTATTAGTAGATGGAGAAACTTGGGCGGACATCACCAAGTTCGAAACGAAAGAAGATGCGGAAACATTTGCCCGATGCGGCACGCCTAATGCCTTTGCACAAAAGTTTTATTCATTCATCAATCTAAACAGTTGCAGCTCTCACCTATACACGATTGAAAAAACATTCCAATAACTAGCCATCATGGAAAAAACAGCGCAAAAAGCAATTCATCTGAAAAGAGGAACTTCTTATGACAAAGACAGCAGAATGGTATCAAGGAAAAGCCGGTCGGGCAGAACATTTGGTCTATTTAAATAAGGAAGCCAAAGAGCTTGAGAAACTGATTCAAGGTGACAAAACAATGATTATTCGGGGGGCAGCCGGCAGAAAATCACCTTTAGGAGGAAGAGCCAAAATCAACGATCTTGTTTATTTTGTGGAGACCGGCGGCGATTTGACCATCACTCATCGGGGCATCATTGCCAACGTGATTGAATCTGAAAAGATGACGAAAGAAGAATCCATAGATTTTGTTAAACGCTATGAAAAAGAGTTGAATTTATCGAAAAAACAAGTCGATCGATGGGCAGGGAAAAAGTATCTAGCGGTCTATGAAATCGCTGAATTAGAAGAAATAACACCATTTCAGTACAATCGTGAAAAAAATATGGATGATTGGGTCATTACAGATGATATCAACAAAATCAAATTGTAACGTAGCGAAAACCTTAAAAAACGAAGCGCAAAGGAGTTGAGTGGAAGGATGGAAGGCAAAAAGCAATTGTTTCGAGACAAAAACGTGAAACCAACAGAGCAGCTGATTTCAGAATCTCTGGATGAAGGATATGTCATTTATCAACGTTTTATCGAAACCCTTGAAAACGAGGGGATCTCTCTTATGGATTGGCGCTATTACCAAGATGGAAAAGCGTGGTTGTCAAAAGGCGAATACAAATGGACAACGACTCGTGGAACGAATAAAGTGAAACCAATTTTTTGGCTCTCGATGTGGGAGGGCTTCTTCAAAGTCTCCTTTCACTTTAGCGAGAAAGTCCGAACACAGTTATTGTCTTTACCAGTCAGCGATGAGACAAAGGAAACCATTCTTAAGGCGCCAACTAAGGCACGAAAATGAAGTTTTTTTCTGTGATTTTTGATGTCGCTAATCCATCACTCTTTGAAGATATCACCGAATTGATCGTGTTCAAAAAAAGTAAATAAAGTAAGAGTATGTTTATTTAACTTGGATAGTCTGATTTTATTACATCTATCAAAAAGGAATCTTTGTTATAGTTTACCCATTTTTTAGGTTAAGAAAAGTAAAAGTCAATCAGAAGACTCTAAGTTTATCGCCTTTCCTCTGATTGGGTTTTAATATAAGTAACTCTTGGGAAAACCAACGCTAATTTTGATTAGATTATCGGATAAAATTCACAATGAAATAAATTTTACTCGCTAAATATGCTATTATGGGTAAAATATGCTTTAATTACTTTTGAATTGATGGAAGACACATTGGAAAAGGAGAAAAGACAAATGACTATTCAACGAATCACAGCTTGCGTTCAAGTCAAAGGAGACTATCAGAAGTGTTATCATTTTTATACGGAAAAAGTTGGTTTGGTACCAACTTATGGCGATGAGTCAGGTCCTTATACAAGCTTTGCATCGAAGAAAGAGGAGGCGCCTTTTTTTGGTATGTTCCAAGTGGATGCCGTGATCGATCAAATGGAGGGCTATCCGATTTCGGATAATCGGATTTCATCTGATACGCTTTCGGCAACGTTTCACACCACGGATTTTGAAGAAGATTATACGAGAATGAACAATGCTGGTGTAGTGTTTGAAGTGAGTAAAACCGTTTTGGGGGAAGGGGACCAAGCTTTTCATATTGCCTATTTCCGCGATCCAGAAGGAAATTTGCTAAGCTTGGAGGATGGCGGTGTCTAAAGAGTTCACATTCAAAAAGAATCAGAAAAAAACGTAAAGAAAGATTTATCTCATAATTGTTTTGAGATAAATCTTTTTTTATTTGAAATCATTCCTCTATAAAGCGTTCCTTCATCCGCTCCAAGAAAAGTCCAGAGGCTTTTGAAAAAACTTGGGTGTTCTTCCAAATGACTGCAAGATCTGATTCAAGAGTGGGACTCAATTTTCTAAAGCATAAAGGACTGTCAGGGGTGAAGTTGATTAATTTGTCGAGGGTCAATGCATAGCCGACGCCTTCTTCAACCAACTTTGACGCATTGTACACGAGATTATACGTGGCAACGACAGTCAATTTGTTCATGTCTTTTTTCAACCATTTAGAAAGCTCACTGCTGACCAGACTTTGTCGTGAAGTAATCAAGGGAACCTCCCAGAGATCTTTTGGTGTAATGACTTCGTTGCTAGCAAGGGGACTGTCTTTTCGCATCAAGACGCCCCAGGTATCTCTGGCAGGTAAGCGTAAGGAATGGTATTTTTTGACGTCGACGGGGCTGATCACGACGCCAAAATCCAACAATCCTTTGTCCAACCGTTCTTTGACCTCGTCAGCATTGCCGCTAAATAAATGAAATTTGACGTTAGGGTACTCAACTTGAATCTCCTTGATGATTTTTCCCAACAGCTGGATCACGTAGGTTTCTCCAGCACCGATCGACACGTTACCGGTAATCGTATCTCGAGGTGACAAAAATTCAGAACGGGTCTTTTCTAACAATTCTACAATTTCTTCCGCCCGCTTACGAAACAAGACGCCATCTTCCGTCAGCGTGATTTTGCGATTGCCTCTGGTGAACAGCGTGACACCTAATTCTTTTTCTAACTCCATTAACTGTCGTGACAGGGATGGTTGCGAGAGATGCAGATGTTTTGCGGCAGCTGAAATCGTTTCTTTTTCTGCAACTGTTAGAAAGGTGGTTAAACTTTTTAATTCCATAGGTCTATACTCCTTTTTCTATGCTATATATGAATAGTTGGGTATTTGATATTAGTATTTTACATAGAAAGATGCTGCAAGTACAATAGGTTTATCCAAAAATAGCTCAAGCGATCAAGAAAAAACGATCATCCAGACCTTGATCAGTTGAGAAACATTGGAGAATCGCCCTAAGGTACAGGATAGTTGACCGAGAAAGAAGGCGAATGAAATGAAAAAATGGCAAAAGAAGGCCCTTGTGTCTTTAGTTGTGCTGGCACCTTTGGTTTTAGGTGCTTGTAGCAGCAATAATGATGAGACGAATGAAGAGCCGCAAGCCAGCTCAGGAGGAGAAACGATGACAGAAAATGTTTCATTGACAGATGAATGGGATAAAGTTTTCCCAGAAAGTGACACGGTGAATCACCGAAAAGTGACTTTCCAGAATCGTTACGGGATCACTTTAGTTGCGGATCTTTATGAACCAATTGATGCGCAAGGACCACTTCCAGCAATCGCCGTTAGCGGACCTTTTGGAGCAGTCAAAGAGCAGACATCTGGTCTATATGCGCAAACGATGGCAGAGCGTGGTTTTGTTACGATCGCTTTTGATCCGTCCTATACAGGTGAAAGCGGTGGCGAACCACGCTATGTGGCTTCCCCAGACATTAATACAGAAGATTTTCAAGCAGCCGTCGATTTTCTATCTGTCCAAGAAAACGTAGATGAAGAAAGAATCGGTTTGATCGGGATTTGTGGCTGGGGTGGTCTAGCTTTGAACGCCGCAGCCATCGATACCCGTGTGAAAGCGACTGTTTCTGCCACCATGTATGACATGTCGAGAGTCAATGCTCAAGGGTATTTTGATGAAATGGGGGCTGAAGGACGCCATGAATTGCGCCAGCAGCTGAACGCCCAACGTACAGTTGATTTTGCCAATGGCAGCTACGAACGAGCAGGTGGGGTACCAGATACACTGCCAGAAGATGCGCCGGTCTTTATGCAGGATTACTTTGATTATTACAAAACAGAACGAGGCTACCACGAACGTTCCTTGAACTCTAATGATGGTTGGAATGTCACGTCTTCGCTGTCATTCTTAAATATGCCACTTTTGTCTTACATTGATGAGATCCAAAGCGCCGTTTTATTGCTTCATGGAGAAGAAGCCCACTCACTTTACTTCAGTCAAGACGCTTTTGAGCAATTGCAAGGTGATAACAAAGAGCTGACAATTATTCCTAATGCTTCGCATGTTGATCTATACGACCAAACAGAGGTGATTCCTTTTAACCAAATGACCGAATTCTTCCAAGAGCATTTGAATTAAACCGCAACAACCAGCTGCACGACTGTTCAGTCCCGTTTCCTCTGCTGAGCAGTCGTGTTTTAGAAAATACGCATTCCGTTGCCCGCCGCTACATCGAATCATCAGCAGAAAGGAGCGAGACCATGCTGATAAAAATCATCCCTGCTGTCTTGCTGTTCCTACTAAGTGCCTGTGGGACAAGTGGAACAGAGGAGAGGCATGCGCTGTCTGCCAGCGAAACTTCCTCTGAGGCAAGTCAGGATCATGATCAACCGACGATTGAATCACAAACAGCTGTCGTCATTACGGTTGGTCAACAGGATTTTATAGCGAAGTTTTATGAAAATGAGGCGTCTGAATACCTAATGAATCAAATGCCCTTCACGTTGACAATGAGTGACTTGAACAACAACGAGAAATATTATCGTTTTTCTGAGAATTTGCCAGAAATGACTACAGAACGGCCGGAGATCATTCACGCAGGAGAAATCATGAGCTGGAATAGTCATACGTTGGTGCTGTTTTATCAGACCTTTACCAATTCTTATGGTGGCTATAGTCGTATCGGCGTGATTGAAGATCCAGCAGGATTAAGGGAAGCATTGGGGGGAGAAGACGTGGAGGTTGTCTTTTCGCTAGAAAATACTCGTGAGTAACGAATGATTAGGAGAAAAACAAATGACGATCGATCAATTAAACAAAATTATGGCAAGTGGTGAACCCTTACTTGCCGGTTCGCAAGCTTCAAAACAAATGATGGCTTTGAGTGCTGAGGCGAGAAAATTGACCATGAAAATCAATACGGTTTATCATGAACCTCATGAATTACAAGAACTTTTTGCTCAATTGACTGGGAAAGCAGTTGAACCGACATTTTCGCTTTTTCCGCCTTTTTATACAGATTACGGCAAAAACATCCGCATTGGTAAAGGGGTGTTTCTTAACGCCGGTTGTCATTTTCAAGACCAAGGAGGGATCACGATCGGTGATGGTACCCTAATAGGGCACAACGTAGTTCTAGCTACCTTGAATCATGGCCTTCACCCTGAAGATCGTAGTACGCTTTATCCAGCACCCATTACGATTGGGAAGAATGTCTGGATTGGCTCAAATGCAACGATCGTGGCTGGTGTGAACATCGGTGACCATGCAATCATTGCTGCTGGGGCAGTGGTGACCAAAGATGTCGCTGAGCGCACGATCGTGGCTGGTGTACCTGCAAACTATGTCAAAGAGGTCACTGAGTAAGCACAATAGCAATGAGTAAGAAAAAAACTGCTGTTCGCCTTGTCGCTTTTGAAGCGATGAAGACGAACAGCGGTTTTCTTATTCTTGAGGCGGCTCGCTCGTATTGGAACCGGCGAAGTTTTCGATCAACGATTTCACATCCAGACCGAGGGTTTCTTTCAATGTTTCTTGTGTGGTCGACAAAAGATTGGTGGCGTAATTGGTGACACGATTGGCACCGCCGCCTTCACCTGATCCTGTATCAACGACCGAAATTTTATCGATATTGCCTAATGGGGCGGCAGCCTCTTTGACTAATTGCGGCATGATCTCAACGATCATGCTAAGGATCGCTGCTTCATCATATTTCTTGAAGGCTTCAGCGATTTTTTCCTTCGTTTCAGCTTCCGCTGTTCCTTTCGCCAAGGTCGTCTCGGCTTCTGCCAAACCAATCAGACGAATCTTATCGGCTTCAGCTTTTGCCAACGACTCTGTTCGAAACTGCTCAGCTTCAGTGGTTGCTAACGCAGACGCTTTTTTCGCTAATGCTTCTTGTTCAAGCGCATAACGATCGGCATCGGCTTTTTTCTTGATCTCAGAATCAAATTGGCGTTCACGACGCAAGATTTCTTTTTCTTCCAATTCGATTTGTTTTTGTCGTTCAACGACTTCGACTTCAATCTCTTGTTCTCGGACTTTTTGTTTCATGATGGCACTTTGCAGATGATAGGCTTGATCGGCATCGGCTTTGGCGATGTCTTGTTCTTTCTTATATAGCGCCAACTTCAATTCTTTTTCCTTCAATGCTTCAGCGATTTCGGTCATGCGTTTTGATTCCGCTGTTTGCGATTCTTGTTCCGATTGGGCTTTTTTGATGCGGGTTTCTTTCAGCGCTTCAGCTTCCGCAATTTCAGCATCCCGTTTGACTTGGGCGATTCTAGGTTTTCCAAGAGAATCTAAATAGCCATTTTTGTCTCGTACTTCTTTGATCGTAAAGGAGACAATGATCAAGCCCATTTTCGCTAGATCGACAGAGGCCACTTCTTGCACGCTTTGGCTGAATTTGTCGCGATTTTGATAGATTTCTTCGACGGTCATCGAACCAAGGATCGAACGCAGGTGACCTTCCAAGACTTCTCGTGCCTCATTTTCTAATTCTTCACGGGTTTTTCCTAGAAACTGTTCCGCTGCCGTTGCGATTTCTTCCACGGATGAGCCGATCTTGATAATGGAAGTTCCATCACACATAACGGGAACTCCTTGTTCCGTATACACTTCTGGTGTTGAAACATCTAGCTTGCTTGAAAGCAAGCTGATTCGGTTTGATCGTTGGAACACTGGCAAAACAAAGGCTCCGCCACCACGCACGATTTTGATTTTGTTATTGCTCTCATCCGCATGAACATTTTTGTTGCCAAGGTAACTTCCGCTAATAATCAACGCTTCATCGGGCTTGGCTGTTTGATATTTCGTGACAAAGATGATCAAAAGCATCAGTAAAATGAACGCCACGATTGCGATCGGAAAGACAATTGGTGATAAGAAAATATCCATAGATGCACCTCTTTAGTGATTTATTTTAGTTGTCCAAAAATTTTTCTGTATAGGGAACGACGTAGCAAATACGCTCTTTGACTTCAATAATCAACACTTTTGATCCTGCTGCTAATGGTTCATCGATAGGTTGAAAAGCCGAGGCTGGACGATTACTTGAACCAGTGACACTTGTGAGTTGAATTTCACCCATTCCTTCACAAGGAATCGGCGTCAGCACCGTTGCGATTCGACCTTCAAAGTCTTTCTCGGAACTCGAAAGCGTCGCTTCAGCATTCCTCATGGGAATCAGCACGTAAAAATTCAAGAGAAAAACGAGCCCTGTAGAAAGACAAGCGCTACCAATGAAAAGCATCATCGAATAGCCTGGGAAAATAGTTTCCCCTAAGTAACCGAAAAGACTCGTAAAGGCAAACCAGGGGATGATCAACATCGGATCAATTGGACCATCAAAATCGAAGATATCGCCAAACAGAAGCAGCAAAAAGGCTAAAATGGCACAGCCAATCAATACATACAAATAAATCTGATCAGGTGCATAAGTGTGCAGCACGTATCCACCTCCTTTCAAATAGAGTGATTTGTAAGAACAATGAAAGCTAAGAAACAATCGAAAGAAGAACGAGGGAAGGAAAAGAACGGAATAGGTATTCTGTTATAATTATACCAATAAATAATAAAAAAACTTAAATAAAATAGTAAAATTGAACAAATAGTACAACAAAGGGAGGTTTATTTCTTTGAAAGAGCCGATCAAAAATCAGCTTTTTTTCATCAGCCATTGACAAACCAGGAAAATCCAAGTAGATTAAATCAGGGTACTAGAAAAAGGCAAAATTAGCTGCAGATGATTTGAATCGTAAGAGGCAGCTTTTATTTTCTATTACCATAGATCGAAGGTAGTTGTTCGCAAACATAAAAGAAGTCAGGAACACTTCTTTTCAACCGACAGTATTGCTAAGAAATAGAGGTGGAATCGATGGATCAAAAAGAAAAAATGTTAGAACTAATCAAGAAAAAACAAGGCGGCGGCCGTTCAAAAAAAATGGAATCCCCAAAAAACGATCGAAAAAACATGCGTAAAGGCCCGAAAATTTATAATAAGTAAGGCGATGCATTAGAAACATGAAATGGTTGATGAAAAAAAGAGAGAAGGACAGGATTTCTGTCTTTCTCTCTTTTTTATTTACTCTTGAGAATCCACGTACAACTCACTCAAAACCGGTAGATCATGGACTTGGTATTTTGCTTTAAAAGCTGCGATTTCTTCAGCGCTGAAGCGGTTCGGAACAAGTTTCAGTTCTTCGACAGGAAGAGGTCGTTCGTTAGCGATCTTGACATCGATCACCACAGGTCCGTTGATTTCTTTAGCTTGTGTAAAGACGGATGCTAATTCTTCTTCCTTCGTTACCGTGAAGCCTTTCGCACCTAATGCTTCCCCAACTTTACCAAAATCAGCACCGGCTAGTTGGACACCGAACTTGGTTTGCTCGGTATCTTCTTGCTCCGCTTCGATGAAGCCGAATGAGTCATTGGAAAAGACCACGTTGATGATTGGCAAATCATATTTCACTTGGGTGATGATGTCTTGCATTTGCATCGCAAAACCGCCATCCCCACTAAAGGTAAATACTTGGCGATTCGGATAGCTCAATTGAGCTGCGATCCCACCAGGTACACCATTACCCATTGTCGCAAACCAGCCAGACGTTGTAAAACGCTGTTCACCCGTCATTTCTAAATGACGGATACTGTGGATCGTCACATTACCGACATCCGTGACAAACAGAGCATCAGGAGCTGCAATCCGGTTGATTTCTCGATAGACAGGTTCAGGACGCAAAGGCTCTTGCGAATCATGGTAAAAACGATGGCGCCATTCATGCCAATTGCGACAGTTTTCTTGATTGGCTTTTAACCAAGCATCTGCAGGACGAGGGGCTGCCATCTCTGTCCATTTTCTAAGAGCAGTCGCACCATCTCCTAAAACGGAGACATCCGTCTGATGACGACGACCAAATTTCGAGGCGTCGATATCAACTTGGACAAAGTTGGCACCAGGATTGAAAAAGCGGCGGCCAAAAGGGAAGTCACTGCCGACAAAAACGATGAGATCGGCTTCTGCCAAAGCTTCATTGGCAGGTTTTGTCGCAACCCGTCCAGCAAATCCAAGAAAGTTTTCATAAAGATCAGGCACGATGCCTTTGGCTAAGACAGAAGCTGCGATAGGCATCGAGAAATGCTTAGAAAAAGCATCGATGGCATCAAAATGACCAAAGAGACCTTGTCCGATATAAAGGACGGGTTTTTTTGCTTGTTCAAAATAAGGAAGGGCAGCCTGTAAATCCTCTTCATCAGGCTGGAGAACACCTGTCTTATGATTTTTTGCGGTTGCAATCTCCTGTTCGTCGATTTCTGCAAACCCGTAATCGACCGGGATCGTTACCACAGCGACTCCTTTAAATTTGTAGGCTGCTTTAATGGCTTCGTCCACCACGTGGGGCAAACTTTCAGGGGACATGACCGTGCGATTGTAGATACTGACATCAGCGAACATCGGATTTTCATTCATTTCTTGAAAATCATTGTAGTTCATCGAGCTCGAAGCTACTTGTCCTAACAAGGCAACGACGGGCACGTTATCCATTTGAGCATCATATAAGCCATTGATCAAATGGGTGGCACCCGGACCAGCAGAACCAAAAACCGCACCGACTTTTCTCGTTAGCTTGGCATCAGCCGCTGCTGCCAGCGCACCTGCTTCTTCATGACGTACTTGAACATATTTGACCGATTGCCGTTCATGGTACAAAGCATCCATCGTTGAGTTGAAAGATCCACCGGGGATTCCATAGATATGGTCGATGCCCCAAGCTTCAAAAACCTTGATCATTGCTGTACCAGCATTGATTTTTGTCATTTTCTTCACTCGCTTTCTCTGTTGTCATTCGTTCTCTTTTAAGTATAAACGTTTCTCAAAAAGACAACAAAGAATGCGCCTTCTGTCACAAGGCGCAGTGAAAGACTTATTTTAGGAAATGAACGACTCAGTTGCGCAGCTCTTGCACGAATCGGCTGGCGATCTCTTTTGGTCGGGTGATGGCACCACCAACCACGATACCCGTCACACCCATATCTTGGATTTTCTTTGCTTGTTTCGGGGTGTGGATCTTGCCTTCGGCTATCACTGGAACCTTTGCTGCAACCAATTGCTGGATCAATTGATAATCTGGTTCGTCATTGGTGGGACTATTCGCCGTATAGCCGGACAAAGTTGTACCAACAAAATCGACACCCGCTTCAAAGGCATTGATGCCTTCCTCATAGGTGGCGATATCTGCCATGAGTAGTTGATGGGGATAAAGAGTTTTGATTTGTTTGATAAAGGCATTGACCGTCAAGCCATCGTGACGTTTGCGCAAGGTGCAGTCCAAAGCGATCACCGCAATCTGTAAAGCTGCTAATTCGTGCACCTCTTTGATGGTCGCTGTGATAAATGGTTCTTCAGGTGGATAGTCTTTTTTGATGATTCCGATGATCGGCAGATCAACAGCGGCTTGGATTTCGCGAATATCGCGAACGGAATTGGCACGGATGCCAACAGCTCCAGCTTCTTGAGCTGCTTTTGCCAATAGGGGCATGACACCGCCGTTTTCGGTATACAAGGGTTCTCCAGGCAATGCTTGACAAGAAACAATCAACCCGCCCTTGATTTGTTGGGTAAAGACTTCTTTTTCCATTTATATGACACTTCCCATTCTACTAAAGGTTCGTTTCTCCCTTCGACTATATCATGAGGTTTTTTGCTTGTAAATGAATCAACACCTCTTTGAATCAAAGGCAAGACATTCAAAAAACGTGCAGCAAGCATCATTGTCATGGATACTTGCTGCACGTAACGAATAGGCTAGGCAGATTTTTTATTCTGCTTGTTTTGACGTGCATTGCTTGAACTTTTCAAAATCGATCGTTTGATTAGCAGGCAGCACTTCGTATTGCAATCGTTCTGTTTCTTCATCGTGAATGATATGGAGGATTTTTCCTTCGTCATCTACTGGTCCCAGACTGATGATCGTAAAGCGTTCATTGATGACTTCTAAATTTTGTAAAACCCCAGAAAACACTTTGCGAATATGATGGGCGGTCTTGATTTTTTTGTCCGCTTTTTCAACAGCCTTGGCCAACGTAAAGCCTTCATCTAAAAACGTTTTGATCATTTCCACTTTGACGACCGTGGGCAGTCGGTATTTTCGAGGGGCATTTTCTTCTTGTGGGACCGATTGAATAAATCCTTTTTGTTCCCAATAACGCAATTGGCGAGGGGAGATATCACACATTTGGCTAAGTTCGCTGATGCCGACCAACAAGTTTTCATTATCAACGAGTTTTCGAAAAAGATGAGACATACGGACTCCATTCTTGTAAAGGTATTTGTTAATATTGTAACTTGTTTTACTTTTATGTCAAGTAGGTTGACAAATTTCAGGGAAAGATTTAAAGTAAAGAAGGTTTTATGAAAAATATACTGAAAAGAGTGTGAAATATGTCAACGAGTCGTCCTTTAGATATCTACGGCAAACCTTACAACCGTTCCTTACTGGTCATGGTTTTGCTGATCGGTACGTTTTGTACTGTTTTGAACCAAACATTGTTAACAACGGCTTTTCCAACTTTGATGGATGCCTTTGACATCTCAGCATCTGATGTCCAATGGCTGACCACTGGTTTCTTGCTGGTCAATGGGATCATGATCCCGATCACCGCATGGCTGATCAACAAGTTCAGCTCGAGAAGTCTTTACTTAACGGCAATGAGCATCTTCCTTGCTGGAACGATCGCTTGTTTTGCTGCACCGAACTTTTCTACATTATTGATTGGACGCTTAGTGCAAGCTGCCGGTGTAGGAATCTCTATGCCGCTTTTGCAAAATATCATGTTGTCGATCTTCCCACCAGAAAAACGCGGTTCAGCCATGGGCATGTCAGGAATCGTTATTGGGTTGGCACCAGCCTTAGGCCCAACGTTATCTGGTTGGATCATTGATCATTATGACTGGCGTTATTTGTTCGGAATGGTCATTCCGATCGTCGTTTTAGTCTTAGTCTTAGCGCTCTTTCTAATGAAGAGTGTGATTGAATTGTCGCATCCGAAAATCGATCTGTTCTCAGCGATTTTATCAACCCTTGGTTTTGGTACATTGCTCTATGGCTTTTCAAGCGTCGGCGACAAAGGGTGGGGCAGTATGGAAGTAATCGGTTTTCTAGCAGCCGGTGTCTTTTTCATTGCTTTCTTTGCATGGCGTCAATTGCACATTGAGCATCCGTTCTTAGAGTTGCGCGTGTTCAAATCAACGACCTTTACTTTGGCGTCGATCCTTTCAGGGGTCACGAATATGGCGATGATCGGTGCTGAAATGGTTCTCCCATTGTATATCCAAAACATTCGTGGTGAATCAGCGTTTCATTCAGGATTGATGTTATTACCAGGTGCGTTGATCATGGGGATCATGATGCCGATCACTGGTGCGATCTTTGATAAGTATGGTGCAAAACGTTTAGCGATCACCGGGATGTTTATCTTGACTGCCGCAACCTTACCATTTGCTTTCTTAACAAAAGATACACCGATTTTGCATATCATCATTCTTTATGGGATTCGGATGTTCGGGATCTCAATGGTGATGATGCCAGTAACGACTTCAGGAATGAATGCCTTACCTGGTCATTTGATCAGTCACGGTACCGCGGTAAACAATACGTTCCGTCAAGTAGCCAGCTCAATTGGTACGGCTATCTTGATCAGTGTCTTGACAAACGTCACCAAGGGCAACTTGCCAAGTGATTCTTTGCTGGATGCAACGCCTTTGGCATACAAAGAAAAAGCAATTGAAGCGACTTTATCTGGCTACCATGCCGCCTTTTATGTGGCAGCGGTCTTTAGCTTCTTAGGATTCTTGATCGCCTTCTCCTTAAAGAAAAAAGAACCACGATTGACGGTTCTTGAAGGAGGTGCGGACAAATGATCTTGCTTTTGATCGTTCTTAGCGTGTTAGGGTTTGCGGTACTGAATGTCTTTGCCAAAAACAAGCTGCAAACAGGTTTATCATTGGTCTTAGGTCTAGTCTTCGTGGCAAGTGTCGTCGCATTGATGGCCAATTTGACCTATCATTTTGGAATGGAAAAAGAAACAACTGCTAAAACAACCCCGCTGGTTTCTAGTGCCGATAACGAGAATTTTGATTTGCTATTGTATCAGCCATTAGGAGATGGTACGGAAAAAATCTACCTATATAAAACGGATGCTGATCAAGAGGAACCCAAACAAACCGGTACTGATAAAGTGACTAATGTTGTGGAAACAGGGGCTGATTCAGCTCAATTAGAAACAAAAACGACGCGCTGGGTTTATAAAAGTGACCTATCACGCTTCTTGTTCGGGATCGCTGATAACGATGGCCAATATGTCAGCCGTACCAATACGTTCTCATTGCCAGATTCATGGGAAGTCTTGAGTGTGGATCAAGCAAAAAAACTGGCTTCTTTAGCGAAAGAACAAGCGGACACCATGAAAACACAAGGACAAGCGTATGTCCAAGAAAAAATGCAAGCTGCATTAATGGCTGATCCAACTATGGATGAGGCAGCCCAAAAAGCAAAAATCGCTGAATTGACAGAAGCTTATCAAAAAGAAGCGATGGCAAAACTGCTGGAAGAAGCAAAAAAGTAAAAACGAGCAGATAGTCAGGGGAGGGAAGAATCAAATCGGATTCTTCTGTCCCTTTTTTATATGGAACGTGATACTTTTGAAAAACGGCTGCCACCAAAAAAAATCCCACACACTAGAAGTGAGTGGGATTTTCTTTAATCAAATGAGCACGCGGCAATCCGGTCGAAAGCTTCTTTTAACAAGTCCAACGATTGGGTGGCAGCTAAGCGAACATAGCCATCGCCGGTCGTTTCTCCAAAGGCTTTCCCAGGGATCATCAGCACACTGGTTTCCTTTAATAATTTCTCGACAAAGCTGACAGAGTCCAACCCCGTTTGTTCAATGTTGATGAAGGCATACATGCTTCCTTTGACTGGGGATAAGGAAAGGAACGGGATCTCAGCAACCCGTTGTTCAATGTAAGTCAGTCGTTCCTTAAAGACAGCAACCACTTGCGGCACGAGGGTATCATAGTGATTCAATGCGTAAATACCTGCCCGTTGTGAAGGAGTTGGTGCCGAATAGGCGATCGCCTCATTGATCAGTTTTGCCGTAAGATTGATCGATTCAGGTGCGATCATGTAACCGATCCGCCAGCCTGTCATGGCAAAGGCTTTTGAGAAACTGCTGAATGTGATGGTGTTCTCAGGTGCGAAGGCTGCCATCGGTACAAAGGTGTCATCAAAGCAAAAGGCTTCATAGACTTCATCTGAGAGGATCAGTAAGTCATGGTCAATGGCAACTGCTGCGATTTTTTCAAAAGTTTCTGGAGAAAAAACAGCACCAGTAGGATTGTTGGGTGAATTGATAATGATTGCACGGGTTTTCTCAGTGATAGCGGCCTTTAAAACCTCGACGTCGATTTGAAAGCCATCTTTTTCAAAGGTCGGAATAAAGACTGGCACACCACCGACTAGTTCGACTTGTTGTTTGTAAGGCGAAAAGTACGGTTCGTGAATAATCACTTCATCACCAGGATCAATGATGGCAGCCAAAGCTAAGTACATGCCATGCAATGCACCGACAGTTCCTCGTACTTGACTAGGAGAAAAAGTAAGCTGGTATTGCTTTTGATAAAAATCAACGACAGTTTGGATAAAATCAGCACTGCCGTCTGAAGCGGTGTATTTTGTATGACCTGCTTTGACGTCAGCAAAAGCTGCATCAATGATTGTCGCATCTGTAATCAAATCAGGATCACCAATCGACAAATCAATCAAATTTGGGGTTTTTTTCGCAAGAGTGGCGATCTCCATTAAAAGATTTTCTTCTGGTTGTAAAAAACGTTCTGCAATCAACGGACGGTTCATTTTGTCATCTCCAATTTCTATAAAACTTTGCTTAAAAAATCCTGTGTCCGCGCATTTTGCGGATGCTCAAAGATCTGTTCTGGTGTTCCTTGTTCTTGAATGATACCGTCAGCCATAAAGATGACACGATCGGCAACTTCTTTAGCGAAGCCCATTTCGTGGGTAACGACGACCATCGTCATGCCTTTTTCTGCTAAAGCTTGCATGACTGTCAACACTTCTCCAACCATTTCTGGGTCCAATGCTGAGGTTGGTTCGTCAAAGAGCATTACATCAGGATCCATTGCCAACGCTCTAGCAATAGCCACCCGTTGCTGCTGCCCGCCAGAAAGGCTAGAGGGGTAACTATCCGCTTTTTCAGCTAAGCCAACTTGCTCCAGCAATCCTTTCGCTGTCTCTTCGGCAGCAGCTTGCTCTTGCTGTTTGACTTTGATCGGGCTGATAGTCAGATTTTCTAACACCGTTTTATGAGGGAATAAATTGAAGCTTTGAAAGACCATTCCCATTTTTTGACGAATCTGATCGATTTTCACCCCTTTTGCCAATAAATCATTGCCTTCGAAGGTAATTTTCCCGCCAGTCGGCTGTTCAAGAAGATTCAAGCAGCGTAAGAAAGTACTTTTCCCACTTCCTGAGGGTCCGATGATCACAACGACTTCACCAGGTGTCACTTCAAGATCGATTTCTTTTAAGACGGTATTCTCGCCAAATGTTTTCACTAATTTTTCAACTTTAATCACTAGTTTTCATTCTCCTTTCAGCAACACCCAATAGACGTGAGAGGGCGAAGGTCAATACAAAGTAGATCAATGATACGATAACGTATGGTAAAAACGGTTTGAAGCTGGCCCCTTGAACGACGCCTGTTTGGAAAATCAGTTCAGACACACCGATCACCGATACGACCGAAGACTCTTTGATGACCGTGACAAATTCATTTCCTAGAGCAGGCAAGATGTTTTTGATGGCTTGCGGGAAAATGATGAAGCGCATCGCTTGGATCTGATTCATTCCTAATGAACGAGCGGCTTCCAGCTGTCCTTTATTGACGGCATTGATCCCAGCACGAATGATTTCTGCCACATAGGCGGCACTGTTTAGTGCTAAGGCAATACAGCCAGCAGCTAATTTCGAAAGCTCTAAGCCTAACACGCCTGTTCCAAAGTATACAATAAATATTTGTACTAACAAAGGTGTTCCCCGAACATATTCAATATAGACAGCGGCAATGACTTTCAGTGCTTTTGACTTAGAAAGCTTCATAAAGGCTAATAAGCTGCCACCGATAGAGCCGAATAATACCCCAACCAAGGCTAGGAAGATCGTATAGCCAGTTCCAGTGATGTAAAAAGGCAGATATTTTTCCCAAAAGCTTTGCTCTTCATCGATCGTGCCTTCTTCGGTAAACATCAATCGATAGGCATCTTCTTTGTATTGGCTTAAAAGATCATTACTAATGATAGTTTCAATGGAGGAATTGAGTTTTTCCAGTAAAACTGGTGCTTCTTTCGAGATGGCGATCGCGGTCTCCTTCACGCCGTTTTCAAACGTGACATTTTCGGCTAATGCCAAGGTATCATTCGCCGTCACATAAGCTTCGGCGACGGGACCTTCCATCACGATCGCATCGATCTTGCGTGATTTTAGATTGGTGATCAAATCAGGCACCCTTTGCAAAGAGGTGACGGTCGAGCCAGTCAATTCTGTATTTGCCAGCTCTTCTTGTGTGGTTTGTCGTTGTGCACCGACAGCTACACCATCAAAATCAGCCGTCGATTGGAAACGATCCGCGTCTTCTGCTCGAACCAGGACGGTCTGTTGGACTTCCATATAGGTGTCAGTGAAATTGACTTCTTTACGGCGCTCATCCGTCGCAGCCATCCCAGAGATGACGACATCGATTTTACCCGTTTTTAGAGCCCCTAACAGCGCGTCGAACCCAAGCTCCTCAATTTTCAGATCGACCCCTAAGTCATCTGCAATTTTTTGGGCAATCGAGATATCGATCCCCACGATTTCATTTTTTCCATCAACATTGGTACGGAATTCATATGGTGCATAATCGGCAGATAAACCCACGACCAATACACCATTTTCTTTGACTTTTTCATAGATTGGATCGGTTTCTTCTGCATGTGCTTGTCCGACAAAGAAAAACGGCAGCAACGCTGTGATGATCCCTAATAAAACAGTACCCTTACTAAACCTTTTCATGTAAACGCCCCTTTAACTTTTTCTGCGCATCTATTAAAAATGCAAATAATAACTAATAAATGTATAAAAATACATATAAGTGATAGAAACTATCATAGCATAACATCAGTTGAAGTCAATAAGTCAGAGAAAAAAAGTCAAAAATTGTTGTAGAGCGTAAAACCATTTATTCAAATTATTTGCAATCCAAGGAAGAAGAAAGTGGAAAAGGAGCAGCAGCCATTTTCTAAACACATCTATTTGAAAGGATGCTTAGAAAATAACGGATAATGAAGAAAGAAAGCAGCTTCGCTTAAACGAGAAACAGAATCTGCAATGACAAAATAAAAAGTTGTCTGAAACAAAGCGGCAAAAACGAAACATAAGACATTTTTTGGATTTCTTGCGATAATAAAAGAGAAGAGGAGGCGATAGAATGAAGGTCGTATTGATTCGACATGGTGAAAGCGAAGCAAATTTTGAAAATTACTGGACAGGGTGGCTGGATGTTTCTCTGACCGAAAAAGGCCGACAACAAGCTTGGGCTGCGGGGGAACAGATCAAAGCATTGGGGATTTCCTTTGATTTTGCCTTTGCATCTGTGCTGCAGCGAACGATCATCACTTGCGATGCCGTTCTGGAAGCCAGCAATCAGCTTTGGGTTCCTGTGAAAAAAACATGGCGCCTAAATGAACGTCATTATGGCCAATTAGTAGGGGTCAATAAAGATGAGATGGTGGCAAAGTATGGAAAAGAACAGGTGCAAAAATGGCGACGTGGATATGATGAACCGCCTTTATATGTGGAGGAAAATGATTTAGACCGACGCTATGATTCTTTAGACCCTCGCTTGATACCTAAGGGAGAAAATCTGGGGATGGTGGTGGCGCGAGTAGTCCCATTTTGGCAAGACCAGGTGGTTCCGTTACTTAAAGATCATAAGAATATTCTCATTACTGGTCATGGGAACAGCTTGCGGGCGTTAGTCAAATACTTGGAAGACGTGCCAAAAGATGCCATGGATACGATCGATATTCCTAACGCACAGCCGATCATTTATGAGTTTGATAGCCAAGAAAACTTGATTGAACGGGCGTAATAACGAACATTTAAAGAATAAACCACATTTTCGTTTGATGTTACATCGAAAATGTGGTTTTGTTGTGCTATAATAAGAAAAATTTTATGAAAGGCGGGAGGATATGAAAGCCGTATTAACCGTTATTGGAAAAGACAAGGTTGGAATCATTGCTGGTGTTAGCCAGAAATTAGCAGAATTAGAAATCAATATTTTAGATGTGTCCCAAACGATCATGGAAGATTACTTCACGATGATGATGCTTTTAAACATGGATGCCAATCAAGATTTTGATGGTGTTCGTGAGGAGCTTCACCAAATTGGTCGTACATTAGGTGTAAAAATCAGTATTCAAAATCAAGAGATTTTTGATACCATGCACAAATTATAGGAGGCACTATGGAGACAAATCAAATACTTGAAACCATTCGCATGGTGGAAGAAGAAAACTTAGATATTCGTACCATCACAATGGGGATCTCATTATTGGATTGTATTGACGCCGACATTGATCGTACCTGTGAGAAAATTTTTCAAAAAATTACAACAAAAGCGAAAGATCTTGTCAAAGTCGGCGAAGAGATCGAAAGTGAATATGGCATTCCGATCATTAACAAGCGGATTTCGGTTACCCCTGTAGCGATCGTAGTGGCAGCTTGCCAGCCGACACCCGCAGACTGTATCAAAGTTGCGAAGACCTTGGATCGAGCGGCGCAAGAAGTCGGAGTCAATTTCATCGGCGGCTATAGCGCACTAGTAGAAAAAGGCTATCAAGGCGGCGACCTTGCATTGATCGAATCGATTCCAGAAGCCTTGGCTCAAACCAATTTTGTCTGTTCGTCGGTCAATATTGGATCAACGAAAGCTGGGATCAACATGGATGCAGTACGTCTGATGGGAGAAACAGTCAAGAAGACGGCTGAGGCATCAGATATGGGCTGTGCGAAGCTCGTCGTCTTTGCGAATGCAGTGGAAGACAATCCCTTTATGGCGGGGGCTTTTCATGGGGTCGGTGAAGCTGATGTGGAAATCAACGTTGGTGTCAGCGGACCTGGTGTCGTCAAACGTGCCTTGGAAAAAGTCAAAGGCGAGTCCTTTGATGTCGTGGCGGAAACAGTCAAAAAAACAGCTTTCAAGATCACGCGGATGGGGCAATTGGTCGGGCGCGTGGCTTCAGAGCGCTTGGGCGTTCCATTCGGGATCGTCGATCTTTCGCTGGCGCCAACTCCTGCAGTCGGCGATAGTGTGGCATTGATTTTAGAAGAAATGGGTCTAGAATCTGTCGGTACCCACGGAACGACAGCGGCTTTGGCCTTGTTAAATGATGCAGTAAAAAAAGGCGGCGTAATGGCATGTAATCATGTTGGGGGGCTGTCGGGTGCCTTTATCCCCGTTTCTGAAGACGCAGGGATGATCAAGGCTGTAGAAACTGGTTTATTGAATTTAGAAAAACTTGAAGCCATGACGGCAATCTGTTCTGTCGGTTTGGATATGATTGCGATTCCAGGAGATACTTCTGCTGAGACGATCGCCGCAATGATTGCGGATGAAGCAGCGATCGGCGTCATCAACCACAAGACGACAGCTGTCCGAATCATTCCAGCGAAAGACAAAAAAATCGGCGACCGCATTGAATTTGGTGGATTATTAGGGACGGCACCAGTGATGAAAACCAATCCTGCACAGTCTACTGATTTCATTTTACGTGGGGGGCGTATTCCCGCTCCGATCCATTCATTCAAAAATTAATTTGTACTCCTTTACTAGGAAAATATGATAAAATGACCTTTAAAAGACCGACCAAAATGCTGTCTTTTAAAGGTTTTTTAGTCATGTAACTATTTTTTTCATGCTTAAGGCGGATGTTTTATCATTTGAAATCGAATACAATGAAAGATAACACGATGAAAAGGGGTGGTAAAATGAAGAAAATCTTCCAACTTGGGATGTTGGTTTTTGTTGGTTTGATGGGATTTTTTGTCCTTCAACCATCAATTGCCTTTGGACAGACATTTGTTCGTGATGATGCCGGGGTCCTTTCACAAGAGACGATCAAACAAATCGATACTTTGAATAAAGAGGGCTTTCAATCATTGACTGGAGCACCAGAATATGCTGTGATCACGATCCCTTCTTTAGATGGGCAATCGATTGAAGAGCGTAATTTGGAACTGTTCAATGAGTATGGTTTAGGAAATCCAGAGGACAATAATGGACTATTGTTTCTCTTTGCCATTGACGATCGTGAATTTCGTCTGGGTTATGGCGATGGACTATCCTATGTCTTCAGTGAGCTATCGGAAGATGATTTAGTGGATGAAGATGCCAAAGACGCATTACGAGATGAAGATTATGATACAGCGATATTGGCAGCTTCTAATGAAGTCTATCAGCGAATGAAAGAAGCGGATGAAACGATTGGTTTAGGGACGATCTATCAAGATGGCAAGCAAATGTTAGCAGAAAAACAGGCACAAGAAGCAGAAGCCACTAAGCAGATGTGGTTCACTATTGGCAAAATCGTCAGTGGTGTCGTAGCAGCTGCTGCTGCAGGCCTTGTCGGGTTCATCGGTATTCGCCATCTTAAAACCAAACGGCGTTTTGAAGAGCACCTGCCATTGCCGAAACATCTGTTAGAAGATAGTCACTTCCAACAGAAAGATTTCTTGAAATGGGCTAGCAATAGAAAGAACTATCAGCGTTACCATCAGTATCAGACAGCAAAAGATTGTCAAAAAGCATTTACGCAGTATGTGACGAGGACTTATGTGCCAGCGAAATTGACTTCGGTCACTGGATTGTCGACAGCGGATAAACGAGTCATCCAACACAGCTTGACGAATCCAGCAATTGGCGCCTATTTTTCAAACTTGCTGATGAAGAAACAAACCACGGTCAAACAGTTCGGTCAGGTGATCCTTACACAACATGACACCTTAAAAACCTATGAAGCCCAATTAGGCAGGGAAGTGACTGAACGGATGGCAGACTACGATTTGACTGATGCGGTGTTACCCGAAAATCTGCCTTTAGCAGATGCTTATCGAGCAGAAATAGCCAAGCAAGCCAAAGAAGAGATCAGAAGACGCAATGAGCAAGGACGATACTTAGCTCAACTTGTGACGGAAAAAGCGACCTATCCTGAGATGGTACAAGCCATTCCAAAAGAAGTTTCTGATGTTCTAGCGGAAGTGAAAACAGATGCCTTGTTCCAAGTTGACTTGAAACAGGTTTATCAAAATCACCCAGATTTAGCGAACAAATTATCCTCATTTGATGCTTCTGATCGAGCAGCCGTTTTGAATAATGCTCGCCAAGAGTATGACCCCCATGGTATGAATATGGCGTTGTTCTTTGTGATGATGAATAATCATGTGACCCATCAAGAACAAGTCATTGCCGATACGCAAAGTTCTTCGAATGATTTTGGCGGCTTTAGCGGAGGAAGCAGCAGCGGTGGCGGTGTTTCTGGTAGCTGGTAATTTTTCGTAAGGAAGAACGTTCATTGTTCTGCAATACATTCGCTTGCATGTAGGTTTGTGCAAGCGGAAGGATTGTATGGTCAATGGCGTTTTTTCTTGTAGAGGAAATCCCTTGATAAATAAGACAAACCAAACAAAGTGTGGTAAACTTTTTAGAGTTACTGAAAATGAATGGAACTTTCATTCATTTGAAAAAGGGAGAAAACGAGGGATATCATGTACCAATCTTACATATGGGATTTTGACGGAACACTTTACGACAGCTACCCAATCATGTTAAAAGCTTTTATCAAGACATTGAAGGAGTATGGCTTTGATCCAGATCCAGCGGAGATTTATTATATACTGAAAGATTCATCTTCCAAAAAAGTTGCTGAAAAATACAACTTAGATTTTCAAGAGTTCACTAAAGCATTCAAAGCAAATGAAGCGCTGGATGATCGTTTGCCGCTTTCCTTTGCAGGAACCAAAGAAACATTAGAAGCCGTGGTTGCTGCTGGGGGCAAGAACTACATTTTGACCCACCGCGATGTCGTCTCAACGAAAGAGTTGTTAGAAAAAGAACAGATGGCAGACCTGATCGTTGAGATCGTTGGCCCAGAAAACAACTTCCCCCGCAAACCGGATCCAACTTCCCTGATTTATCTTGTTGAAAAGTATCAACTAGACAAAGATCAGACTGTCATGATCGGCGATCGCACGATGGATGTTTTTGCAGGACAAGGAGCAGGTGTCAAGACGATATTTTATGATATAGAAGGTCTCTTAAAAGATGTATCTGCCGACCATACCGTCCAATCAATGGCTGAAATACAAGAAATCATTAAGTCTTGAGAAATCAAGGCTTTTTTTTGTGCATAGAAAGTAAGTCATTCAGTACTCATGATGAACGGTATAAACGTAGTTCTCATTGATCTTCTAGTCTCGGCACAACAAACCAAAAACAAGTCACGCCATTTTTCGACTCAGCGCCATATTCGAAGGCATGAGAAGTCAAAATGGTTTTTACGATCGCTAAGCCGATGCCGGTTCCTTCTTTATGTCCTGCTTGATGTTGGACGCGTTGGTATCTTTCCCAAATAAGTTCGAGTTGTTCTGGAGGGATATCTTTTCCAGGATTGATGACAGCAACTTTTGTTCCTGCAGATGTATTCGTTAATTTGATTAAGAGTCGTTCATTTTTAGGTGTATGGTTGATGCCGTTGTTTATTAAATTACGCAAAACCTGTTCCATTTTGATGCGATCAAAAAGAGCATTTCCATTCGTACGATCTGCTTCAAAATCGACAGTGATGTCATATTGATTGGCGATCCCTCTTGCGTAAGCAACGACGGAGGAAACCACCTCGTATGTATTCCAGATTTCATTTTTAAGTTGTGTGTAGCCAGCTTGCATGATAGAGAAATCCATGATGTCATCGACCATAGCACTCATACGGTGGGCTTCGCTGATAATTAGGTCCATATGTTCTTTTCGAAGACGTTCGTCGTTTCCAGATACATCACGTACCATCTCCCCATAGCCAGTGATCAACGCGAGGGGGGAGCGTAGTTCATGAGAAACATTGGCAATGACTTCTTTTCGCAAGACGTCTACTCGCTGAAGTTCTGTGCTTAAGTCCGCAACCGATTCAGAAAGTGTACCTAATTCATCACTACGCTTAAGTTTGGGTACGGAATAAAGCTCGCCGTTGGTTAAGCGGATGATGGCTTCTTTGATGGTTTTGATTGGGCGAATAAAATGCTGTGCTAAAAAAAAGGAGATCGTTGACGCAAAAATAGTTAATATGATGGTGAATAGAAAGAGTTGCTGTCGATTCAAGCTTTGAAGCGCTTCGATTTGAGTGATCGTATTGGAGAGCAAAAGGGCAGCTGGGCGTTGGAAAAGAGTGGTAGGAACGCCAATAAGAATGGCAGAAGACTTTTCAAAGTCTTCTACAGCACTCAGGCTCTCACCATCAAGGACAGTTGGTGCGTGAGATAACAACCAGTTGTATTCGTTGCTCAACCCATCTATGTTTAATTGTTGTCCATTGTTAAATGCCGCCAGAATTTCGCCATCCTCGTCGACTAAGAAAAGAGTCCCAACGATCGTTTTACTGAGGAAAAGTAATGGCTCTTCTGGTAAATCATCTGGATCTACTGCCATTTCTTCAATAGCGGCAGCTGTTTCCTGAACTGTTTCTAAAAGTGATTCTTTCGTTACATTGATATAATTTGGTTCAAAGAGCAAAATTTGAACAGTCCACAAAAAAGCGATGCCAATGATGACCAGCAGCATATTGGCGGACCAAAGCCGCACGAGTAATTTACTTTTGATGTAAGTAAAACCTAATCGACTAGTCTTCATAATCAAATTTATACCCAACTCCCCAAACCGTTTGGATCAACTCTCGGTAATCCCCTAGACGCTCTCGCAAGGACTTGATGTGTGTATCCACTGTTCTGGTATCTCCGAAATAATCAAAGCCCCAGACACCTTCTAAAATTGATTCTCGGCTCAAAGCGATATGATTATTTTTCGTCAAATAGACCAGCAGATCGAATTCTTTTGGCGTAAGCGGCAGAGGATTCCCATTGATCGTTACAGTATGAGAAAAAACATTGACTTCGAGATCACCAAAAACGATCTTTTCGAACTGAAACTGACTGCTTCGTTTCAACACAGCTTTGATGCGAGCCATCAGCTCTTTAGGGCTAAATGGCTTGGCAATATAATCATCGGCACCGAGATTGAAGCCAAAGAGTTTGTCATACTCTTCCTTTCGAGCGGTAATCATAATGACTGGCGTGTTACAGCTGCCTCTGATTTCCGAAAGCGTCTGAAAGCCATCTTTTCCCGGCATCATGACATCTAGGAGGATCAAATCGAATGAATGATTGGTTAATTTTTCCAAAGTTTCTTTTCCATCCGCTGCCTCAAAACATAGATACCCTTCGATCTCCGCATAAGTTTTCACTAAGGCACGCATATGAGTATCATCATCAACGATCAATATTTTTTGCAAATTTATTCACATCCTTAAAAATAATTTATATTTTTTAAAGTATATCACAGCATAATCGCTGATTTAATAGGAAAATGACTCTTTGAAAAATAATTGTTCTTTCCCTCACAAGATCATCACAAATACCCAATACTATAGAGGTATATTCAATCGAAAGGAGCGCTTTGGCAATGTATGACTATCATATGGTCAGAAAGAAAAAAGCAAAGAAAAATCGTAAGCTAGTCGGTCATTGGTTATACATAATCAGTCTTGCGCTTTTTATGGGGTTTTCTGCACGTTTGATTTACATTGTTCAAGTCGGCGTGATTGCTGGCGTCTCTTTGTCTGAAAGAATAGAAAATTTGTATTATAGTTCAAGATCGATCGAAACAAGTCGAGGGGCGATTTTTGATCGGCAGGGGACAGTGATCGCACAAGATATTCTTTCCTATACTGTTCGAGCGGTTCTTTCTGAAGATTACATTGATAATGGACGACCCATGTATCTAGACAGAGCGCGCTTTGAAGAGACCGCAGCGATTCTTTCGGAGTATTTACCTATTTCTAACGAGCAAGTTTTGTCAATCTTGTCAGATGGTGCGAATCAAACAGATCCGCCTGTCTTTCAAGTGGAATTTGGCAATGTTGGCAGTGGTCTAAGTGTGACTACTCGAAATCAAATCGAAGCGGCGTTTGATGCAGCTGGAATCAATGGTATCTATTTCGATGCTCGTTCAAGTCGCAGTTATCCGAATGGTATCTTTTCTTCACATTTGATAGGGACAACGTCAGATGATGAAGAGATCCGAGTCGGAGTTTCTGGATTAGAATATGTACTCAACGACTTTTTGAAGAATCAAAATGGGCGAGAGTCCTTTCAAGTCAATGCTTCAGGGAATCCTGTTCCCGCAACCAATCAAACCGTAGAAGAAGGAGTAGATGGGAATGATGTTTGGACGACATTAGATGCTCATCTGCAGTTATTCACTGAATCAGTGATGGATGAAGTTATGGAACAAACACGACCAGAAAATCTAACGGCTTTATTGATGGATGCGAAAACTGGGGAGATTTTAACGATGGCTCAAAGACCTAGTTTTCATCCAGAGACCCAAGAAGGAATTGCGGATGAACACTTTATTTGGCGTAATCTTTTTACGGAAGAGATGTATGAGCCTGGTTCGACCTTGAAGCTGGCAACCGTTGCGGCAGCTATTGATGAAGGTGTTTTTGATCCGACGGAACGCTACAATCCTGTGAGTATGCAGATTGAAGATCGAGTCATTAATGACCACGACTCAGGAGCAAATGGTGAGTTGACGATGCGGCAAGCGTTAGCTTGGTCAAGCAACACTGGGATGGTTCGACTTCAGCAACGGATCGGTTTTGATAATTGGGCACAGTATTTAACTGATTTTGGACTAGGGAAAGTTACAGGAAGTGAGCTTCCTGGGGAAGTGCCTGGGATCTTACCTTCAAGAAATCGGGTGGATTATGCCATGAGTTCCTATGGCCATGCGATCGGCGTCAATCAGATGCAGATGATGCAGCTATTTAGTGCATTTGCCAATGGTGGCGAGATGATACGTCCGCAGTTGATTCGGCGAGTAGGGGAAGAGACCCAAGTTTTTCCAGAAGTCGTTTCCCAGCCTATTTCACAAGCAGCAGCTGATGCTGTTTTAGAATACATGACCGATGTAGTGACGGATGAACGTTATGGCACCGCTTATGATGTATACCAACTGACGAACCATGAGATTTCTGTCAAAACTGGGACTGCTCAGATCGCCAATGAGAATGGTCAAGGCTACATGACGGGAGAGTTTGATTATATTTATTCGGCGGTCTCCATCTACCCAACGGATGATCCACAGTTTATTCTTTACCTCACTATCAAGCGACCAGAAGAATACGATCGACATACATTAGCTAAAATCGCCAATCCCTTGATGGAGCGTTCGATGGCGCTGCAAAGTTTTCGTGAGTAAAAAAAGTTTCTTAACAGGAGCTTAAAAAGACCTAGATCATCTAAGAAATTTCATGATGCAGCTGGTCAACTTCCCACAGGAATGATAGTCTTTAGAAAAGACAGGAAGGGTGCATCAGCGATCCAATCTAGGGATGAATGAGAATGGATAAACGATCGCGCTAAAGCTAACACATAAAGATTCATTGACGGAGGTGTCATATGAAAAAAATAAAATTCTTGATCAAAAGCATTTTTCTCATCGGGCTTCTTTATTTTGCAAGCCAGATGATCACATGGCAAGACGGGCGCTTGGCATTTCGTGATGCCCGACTCAACGAGATCACTCAATCTCTCTCGTCCCAATTTTCTCTTTCACAAGACACTTCAGCAAGGCCAGCGGCAGAAACGCCTGCCCAGACATATTTATATAATGAATCACGACAAGTGATCGAAGAAACCTTTGGGGAAGCGATCAATGAATCAGCGAATCGGTATGGACTGAACTGGACTTCCTATCACGATGATTTTCGTAACTTCATGATGGTGATGTACGATGAACATGATATTGCGCAAGGGATCTATACGAATCAAGATACGATTCTTATCGATGACACGCTAGGTATCGGATCTTCAAAAGCAAGCGTTCGTAATCAGATGGGGACGCGTCAAGAAAGTCTACAACGAGGATCACGACGGTATCGCATCGATTCGGATGCCGACTATGATCTGTTCTTGCAAGACGATCAATTGATTACTTTTTTCTATGATGTTCATGCCGAAGATACAGTGACTGCGATCCAAATCATCAATCGCTCCCTAGAAACACGCCATGCGAATGATTTTCGCCAAAATCAAGCCGCCATTTTAAGCGGTTTACGAACACAGTTATTTGAATTAACGAATGCCACCCGAGTGAAATTTGGTTTGTCACCCCTTGGTTTCAGCGAAGCAACCAGTGAGACTGCCGTGAAGCATAGCCAAGATATGGCAGAACATCGATACTTTGACCATATCGGATTAGATGGATCAACTCCATTTGATCGGATGCAAGAAGACGGGATCAGCTTCACTGCTGCAGGGGAAAATTTGGCATTTGGCCAAGCCAGCAGTATTTACGCCCATCAAGGTTTAATGAATTCAGAGGGACATCGGGCAACGATTCTAAATGATGAGTATCAATTTCTCGGGATCGGTATTGCGATCGATACCAGCGAACAGCCATATTATACAACGTTGTATCACCGAGAATCGGCGTCGTAAATTCCTGAATTGCTTGAAACTGATTAGTTAAAAAACACTGCTCATTTGAGATTGCTGCGTTAGCAGCATCAAGTGAGCAGTGTTTTTTTGTCGATAAAATGGTGAGCAGCAGTATTGTTTAGTTTTGACGGTAGGCATGAGGAGAGCACTGATACTTCTTTTGAAACAGCTTATAGAAGAATGAGACATTTTTATAGCCGACTTGGTGTGCGATTTGTTCCACAGGTAGGGAAGAGTTTCTCAACAATAAACTGGCTTGATTGAGTTTTAATTCTTGAAGGATCGTCACAAAGGATCCACCAAGCTGCTGACTGATACGGCGACTCAAATAGCTCGGGTTGTATCCAAATGTCTCCGCAACCGAAGCTAGTGTGCAAGTAGCGAAATGTTTCTCCAGATAGTCCAACACTTCTCCGAGGTACAATTGGTCACTGTTTTGCGACTCGATCCGTTGTTTTTCTTGGAAATTACGAACAAGTTCGGAAAAAATAATGATCATATAGGAATGGATGACCTCATGAGAACCGAAGGAGGGATTGAAGAACTGGGCCAAGACCCCGAAAATCGCATCAATCAAATAGTCGTTGTTACTCGTTTCAAACACTAAGTATTGATTGTGCTTTTGGCTTTCAGATAACGCATTGATGGCAAAATCGGCGATCATGCTATTGGAGGCCAACCGACTGAGCATCTGGGTGGAAAAGTACTCTTTGCTGATCAAAAAGTTAATAACAATGTCGTCTTGATTTGTTTCGATAATTTGGTGGATCACCCCAGTATCTAGTAAGCAAAAGTCACCTGCCTTTAGGATCACTTTTTTCTCATTGATCATGATCGTGACTGTTCCAGAAAAAACATAATTCATTTCGATAAAATCATGCTGATGTAGTGGCGTAGAAGAAAAGCGTGCATGTTTTAAAATCAAGAGCTGGCTTGTCTTAAGAAATCCGCTATCCTGCGGTCGTTTTCGTATGAGACGAGAAAGGTGTTTTTCGAAGGTATATTGGTAAATTGGCTCATTTTTCTCAGTGTAGACTTTCTTGAAATCCTCATAATTGTATGGAAGGGTTTGCGTCTTTTTAAGGGCTATTTCTTCAGTAGTCGTCAATTGTTGTAACTGCTGCAGAATGTTTTGTTTATCCATCGCTTTCTCCTTAGGTAAAAAATAGTCAATGAAATAGTAGAGTATCGTCATTGAAGACAGGTAGAGATAGTATATAATACTTGTATGGTAGCGTTATCAATTATCATAATCCGGATGATAATAATAGTCAATAGTACCAGCAAATTCGAAAGAAATGGGGAATCACCATGAACCACGACAAACCATCATTAGGGGATAAGATCCAAAGTACCCTTGGTCCATTTGCAAGTAAAGTCAATGGGAATATTTATATTACTTCAGTTAGGGATGCAATGTTAGCTTACATGCCATTCACCTTTATTGCGTCGATCTTTTTGATTATTGCTTTTTTTCCGATCCAACAAGTGACCGATTTTATTACTATTGTGTTGCGAACAGAAGATGCTAGTGTCTGGCAAGAGAAATTGCTCTATGTCAACAATGCCACACTCGCAATCGGTGGTTTGCTAGTTGTCATTTCCCTCGCAAAATCACTGGCAGAAAAACTTGAAACAAATGTTTTGCAATGTGTCTTAACTGCTTTTGTTTCCTTTTTACTATTAACACCGTTGGATGCAATGGAAGCAGGGACTTTTTTAGATATCACCCGCGTTAGCGCGCAATCGATGTTTTTAGCGATTATTGTCGGTATTTTTAGTACAGTTCTTTATAAAAAAATTGAGGGCAAAGGAATCAAAATCAAAATGCCAGCAGCGGTACCACCAGCTGTTTCTGGTCCATTCGAATCGGTGATTCCATCTTTTCTTGTCATCACGACGATTTGGGTCATCCGACTCATCATCGAAGCCTTATTTAACAGTGATGCCATGACGTTGATCAATGGGACCCTTGGGATTCCATTAACTATGTTAGGTGGCTCCCTAGTTGGAATGGTCGTTGTGAAAATTTTCGAGCAATTCTTGTGGTTTTTTGGCCTTCATGGAACTTCGATCATTCAAGCAGTGATGGACCCAATCCATCAAGTCCTTGAAGATCAAAATCGTGTGGCATCAGTGGCGGGAGAGATTCCAACGAATATTATCAGTATGAGCTTTCGGAATCATTTTGCCTCGATTGGGGTCGTCGGTGCGATCATTGCTATTTTGATCGTAGCAAAAAGCAAACAGTACAAAGAGGTTGGAAAAATTGCTAGTGTTCCTTATATTTTCAATATCGGTGAACCAGCGTTGTTCGGGATACCGTTAATGTTGAATTTCAGTTTTCTCATTCCCTTTGTTTTTGCGAATGCCGTTACAACGATCGTCGCTTACTTTGCCTTTTATTTCGGGTTAGTCCCGATCCCAACAGGGCTTGCACAAATTCCTTGGACGACTCCGCCGATCATTAGCGGCTATTTTGTCACTGGTAGTATCATGGGCGCATTGTTACAAATCGTCTTGATCGTGATCGCAACGATGATTTGGTTGCCATTTATCAAAGTTGCTGATAAGCAGATCTGTATTGAAGAAGCACAATAACCCACGAAAGGAGCAGCTTATGAAAGAAACGATAACCATCAACGGGAAGACAAAGCCATTAACAGTGGATTTAAATGATCCGATCCTTATTGAATGGTCAATGACCAATCACCAAGGCTATCGATTGCAACTCTTCAATGAACAGCAGCAAGCAGTGTATGACGTTTCCAACATAGCCGCTTCTGAGAATAAAATGGCGGTCCATTTACCACAGCATCCACAGCGAAAAAAATATCAAGTCAAATTGACAGCAGGAGCAGGCAACGATGTCACCATTTACAGCAGTGTGTTTTTCACGATAGAAAAGCGTGAGCAACCTAAAGAAACCATGGGCAAGTGGATCACTCGCTTAGATGATCCAATTAAAAAAGAACGGTTTTATTTTTCAGAAGAGAAAAATAGCTGCTTGTCCCGCTCCTTCACACTGGAAAAGTGTCCTTCCTATGCAGTGATCGATTGCTGCGGGCTTGGTTTTTATCGCTTGTCTGTTAATGGAAAAACGGTATCAGATGTTTATTTAAACAGTGATGTAACGAACTATGATCGAGTCGTCTACTATGATACTTATGAGTTAACTGATTTTTTACAGGAGGGAGACAATCGGATCGAAGTTGAACTTGCGAATGGCTGGTACAACCCTGCTCCGATTGAGATTTTAGGTCGGTATAACATCCGCAAACAACTAGCGATCGGTAAACCCTGTTTCTGGGGGGAGCTTCAGTTAAATGACGGAGGAGAGAATCGCTACATTTACTCAGACAATCAGTGGCAAAGTAGTTTTGGGCCTTATTTGCAAAACAATCTTTATATAGGAGAAATCGTTACCGATGTACCTGATCCTCGTCCAGAAGGAAAAACGGTACAAATTGCTGGTCCCGCGGGACGTTTTAAGCCAAGCTTTATTCCTAAAATCAAGCGCACACAATCGATCGTTCCCCAAAAAATGACCGAAACTGCAGCGGGACTGCTTATTGACTTCGGTCAAATCATCAGCGGTCAATTTGCTTGTACACTTGAGAAAGATTTCATTGGTCAGATCAGAATCAGCTATGCAGAAACATTAGATGAGCAAGGCAACCCAGATTATACGTCTACGATCAGTGGAAATTATGGCATATACGATCCCTATGAAGGGAAGCAGCCAGATGATCCCATCGTTCAACGAGACATCATTGAGAAAACGGCAGCGAGGACGTTCGTTTTTGAAAACCGCTACACGTATCATTCCTTTCGCTATGCGTTGATCGAGACGAAACCTGCTAACAACCTTCAAGCGAATGTAGGCGCAATCAAAGCCTATCGCCTGCATACGGATGTGAAATCGTTGGTAACCCTTGAAACCTCCGATCCCTTCTTAAATGAGTTATGGGCGGTTGGCCAAGCCACGCGGTTGAACAACATCCACTCGTATTTTGAGGACTGCACCCGTGAGCGGTTCGGATATGGCGGAGACATCGTCGCTTTATTGCCAACACAGATGGCAGATCTGGCGATTGAGCCGTTGTTGGAAAAAGTGTTGTGGGATTTTGCCAACGACCAACGACCGGATGGTGCAATGACTGCAACTGCGCCATTTGTAGGAATCATGACAAATGGTCCATCAAATGGTGGTGGTGCGTTAGGGTGGCAATTGGTAGTTCCAGAGCTTGCTTTGGCATTGGTCAAGACCTATGGGAAACAAGCAGCGGTTGCCAAGCTGCGTCCACAGTTGGAACGGCATCTCAACTATTTACTCGCTTTTGATTTTGATTATATCGCCCAGTGCTGCCTCGGTGATTGGGGAGCAATTGATGAAACTCAGCGAAACGGGGTCATTACTTCGCCAGATCAGTCCTTTTGCTCTGCCTGCATGTATCTGCATTTACTACAGCGTTACCAAGAATTGATCGACTTGAGTATCATTGGTAACGAGGACTATTGTCAGCGAGTGACAGCAGCGATCCAGTACACGACACAGCAAATCAAACAGCAGTTTTCTAAAGGAAATGAGCAATACGGTGCGGGCACCTTGTCTAGCATGATCTTTGCAATGAAAACAGGACTCAGTGAGAAAAAACAAATCTTGCCAAAATTAGTACAACGGATCAAGCAGCAAGAGGGGATTTTCTCTTTCGGCATCTTCGGGATGGCATGGAGTTATCAGTTGCTGGCTGAAGCTGGCTATAATGATATTATTTTTAATTGGTTAACGAGGAAATCTGCACCTAGTTATGCAGCAATGCTGGCAAGCGGAAACGGCACTTTGATGGAACATTTTCCAACGCCGCAACATTCAGCCACTTACGAGGGTTCGTTGAATCATGCCATGTTTGCTTCTTATGGGTATTGGTTTGTCCGTCATTTATTAGGCATTCAGATGACAAGCGCTGGGATACTGATACAACCAGCCTTCGATGTACCTGTAGCTCATGTCAAAGGCTCCTTACAAAGTACGTTTGGATTAGTAACTTTAAGCTGGGAAAAGACTGATCGTACCGTTCGCTTAACGGTGGAGTTGCCACGAACATGTGGCTATGAAATCAGTCAGATGAAAGGTTTTAGAAAAGTCAGCGAGAAAATAGAGGATGTGGGGAGCCAACAGAAAGTTACCTGTATATATACGATTACTTCTTAGCTAGTGAAAAAGTCGACACGTGGAAAGTGTTGACTTTTTTCTGTCGTTTTCTATTTTTTGCGTATTTCATCTATGAGGTGGTGAAAATGGATCAATGGAAGCTGCTCAAAGACTATTGGCGATTTGCAGTTGGTGGTGCTGTTTTGATGGTTTTGCTGATCATCTGGTTTGTACCGTTCTCGCAAAACAAAGAAACAAACTGGCAATCAATGGCAGATGCAGCAGGCCAATCGTCTGAAATGGAGGAAGGTGGAACCCTTCAAGAAGATGGTCTTCACGATGAAGAGTATGAGATAGTTATCGATGTCAAAGGAGAAGTGCACCAACCGGGCATTTATCGTTTAAAATCAGGTGCGCGGATGTATGAATTGATCGAACAAGCAGGTGGTCTGACAGAAGAGGCGTTAGAAACAGCCATAAACTTAGCACAGGTGCTGCAAGATCAACAGATGGTGATCGTCCCGCATAAAGAGGATCAAGCGTTTACGGAGATGAATGCTTCAGGAGTAGGTGGCAGCCAGACAGCAGTGACACAAATCAATCTGAATCAAGCCAATGCGCAGCAACTGCAAGAACTGCCAGGTGTGGGTGCCAAAAAAGCAGAAGCAATCATCGCTTACCGCGAAGAATATGGCTTTTTTAAACAGATTGATGACCTAAAAAAGATCACAGGCATCGGAGAGAAGACCTTTGAGTCCTTGAAAGAGATGATTACAGTGACGGACTGAACCAAATAAAAGTAAGAAATACTAAGAAATGACGGTTGAAAATTCAAGAAATTCGATTAGAATAGAACTAATCAATCGCAAAGGAGCAAATGAATGAGCAATACGAGAATCCCTTGGGACCAGTATTTTATGGCGCAAGCTGTTTTACTTTCTTTACGCAGTACGTGTTCCCGACTTGAAGTCGGCGCTACATTAGTCAAAGATCGCCGAATCATCGCTGGAGGCTACAATGGGTCAGTCAGTGGCGATGTACACTGCATCGACGATGGCTGTTATGTTGTCGATGACCATTGTATTCGGACGATTCATGCAGAAATGAATGCCTTATTGCAATGTGCAAAATTAGGGGTGTCAACAGACAATGCGGAAATCTATGTGACGCATTTCCCTTGCCTTCCCTGTACGAAAGCAATTTTGCAAGCAGGAGTCAAAACGATCCATTATTTGAATGACTATCGTAACAATCAGTATGCAATGGAATTGATTCAACAAGTAGGTGCTTCCGTCCACCAAGTTGAACTTGATCCGGTGTATTTTGAAAAACTTTCATTTGGTGTGCTGAATGATGCACAACCAACAAAAGAGAACTGATTCATTTTTATTTCTTAGTATTGTTTTTGCTTGTTCGGTGACTGCTTACTATGTGCAGTCCATCTTACTGGGACTCATTGCACTTTATTATTTCGTGATGCTTGTCTTAAGACGACAAGCATTTTTGTGCATGATTTGTTTTGTCGGACTGTTGCTGTTAAGTGTCCGCGTCTGTCTTTCTCGGACTGGAAACATACAAGAAGGTGAGTATCAAGGGGTAGTCAATGTGTTGCCAGACACGATCAAAATCAATGGCGATCTGCTTACGTTTGAAGCAAAATCTTCCGCAGGTAAAGTGATTGGCCGTTACACGATTTCTTCAGAGACTGAAAAACAGCAATGGCAGGATCGATCCGTTTGGGGAAGAAAGCTGCTGGTGAAAGGATTTTTTTCTCTTCCTGAAAAACCACGAAACCGACACGGGTTTGACTATTCTGCCTATCTAGCCAGTCGATCAATTATTGGCACAGTCCATATCGAGCAAGTTGTAGGAATGGAAGCAGCAGACTCAGACTTTTCGCTTGCAAAAGTTCGAGCAGAGGTTATTTCTTCTGTGCAACGAATCTTTCCTGAACGCTCAGCAGCCTATATCAATGCGTTGCTCTTTGGTTTTAAAGACCATGACTTTCAAGAAGTACGTCAAATGTATCGTGCTAGTGGCTTATTGCATTTCTTTACGATCTCAGGAATGCATGTCGTCTTATTTTTCAAGTGGTTTCGCGGATGCTTCTGCCGATTGGGGTTTACGCAAAAAGAAATGCTGTTGCCAATGGGGGTCTTTTTATTGGTCGTAATTGGGATTTGTGGCGGCGGCATTAGTGTCTGGCGTGCTGTCTTGGCATTGTGGGTTACTCAAGTGACCACTCTTTATCAACAACGGCTATCGGCAAGTGATCATTATGGGATCGTCTTAACGGCTCTTTTATTCGTTGATCCCAAAGTATTGCTTCAAACATCGGGGCAACTAAGTCTTTTGATGACCTTCCTGATAATGATGCAGCGACCGATCAAATTGGCGTGGTTTTGGCGCAGTCAGTTCCTCACGGTGTTGGCTGCGCCTGTCATTGTCTCGCTCTTTTATGAATTTCCATTATTTGGGGGCTTTTTGACGTTTGTCTTTTTACCGTTTTTTCAATTGGTTTTGCTGCCAGCCTGTTTCTTAATGTTCATTGCTGGGACGCTTTTCCCAACCATCAGTGGGCTGATTGCGCTTTTTGAAGAGCTTTTATTACTTATGGAAGTTGTCGTGGGCGCTGTAGGAGGCGTATCGATAACGGTGGGTGCCCTTCCTGCAGGATTGGCAGCTAGTTGTTGTTTGCTTGGCCTGCTCTGTTACCAAAAGAAACGGTGGCTGCTGGTGATCTGTTTTTCGCTTGTTGTACCAATGGTCTTTCAACAGAATCGCGTTTTACCCACCATTAGTTATGTCGACGTTGGTCAAGGCGATAGTATCGTTTTACAGGCAGAAAAAAATCGCGAAGTTTATGTGATCGATACTGGAGGTTCTCTATCTTTTCCGAAAGAAAACTGGCAAGAGCGCAAACGACAAGCTGCCGCGGAATCTACATTGATTCCTTTTTTGAAAGGGGAAGGAGTCAGGAAGATTACTGGTTTGTTTCTAACTCATGGGGACACGGACCATATGGGAGATGCGCTAGCATTGATGAAGGCGATCCCTGTTGAAACGTTATATCTTGTACCAGGAAGTGAACAAGATCACCGCATCGCCAAGCTTTTAAACGAACTGCCTAAGCAGACAAGCGTTGTTTGGACGACGGTTGGCCAAGTGGTGGGTGATTTCCTTCAGTTGCAAGTATTGGCACCAGAATCAGGTGCAGGACAAAACGAAGATTCGATGGTGATTAAAACCAAGGTAGGGGATAAAACATTTTTGTTTACTGGCGATCTCGAACAAGCAGGGGAAAAAAAGTTGATTCATGATTATCCGAATTTAAAAGTTGATGTATTGAAACTAGGGCATCATGGCAGTCGAACCTCGACGGCACCTGAGTTTGTTGCGGCAATCGATCCCCAATTCGGGATCGTTTCAAGTGGACGGAACAATCGGTACGGGCATCCTCATGAAGAGGTGCTTGAAACATTGGCAAATCAGACCGTTTTGCGAACCGATCAGCAGGGCATGATCCAATTTATTTGGTCTGAAAAACAACAATCATTTTTGATAAAAACGCTGCTAGACTATCCGATTGACTAATGGTAGGATAAGAATGAAAGCGGGGGGAACGATGGAATTACAAAAAGCGTTGCAAGCAATTCGAACCAAGGAGTTGCAATCGATTTATCTGGTCATCGGCAGTGAAATGTTTTTACAAGAGCAAGTTCGCACGGCCTTTTTGGAGCGTTTTTCCGTTGGGAAAGATGATCTGAATTTTGCTTCCTTTGACATGGAGAAAGATCCCCTTGATATGGTGATCCAAGAAGCCCAATCGTTGCCTTTTTTTGGCGATCAGCGATTACTGTTCGTTGAGCGGCCATTTTTCTTAACGGCTGAAAAAAAGAGCAATGCACCTGAGCATGACCTAGATGATTTTTTGAATTATATCAAAGACCCATTGGAATCATCGGTAATGGTGATTTTTGCAGATGTCGATAAATTAGATGAACGGAAAAAAATTACTAAGCAGTTGAAGAAAGCCGCAGTTGTGATTGATGTCGCACCTATGAAAGAAGCCGACGTGCGTCAGTATCTCCAACAGTCGTTGGCCAATGATGGCATCGAAATGAGCCGAGAGGCGTTTGATTTGTTTTTACGGTTAACGGATCTGCACCTATCAAAAGCGATGCAGGAGTTACAGAAACTACGGCTGTATGCAGGAAATGGCAATAAAATTACGAAAGAGATCGTCTTGCAGTTGATCCCTAAGACGTTGGAACACAATGTCTTTGAATTAACCAGCGATGTCTTAAAGGGGAACGTATCGGATGCGTTGCGCTTGTATGACGATCTATTATTGCAAGGGGAAGAGACGATCAAGATCAATGCTATCTTGATCAGCCAAGTCCGTCTGCTGTTACAGGCGGCGATTTTGATGAAAATTGGCTACCAGCAAGCCAATATCGCAGAAACGTTGGGGATTCATCCGTACCGAGTGAAGTTAGCGATGCAGCAAGCTCGGGGGTTTGGAGAAAAGCAATTAGCGGCACTATATAGTGAATTGATCGAAAATGATTACTTAGTGAAAAGTGGTCAGATGGACAAAGAGTATTTGTTCCAGCTATTTGTTTTAAAACATGGCAAACAGTAAGTCAAAAAGAAAGGCGCAGCAATCGATGATTGCTGCGCCTTTCTTAATTTGCTTAATTTGCAATTTTTTTACTTAAACGAGATTTGTCGCGACTAGCTTTGTTCTTGTGGATCAATCCTTTAGTCTCAGCCATATCGATTGCTTTAACAGCATCTTTATATAACGCATCTACGTTATCAGCACCAGCTTCAACAGCTTGATCAAATTTTTTGATTGCTGTACGCATTGTGCTTACTTGAGATGAATTCTTAGCATTAGCCGCTTCGCTTGTGCGAACACGTTTGATTGCAGATTCAATGTTTGGCATGTATTTCACCTCCGAAAAAAAAGTTCAATTACGTTTAGAAAACGTATAAATCAACACTAGTCATTATACCTAATGCCAAGAGTGATTGCAATAAAAGTTGTAAAGAAATTTTACTTAACACAAAAATTTGTTTTTTGACCGTGCTATTTTTTGCTTTATGGTTTTAAAAAATGCTTCTTTGCACATTTTTTACTGAATAGTTATAAAAAGTTTACACAGAAAGAGCTTTCTATGCTATGATTACTTCGGAATTTTTAAATGGGGGAATCTATGTGAATATCGCTTTGTTTCTAACGATTGTCTTGTCATTAGGGGTGATTTTCGTCAACGGGTGGACGGATGCGCCGAATGCTATTGCAACCGCTGTCTCCACGAGAGTCTTACGCCCGAATATCGCCATTGGCATGGCTGTCGTGATGAATTTCTTAGGTGTGCTAGTGATGACGTATTTTAATGCGCAAGTTGCAGAAACCATCAGCAACATTGTGACTTTTGATTCAGGCGGGAGTTTTCGGGTCTCACAGATCGCATTAGCCGCTGCCTTATTTTCAATTGTTGTTTGGACGGTCGCAGCTTGGTATTTTGGGATCCCAACCAGTGAATCCCACGCGTTGATCGCAGGACTGACTGGTGCAGCCATGGCCCTTGGTGGGTTACATGCAGTCAATGGCGAGGAGTGGCTGAAAGTTTTGATCGGTCTTGTCGTTTCTACGTTGATGGGCTTCATTGGCGGCTTTCTGATCACGAAACTGATCGTATGGCTCTTTCGCGATACCCAACGGCGAAAAGCCAACAAAATTTTTACAGTTGGTCAAGCCATTGCGGCTGGTGCCAATGCCTTCTTGCATGGTGCCCAAGATGGACAAAAATTCATGGGTGTGTTCATGTTAGGCCTTTTTTACAACAATCTTGCTGAAAAGACCGGCAATGGCTTTGCCATCCCACTGTGGGTGATGGTTCTTTGTTCCTTGACCATGGGGATCGGTACATCGGTCGGTGGGATGAAGATCATTAAATCAGTGGGGATGGATATGGTAAAACTGGAAAAATACCAAGGCTTTTCTGCAGATGTTACTGCAGCAATCTGTTTGTTCTTGTCTTCCGTATTTGGTATCCCAGTTTCAACAACGCACACGAAAACGACCGCTATCATGGGCGTTGGAGCGTCTCGGCGTTTTTCTAGCGTTGATTGGCGCATTGTAAAAGAAATGATCTATGCTTGGATTTTAACCTTTCCTGGCTGTGGATTGATTGCGTTTCTAATGGTGAAAATTTTATTGCTAATTTTGTGAGGAGAGAAAGTAATGGCACGAAAAAAAGGATTCGATTATTTTGCAGCAATGGAGCAGTTGGCGACGAACGGCCATTTAGCTGCCAAACGTTTTTCGCTTTTGATCAACGATTATTCTGAACGAGCATTGACCGAAGCAGCAGCTGAGATTCATGCTTTGGAAAAAGAAGGGGATAAAGTGATCGCTGAGCTAACCAATGAGTTATATGATTCATTTATCACCCCTATCGATCGCGAGGACATCCTAGTCATTTCAGAGCGTCTAGATGATATTTTGGATGGCATTATGGGACTGACTTATTTATTTGAGAATTTGGTCATTACGAAGATCCGCCCTGAAACCAACTTATTTGCTGGAATGATCGTTCAAGCGACACAAGGCGTTGAAACGGCCTTAAAAGAATTTCCTAAGTTCAAAAATTCAAAAACATTGCGTCAAATGATTAATGATGTGAATACGATTGAATCAGAAGCAGACCGTTTGTATTCAAAAATGAAAAAAGCGTTATTCACAGACGAAACGGACGTTCTTGAAATCATTAAATGGAAAGATGTTTATGATCGTTTTGAATCAATTATCAACGACACCGAAAGTGCGGTGGATATTATTGACGGTATGGTAATCAAAAACACGTGAGGAACTAGAGACCTTTCAAACAAAAAAAGAGCAACTCTTGGGCAGGTAAGTGCCACAAGAGTTGCTCTTTTTGCTTATAATTGGATCAGCCAATAGCCGATCAAAATGATTCCTAAAACGATACGATACCATCCAAATACGGTAAAATCGTTACGCTTGATGTAGTTCATCAAGAAACGGATCGCGATGATCGAAACGATGAATGAGACGATGGTTCCTGTTAATAAGATGACGGTTCCTTGTAAATCAAAGGCATTGCCATCTTTCAAAAACTTGAAGATTTTCAAGGCACTGGCACCAAACATGGTTGGAATACCTAAGAAAAATGAAAATTCAGCAGCAACATAACGAGAAGCGCCGATCATGATAGCACCTAAGATAGTAGCACCAGAACGAGAAGTTCCTGGGATCAATGCCAATACCTGGAACATGCCGACAATCAAGGCCGCTTTGTAGGTGAATTTGTTCAAATCGGTACATTTCGGTGCTTTATTCTTGTTTCGTTTTTCAACTACGATAAAGCCGATCCCATAAACGATCAAGACGATCGAAACGGAGAAAAAGTTGTAGAAGTGCGCATCTAACCAATCATCTAACGGCAATCCGATAATAACCGATGGCAAGACCGCAACAATAACTTTAAACCATAACGTCCACGTATCTTTTTTCTCTATTTCATTTTTTTGTGGGGAAAAAGGGTTCAGTTTATGGAAATATAAGTAGACGACCGCTAGTATCGCGCCCAATTGAATGACAACATTGAACATCGTCATAAATTCGGGGGTAACATTCAAACCGATAAATTCGTCGGCAAGAATCAAGTGACCAGTGCTGCTAATTGGCAGCCATTCCGTGATCCCTTCAATGATCCCAAATAAAATCGCTTTTATAAAATTTGTAAAAAACATTGGTCCAGTCCTTTCTATGACAAAATACAACTCTTAGTATACCGTTTCCTGATTCGAATACCAATCTTTTTCCTAAAAAAAGAGGGCAGTTTTTAAAACAAAAACTGCTCCTTTCTTGAAGAAATTGATTAGCCGTCAGAGGTTTCTCTTAGGACAAAAGCTCTTGAGAGAGCGCTAAGCCTTTTTTGATGTATTCTGTGTTACCAACTTCGGCGATGGTAAAGCTGCCGTCTTCGTAGATCAGTCGAGTGACCGAACCATTTTCAATATCCATACGAACATTGTTCTCATCATTGATCAGATGCAAAAGAAAAGCGATCGTTAAGCCGTGAGACACAACTAACGCATTGCCGCCGCCTTTTTTCTCAACGCGATAGGCGATATCTTCAAACCCTGTTTTGACACGTTCGGTCAAAACATCAAAGGTTTCCGCCCAATTGGCTGTATCGGCGTGGTAGATCGCATTGGCGATCGCCTCAAACGTGACATGATTAGCAATCATCTCATCATAATCAGGAAAATCAAGAATCCGCGGCAGAACGCCCCACATTTCTGCATCATAGGCCCCTTCAAGTGAGCCAAAGCACCATTCACGAATCCGTTTGTCGATGTGATAAGGGATCTCCGGTCCTCTGACATGTTCACCCAGTATCAGACGCATGGTTTCAATCGCGCGACCGCTGTCACTGGATACTGCTTCTACAAAATCCACATCGCGTAACCCAAGGCCTAAATAGTGGATGCCTTGTTCACCGGTTCGAGTCAATGGTGTGTCACACCAGCCTTGCACCCGCTGCAATGTGTTAAACATTGTTTTTCCGTGACGCACGACATACAATTCCGTCTTTGCCATAACTAGTTATTCCTCCTTTTGATTCGTCATACGTTTATGCGTTAAAAAACGGATTGGTCCGTTTCTCAATTTCGATCGTTGTTGGTTCTCCGTGGCCAGGATAGACCGCCATTTGATTCGGTAAAACAAAGAGTTGCGTTTGGATGCTGGTCAGCAATTGTTCCAAATTTCCGGTTGGCAGGTCTGTCCGACCAATGCTACCTTTAAATAAGGCGTCTCCGGAAACGACAAAATTGTCAAAAATAAAACTGACGCTGCCAATGGAATGACCCGGGGTTGCAACAACCTTAAAGGACATGCCAGCTATCTCGTACTCTTTCAACTCTAGCTCGAATTCAGCTGGACGTGCGGTGATGGTTCCTAATTCAGGATGACGGCCAGAAAGGTTTTTCATAGGATCACTTAGCCATCCTTGCTCAAGCGGACTCACGTAAACGGGGATCTGATAATAATCCCGCAAATGGTCAACTGCACCGATATGGTCATAATGAGTGTGGGTCAATAAAATCGCTGCTGGTTTTGCGCCTGTTTTTTCGATCTCAGCGATCAATCTCGCTGCTTCTGCTCCAGGATCAATAATCAACAAAACATCTTCTTTCCAAATTAGGTAACAATTTTCTTGAACGGGTCCTGTCACTAAACCAATGATTTTCATGCTAAAACCTCCTAGGATCACAAATACTTGTGTCTGACTATAAGTATAGCTTAAAGTATAAGAGGAAACAAAGAAAGGTTTTTAGGAGTGAAAAATTAATGATAAAAACGATAAACGCAGAAGACAATCGTCAGGCAGTCTGTCAATGGCTAAATTATTCAACGAAAAAAACAGAGGCAGTGAGTGCCTTTTCCGATCAAGAGCAGCTTTCATTTGCTTTTTTTGACAATCAGGATCAACTTGGTGGGGTGATTGGAAAACGGACAGGCAATACGATCCATATTCAATTGTTAGCAGTTGATCCAAGCCATCAGAATCAGGGGATCGGGAAACAATTGATAAAAGCACTTTTTGATCACGGTAAAAAAGCGGGGTGTCGTTCCGTGACGGTTACCACCCAAGACTACCAAGCGCCGCAATTCTACCAAGCAGTCGGCTTCGAACCGTTTGCTGTGCTTACGGATACACCTGTGCTTGGCACGGATAGGCTTTACTTCGTGAAGATGCTGTGATCAACCTTTGGCAGGCAGGTGATAAGGCTAACCAATAGTTTGATGAGAGAAAAGCTTAGAATTATTGTGGGAATTCGAAAATTTTTCTAAGAAACCGCATTAGCAAAAAACTGCTGTTATACTAATTAAAATAAGAAAGCGTTGATTCGTTTGAAACGGGTCTAGTTTTTGACAAAAGCATGAACATTCTTCGTGACCAACTTCGAGGAAAGTGTGTGATCTGTATCTTGCGTTAGTTTTGATTGGTATACCTCAACTTTTTGTAAGAAGGTGTTTTTTATGAAAAAATCCCTGCAATTTTTTTTCACTCTATGCTTCGCCGCGCTCGCTTTAGTGAGCTGTGGCCAAGAGGAGCTAACCATCAACGATTCGAAAGAAGTTTCTGAAACTGTTACTTCCGCCTCAAAAACGGTTGAAAATGGGGACCTTGATTTGATGCTGATCCAAGATGAGAGTGTCATCTTTCCGCAAAGCCAAGGGGTTTATGATTTTCATGAGAATGAGTTGACGATCGTTAAGCAGTATTTGCCGATGGCAGATTTAGAAGATAGTTCAGCCAGCTCTAGTGATGTTGCCTTGTATGAAGGACAAATCGAAAGTGATTTTCAGCGTCATTTTTCCCATTCAGAGGTACAGTTGTCCAACGACCCTTATCAAATTTATGAGATCACCTATCAAGATGCATCATACACGGTTGAAGGGAAGCATTTGACAATCAAAGCAGATGGACGGACCTTTGAGTTCACCTTAGATCTAGACAATCAACAAGCTTTTGACCAAAATGGTGTCAGTTATGATATTCAAGTCGATCAATAAATATCTTTCAAAAATAGCCCTGCTTTACTTGCTTAGGTGAGTAGAGTAGGCTTTTTTGTAAATCCTTCGCCAAACCCATTTTCTGGAAAAAAAAATGAAGTCAATTATCTGATGAGTAGGTGTTTTGTTGCAAGTGGTTTTTTCATGGTGATAAAACCTGTTTGGATAGGATACTCTCCGCAGAGGATGAAAAGCTGTTTCTGTTCGCTTTTCCAAAAGTAATCTATCCGCTATAATGGCAAACGAGAAGGTGAACACGTGTATAAAGGAAAAGTTGCGGTTAGAAAAATTGTAGAATTTATTTTGCGCCGAGGCGATATTGATAGCCGCAAAGTCAGTAATCATACCGCGCAAGAAGGCGCCCGTATCCATCGCCAACTACAAAAAGAGGCTGGGGATGCGTATCAAAAAGAAGTCTTTTTCAAACGAGAAAGCCAAATTGAGAAAGATTCGATCACTGTCGAAGGTCGTGCCGATGGTCTCTTTTTTGATGCAACTCTTAATTCTTGGGTGATCGATGAGATCAAAACTTCAGAACCAGCGTTCGAAGATATCCCTGAAGATCAAATCGATTTGTTTTTTGCCCAGGGAATGGTTTATGCTTATTTGTTTTTACTACAAGAAAATGAACAAGCAGCGCTTAGTGACAGTGAAAATCAAGAGAAACCAGAAGCGGAACCTACTGCTGAAGGTAATGATCCGAAGAGACCCATCGATCGAATCGCCGTACAATTGACTTATTATCAAACCACTGAAAAGCTGACCACCCGTACGAGAAGAACATTTCAGTTTTCAGAATTAGCTGTTTTTTATGAAGAATTACTTCAGGAATATCATAAATGGTTAGTTTTTCAAGAGAATTGGCGCCGTGTCCGCAATACGTCTTTGCAGCTGCTGTCTTTTCCCTTTGAAACCTTTCGCAAAGGGCAGCGAGAGTTAGCAGCAGCGGCGTATAAAACACTAAAAAATGGCAAGCGACTTTTTGCGGAAGCGCCAACTGGAACTGGAAAAACCATGTCAACGCTGTTTCCCGCATTAAAAGTGCTAGGGGAAGAAGGGGCTGATCGGGTCTTTTATCTGACGGCGAAGACGATCACCAGACAAGTGGCCGAAGATGCACTGAGCAAGTTAGCAGACAACGGTAGTGAAACCAAAAGTGTCACGATTACCGCCAAAGACAAAATCTGTTTTTTAGATGAACGAAACTGTACGCCAGAACACTGTGCGTATGCGCAAGGCTATTACAATCGAATCAACGAAGCATTATGGGATCTGTTGCATCACGAGAACCAAATAACCCGAGAAGTGATCGAGACCTACGGAAAGAAACATACGGTCTGTCCCTTCGAGCTTTCACTGGATGTCAGTGTCTTTTGCGATGTCATTATTGGTGATTATAATTATTTGTTTGATCCCACCGTTTATTTGCGAAGATTTTTTGAGGAGCCGGATGAAGAATATTTCTTTCTAGTGGATGAGGCCCATAACTTAGTCAACCGTTCCAAAGAAATGTATTCGGCAACCATTACCCGGCAGCCATTTAAGGAATTAAAGAAGAAACTATCCAATGACCAGCAAAAATTAAAACGCGCCCTAAACAAAGTTGACAAAGAATTTGCGGCTATTGCTCAAATAGCAAAAGAGGAAGAGTGGGAATATCACCATCAAGCAGCTCCCCATGAAACGATGGTCAATCAGCTCTACAAAGTAGCTGAATTGATGAAGGAATGGTTGCCGGCAAATCCTGAGCATGAATTGCAAGAAGAAGTGCTGCAAGTGTATTTTGAAGCTAACCATTATTTGAAGATCAGTGAATTTTATGATGATCACTACGAAACGACGGTGGAGATCGACCGCTATGATATCAAACTACGGCAATTTTGCATCGAACCAGCGCCGTTTTTGGAATCTGTGTTAGATAAGGGCAAGGCCAGCCTGTTGTTTTCTGCGAGCTTTACTCCTTTGTCCTATTATCAAGAGGTGTTAGGAGGCGGCAATGAAGCTTTGCGCTATCGCCTGCCAAGTCCTTTTGATCCGAAAAATCAGGGGATTTTTATTGCAGACTATATCCAAACAACGTATCGCCAACGTGAAGCCAGCATTCCTGCAATCGTTGATGCAATCCAGCAAATGACCGCAGCGAAAGCGGGAAACTATATGGTCTTTTTCCCTTCTTATCGTTACTTGGATGATGTGGCGGCAGCATTTTCCCAACAGGCGCCAGAGGTGGAGGTCTTGATTCAGGGGACAGCCATGAACGAAGTAGAGCGCGAGGCGTTTCTTGCACAGTTTCAATCTCTTGAGCGGCAACGATCATCCTTGCTAGAAACAAGTCAAGACGGACAAGAGAGCCAGCCAAAAACATTAGTGGCATTTTGTGTCCTTGGTGGAATTTTTTCTGAAGGGATCGACTTGAAAGGCGATCGCTTGATCGGTGCGGCAGTGGTAGGAGTCGGACTGCCGCAAATCAATCACGAGCAAGAATTGATTCGGGAATATTACGATGAGAAAAAGGCAGCTGGCTTTGCGTATGCCTATCAGCTGCCCGGGATGAATAAAGTCCTGCAAGCAGCCGGTCGAGTGATCCGGGATGTCAGCGATCGCGGCGTGGTGTTATTGCTGGATCAACGTTTTCGGACACCGCGTTACCAAGAACTTTTCCCACTGCACTGGCAGCATGCCTTGCAGATTCGTCGGCCGCAAGAGTTATCAAAGGCATTGACTCATTTTTGGCAAGAAAAAAACTAGAAGCAGAGCTTTCAAGAGCGGTTGCGCAAAATCAGTAGATAAAGCTGATTTTGCCTAACCATCACGTTAGACTCTGTTCTAGTTTTTTTGATTAGCGATAATTTGTAAACTGTAAATCGATCGTCAGGGGCAGTTTACGCAACAATTGGATCACTTCTTGCAGATCGTCACGACTTTTGCCGGTTACCCGAATTTGATTGTCTTGAATTTGAGTTTTAACTTTTAGCTTGGCGTTTTTGATCGCTGTCGTTATTTTTTTGGCGTTTTCTTTATCGATCCCATTGATCAATTCTGCCGTTTGACGAGCTTTTGCCCCCAAGGCATGCTCCGTTTCGCCAAATTGAATATTTTTCGTTGGTACATTCCGTTTGATCATCTTCGCAAAGAGCACATCTTTGATTTGCTCCAACTTAAATTCGTCATCTCCAACGATCGTCAGTTTGCCCTCAGTCATCTTGATTTCTACCGTGGAGCCTTTAAAGTCAAATCGGTTTTTCAATTCTTTTTCCGCCTGTTGAATGGCGTTTTTTACTTCTTCTGTGTTGATCTCAGATACGACATCAAAACTTGCTTCTTTTGCCAAAATCAATCACTCCTCTCATCTCTTACCTATGATTTTAACATGGAGGCGAACGATGCGGGAATCAAAAGTAAATTTTTGCAAATAATTGTTTCATTTTTTCACACAAACTGCTATTCTTTGGAAGGAGATTTTTAGTGAAGGAGCTAGATCATTGTGAGTAAGTTATTAACGAAGCACGAACAATCAGAACGATTGAAAAAAATAGGGGTTATTTTGCTGTCAGGTATCACTGCAGCCATTGCTTTAAATTTCTTTTTGATTCCCGCAAACGTTCTTTCCGCTGGGATGAACGGGGTCGCCCAATTGATCGTGGCACTTGCCTTGGAACATTTTGGCGTTCACCTTAGTACAGGGCTGTTTATTTTCCTCTTAAACTTGCCTATCTTTGTTCTCGGGTTCATCAAACTCGGGAAATCATCGACACTGTTGAGCTTTATCAATGTCGTTGTCGTTTCCGTATTAACAATTGTCCTTCCGCAAGGAGCGATCACCGACAATATTTTGGTTAATGCTTTGCTAGGTGGCGTACTGTTGGGCGTCGGCGTTGCGTTTTCACTGAAAATGGGTTTTACCACCGGCGGAATGGATATTCTTTCGTTGATATTATCAAAAACGACTGGAAAAACAGTCGGTAAATATATGTTTATTTTAAATGGCATTATTGTCATGGTCTCAGGTTTCGTCTTTTCTTGGGAAAGTGCGTTGTACACGATCATTTCGATTTTCGCAATGAGCTACGTGGTGGACATGCTGCACACAAGTCATCAAAAGGTAACGGCGATGATTATTACGACCAATGCGGAAGCTGTTGGGAAAAATATTTCTAAGCATGTGTTTCGCGGCATGACTTTGTTCCCCTCAGTCGGAGGCTATTCAGGCGTACCGGGCAATATGATCATGATGGTCGTGACCCGCTACGAGATCTACGATTTAGAACAAGCCGTTTTAGAAGCAGACGGCAATGCGTTTATTAACTTTGTGCCGACCCAATCGATCACAGGTCGTTTTGCGACAGATGATGAACAACGGACCTTTAAAACGACGGGGGTCTTCCCAGAACTGAAAATACACAAGAAAAGCCGTCCATAATCCAGGATCGTCCATTTACAAATCTTGCAAAAGAAGGTATTATTTGAAACAAGAATTAAAGGAGGTCTTCAACCGTGGCATATACTGAAGTAGAAGCAGAAGCAATCAAAGAGCGTGTCTTGGCTGCCTTGGAAACCGTGATTGACCCTGAGTTGGGGATTGATATAGTGAATCTAGGCTTAGTTTATGAAGTCGAATTTGATGCAGAAACAGGCAATACCGTAATCAAAATGACCTTAACAACAATGGGCTGTCCCTTAGCCGACGTATTGACTGAATCGATACACGAAGCATTAAGCGATATTCCAGAAGTCAAAAATCCAGAAGTAAAACTAGTTTGGTATCCCGCATGGACGACCGATAAAATGAGTCGTTATGCACGGATTGCTTTGGGGATTCGTTAAGGATTTGTGTTGATTTAACAGCGTTTCTCACTCATTTAGTATGTAGTCTGAACCATTTTTTCGGACTTCGGATACCAGATGAAATGAGGGTATTTTCGATACGGATACCATACTTAATGAGACGATAATTTCTGAACTCTTTTATTAACTTTTAGAAAAAGTTGATAAGGGAGTTTTTGTTTTGCAAAATTTCAGGTTAGAGGAACTATTAGAAGAAATGTTATTCAACGAAAAAGCCAGAGGAATCTCACAAAAAACGATAAAGAAGCATCAGAAGTTTTTGAATCTGTTCTTTGAATTTTTGAAAAAAGAGCAGATATACTTTGTTGAAGACGTGACACCAAAAAGCATTCGGCAATTCATGTTGATGAAATTAGAAGAGGGATGTGCTGAAACATATGTGAATAGCCATCTAAGAAGCATCAGAGCGTATTTTAAGTATTGTGTAGATGAAGATTATGTCCGATACGATAGAAACCCCTGTATGCGTGTTAAATGGGTTAGAGAGCGTAAGGTAATTATTCAGACATTTAATGATATGGAAATCAAAGAAATGTTGAAAGTAGCAAAGAAGTTAACTTTCTTTAAACCTCAGAAAATGGATAAGCAACACACTGGCTATCAAACAAAATTCACGAATCAAAGGGATTATTTGCTCTTACTTATTCTTATAGATACAGGATTAAGAATCAGTGAGGTAATGAACTTAAAAGATGTTCACGTCACTAATAAAGAGTTATTTGTTGAAAATGGGAAAGGGAAGAAAGATAGGATTGTTCATTGCTCACCGTTGATTTACAAAGAATATATAAAATACAAACGAGTAGCAAATTCCTTTTTTGAATATAATGAAATAGAGAATATAGACAATTATGTATTTTTGACAAGAGAAGGCAAACAATACAATTATATTTTAGCTGAACGAGCAATCATAAAAATTGGGAATCAATGCAAGATTAGAAAATCTATTCGGGTAAGTCCACACAGTTTTCGGCATTATTTTGCCCAAAAATTGGTTCGGAATGGGACTGATATTTATAGAATTCAAAAACTACTAGGGCATGCTTCAATAAAAACGACTGAGGTGTATCTGAGAAGTTTAAATATTGAAGATGAAATTAGTAAAGCGGTCAATTTTTCACCACTTCAAACGATTTAAAAGTGTTGCTGGTAGTTTTAATATCAATTAATAGAAATCAAAAGAAATGTAGATTTAGATTATTTAAGAACTTAAAATTCATTTTTTTAGAGGACACACAACATGGCTAAAACATGGTCTTGGGGAGAAGTTGCAAAAGGAAACAAACGTGCTAAAGGAACTGGTTCAGGTGGAACTGGTGGAGGATTTTTTGTTCGTGGAGATTTAGATTATGAAATGGGAGATTTACAACGTTTAACAATTCCTTATGTGTTAGATGAAAACGGTCAACCCAAAATGTTGATTTACTCAGCACCAATTCATTACATTGAAAAACGTGGATTTATTAAATTACAAGGACCTAAAGGTGGAACTTATTCTCCATACTCTATCCGTTGTATGAACCCACTATCTCAAGTTGACTTTGAAAAAGGTAAAGAAATTGCTGAACGTGGTCAATATTGTGCATTATGTACTCTAGCAAGTTTGCAAACAACTGCTCGTTTCGCTAAAATTGAAGAAAAATATGGTTCTGTGGAAGAGTTTAAAGCAATTCCTAAAGATAATGCTGAGAAAAAAGCATTCATTGATTCTTTAAATGAAGGTGACCGAGTTCGTGCTTCTTACAATAACCAACGTAAAGAAACAAACTATGAAACATACATGTTAGTGTTGCGTTTTGAATCTGAAACAAAAGAAGTTGCAGGAGATTTCGGTATAGAAAAAGTTTCTACTGTAAAATTAGGAACAAACGGTTTACCAATTTGGAAACCACTATTAATGAAAGTATCTCAAAAACGTATTGAAAAATTCACCAAAGCATTACAAGATGCAGGACGTAATCGTCAATTAGCACCTGAAATGATTCATTCATTTACTGATGCTACTGGTCAAGAAGTTAAAACAGCGTTTATTGACTTTGAATTAGACTTCCCTGTCCGTAATGAAAAAATGAATTCAGCAGCAGACTTAGAAATTCGTGCAATGTCTACTGAAAAATCTTGTATTACACAAGCATTTGTAGATGAAATCTTAGGGAAATCTAAAGATTTAATCGAGAAAGCAGACTTGGCTTGGGAAAAATCACATGCAAACTTACAAGAGTTTACAAATGATGAATACCAATCTTATATGGAAGATAAAGGAGCTTACTTTACTTCATTGAAAGAACAATATCTAACTCAAAACGATGTTGAATTTGCTCATAAAGTGTTAGAAACTGCGAAAGGTAATAACCAATTCGCTAAGAAAGAAGATGTTGAGGGAGCTGAAGCTACTGAAACAGTAGTAGTTCCAGATGAAAAACCTGTTAAAGAAAACACTGCAGTAGCTGATGAATCAGCAATCCCTGCTGAGGATTTACTAGGTTTAGGTGATTTAGAGATTTAATAATAAGTAATAGAGAGAGTCTATTAAATAAATACTGCTTAGTAATTACTAAGTAGTATTTTTCATATTTACAAATTTAACATTATGATACTTATGTTTTTTGTAACAAACTATATAATGTATCATGGATGGGTTAATCTATTTATATTTCTTTTATTATTAGAATTTATATATAGAACATTTTGGTTTATTTACTCTGAAACTTAAGAGATACGAGAATAATTATTCTTGTATTCCTTTTCTATAGTCCAATTGGAAACCACTATTAAAGAAAGTTCTCAAAAACGTATTGGAAAATTTACTTAAACTTTACAAGATGCGGGACGTGCAAATTTATTATCATATGTTGCATTCATTAACTGATTCTGTTGGTCATGATGTTGAAATAGACAACAGAGATAAACAAGATATAGACAAAGAAAAAATAAGATGACTTCTGAAAAAGTCATTTTTTTTGTAAGAATAGGTAGTTAAGTTCTTATAAAATTTATATACTAGAGCTTCAAAAATAATATGTTGCAAACTTTTTAACCAGAATATTTTTTAATGATTTAGTATTATATTGAAACATTTTCACAATTAAATGGTACAATTATATAAGTAGTTATTTGAAGATGTGAGGACTGATTGAAATATTTAATAATAAATTGAGCCAAAGAGAACATCAAGCGGTTTATATTTTAGATGTTTTGGAACTGGATATTCAAACAAAAGACATTATTAAAAGTTCTATAAATGAGATATCCAGAGGAGCTAAACGTGGGAAAAAGGAACTTATGTCAATAGTTATAAAAGACTTGTTAAACTTTCTCGAAAGACAAGATGAGAATAAAGTCAAAGGGACTGTTGCAGAATTTTTTATTCATCTTTTTCTAAGAAGCCAAGATTTTGAACAACATTGTTGCTTTATGAACTTAGAAGAAAACTCAATGAAAAAAGGATTCGATGGATTGTACACTCATGATGGTGAAACTTGGATTATGGAGAGTAAGTCAACTGCTTATAAAACATCATCTGGAAAACACAATCAGAATTTAAGTAAAGCATATCAAGGCTTAAAAAAATCAATGAAAAGAAGCGGAAATAGTGGCAATAATTCTTGGTCTAATGCCTTGAATCATACATATATTGCATCAAATGAATCTGATGCTACTGATAGTTTAAGAGATAAATTACTATCAGCATCAAATAAATATGTGAACAATATTGAGTTAGATTTGGGAGAATATAATATTATTCCTTGTTCAACAATCTTTATCGAAGATTATTCAGGTAAAACTTACGAATCTAGTCATGACGAAATATTTCAATCTGTTAATAAACATGTGTGTAATAAAGAGGTAATTTTATGTGTAATGAACAAAAGCGTTAACATTTTTATTGAATGTTTAGAAGAATTGTTATGCGAATTGGATGGGGATGTAAATGAAAAGCAATGAGCAAACTGAGTTTACAAAAATAGTAAAGGAAAATGAACTTATAAATGAAATTATAGTAAAAAAACTCTCGTTACCGAATTATGAATTGTCAGATAACGAGAAGGAATTCATTTTAATAATAGCCAGCATCTTTCTTAGGGAGTATGAAAAAGTACCTTCTAAATCGTCGTATAAAGATTTTGCATATTTCTTAATTTTAAAATATACAGAAAAAACTTTGGATTACAGACCTCTTTACGATTTTACTATTAATTCTGGCTTCTATCCAGTTGCTAGAAAAATTATGGAATTAAATTTATTAAAAGATACAAATTTTTTTGATGTTATTTCAAATGCATCATTGGCATTATTTGAGAGTAATGGCATGGTTCGAACACGTGAGCAAAGTCATATTAATGAAACAATACTAAAAGATAAAAATCAATTTTTTTCATTTGTAGCTCCTACGTCGTTTGGAAAAAGTGAAATTATTAGCGAACATATTAAAAAAAATAAATTTCTGAAAAAAATAGCAGTAATTGTACCAACAAAATCGTTACTTAATCAAACGTATCTAATGTTAAAAAAAGAAATATTAGATAGACGAATTATCATTCATGATGAAATGTATAATGGGGAAAGTCAATTCATTGCGGTTGTTACACAAGAAAGAGCTTTAAGATTAATAGAAAAAAACAAAATATATTTTGATGCGATGTATATTGATGAAGCACACAATATTTTAGATTTCAATAAAAGTAAACGTTCGGTATCATTAGCTAGGCTTATAAAAATGAACTTAGTTAAATCTGAAAAATCTAAGATTGCTTACTTTTCTCCAATGATTTATGATTCGAAAAATTTAAGAGTAAAGGGACAAAGTGACATTGTTGAGTATAAAATTTATAATAATGTCAAAGAATTAGATATATTTGAATATAAAAAAAATAAAAGCATATATTATTATAATAGATATTTTAACAAAGAAGTAAAAATTGATAGTTCAAAGAACTATTTTGAGTATATTAACAAAACGAGTAAAGAAAAAAATTTCTATTATCATTTTAGACCAGTAAAGGTAGAAGAGTTTTCGAGAGAGTTAAGTGAGAATATTGAGGCTAATTTAGAGAGTGACTCTGAAATAATTATATTGAAAGAAGAACTAGCACAATTAATTCATGAAGATTATCTACAGATTAAGTTACTTGATAAAGGTATAGTATTCTTACATGGATTAATCCCAGATGGAATAAAAGATTATTTAGAATATTGTTTCAAACGAATTAAAAATCTAAAACATCTAGTTGCTAATTCAGTTATATTAGAAGGCATGAATATGCCTATAGATAATCTATATATTTTCAATGGTAGGCTTTTGACACAAAGTAAACTTTTGAATTTAATAGGTAGGGTAAATAGATTAAACATGATTTTTGGAGCATCTAAAAATGAATTAGGTAGATTACTAGCTCCAGTCCATTTTGTGAACAGTGAGAAGTATAATTCAAAAAATGGAAATTTACATGAAAAAGTTAAGATGTTAAGAAAAGATGTAACACACGATGGAATTTTCAACCCTTTGTTAGAGGAATTTGATATCAATAAAAATACAAATAGTGAAGTGAAAAAAACAGAAATTGAAGAAGTTATTAAGGATGAAGAGTTATTGTTAAAAGAATTTGAAGCCAGTAATAATATGAGCTTATTCGTAAGATTATTAGTTCAGAATAATTTGAAATCTGATTTTTTGTATTCTGACGATGAGCTAACATGTATTGGTGAAAAATTAAATAAGATTAAAGTTAATGACTCAATTGAAGCAATTGAATTTCTACACTTAGGAATATTGGAAAAAATATATTATTTATTTTTTTCTAGTTTGGAAATAGATAACACAAAAAAACGCAACTTTGAATTGATGAGGCTAAAGGAAAAAGAGACTATAAATTTCTACGAAAAATATTGTGAAATAAAGGTGAATAACTCATTTAATAATAGAATTAAGATGATGAAAAGATACCTAATTAATCAAAGGAAAGAGGGAAATTTTTATTTCTACATTGGAAGTGCTTTTGGTGAAATTGAAAGAGAGAGTGGAGAGTATAAAAACTATTTAAGTAAAGTATACATTGATTTATCTCTGAAAAACGATGTTGAAATAACCAACTATGCAGTTATAAAGCTTTCATTAGAAGATAAATTTATAAGTTATTATTTACAAAGACTGTTAATGATTATGGTTGATTTAACTCTTGTTACTGAAACGGAATACAATGAATTTATGTATGGTACTGTTGATGAAAAAGTAGTTTTACTTCATAAAGCAGGGCTGTCCCCACAAATAATTTTAAAATTAAAAGAAGATAAACAATTGAAAAATATCTATTTTGACAAGAATGGAAATCTAAAAGCTAATAATGATTTAAATAGTTTTATTGTTGCTCAATCGGGATACTATCGATTTGAACTTGAAAAATATTTTTAAATAAGCTTTTCATGTTCTACAAATTTGCACCTTCCTATTTAAGATGCTATAAAGGTCTTTATAAGGGATACTTTTGTAATTTCTATCCATTGTAAATCCTATTCTACCAATAGTTAAGACTGTGATTTTCTAAATTTGGATGATTTAAGGGTGTATGATGGTGAAAGTATCCATATTTATTAAATTATGGAGGGAGGAAAATGGCACAAAGAAAAATTAATGTCAAACCAATTAAAGATAAAGAGGTATTGAAGAATTTTGCATCTGAATTACTAAGAAATAAACATGGACAAAGAGATTATACGATTTTTGTGTTTGGTATTTTTACAGGATTAAGAATTTCGGATATACTCAATCTAAAAGTTAATGACGTGAAAGGAAAGCTCAAGACTGATATTATTGAGAAAAAGACAGGAAAGAAGCGAACACTTAACTTGATGCAATTGACTAATCAAATCATTATATATCTAGATGAAGAGCACGATGGACAAAGCGAGTGGTTATTTCCATCTCCTAGGGATAATACGAAACATTTAGCTACACATCAGTTCTATAAGATTATGCAAAAGACTGCTGAATCACTCAATCTAGATTATATCGGAACGCATAGCTTAAGGAAAACGTTTGGATATAGTTACTATAAAAAAACAAAGGATTTAACAAGCTTAATGAAGATTTTGAACCATAACTCTCAGAGTGTTACTCTCCGATATATTGGTATAGAGGAAGAAGAACTTCAATCTAGTCTTGATAATTTTAATCCATTTCAATAAGTATTGTTATAAAAGTAAAAGCACAGTCAACTAAGACTGTGCTTCTTTTTTGCTTTCTTTTTAGCAATTGTATTATATTGTTTTCTATTTTCACTGCTTTTTGCATATAAAGTTTCTAACTTGGTATATTTTTCTACATCATTTGAAAAAGTAATTTTCTCATTGGATTTAAAATAATTAGACAAATAATAAATGAATGCAAATAGTCTTTCAATTCTATATAATATCCATTGTCGTTGTTCGTTTTTCGCATAGAAAAAGAAGCAGTCTTCGCTTTGAATATAGATTAGGATGTCATCACGAATAAATTCTATATTATTCTGCACTTTATACATATTAAAATCTCTGAGTTTATTTCTAATAGCAGGTAATTGTTCTTTAGTAGGGATTGCAATAATATCTAAAGTATCTAAAGAATGAGTGTGGGGTAATTGATTCTCATCAAAAGCACTAGAAAATTGAATCGGTATTTGAACGTGCTGATATTCTGTGAATTTCATATAAAATTCTTTATTCTCATTGGATAAGCATTGATTAAACAATTGGGAAGCTTGTGGCTTCTGACTGAAATTTTTATGATTATAGATATTTCTTACAGAACTATAAAAAAAAGCAGTCACTTGTTTTTGTTGATTCGTAGCTATTGAAAGATTAGCTGTTCTAAATCCTAGTGTCAACATTTTTTGTAAGGCATTGGCTTGTAAGTCCAAGTGCTTTAAATTGTCTAAATCAAACTTTTTAGCGTAGTAGAAGTGCTTAGATAACTTCTTTTTAGAAATCCACTTATGCTTTTCTAACGTTTTTAAACGGGCTTCCAAGCCAATTCTGTTACATTGTAGTAGTTTTTCTAAGGTGGATTCATAAATCCCATTAGATGCTATAGCTAGTTGTAATAATTCATCACTATCAATCGCTCTTTTATTGACAATATATTTTTTCAAATTCACTCCCTCCAATAATTTTTTACATATTATTTTCAATAATTTTCATTCTCAAAAGTATCCATTTTTGCATAGTCAAGAAAGGCCGAAATAATCCAATTTTGTGACCCCTACATAGTAGGGAATCTCTTGTTGAAATTTTAGAAATTTTTTTAGGTAGCTGCTGTTTTGAAAAATTCACGGAGGTTTCCATTCAAAATTTGTAAAATTTCATCAAAAATGACCGAGTTTTAAAAAAGTTCGCATGAAAGTTCTCGAAAAGTTCTCGTTTACAATATTAAAAAAGTAACTTATGTAGGGTTGATGCAGGGTATATGTAGGGTATGGAAATTGACGATGTAGGGGCAGACAATTGAGAGAAAAAATCGAGAAATTTCTCTCAAGTATCCATCTCGTAATTATCCATTTTCAATTTACTCCTATCCATATTATATCATCGTAAAACTGATGATGGAAATTTGAATGACATAGTTAGAATTGTTGACAAAGAAAATGGTGATATGAAAGAAAGGTATTCGACTTTGGGGACAAGAAAGACGAACAAATAATTCATACCCCTATACACATTATTTGCTCGTCTTAGCTTATTAACAGATTTTACTCGTTTATTATTTTAACTTGAATGTTATAGGTAGTTTTTCCACCATGAACATTTGTATAAGTAATCTTAATATCATTTATTGCATTAACCTTCAGCTTAGCACCTTCACCCAATTTATAATAAGCATTACCGTAAGATACCTCACTAAATCTATAACTAACACCATTCATCTCAATTGTGGTGCTTCTATTTCGTCTGTTTCCAAAACCTTTGTCTATTGCTTCCTGTTTAACGCCAACGTTATCGTCTGAAATAGCATCTATAAATACATAACCATCTTCTACAATAGGCATATCAACACTACTCAATTTCTTCAAATTAATTGTTCTCATACCTGTATTATCAGGTGTCCAAATATCTGGACACCTATAAACGTTTTGAAACCAAATACCTATATAACCTTTAACTTCAAATGAATTATGAAATTTCCCTACGCAGTTCCCTTCATTACCATCTAATAAATGAGTATTTCCACTAACTTGTTCAAATGCATCACAGTAGATATTTGCTAAATTAGGCTTTAAAGTATCTTTAAATAATAGATAACTTATCAAAACAAAAATACCAAATATTACGATTGCTACGACTACAAATAGTCCTTGTGAACTCCCATCTGACATTATTAACCTCCTTTCTCTGTATAAAAAAATTGTGTTGATTATTTTATTGTTATTTATAAAAATTGACCGACATGATGATTTTGGAGTTTGTCTAGCATAACGGCTCCTTTACTAGCCAAAAAAAATTTAATAATTTATATTTTGGTTGCTGAGGAGTTGATACTATAAGTTTCAGGTCTACTAGACTCATATTCATGAGCATTTAATATGCCAATAAAATCAAATTGATGTACTTCGTTTGGCTTTAATTTTATTGTTTTTTCTAATTCGGTTGCATAAATTGAATTAATATCAGTTGTATCTATATCTCCGATAAATAAACCTTTACCCTCAGCTGAAAATTTTACTTTATATGATAATTCCTTGTCTGTTAGATTTTTGATTGTCACATTGATATTCTCTGATAGCCTCGGGAAAGTAGGGCTATCAAAATCCAATTTATTAAAATTGAAATTCAAGTCGCTGATTTCAATGGATATTTCAGAATTTATTATGGGATTGTCAGTTGCCGTATTTATCAAATTATTTTCAGCTTGCTCTAAACCATCCTTGAAAATCCCTGATAAACTAGGACTCATAATGTCCCTAAACAGTAAATAACTCAAGAATACAAAAATACCGAATATTATGATTGCTACAACTACAAATAGTCCTTGTGAGCTTCCATTTGTCATTAATAATACCTCCTTTATGTTATTTTAATCACTTCTTTATTATATCAACTCTGAGTTTTTTTACAAATTTCCAGTGTATAGAAATGCTGTGTATAAGTTGATAAATAAGCAAATAATGCTTTGGTTAAGGGGATATAATAGAAAAGTAAAGGCATGATTCATTTTTTGGACAATCGTTATATTTGATGAGATAATATAGTTACCTTGACGAAAACCATTTATAATGACCTCTAAATCTTTAAGTGTTTTTCAATTGCCTTGACTATTCCCCAGTTAGTCAGGGTATTTTTGTATATAAAGTTATTAATTTGAACTAAACTAGGAACAAAAAAGGAGGGATATATATGAATAATAGAATTATCGGCTATATTCGAACGTCAACAAATAGACAAGAACTTGGATTGGAGGTCCAAAAGAAAGCGATAGAAAAGTTTTCACCGTCCATTATTTATGCAGAACAAATATCTGGAAGAAAAGAGAATCGAAGTGAATTTCAAAAAGCTCTAGATAGTTTGGGTGAAGGAGATACGTTACTTGTATATAATCTATCAAGATTGAGCAGGTCATCAAGACAATTAGTTAATTTAATGTCGGAACTGAACGAAAGGGGTGTTTACTTAAAAAGTATTCAGGAAAATGTAGATACTAAAACTGCTCAAGGTAGATTATTTTATACGATGCTTGCAGCAATAGCAGAATTTGAGGCGGAAAATATCAGCAGCCGAACAAAAGAAGCACTTGCGAATACAGATAAACGATTGGGCAGACCACCTATTAAAAATAACGTAAAAAAGAGAATTATTAAATTGTATGATAAAAAAGAACTATCACTGAATGAAATTGCTATGAAATGTAATGTTAGCGTGAAAACTGTTTATAATGTAGCGAAAAAAGAAGGGTTATCAAGAAAATAAACCTTGAATAATTTTTCGACTGAAGGTAACATAGAAGAGGGAAGCAAGAATATGACCGGTAATAAATCAAGGTTTTTTACCGATGAACAAATAAAAAAATAACGAACAGGCAAAGGCTGTCTTATCAATGATTTGAAGTTGATAAAGCAGGCTTTTTTTGTCTTGGCAAAAACCTTGATTTATTACATCTAATGATGGTGAGAAAGGATTGAAATAATGGGAATAAATAAACGTATGAAAGTTGGAGTGAGTATTTTAGGTGCAGTTGTCCTAATAGGTGTAGGGATTGGATATGGACTGTATCAAAAAGAGCAGAATAGAGAATTGACAATAAAAGAAACAACTGATTTGAAACCTATCTCTTTTTCTGAATTTCATAACTCAAAAGTGAAAGATGACGGAACAGTAACTCTAACTTTTGAAATCGATGAATTTTTAAATCCGAATAAACGTAAAAAAATGGACTACTATATTTATGATTCGCATACAAATCAACAAATAGAATTACCGTTGAATAGTCAAGATAGTGCAGAATACACAATTGATTTTAAACAAATTGCAGAGAGAAAGATTCAACAATACATCCGTGAAGGTGAGAATGGACAATTTACACCAGATGAAGATAGGATGGAGCAATTACTAAACGATGTGTATAAAAATGATGAAATTTACTTTTTGGCAGTTCCAAAAGGCTATCTAGAAAAAGAAGAAAAACGGTTAGGAAACCTAAATAAAGAGAAATTTGCAAAAGAACATAGCTTTTATTCCATTGGAATGAGTGGTTATATTGAGTTATTGAATAGAGGATTGAAGCCTGACTTTGTTAGGTATACTTCTTATACAGAATACGTCATAAGTTTAGTAACGAGAGACTTATCTAATGAAGAATTTGTGAAGTTAGTAAAAGCGGTGCAACTAAATGTTCCTAAACAAATTGAAATTCTAAAGTCGCACTTATTCGAAGGACAATTTTCTGAACGCCTAAAAGACGGTTACTTTGCTAGAGGAAATTACGATTATAGAAGATTGGGTTATGTGGTAGCTGAAGACTATAGTATTGGAATATACAGCCCAGTGACAGCATATTTAAGAACGTATAGTGTTCCTGCAAATGAAGAACAGGAACTTAATGAAAATATGAAGGACTGGAATCAACGAATTATTGATGATAAAACGAAATTTGAAGAGCAATCTAACACAATGACATTAGATAAAAGTATTCAAAAAGTTGGACTAATAGATAATGCACTCTTCTCTTACAAAAATACGAATGAACTAGGAGAACGATTGGAGATAAAAGAAGACACAGATGTTTACTAAAATAGCCATGAAAAAGTATGTGAAAAATAAAGTAAAACAAACGTTTGTGAAAGCCCACGTAACTATACCTCAGGTTGTTTTAAACAAATTGTCTAATGAGCTTTATAGTCAATTTGAAAAATTTTCTGATAAAGAACAGGAAAAATTGTTGTTTTCAGAGGATTTAGTGATTAATTTATGGAATAAACACATGGATAAAATCAATAAAGAAATGTTGGACGAGATGTGAGTAAAATCATGTCTCTTTTTTTGCTCAAAATTTACAATAAAAACCACTTAAAAAATGACCTTCAAAAAACCCTTATTTATCAAGGGTTTCATTCTTGTTGACAAAATTAAAAGATTGCTGTTATATCAACATTTTAAAGCACTAATTTTGAAAAAACACTTCTCAGGTGAAGCGAAACTTTTTTTATGGGGAATTACCCACTAAAATGAATCTGAGGAGTGCTTTTTAGTATATGCATATTTCTAAAGTTCTGATAAACGCTGATATAACGACGTTTTTAACATTTTTTTCTCTGAGAAGACTATGGAAAGAATCATATAAAATAAAGCATATTTTTTAAAAAATACACCAATTAATTTTTATTGTCAGAAAGTGAGATGTTTACTTTACTTCAGTCGTTGAGGATGGTATAGTCCCGGTAAATATTATTAATAAAATAATAGATAGGTCTAGGAGGTTTCTTAATGACACAAGAAAAAATAATCGAATTGAAACTGAAAGAAAAAAGGGGGATTTTGAGGGGCTGGTTGGATATTTTAGATGAAACGTATGGTGTAAAAATGACGTTTATTGCAAGGCAATTAGATATTCAGATTCAAAACCTACATAATTTTAAAAAAGGGAAACAAACACTTAGTGTGGAGAAACTTTTTTTTTTAGAACGATTTTTGATTGAAAAATATGGGAAGTTATTGATTGAGGAGAGTAAGTAGAATATGAGATTATATGTAAGTAGTATTGTAAATGATACAAAACCTGATGCAACACTGATTAAAGCAATTTCTGCAACAATTTTACAAGAATTAGTAGATATCTCTTTAGAAGAACTTGCAATAGAATTAACTCAAAAAGGAAAAACAGTGGTGTTAGCTGAATTATCGGAACAAAAATTATCAAAATATACACCAATTGTTGGTCAAGAGTTAGTAATGCTTGATTTTGATAACAAAGATGGAAATAGTATCTATACCATTGACGATTTAGAACAAGATATATTTATGCAAAATAATGCTTGTTTTATCTATCAAACCTTTAGTGATGCTGATTCAAAGGTTGATAAATTTAGAGTAGTATTTCATCTTGATAGGTTGATTACTTCAAATAATGAAATAGAAGAAATTTATCAAGAGCTATTTAAAAAATATCCGCAAGCTGATGGTAGCGTTGGGCAAACGAGCAGAATATTTTTCGGAAGCAATAGTGGATTTGAGGTCATTGACTGGGGGAATCGGTTAGATACTACTGATTTGTTAGAGGGAAGAAAAACAATTATTCCTAGAGGCTTAGAAGCTATACGTGGCGAAATAATTGATGAATCGATATCGAATTATGAATTATTAAAGTTAGGCAGATACGACATTGTGAAAGCCAAACTTGGGGATAATTACAGTGGGGTTTTTCCTGATGAATATAGTGCTGTCAATCATTTTTGCTCACTGGATTTAAGAGAATTATTAGAATTGCCAGAAGATAACCCATTTATAGATATTCTACACGATGAGGAGAACCCTAGTGCAAGTATTTATTTTTCTGAAGCAACAGGCAGTTACTTTTATAAATGTTTCAGTGAAAATAACCAGATAACTACTGACATTAAGGGATTACTTTGTAAATTTCTGAAAAAAGACAATTTTGAAGTGATTCAACTGTTGACTTACATCACAAATTCAAAAATTACTATGGATTCTGACCTAGGTAAAATGAAATTGAATGCTAACTTATTTAAAAAGGAATTGTTGAATGGGAAAATAGCGGAAAAATATCCCGAACTATATTTTTATTTGAAGAAATATATTCTTGAAATTCCACTTGTGCTTGAATATATGTTTGATTACGTTTATGAGGATTCTGAGGGTAATTTGAAAATCCAAAATTATTATAGTATTGAAACGTTGACGAAAATGTTATCAAGAAGTTTGAATAAGAGAATTTCTATAAATAAAACAAAACGTATTCTGAATGTGATTGTAGTAACAGAAATCATTCAAAAAGTTCCGGAAGAATTGATTGCAGAAGAAATATACAATCGAGTGATTTTAGAACAAAAACAGGATGATAACAAAGTAAGAACCAGCAATATATATCAGCCCAATTTACTTGTAGAAGAGCATAAAGATTATATGGGAGAAATTGGGAAAATTTTAAAACGTAACAATGTCACTATTGATAGTTTAGGTTATGAATTGATTTATCGATTGTTTGGGGAAGAAAAAGCAAATCGAGATTTTCCTCAATCTTATAAACCTTTGGTAAATAAAGGCTTGATAAAAATGAGTAGACAAGACACAAATCTAACAAATAAAAGTATTCAATTAGAAAAATCAATCGTAAAAATCTTGATGAAAGAGTTGGATTCTAAAGGATATATGTTTGAAAAAGAACTCATATCTAAATTGGCTAGAAATAAAAAGCAAAAGATAGCTAGTATTCGTCCACAGTATAATAAGGTTAGAGCAGATATTATAAATAAATATTCTTTAAAACGAACAAAGTTAACTAAGGGATTACATCAAGAATTAGGATTAACAGAGCAATATTCTTCTAAGGTAATATTCTATAAGTAATAAATGAAGTATAAAAAGTGCGTATTGAAAGTAAGAAATTGATGATAAAAGGATAGTAAATTCAAGGGTTATTTGAGGGTAGGCAAATATGATACTAGATATAATATCTTATGGAGGGTCATATTTACCTACCCTAAAATATCTCCCCTTTTTCTAGAAGAAAATAAATGAAAAATACACTTTTGATACGCATTTTTTATAAAAATCTCTAGGCTCATATTTACCGACCTTAAAATTTTTGCCTTTTTTCTAGGAGGATTTGAATGAAAATCTCACTTTTAATACGCACTTTTTGTTATTGGAAATAAGCATGTCTCTAAATTACTTACTTAATAGAATATTTGAATAGGTTTAGTAAAATAGCGAAAGTTTGCTGCTTAGAATTTAACATATAACAAAACAGTGATAATTATTCATGGATTGTAATTTAAAAATCTTTTGAGAAAATCATCTATAAACATCATCAAAACAAGAATATGTCATAAACTATATAATTTATTCCGAACTATAATTATTATATTAAAATAACTTGTGATTCGTTTTGGCTAGCCTGTTTTATTCCCACGGAGTGTTGAAAATTATTTTCGATAAATTATACACAAAGAATTAAAATCGCTTAGAACGCATTTTAGGCAGCATAGGATTGATTTTAAATATAGAGCAAATACTTCAAAGCCTTTAAATACTAAAATTATTTTTATTCATTGTTAAATTGGAAACTAATAGATTTTAGTTGTGCTAGATTTAGACTTTTAGAATATACATATAAACATTGATATATAAGCGTTCAATCAGTATTTAGTTAAATTATAAATGCAAAAACCTCTCTCAGATGAAAGATAGTGGTTAATTCCCCACAAAAATTTTTTCATTGCATCTGATAGGTGTTTTTTGAAAAATAGATATAAAAATCGTTGATGTTACAATAATCTTGTATTATTGTCAACAAGTAGGAAACCCTTGATTTTATTGACTTTTTTTAAGGTCATTTTTTAAGTGATACTTGACGATAATTTCGGGATAGAGCGGAACTATTAGAAGTGGTATCTAAAATTATCTTAGAGTTGAATTAGGAGCAGAATTCACATTTGTCTTCTAATTCAATGGTTGATAAAATTTAAAATGTTGCAGTACTTACGCTTATTTTTAAAACAAAAGCAAATTGAGAGTCTTGGAAATAACTAAAAATTCATGAATTAGGTTATTCAGATAAAATCATTCCACTTATTAGGATTTTATCTAAATGACTATTTTTTCTAATAAATAAAAAAATACTGTCGGTATTAAAATTCATGGAAATATATTGTTGAACGTTACTAACCTATACTTGTGTAATCATTAATCTAATTCTACAAAAATTGACTATACCAATGTTTCAAGAAAATAGAACAATCGTTTATAAGTCGTTTTCCTTTGTTAGTAATTATAGAAAAGTTCGTTATTTGGAGTGTAAACCATATTTTAAATTATTATTTAACATTAATTTTTTCTTAATTTGAAAGCTCTTTACTATTTATTAAACTGGATAAAACTTGATTCTTACGTATGTTTTTTTCAATATTGATTAGCAGATATTTTTTTGGTGTACATGGCTTAGTACATATATTTATATGAAAGATGCTTTTTGTTCTTATTTGTTCAAATCTAATCTTTATTTAAATTATTAAAATATTAGTTGCAATGGCATTTGTTTTTATAGGGGAATTTGACAGTAGTGCTTTAAACCTTTGATTTTTCTAAGCTTTATTTGTATAAAATAATACGATGGATTTGAACATCATCTTAGACAATGAATTTGAATCATCAATATTTAATTGAGTCTTGGATACTTTTTAGAACAATAGATATTTAAATAATCAGATGCTTTTAAGTCATAAAACAACAAATTAATACAATCGTTATCCCTTTTTTCGAAATAAAATCGAATGTTCGGATAATCACTCACCAATATTATATTGTAAACTATTTTTGTAACAATACTATTTAAATTTGGAGGGTATTAGAACAATGAAAAAAAAAATATTAGCGACAACTTTTTTATCAACTTTGTTGTTAGTAGGTAGTAACCCGCTTTTATCAAATGCAACAGAATTAAGTAGTGAAAAAGAAGTTCCTGTAGAAATTCAAGAAGGTATAGTAGATATAAGTTTTAACGAGGGAACAACAAGTAAAGTTGATTTTCAATTATCTGATTTCGACGTAAACTCAGGTGTTCGAAAACAAACGAAACCCTTGAAGGCAGTAGCTACCGTGAATAACACAAAATCAGAGGATGTTAGTGTAAATATTTTTGCGGAACTGGACAATTATAGTATTGGGTTGGAAATTAAACCTTCAAATCCATACATGCAAGCAGATAGGGTACAAAGAATGTCCTCTAAGCAAATTGAGAAAGATTTCGATGTTACGCTTGATGCTGATACTTATGTTTGGAGTAATAATGGAAGTAATAGTGCGAATATTATTTTAAAAGCTCAAGAAGGACCCAATCCTTAGTAATATAATTTTAATTAGAATTGAGAAATAGTTAACAAGTAAATTTATAGACTATGGTCCATCTTTAATAGAGAAAAAAAGTTTAAGTTTGCAAATTTTTACAAAATGAGTTAGATTGCTATACAGTGAATCAAAACGAATGTAGTTTAATTGGACAGCACATAGAATATTGAAGAAGAAGTAACACTAATCGAATCAATAACAATTTCTGTTTTTGATTATTGAATTAGTGTTCCTTCTTTTGTTCTTTTCATTTAGATGAAAAAATTAGCCATTAATCTGGTCACTATCTTTGTGAATTCTAGAGTTAAACGAGATTTCTACAACGTCTGATGTTTGATAATAGTATTTCTAATATTAAACACAATTATGAATAGCTAAAAAGATTTGCTGAAAAAATCACATAGTGTAACGTGATAAATAATACATTTAATAAAAATAATAAGATTTATATGATAATGATTATAATGATTCCTTATTTTCAAATGGTTTGTAATATATTGCATTCTTAAATATAACTAATGTGATTTTAACGCTGTGAAATCGTTATGTAAAATCGTGAAATAAGTATACAGATAATTAAACAAAAGCTTAATAATACAGTCTCTTTTAAATAAAGGTTGGTAAAATGAATGGAATATATAATGAATACTTTTAGCAGTCACTATCTAACAAGAAAGCAAAATGAAAAGTTGAAATTATTTACGGTTGTAGTAACAGAAAAATATATTTCATTGAATAAATTAAGTGAAATATTAAACATAACAATGTATCAAACAAAAATATTATTGGTTGAATTAGAAGAGAATGTTGGACAATTGGAGTATGATTTTTCATCATTGTTTTTTCAAGAAAAAAATACTATAGGATTAATCGAAGGATTTAGTCAAGAACTTTTACTGAATGTGTTTGTTAATCTTAAGAAAAAGTTTTTTGATGAATCACCTTTTTTTCGTTTATTGCTCTATTTATTAAAATATCGCAAGACACGTGTGGTAGATATTTCAGAAAAATTAATGTTTAGTAAATCATATAGCTATAAATTGATTAGCCGTTTAAGAGATATTTTTGAATCACAAAGAATTCCAATCACTATAAACAGCGATTTCGAATCAATTTCCTTGGAAGGTAATGAGAAGTATATAAGAACTTATCATTATTTAGTACAAGTGATGGCATATAATGTTTTTGCTGATAGACAAACAAGGGTGAATATCGACTTAGTTGGTGAAAATTATAAAAGTCTACAAACTACAAAAGTGAAACATGAAATTCTTTTATCAATCCTAGAAAATGCCGTTTCTCGTGGGTATTTAATTCAAGATATAGATAAAAAATCCCTCGAAATATTTAATATTATGAAAGAATTATATGAAGATATTTCATTAACAAAATTAATTCCAATTAATAATATGGAAGAAAAAGAAAACGAGCTTGCTTTTTTTTATTTTTGCAGACAGCTTTTAATTCCAGAAACTACAAGTAAAAGAGACAAAGTTTTTTTAGGGGAGAAATTTAAATCTATAAAAGGTAACAAAATAGTTGATTTCTCAGTTGCTGTTTTAGAGGCATTGTCGGAGAAGTTTCATATAAAATATGACGTTGAAAATATTATTTTATATGAATGTATTATTAATACTTGGGCTTATCAAAATATTTATTTTGAAAATCTAAATGGCACCACTAGTCAATATAGTAATGATAACAGAATTCATGAAGTTCAAAATATTATTTTAAATACAGTCTTAAATTTCGAATTACAAGTTGGAGATAAAGAACTTTTTGCAAATAAATTATCCCACATCTTATCTTATTTTTTACCTGTTCAAAATAAAGAAACTGTGGTTATTGCCATATCTATGCTACATCATCCTGAATATGTACCTGTTATTCAAAATAAATTGCTTGCAATTTTCAATGAGAAAATCATTAAATTTAGTTCTAATCATAATGAAGCAGATATATTAGTCTCGGATGGTATTCTAAACCATGACAATTCGCAGGATTTTGCTTTTTTTAGGGATATACATAATAAGGACCATTGGGATAATTTAAATTCAGTGGTTCAAGCAAGAATTATATCAAAACTAGGATAATATATTTAGACTAAATACAAACTTAAAAATATGTGCAGGATTAGGAAATAACATCTTTATGGTACAAACTCATATATCTGAAAAAAATCTAAAATTTGAAGAATTCATTGAGTTCAAAAGACATGGAAGAATAACTTTGTTTTTACATTAAATACTGACAACTTACAATTTTCTATTTAAGAGTACGCAAAAAAGATTATAATTCTCTAATATTTAAATATTATAAATAAAAGAAGATAAGTGTCCAATATAAAGGTGGAGTATTATAAATGTGAGATAATTCCCAAAGGAGATTAAAGTGGTTTTAGTTAACATTTGTCATTTAAACTATAGAATATAGATTCTACCAAGTTAGAAGGATGTGAATTACTTAAAAGTATAAATTGGAGATGTGGTTAATGTGAAAAGCATGGGGAATAATTATGTGCAGAGATTAAGAAAATAGCTTCTATTAATCATATTAAAATATTTTTTCATTAAAACAAATTTTATATTTTAAATCTAGGTTACCAAAAGAAAGTTGGGGGAAATTGTTAGTAAGTAGAAACAGATATAGAAAAGTCATGAATAATAGTAGATTTCTCGAGTATCATTTTCAGACAATAAATGACAATACAAGTGAAAATTTACTCAGGGAATGTGACTTGAATAACTTGAAATATCTAGTTGAAAATAATATTCGTGAAACAGTGAATGAATCTAAGAAAAAATCAGTCTTTATGAAAAAAGTGAAAATAGCTAGGAAAAATAGAGCGGATTTTATTTTATTAGAAAAAACCTGTGAGATAATAGCAAACAATATAGAAAATCGTCCCTTTAATTAGATAGTAGTATTGGTAAAGGAGAATCAATATGAATACTATTTTTATGTTTTTACAAAAAAGTAAAATAATATTTCTTAATTGCTGCATACTATTTGTGTTAATAATTTTCGGCACACAAAGTTTAGCTAATGAAATTAAAGATGAGATAAACATTGAGGCTGATGAAGTTACTTTATCATTGAACGATTTAGACTTTTCAACTAGAACAGTAAAACAAATTGAAACTGTGAAGATAAAATATGATGTAAATTCTTCTTTAGATTATTCATTGGTAATATCCACTGAAGGTAAGGGGCTTACTGCTAGGTTTATAGATACTTTAAGCAATACCTATTCTGGAATCCTTTTACCAACATCAAACCAAGGAGAAGTATATTTAAATTATGAAGTCGTTTTGAGCATGGATGAATATGAACATTCACCAGAGAATGAAACTGCCATTACATTTACTTTTGTGAAAAAAAATGTAGATAGTTTTGATGATATTTCAGAGTTTGAAAATGACAAAACAAGTAGCTCTCTTGATGAAAACACTTTGAGCAATAATAAAAAGGACGATAACTCAACTAGTTCATCTGGGGAAATTATTGATGAAAAACCAGATGATTCAGATGTTAAGGATATGAGCGAAAGTGAAAATGATGAAAGTAACTTAGATGAAGAAGATAACAATGACAATCAAAATATATCAGACCAAGATAATTCTGGTGAAAATTCATAAGATAGGTTTCTTGAATTTTATCATTATTAAATGAATCAAAAGAAGTAAATGTATTAATGAATAACGCTATGAGAGGTTATTATCCCTTTTTTTTGAGATTGCGAAAATATTAGATAAGATAGCTTAGAGATTTCCTGTATAATTTTAATTGTAATAGATTTCACAATTACAAAATTAGGAGGATACATTAATGAAAAAAACTCTTTTAGCATCAACAGCAATACTTGTTCTATCAGCAATCGGATTTACGAATACAGTTCACGCAACTGAGGAGTCAACAAAGGCAGTAAACGTTGAAGAAGGTCGAGTAAGCGGAAGTCTTGCATTAACTAATCCAGATGTTACTTCTGTAGATTTCGATTTTGCACAAATTGATTTCGAGAATGAAAAGCCACTTAACCCTGAAACATTTTCTGTTACGTATGATATCCAAAATAGAACTTTTGCAAATATTGCAGGGCGTTTCACAATAGACGTATCAACTGATGGTGCTGGTTTAGATGCAGCCTTTGTGAATGCAGGTGATTCAAATATTTCTGAAACAAATAGCGGAACTAGAAATACAGGTGATGTTATTATTGAAGCTACTCTTGACCCAACATTGTATAATGCCTCGGATTCAGATTCGTATAAGATTACAGTAAGTTTAATTGATTCTACCACAGTAACGCCCTGAGGATTGAAATGATTAATACAACAAAGATATAAGAAAACAGGAGTCATGATGGAAAATAAAAGTAAAATGAGAAAACACGTTTTTGTTAACGTGTTTTCTCTTATATTCGTTTTAGTAATAGGTAGTTTATTTTACATACAGGAAGTTGTTGCTTCGGAGGATACTGATGCATCAATATTAATTGATGTTCATCCTAAAGAATATGAGTATAGAGATAGCTATATGCAATTTACTCCTGAACTTAACAACAATTATGAGTTTACAGCGACGATTACCAATATTGGTAATAAAGATTTAGACGTTAATGTATATCCATCAGTTGCTATATCGACGATGGCTGGAATAACTTATGTGGAAAATACAGAAAATCTAATGGATAAAGATTATGACTTTAGTAAGTATGTGAAGATAACTAATGATAACGGTGAATTAAAAGATGGTATAGTCCAAGTCAAGGCTAATCAAAGTGAAGATATATCCGTTGTTGTTAACTTAAACAAAGAACTTGATGGAGAAATTCTAGGTGGTTTAAATTTTTCTCAAACACTGAGTGAGCAAAAAAACGAGAATTCTGCAGATATTGTCCATGTTTATGAAAAGGTAGTCTTGTTTCGCCTCAAAATGAATGAGTTAGATTCTGAAAAAGAGCAAGACTATGGTGAATTTGAATTTATCAATTCACAGAATTCTATAGTTTTAAGTTTCTCTGTAATTAATAATAATCCCATAGTGGAATATGCAGAAAGTGGTCCCTACAAAGTCATTAACCCAAAAGGAGATATAATTTCAGAAGGTGAATTTGAAGAAGAAGTACTTACTTTAACTCCTGTTACAAAAACGAAATTAAACATTCCCTTAGTTAGTGATGCGGAATTAATGTCTGGAGAATATCAGTTCATAATAACTGTTGATGGTGAAGAAAAAATTACTAAATTTAATTACACAAAGGAAGAATTGGAAGAAATATCAAAGCAAGTAGAAGATTCAAATAATGTAGTTGTAAGTCAAGACTCAAACATATGGGTAATTGTTTTATTAACAGCAATCGTTGCTCTTCTTATTATCACCATTATTTTGCTGTATCGCAAACAAAAAAAAGTCTGAATAATAAATATTCAGACTTTTTTTTTGTCAACTTTTTATTTTATTATGTTTTGTTTAAAATCATAAAAATGAGGATAATCCATAGGTTGTTTATAGTGTTATAGTATTTAAGAAGATAATTTTTATAGATTGGATGATAAAGATATATGGATTGTTGAAATTTAATTGTATAGCTGCTTTTTTTTAGTAGTGGAGTGTATGTGCCTAAGATGACAAATCTAATAATTATTTGAATCTTATATTCCTTACAAGCTTTAAGTTCTTTTTTGATAAGGAAATTACAATAATCGGAGGATTTGAAATGTATTACATTGAAAAAGTCTATAGCTTGTTCATAACAAAGAAGCAAGTAAACAAATTAATCATATTGAAGAAAACACTTATTAATGATGAGGTTTCTGTCAAAAGCTTATGTGAAGAACTGAATAAGAGTACCACACAAATTAAACATCTGGTTTTAGAAATAAATCATGATGCTGATAGATTTATTGAGGAAGATATTTTCTTTTTGAAAGAAAATGATGGCAAATTATACTTTGAATTAGCTTCAGATAATATGAAAAAAATTGAGGTTTTCGGAAAAATAAAAAAAATATATTTTAAATACTCTCAATATTATCAGTTGATAAATTACTTATTTAAACATCGTAAAACAAAGATTGTAGATATATCAGAAGATTTGATGTTCAGTGTTTCGTATTGTTACAAATTGCTCGAATATATAAAAAGGGTATTTACTACACAAAAGATTCCTATTTTCATAAAGAAGAATGCAGATTGGATACATATTTCAGGGGCTGAAGCGTGCATAAGAATGTATCACTATCTATTTGAATTGATGGCTTGCGATACTTATTTGAACAACAGTTTTATTTCAATTAAAGACCCTGTTTCTGAAAATTATGACGCGATGGATACAACAAGAGCAAAGCACCAACTAATGTTTTCTATAATGGAAAATGCAATATCTCAGGGGTATTTTGTGGAGAATGTGGAAAATCATGATTTGGAGCTTTTAAGCTGTATGGAAAATGTAGATGATAGTCTTCCAATTATAGAAAAGTTACCTCTTAAAAATACAGATACAATAAAAAAAGAGCTAGTGTATTACAGTTTTTGGGGATATATATTTATTCCTGAGTTCATTAGTGATGATGAAAAATGTAACAGAGGAAAAAAGTTAAAATCGCTTAATCATATTACCATTGTTGACTTTTCTGAAAAAGTAACTAACAAACTTCGTAATAAATATTTTGTAGACACTAAAACGCTAAATATTATCTTTTATGAGATTGTTATAAATACATGGAGTTACACTCATTTATTTACAGAGAATTTTTTGTCAAGAGAAATTCTAAGCAGTACTCAAAAAAGAATGACGGATATAGAACAAATAGTCTTAGAATCAGCAAATGAAACAGGTATCCTTGATGAAAAAGATATGATTTATATTAAGAAACTAACACAAATTATTGCATCCAATATTTTGTTTCAAGAGGATGATTTAATTTATATAGCAGTGACTGGAATTAATCAGCCAGAATATATCAACGTTGTTAAGAATATTTTGTCTAAAATGTACTCTCATAATTTTATCCAATTCACGACTAATGTTGTAAAAGCTGATATCGTAATATCAGATTGTGCTATAGGAAGTACATCAAAAGAAGTAAATGTTGTTTTTATGGATTGTATACAAAAAAAAGAGAATTGGGAGAGATTAAATTTACTAATCCAATCTCTTATCATGGAAAAATGTATATATAAAAATCTAACAATGATTGGAAAGTAAAATCAAGAATAAATATTGAAATAATAGAAACTATATAGGAGATGTTAAATTTGAAAACAAACAAACAAACATTAGAAAAAATCAGAAAAGCTAGAATGGTTAATGTAAGATTTTTTAGTGATAAAGCTGGAAATACTTTAGAACGAGCGTTGATAATAGATATGGACGAGAAAATAGAAGATGTAATGAATTACTTAGAAGAGTCTATAGACAATATAAATATTATCCACTATACAACAAAGGATATATACAGTATTGTAAATATTTCAGAATTAGAAGACATTCATGATTATGTTAAATTGGAACATTACTGGGGGGATGTGATATCCTACGTTATAGAATACAAAGATTGTTTTGGATTTACGGATGAGCTATGTCTAGTAGCAAACATTGATTGCGATAATAATGATTTGATTACTGCGGTAAGTAATCTTAATGAGAGTTTTGAAGTTGTTAATATATATGAATATAGAGATTGCTGGGTTAAAAGACCCTAAGAAATTTTACCTATCAATAGAATATGAATTTATATAGGCATAATTGTAGCAGCTTTTAATCTGTAAAATTTTTCTGATTTAGATAATTGAATTTGTAGAGTTATTATTGTAGATGTTGGTAGCACTTGTAAAAAATTATATAGGAGAGATTTCATGGTTTCTATAAATGATAAGCATTTAATTGACTTTATATATCATATGAATTCGTATTTAACATTTAATGAACTGAATGAATGGGCATCTAAATTGATAGAATGCTCAGATGAAATGATTGAATATGTTTTTTCTGATAAGGCGATTGACATCGTGCAGTTAAGTGATGAATATGAACAAAATTACTTAATGGAAGATTTTATCACTGTTGATGAATACTTATCTAAACATTATTCAAGTGCAATCTCTTTGTTACTACGCTTGCCAAATTTAAAAAATGAACTCATGGATAGTAAATATAATAGTAACAATAAAAGGTTTCAAATATATCAAGGAAATGGACATGTGGCAACTTATGCCCAACAAATTTTATATTCTTTATCCAATAAATATGATTTGATTTAATAACAAACGGATATCGAATTTATAATATGCGTTTCTGGAAGAATAAATACTTTTTACAAAAAGATATTGACAGGGGCATTAGTTTAAACTGGAGAAAAACTATATCAATAATGCGTTGGTTTGTCTAAAAAAGTTGTTGATAAACAAATTTAACTGTGTAAGATGGGGACCTATAAAAAAGTAATTCAAATCCGAAGTAATTCTAATTTTTTAACCAATATATTCATTTAAATACTGTTAAATCAATATATTTACTACGAAAGACTTGGATGAGCGTATGAGCTCCAGTCGTAACATTTTAGCGAAAGACCGTTTCGACCAGCCATCGTTCTTGTTTGAGAACCAATTCGCAATGCGTTGGTTCGCTGACTATTCGGAGAAGAAAAAGCTAATCAGGATTTTCCACAATCCTATAAACCACTTGTTGAACAGAAAAAAATAAAGATGAGTAAAACAGACATTAACCTAAGTCAAGCAAGTGAGAAGTTAGAAAAATCAGCAGTTAGTATAATTATGAGAGAGATTGAAGAAAAGGGTTATGTATACGAAAAGGATGTTATTTCTAAGGTAGATAAAGCAAGGAGATTAAAGGTTCGTGATAATACAGAAAGGTTCAAGAAACTAAGAGCTGATATATATAATAAATATGGATTAAACACGTGTAGACTAAATAAAGAACTGTATAATCAGTTAGGAATCAAGGAGAAGTATTCATCTAAGAATGTTATATATAAATTAAGTTAGTATATTAGACAGGTAGTATTTCTATCTGTCTTTTTTGTTAATAACCTATGATAGTAAAGGATTACTTCTATGTATTAAGAATATTATCTCTTTTTATATCACTTCAAAACTGCGTATTGAAAAAGAAAAATACGTATATTTTTCCCTAGAAAATACTGGCATAATTGATAGAAATCATTATACACATCTATAAGGATATTCCCTCTAGATGTGTATAATGGGAATGTCAAAAAAAGTCAATAGAATCTAGGGGGATTTACCTGTTTTCACATATATCTTTACGCAAAAATAACTTTACACTTGGTAGTAGTGTGATTGACATAGCTATAAAACGTTGATATACCAGTGTTCGTATTTTTGAGTTCCAGCAATATTGCTCTTTATATTTATTAGTATAACAAGTTAGCGATTTTTAATCATGAATTCTAGTCTGAATATATTTTGAGGAAAGCATCCCTAAACATCATCAAACCAATAATATATCTTTAATGATATATTTTATTGTGTATTAAATGTCCATGTGTATAAATAACGACAAAAGCGTTTTGAACAGTCTATCTTCATCCCTGAGTGTCTTGGAAATGATTTTCGATGAATTATACTTAAAAATTTATAATCGCTTAGAACGCAATTTAAGCAGCATAGAATTTATTTTGAATTTTAGCAAAGAAAGTACCATTGATTTTAGTAGTCAATAAGATTTGAGAAGTATTAATCTGTGATTTGACTATCAGAGTTCATTTTTTCAATTTCAACCATTTGTTGTTCATAAAATGGCGAGGTAGCTATTTTAATCTTTTTCTCTGTTGAAATCGTTAAAGATGAAATATAGTGAGGAGTTACTGCCACTTCAGCAGATGTTTCTGATAACGTAATTAATAATGATTGATTGTCGCCAAAAGTAGCATATTCCGAGACAATAGCAACTAAGCCATTTTTGTTCGTTAGTATAGACAAATACTTAGGTGCTTCGATAGTCCATCCAAATTGCATCTGGTGAGTGTTCATTTTGAGTCCCAACTTTCTATTTTTTATCGTTACTACAATACTAACATGAAAAACTCAAATATTATCAAATTACCTGTAAATATAACCAATTAATTGCTCTCTAAATACTTTGTAGTAATAACGACTTTAAATTCTAAATTAGAATTTAAAACATTAACAGCATCATGAAATTTTTATGTATTAGTGCTTAATAAATAACGTTATATACAATTTAAAAATATTTTAGATGTTAAGTGCTATCCTTAATAATGAAATTTGTAATGGCTAAAAATTTAAAAAGGAGTCGGAAAATGGATAAACAAAATTTAGACTGTCTTACAGACTTGAAGAAAAAACTATTAGGTAGCAATTATATTGATGATGAGAATAGTCCTATCAAAAATATACTCATGGCAAAGGAAAAACAATATTATCAAGATATTAAAGGAGTAGGAATAAATAGTGATTACTGCAGAGGTGATAGAGGTCATGTAGAAAATTATCGAGTAGTTAATGAAGTGTTTACACATCTGACGAACAATAAAACCATTGAACATACTGATGTATTGCACTCTTTTTGGCATACCTATAAAGCATTGATGCAATTAGAAAGACCAGATTTATTCAGACCTTCAGGTTCTTTAAAAGAGGGCAATGTTATACCTTTAGAAAAACCAGATAAAACGAATCCACCTGAAATTGATAATCGATTCCCACCGTATGATTCTGATAAGTATTTAGTTATTCACAAAAAATATATTAAATACTATCAGCATTATTTTCCAGAGTATTTACCCAATGAAGTTCCTAAAAAATACACATGGATAGATTTTCTACTATACAACAATGATAAATTTATTGAAGTGTATAAAAAGTATCCTAAACTAAAAGATTTTGCAAGATTAACCCACAGTATAGGAAATATTATTGTTGTTCCTAAAGGATTTAATAGAGGGCGAGGAGCGAATGACTATGGAGATTTTGCATTAAAAAGTTTAAAAACCTTTTTGGAAACATTTAACGCTTGGGAAGATTATGTAACGAGGTTTTATTTAGAGCCTTTCTTGAATGTAAATGAGAATCAGAGTGAAAAAAACTCTCCGGTTTCACTATGGACTGGTCACTTAGACGGCAATGCAGGTTCACTCCCTAAAAGTGACATAGTAATTAAAGAATTTTTAGCGAATGTGACGAGTTCTATCAAAGAAAGAGAAAATATTTTAATAGAAATAGTTAATGATAGATTTTCAAGCAAGAATATTTAAAAAGGTTGGTATATCAGCATTTCAGTGCATTTGAATTTTACATCTAATATAAATAACATCTCTCAGAGAAAAGTTAGGGGATAATTCCCCATCAAAATTTCTTTAATGAATCTGAGAGGTGTTTTTTCAAAAACAGGTTAAAAAATCGTTGATATTACAGTAGTTTTGTATTTCTGTAAACAAGTATAAAACTATTGATAATACTGACTTTTTTAGAGGTCATTTTTAAAGTGGTTTTTGATAATAATTTTGAGAAAAAATTTTCTTGAAATATATACAAAGAATTTTCTTTCATTTCTTTTTTGATAAGTGGGCATTAATTTTAATTTTTTCTTGGTATTAAAAGACTAACATAATATAATGGGAATGTAGATTTTTCAATTAAGGGTGTGAAAATTGTGGAAAAAATTTTTCTAGAAAGGATAAGAAGGTAACAAAGCAACAAAGCAACAGAAAAAATACAAGATGCGTTTAATCATAGACGTGAAGTAGAGGTTATTTCTGTAAAAATATCTAATTTTGCTTTAAAGAAAAAAGAGTAGATACATATTACAGAGTAGGTACTTATACCAAAGCTTAATTGTATAAGTAAAGGTTACTTTTAAATACCGTATGACAATTTCCTACTATATTATGCTGATAGACGAACGTTGGGGAAAACTATAAATAAAAGAAAACAATTTAATTATATGTTTACTGATTGCTGATTGAACAAGATTGATTTGATTGCTGTGATAAGTATTAGGTGATTTTTGAGAAATATATTCCATTCCAATCTACTTATTATTGAAAGCGTTACCTGAACCTGCGATAGTATTTATTGAAGGGTTGAATATAAATAACTGCTTTCCTGCTGTTGTTAATGAAAAAAATTGAATTTTGCTAGGGAAGTATTACTTAATCCTCGAAATAGTTTTAAAAATGAAGTTATTTAGAATATTAAAAAACTAATGATTTTGAAACGTTAAATGAACATTGCTTTGTAATTGTAACCGAAGAAATACTAAGAGAATTTTTGTAGTAAATATTTGGAAATATATTATTGACTATTGATTTTATAAATAGAAATTGATTTTAAATTTAATTAAATGCTAAATTGTTATTTTGATAAATTAATGTGTTTAAAATAGTTTGATTAAGAAAGGATGATTTTTTTGAAGAAGATTGATAAAGCTATATTAGATATAGATAATAATATATGTAAGAATATTGAGAAAAATCAAGATGATAGAGGTCATTTATCTCAAAATATATTAGCACAATTGAGGAATTTTATAGAACATATATCAATTAAGTATTATGTTGATTCGATTAGTGGAGACATAAGTGGTATTCCAGAGGATATGTACAATGAAATTAAAAAGGGGTTAAGTTTTATCAAAACTAATTCTAAACTATATTTCTTAGCTAAATTCCACCAAATGCTTCAAAAATCTGCTTCACATTATACAATGAGTGAAGAAAACTCGGAGCGTTTAATGCTAAAGTATTATGAATACCTTTTGAGAATAAAGAAAAATTTGAAAACAGATTTTAATTTAAATGTTCTTTCAAATATTGATAGGTTTCCAGTTAATTTAGATAATCAGTTGAGTGATTATTATAAAAAAATAGTTGATAAATTAGAAATGACTTCTATCTCTGAAATGTCTGAGGATAGATACTATATACAAAAAACAAAACCTTTTTTTATTGACAATGAAATCTATTATGAAATTACATTTAAGGAAGCAAATGATAAAACAAGTAAATTTGAAAGAAATATTGCGTTCACTAAACAAGATATCCTAGCAAATTATGCTGTAAAATTATCAATTAAGTATGATACGGTAGATATGTATGGTAAAAATATGCCAATTCTTATCATTAATGACTGGGAAGTTTCCATTCGACCTTGTGAATTAAATGTTTTTTGTGAAATTTTGAATAATTTCACAAAAATTCAATCAAATCATAGTGAATATAAAAGGTTAATGGAATTCATAAAAAAAAGTAGATTTAATATATTAGATATTCTTTTATTAGAGAAGAGTAGTTACGAAAAAGTAAAAGAATATGTGACTTCCAAATCAAAAAAAGTCTATTTATTTGAAACGCTTGATACATGTAGAGAAATTATTATTAATAATCGTCCTGGAAGCAATTTGCTTAGGTATCTTTCTTACAATCTAAATAATAAAATTATGAAGTTACAAAAAAATGTGTATGGAAATTATTGTGAAAGATTATCAAATTTGAGAGTAGAATATGGATGTATACCTTTTGATGATATGCCATTTGTCAGTTCACTAATACGTCATAATCCTAAGGTATATGATTTATTATGGTGTATAGATACAAATGGTAGAGAACATGAACTGTTGGCTAGAAAAATTCAAATCAATTCTCAAACTAATGGTAAACTATACACCTCAATTGACGAACTTGAATCTTTTGAAGATATCCAGTTGTTAATAGAGAAGTATAATTCCAATTTATATTGGAAGCATAGGGCAAATAGAGGGATAGGTAATGTTGGGAAAAACTACTATATCAAAGGTTTCGAAGATGATGTTATTAATATATTAAAGAAATTAAAAGAAATTTCGAAAGAAGGAATAGAGAATTATGGAAACTCAGTTGAATCTTGGTTAAACACAGGAAGCTATATTATTGATTGTAAGGATAAAAACCAAATTTTGAAGACGATGTTTTCTAATTCTAAGGTGTCTTTAATTTATGGTGCGGCAGGTACAGGAAAATCAACAATGATTAACCATGCTAGTAATTTTTTTGTACATCAAAAAAAATTACTGTTAGCTAATACAAATCCGGCAGTAGATAATCTGAAAAGGAAAGTTTCTGCTCCTAATTGTGAATTTAAAACTATTGCAAAATATTTATACTGCAAAGAGAACCAAGATTGTGATTTGCTGATAATAGACGAGTGTAGTACTGTTAGTAATTCTGATATGATTAAAATTTTATCAAAGGCAGATTTTAAATTGTTAATCCTTGTAGGTGATATTTATCAAATAGAATCAATTACTTTTGGAAATTGGTTTAAATTGGCAAAAGATAACGTTCCAAAAACGTCTGTGTTTGAATTGACAGAACCTTATAGAACAAAAGATAAGCCTTTATTAAACTTATGGACAAAAGTAAGAAAAAATGAAGATGATTTGATTGAATATCTGACTGCTAATAATTATTCCGTTAGACTAGATGAAAGTGTTTTTTTTAATGATGATTTAGATGAAATAATTTTGTGTTTAAATTATGATGGTTTATACGGAATAAATAATATTAATCGTTTTCTGCAAAGCAATAACTATAATAAATCAGTGAGCTGGGGAGTAGTATCATATAAAATTGGTGACCCTGTTCTATTTAATGAAACATCAAGATTTTCTCCAGTACTATTCAATAATTTAAAAGGTAAAATTTCTAATATTGAGAAATTAGATACTGAAATTATTTTTGATATTGAAATAGAGACGGTGATTAATGAGATTGATATTTCAGATTTGGATTTGGAACTGATTTCATCATCTAAAAATAGCTCAAGAGTTCGGTTAAGTGTTTATAAGTATCCAAATATGAGTGAGACTGATAATGATAGTGATGACACAGTTGTCCCATTCCAAATAGCTTATGCTATTTCTATCCATAAAGCTCAAGGCTTAGAGTTTAATTCAGTAAAATTAATAATAACAGATGAAGTTGATGAATTAATAACGCATAATATTTTTTATACAGCTATTACAAGGACAAAAAAAAATTTAAAAATATATTGGACTCCAGAAACAGAAAAGAAAGTAATAGAAAACATTAAGACAGCTAATGGTAACAAAGATGAATCGATTTTGAAAATAAAATTGAAATGATATTATTCAATCGGTATCAGAAAGTTATAGCTTTAAATAGAGTAAATTATTTGTGATAGAGTTATTTTAAAATCAATGAGTATTAGACAAAAATTTGAATATTAAAAGTAAGATAATAGTGCTTTCCATTGATGGAAAAGTCATATGTAAGAAACTTGCGAATTTTTTGATGTTTATGCATGAAAATATAGAATTTCCAGATGCAGTTGATTTTCTAAGTGGAAGTATTGTAATAGATATGGGGAAATTAAAAGATGAATTGTATGCTTCTGAAGATTCACACGAGCTAGTTGCTGTGGAATATATGCAGAAGCATTATCCTTCAGCAATCCTATTGATAGACTTAATCCCTAAGAAAAAGAGAAAGTTCATCCATTAAAATAAAATTTATCAATTTTAAATCTGTATCTTTGTTATAAAAAAATGAAAAATTAGCGATGATTTTGAGCTGTATTTAAGGACATATTTCTGAAAGTATTTGAGATTATGAATTGTTTGTTTTTTTGAGAAAATTTAATTGGACTACAGACAAGATGCGTAAAAAAATCCTCATTGAGTATGTAGTCCAAGCCGTTTTAAGGGACATTTCAACCATTTTTTGAGGTATAATGAATTTATAAAAGTTAATAAAAAGAACAGAATTTTGGTTTCTAAGATACGCTAGAATCGAGGAGATACTATCGCTTTAACGCAGGAAAAAGCGATAGAAATGCTGATATAACAGCACTTGACCTTAACAACAATGGGCTGTCCCTTAGCCGACGTATTGACTGAATCGATACACGAAGCACTAAGCGATATTCCAGAAGTCAAAAATCCAGAGGTGAAATTAGTCTGGTATCCCGCATGGACGACTGATAAAATGAGTCGTTATGCACGGATTGCTTTGGGGATTCGTTAAGGATTTTCAATCATAGAAAGTTGTTTCATATTTGTTAACTAGATGGAACAAGCTGTTTTCTTAGGTGTCGGACAGTTGGCAAAATGAGGATATAAACACAGAACTCTTTTATTAACTTTGAAAAAGTTGGTAGAAGAGTTTTTTTTAGAATACTTTCTTAAATAAACAGTTACTTGGTGAAAAAGTTATACTTTTTTACTAAAAGCATTAAAGAAAATCATATATTTTTAAACCTGAAAGCTCAACGTATTTTCCATTCATATGACAACTCAAAGTGAGTTAGTATTTAACTTTGCCGAAATAGTAATACTTTCTATAAACCTTCGATCATTTTGACAAAAAAAGAGCACAGAATAAATTCTTATTCATCCACATTGATAACCTTAAGGTGCATCCCAGAAAACATGTCTAAAGAAAAGTTACTGAATTTAGTCAGAGACTTTGGGATACGATGAATTTTCCTTAAGGAGTCAATGTAGAATGAAGAAGGATGATTCTAGGAATGTTTTTTCAAAGGTCATGTGATTTCATCCTAGCAACTGACTCTTGGTTAACAAATATACAAATGTGTTCTATGCAACCATACATATAGGAAAACGATAGCCAAACTACAGTTTCGGTCAATCATTTAGCGAGTTACATATTTTTATTAGAGATTCGAGATTAATTAATTGAATTAATGTATAATTATAGTTAAGTTGTAAAAATGATTTGGTTGATTCCCTTGATCATAAAAACAAAAAAGGAGTGTGTTTTGTGGATTTTCTATTTACTTTATTTGCTTTTATTTTCGTCGCAGTTATCTTATATCATATTGTCGAATTCTTAAAGGATCAATCTACGCCAGAAGTGGCAGTACTTGCCACGCTAGTAGACAAACGAATGACTAGTAGCACGAATATTGCTGCAAACGGCTTTACGAATCAATCCATTACCTATTATCTTTTATTTGAAATCGCAAGTGGCGAAAGATTAGAATTTAAAGTAGGGTATGGAAAATACAAATTATACGTCATCGGAGATACTGGAGTGTTGAGGTATCAAAGAAAAAGGTTTAATTCACTTGATAGGTAAAAAATTTGTATGTATATAGTATGTGTTTATTCGTTTTCAATTTCAAAAAAGTTGAACAGTCAATTAAAAAACTCCTATTCAAGTGTCTTATCATTTGAAATGATTTGAATTGTACGCTTTCGATGGAAAACGCCAGTATCGTCGAGTAACACTTGAGAATTTCTACTTATGAGGTCGCATAAATAAAACCAAAACCGAAGGGAATTTCCTGCGAGGAATGGCTTAATTTAGTTCACCCATTCGTTTTATTGGCGGAAGTGATGAGCTACGGATCGTTTTTAAATACTCATAAATAGAATAGATTGCTTCACCAAAATCTCGTGACTCATTGTTACGAGGTTTTTTGTTTTTTACGTGACTTCAGAAATAATTGCAAAAAGGAAAAATCGTTCTTGGTTTTTCACAAACATTTTCTCTTTCAAGTGACAAAGTCGTTGCCGTTTTTGGGTTAGGAACGATTGGGTTGCTGACGATCCAATGGTTAAAAATTGCGGGTGTGAAAACGATCATTGGCATTGATATTCAATCAGAGAAACTGGAACAAGCCTTAGATTTAGGTGTCACCGATACGATCGATCCTAGTGTTCAAGATCTTGAAAAAGAGATTTCTCGGATAACGAATGGTTTAGGCGTAGATATTGCAATGGAATGTGCAGGTACTAAAATAACCGAAGAACAATGTCTCTTAGTGACAAAAAAAGGCGGGAAAATTGGATTTCAAGGGATCGCTTATTCTGATGTTTTGATTAAGCAACGGGCATTTGAAAAAATCTTTCGCAGTGAATTAACCATTAAGGGTTTTTGGAATAGCTATTCTGCACCTTTCCCAGGTAAAGAATGGTTTGATTCGATCACCTTTTTAGAAAGCGGACGCTTAAGTGTCAGTCATATGATTTCCCATCGCTTTCCGTTAGAGGATCTTCAAAGAGCATTTGATTTAGCGGTAAATAGAAGTGAAAGCTTTAATAAAATCATGATCATGCTCTAAAAAACCAACATTTGATTACAGCACAAACAGATTGTTTTCAAAAACCATATTTATTCAGCAAGCTTTAATAAGCTGTATGGATATGGTTTTTTGATTTGCTACAGTGATTAAAGAGGTTGCTCCTTCTAAAACCTGTCCCAATCAAAGACACCGTTGCATTTTCAGAAATGAAACGGTAAACTAGTTGAAAAGATTGGAGGAATGAATCAATGTTAGCTACGAATTTTGGGAAATATACATACGAAAATCCGTTTATGAACGCCTCAGGGGTCCATTGTATGACGATCGAGGAATTAGATGAATTAGCGGTATCAGCAGCTGGATCATTTGTCACGAAGAGTGCAACGCTAGAAGCACGTGCCGGAAATCCAGAACCACGTTATACCGATTTACCGTTAGGAAGCATCAATTCGATGGGATTACCAAATCTAGGGGTGGACTACTACTTAGATTATGCCATCAAAAAACAGCAGGAAATGATTCAGCAAACGCCTTTCTTTTTCTCTGTCGCTGGTATGAGCGTGGCTGAAAACATTGAGTTATTGAAGAAGATCCAAGAAAGTGATTTTGAAGGAATCACTGAGTTGAATCTTTCTTGTCCAAACGTGCCAGGAAAACCACAAGTTGCCTATGATTTTCCTTTGACCGATCAAATTCTTGAAACAGTCTTTGGTTTTTTCACAAAACCTTTAGGTGTCAAATTGCCGCCATACTTTGATTTGGCTCACTTTGATGAGATGGCTAAGATATTGAATAAGTATCCGTTAACCTATATCAATTCAATCAATAGTATTGGGAATGCTTTATTCATCGATCCTGCTACTGACTCGGTAGTCATCAAACCAAAAGATGGTTTTGGTGGTCTCGGAGGCGAATATGTGAAACCGACGGCATTAGCCAATGTGCGGGCTTTCTATACACGTCTCAAGCCAGAAATCAAAATTATTGGTACTGGTGGGATTCGTAATGGTCAAGATGCGTATGAGCATTTGTTGTGTGGTGCCTCTATGTTGCAGATCGGCACAGAGTTGCAAAAAGAAGGGCCGGCTATCTTTGAACGATTGACGAAAGAATTAGAAACGATCATGAAAGAAAAAGGATATCAATCAATCAGTGAATTTCAAGGCAAACTAAAAACGATTGATTAAAACGACTATTGACGACTTTCTATCATCCTCTGTTTCTTTTTATAGAAGAAAGTCATAGAAGAAAGGTGGGGTTAAATGGAGAAATTTCGTAAAACAACTGAGGGCGATTTAACGGAGTTAATGGCGCTGATTGAGGAAGGAATTGCTTTTTTAAAAGCTCAAGGATCACCACAATGGCAAAATGGCTATGGCCCAAAAGAAACTCAAATCAAAGAAGATATTGCAAAAGGCGAAAGCTATGTGTTAGTGATAGATGGGAAAATCGCAGCGTCTGCGGCACTGGTTTCTGGTGATGATCCTGTCTACAACGCAATTACCGGCGCAGGGTGGGATGGAAATGGTCCGTATCTATCCATTCATCGCGTCGTTGTCAGTTCTCATTTTAAAGGGCAAAAGTTAAGTGCCAAATTGCTGCAAGCTCTTGAAGTGGTTGCATTAGAGCAAGGAATCGTTGATTTGCGTATCGATACGTATAAAGCCAATATTGGGATGCAAAAGAATATCCAAGCAGCTGGCTATCAATATAAAGGAGAGGTAACATTTCCTTTTCCGAATGGAGAGCGATTGGCTTTTCAAAAACGTTTGATCACAAACTAAACATTCTTTTTCTATTCTTGTCACTTGGCCGAAAGAATGGAAAAAGTGTGTCAAAGTGAATTTTTGGTATGAAAATGTGGATAATGGTTGTCAGAATCCTTTCGGCTTGCTAAGATAAGCACGTAAAGGACGGTGCCAAATGAAGAAAAGAATCAAAAAGAAAAAAGCTTATAAAAAATACATCCATGATATTTTTGCAGGGTATGAAGAAATGCTTGAAAATCCAGCGATCGATGAGAAGAAGTTCTCTTATTTGAAAGAAGAAACAACCTTAAAACGAGACGATCAAAATCAAATCCGTTTCCGCACGATCGATATTGATTAAACTACCTTTTGGTAGTTTTTTTCTTTATTTTTGTTAATTGGAAAAATTTCAGAAAAAAAGCTTGCTCTTTCATTCATAGAATGATAAAGTATTCAACGTTGGCAATTGAGCCAGCGGGTCAAAACAACAGTTGAAAAATCTTCAAAAAAAGACTTGACCAAAAATAAAACAGATGATATTATAACGAAGTCGCAATAATAAAACAGTTAATTGATGTTGATAAATCAACAAAATTAATTGAAAAAAGTTGTTGACAAATAACAAATCATTTGTTATTC